>Ga0209062_1000424_pt1 | contig 132472 bp, 143 predicted proteins | sample Coa_R2_2_FD_187158 | JGI IMG/M metagenome (GOLD analysis project Ga0209062, IMG submission 187158) | Surface soil microbial communities from Centralia Pennsylvania, which are recovering from an underground coalmine fire - Coalmine... | ecosystem: Environmental > Terrestrial > Soil >... | reverse complement strand
GTGTTTCCCTTTCCGATCGACCCGGCTTCGGTGCTGGCCGAAATCACCGCCATGCTCGCCGATGGCCCGCCAACGGACGTCCGTGCGGCGGCGTTCGTGCGGCCGGACGCGGCTTCGATCCACCGCAAGCTGCTCGGACTGGCCGACCCGCCGCCGCCCTCGACCGAACCCCTGCGGCGCCGGAAGCTTCGATCGCGGGCGGCCGAGGGAAGCTCGGCCCCGCAGCCTGCTCAGACCACGCCGGCCGCTCGGAACGCGGCGATCTCGGCCGCCGAATAGCCGATTTCGCCCAGCACCGCGTCGGTGTCCGCGCCCGGTTCGGGCGAGGCAAGCCGCACCGACCAAGGGGTGCGCGACAGTTCCACGGCCTGCCCGACCACCTCCACCTCGCCCAGCACCGGATGGACGGTGCGGCGGGTGATGTTCAGGTGCTTGACCTGCGGATCGTCGAATACCTCGTTGATTTTATAGATGGGGCCGCAAGGCACACCGGCCTTGTTCAACGCCTCGATCCAGTGCTTCGAGCCGCGCGCGCGGGTGCGGGCGCTGATCTCGGCATTCAGCCGCTGCCGGTTGGCCGAGCGCGCCGGGCCGGTGGCGAAATCGGGGTCGCTCGCCAGGCCCGGCGCGTCCAGCGCGGCGCAGAGCCGGCGATAGATTTCATCGCCCGCGGCGGCGATATTGATATGGCCGTCGGCGGTCTCGAACACGCCCGTGGGAATGCTGGTCGGATGGTCGTTGCCGGCCTGCGGCGGCACTTCGTGGCCAATCAGCCAGCGCGCCGCCTGAAAGTCGAGCATCGCGATCTGCGCCGCGAGCAGATTGCTTTGCACCCACTGCCCCTCCCCCGACTGCTCGCGCTCCAGGAGGGCGATCAGGATGCCCATCGCGCAGAATATCCCCGCCGTCAGGTCGGCCACGGGGATGCCGGCGCGGACCGGCCCCTGGCCCGGCAGGCCGGTGATCGACATCAGCCCGCCCATGCCCTGCGCGATCTGGTCGAAGCCCGGCCGGTCGCGATAGGGCCCGTCCTGGCCGAAGCCCGAAATGCTGGCGTAAACGAGCCGCCGGTTCACCTGCCGCAGCGCCGCGTAGTCGATCCCGAGCCGGTGCTTCACATCGGGGCGGAAATTCTCCACCACCACATCCGCCCGCGCCGCCAGGCGCTTCAGGATTTCGATCCCCTCGGGCGTTTTCAGATTCAGCGTCAGGCTGCGCTTGTTGCGGTGCAGGTTCTGAAAATCCGGCCCGTGCCGCTCGCCACCAAGCCCGCCGTCGCCCTCGGGGCTCTCGACCTTGATCACTGCCGCACCCCAGTCGGCGAGCTGGCGCACGGCCGTGGGGCCGGCCCGCACCCGGCTCAGGTCGATCACCGTGAATCGGGCAAGCGGGCCGTCGCTCATCGCAGTCTCCGAAAAGGCGCTTTCCTTTGCTTGCCCTTCACAAGCCGCCGCCGCAAGTCCGTTCCGGCCCTACACGAGCGCGTGTACCGGGGTGACGGAGAGGGCGAAATCTGAATAACACTCCCGTCACGCGCGGCTCTCGCCGTTTTTTCTCCGCCCGGATGAGCGAAGGTAAAACTGCCCGAAAGCTCGTGGAGCGAATTGTGATCCGAATTCCGTCCAAGCCAAGCAGCCGGTGCCGGTCCTCTCGCAGGTTCGTGACCGGCAGAGCTGACAATCCGGAGACCATCCCGACATCTTTCGTGCTAGTAAGACTGCCGCTGCCGAACTGGAACGACCCTTGCCATGCCAGTCCAGCGTCCGGTGCCCAGTGTTCGTCGATAGCACTGTCGCCCTCGAGCCGGCCGTGAGCACCCGTCCCGCCACAATCCTGGTCGTCGATGACGACGCCGAAGTGCGCGAGATCGTGGCGGAGTTCCTCCTCGACTCGGGTCATCGCGTGACCCAGGCCGAGGGCGGTCGGCAAGCTCTTCGGTTGCTGCACGACGGGCTCCGGCCCGACCTGGTCATCACCGATGTGCGGATGCCGGAAATGACCGGGCTCGAACTTGCCGAACGGATCACCCACGAGCACCCACGGCTGAAGGTGATCCTGATATCCGGGTTTTTCGTTTCCCAGCAGGTGGAGCGGCGCGTGCTGCGTAAACCGTTCCGGATGAAGGAACTTGCCGAGGCGGTCGAGACGGAGCTGGCAGGCTGAGGCTGCGATGAAGCTCTACCGGGGCAGCCGCGGGCTCGAGGGCGCAGTGGTGACGGTGGACGGCCGCCCCCTCGATCCGCGCTTCGACCTCCGCACCTTCAACCGCACCGGGTTCGAATGGAGCTATGCGGGCGACGGACCGCGTCAGCTCGCGCTGGCCCTGCTCGCCGACCATCTCGGCGACGATGCAAGAGCGCTCGCGCTGGCCGACGTCTTCATGGACGCGGTCGTCGCAGAGCTCGATAACGAGTGGGAGTTAAGCGGCGCCGACATCGACGCCGCGCTGCACGCCTTGCCGGACTGAGCCTCAGGCCGGCGCCGGCGCCATCCGCCGCAGCAGGCGGATGAACGGCAGGCTGAACAGCACCGCCCACAGCTTGCCGACGATTTGGCCGGCCAAGAACTCGAGGCTGCCGAAGGCGAGCCAGAGGAACACGAGCGAATCGATGCAGAGCCCGGCGAGGGCAGAGGCCAGCACCGCGAGCATCAGCCGCCGCCGCTGCAGCGGCGTATAGACGGCGAAATCGGCCAGCTCGCTGAGTAGGAACGCCGCTCCCGAGGCCGCGACCAGCGCGCCGGGGGCGATCAGCACGGAAAGCGCCGTCCCGGCCAGGATCGCGCCCAGGCCCCAGCCAAGGCCGAGGCAGCGCTGCACGACGTCGCGCAAAACGAGCGCCACCCCGACGGTCAGCACCCCCGACGGCGCGAGCAGGCCGGGCAGCACCGGCACGAGGCACGGCCCGCCCGCCGCGGCGCAGACGGTGCCGACGTGCTGTATCATCCAATTGGCGAGCGGAATGAGGCCGAGGAACAGGACGAAGCTCACCGCTCCGATGCCGCGCGGCAGGAAGCTCACGAAGCCGCCTCCATCGCCGTCCGCACCGCTGCCTCAAACATCGTTTCCGTCAGCCTGCCGGTGTTCGTGTTGAGCCGGCTCACGTGATAGCTGTCCACCAGCACCCGCCCCGCCGCCAGCTCGTGGGCGGCGCCATGGGCGAAGGCGAAGCGCGCCGGCCGCTCGCCCTGCGCCCGCAGCGCCGCGTTGTGGGCGACGACCCCGAGCGCCAGCATCGCGCGGAGATTGGGCATCGCCCGGAATTCCGCCGCCAGGAAGCGGTTGCAGGCGGCAATCTCGGCCGGCAAGGGGCGGTTGGCGGGCGGCACGCATCGGACGGCGTTCACGATGCGGCACCCGACAAGTTCAAGCCCGTCCTCCAGCGCGGCACGGTAGGCGCCTCGGGCGAGCCCGAGCCGCAGCAGCGTCCCATAGAGGAGAACCCCGGCATAATCGCCGGTGAACGGCCTGCCGGTACGGTTCGCGCCGCGCAACCCGGGAGCCATCCCGACGATCAGCAGCGGCGCGGCCGGATCGCCGAAGCTCGGCACCGGCGCGTTGAACCACTCCGGCTGCGCGATGCGGTTCGCGGCCCTGAAGGCGGCGAGCCGGGGACAGAGCGGGCAATCGGGCGCGGGCCGCCCCTCCGGTGGGATCAAGCAGCCGATGGCCCGGTTTCGGGGAACGGATCGGCCGGGGTCGGACGGACCGGGACCGGCCGCGGACGGGGCTCGGTCTGCCGGCGGGTGAAATTCTGCGCGATTTCCGCCAGCTCGATGAACTGATCGGCCTGCCGGCGCAGCTCGTCCGACACCATGGGCGGCGAGGTGCGGATCGACGAGACCACCGAGACCCGCACGCCCCGCCGCTGCACCGCCTCAACCAACCGGCGAAAATCGGAATCGCCGCTGAACAGGACGATGTGATCGAGGCTGGACGCCATCTCCAGCATATCGACCGCCATCTCTATATCCATGTTGCCCTTTACGCGCCGCCGGCCGGTCGCGTCGGTGAACTCCTTGGCGGGCTTCGTGACCAGGGAATACCCGTTATAGGCGAGCCAGTCGGTCAATGGCTTGAGCGGGGAGTAATCCTCGGTTTCCAGGATCGCGGCGTAATAGTAGGCCCGGACGACGTTCACGCTCAGGCCCTTGCGGAAATATTCGAGCAGGTTGCGGTAATCGACGTCGAAGCCGAGATTGCGGCTGGCTGAGTATAGGTTCGCCCCGTCAATGAAGAGCGCGGTGCGCTCGCCGTGCTGAAAAATCGGGTCCATAGCCCAGTGTCCTCGGTTGATTACGCACGCTTTCCGATTCGGCGCCGGCCGGGAAAAACCCTGCCCCGGAGCGCGGAGTCCCGTCTATTTTCCGCAGAACGAGACAAATGAAAACCCGTCCCGCCGCCGCCGGCCCGGCGATCCTGGTCGCAATCGGGGCAAACCTGCCCGGCGCCGAGGGCCAACCCCCGCTTGCCACTTGCCGCCAGGCCGCGATCGCGCTGGACGCAGAGCCCGGCCTGCGCCTGCGCGGCCTCTCGCGCTGGTGGCGCACCGCCCCGCTGCCGCCCTGCGGCCAGCCCGACTACGTGAACGGTATCGCCCTGCTCACGGGCGAGGCCGACCCGGCCAGACTGCTCCGGCGCTTGCACGAGATCGAAGCCGGCTTCGGGCGCCGGCGAAGCGCGCCCAACGCCGCCCGCACGCTCGACCTCGATCTGATCGCGATCGGCGATCTCGTGCGGGATGCGCCGGACCCGGTCCTGCCCCACCCGCGCGCCCATCTGCGCGCCTTCGTGCTGCGCCCGCTCGCCGATGTGCTGCCCGAGTGGACGCATCCGCGGCTCGGAAAGGCTCTCAAGGTCCTGCTGGCGGCCTGCGCGGACCAATCGGCCGATCCGATCGCGCCATCGACGCAATGAAGCCGCGAAAGTCGCCACTTCGGGTTGCACACTGCCCGAATGACGCCTAAATCAGCGTCTTACCTGCATTCGCTGACTGGAGTTTGCACGGCATGGCGCGCGTGACCGTTGAGGATTGCGTTCAGAAAGTTCCCAACCGCTTCGAGCTGGTGCTGCTCGCCGCGCAGCGCGCGCGCAACCTGAGCCGCGGCGAGGAACTGACCCTCGATCGCGACAACGACAAGAACCCGGTGGTCGCGCTGCGCGAGATCGCCGAGGAGACGATCGACCTGCCGCGGCTCGAACAGGATCTGATCAAGTCGCTCCAGCGCGCCCCGGAGCCCGAGCCCGCCGACGAGGAGGTGCTCGACCTCATCCCGACCGATCAGAACATCTTCGGCCTGCAGGACGTCAGCGCCGAGGAAGAGGCCGCCAACCTGCCCGCCGAGACCGAGGAGATGTCGCCCGAAGACATGGAGGCGGCGATCGAGGCGGAATTGGCGGGCCGGCGGCGCTAGGCCCCTCCAGATGGCGTCGGGCGCCACCGGCCAATCGGTCGCGGCGCCGCTCTACGCGCCGTTCGACCGTCCGCAGGGCCATGCCCCATACGAGACCGGCGCCGCCATCGCCCCGGCGCGCGAGCGCCCAGCGATCATTCGCCAGTACGAGCTGACCGAGAAGGTTGCCGCCTACGACCCGAAAGCCGACCTCGCGCTGATCGACGCCGCCTATGTGCTGGCGATGAAGGCGCATGGCGCTCAGAAGCGCGACAACGGCGATCCCTACATCACCCACCCCGTGGCGGTCGCCGACATCCTCGCCGACTACCGGCTCGACGTCGCCAGCATCGTGACCGGCCTTCTGCACGACGTGATCGAGGACACGCCGGTGCGCCTGCCCGAGATCGAGCGGCGGTTTGGCGCGGAGGTGGCCGGGCTGGTCGATGGCGTGACGAAGCTGACCCGGCTCGAACTGCAATCCGATCGCACCAAGCAGGCCGAGAATTTCCGCAAGCTTGTGCTGGCGATGAGCCGCGACATCCGCGTGCTCTTGGTGAAGCTCGCCGACCGGCTGCACAACATGCGGACGATCCACTTCATCGCCGAGGCCGACCGGCGGCGGCGGATCGCGCGCGAGACGATGGAGATCTACGCCCCGCTCGCCGAGCGGATCGGCATGGATGAGCTGAAGACCGAGCTGCAGACCCGCGCCTTCGCGCAGATCGAGCCGGAAGCCTTCGAGACGATCCTGGCGCGCCTGAACTTCCTGCGCGGCCAGGGCGCCGACGTGATCGAGGAGGTGCGCGAGGAGTTGCGCCGGGTGTGCGAGGACGCTGGCGTCTGCGTGCTCGCGGTGTTCGGCCGCGAGAAGTCACCTTTCTCCATCTGGCAGAAAATGCAGCAGCGGAACGTCGCCTTCGAGCAGCTTTCCGACATCATGGCGTTCCGCATCGTCGTGCCGAACAAGGAAGCCTGTTACGCTGCGCTCGGCGCCGTGCATTCCGCCTATCCGGTGATCGCCGGGCGCTTCAAGGACTACATCTCCACCCCCAAGGCCAACGGGTATCAGAGTCTGCACACGGGGGTTACGCTGCGCGAGCCGCGCAACCAGAAGATCGAGGTGCAGATCCGCACGCAGGAGATGGACGAGATCGCCGAGGCGGGCGTCGCCGCGCATTGGCTCTACAAGCAGCACGACGCCTCGCCGCGCGACGTGCACCAGTTCCGCTGGGTGCAGGACCTGCTGGAGATCCTCGAGGATTCGGCGGCGCCGGACGAGTTCCTAGAGAACACCAAGCTCGAGCTCTACGGCGATCAGGTGTTCTGCTTCACCCCGAAGGGCGAGCTGATCCAGTTGCCGCGCGGCGCGACGCCGGTGGATTTCGCTTACGCGGTGCACAGCCAGGTGGGCGATTCCTGCGTCGGCGCCAAGGTGAACGGACGGCTGATGCCGCTTCGTTACCAACTACAGAACGGCGACCAGGTGGAGATCATGACCGCCCGCGGCGGCACGCCGTCGGTCGCTTGGGAGCGGTTCGTCGTTACCGGCAAGGCGCGGGCGCGCATCCGCCGCTTCATCCACCAGCAGCAGCGGCAGGAGAACATCGACCGCGGCAAGGCCGAGCTCGTGAAAGCATTCCGCCAGGCCGGTGTGGACGGGTCGGAGAAGGCGCTGGAGCCGGCGCTGAAGACGCTGAAATGCGCGGGCTTCGACGAGCTCTACCTCGGTGTCGGCAATGGCAGCATCGGCCCGAAGGACGTGGTGCATGCCGCCTACCCCGAGCTGCGGCAGAGCCCGCGCGCGCCCCGCCTCGTTCCTACCCTTGCCGCCAAACCGGCGGCGCGCGGCGGCGCCGGGTGGGGCGACGCCATGCCGATCACCGGGCTCGTGCCCGGCATGGCCTACAGTTTCGCCGGCTGCTGCCACCCGGTGCCGGGCGACGACATTGTCGGCATCATCACGACGGGCAAGGGCGTCACCATCCACGCGCGCGGCTGCGCCACCCTCGATGCATTCTCCGCTACGCCCGAGCGGTTCATCGACGTCGGGTGGAACGAGCGGGGTGGCGGCGGCAAGGGCGCCCATACCGCCCGCATCAGCGTGGTCGCCGCGAACGAGGGCGCCTCGCTCGCCGACATCGCCAACGCGGTCGCCAAGCAGGAGGGCGCGATCAGCAATCTCAGGATCGTCCATCGCCAACAGGACTTCCTCGAGGTGCTGGCCGATGTCGATATCCGCGACACCGCCCATCTCGCCAAGGTCATCGCCGGCCTGCGCGGGATGCGTTCGATCAAGAGCGTGGACCGGGCGCGGGGATGAGCGTGCAATCCCGATCGCCGCATGTGAAATCTTCCCCTCCGCCCCCGCGGGCGGAGAGGGAGCAAGTGCGACCCCGATGAAGCACGGATAACGGCCGATGATCCTTGGCATCGGCTCCGACATCTGCGACGTCCGCCGCATCGAGGCGGTGATCGCCCGGCATGGCGACCGCTTCCTGCGGCGGGTGTTCACCGAGATCGAACGCGCCAAGGCGGAACGCCGCGCCGAACGGATCCGCGCCGGCACCTACGCCAAGCGGTTCGCCGCCAAGGAGGCGGCGGCCAAGGCGCTCGGGACCGGCTTCTCGCGCGGCGTGTTTTTCTCGGACCTCGGCGTGGTCAACCTGCCGTCGGGACAGCCCACCCTATGCCTCACCGGCGGGGCCGCGGCGCGGCTGGCGGCGATCACGCCGCCCGGCACCGAGGCCGCGATCGCGCTGACGATGACCGATGAATATCCCTACGCGTACGCGCAGGTCATCATCTCGGCGGTGCCGACCCCGCGCTGAGCGCCATTTCCTTGACTTGCCCCCCTCCATGGGCTTGATCCGCCTGATCCGGATGGCGGGCGGGCAAGGTGGCGCTGACGAAGGTGAAGGCAAAGGCAAAGGCAAAGCGGCGATCGGGCCTGCTCGATAACGTCAAGACGATCGTCTATGCCGGCCTGATCGCGGTCGTCATCCGCACCTTTCTGTTCGAACCGTTCAACATTCCCTCGGGCAGCATGATCCCGACGCTGCTTGTAGGCGACTATCTGTTCGTCGAAAAATATGCCTACGGCTATTCGCACTATTCCTTCCCGTTCTCACCGGACTTCTTCTCCGGCCGCATTTTCGGCTCGCTGCCGAAGCGCGGCGACGTGGTGGTGTTCAAGTACCCGCGCGACACCTCGGAGGATTACATCAAGCGCGTCATCGGCCTGCCCGGCGACACGGTGCAGATGCGCGGCGGGGAGCTCTATCTGAACGGCGACCTCGTGCCGCGGCAGGCCGACGGCGAATACATCGTGGATGACGAAGGTATCCACATGGCGATGCGCCGCTACATCGAGGATCTGCCGCGCCGCAACGGCCAAGTGGTGCGGCACGAGATCCTGAAGGCGACCGACCTCGGCGAGGCGAACAACACACCCGTCTACACGGTGCCGCAGGGCGAACTGTTCGTGATGGGCGACAACCGCGACAACAGCGCCGACAGCCGGTTCTGGGGCTTCGTGCCGATGGAGAACCTGGTCGGCCGGGCGGAGATCATCTTCTTCTCGATCAACGCCCGCTATCCCTGGTGGGAAATCTGGATGTGGCCGGTGGAGATTCGCTGGAGCCGCATCGGACATCTCATTCCCTGATGCCATTCTCGCTTTGAGCGAACGGCTGGAAGAACTGCTCGGCCACCGCTTCGCGCGCCCCGAGCTGCTCACCGAGGCGATGACGCACCGCTCCGCGCTCGCGAACCGGCGCGGACCCAGGAAAGCGCATTCGAATGAACGCCTGGAGTTCATCGGCGACCGGGTGCTGGGCCTGCTGATCGCCGAGTGGCTGGCCGAGCGGTATCCGGCCGAGCAGGAAGGCGCGCTCGGCCGGCGCCTTGCCTGGCTCGTGTCCCAGCCCGTGCTCGCCGAAGTGGCGGCGGCGATCGGGCTCGAGCAGGCGCTCTCGGTCGCGCCCGGCGAGGAGCGCGCCGGTGTTCGCAAGCGCGCCACCGTGCTCGCCGACGCGCTGGAGGCGGCGATCGGCGCGTTATACCTCGATGGCGGCCTCGATGCGGCGCGCGCCTTCATCCGCCGCGCCTGGCGCGCCCCCGTGGATGAACAGTCGGCGCCCCCCAAGGACCCGAAGAGCGGCTTGCAGGAGCGCCTCCATGCGCTCGGCGCCGAGGCTCCGCGCTACGAAACGATCGAGCAGGAGGGCCCGCCGCACGCGCCCTCGTTCACCATCCTGGTGCGCTCGGGCGCGCTCAGCGGCACCGGCAGCGCCGGCAGCAAGCGGGCAGCCGAACAGCGCGCCGCGCTCGACCTGCTCGGCAAGCTGCCGCGATGAATACGCGCTGCGGGTTCGTGGCGCTGCTTGGCGCGCCGAACGCCGGCAAATCGACGCTGCTCAACCGGCTCACCGGTGCGAAACTGTCCATCGTCACGCCCAAGGCGCAGACCACGCGCTTCCGCGTGCTCGGCATCTTGATGCGGGGCAACAGCCAGCTCCTGCTGGTCGATACGCCGGGCATCTTTCGCCCGCGCCGCCGGCTCGACCGCGCGATGGTCGCCGCCGCGTGGAGCGGGGCACGCGACGCCGACCTCGCGCTGCTGCTGGTGGATGCACGCGCCGGTCAGACCGAGGCGGTGGCGGCGGTCGCCGCCCAGCTCAGAGACACCGGCCGGCGCATCTGGCTCGTGCTGAACAAGGTCGATCTGGTGGCGCGGCCGAAGCTGCTGCCGCTTGCTGCGAAGCTGTCGGCGCCCGCCCCGTTCGAGCGGACATTCATGGTAAGCGCCGCGTCCGGGGACGGCTGCGAGCACCTCGTCGAGGCGCTGGCGGCGGCCGTGCCCGAAGGCCCGTTTCTCTATCCGCCCGACGATCTGACCGATCTGCCGGACCGGCTGCTCGCCGCCGAGATCGTGCGCGAGCAGGTATTCCTGCAAACCCACGACGAGGTGCCGTACGACGTCACGGCCGAAACCGAGTCATGGCAGGAACGGACGGACGGCAGCGTGCGCGTAGAGGTGACGATCTATGTCGCCCGCCCCGGCCAGAAGGCGATCCTGATCGGCGAGCGCGGCGCCCGCGTGCGCGCCATCGGCACCAAGGCGCGCGCCGAGCTTGCCGCGGCGCTGGAGCGCCCGGTGCATCTCTTCCTGAACGTGAAGGAGCGCCCGGGCTGGGACGAGGAGCGCGCGCGCCTGTGCGCGATCGGGCTCGACGACGCCCCCTGACGCGTCGTTCACGACCTGTTATCCTTGCCCTCTTCCCAGACGATCAGAACAACGGAGGAAACCCGAATGATACGCCGCCGCGACCTGCTGGGCGCGTCCGCCGCCGTGCTCGCCGCTCCAGCCATCGTCTCGCGTGCCAATGCCCAGTCGAAGTTCGATTGGCAGCAGTTCAAGGGCCAGCATATCGAGGTCAATTACCAGCTCTCGCCGCGCGGCGACCTGGCCAAGGCGCACCTCAAGGAGTTCACCGAGCTGACCGGGATCACGGTGGGCTTCGAGCAGATACCGGAGCAGCAGCAGCGCCCGAAGGTGGCGCTGGAGATGGGCACCGGGCATCCGAGCTTCGATGTGGTGAACGTTGGGATGCACGTGCAGAAGCGCCTGATCGAGAAGGCGCGCTGGATGGAGGATTTGCGGCCCTATATCGCCGACGGGTCGCTGACCAATCCCGATTTCGACCTCGCCGATTTCAGCGCGCCCTCGATGGCGGTGGCAACGGGCGAGGACGGCAAGATCAACGTCCTGCCGCTCAATCAGGATCTGTTCATCATCTTCTACAACAAGAAGCTGCTGGCGGATAAGGGGTTTTCCGGCCCGCCCAAGACGTTCGACGAGATGATGCAGATGGCGCACGCGATGACGGATGCGTCGAAAGGCAGCTACGGCTTCGTCGGGCGCGGGCTGAAGAACGCCAACGTGGTGCTTTATGATTCGATCCTGCTCGGCTGGGACCAGGAGACCGTTACGCCCGACGGCAAGAAGCTGCTGACGGATACGCCCGCCGCGATCGACGCCGGCAAGTGGTACCAGACGATCATGCGCGAATGCGGACCGCCCGGCTCGGTCGGCTTCAACTGGAACGAGTGCCAGACGACCTTCAGCCAGGGCCGCGCAGCGATGTGGTGGGACGGAATCGGCTTCTCCGCGCCGCTGCTCGATCCCACCAAGTCGAAGGTGATGGACACGGTGGGCTTCGCGCCGGTGCCGGCCGGGCCGAAGGCGCACAACTGCGCCACCTTCATCGACGGCATCGGCATCCCGGCCACCGCAAAGAACAAGAAGCCGGCTTGGCTGTTCATGCAGTGGATCGCCGGGAAGAAGATGCTGACCGAGCAGCTCCGCTCCGGCTCCGGCACCCCGCCGCGGCTTTCCTGCTACGCGCAGCCGGAGGTGGTTAAGACCAGCAAGTTCCCGCAGGAATGGTTCGACACGACCATCGTGAGCCTCAAGCTTGCACGCTCGGGCCTGCCGGTGATCGTGCCGGTGACGGAGTTCCGCGACACGATCGGGGCCGCACTGACCAACATCGTCACCGGCGCCGATGTGGCGACCGAGCTGACGAACGCCACCAAGGCGTTCCAGCCGGTGCTCGACAAGTCGAACGCGGCTTGATGAGCGGCCCTCACCCGGCGCCGCCGCGCCGCGGCGACCTCTCCCGCTCGCGCGGGAGAGGCGGCCTCTACGCCTCTCCCGCTGCGCGGGAGCGGCCGGCGCCGGATTGCGGCCCCAGGTGAGGACGGCGGTGAGCACCACAACCCTTCCCTTACGAGCCGCCGCCCGCGCCCGCCGGCAGAACTACGCGCGCCGCTACTGGCCGTTCATCGTTCCCGCCGCCGCCATCGTCCTCGCGGTGATCCTGTTCCCCTGGGTCTTCACGCTCTTCATCTCCGTCAACCAGTGGACGCCCTCGGGCGGCGTGAGCTGGGCCGGGATCGCCAACTACGCCCACCTGATCCATGACCCGCGCTTCTGGTGGGCGACGTTGCGGACGCTGTATTTCTCGGCGCTCGCGGTGGTGCTGCCGCTGCTGCTCGGCATCGCCGCCGCCGTCTGTTTCCATCAGCGTTTTCCGCTGCGCGGCCTCGCGCGCACCGTGTTCGTGCTGCCGATGATGGCGACGCCCGTGGCGGTGGCGCTGGTCTGGACCATGATGTTCCACCCGCAGCTCGGGGTGCTGAACTACATCCTCACCTCGCTCGGCCTGCCGCCCTCGTCCTGGACCTACAGCCCGGACACCGTGATCCCGACGCTCGCGATGGTGGAAACCTGGCAGTGGACGCCGCTCGTGATGCTGATCGTGCTCGGCGGCATTGCCAGCCTGCCGGTCGATCCCTACGAGGCGGCGAAGCTTGACGGCGCCAGCCCCTGGCAGGCGTTTCGCCACATCACCCTGCCGCTGCTCGGACCGTTCATCGTGATCGCCGGCGTGATCCGCACCATCGATGCGCTCAAATCCTTCGACGTGATCTACGTGATTACCCAGGGCGGCCCCGGCACGGCGAGCGAGACGCTCAACATCCTGCTGTATCAGCAGGCCTTCGCCTATTACGAGCTGGGCTATGCGGGTGCCATCACGGTGGTGTTTTTCATCCTGATCCTGGCGGTGAGCTTCGTCTTGCTGATCGTGCGGGAGCGGGCGCGATGGCAATGAGGCGCGGGCGGCTGCGGAAGCTGTTCGGCCGGCTCGCGCTTTATGCGTCGGTGCTGGTGCTCGTCGCGCCGGCGGCGTTCGTGTTCCTGTGGATGCTGTCCCTCTCGCTGAAGAACGAGGTGGACAACATGGCCTTCCCGCCGGTCTGGATTCCCCGCCCGCCGACGGTCGCGAACTTCGTCAAGGTGTTCGCCGAGAACGATTTCCTGAGTTACACGATCAACTCGGTGATCGTCTCGTTCAGCGCGACGTTCCTCGCACTCGCGATCGGCGTTCCGGCTGGTTACGGGATCGCGCGGATGCGGGCGACGCGTAGCGCCGTGCTAATCCTGATCGCGCGGCTGACGCCGGGGCTTTCCTACCTGATCCCGCTCTTTCTCGTGTTCCAGTGGCTCGGGCTGATCGGCACGCTGACGCCGCTCGTCATCACCCATCTCGTCATCACCGTGCCGATCGTGGTGTGGGTGATGATCGGCTTCTTCGAGGGGCTGCCCGGCGAGCTCGAGGAAGCGGCGCTGGTGGACGGGGGCACGATTTGGCAGGCGTTTCGCCACGTGGCGCTGCCGCTCGCGCGGCCGGGGATCACGGTGGCGACGATCCTCGCCTTCATTTCCAGTTGGAACAACTTCCTCTTCGGCGTCGTCCTGGCGAACCGGCAGACGCGCACGCTGCCGGTCGCGGTCTATAACGTGCTGACCTTCGAGCAGGTGAGCTGGGGCCCGCTCGCCGCCGCGGCGCTGGTGGTGACGGCGCCGGTGCTGCTGCTTACGCTGCTGATGCAGAAGGAGATCGTGGCCGGGCTCACGGCGGGCGGGGTGAAGGGCGGCTAGCAGCCCCCTCAGCCGGCTGGCCCGATGGCGGCGATGACCACGGTGATCAATCCAAGAATGAGGTTGATCAGGATCAGCCGGCGGATGCGCTCCAGCGCCTCGGCGGCGCGCGCGGTACTGGCGGCGGCGCGGAAGCGGCGATAGGGGCCGAACACCAGAACGAGGAAGACCACCACCATGACCCAGGCGATCGCCTGCATGGCGTTGACGTTCCAGGGAAGGTGGGCGAAGTCGCCGCCATAGGCCGCCCAGATCATCGCGTAGCCGCTGATCACGGCGATCACCATGACGTGCCAGACGACCAGGAAGAAGCGGCGGAACACGCCGTTGTGCACCGCCACCCGCTGCGCCGGTTCGAGCGCGGCGAGGCTCGGGCGGAGCACGGTGAGGGCGAAGAACATGCCGCCGACCCAGAGCACGATGCAGAGGATGTGCGCGGCGAGCGCCCAGTGCCATGCGATCAAAACCCGTCTCCCCGCTTGCGAAGCGGCGGCAATGAATCAGAATCGCGGCGAAGATGCCACCCCGCCCGCGCCACGCTGACCCGCTGCAAGCGATCCTGCGCGGGCGACTCGAGCTGCTGAGCCCGGCCGAATCGGCTGTGGCCGATGCGCGCGCGGCCGCGCTCGGCGTGCCCGTTCCGGCGCTGATGGAAGCCGCCGGGCGCGCTGTCGCCCGCGCGGTGCGGGCGCGGTTCACACCCTGCCGCACGCTCGTCTTGTGCGGTCCCGGCAATAACGGCGGCGACGGCTATGTGACCGCGCGGCATCTGCACGAGGCCGGATGGCCGGTCGCCGTGGCGGCGCTCGCCGCACCGCGGCCCGGCACCGAGGCGGCCGAGGCCGCCTCGCCCTGGCATGGCCCCGCGGTTCCGTTCGCGCCCGATGAGGCGGCGCGCGCCGAGCTCGTGATCGACGGCGTGTTCGGCGCCGGCCTCGCCCGCGACGTCGGCGGCGTCGCGGCGGAGACGCTGCGGCAGGCGCGGCGACTGGTCGCAATCGACGTTCCGAGCGGCGTGGACGGCGCCACCGGCCAGTGCCGCGGCTACGCGCCGCAAGCCGCGCTCACCGTCACTTTTTTTCGCCTCAAGCCGGGGCATCTGTTGTTTCCCGGACGGCGTCTATGCGGGGAGACGCTGCTTGCCGACATCGGCCTGCCCGACCGCGTGCTCGCCGACGTGCGTCCGCGCACCTGGGCCAACCTGCCCGGCCTCTGGCGCCTGCCCGCGCCTGGCCCCGAGGGGCACAAATACGACCGCGGCCATGTGACGGTGCTGGGCGGGCCGGCGATGACGGGCGCGGCGCGGCTCGCCGCCGAGGCGGCGCGGCGCACGGGCGCCGGGCTGGTCACGATCGCCGCCCCCTGGGGCGGGGGCGATACGTACCGGAGCGGCGCACCGGGCACGATCGTCTCCGACGCGCCGCTTGCCGATCTCCTGTCCGATCTCCGCCGCCGCGTTTGGGTCTGCGGGCCGGGGCTCGGCGTCGCCGGCGCGAAGGAGGGGCTGCCGCTCCTGCTTGCCGCCGGGCGGCAGGTCGTGGTGGACGCGGACTGTTTCACCGCGTTTGCGGGCAATCCCGACGCGCTGGCCGGGGCCGCCGTGCTGACGCCGCACGCGGGCGAGTTCGCGCGCGCCTTCGGCGCGATCGGCGCGGACCGGCTGCAGAGCGCGCGCGCGGCGGCGGCGCGCACGGGCTCCGTGCTGTTGCTCAAGGGCGCCGATACCGTGATCGCCGCGCCGGATGGACGCGCTGCCATCAACGCCTCGGCGCCGCCCTGGCTCGCCACCGCCGGCGCCGGCGACGTGCTCTGCGGCATCATCGCCGGGCTGCTCGCGCAAGGCATGGCCGCGTGGGAGGCTGGCTGCGCCGCCGCCTGGGTGCATGGGCGCGCCGCCGCCCTGGCCGGCGCGCACCTCATCGCCGAGGATCTGCTCGATGCCCTTCCCGCCGCGGCCGGCGACGCCGCGGGGCTTTGATGCACACTTCACCGCATCACCTATACTCCGCCCGAACGAAGGACGCCTGAACCCCATGAGCGATCTCGTTGCGCCCCCCTCCGGCTTGTTCGACCGCGCGATCCGCCGCCTGACCGCGGCCTGGCGCGACATGGCTGCGAGCGTCGCCGACGAGGACGAGACCATCGAGGACCAGATCCGGGCGTGCCTGAGCGCGCGCGGCGGCGAGGTGAGCTCCCGCAACCGCGCCGCCAAACTCGCCGAGACCTATCAGAGCGCGGAAGCGAGCGGGCGGCTTGCGTTCCTTCGCACGCTCGCCGGCTTCGATTCCGAGGCGGCCACGGTCGCCGCCGCCTGGGAGCAGGTGCAGAAGGCGAGCGGGCCGGCCGAGCTCGCCGCCGCCAAGGCCAATCTGCGCCGGGCGCTGGAGCCGCCGCGGCTCAAGCTGCTCACGCTGTTCACGACCATCCCCGACGGACGCAAGTTCCTCGTCGATTTACGGGCCTTCCTGCTCAGCCACCGCGACAGCGACCCGATGCTGAAGGCGCTGGAGGCCGATCTGCGCGGCCTGCTCGCCGCCTGGTTCGACATCGGCTTCCTCGAGTTGCAGCGGATCGATTGGAACAGCCCGGCGGCGCTGCTGGAAAAGCTGGTCGGCTACGAGGCCGTGCATGAAATCCGCTCCTGGCGCGACCTCAAGAACCGGCTCGATTCCGACCGCCGCTGCTATGCGTTCTTCCACCCGCGGATGCCGGGTGAGCCGCTGATCTTCGTCGAGGTTGCCTTGGTGAAGGGGCTGGCGGGCAGCGTGCAGCGCCTGCTCGACGAAAAGGCACCGGTGCTCGATCCGCGCCATGCCGACACCGCGATCTTCTATTCCATCAGCAACTGCCAGCGCGGCCTTTCCGGGATCAGCTTCGGCAACTTCCTGATCAAGCGCGTGGTGGAGGAACTGTCGGCCGAGTTCCGCAATCTCCGCACCTTCGCGACGCTCTCGCCGATACCGGGCTTCCGCGGCTGGCTCGATCCGAAGCTCGAGGCCGGCGAGGACGAGCTGTTCACCGAGGAGGAAGCCGCCGCGCTGCGGGCCGCCGTGCCCGGCGAACAGCCCGCCGCCGCATTACGCAAGATTCTCGGCCGCCGCTCCTGGTATCGCGATCCGGCGCTGGTGGAGACGCTCGAGCCGGCGGTGACACGGCTGGTGGCACGCTATCTCCTGATGGAATCGAATGGCCGGCGCGCTCGCGATCCGGTGGCGCATTTCCATCTGTCCAACGGCGCGCGGATCGAGCGGCTGAACATGGGCGCCGACCTGTCGGAAAAGGGCGCGAAAGAGAGCGCCACGGTGATGGTGAACTATCTGTACGATCTGAACCGCATCGAGGAATGGCACGAGGATTATGCGGGAGCGGGCAAGCGCAACGCCTCGAACGCGGTGCGGCGGCTGGCAAGGGGCTGATATGGGCAAGGCCTTGGTCATGGATCGCGACGCATTCCGCGCCTGCGCCGAAGCGCCGGAGCGGCGCTTTGCGCGCATCGACGTGAGGTCCGCGTCGAGCGAGCGGAGCGACAGCCGTGGCGGGGAGGGCGTCACGGTTGCGGCGGGTCTCCTGCGGCTCGATCCGCCCGGGATCGCGCTCGATAGCGACATGATCCACCGCCAGGCAGATCTGTCATGAGCCTGGCCTACGAAGCCGACCGTCCTGCGCCGGCGCAGAAATCCCGCGTTTCCATCCTCAATGAATTGGAACGCAAGCTGCTGTGGCTGTCCGCGTGGACCATCCATAACGCCAACCACATCCGCCGCAACCGCGACGGGCTGAAGGTGGGCGGGCATCAGGCTTCCTGCGCCTCCGTGATCTCCATCATGGCGGCGCTCTATTTCGAGATCGCGCGCCCGCAGGACCGGATCGCGGTCAAGCCGCACGCGGGCCCGGTGTTCCATGCCATCAACTACCTGTTCGGCCGCCAGAGCGTGGAGAAGATGGCCGCGCTGCGCGCGCTGGGCGGCGCGCAGTCCTACCCGAGCCGGGTGAAGGACGGGCCAGAGGTCGATTTCTCCACCGGCTCGGTCGGCCTCGGCGTCGCCATGACCACCTTCGCCGCGCTGATGCAGGACTATGTCCGCCTGCACGGCATGGCGCCGCCCGACATTCCGCCCGGGCGCCATATCGCGATCGCGGGCGACGCCGAACTCGACGAGGGCAATATCTACGAAGCACTGCTCGAAGGCTGGAAGCACGACGTTCGCAATGTCTGGTGGGTGGTCGACTACAACCGCCAGAGCCTCGATTCCGTCATCCCCGACCGGCTGTTCGGCCGCATCGAGGGACTGTTTCGCGACATGGGCTGGCACGTCGTCACCATCAAATATGGCCGCAAGCTGGAGGCCGCCTTCGCGCGCCCGGGCGGGGAGGCGCTGCGCCGCTGGATCGACGACTGTCCGAACAGTCTCTACTCGGCGCTGACGTTCCAAGGCGGCGCGGCGTGGCGGCAGGCGGTGCTCGCCGATCTCGGGCGCTCGAAGGCGGTGCGGGCCATCATCGACCCGCTTTCGGACGACGAGCTGGCCGCGCTGATGACCAATCTCGGCGGGCACGACATCGAGACGCTGATCGACATCTTCCGCGCCGCCGCGCAGGAGGGCGATCATCCGACCTGCTTCATCGCCTACACGATCAAGGGCATGGGCCTGCCCTTCGCCGGGCACAAGGACAACCATGCCGGGCTGATGACCAAAGAGCAGATGGAGCAGTTCCGCGCCGCCATGCGGATCCGCCCCGGCCATGAATGGGATCGTTTCGAGGGGCTGCAGACGCCGGCGAGCGAGCTTCAGGCATTTCTTGACTCCTGTCCCTTCGCCAAGCCGCTCACCCCGTCCGGCCGCGCCCTGCGCGCCCCCTCGGTGCCGGTGCCGGAGGTTCTGCCGACGCCCAAGCTCGCCGGCCGCCTCATGTCCACGCAGGGCGGGTTCGGCGACATCCTGGCCGAGATCGGCCGCGGCCGCGGCGAGTTCGCCGAGCTTGCCCGCCACATCGTCACCACGAGCCCGGACGTGACGGTGTCCACCAATCTCGGCCCGTGGGTGAACCGGCGCGGCATCTTCGACCGTCACACCCGCAACGACGTGTTCCGCGACGCCAAGCTCGCTTCGGCGCAACGCTGGGGCATGAGCCCGCAGGGCCAGCACATCGAGCTCGGCATCGCCGAGCAGAACCTGTTTCTGCTGCTCGGCGCGGCCGGGCTGACGCCGGCGCTGACCGGGGCGCGCCTGCTGCCGATCGGCACGGTGTACGACCCTTTCGTCAATCGCGGGCTCGATGCGCTGATCTATGCCTGCTACCAGGACGCGCGTTTCCTGCTGGTTTCCACGCCCTCGGGCCTGACGCTCGCGCCGGAGGGCGGGCAGCACCAGTCGGTCAACACGCCGCTGATCGGCATGGCGGCCGACCGGCTGGCAAGCTTCGAGCCCGCTTACGTGGACGAGCTGGCGATCCTGCTGCGCCATGCGCTCGCGCACATGCAGGCGCCGGAGGGATCGGCCTGCTGGCTGCGCCTCTCCACCCGCCAGCTTGCCCAGCCGGCCCGCCCCCTCGATCCCGCCGCCGTCATCGCGGGCGCCCACTGGGTCGTGCCGCCAGCGCCGGGCGCACGCATCGCCGTCGCCTATCAGGGGCCGGTCGCCCTGGAAGCCGAGACCGCGTTCGCCGAGCTGCGCGAGGAGGAGCCGACGGCCGGCCTGCTCGCCATCACCAGCCCCGACCGGCTGCACGCCGGCTGGCTCGCCGCCGCCCGCGCCCGCCGCGCTGGCGAGCGGGGCGCGCTGTCCCATGCCGAGCGCATCCTTGCGCCGCTTGCCCGCAACGCCGCGCTCGTGACCGTGCTGGACGGCCATCCCGCGACCCACGCCTGGCTTGGCGCGGTGCGCGGGCATCGCGTGATCCCGCTCGGCCCCGACCGCTTCGGGCAGTGCGGCGACATCCCGGACCTCTACCGGGAGTACGGGATGGACAGCGCGGCGATCCTGGATGCCTGCGCGCAGGCGCTGCTGGCTGGCGGCTGAGGCTACGACGCTTCCAGCGCGGCAATTTCGTCGTCGCTGAAGCCGAAATGGTGGGCGATCTCGTGGATCACCACGTTGCGTACCAAACGGTAGAGATCGACCCCGGTCTCGATCCATTCGAGCAGGATCGGTTCGCGATAGAGGAAGATCAGGTCGGGCGGGCGCGCGATGTCGTCGACGCTGCGGGCGATCAGCGGCGTGCCACGATAAAGGCCGGTCAGGTCCCAGGGGGATTCGAGGCCGAGCTCCTTCAAGGTCTCGTCGTCCGGGCTCTCCTCGACCGCGATGCCGACCCCCTTCACATGCGCGATCAGCGGCTCGGGAATCTCTTCCAGTGCGCGCTCGGCCAGCGCGGCGATAGTATCGAGGCTCGGCGGAGGGCCGAAATCGGGGGCGGGGGTTCTGGCCATGCCGCAGTTTAGCAAGGAGCTTGGAGCATGAGCGAGCGGCTGGACGTTGAGCACATCGCAAAGCTCGCGGCGGACGTGCCGGACTGGCGGGTGGAGGGCGGCAAACGGCTCATGCGGAGCTTCCGGTTCCGCGATTTCAGCGAGGCATGGGGGTTCATGGCCCGAGTCGCCCTGCTTGCCGAGCAGCACGGACATCACCCCGACTGGTCAAATGTCTGGAACCGCGTGGACATCGCGCTGAGTACCCATGATGCCGGGGGCCTGACGACGAAGGACGTGACGCTCGCGCAGGCGATCGACGCCCTGCTGCAATGAGTGCCACCGGGTTGGCGCTGCGCGCCGCGCTGATCCGCCGCGCCGCCGCCCGCCTCTGCGGCCGGCTCGGGTGGGCGCCACTGCACGAGGTCACGCTGCCGAACGGCAGGCGCGCCGACATCCTGGCGCTGCGTCCCGACGGCGGCTTCGCCTGCATCGAGGTGAAGTCGGGCGAACGCGACTTCATCACGGACGGCAAGTGGCCGGAGTATCTGGAGTTTTGCGATGCTCTTTATTTCGCCGTCGATGATGATTTCCCGCTGGCGCTGCTGCCGGAGGAGCCCGGCGTGATCGTTGCCGCGGGACTGGAGGCCGAATTGCTGCGGCCCGCTCCCGACACAAGGCTGCCTCCCGCCCGCCGCCGCGCGCTCGCGCACCGTTTCGCTCTGCTCGCGGCCGCGCGTTTGGCGATCGTCGAGGATCCCGCCGGGTTCGGCGAGCTGCGGGCCGCGCTGCGGGCGGACTGAGCATCGTCTGGCCCTCACCCCTCACGCTGCCCCTCCTCCCTCTCCCGCGCAGCGGGAGAAAGGGGAGGAAGGAAGGCCGCCGCCCGCTTAACGGTTTATCAACCTTTTTATGCTCTACTGGTCGGATGGAGCTGGCTGCTGCCTCCTCGCCTGAGCGGCTGATCGAATGGACGCGGGTCCTGTTCGAGGATCTGCGGCGCAACGTGGCCGAGGCGCACCGCACCATGCCGGCGGGCCTGGTTCTGCTGATCTGGAACCGGCTCGGGCTGATGATGCGGACCTTCCAGGCGCTGATCGTGAAGAGGGCGGCGGGCAAGCTGATGCCGCCGCGCCCGCGCGCCGCGCGCGCCGCGCCGGCCGAGGCGGAGGAGGGGGCGGAAGCGGCGGAGGCGGCGGCGGGGACGGCGAAGCCCAAGCGTGCGGTGCCGGCCTCGCTGCTGCCGCGCGGGCGGTGCTGGCTGCTCAAGCTCGCGCCGAGGGTGGCCGAGCTTGGGATGCGGGTGCAGATTTATCTCGCCGATCCCGAGATCGTGGCGCTGCTGGAGGCGAGCCCGGTGGCGCGGCGGCTGGCGCGGGCGCTCGTGCGGATGATGGGCACGCGGCCCGAGCCGGCGACGGCGCAGGCGCTGCGCCGGCGGCCGGGCGAGCCGGGGGAGCGCAAGGCGCGGCCGCGCAAGGAGCGGATCCGGCGGCTGAAGAAGAGCGAGCTGTGGCGGCCGACCAAGGGCGGCTTGTGGCCGGCGGGGTCGGCGGGGTTGGCGCGCGATTGCGCGCATATCACGCCGCGCCCCAAGGAGGAGCTGCTGCGGCAGCTGGCGGAGGTGCGCGCCTGGCTGCGGAGCGAGGCGGCGGCGGCGGGGCGCCCGCCCAAGGCGGCGGACGACGGGTTTACGTGAGCGGGCGCGCTGGCGGGGCGGATTAGGGGGGCTCATTCTGGCCAATATAATAACGTTGGATAGGTAATGGGCTGCGCCAGCACGCGAAGGGCGGAGGACACGCGGAGCGCCACGGAGGGCGCGGTGGTCCGCCGCTGCTCGCGCTGTCCTCGGTGTGAGACATCGGGCATGCCGGATCCCGTGCGGAAAGAGGGCCGGGCGGCACCAGCCTGCCGCGCGCCTTGTCGGCCTGGTCCGCTAAGCGGCGAGCTTGTCGAGCTCCCGCACCACCGCCTCGCCCATCGTGGTCGTGCCGACGCGCGCGCAGCCGGGCGCCATGATATCGGCCGTCCGCATTCCGCTCGTCAGCACCCTGGTGCAGGCGGTCTCGATCAGCCTCGCGTCCTCATCCATGTCGAACGAGTAGCGCAGCAGCATCGCGAAGCTGAGGATTTGCGCCATCGGATTGGCGATCCCCTTGCCGGCGATGTCGGGCGCGCTGCCGTGGATCGGCTCGTAGAGGGCATGGCGCTTGCCCGACGGCTGCAGCGCGCCGAGCGTGGCCGAGGGCAGCATCCCGAGGCTGCCCGTCAGCATGGAGGCGAGATCGGACAGCAGATCGCCGAAGATGTTGCTCGTCACGATCACGTCGAACTGGCGCGGATTGCGGACCAGCTGCATGGCGCAGTTGTCGGCGTACATGTGCGAAAGCTCGACATCGGCGTAGTCGCGCTTGTGCAGCGCCGTCACCACCTCGCGCCAAAACAGGCCCGAGCGCATGACGTTCGCCTTCTCGACGCTGGTCACGCGGTTCTGCCGCTTGCGCGCCAGCTCGAAGGCGACGCGCGCCACCCGCTCGATCTCGCCACTCGTGTAGCTTTCGGTGTCGAAGCCGCGGCGCTCGCCGTTCGGCAGCGTCTCCACGCCGCGCGGTTCGCCGAAATAGATGCCGCCGGTGCTTTCGCGCACGATCATCAGATCGAGCCCGCGCACCACGTCGGCCCTCAGGGTGGAGGCATCCACCAGCGGCTCGAGCACGGTGGCCGGGCGCAGATTGGCGAACAGGTCGAGCTCTTTCCGCAGCCGCAGGATCGCCAGTTCCGGGCGCTTGTCGAAACCGAGCTTGTCCCATTGCGGCCCGCCGACCGCGCCGAACAGCACGGCGTCGGCTTCGCTTGCCTTGGCGATCACCGCATCGCTGATCGGCACGCCACGCGCATCGAGCGAGGCGCCGCCGACCAGATCCTCGGAAAGATCGAACGTGACCGCGCGCCGCCGGCCCATCCAGTCGATGATGCGGCGAACCTCGCGCATCACCTCGGGGCCGATGCCGTCGCCGGGCAGGATCAGCAGGCGCTTGTTGGCGGGCATGGGCGGGTTCTCTCCAATGCATGTCCGTCATGCCCGGGCTTGGCCCGGGCACCCACGATTTTCCTTCAGGCCGGCAGAAAAGACGTGGGTGGCCCGGCCAAGCTCGGCCATGACGGTTTCGATTAAGCGGCCGTGGTTCCCGGCATCCAGTCCATCTCCGCCCGCCGCTTCGCCTCGAAACGGTCGATCGACGCCGCGTGCTGAAGGGTCTGACCGATATCATCCAATCCGTTCAGCAGCAGGTGCTTGCGGAACGGGTCGATCTCGAAGCGGATTTCCTCGCCGCTCGGGCGCACCACGACCTGCCGCTCCAGATCGACGGTCAGGCGCGCGTTGCCGCCGAGCTTGGCGTCCTCGATCAACTGATCGCACACCGCGCGCGGCAGGCGCACCGGCAGGATGCCGTTCTTGAAGCAGTTGTTGTAGAAAATATCGGCGAAGTCGGGCGCGATCACGCAGCGTATGCCGAAGTCGAGCAGCGCCCAGGGCGCGTGCTCGCGCGAAGAGCCGCAGCCGAAATTCTCGTGCGCGACCAGGATCTGCGCCTTGCGCCAGGGTTCCTGGTTGAGCACGAAGTCGGGACGTTCCTTGCCTTGCGCGTCGTAGCGCAGCGTATCGAACAGGTGCACGCCGAGCCCCGATCGCTTGATGGTCTTGAGGAACCGCGCCGGGATGATCTTGTCGGTATCGACGTTCGCCAGCGGCAGCGGCGCGGCGATCCCGGTGAGTTTGGTGAACGCCTCCATCACACGAGCTCCCGCACGTCCGCCAAACGGCCGGTCACGGCCGCCGCCGCGGCCATCGCGGGCGAGAGAAGATGCGTGCGCCCGCCTGGCCCCTGACGGCCCTCGAAGTTGCGGTTCGACGTGCTGGCGCACCGCTGCCCAGGCGCCAGCTTGTCGGGGTTCATCCCGAGGCACATCGAACAGCACGGCTCGCGCCACTCGAACCCGGCCTCCACCAGCACGCGGTCGATCCCTTCCTGCTCCGCTTGCTGCTTCACAAGCCCCGAGCCCGGCACGACCAGCGCGCGCACACCCGGCGCGACCTTGCGGCCCTTCGCCACCGCGGCGGCGGCGCGGAGATCCTCGATCCGGCCGTTGGTGCAGGAGCCGATGAACACCACGTCGATCTTCACGTCCTGCATTTTCGTGCCGGGCGTGAGCGCCATATATTCGAGCATCCGCCGCATCTGCGCCCGCTCGGCCTCGTCCGTCGCCGTGTTCGGATCGGGCACGACGCCGGTGACCGGCACGACCGCACCCGGATTGGTGCCCCACGTGACCATCGGCGCGATGTCGGCGGCGTTCAGCACCACCGTCGTCTCGTACTCCGCGCCGGGATCGCTGGGCAGAGTGCGCCAATAGGCGACCGCCTTCTCCCAATCCGCGCCCCTGGGCGCGAACTCGCGGCCCTTGATCCAGGCGAAGGTCGTTTCGTCCGGCGCGATCATGCCCGCGCGCGCGCCCGCCTCGATCGACATGTTGGAGACGGTCATCCGCCCCGCCATGTCGAGCGCGCGGATCGCCTCGCCCGCATATTCGATCACGTGGCCGTTGCCGCCGGCGGTGCCGATCTTGCCGATGATGGCGAGCACGATGTCCTTGGCCGTGGCGCCGAAGCCGAGCGTGCCGTCCACCCGGATCAGCATGTTCTTGGCCGGCCGCTGCAACAGCGTCTGCGTGGCGAGCACGTGCTCGACCTCGGAGGTGCCGATGCCGAAGGCGAGCGCGCCCAGCGCCCCGTGCGTCGAGGTGTGGCTGTCGCCGCAGACGATGGTCGTGCCGGGCAGCGAGATGCCGAGTTCGGGGCCGATGATATGCACGATGCCCTGCCGTACATCGAGGATCGGGATGTACGGCACCCCGAATTCCTTGACGTTCTTCTCCAGGGTCTCGACCTGGATGCGGCTGTCCTCTTCCTTGATCCCGAGCCGCCGATCGGTGGTCGGGATGTTGTGGTCGGCGACCGCGATCGTCAGGTCGGGGCGGCGCACCTTGCGCCCCGCCATCCGCAATCCCTCGAAAGCCTGCGGGCTGGTGACTTCGTGAACGAGGTGGCGGTCGATGTAGAGGACGCAGGTGCCGTCCGGGAGTCGCTCCACCACGTGGCTGTCCCACACCTTGTCGAACAGCGTGCGCGGCTTGGCGTCGGACATTCTGGCGTTGCTCCCTGACTATTCGGTGGCGTTCTCGGCCGCGGGCTCCGGCTGCGCCTCGAGCGCCGTCTCGCCGGGCACGACGACCGCGCGCGCCTTCTCGGCGATACGCGCCGCCTTCCCGGAGCGTCCGCGCAGGTAGTAGAGCTTGGCCCGCCGCACCACCCCGCGGCGCACCACCACGATCTCGGCGATCATCGGCGAATAGAGCGGAAAGACGCGCTCCACGCCCTCGCCGTAGCTGATCTTGCGGACCGTGAAGTTGCTGTTCAGCCCCTTGTTGGAGCGGGCGATCACCACCCCCTCGAAGGCCTGGGCGCGGGTACGCTCGCCTTCCACGACGCGCACCATCACGCGCACCGTGTCGCCGGGGGCGAACTCCGGCACCGCGCGGGCGGCGCTGAGGCGGGCCATCTCGGCGGCCTCGTATTGCTGGATCAGGTTCATTTTCCGGTCCTCTTCTCGGTCGGTCGCTTAAGGCGCGTCGGGCGGGGAGGCAACCGGCGCGGGATGAAGGTCTGCATAGCGCCGCCAGAGGTCGGGCCGCCGCGCGCGCGTAACCTGCTCGGCCGCGCGGCGGCGCCATTCGGCGACCGCTTCGTGATGGCCGGACAGCAGCACCTCCGGCACGCGACGCCCCTGCCAGTCGGCGGGGCGGGTATAGTGCGGGTATTCGAGCAGGTGGCCGGCGAAGCTCTCCTCGGCCGCGCTCGCGGCCGCGCCCATGACCCCGGGCAGCAGGCGCACCGCGGCATCGAGCACCACCAACGCCGCCAGCTCGCCGCCCGAGAGCACGTAATCGCCGATCGACAGTTCCTCCATGCCGCGCGCCTCGACCACGCGCTGATCGACCCCCTCGTAGCGCCCACAGAGCAGCACGAGGCCCGGCCCCGCGGCGAAGCGGCTTGCATCCTGCTGGGTGAGGGGCCGGCCGCGCGGGGTGAGGAAGATCAGCGGCCGGCCATCGGCCTGAGGCGCCAGCGCCCGGTCCACCACGTCCGGGCGCATCACCATGCCGGCCCCGCCGCCGAACGGCGCGTCATCGACGCTGCGGTGCGTGTCGGTGGCGAAGTCGCGGATGTTCACCGGATCGAGCGCCCAGATGCCGTTCGCCAGCGCCTTGCCGGCGAGCGACAGGCCGAGCGGGCCGGGGAACATCTCGGGGAAGAGGGTCAGCACCGTGGCACGCCAGGTCATCGGCGCACGCCCTCACCCGGCGCGCTGGCGCGCGCCGACCCCTCCCGCGGCGCGGGCGAGGGCGGCGCCTCGACGATGGCGGGCGGATCGACCACCACCCGCCGCTGCGCCAGATCGACCTCCGGCACCGCGGCGCGCGTGAACGGCACGATCTGCCCGTCCGAAAGCTCCAGACTCGCCCCGGCGCCGTAGTCATGGACCGCCGCAACGTCGCCGAGCGGCAGGCCGTCGGCGCGGAAGGCGCGCAGGCCGATGAGGTCGGCGAGGTAGAACTCGTCGGGATCGGCACTCTTCAGCCGGTCACGGCTCACGTAGAGCTTGGTGTTGGTCAGCCGCTCGGCAGCCGTTCGGTCGGCGAGCCGCCGCTCTCCCGCCTCGGTCAACTCGGCGATCTCGGCCAGATCTCCGCCCTTCCAGCGCAGCGCGAAACGCCGGCCTCGTTCGTCAAACAGCGGACCATATCCGGCGATCGCCTCCGGCGGATCGGCATACGAGGTCACGCGCACCAGCCCCCGCACGCCGTGCGGACGCCCGATCACGCCGATCAGCACGGGCCTTTGCTCCACTGGACCTCACTCGCCGCGCGATGGAGCGCAGTGCATCATCCCGCCGCCGCCTTCGCGCGCTCCTGCGCCTTCTTCTTCGGGGCGGACTTCACCGGCTGCTCGCGCCAAGTCGGCATCGGCGCCAGCCCGGCCCGGCCGAGGAATTTTGCCACCCGATCGGTCGGCAGCGCGCCCTGGCTGATCCAGTGCTGGATGCGCTCGCCTTGCAGACGCACGCGCTCCTCGTGCTCGGCCGGCAGCATCGGGTTGTAGCTGCCCAGCTTCTCGATGAACCGCCCGTCGCGCGGACTGCGGCTGTCGGCCACCACGATGTGGTAGTAAGGCCGCTTCTTGGCGCCGGCACGGGCCAGGCGGATTTTCAAGCTCATTCGGTAACTCTCGCTCCTTTGGTGAAATCAGTGCGGCCGTCCAGGCTGCATCATTCCTTTGGGCAGGATCGCTTGCAGCCCGTGGCGCATCAGGCCCTTCTGCCCCAGCTTGTTCATCCGCTTCATCATCGTGCTCATGTCGTCGAACTGCTTGAGCAGGCGGTTCACCTCCTGCACGGTCGTTCCCGACCCGGCGGCGATGCGCCGCTTGCGGCTCGCCTTGATGATGTCGGGGGCCTTGCGCTCCTGCTTCGTCATCGAGCCGATGATCGCTGCCTGACGCTTCAGGACCGTGGTGTCGAGATTGGCGTCCTCGATCTGCTGCTTCATCTTGCCGACGCCGGGCAGCATGCCGAGAATCCCCGACAGCGACCCCATCTTGGTGATCTGGCGAAGCTGCGCGGCGTAGTCCTCGAGGTCGAACTTGCCGCGCAGCATCTTCTGCGCAAGCCGCTCGGCCTCTTCCTCGTCGAGCGTTTCGCTGGCCTTCTCGACCAGCCCGACGATATCGCCCTGGCCGAGAATTCGTCCTGCCACGCGCTCGGGGTGGAAATCGTCCAGCGCGTCGATCTTCTCGCCAAGACCCATCAGCTTGATCGGCGCACCGGTGACGGCGCGCATGGAAAGCGCCGCGCCGCCCCGCTGATCGCCATCCATCCGCGTCATCACGATGCCAGTGATGCCAAGCGCCTCGTTGAAAGCGCGCGCAGTGTTCACCGCGTCCTGGCCGGTCATCGCATCGACGACGAGCAGGGTCTCGGCCGGATTGCTCACGGCACGGATCGCCTTCACCTCGTCCATCAGCTCCTGGTTGATGGCGAGCCGCCCGGCCGTATCCAGGATCACCACGTCGAAGCCTTCGCGGCGGCCGACATCCATCGCCCGTTCGGCGATCTGCACCGGGGTCTGCCCGGCGACGATCGGCAGGCTCGGCACCCCGGCCCGCTCGGCAAGCTGCGCCAACTGGAGCTGTGCGGCGGGCCGCTGCGTATCAAGGCTCGCCAAGAGCACCCGGCGGCGGAGCCGGCTGTTGATGCGGAGCGCGAGCTTGCCCGCGGTCGTCGTCTTGCCCGAACCCTGCAGGCCCACCATCAGGATCGGGATCGGCGCCGGGGCGTTGAGGTTGACCGGAACGGCCCCTTCCCCGCCCAGCTCCTCAATCATCACGTCATGGACGATCTTGACGACCTGCTGGCCCGGCGTGACGGAATCGAGCACCTCCGCCCCGAGCGCCCGCTCGCGCACCTTGGCGATGAAGTCGCGGACCACGGGCAAGGCGACGTCGGAATCGAGCAGTGCCAGCCGCACCTCGCGCAGCGCCTCGCCGACATCGGCCTCGGAGAGGGCGCCGCGCCCGCGCAGGCGGTCGAACGTGCCGGTGAGCTTTTCGGACAGGGCTTCGAACAAACAGCCGCTCCAAACGAAAACGCGCCGCTGCGCGAGCCTTCGCGGAGCGGCGGAGCCCCTTAGGGCCTTGCTTGGGGCGGGATATGCCGCCGGAGCGGGGTCGGCGTCAACGGACCCATGCTGCCCGCCGCGCCATCCGGTCGATCATCACCGGACCGTGGCCACGCGCAGCGTGTTGGTGCTGCCGGAATGGCCGAACGGAATCCCGGCCGCTACCACGATTTCCGCCCCGTGCTCGGCAAGCCCGTCGGCAAGCGCGATGCGGGCGGCGCGCGTCACCGCCTCGGAGAGCGAATGAACGTCCGGCGCAACCACCGCATGGACGCCCCAGACGGCGGCGAGCCGCCGCGCGGTGGTCGCGTGCGGGGTGAAACTCAGCACCGGCGCCTCGGGCCGCTCGCGGGCGACGCGCAGCGCGGTGCTGCCCGAGGCGGTGTAGGCGACGATCGCCGCCGCGCCGATCGTATGGCAGACCTGACGGGCGGCGGCGGCGATCGCGTCGGCGGCGTTGTGCTCGGGCTCCGGCCGGTTCGCCTCGATCCCGGCGCGCCAGCCGCTGTCCTGCTCCACCCGGGCGATGATGCGGTCCATGATGTTGACCGCCTCGAACGGGTACTGCCCGGCGGCGGTCTCGGCGGACAGCATCACCGCGTCGGCGGCGTCGAACACCGCGGTCGCGACGTCGGACGCCTCGGCGCGCGTCGGCGAGGGCGCGCTGATCATGCTCTCCAGCATCTGGGTCGCCACCACGACCGGGCGGCCGAGCGCGCGGGCGGCGCGCACGATGCGCTTCTGCGCCAGCGGCACCTCCTCAGGCGGCAGCTCCACGCCGAGATCGCCGCGCGCCACCATCACCGCGTCGGAGTGCCGCAGGATGGCATCCAAATTTTCCAGCGCCTGCGGCTTCTCGAGCTTGGTCATCACCCAGGCACGGCCATCGACGATGCGCCGCACCTCGGCCACGTCCTCTGCCCGCTGCACGAAGGAGAGCGCGATGATGTCCGCACCCTGCTGAAGCGCGAAATCGAGGTCGGCGCGGTCCTTCGCCGTCAGCGCCGGGATCGGCAGCACCACGTCGGGCACGTTCACGCCCTTGCGGTCCGACAGCGGGCCGCCCACGACCACGGTGGTTTCGAGCGCATCGGGGCGCTTGCGCTCCACCCGGAGGCGCAGCTTGCCGTCGTCCAGCAGCAAGGTGGAGCCGACTTGCGCAGCGGAGATGATCTCGGGATGCGGCAGGTTGACGCGGTTGGCGTTGCCCGGCGTCGGGTTGAGGTCCAAGCGGAACGGCTGGCCGGTCTGCAAATGCACCCGTCCGCCGCCGAACGCGCCGACACGCAGCTTCGGACCCTGCAGGTCGGCGAGAATGCCGATCGGGCGGCCGAACTGCTCCTCGAGCTCGCGGATCATCGCGAAGCGGGCGGCGTGATCGTCGTGGCTGCCGTGGCTGAAGTTGAGGCGGAACACGTCCGCGCCCGCCTGGAAGAGCCGAGCCAGCATCTCGGGCGAGGACGAAGCTGGACCGAGGGTGGCGAGGATCTTCGTCCGGCGGCGCCGCCGAATCCTTGGGCGGAGGGCCATAGTCTCTCCTTCAGGCGATCAGGACGGCACGGATATCGTTGACGTTGGTCAGCGTCGGGCCGGTGCGGATCAGGTCCCCGAGCGCCGCGAACAGCGAGTAGCTGTCGTGGTTCGCGAGCACCGTGCGCGGCGCGAGGCCCAGGGCGCGGGCGCGGGCGAGCGTGTCGGGCGTGACGATGGCTCCGGCGGCATCTTCCGTGCCGTCGATCCCGTCGGTGTCGCCCGCCGCCGCCCAGATGCCAGGCGCGCCCTCCAGTGCCACCGAAAGGCCAAGCAGGAACTCGGTGTTGCGCCCGCCCCTGCCCGCCCTCCCGCCGGTGATCGTGACCGTGGTCTCGCCCCCCGAAAGCAGGACCGCGGGCGGCGCGAGCGGCACGCCGTGCATCCGCACCGACCGCGCGATCCCTGCCATCAACGTGCCGGCGTGGCAGGCCTCGCCTTCCAGCGCGTCGCCCAGGATCAGCGGCGTGAGGCCGAAGCCCTGCGCGGTCTCCGCCGCGCGCTTGAGCGCCGTCATCGGGGTGGCGATCAGCCGGAAGTCGGCGGCGAGCGTGCCAGGCTTCGGCGTCTCCTCGGCCGCGGCGGCGAGATGCGCGGCGACCGCAAGGGGCGGCACGATGCCGTAGCGGGCGATGATCGCCCGTGCGTCGGCAAAGCTTGTCGGGTCGGGCACGGTGGGGCCCGAGGCGATTACCGCCGAATCGTCGCCCGGCACGTCGCTGATGGCGAGCGTCACCACGCGCGCGGGCCGTGCCGCCGCGGCCAGACGGCCGCCCTTGATGGCAGAGAGATGCTTGCGGACGGTGTTCATCTCGCCGATTGTCGCGCCGGACTCGAGCAGCGCCTTGTTCACGGCCTGCTTGTCGGCGAGCGTCAGCCCCGGCGCGGGCAGCGCGGCCAGCGCCGAGCCGCCGCCCGAGATCAGCGCCAACACGAGATCCTCCGCCCCGAGCCCGCGCACGCGCTCCATCAGCCGCCGCGCGCCGCGCTCGCTCGCTGCATCCGGCACCGGGTGGGCGGCTTCAATCACCTCGATCCGGCGGGTCGGCACCGCATGACCGTAGCGGGTGACCACCGTGCCCTCCAAGGCAACGTCGGGCCACACCGTCTCCAATGAAGCCGCCATCAGCGCCGCGGCCTTGCCCATACCGACGACGACACAGCGCCCGCGCGGCTTGTCGGGCAGGTGCGCGGCCAGGCTCACGCGCGGGTCCGCCGCCGCTACGGCGGCATCGAAGATCGCCCGCAGCGCGGTGCGCGCCCGCCCCTCGTCCCACCCCATTCCGGCCCGTTCCCCCATCCCTCGCGCTTCAACCTTAGCAGGCGCGACGGCGGCCTGATACTTGACTCAGTCAGGCAATACGCATGCCTTTCGCGTCCTGGTGGCCGCCCGGGCGATCTATGCCGAGGCGGGCTTCAAACTGATCGAGGCCAAGCCGCACCACAGCTTCGGCCAGGGTCTCGTGGGCGAGACCTGGGAGCGCGACCTGTAGCGCCGCCTATGGCGGAACCCGCCGATGCGGGCCATCTTGGCAAGCAAATCCCGCAGAGGAAGCAAGCGATGTCCGCTCCTTCGTTCGACGACGCCACCCGCACCGAGCTGGAGGCCGCCGCCTTCCGCCGCCTCGTGCAGCATTTGCGCGAGCGCACGGACGTGCAAAACATCGACCTGATGAACCTTGCCGGTTTTTGCCGCAATTGCCTGAGCCGCTGGTATCGCGAAGCCGCCGAGCAGAAGGGCCTTGCCTTGAGCGACCCCGACGCTCGCGAGATCGTTTACGGGATGCCGTACAAGGAATGGCAGGCGAAATACCAGAAGCAGGCGTCGGCCGAACAGCAGGCGGTCTTTGCCAAGACCAACCCGTCGCACTGAACGACAATGCGGAGGCGGCCGCGATGGCGCATGTGGAGGTCTCGGTCGCCGACCGGATCATGGAGATCCGGCTCAACCGGCCGGAGAAGAAGAACGCGCTGACCGGCGCGATGTACGCCGCTATCGCCGACGCGCTCGGCGCGGCGGAGGCAGACCGCACGGTGCGCTGCGTCCTGCTGTGCGCAGCTGGCGACAGCTTCTGCGCGGGCAACGACCTCAACGACTTTCTCGCCGACCGCTCGGGGATCGAGGAGCGGCCGTCGGGGTGGTTCCTGCGCGCGCTGGCCGGCGCGCAAACCGTGATCGTGGCGGCAGTGCAGGGCGCGGCGGTCGGCGTCGGCGCCACCATGCTGCTGCACTGCGACCTGATCGTCGCCGCCCCTGACGCGGCACTCTCGGTGCCGTTCGTCCGCCTCGGAGTGACGCCGGAGGCCGCGAGTTCGCTGTTGCTCCCCCGCCTCATCGGGCATCAGCGCGCGATGGAGCTGTTCCTGCTCGGCGAGCCGATCGGCGCCGAGCAGGCGCTGGCCCATGGGTTGGTCAACCGCATCGTTGAGGCATCAAAGTTGCTGGAATCGGCGCGCGCTCTCGCTTCCCGGGTCGCGTCCCTGCCGCCGGAAGCGGTCCGCGCGACCAAGCGTCTGGCGCGGACCGCGGCGGGCATTGCCGGACAAATGGCCGCGGAGGCGCCGGTATTCGCCGAGAGGCTGCGATCTCCGGAAACAAAGGAGGCGATGACCGCGTTCTTCGAGAAGCGGCAGCCGCACTTCGACTGACAACGACTGGCGAGATTGTGATGAGAAGGCTCGCCGCCGTTGTTTAACACGGTAACGAGCGAACGGGGTAAGCACGCGACAAATGGCTAGAACCACCCCGAGTCGATCGAACGGCGCGAGCGAGCCGGACCGCTTTCATCTGCTCGTCGATTCGATTACCGAATATGCGCTCTACATGATGGACGTCAACGGGTTCGTGATGAGTTGGAACGTTGGCGCCCAGCGTATGAAGGGATATCTCGATACCGAAATCATAGGCCAGCATTATTCGCGATTTTTCCGCCCGGCCGATCGAGAGGCTGGGGTGCCACAGCAGATCCTTGCGCGCGCCGCCGCCGAAGGGCGCCACGAGGTGGAAGGCTGGCGGGTCCGCAAGGACGGTTCCCTGTTCTGGGTGCAAGCCGTCGTGCACCGGATCAACAGCGACGACGGGGGGCATATCGGATTTGCCAAGGTCACCCGTGACATGACCGAGCGGCGGGAAGCGGAGTTGAGGCTTGCCGACAGCGAGCGGCGCTTCCGGCTGCTGGTACGGAGCGTGGTGGACTACGCGATCTTCATGCTCGACCCGAGCGGGGTCGTGACCAACTGGAACATTGGCGCCGAACGCATTCACGGCTATGCGGAAGCCGAAATCGTCAACCAACATTTCAGTCGATTCTATACCTGGCAGGATCGCGCGGCAGGTCTGCCAGCGCGCAATCTGGAGATTGCCGCCCGAGAAGGCCGGCTGGAGACGGAGGGGTGGCGCGTCCGCAAGGACGGCACTCGCTTCTGGGCTGCCGTCGTACTCGATGCCGTCCGCGAGGAGAAAGGCGAGCTGATCGGTTTTGCCAAGATCACCCGCGATATAACCGGCCGGCGCGCCCAACAGCAAGCGCTGATCGAAAGCGAGCGGCAGTTCCGGCTGCTGATGAACTCGGTCATCGACTATGCCTTGTTCATGCTCGACCTGAACGGCAATGTGGTGAGCTGGAACGCTGGCGCGGAGCGCATAAAGGGCTACAAGGCCGAGGAGATCATCGGTCAGCATTTCTCCAAGTTCTACTTGGAAAGCGAGCGCGTGGCCGGCGTGCCGGCCCGCTCGCTGCAGGTCGCCGCCACGCAGGGGCGCTTCGAGGCCGAAGGCTGGCGCGTGCGCAAGGATGGCAGCCAGTTCTGGGCCAACGTCGTCCTTGATCCCGTGCACGACGAGGAAGGAAAGCTGATCGGCTTCGCCAAGATCACCCGCGACATCACCGAACGGCGCGAGGCCCAGCAAGCGTTGCAGGAGGCGCACGCGCAGCTCGCGCAGGCGCAGAAGATGGAGGCGCTCGGTCAACTCACCGGCGGCGTGGCGCACGATTTCAACAATTTGCTAATGGTGATCAGCGGGTATATTGGCACAATCAAGAGCAAACTCCAGGACGATCCGCGCGGGCTGCGCGCGGCCAACGCGATCGAAGCCGCAGCCAAGCGCGGCGAAGCGCTGACGCGGCAGCTTCTTGCCTTCTCCCGTCGTCAGAGCCTGCGACCGGTCGTGGTTCAATTGCGCGATGTGCTCGACGCCATCCGGCCGATGCTGGCGAGCACGCTCAGCGGCGGCTTCCGACTGGTGGAAACAATAGCTGCCGATCTCTGGCCGGTACGGCTTGACCCCAACGAGCTCGAACTGGCGCTGATCAACCTGATCGTGAATGCACGCGACGCGATGGAGCAATCGGGGCTCGTGACGCTAACCGCCGAGAACGTCGCCGTTCCCCGCGGAACGGCGTCGGGCGATGTTGAGGGCGAGTGCGTGGCGATCTCCGTCGCCGATACCGGCTCCGGCATCCCTCCCGATGTGCTGCCCAGGGTGTTCGATCCCTTCTTCACAACCAAGGAGCCCGGGAAGGGGACCGGTCTCGGACTATCGCAAGTCCATGGCTTCGTGCATCAGTCTGGCGGCAGCGTGAGAATTGCCAGCGAGGTGGGACGCGGTACCACCGTTACGCTTTACCTGCCGCGCGCCCCAGCGGCCGAGCTGGAGCAGCCTCCTCCGGCTGATCTCGAGACGATACCGGCCGGCCATCTCTCCGTCTTGCTGGTGGAAGACAACAAGGAAGTCGCCGAAGCGACGCGCGATTTGCTGGAGCAGCTCAACTGCCGGGTCGAGACGTCGACGCACGCCGAGGAGGCGCTAGAGAAGCTCAGAACGGCGCGCGTCGATCTCGTGCTCAGCGACATCGTGATGACCGGGCCGATGAACGGCCTCGATTTCGCGCGGGCGGTGCGGCGGCAGAGGCCAGGCCTGCCGGTGATCCTGGCGACCGGGTACAGCATCGCAGCCGAACAGGCGGCCGCGGAGTTCAGCGTGCTGCGGAAACCGTACGGTCTCGCTGATCTCGGCAAGGCGATCGCCGCCTTCGGGGGCGGTTCGCGCAAAACCTCGACCCTGCTGCCGTTCAACCCCGCACGGCGCAACTCGCCACCCAAGTAGTCAGTCCCGCCCGCGCAGGGCGGCGATCGCCTGGGCGTAGGGCGGCCGATGAAATACCGCCGACCCCGCCACCAGGACCGAGGCGCCGGCCGCGATGACGCGGGGTGCGGTCTGCGGCGTAATCCCGCCATCCACCTCGATGTGGATCGGGCGGTCGCCGATCATCCGGCGCACACGCCGGACCTTCTCAATCTGCGCCTCGATGAAATGCTGCCCTCCGAATCCGGGATTGACACTCATGACCAGCACGAGATCGATGCGATCAAGCACATAGGCCACGGCCCCTTCCGGCGTCGCCGGATTGAGCGCGACGCCCGCCGACTTGCCGAGGGCGCGGATCGCCTGAAGCGTGCGATCGAGATGCGCGCAGGCCTCTACATGCACCGTCATGCGGTCAACGCCGGCCTCGGCGAACGCTTCGAGGTAAGGATCGGCCGGTGCGATCATCAGGTGCGTGTCGAAGCACTTGGCACTCGACTTGCGGATGGCGCGGATCACATCCGGCCCGAAGGTGATGTTGGGCACATAGTGCCCATCCATCACGTCTAGGTGGATCCAGTCGGCGCCGGCCTGGTCCACCGCGTGCACTTCCTCGCCCAGCCGCGCGAAATCGGCGGAGAGGATGGAGGGGGCGACGAGAACGGCTCTTTGGGGCTCGGACATGAGGATCACGCTATCAGAAACGACCGGGCCGCTGCACCCGCCGCGGACCGAACCGGTCGGCGAGCGGAGGTTGCACGGCGCCGCCTTTGGAACCAGAACCTGGACTACCCGTTCCGCAAGGACGCTGCTACCGGCCGTCAGGGAGTGTTCATGATGCCGGACGATCAGAGCGCGTTGGCCGAACGATCCCGGCGGGCCGGGCGGGGACGCAGCGCGGCCAGCCCGATGCGGATCCCGTCGTATGGCTGGAAGGCCATAGCTTGGCGCGCGTTCGCCGAGATGAACAACCGGAACCTATTCCTGGTGGCCGGCGGCGTTTCCTATTACGTCCTGCTGGCGTTGTTTCCCGGACTGGTTGCTCTGGTTTCGATCTACGGCCTGGTGTCGGATCCGGCTCAGGTCGAGAAGCAAGTCGATGCGATGTCGGGAATGCTTCCGGAATCCGCCCGTGAGCTTGTGGCCTCCGAGCTACACAGCATCGTTACCGCGTCTGGCCGGGCGCTCAGCTTCGGCGTGGTGATCGGTATCCTGTTCGCGATCTGGAGCGCCTCGCGGGGCATGAGCGGGCTGATGTCCGCGCTCGACATCTCCTACGGCGAAACGGACAGCCGCAGCTTCCTGCGCTTCAACCTTACGGCCCTCGTGCTGACGCTTGTCCTTCTCATCGGTGGCATTGTCGCCGTCGCGCTGGTGGCGCTGCTCCCGGCCGTGGTAACCAACTCCCACAGCGGGATCCTGGGCTGGGTGTTGCTGATCGCCGAATGGCCGGTGCTGTTCCTGCTCGTGCTCACGGGGTTCGCGCTGCTTTACCGTTTCGCGCCGGATCGGCACCCGCCGAAGTGGCGCTGGCTCACTCCCGGCGCGGCGATCGCCGCGTTCCTTTGGATCGTCGGTTCGATCCTGTTCAGCGTCTATGTGTCGCACTTCTCCAACTACAACGCGACCTACGGCTCGCTGGGCGCCGTAGTCGTTCTGCTGACGTGGCTTTATCTCTCGGCGTTCGTCGTTCTGCTGGGGGCGCTGATCAACGCCGAAGCGGAGCGTCAAACGCGGCACGACGCCAACGACAAGACGCCGAAGCCGATAGGACACCGCGGCGCCCATGCCGCCGACACGGTCGGGCCGAGCGCCGGACGCTGAGGCTGGCGCGGCATTGCCGGCCCGATTAGCCTCCGCCCAAACAAAGAGGGGAACGTCGATGGCGCACCGCGTCAACCGGGCGATCGAGTTGCTGCAGCAAGACCAGGCGATCTATTACACCGGGGCGCATTCTGGCCACGTGCTGACCGAGGCCCAGGGCCGCGCCGATGCCGGCACCTGGGCCGACTACATAAATGTCGGCATGGAGCACGGCGCGTTCGACATGAGCGGGCTGGAAGCCTACATGCGTGGCCTCGTCGCGGGCGGCCCGACACGGTCGGGGCATCGCACGCCGGCCGTGATCGTGGAAGCGCCGGTCAACGGCACCGACGCGCTGAACGTGCGGCACAATGCTTGGCAGTTCCGCCAGATCCTCGGCCGGGGCGTGCACGGCGTGCTGCTCTGCCAGGCCGAGAACGCCGCCGCGGTGCGCGCCTTCGTCGAATCCTGCCGCTATCCGCACCAGCAGATCGGGGTGGATCCCGCCCTGCCCTCGCCGCGGGCGCGGCTCGAGGGCGCGCGCGTGCATGAGACCGAGACCGCGGGCAAGCTCGGCTACGGCACGCGCGGACGCGGATCGGAGCATACCGCCGCGCCGATTTGGGGCCTGTCCGACCAGGAATATTTCGCACGCGCCGATCCCTGGCCGCTCAACCCGGCGGGCGAGCTAATGCTCGGCGTGAAGCTGGAAAGCCCGGAAGGCGTCGCCAACTGCGAGGAGATTCTCGCGGTGCCCGGGCTTGCCTTTGCCGAGATGGGACCGGGCGATCTCGGCCTCGCGCTCGGCTACGTGGAGGTGCAACGCTTCCCCTATCCGCCGGAGATGCGCGCCGCCCGCGAGCGGATCCTCGCCGCGTGCCGGCGCAACGGGATCGCGTTCCTGGAAGGCTGCACGCCGGAGACGGTGGTGGAGCGGATCGCGGAGGGCGTACGGGTCGTCTCGGGCGGTAACGAAGCCACCGCCCGCGTCGGCCGCGCGTTCCAGAAGCGCGCCATGGCGGTGTAAACTCCCGGGTGTCCGGACGGTCGACGCCGCCTGGACCGCTCCCGTTGCTTCCTCCGTATGATCTTGATTTCGATGGTCACGATCACTATGAACGGGAGCTAGCCATGCCTTCTCATGCTTGGCCTCCTGGTTGGCCGGTCCGAGGCCAGCTCCCGGCCGGTCTCGTTTGACGCGCGATCGTTTACCGGCGGCGAACGCCCAAACGTGCCCGCGCCAGGTCCTCTGCCGTGTTGACGTTCAGGAACGGATCATCGGGTTCGGCCGGGAAATCGACCGGGCGCATGCCGATCGCGGCGGCGAACGCACCGGCCGCGACGGACCCTGTTCCGGCGAGGCGACGCCGCAGCGCTTCGCGCGCCGCCACCGGCCACACGGCGACAAGGAAATGGGAGCGTCCGCCATTTGCCGCGCAAGCGGGTGGGGCGCCGAGCCTGCGCGCGAGTCCGAGCGGCGCGAACGGCGTATCGCCCGGCAGGGTAAGCAACACCGTGCCGCCCTGCCCGGCCGCCCAGTCGAGCCCGGCAAGCACGCCGGCAAGCGGACCGCGCCCGACAAACGGACCGTCATCGAGCACCGGCACGCCGAACCGTGCGAAGCGTGCCTTGTCGCCATTGGCGCTGATCGCGACCGCGGCGCACTCCGCCCGCAGCACCGCGAGCGCGCGCTCCAGCATCGTCTGCCCGCCCACATCGAGTAGCGGCTTGTCACCGCCGCCCAGCCGTCGCGCCGCGCCGCCCGCGAGCACGAGGCCGAACAGGCCGGGGATAGGGGCTGTCATGGCAAACGGCGGGTGGGGCGAGCGATGGGACTCGAACCCACGGCATCCAGGACCACAACCTGGCGCTCTACCAACTGAGCTACGCCCGCCACCGAGAACTGGCGCGCCTTCTGGACGATCAGCCCCCCGCCGTCAACGCGCCGCGGCGCTGTTGCGTATACGAAAGTGGTCGCGCAGCCGTCTGATCGCCTCGTCCAGCACATGGTCCTGTTTGCAGAACGCGAAGCGAGCATAGTTTCGCGGCGGATCGGGCGCGTCGTAGAACGCCGTCACAGGCACCGCCGCCACCTTCGCGTGCTCGGTGATGTGGCGGCAGAACGCCACGTCGTCCAGCGGGAAGCCGAGCGGCGTGAAGTCGGCGGTCACAAAATACGTGCCCCGCGTCGGGAGCACGCGCATCCCGAGCGCGGCGAGCCCGTCCGAGAGCCGGTCGCGCTTCGATTGCAGGGCCGCCGCCAGCTCGGCGAAATAGGCGTCGTCCTTGGCGAGCCCGACGGCGACCGCCCGTTGCAGGTTGGGCGGCGTGGTGAAGGTCAGGTTCTGGTGCGCCTTGGCGACGATCTCGGCAAGCCGCGCGGGCGCCGTGACATAGCCGACCTTCCAACCGGTCAGCGAGAAGGTCTTGCCGGCGCTGCCGATCCGCATGGTGCGCTCGCGCATCCCGGGCAGGGTCATCAGTGGCACGTGGCGCGCGCCATCGAAGATAAGATGCTCGTACACCTCGTCGCAGATGGCGAAGGCGTCGTGACGCAGCACCAGATCGGCGATCAGGCCAAGCTCGGCCAGCGTGAACACCTTGCCGATGGGGTTCATGGGCGAGTTGAGTAGGATCGCCTTGGTGCGCGGGCCGAACGCCCCCGCCAGCTCGGCGTCCGGCAATTCCCAGCCGGGCGGCGTCAGGCGTACCAGCCGGGGGACCGCGCCGAGGAGGCGGATCACCGGCAGGTAGGTGTCATAGAGCGGCTCGATCGCCACCACCTCGTCGCCCGGCTCGAGCACCGCCATCAGACAGGCGGTGATCGCCTCGGTCGCCCCGGAGGTGACGACCACCTCGGTCATCGGTTCGGCCTCGATCCCGTAGAATCGCGCATTGGCCGCCGCCACCGCGCGGCGCAGTTCCGGCACTCCCGGCATCGGCGGATACTGGTTGCGCCCGTCGGTCAGCGCCGCGGCCGCCGCCGCGATGATGTCCGCGGGACCGTCGGTGTCGGGGAAGCCCTGACCCAGGTTGATCGCGCCGTGCTCGGCGGCGAGCGCCGACATGACGGTGAAGATCGTGGTGCCGAGACCGGAGAGCAGGCTGTTGGCGGGCTTCACCTCGGACGGGCTCCGTATTGTGACGAGGGGGCCGGCGGGCAGTATCCGCCGCCCCTCGGTGGGTCAACGTGATTTGCCCGTTTCGCAGGCAGGCTGAGCCCCCGGCCGCCCAGCCGATAGGCTCGCCACCCCGGTTCCCCCCGGCCCTGGCGCCTGCTAGGGGCTGGCACGGCGTATGCACTTTTGCACGGGAGGTCCGGCCCGCCGGACGCGACGGCATGAAGAAGATCGAGGCAATCATCAAGCCTTTCAAGCTGGACGAGGTGAAGGAGGCGCTCCACGAAGTCGGGCTGCAGGGCATCACGGTCGTGGAGGCCAAGGGCTTCGGCCGCCAGAAGGGACACACGGAACTCTATCGGGGCGCCGAATACGTCGTCGATTTCCTGCCCAAGGTGAAGATCGAGGTGGTTTGCGACGACGCCGTTGTTGAGCGCGCGGTGGAGGCGATCATGACCGCCGCCCGCACCGGCCGGATCGGCGACGGCAAGATCTTCGTCTCCTCGGTGGAGGAGGTGATCCGCATCCGCACCGGGGAGCGCGGGGTGGACGCGATCTGAGATGGATTCCCGCTATCGGCCCGCCGGGGAAGGGGTTAAACGGGCCGGCACACAAAGCCGCGAGGGCGGCGAAACAAGGAGTTGGGGGTTGAAGTATGGCGAATTCCGGTGATGCCGTCGGCAAGGTGATGGAGATGCTCAAGGAGCACTCCGTCGAATATGTGGACCTGCGGTTCACCGATCCGCGCGGCAAGTGGCAGCACACGGCGCAGCACGTCTCCACCATCGAGGAAGAGACGTTCCGCGACGGGATCATGTTCGACGGCTCCTCGATCGCCGGCTGGAAGGCGATCAACGAGAGCGACATGATCCTGCTGCCGGACGCGGAAACCGCGACGATGGACCCGTTCGCGGCCAAGCCCTCGCTGATCCTGTTCTGCGACATTGTGGAGCCCTCGACGGGACAGCCCTACGGGCGCGATCCGCGGTCCACCGCCAAGAAGGCCGAGCAGTATTTGAAATCGTCGGGCATCGGTGACACTGCCTTTTTCGGGCCGGAGGCCGAGTTCTTCATCTTCGATAACGTGAAGTTCGGCGTCGGCGGCAACTACGGGATGTACCAGCTCGACAGCCAGGAAGGCCCGCAGGCATCGCTGAAGGACTACCCGGAAGGCAATATGGGCCACCGCCCGACGGTAAAGGGCGGCTACTTTCCGGTTCCGCCGGTCGATTCCGAAAGCGACCTCCGCGCCGAGATGCTGTCCACGATGGGCGAGATGGGCGTGGTGATCGAGAAGCACCACCACGAAGTGGCGCAGAGCCAGCACGAGCTCGGCATGAAGTTCGGCCCGCTGGTTCGCATGGCCGACCATCTGCAAATCTACAAATACTGCATCCACAATGTCGCGCACAGCTACGGCAAGACGGCGACCTTCATGCCGAAGCCGATCTATGGCGATAACGGCTCGGGGATGCACGTCCACCAGTCGATCTGGAAGAACGGGCGGCCGCTCTTCGCCGGCAACGGCTATGCGGACCTGTCGGAGACGGCGCTTTACTACATCGGCGGCATCATCAAGCACGCCAAGGCGCTCAATGCCTTCACCAACCCGCTGACCAACAGCTACAAGCGGCTGATCCCCGGCTTCGAGGCGCCGGTGCTGCTCGCCTACTCCGCGCGCAATCGCTCGGCCTCCTGCCGCATCCCGTATGCGACCAGCCCGAAAGCCAAGCGTGTCGAGGTGCGCTTCCCCGATCCGGGTGCCAATCCGTATCTCGCCTTCGCCGCGATGCTGATGGCGGGGCTCGACGGCATCCGCAACAAGATCCATCCGGGCGACCCGATGGACAAGGATCTGTATGACCTGCCACCCGAGGAGCTGAAAGGCATCCCGACCGTGTGCGGCAGCCTGCGCGAGGCGATCGGCGCGCTCGAGGGCGATCATGAGTTCCTGCTCGCGGGCGACGTATTCGGCATCGACCAGATCGAGAGCTATCTCGAGCTGAAGTGGAGCGAGGTGTACCGCTTCGAGCACACGCCGCACCCGGTCGAGTTCGAGATGTACTACTCCGTCTGATCTCGCCAGCGAAACCGAAGCCCGCCGGAGCGATCCGGCGGGCTTTTTCGTGAGGTCACTCCGGCACCATCACATCCAGAAGCGGCCCGTATTGCTGGCTGCCGAACACATCCGCATCGCCCGGGCTGCCGCTCGGGATTGTCCGGCGGATGGTGAACTTGATGGCGCAAGCCGGATCGAACGCCACATGATCGCTGATGCGCTCGGGCGGAATGTGGAAGATGCGGCAAACCGCTTCGCGCGACAGCACGCCCGCGTGACGGACCCGCTCGTAGGTGGCGCGGTCGGGGAAGATCACGTCGAAGGTGATGCGATCGACCCCGGCGTTCTTGCTGCGGATCGTCTTGGCAAGGTCGAACAGGCGCTGCGCGGGCATCCGCGTCAAACCCCCGCCTCGACGAGACCGGTTTCGAACAACTCCATCGGGTCGTCCACGCGCATCGTGTGGTTGAGCGTCCAGCGATAGGCGGGGCTCGCCGGCAGCACCTCGTCCAACGCGAAGGCGACGCCGCCCGCCGTGCCCTTCACCTGCGGCAGCCGCGCGTAGAACATCTGCCGCAACCCGGTCATGCAGACCTCCTCCGCCTTCTCCTTGGTCGGCGCGATCGCCTGCACGACGATGCAAAGCTCATGGCCCGGGCGGTCGCGCAGCGGCTCCAGCTCGCCCATCACCGCGTCGCGCCCGTAAACAGAATAGTGCAGTTCGTAGCCGTTCTCACCGTACTGCTCGCGCGCCTGCGCGCGGGCCCAGGCGATCACCCGGTCGATATTGGCGATCGTATAGGGGTCGCGGACGCCGACGAAGCCAAGATACCGCTCGCCGAGCTTGCCGGCGCCTTCCAGCTTGACCCGCAGGTCCTGCGCCGGCACGAAACGCGGGCCGGTGATGCGGCAGGTACGTGCGTCGTATTGCTCATAAACGCACGCGGTCATGTCGAGCGTGCCACCCAGCACGTGCTCGTAGAACGGATTGGCGCGCTCGTACATCGCGTGGGCCGCGACCGAGGCGGTGGTGCAACGCTGCGCCGGCAGCATCGCCGTCACCTTCACGTCCTCCATCGTGATCTCGCCTAGGATCGACTCCTTGCCGGCATAGGGCTCGGCGCAGAACGAGGCGCACTCCATCACCTTGCCGTAGTAGTAGGCGAGCGATTCAGGAAAGCCGGCACGGATCGCAGGGGCGGCGAATATGGCGCAGTCGCTGCTTCGCCCGCCGATGATGACCTCCGCGCCCTGGTCGAGCAGCGCGATATAGGGATGCACCCCCGCAACGGCGACGATGCGGTCGGTTGCCGCGAGCGTGGCGGCGTCAAGCGCAGGGCGGCCGTCCAGGCCGTCGATCGTCTCGCCCGCCTCGAGTCGCGCCGCCAGCGTCGGTCTTTCGAGTTCCGAGTGGAACCAGCCGACCAGAAATTTTGGCAAGCCGTGCTTGCGGGCAAGCTCCTGGATAATCCTGACGTAAAGATCGACGCGGCTGTTCGTGCCGGTATCCCCTGCCGAGCCGATGATCATCGGTATTCCCAGGCGCCGCGCCCCGAGCAGCATGTGCTCCAGATCGTGCGTCTGCCACGCCAGCGGAGAGCACGAAACGTCTGCCCCGAGCGGTCCCGGGCCGATGTCGCATGACCCGGAGTCCGCGCAGATCAGGTCGGGCTCGGAGGCAAGCCCGATTGCGAAGCTTCCCGTCTTGATCGGCGCGAAGCCGAGATGCCCGTTCGGGCAGACGATCCGGAGCGTGCGGTTGGCGGAGCGGGCGTGCTGGATGGACACCGTCATCTCTCGGTCCTTCAATCAGCAAGCAGGAAGCAGTCGTCGGGATCGACGCGCCAGAACACCGGCGTCCCCGGGGGAAGCGCGCGGCGACTCAGCTCGCGCGCGGACAGCGCAACCTCGCCGCAGCGCAGCTCATACTCGACGATATCGCCGAGACAGGTGGCCGCGGCGACCTCCGCCGGATGCGCGCCCGGTTCCGGCGCGGCCGACAGCCGGACGCTCGCGGGACGAAAGCAGACGAAGCTGCCTCCGTCGCCGCGGGCCGGCAGGCGCACGCCATTTTTCAGCACCGCCGTCATCGCGCCACCGCCGCGCTCGGCGATGCAGGGCAGGATGTTGCGGACGCCCATGAAGGCGGCGACGAAGCGCGAGGCGGGCGCGTCCAGAATCTGCTGCGGCGTACCGGCCTGCGCGATCGCCCCCTCGCGCATGACCAGGATGCGGTCCGACAGCGCCAGCGCCTCCTCCTGATCGTGCGTCACATAGATCGCGGTCAGGCCGAGGCGGCGCTGCAGCGACTTGAGCTCGGCTCGCATCGCGAGGCGAAGCTGCGCGTCGAGATTGGACAAGGGCTCGTCGAGCAGGATCACGGCGGGATCGCCCGCGATCGACCGCGCCAGCGCCACGCGCTGCTGCTGGCCGCCCGAGAGACGCGTCGCCGGCCGGTTCGCGAAATCGGCCAGTCCGACGAGATCGAGGCTGCGGCGCACCACATCCCCGAGCGCCGCCTTCCGCACGCCGCGCGCGCGCAGGCCGAAGGCGACGTTCTCGAAAACCGTCATGTGCGGCCAGATGGCGTAGGACTGAAACACCATCGCCAGGCCGCGCCGCTCCGGTGGCAGATCAACGCCGTCGGCGGCGTCGAACACCTTCTGCCCGCCGATCGCGATGCGGCCCGCGCGCGGCGTTTCCAGTCCGGCGATCGCACGCAGGGTCGTCGTCTTGCCGCAGCCGCTCGGCCCGAGCAGCGTCAGGAACTCGCCCGGCGCGGCAGTGAAGCCGATTCCGCGCACCGCCGGCACCGCGCCGTGCGCGACCACAAGCCCCTCCGCCGCCACCGCGCCGAGCGAGCCAAGCCGCGTCACGCGAGCCCCCGGCGCTGGCGCAGCGCGAGTACGGCGGAGACGACGATGAAGCTCGCGGCGAGCTGCACGAAGCCGAGGGCGGCGACGTCGCTCGGGTTGCCGTTCTCCCACAGATCGAACACGGCGACCGACAGCACGATGCTGTGGCTGGTGTAGAGCAGCATCGAGGAGCTGACTTCCTGCATCGCCATGATGAACAGCAGCACCCAGGCGGCGAAGATGGTCGGCTGCAGCAGCGGCAAGGTGATGCGGCGCATGGCGCCCATCCAGGAGGCGCCCGCCACGCGCGCCGCCTCCTCCAGTTCGGGGTGCAACTGCCGCAGCGCGGCGCTGGTGGTGCGGACGCCGTACGGCAGATAGTGGGTCGAATAGGCGATAAGCAGAATGAGCGCGGTGCCGTAGATCGGCAGCGGCACGCGGACATAGACCCAGAGCAGCCCAAGCGCGAACACCATCGCCGGCATGCTGAGCGGGATCATGCTGAGCTGATCAAGCGCCTGCGCGCCGCGTCCGCGGCCGCGCAAAACGACCCAGCTCACGCCCAGGCCGAGGCCGCAGACGAGGCAGCCGGTCAGCGCCCCGAGCAGCACCGAGTTGCCGGCGGCAAGCCAGGTTTTCGGATATTGGTTCAGCACGAAGGCGAAGTGCTGGAAGGTGAAGCGCATCAGCCCGAGCCGCGCGGGCACGAATTCGCACGATGCAGCCCACAGCAGCGCCAAAAGCGGCAGAACCGCGGCAAGCGCGACATAAAGCAGCGCAAAGGCGGCACGGCCGCGCGGCGCGCGCGGACGTCCGGCCGCCGGGCGAAACGCCTTGCCGGTGACGGTGACGAAGGAGCGCCGTCCGAGCAGCGCCGCCTGCGCGAGCGTCAGCACCGCCGCGATGCCGAGCAGCAGCACGCCCCAGGCGGTCGCCTCGGCGATGCGGGGCGGATAGTTCTCGAGCAACTGGAAAATCTGCGTGGTGGCGACATTGAACCCGGCGGGGAGGCCGAGCACCGCCGGCACGCTGAACATGCCGACCGCCTCGACGCACACAAGCAGCGCGGCGGCCAGCGCGGCGGGTTGCAACAGCGGCAGCACGATCCGGCGGAACACGCGCCCCGCCGAAGCCCCATGCACGCGCGCCGATTCGAGCAGCGACGGATCAAGCGCACGCAAGGCGTCCGAGATCAGCAGGAACGGCAAGGGCGCGAAGGCGAACGCGCTGACCGCCACCACGCCCGGCACCGAGACGATGTTGATCGTCGCCCACGACCCGAGCGTCTCGTGCAGCACGAGATTGACAAGCCCGCTGCGCGGCGAGGCGAGCCAGTTCCAGCCCATCGCGGTCAAGAGCGGGGTCAAATAGAGCGGCATCACGACCAGCCGCTCCAGCATCGCCCGTCCCGGCACGCCGGGCGCCAGCGCCAGCGCCAAGCCGCCCCCGAGCAGCAGCGCGGCGATGGTGGTGGCGGCGCCGAAGATCAGCGTGTTGGCGACGATCCCCGGCTCATGCAGCGGCGTGAAACCGGCCGACGATCCGGCCACCGCGGCCGCGATCAAGGGCGGCAGCACGAGCGTCGCCACGCACAGGGTGACGACGAAGCCGAGCATCGCCTCCGGCCGGATGCGCCGCCCAAGGATCAATGAAACAGCCCCTGGAAGTGCTGCGGGAACTCGCGGCTCGCCTGGAGGTAAGCCTCCATGTCAGTGGGCAGCAGCGGGTGGATCTCGGAGAGCGTCGGCTCTCCCTGCGGCGGCGGCACGTCGGCGCGCATCGAGTACATGCCGTAGAGCTTGGTATCGAGCAGGTCCTGTCCCTCCTCGGACAGCATGAAGTCGAGGAAGAGCCTGGCGGCGTTCGGATGCGGCGCCCCGGCAAGGATGCCGACCGGCGCGGTGGTGATCGGCACGCCCTCGGTGGGAAAGACCGCGACCAGGCCCGCCTGCTTCGCCTCCGGCGTGAAGGCGCGCCAGTGATCGAGCGCGGCGGCGAGCAGGATTTCACCGCGCGTGACGGCATCGGTCATCTGCGCGCCGGTCGCCATGACGACAGGCTCCTGCGCGGCAAACTTCCGCTCGTAATCCGCGCCGAGGCGCTGCGTGAGCAGGTAGCTCCAGTTGAACTGCGTGCCGGCGGCGGCGTTCTGGATCGCCATCTTCCGCCCGGCGAAGCGTGGCGCGAGCAGGTCGAGCCAGGTTTTCGGCGCGTCGGCCGGGGCGAGCATGTTCTTGTTGTAAACGGGGATCACCCCGATCGCCTGCGCGGCGGCCCAATACCCGTCCATCTTCGCGCCGGACGGATAAGCGGGATATTCAGGCGACTCGTAGCGCGCGATCTTTCCCTGGCGGGTCATGTCGATCCAGGCCGCCTGGTTGGCGGCAAGCATCACGTCGAAGCTGAGGCGCTTGGCATCGATCTCGGCGTTGACCCGCGCGAGTACGCGGCCCGTGGGGCCGGAGTAGAAGCCGTTGGCGACCTCCAGGAACGGGTATTTCGCCTTGAACGCCGCCATGAACTTCTGGAAGTTCTCACCGGGGGCGGAATCGGCCATCGCGAGCGCGCCTTCCTTGCGCGCCGCCTCGACGATCGCCTCATCGGCGGCGCGCGCGAGCAAGGGCGCGGTGAGCAGCGAGGCGAGCAGTGTGCGTCTCAGCATGAATCCTCCCTCGTCGCGGCATTGGTGCTGCGGAATTCGATGATCTGGCGATAACGGTCGGGGCGGCAGGCGATCTCGGCGTGTTCCAGCACCACGCCGTCGCGGCTGTGGAAGGTGCGCTCCAGCACAAGCAGCGGTGTCCCCGCGGTCACTTGAAGCATCGCCGCCGCCTCGCCCTCGGCGGCAACCGCGCGCGCCACCTGGATCGCCCGATGCACCGGCAAAGCGTTGGCGTTCGCCACCAGGGAGACGAACGGCTCGGTGCTGACGCGGGATTCCCAATCGGGCGGAAAGTTCCGTGTGAAGGCTTCCGGGATGTGGATAACGGAGTGGCTGTAGGGCGCACCGTCGGCGGTTCTCAGCGCGCGGATGCGGAGCGCGGGCGCCGCCGCGTCCAGCCCGAGCACACCCGCGACCGGCTCGGGGCAGGGCAGCAACGCCACGTCAAGCAGGATCGGCTCGGTCGGAAAGCCGTGCATCACCAGATCGTCGAGCGAGGTGAGCATCCAGGCGCTCGCCCCGTCCGGCCGGGCGGCCACGAAGCTGCCGCGCCGACGGTAGCGCTTGATCACGCCGTCCGCCACCAGCACGTCGAGTGCGGCACGAACCGTGAAACGGCTGACGCCGAACAGCGCCATCAGCTCCTCGTCGGTCGGGATCTGGTCCCCGACCCGCCACTCCCCGGCGGCGATCCGCGCCCGAAGGGCGTGCAGGATGCGAAGATAGGCCGGCTGGGACATGGCGCGGGCACCCTCGCACAATTGTCCGGACAAATACAAGCCCGGTTTGCGCGGCACGTCGGTTGCGCCAGACTGGGCCGATGCAGCTTCTTTCCCGGCGCTACGAGGCCGAAGACGTGTGGGCGGCCCAGGAGCTGTTCCACGCCAACGGCTGGACAGACGGGCTTCCGGTGGTCCCGCCGACGGCAGAGACGGTGGCCGCCTGCCTGGAATGGGCGATGACCCCGCCGGATGCTCTGGTCGGCATCGAGAAGGTGCGCGGGGTGGCGGTGAGCGCCGAGAAACTCGCGGTGAACGCCGTGATGGCGGGTTGCCTGCCGATGCACTTCCCGGTCGTCCTCGCCGCGTTCACAGCGATGTTGCAGGAGCCGTTCCTGCTGCACGGCGCAACCGCCTCCACCGGCGGCTGCGCGGTGCTCGTGGTGCTGAACGGGCCGATCCGGCGCGAGATCGGGGCAAGCGGCACGTTCAACGCGCTCGCCAACAGCGACCGCGCGACGGCGGTGATCGGGCGCGCGCTGCGGCTCGCGCTCATCAACCTGTTGGAGGTGCGCCCCGGCGGGATCGACCGTTCCACGCTCGGCCATCCGGGCAAGTTCACCTACTGCATCGCCGAGGACGAGGAGGACACGAGCTGGACGCCGCTCTCGGTCATGCGCGGCACCCCGCCGGGGGCTTCGGCGGTGACGGTGATGGCCGCGCAAGCGCCGCGGCAGATCATGAACGAGTGGACCATCGCGCCCGAGGAAATCCTGGAGACATTCGCCGCCGAGATCCGCGCCAACATGCGCCATTACTCGATCTGGGCCGGGAACTACGCGATCGTGGTGCCGAAACAGTTGCGCGAGCACCTGCAGGGTGCCGGCTGGAGCAAGGCCGATGTGGCCCGGTTCGTCCACGAACGCGCGCGCATCAAGCGCAGCGAGTGGGCCGGGGTCGGCAAGGGCGCGGTGGTGCGCGACCGCGGCGAGACCGTGTATGCGGCGATGGAGCGGCCGGAGGATTTGCCGGTGATCGCGGCGGGCGGCCCGGCCGGCGGCTTCGGAGCGGTGATCCCGCCCTGGCTCGGCCACAAGAGCCGCGCCGTCACTTTGCCGATCGGGGTTTGTGTTGACTGCGGCCCGACAACCGGATGAGCGTGCCGTTCGAGCAAAAGGTTAGGGTGGAGCATGGTGCTACAGGTTCTAGATCCTACCAATGAAACTGCGCCGCAGACCGGTGCTGTGGCCGAGCGGCTTGCCTCGCTGGCAGGCAAGACGGTCGGCTTCATCTCCAACGGCAAGGAAGGCACCAAGGGGTTCTTCACGCACCTGGAGCGCATGCTGCGGACGGAGCTCGGCGTGTCTCAGGTGGTCACGCGGGTGAAGTCGAACTACAGCGCCCCGGCGGACGCCGCGATCGTGGCGGAGATCGCGGGCTGGGACGCTGTCGTGACCGGCATCGGCGACTGAGGCAGTTGCTCGTCGTGCAGTTTGCATGACGCGATAACTGCCGAGCGCCTCGGTGTTCCGGCCGCCGCCGTGATGACCATGCGGTTCGTCAGCGCCGCCGAGCTGATGGCCCGGGTGCTCGGGTTCGCGGGATACGCTTTCGCGGTGATCGAGCATCCGGTGAGCAGCGCCGGGGATGAGGGGTTGCGGCAACGGGCGCGCGTCGCGGCCGCCGAAATACGCAGGCTGCTGCTGCGCCGCTGACGGAATAACTGGGCGCACGCCCTTAACCCGCGATTAACCGCGGCAGGGCAGGTTGCGGGCCCATGCGCCATCTCCGCAATCTCTCCGTGGGTGCCAAGCTCGGCCTGTCCGCCGGGCTGGCGCTGCTCCTGCTCGCCGCCCTCGGCATCACCGCCCGCACCAGCCTGCAGCGTCTCACGCACTTGCAAGAGACCGCCGCCCAGGCGGCGCAGAACGTCCAGCGCCTCGCCGACGCGCAGCGCGCCGCCGACGAGCTGCGCGTGATCGGCCGGGAGATTCAGCGGCAGGAGGCCGCAACCGGCCTCAAGGACCTGATCGAGCGCGCCCGCTCCCAGGCGAGCGAGGCGAAGGACGCGCTCACCGCCGCCGGCGAGGCGCAGGGTGTGGTGCCGCGGGTGGAGGGCTATCTGCAGGCGCTCGAGAAGGAAGCCGGGCTGCGCGAGGCGGTGCTGCACACCCGCGACCGCGGCTTGCTGCATGTGATCCCCGATTATCAGAGCGCGTTGAAGACGTTCGGCCAGGAGCTCGCGGACGGTGAGGCAAGCCTCGGAGGCGTTGCCGCCGTAACGGGCAGCGCTCAGGACGCCGCTACAGCCGCTCGGGCGGGCGGCGACGTGCTCGGGCAGGCGCGCGCGCAATTCACCGCCTATCGCCTCGCGATGGATTCGCTGCAGAATGCGGTGCTGCGCTTCCTTGCCACCGGCAACCTCGGTGCGGCCAACGACGTGGGCGACGATGCCGAGCAGGCGGGCCGGGCCATGACGCAGCTCCAGCAGCTCAAGCTACCCGACGGGATCGTGGCAGATTCGCGCATGACCCAGGGATTTGGCGACGCCATCATCAAGGCGGCGCAGGCGCTGATCGCGCAGAGCCGCGACCTCGCGGCGTTCGTCGCCAGCGACCTTCAGCAGCAAGATGATAATCTCGGCTCCGCCATCTGGTCGGCCGCCGCACGCCAGTCGAGCGCCGCCGAGGATGCGCGCCAGGAAGCGGCCACCGCCGCCTCGGAGGCCGAGCGCCTTGTGGTCCTTTTGGCGGGCGGCATCGCCCTCGTGCTGGTGCTGTCGGGCTGGCTCACCACCCGGGCCGTCGCCCGCCCGATCGCGGCGATGGCGCGCACGGTCGCCCGGCTCGCCGAGGGCGATGCCGAGACCGCATTCGGCTATTCGGGCCGCACCGACGAAATCGGCCGCATGGCGGCGGCGCTGGAGACACTGCGCGGCGCCGTGCGCGATGCCTTCGTGCGGAGTCAGATCATCGAGCAGCTTCCGCTCGGCGTGATGACGGCGAGCGCCGCCGAAGGAATGCCGGTCACTTACGTCAATCCGGCGGGGGTCGAAATCCTCGGCCTTGTGCGCGATTCGCTCGCCGTGGCGCCCGAACAGTGCATCGGTCACAGCCTGCCGACACTTGCCGAAGCGCCGGCGCTGCGCGATGCGCTCGCCGCCGATGCCGCCGCGCTGCCGCGGCATTGCCGGATCGTGCTCGGGGCGGAGACGCTCGATGTGTCGGTGTCGGCGATCCGCGACCGCGCGCGCACGATGGTCGGGCCGATGCTCACCTGGCGACGCGCCACCGAGCAGGCGGCGCTCGTTCACCGCTTCGAGGGGACCGTTGGCGCCATCGCGCAGGGCGTCGAAGGAAGGGCCTACGAGATGACGGCGACGGCCGAACGGATGACCGGCGTCGCGCGCGATGCCGGCGCGCGCATCGAAGCGGTGGCCCGCGCCTCCGAGCAGGCGTCGGGGAGCGTCGAGGCCGCCGCTGCGGGCGCCGAGGAGCTTGCCGCATCCATCGCCGAGATCGGCCGTCAAGTGGCTGACTCCGCGCGCTTCGCTTCGCAGGCCGTGCAGGAGGCCGAGGCCACCGACCGCTCGGTGGGCGGGCTCGCCCAGGCGGCGCAGCGGATCGACGACGTGGTGCGGCTGATCGGCGACATCGCGGGCCGCACCAATCTGCTGGCGCTCAATGCCACCATCGAGGCGGCGCGCGCCGGCGAGGCGGGCAAGGGCTTCGCCGTGGTGGCGAGCGAGGTGAAGAACCTCGCCGCGCAAACCGCCCGCGCCACCGAGGAGATCGGCGCGCAGATCTCCGCGATGCAGGGCGCCACCGGGCAGGCGGTTGAGGCGCTGCGCTCGATCGGCGGCACGATCGCGCGCATGAGCGAGATCGCGACCGCGATCGCCGGCGCCGTGGAGCAGCAGAGCGCGGCGACCAAGGAGATCGCCCAGGCCGTGCAGCAGGCCGCCGCCAACACGACCGAGGTCAGCCATCACGTCGGGGAAGTGCGGCAGGATGTCGCGCGCACCGGCGATGAGGCGGCGCTGGTGCTCGCAACCGCGAGCGAGCTTGCGCGCGAGGCGCAGGCGCTCAAGGCCGAGTCCGATGCCTTCCTGCAGGAGGTTCAGAAGGCCGCCTAGGCCCGCTTTGCTCCCCGGCTCGGTCCTGGCGTGACCCCTTCCCTCGCGCCCTCGCCTTCCCCAAACTGGCCGCGCGAGAGACGGAGCGACCGAGATGGCCCGGACACTGGTGCGCGGCGACACGGTGGTCACGCCGCAGGGCGTCGGCGCCTATGACTTGCTGATCGAGGACGAGCGCATCGCCGCCGTCGCCGCCCCGAACTCGATCTCGCTTCCTGAGAACGCGCGGCTGATCGACGCCACCGGCAAGATCGTCATGCCCGGCGGTATCGACCCGCACGTGCACTGCAAATGGTTCCTGCCGAACCCGGACGGCACGGCCGGCCTCACCGACCCGCCTGATATCGTCACCCGCGCCGCGGTGCACGGCGGTACAACCACGGTGATCGACTTCACCCGCGTTCTGGACGGTCCTTCCGTGCAGGCCGCAATCGAAAAGCGCGAGGCGGATTGGCGCGGCCACTCGGCGTGCGACTACGCGCAGCACATGATGGTCGAAGGCGCGCTGCCGGAGCGGCTCTTTCCCGAGCTGGCCGAAGCGATCAGCGCCGGCTTTGCCACCGTCAAGATTTTCACCACCGACATCACGCCGAGCCGCAAGGGCCGCATGGTGGATTTTGGCGATATCTGGGAGGTGTTCAAGGTGCTCGCCACCGCGGGCGGCCTCGGCGTGATCCACTCCGAGGACAACGACATCGTCATGCACATGTACGAGAAGCTGATTCGCGAGGAGCGGACCGGCTTCGAGAACATGGCCGAAGTACACAACACGCTCTCAGAAGACATCTCCTTCCGGCGCGTGATCCGGCTCGCCGAAATGGTGCCCGGCACCGCGCTCTACATGATGCACGTCTCGGCGGCCTCGGGCGTTGCGGCGATCCGCGAAGCGCGCGCGCGGGGCGTGCCGATCTACGGCGAGTCGCTGCACCAGTACATGCTCTACACGAACGAGGATTACCGCCGTCCGAACGGCCAGATTTACCACACATACCCGTCGCTCAAATCCGCCGCCGACCAAGCCGAACTCTGGGCCGGCACGCGCGACGGGTCGATCAACTGCGTCGCCACCGACGAGATCTGCTGCACGCTCAAGCAGAAGATCCAGGGGCGGCGGATCGACGACACCACAGGGGGCAATGCCGGCGTCGAGCCGCGCGTCGCGCTGATGTACACCGAGATGGTCGGCCGCCGCGGCTACACGCTCGCCCGCTTCGTCGATCTGGTTTCCTCCAATGCGGCGCGGATCATGGGGCTCTATCCGCGCAAGGGCGCGCTCGCCGCGGGGTCGGATGCGGATATTTGCATTCTCGATCCATCCGATAGGCGCGTGATCCGTGCCGCCGATTTGCACGAGGCCGACTACACGCCCTGGGAAGGGCGGCAGATGGAAGCCTGGCCGTGCCTGACGATGCTGCGCGGTAAGGTGGTGGTGGAGAACGGGGTCTGGAAAGGCGGGCTCGGCGACGGCAAATGGCAGGCACGCAAGATCGCCCCGGAGCTGCTGGCTGCCCCGTGCCTCTGATCCCATGTCGCGCCTGCTGATCGTCATCGGCCTCGTCATCGCCGCCATCGGCGTGCTCTGGCCGCTCATCGCCCGCCTCGGCCTCGGCCGCCTGCCCGGCGACATCGTGGTGCAGCGCGGCGGGTTCACCTTCTACGCGCCGATCACGACCTGCATCCTGATGAGCGTCGTGCTGACTCTGTTGTTCTGGCTGCTCGGGCGATAACCCCTCGCCCGCTCACGAATACCGCTCCTCGGCCCAGGGATCGCCGTTGTTGTGGTATCCGCGCTGCTCCCAAAACCCCGGCCGGTCGGCAATGGCGATCTCCACCCGGCGGATCCACTTGGCGGACTTCCAGAAATAAAGCCGGGGAATGACCGGACGCACCGGGCCGCCATGTTCGCGCGTGAGCGGAGCGCCGCTCCACGAATGGGCGAGCAGCACGTCCGGCTGGTCAAACTGATCCAGCCGGATGTTCGTCGTGTAGCCGTCGTGGGAATGGAACACGACGTGCCGCGCCTCGTCCTTCGGCTCCACGAGCGCGAGCAGCGTGCGCGCGGCGACGCCCGTCCAGCGATTGTCGTAGCGCGACCATTGCGTGACGCAATGGATGTCGGAGACGATTTCGGTCTGCGGGAGCGCCATGAACTCGTCGAGCCGCAGGCTCAGCGGGCGGCGCACCGCGCCGTCGATATCAAGGCGGAACTTGGCTTCGTTTACATTCGGCTGCACGCCGAGATCGAGCACCGGCCAGTCCCGGACGAGCACCTGTCCGGGCGGCAAGCGATCGCGGGCGGGATCGGCGTGTTCGCCGGTGAGCAGGCGGCCGTCGCGCGCCCAGCGCCGCTTGGCTTCCACAAGCTTCGGGCGGTAGCCCGGCGCGCCGGCGGGATCGGTATCGTCGGTCATATGTCTTCCGGGCCGGCGTGCCGGATTTTCGCCATATCGACCAGAACCCAGCTCCGCCGCCAGCGAGGAAGGCGACTTCCTCCGGGGTGCTGGCGCGACCGAGCGCGTGGTCGCGGCGCCGGCGGGGGCACGCGCCTGGGATCGGCGGCGAACGCCTCCGGCTTGCCGCGGCAGGCGGCGTCGAAGGCCGAATCCTGCCTGAACCAGGCGCCGCACGGCGCGCCCGGTTGGCCCGCGGACCAGAATGACAGCACGTCCATTGGCTGCATCAGACCAGTCCGGCGGCGAGATTGACGACCAGGGCGAGGATCACGGTGTTGAAGAGGAACCCGACCAGCCCGTGCAGCGTCGCGAGCCGGCGCAGCGTGCGGGCGGTGATGGCGACATCAGAGACCTGGAAGGTCATTCCGAGCACGAAGGCGAAATAAGCGAAGTCGAGATAATCGGGACGCTCGGTGCCGGGGAAGTTGAGCCCGCCGTCGAGCCTACCGTCAGCGCCCCGGCCGTAATACTCGTGGGCGTAGCGCAGCGCGAAGGTGATGTGCGTCATCAGCCACGAGAGCAGCAGCGTAATGACGACCAGCGCGACCCGCCCGCTCTGCACCGAGGCCGGGAGATCTTTGAGCCCGGTGAAGGCGGTGAAGATCGTGCCGAGACTCAGCAGGATGGCGGCGAGCGTGAGCGTGAACACGGTCCATTCGCCCGCTTCCTGCGCCTCGGCGTCCTGTTCCATCCGCGAAAGGCGCTCGGAGAACATGAGTTGCAGCACGAGGATCAGGAACAGCAGCACGCCGCCGTCCCAGGCAATGATCACCCGCTCCAGCGCATGAACCCCGAACGGATTGGCGAGCCATAGCGCGATGCCAGCGAGCACGGCGGCGAGGAGCCGCTGCCGGCCGTGGAGCGGGGCGAGGACGGCGTGGACGAAGGGGGAAAAAGCGCGCGGTGATGCCACAGCCCGGATTTACTCCGTGCCGCGCCACAGGCAAGCTCCGCCGGTCGGAAACGGGGGCGCAAGATGGCGCGTGAAACGAGCGCTGGCCGCCATGCCTCGGCGGTGGTGATCGGCGCAGGCGATTTCATTGGCGCTGCGATCGCGCGCCGGTTCGCGGCGGAGGGTTTCGTCGTGCTCGCGGGTCGGCGCAACGGCGAGAAGCTGGCGCCACTCGTGCGCGACATCGAGGCGGCCGGCGGGCGCTGCGTCGGCCGTTCGCTCGATGCACGCCGGGAGGAGGATGTGGCCGCCTTCATCGCGGAGGCCGACGCGCTGGCGCCGCTCGAGGTGTGCGTATTCAATGTCGGCGCCAACGTGAATTTCCCCATCCTGGACACCACCGAGCGAGTATTCCGCAAGGTGTGGGAGATGGCGTGCTACGGCGGGTTCCTGACCGGGCGCGAGGCGGCGCGGGCGATGCTGAAGCACGGGCGCGGCTCCATCTTCTTCACTGGCGCGACGGCGAGCCTGCGCGGCGGCAGCGGCTATGCGGCATTCGCCGCCGCCAAGGCGGGACTGCGCGCCCTGGCGCAGGCGATGGCGCGCGAGCTCGGGCCGCGCAACATCCATGTCGCGCATCTGGTGATCGATTCCGGCGTCGATACCGCCTGGGTGCGCGCGCGCATCGCCGAGCGGTCCGGGCCGGATGCCGAGCGGCTGCGCGCGCCCGACCGGCTGATGCAGCCGGCTTCGATCGCCGCCGCCTACTGGGCGCTGCATTGCCAGACGCGCGACGCCTGGACCTTCGAGGCCGATCTCCGGCCATACGCCGAACCGTGGTGAGCACGATGATCCCGAAGGTGGAGTTCCATTTCGATTTCGGCAGCCCGAACGCTTATCTGAGCCACGCCGTGATCCCGGCGATCGAGGCGCGCACCGGCGCGCGGTTCGCGTACGTGCCGGTGCTGCTCGGCGGCGTGTTCAAGCTGACCAACAACCGCTCGCCCGCCGAATCGCTGCGCGGCATCCGCAACAAGGGCGAGTACCAGCAGATCGAGACCGAGCGCTTCATCCGCCGCCATGGCCTCACGCGCTTTCGCCGCAATCCGCATTTCCCCGTCAACACGCTGCTGATCATGCGCGGGGCGGTGGCGGCGGAGATGGAGGGCGTGTTCGCGCCTTATGTCGAGGCGGTGTTCCGCGCCATGTGGGAGGAGGGGCGGAAGATGGACGAACCGGAGGTCGCGCGCGCGGCGATCGACGCGGCGGGACTCGACGGCGCACGCCTGCTCGCGCGCACAGAGGAGCCGGAGGTGAAGGAACGGCTGATACGCAATACCGAGGCCTCGGTCGCGCGCGGCACGTTCGGCTCGCCCACGTTCTTCGTGGGCGGGGAGATATTCTTCGGCAAGGACCGGCTGCGCGAGGTGGAGGAGGCGATCGACGCCGCTCTTTTCACAGCATGAAACCGGCGAAGAACGCCGCTAGCTCGGCATGGGCATCGGGCGGCAGCACGTGCGCGACATACTGGTCCGGGCGTACGATGACGATGCAGCCCTGCGTGCGGTTGATGCCGCGCAGATCGAAGATGTCGTGACCGCTCTTTAGATCGGGGCAGAACGTTTTCTCGTAGTCGCGCAGCCCGTAGCGGCCCTTGCAGGGCAGCAGGATTGCGGGCAACGCCTCCAGCGCCAGCGTGCGGTGATCCTGCTGAAACACCGCGCGCACGTCGATGACGGAGTCGATATCCGCGCCGGGAGGCGTGTGGCGCCTGACCGGAGACTGCGGCGAGTCGGAGAGGAACGCGCACAGTTTCCAAATGCGCGAGGATGGGGCCGCCGGGTCTTCGGCGGCGGCAAAGGCAAAGAGGCGCCATCTGCCGTCCGCTTTGACCGCATGGCCGAGGTGAACCGGCTTGGCATCCGCTAGGCGTATCACGGGAGCGGAGTGAAAGCGCATCCCGATCGGAAGGCCTCGGGCGAGATGCTGATGCGCCGGCTCGCCTTGGATGATCGAGGCGCGGTAGCGGGTGGCCGTCCCGGCGGTGAAGCGCGCCTGGCGGACGAAATATTGCTGGAACTCCGCCGGGTCGACCCCCTCGGCAGCGGGGTCAGCGGGATCCCTGGGCGGCGCGCTGAACATTGCGGCGAACTTGCGGTCGAACTCGATCAGCTCGTGGGCGATGGCGCGGCGCTCGGCCGAATAGGTGTGCAGGATGCGCGGTGCGGAACGTCCGCGCAGCACGGAGGCGAGTTTCCAGCCGAGATTGAACCCGTCCTGCATCGACACGTTCATTCCCTGTCCCGCCTTGGGGCTATGCGTGTGGCACGCGTCGCCGCAGATAAACACGCGCGGGAAGCGGTCCGCTGCCTCGGCTTCCGGCACGTCGTCGAACTTGTCGCAGAGCCGCTGGCCGATCTCGTAAACCGACCACCAGGCGATCTCCTTCACCTCCAGGCTGTAAGGGCGGAAGATGCGCTGCGCCGCCGCCACCAGATCCTCGCTGGTGATGTTGCGGTGCGCGACCCGCTCGTTCGGATTGAGCTGGTCGAGCTCGATGTAAAGGCGCACGAGATAACCGCCCTCCCGCGGGATGATCAGCGCGGTGCCCTCGGCAGCCGAGTGGATCACCGATTTGCGGCGGATGTCGGGGAAATCCGTGACGGCGAGCACGTCCATCACGCCCCAGGCGAGGTTGGCGGAATCGCCCCGCAAGGCGAGCCCGAGTGCCGCGCGCACCGCGCTCCGCGCGCCGTCGCAGCCGACGACATAGCGGGCGCGTACGTTCTCCACCTCACCTGCGTGCGCCGGATCGAGGCGTTCGATGCGGGCGGTCAGCGTATCATCCTCGTCCGCAAGCCCGATCAGGCGGCGCCCGTAATCGGGCTCTAGCCGGGTCGGCGAGCCGCGCATCACATCGAGATAAAAATCATGCACCCGCGCCTGGTTCAGGACCACGTGAGGAAATTCAGAAAGCCCGTCCTCGGTGTCCTGGATGCGGCGGCTGCGCACGATGCGCGCGCGGTCGTTCGGGTCGGGGTTCCAGAACGTCACCTCGTTGACCCAGTACGCCTCCTTGATCACGCGCTCGCTGAACCCGAACGCCTCGAACATCTCCATCGTCCGGCAGGCGATGCCGTCGGCCTGACCGAGCGTGAGCGGACCGGGCTTCTGCTCGATGATGCAGGTTCGAATCTCGGGGAACATGGCGAGCTGCGCGGCAAGCGTGAGCCCCGCCGGCCCGCAGCCGACGATCAGGACATCGACATCGGCGGGGAGCGCGTCGGTCGTGCGCGGCGAATCGTAGGGCGGGACCGGCTCGGCGGTTTCCGGATTGCCGGGCCGGAACCCGTTGAGGTGGAATTGCATCGCTCAGGCCGCCTGCCAGGCCTCGCCCTCGCGCCGGACCTTGCCTTCGGCTTCCAGCTTCAAGAGATGCGCGAGCACGCTGCGCTCGGCGGCGCGCTGCAGCCGTTCGTCGAGCTGGGCGTAGAGTTTCGCGCGCAGCGCGGCGGTGCTCATCGGGCCCTTCACCAGCGCGAGCTGGATCGCGCGCTCGCGCTCCATGCGGTGAAACAAGAGCGCGCGGGTGAGCTTGCGCGGGTCGGGCAGCGCCGGGCCGTGGCCGGGCAGGAACAAATCATCGCTCCGCTGGAGCAGGCGCTTAAGGCTGGCGAAATAGGCCTTCATGTCGCCGTCTGGCGGCGAAACGACCGAGGAGTTCCACGACATCACATGGTCGGCGGAGAACAGCACCGCGCGGCCTTGATGGTCGGAGATGGCGTAGCAGATATGGTCCGACGCATGGCCCGGGGTGTGGATCGCCACCATGCCGGCGATCTCGGCCCCGTCCTCGAGCGCGATGTCGGGCGCGAAGCTTTTGTCGGCCGGCTGGCGGAACCCGGCGGTGCGGGCGCCGGTCGCCTGTTTCAGCGCGGCGGTGGCACCGAGATGGTCGTGATGCGTGTGGGAGAGAAGGATCAGATCGACCTTGCCGCCGCTCGCGCGCAGGACCGCCTCCACGTGCTCGGGATGGTTCTCGGGGCCGGGGTCGAGCACCACGAGACCGTCGTTCGTTTCGATAAGATAGGTGTTGGTACCGTAATAGGTCATCGGGCCCGGATTGGCGGCGACGATGCGACTGATGCCGGGCAGCACCGGCAGCACGGCGCCGCGCTCGGGCTCGGGTTCGGTCAGGAAGGCCATGCGGTCCTCGGAGTGGGGACCGAGAGTATCGGGGGACGCGATTGGCGGGGCAAATCGGTTGCGCGTGCCCGCGCCCCCACCTCACCCCGCCCCTCTCCGCCCCGAGGGCGGCGAGGGAGTTGAGGCGCGGTCCTCAGTCCAGAAACCAGGGCGCGGCGGCGGCTTGGGCGATCTGGCGGACCTGGGACAAGAGGCCGGGGCCGACCGGGATGCCGTTCTTCATCCGCTCGGCGGCGATCTTTCGCTGCGGGTCGCCCGCAACCATCACCGGCTGGGCGGGATCGACCGGCGGGGTGGCGCGGAGGTCGCCGAGGAAGCGGCGCACATCGGCCTGGAAATCAGCGGGGTCGCGGAACATTCCGGGGTCGAGGGCGAGGAAGAAATGCCCGATGTCCTGGCCTTGGGGCTTCTTCGTGTGCAGCGGATCGGTGATCAGCGTGGAGCCGGAAAGGCAGGCCGCGAGGATGTTCACCATCACGGCGAGCCCGTAGCCTTTGTAACTGCTGTTCTCGGGCGAGCCGCCGAGCGAGGTCAGGGTGCCGCCCTTCTGAGCCGCGAGCGGATCGGTGCTCGGCCGTCCCTCCGCGTCCAGCACCCAGCCGGGCGGGCATTGCAGGCCCTCGTTCGCCTTGTTGCGGATGCGACCGGCCGCGACCGTGGTGGTCGCCATGTCGAGCAGGAACGGCGCGCCGTCCGCGCTCGGCGCGGCGAAGGACCAGGGATCGGTGCCAAGCCGCGCCGCCTTGCCGAAGGTGGGCGCGACCTGGATCCCCGCCGCCGAGGTGCAGGCGATGCCGATCAGCCCGGCCTCGGCGGCCATCAGCGTGTAAAAGCCGCAGGCGCCGAAATGCGCCGAGTTGCGTGTCGCGACCGCCGCCATCCCGGCGGCGCGCGCCTTGCGGATGGCGATCTCCATCGCGAACTTGGCCGGCACGTGGCCCAAGCCGCCGCCGCCATCCACCAGCGCCGAAACCGGGGTCTCGCGCACGATCTCCGGCCGCGCGTCGAGCCGAATGCGCCCGTTACGGCGGTGCCGGTCATAGCCGGGCAGCATGGAGATGCCGTGGCTGTCGACGCCGTGCAGATCGGCCCAGGCGAGGATCTCGCTGGTGGGTTCGGCGTTCTCCTCGGGCATTCCCCAGCCGGTCAGGATCGCCTTGATCTGCGCGCGATGGGTGGCGTACGGCGCCGGCATTGCGTTTCCTCCCGAAATCGTGGCGCAGCCTTGCGCCTCCGGCCGGGCTCGGCAAGGCTCGGGCCATGAGCGAAACGCTGAATGCCCGCTTCGGGCTGGAGATGGCGGCGCCCGAGCTGCCCGAGCCGGTACGTGCGCTGCTCGACCGGCGCGTCGCCCGCCGCTACACCGATCAGGACGTGCCCGACGCGCTGCTCGACGCGCTGCTGGCGGCGGCCCAATCGGCGCCGAGCAAGTCCGATTTGCAGCAATACTCGATCGTGGTGATGCGCGACCGCGCGCGCATCAAACGCATCGCCGACTGGATCGGCACGATGGACTGGATCGCGACCGCGCCGGTGTTTTTGGTGTTCTGCGGCGACATGCGGCGCGGGCAGAGGCTCTGTTCGCTGCACGAGTTGGAGCACGCCAACAACAACCTCGACACGTTCCTCAACACCGCCGTCGACGCGGCGCTGGCGATGGGCGCGTTCATGGCGGCGGCCGACGCGGCCGGGCTCGGCACCTGCCCGATCAGCTATGTCCGCAGCCATATCGAGCGCGTCGCGCCGCTGCTCAGCCTGCCGCGGGGGGTCTATCCGGTGGCGGGGCTGACGGTGGGCTGGCCGGCGTTCCGCCGCCCCGTTTCCATGCGGTTGCCGCCAGCGGTGGTGGTGCATCGCGAACGCTACGACGATTCGCGGCTCGCGGAAGAGGTAGCGGCGTACGACGCGCGCCGCGCCGCGCGCGAGCCGCTGGCGGCGACTTCGCTCAAGAACCTCGACATCTACGGACCCAAGGAGGGCGCGGGCTGGAGCGAGAATCTGGCGCGCCAGCTTTCGGTGCCCGAGCGGTTCGGCTTCGCCGCTTGGCTGCGCTCGCGGGGGTTCGACCTTGCATGAGCCCGTGGTGCCGCGCCATGCGGCAAGCCTGATCGTGCTGCGCGACAGCGCCCGGGGCGCCGAGATGCTGATGGGAGTGCGCGGCGCGCGGCACCGTTTCATGCCGAACCGGCTGGTGTTCCCCGGCGGCAGCGTGGATGAAGAGGACATGGGCGCGCCCTGCGCATCGCCGCTGAATGCAACGACGCGCGCGCGGCTGGAACGCTCGGCCTCGCCCGCGCTCGCGCACGGGCTCGCCATCGCGGCGGCGCGGGAGCTCGAGGAGGAGACCGGGCTCACGCTCGGTGCGCCGCCGGCGCTCGACGGGCTGTTCTATATCTGCCGGCTGATCACGCCGGGCGGGCCGGTGCGGTTCGACGCGCGGTTCCTGGTGGTTTCCGCCGAGCGTGTCAGCGGCACACTGGCCGGATCGGGCGAGCTGGAAGGGCTGCGCTTCTACGAGATCGAGGAGGCACTGGCGCTCGACCTCGCCAGTCCGACGCGGCGGGTGATCGCGCGGCTGCTCGATTGGATGCGGATGGAGCGCGGCGACGCCAGCCGAAAGGAGCCAGCCTGATGCACAAGGACGCGCACGGCCTCGACTTAACCACCGCGAGCGCCGAAGCGGCGGCTGCGTTCGACCGCGCGGTGGAGGGATATATCTCGTTCCGCGCCGACATGCCGCAGCGGCTCGCCGCGCTGGCGGCGGCCGATCCGGATTTCGCCATGGCGCATGTGATGCGCGGCTACATGCTGATGCTGAGCTTCGCCGCCGCGAACATCACGCTCGCCGCCGACTGCGCGCGCGCCGCCCGCGCCTGCGCGGCAGGTGCCACCGCGCGCGAGCAGGCGCACATCGCCGCGCTGGAGGCATGGGCGGCGAACCGCACTGGAAAGGCGATCGCGATTTGGGAGCAGATCCTGGCCGAGCATCCGCACGACGTGCTGGCGCTGCGGCTGGCGCATTACGCGCATTTCTGGACCGGGCGGGCCGATATGATGCTCGCCTCGATCCTGCGCGTCGAGCCGCGCTGGAGCGCCGCGCTGCCCGCCTGGGGAACGCTGCTCGCCTGCCGCTGCTTCGCCCACGAGGAATGCGGGCATTATCTGGAAGCCGAGCTTGCCGGGCGCGCGGCACTGGACGTCGATCCAGGCGATCTCTGGGCCGCGCACGGGCTTGCGCATGTGATGGAGATGCAGGGGCGCGTCACCGAGGGGATCGCGCATATCGGTGCCTTCCGCGCCCATTGGGACGGCGCCAACAATGTGCGCCATCATCTCTACTGGCACGAGGCGATGTTTCATCTCGAACGCGGCGACTTCGCCCGCGTGCTGGCGCTTTATGATCACGAGTTTCGCGATCTCGACGCGCCGCTGACGCGCGCCGTGCCCGATCTTTACATCGACATCCAGAACGGCGCCTCCATGCTGTTCCGGCTCTCGCTGCGCGGCGTGGATGTGGGCGACCGCTGGGCGGAGATCGCCGACAAGGCGGAGGCGCGGATCGGCGACTGCGCCTCGGCCTTCACCCTGCCGCACTGGATGATGGCGCTCGCCGCCACCGGCCGCTTCGCGGCGGGCGAGCGGATGCTGGCGGCGATGCGCGACTATGCGCGCGGCGAAGGCGACACGCCCGCGCTCGTGGCGCGCTACGCGCTGCCGGTGTGCGAGGCAGTGCTGGCACGCGGGCGCGGCGAGTACGGGGCGGCGGTGGCGGCGATGCGCCCCGCGCTCGGCGGGATGCACCGCATGGGCGGCAGCCACGCCCAGCAGGACGTGCTGGAGCAGTTGTTCCTCGATTGCGCGCTGCGCGCCGGGATGGAGGCGGATGCACGGATGCTGCTGGAGCGGGTGGCGGGCCGGCACAAAGTGCCGCCGTCGCGGCGCGCGGCCTATGCGAAGGCAGCGCGGGAGGTTGGGTTCGTCTCGTAGGGCGGCTGGAGGACAGCGCATCCGATGTATGCGCTCGGCCTGCTTACCGATTGGCATTACGATCGCCTGTTCATCGAAATGAGCGAACGCGGCTTCGTCGCGCATGGCCTGTTCGGCCTCTCCCTCGCCGACGGGCTGAAGACCCGATCGGACGACCGGTTTGTCCCGAGCATGTTGCGGCCGCCGTGAGGTGGTTCCGGTGCCCACACCCAATCAGATGCACGTCGATCAGGCGCTCGAATGCATTGCCGCCGGAATTTCGGTTCGAGGCCCTACGCCGCCGCCTCCTCTTCCTCCTCGTAGCCTAGCAGCCGCAGCGCGCGGCCCTTGATGCCGCGCAACCCCACTGCATGGATCAGCGCCTCCTCGCGCCCGTGCGTCACCCAAACTTCCGGCGCGCCGGTTTCGTCGATCGTCGCGTTCAGCTCATCCCAGTCGGCGTGGTCGGAGATCACCAGCGGCAATTCGACGCCGCGCGCCTTGGCGCGCTGACGCACGCGCATCCAGCCCGAAGCCATCGCCACCACTGGATCGCTCAGCCGCCGTGCCCAGCGGTCGTCCACCGCAGCGGGCGGAGCGAGCACGAGCGCACCTTGCAGCTCCGCCTTGGCAGCCGACGTGGCCGGGCGGAGATCGCCGAGCCGCACGCCACACGCCTCGTAGACCGCGCATAGCGAAAGCAGCGCGCCGTGGATCCAGATCGGCCCGTCCCATCCGGCCTCGCGCAGCAGCGCGATCACCCGCTGGCACTTGCCGAGCGCGTAGCAGCCGATCACGTGCGTGCGCTCGGGAAAGAGCGCGAGGCTTTGCAAGAGCCGCGCGATTTCCCGTCCGGGCGGCGGGTGTCGGAACACCGGCAGGCCGAAGGTCGCCTCGGTGACGAACAGGTCGCACGGCTCCGGCACGAACCCCGCGCAGGTCGGATCCCGCGTCCGCTTGTAGTCGCCGCTCACCACTGCACGGCAGCCGGCATGCTCCATCACCACCTGCGCGCTGCCGAGCACGTGCCCGGCCGGCTCCAGCCGCACCGTCACCTCGCCCAGCCGCAGCTCCTCGCCATAGCGCACGGACTGCATCGCGCCGGCCGCATCCTCGCCGAGCCGTGCGCGCATCAGCGCAAGGGTCTCTCCGGTCGCGAGCACATGGCGGTGCCCGGGGCGCGCATGGTCGGAATGGGCATGGGTGACGACTGCCCGCTCCACCGGCCGCGTCGGGTCGATGAAGAAACCGCCAGGCGTGCAGTAGAGGCCTTCAGGGCACACTTTCAGCCAGGCGGCGGGATTGGGCATTCAGACAACCCGCAACCCAAGGTGACGCCGCATGGCCTCGAAATCCCGATCGTCGTGCAAAAGCGGGAGATCGTGGACGATGCAGTAGGTGCCGATCACCAGAGCGACCAAGCCGCGGATCGTTTTGCCGAAGCGGCGCAAAGTGCGATAGTTGCGTGCGGCGGATTCGGCGATCTCCCGATCCATCATCTTCACAACGGGAAACGGCTGCAGCGCCTCTCGCAAGCGAACGGCGGCGGCCTCATCAGGGGCGCCCATCAAGAGCTCCATGAGGACGAGATCGCCCAGCAGCAGCATCTCGTCCTCGTCATTGAACCTCTCCAGCTTCCGCACCGCCACGGTATCGCGGCCGCGTAGCCGACCGATCCAGACCGAGCTGTCGACGACGATCAGGGCAGCGGACCCGGACGCCGGATCTCGTCGAGATCACCCTCCCAACCCATCCCGCGCATCGCCTTCAGCGCCTTGCGTTGACGGTCGATCTTGACGATTCGGCGCAGCGCCTCCTCGACGACCGCCTTCTTGGTCGGAAGGCCGGTGACCGCCTGCGCCTCGGCCAGCAACTGGTCGTCGATGTCGATGTTCGTCCGCATCAGAGCCCCGATGTGTATGGACTCGGCCTCATATACACCTCGCAAGCGTGGCTTCAACCGGCCTTGAAATCGGCGCCACTCTGCCCCCTAAAGTGCGGCAGCGAACGAAAACACGGAGGAGCCGCCCATGCGCCGACGCCGCCTGCTTGCCGCCGCCGCCCTGCTGGCCGGCGGAATTGCTTTCGCGCGGCCGGCCCCGGCGCAGGAGGCGAAACCGATCACGATCGGCTTTTCCATGTCGCTGACCGGCGGCCTGGCGCCGAACGGCAAGGCGGCGCTGCTGGCGATGCAGATCTGGCAGGACGACATCAATGCCAAGGGCGGGCTGCTCGGGCGGCCGGTGAAGCTCGTTTACTACGACGACCAGAGCAACCCGGCGCAGGTGCCGGGCATCTACACCAAGCTACTCGACGTCGATAAGGTCGATCTCGTCATCGGCGCCTACGCCACCAACATGGTCGCGCCCGCGATGCCGGTGGTGATGCAGCACAACAAGACCTTCCTCGGCCTCCTGGCGCTCGACGTCAACGAGAAGTTCCACTACCCGAAATATTTCTCGATCAGCCCCACGGGCGGCCCGCATCCGCGGCAGAGCTTCTCGCAGCCCTTCTTCACCGTCGCGGGCGCGATGCAGCCGAAGCCGGTGCGCCTCGCGCTGGTCGGGGCGGATGCCGAGTTCCCCAAGAACGCGCTGGACGGCGCACGCGAGCTGGCCAAGCAAGGCGGCTACACGATCGTCTATGACCGCTCCTATCCGCCCACCACCACCGACTACAGCCCGATCCTGCGGGCGATCCAGGCGAGCAACCCCGACCTCGTTTTCGTCGCCTCCTACCCGCCCGATACGGTCGGGATGCTGCGCGCGGCGCGCGAGGTGGGCCTCAAGACACGCCTGTTCGGCGGCGGCATGGTGGGGCTGCAATCGACCGCGATCAAGACGCAGTTGGGCGACGCGCTGAATGGCGTCGTGGATTACGATTTCTGGCTCCCCGTCGGCCGCTTCGCCACGCCCGAGGCGCTGGCATTCCTCAAGCAGTATCAGGCAAAGGCCGGCCCGGCGGGGGTCGATGCGCTCGGCTATTACCTGCCGCCCTTCGCCTATGCCGACATGCAGGTGCTGGCGGATGCGATCAACGGCACCAAGAGCATCGACGACGACAAGCTGGCGGATTATCTACGAACGCACAGTTTCCAGACCGTCGCCGGGCCGATCAAGTTCGGGCCGAATGGCGAATGGACCGAGGCGCGCGTGCTGGAAGTGCAGTTCCAAGGCGTGCAGGGCCATGACCTCGATCAATTCAAGACTCTCAAGGCCGAAGTGATCTTGGCGCCGCCCGAATACAAGTCGGGCGAGCTGCGCTCGCCCTACCAAGACGCGCAGCACTAGGCGGCGGAGGAAACCGCCATGCGCTTTCCGATCCGCGGCCTTGCCGCGGCTGCGTTCGCCGCCTTGCTCGCGATGCCCGCCGCGCGCGCCGCCGAGCCTTTCACCATCGGCTTCGACATGTCGCTGACCGGCGGGCTGGCGCCGAACGGCAAGGCGGCGCTGCTCGCCATGCAGATCTGGCAGGAGGACATCAACGCCAAGGGCGGCCTGCTGGGGCGGAAGGTGAAGCTCGTTTACTACGACGATCAAAGCAACCCGGCGCTGGTGCCACAGATCGTCACCAAGCTGCTCGACGTCGATAAGGTCGATCTGCTGATCGGCGGCAACGGCACCAACCTCGTCGCGCCCGCAATGCCGATCGCCATGCAGCGGCACCTGACACTGATCGGCCTGTTCGCGCTCGACGTGAACAGCAAGTTCCACTACGATCGTTATTTCGCGATGATCCCGGCGGGCGGCGCCAACCCCGCCGAAAGCTTCGGCGAAGGCTTCTTTGCCGTGGCCGCAGAGCAGAACCCGAAGCCGCAGACCGTGGCGCTGGTCGGCGCCGATGCTGAGTTCTCCAAGAACGCGCTGGAAGGCGCGCGGCAGGCGGCTAGGAAATACGGGTTCCGGGTCGTTTACGACCAAACCTATCCGCCGACGACAGCGGACTACACCCCGATCGTGCGCGCGATCGCCGCCGCTCATCCCGATCTGGTGTTCGTCGGCTCCTATCCGCCCGATACGGTTGGCATGATCCGCGCCGCCCACGAGGTGGGACTGCCGGTTCGCATGTTCGGCGGCGGCATGGTCGGCTTGCAGGCGACCGCGATCAAGACGCAGCTCGGGCCGCTGTTGAACGGGATCGTCGATTACGATTTCTGGCTGCCGATCGGCCCTCTGCGGACGCCGGAGGCAATGGACTTTCTGGCGAAATACCAGGCCCGCGCCGCCGCCGCCGGGGTGGATGCGCTCGGCTATTATCTGCCCCCCTTCGCCTATGCCGATCTGCAGGTAATCGCACAGGCGGTGGAGGCGGTGGGCGGCACCGATCAGGCGAAGCTCGCGAACGTCCTCCGCACCAACACGTTCCACACCATCGTGGGTGACATAAAATTCGGGCCGAACGGCGAATGGGCCGAGCCGCGCGTGCTGGAGGCGCAGTTCCAAGGCGTCGAGGGCAACGGTATCGACCAATTCCGCGACGCCAAGACCGAGATCGTGCTCTGGCCACCGGCCTTCAAGACCGGCACGATCCGCTCTCCCTATTCGGAGGGCGGGAAGTAGCCGTCAGGACTAGGCCGCCCGGTACAGGCAAACACCGGTCAGATAACGCCGTCGGCGCGCAGGCGCGCGATCTCGGCGGGCGAGAGGCCGAGCCAGCCGTAAATCTCGTCGTTATGCGCGCCGATCGCCGGGCTCGGCGTGGCGGGCGCGACGTCGGTGCCGTGCAGGCGCAAGGGCGTGGTGGGCATGGTGCAGGCCCCGAAATCCGGGTGCGTCACCTGCTCCAGAAAGCCGCGCGAATGCATGTGCGGATCGGCCATCACCTCGGCCACGTCGCGCACGGGCGCGGACGGGATGCGCGCGCGCTTGCAGGCAGCCGCGACCGCGTGCTTGCTCATCGTGCGCGTCCAGGCGGAGACCAGCGCGTCCGTGGCTTCCAGATTGGCGATCCGCGCATCATGGGTGGCGAAACGCGGATCGTCCTTCAACTCCTCTCTTCCCATCGCGCCGAGCAGATTTTGGAAATGCTGCTCGGTGACAACATGGATCGCCACCCAGCCGTCCGTCGTCGGATAGGCATTGTAGGGCGCGGTGGTCATCGCCGCCTGGCCGTTGCCGACGCGCGGCGGGATTTTGCCGGTGCGCGTGTAGTACTCCATCGGCGAGGCGAGCGAGCAGTAAACCGCCTCCTGCATCGCCACCTCGACCAGCCGCCCGCGCCCGCTCGCCATCCGCTCGTAGAGCGCGGTCATGATGCCCGCGTAGAGGTGGATGCCGCCCATCATGTCGACGAGCGTGGGGCCGGCCTTGAGCGGAGGGCCGTCCTTCGGGCCGGTGACGCTCATGATCCCCGAGGCCGCCTGGATGGTGAAATCCATCGCCAGGTTGCCGCGGTCGGGACCGGTGATGCCGAAGCCGGAGCCGGTGGCGTAGATCAGGCGCGGATTGGCCGCCGACAGCACCTCCCAGCCGACGCCGAGCTCGTCCATCGTGCCGGGCGAGAAGTTCTCGAGCAGCACATCGGCGCGCTTCGCCATCTCGATGAGCAATTCCCGCCCGCGCGGCGATTTCAGGTTGAGCGTGATCGCCCGCTTGTTCGCGTTCAGCATGGCGAAGGAGAAGATCGCGGACTTGCCCGGCGCGGCGCGGGCGCGCAGCGGCTCGCCCCGCCCGGGTGGTTCCACCTTGATCACGTCCGCGCCGGCCTTCGCCATCAGCAGCGTGCAATAGGGGCCCTGGAAGATCTGGCCGAAGTCGATGACGGTGACGCCAGCGAGCGGCAGGCGCGGCGCTTGGTGCTGCTTTTCCATCGCCTCCTCGATGTTCGTGATGACGGCGGAGTGTCGGCCGCGCGCGCCGGCGCGGCAATAGAAGCTCAGGCGGGCGCGGGCGCGGTCCTTGGGTGAGCGCCGCCCATGAACAGAAGGGCGAAGCGCACAAGGCGCGGCACGGTGGTGGGCCGTTTCAGGCGCGGGTCGTAGCCCGCCATGCGCCGTTCGTTCTCAGCGAGGCAGATCCGCATCAGCTCGGCGACGCCCACATCTGCACCGACCGCCCCTGCCCCCTGCACGGTGAAATTCGCGTCCTCCTTTTCTCCCGCGCTCACGTCCTTGGCGAGCCCGATGCGTTCACGCAGCAGGTAGAGCCAGATCGAGAGGGTCTTCAGGTAGAACCAGGGCCGCCGCCAGAGCGGCATGTTGCGCCGGTACCAGGCGATCCAGTTGACGAAGAACAGGATGTGCCGCCCTTCCTCCTGGATCACCGGCTCGAACGTCTCGACCAGCTCCGGCGGAAAGAAGCCCGAGCGGCGGGCGAGTTCGAACAGGCCGAAAGCGAAGAAGCTGTCGATACATTCGGAGTAGCCGGTGACCATGAAGCCCCATTCGGGGTCGCGCGGTTCGACATAGTCGGGCTCGGGGTCGAGCTCGATCCCATAGGCGCGGACGAGGTGGGACAGAACCTCCTTGTGCCGCCCCTCCTCGAAGGCCATCAGGTCGAAGGCCCGGCGCAGGGTCGGCTCGGTGACGCGACGCGCGAACGAGAGTATTCTGAGGCGCGCCCGGCCCTCGGTCTGGACCGCGATGTCCCATATCGGCAACGAGATGAGCCGCTGGCGGGCCTCGGCGTCCAGCACCGGCCAGTCGATCACGGCGGGTTTGTAGGGGTTGAACGTGTCGAGCAGCATGCGGCTGAACATTTCACAGTGCGCCGCGCTGCCGGGCGGAATGACGCTGTCCGCCGCGCCGAAGCGCCAGTGTCGCGCCGCATGATCCGCCGCCGCTACCGCCGTGCTGTCCGCCATCGCTCGCCGACCTCCTTCCTCCGGTCGGATTTAGCCCGATTGCTGCGGCGCGCAACCGCGAGGCCTGCGTCCGGACGGGCGTTTCGCCGTCGGGCCGCCTGAACTCTCTCGCCAACAGCGCGCCAGCTTGTGATAAGGCTCGGGGCGAAACGGGCTGCGGCTGGGGGACTGGGCTTGGAAACGCTGCTTCTGATGTTCGACCTGATCGGCCTTTGGCTGCTCATGATCTGGGTCGCCCAGCATGACCGTCGGAGCGATCCGGGCCGCACCGGCCTGTTCCGCTATATCGTGAAGGACCCGCTGCCCCCCAGCGCACAGCCGCAGGGGCGGCCCCGCTTCGCCCGAATCGACCCGCGCCAGACCGGCGGGTGGCGCCGCGATGCGTAACATAGGTTTCTTATTGGCGATGGTAGGCATCCTACCGCTCGCCTTCGCCACCCCGGCCAACGCCATCATTCTGTGGGCCTGGTCAGCCATGCTCAGCCCGAGCGAGACCTTGTACGACCCGCTCAAGGGCTTTCCGCTCCAGAAGATTTTCGCACTGATCGGCATCGGCGCGTTTCTGCTGATTCCTCAGAAGCGACGCGTCCGCTTCGATGCCTCGCTGATCCTGATGATCGCCCTGTTGATCGACGGCACGATCTCGGAGGCGGTCAGCCCATGGTCATGGGATCATGGCTGGTTCATCCAGGACGGGCTGATGAAGGTGGTCGTGCTCGCCTGCCTGGTTTCCTGGGTGATGACCGACCGGCTTCGCATCCATTCGCTCGTATTCGCGATGTGCATCGGCATGGCGTTCTCCGGGGTGTGGGACGGTACGCTGTTCTTCCTCAGCGGGGGCACGCATCAGGTGCGCCCGATCGCCGGCCACGGCGACAACAACGAGTTCGCGCTGCTGATCGACATGACGATCCCGCTCGTCTTCTATCTGTGGCGGCAGAGCGAGGAGAAGCTGGTCCGCATCGCCTGTCTTGTCGTCGTGTTCTTGTTCGTCGGCGCCGTCATGGCGACCCGCTCGCGCGGCGGATTCGCCGGCATGGCGCTGATGGGAATTCTTGTCGCCTTCTTCAGCCGCCGCCGGATCCTCGCGTTGATCATGGTCGGCGTGCTCGGCGCCGGGATCATCGCCTTCTCCCCGTCCAAGGTCACCGAGCGGCTGCAAACGATCGAGACGGCGGACCAGGACAGTTCGTTCATGGGCCGGGTGATCGCCTGGAAGATCAGCACCTTGATCGCGCTCGACCGGCCTTTGATCGGCGGCGGCTTTTACGCGGTGCAGAACTGGGACGTCTGGGTGCATTTCTGGCCGGAGTTCGACCGGCTAAGCTTCATCCCGACCGCCCAGCCCGACACCACGAAGGCACATGCTGCGCACAGCGTATATTTCGAAGTGCTGGGCGATCTCGGTTTCCCCGGGCTCGCGATCTTCCTCGGGATGGTCGGCTCGGGATTTCTTCATACGCGTAGGATCCGCAAACTCTCGCGCGGCAAGCCGGAGCTGAAATGGGCCTACGACCTTGCCCGCGCGACCGAGCTCAGCCTGATTCTGCTGCTGACCTCGGGAGGCCTGCTCAGCACCGCTTATTACGAGATCAACTACCTAATCCTCGGGCTGATCTCGGCGACAAGGCGGCACGTAATGGAGACCGTGGCGCAGCAGGGCGTGCCGGCGCCGGCCCGCCCGTCCCGCATCCGGTTCGGCGGCGGCGCAGTGGGGGCGCCGGCGGCTGCCGGGGTTGCCGCGGGCATGAACCCGCAGCGGCCGTGGATGCGCTACCGCACCGACCGCCCGCTCTGAGCACCGAAGCCAAACGCGGCTGATCCGCTCAGGCGAGCCGCAGCCCCGCCCCGGCGCCTGTATTGGAGTGGCCTTCGGATGGCTTGCCGCCCGCCGGCTTGGCGGGGGATGCGGCGGCGCCGAGCAGGGCCGACAGCTTGGCCGCGGTCTCTAGCACCTGCGGCAGCAGCGAGCGCGGGCGCGGTGGGCGCATCCGCATCGACGGCGCGACGACACAGAGCGCCGCCACCACCGCGCCGTTGGCGTCGCGCACCGGAGCCGAAACGGAGACCGCGCCCGGATGCACCTCGTCGGCCGTGATCAGATAGCCGCGCGTGCGGATGCGCGGCAAATCGGCGGCGATCCAGGCGGCATCGGTGCGGGTGGCCGGCGTGAAGCGCGGCAGTTTCTGCGCCAGCAGCTGCGTCTGCACCGGCTCGGGCGCGTAGGCCAGCAAAAGCCGCCCCGCCCCCGCATGGAGGAGGCGCCGCTCGCCCACCGCCGCATAGACCCGGAGGGCAGGATCGGCCTGGAACACCGCCACCGTTTCGGACTGCAGGTTGTGGCGAACCATCAGATAGACATTCTCGCCCACCGCCTGGCCGAGCTCGGCCATGAGCGGCTGCGCCGTGGCCGGCAATGCCCCCTGGTCGCGCGCCGCCCGGCCGAGCGCCGTCCAGCGGACCCCGAGCCGCCACAGGCCGCGCGCCTCGTCCTGGAGCGCGAAGCCTCGCGCCTGCATGGTGCGGAGCAGGCGGAACGTCGCCGTGCGAGAGCATTTCGCGGCGTCGGCGATGTCGACGAGCGTGGCCGGACCGATCCGGCCGAGCGCGTCCAAAAGGTCGAGCGCGCGGTTCACTGCCGCGATGCTGTAATCGGGTGCCTCCTCCGCCGGCTTGCGGGCCGGCGGGGGCGCGGCCTTCTTCTTCGCCGGCTTCACCGGCGCAGCGGCGCGGCGCGGCGGCGCGCGGCGGCCTTTCCCTGGCGGCTTCCTAGCCGAGGCCGACATGGAACCCGAACCCCAACGATCCGCTCCAGGTACACCGCAAAATCAAAATTACCTTTTTCGATCTGGACTCGTTGCCGTCCGGAATAGATGGCACCCCCTTGATACTCGGTCAAACGCAGATTGCGCCGCAGCGTGCCGTGACATGCTTAAAAATCAGGGAGGTTGGGGCGCGCGATCAGTCGCCGTCCGATGCGGCTTGCGGTTGCGGCCTCCGCAGCTCCAGCGCCGCCGCGATCACCACGCCCGGGAGGAGCGCCGCCAGCGGGGCCTGACGGAGGATCACCACGCGCGGCCCGCGCGGGGCACAGAGCGCGGGGTCCGACTCGCCCGAGAACAGAACAAGCGAGGGGCAGCCGGCGGCCGCGATCAGGTGCATCGGGCCGGTGTCGTTCCCGACGGCGAGCGCGGCGCCCCGAGCCAGGCTCGCAAGATCGCCGAGGCTCGTTTGCCCGGTCAGGTCGGTCACGGGAGCGGCGCGGGCGATTGTCTCGGCGATGCGTCGCTCCGCCGCTCCGCCGATGACGACCTGCCGCAGCCCTTCGTCCGCCAGCGCCGCGGCAAGCGCGGCGTAGCCCGCCGCCGGCCAACGCTTGCCGGGGCGGTGGGGAGAGCTTCCCGGCACGAGCAGCGCATAGGGCGAGCGCAACCGGAACCGGGTGGCATCGCCGCCGGTCCAGCTCAGGTCGGGCGGCGGCACCTCGGCGATCCCGGCGGCCCGCAACTGCCCGGCCTGCCGGTCCAGGTCGTGCAGCCGGTCGCGCCCCCGATCGGCATCGGGATGCGAACAGCCGCGTGCGATGCCGGACCATTCCGGCCGCGCGTGCCGGGGAAAAAGACGGAAATACCGGCTGCTGCGGGCCGATGTTTGCAAATCGTAAACGCGCTCGAAACACCCGGCGCGGAGGCGGGCGCGCAGGCGGAGCAGGCCGGGAAGGTCCCACCAGTCCGGGCGTTCGTCGGTCCAGACCGCGTCGAAGTAGGGCGAGCCGGCGAGCCAGGAAGCGAACGGTGCGGTCGTGAGGAGGGTGATGTGGGCGCGCGGATGGTGGCGGCGGATCGCGGCGAAGGCGCCGAGCGACTGCACGACATTGCCGAGCGCGCTCAGCCGGATCACCAGGATGCGGGCGGGCGCGGACATCGGCGGGGCGGGATAGCAGCCGCCCCGGGCGGCAACAACGCCCGGCTCGCTCAGGCGGCGGCGCGGATCGCCGCGGCGCGCACGTCCTCGCCCACGGCATCCTCGAACGCGGCGAAATTGGCCTCGAAGCGGCGCACCAGCTCGCGGGCGCTGCGGTCGTAGGCGGCCGGGTCGGCCCAGCCCCGACGCGGGTCGAGCACCTCGGGCGGCACGCCGGGGGCTTGCTCGGGCACCGCCAGTCCGAAGAACGGATCCTTGCGGAAGCGCACGCGGGCGAGCGAGCCGTCGAGCGCGGCATTCAGAAGGGCGCGGGTGTGACGGATCGCCATGCGCTGGCCGGTGCCGTAAGCGCCGCCGGTCCAGCCGGTATTGACCAGCCAGCATTCGGCGCCGTGGCGCTCGATCATCTGTTCCAGCATCCGCCCATAGACCTCGGGCCGGCGCGGCAGGAACGGCGCGCCGAAGCAGGTGCTGAAGGTCGCCTGCGGCTCGGCGCCCAGCCCCTTCTCGGTGCCGGCGACGCGGGCAGTGTAGCCCGAGAGAAAGTGATACATCGCCTGCGCGGGCGTGAGGCGGGCAATGGGCGGCAGCACGCCGAACGCGTCGGCGGTGAGCATGACGACGTTGCGCGGATGTCCGCCGCGGCCCGATGGCACGACGTTCGGGATGTATTCGACCGGGTAACAGGAGCGAGTGTTCTCGGTGAGCGTCTTGTCGGCGAGGTCGAGCACGCCGCGCGGATCGGCGACGACGTTCTCCAGCACCGTTCCGAAGCGGTGGGTGGCGGCCCAGATCTCGGGCTCGGCCTCGGCCGAGAGGTTGATCACCTTGGCGTAGCAGCCGCCCTCGAAGTTGAAGACGCCCTCCTCGCTCCAGCCGTGCTCGTCGTCGCCGATCAGTTTCCGGCCCGGATCGGAGGACAGCGTGGTCTTGCCGGTGCCGGAGAGGCCGAAAAAGAGCGCGACGTCGCCCGCTGCGCCGATATTGGCGCTGCAATGCATCGGCAGCACGCCGCGCGCCGGCAGAAGCCAGTTCATCACGCTGAAGATCGACTTCTTGATCTCGCCCGCGTACTCGGTGCCGCAGATAACGATGGTGCGGGTTTCGAACGAGAGCGCGATCGCGGTGCCGCTGCGCACCCCGTCGATCGCCGGATCGGCCTGGAAATGCGGCGCGTGCAGGATCACCCAGTCAGGCGCAAATCCCGGAAGCTCGGCGAGATCGGGACGGATGAACACGTTGCGCGCGAACAGCGCCTGCCACGCCCCGGTGGTGACGAGGCGCACGCCGATCCGGTGCGCCGGGTCGGCCCCGGCGTAGAGATCCTGAGTGAACAGCTCCTGGCCCTGGAGATAGGCCTGTACGCGCGCCTTCAGTGCGGCGAACCGCGCCGGCGGCAAGGGCTGGTTGATCCGGCCCCACCACACCTCGCCGTGCGACGCCGGCTCGTCGACGACGAACTTGTCCTGCACCGAGCGGCCGGTGTGAACACCCGTCGCAACGATCAGCGCGCCGTCCGCCGACAGCCGCCCCTCGCCCTGCCGGAGCGATGCGGCCACCAGCGCGGGCGCGGTGAGATTGGCATGGACTGGGCGCTTGGTGGCGACCCCGGTCGCGGACAGGGGATCGTCGCGTTGCAAATTCGGCTCTCCTGGACGGGTTTGCCAAATCGTATCGGGCACACCGGGTGCCATATCAAGGCCGATCCGCGCCGGCCACGCCGCCGTGACGGCCCGGCCGCTCGCGTGACCTGGCGCGGCGGCTGCGCTAGACGCTTGAGCGACAGGAGAAAGAGCGAGTGAACAAGCCCTTGGCGCCCAACCCAGCCGCTGGCCCGGGCGGGGCCAACAGCCTGCGCGGCGGCCCGGACGGGCGCGGCCGGTTCGGCGAGTTCGGCGGCCGGTTCGTCGCCGAGACGCTGATGCCACTGATCCTGGAGCTCGAGCAGGCATACAGGGCGGCGAAACGGGACCCGTCGTTCCAGGCCGAGCTCGACCGCTATCTGCGCGACTATGTGGGGCGGCCGAGCCCGCTCTGGTTCGCCGAGCGGCTGAGCCGCTCGCTCGGCGGGGCCAAGGTCTATTTCAAGCGCGACGAGCTCAATCACACCGGCAGCCACAAGGCGAACAACGTGATGGGCCAGATCCTGCTGGCCCGCCGGATGGGCAAGACGCGGATCATCGCCGAAACCGGCGCCGGGCAGCATGGCGTGGCGACCGCCACCATGTGTGCGCTCTTCGGCCTGCCCTGCACCGTCTATATGGGCGCGGTCGATGTGGAGCGGCAGAAGCCGAACGTGTTTCGGATGCGCCTGCTCGGCGCGGAGGTGCGGCCGGTCGGCTCCGGCGCCGGCACCTTGAAGGATGCGATGAACGAGGCGCTGCGCGACTGGGTGGCAAATGTCGAGAACACCTATTACTGCATCGGCACGGTGGCCGGCCCGCATCCCTATCCGGCGATGGTGCGCGATTTCCAGTCGGTGATCGGCGAGGAAGCGAGGCAGCAAATCATGGCGGCCGAGGGGCGGCTGCCGGATGCGTGCGTCGCCTGCATCGGCGGCGGCTCGAACGCGATGGGGCTGTTCCATCCCTTCCTCGACGACGCGGGCGTGCGGCTGATCGGCGTGGAGGCGGCCGGACGCGGGCTCGATACGCACGAGCACGCGGCCAGCCTCTCGCGCGGCCGGCCCGGCGTCTTGCACGGCAACCGCACCTATCTGCTGCAGGACGCGGAGGGGCAGATCGAGGAGGCGCACAGCATCTCGGCCGGGCTCGATTATCCGGGCATCGGGCCGGAGCATTCGTGGCTGCACGAGATCGGCCGCGTGGAATACGTCGCCGCAACCGACGAGGAGGCGCTGGCGGCATTCGAGCTTTGCACGCGCACCGAGGGGATCATCCCGGCGCTCGAGCCCGCGCACGCGCTGGCGCACGTCGCCAAGATCGCGCCGGCGATGCGCGCCGACGAAATCATCGTGATGAATCTGTGTGGGCGCGGCGACAAGGACATTTTCACGGTGGCCGAGCATCTTGGGGTGCGGCTATGAGCCGCATCGCCGCGCGGTTTGCCGCGTTGCGGAAGGAAGGACGCGGCGCGCTGATTCCCTTCATCGAGGCGTTCGATCCGGACCGCGACACCTCGATGGCGCTCTTGCGCGGGATGCCGGCGGCGGGGGCGGACCTGATCGAGATCGGCGTGCCGTTTACCGATCCGATGGCGGACGGGCCGACCATCCAGGCGGCCGGGCGGCGCGCGCTGAAGGCAGGCGTGAAACTGGCCGCAATCCTCGAGATGGTGCGGGAGTTCCGCCGCGAGGATGATGCCACGCCCATCATCCTGATGGGCTATCTCAACCCGATCCTGTCGTTCGGCGTGCCGCGCTTCTGCGAAGCGGCCGCTGCGGGGGGCGTGGACGGGCTGATCGTGGTCGACCTGCCGCCCGAAGAGGCCGATCTTTTGCTCCCGAGCGCGCGGGCGAACGGGCTCGACGTGATCCGCCTGATCGCGCCGACCACCGACGAGCAGCGCCTGCCGTACGTGCTCGCGGGCAGCTCGGGGTTCGTTTACTATGTAAGCATTGCCGGGATCACCGGCACGCGCACGGCAAGCGCCGAGCATCTGGCGCAGGCGATCCCGCGCATCCGCAAGGCAACCAGCCTGCCGGTCGCGGTCGGTTTCGGCGTGCGGACACCCGAACAGGCGGCGACCGTGGTGCGTTATGCGGATGCGGCGGTGGTGGCCTCGGCGCTGATCGACACGCTGGCGGCGAGCCTCGCTCCTGCCGGGAAGGCGGAGCCAGATGTGGTGCGGAAGGTGCTGGATCAGGTGCGGGGGCTTGCCGCAGGCGTTCGCGAAGCGCGGGCGAAGGTTTAGGGGCCGGCGAGGGGATGGTCGCCCATGAGACGATCAAGATGAAGCGGGACGCGGTGCTGCTCATGCCGAAGATCGGCATCGAGGTTCCGTTGGCCGAGCTGTACGAAGCTCTCACCCTGAGCGACGAAGCGGAGACAGAAACCAAGCCCGGCGGGGACGCGTAACGGCGATGAGCTGGCTTACCGAATATGTCCGCCCGAAGATCCGCACGCTGTTCGCGCGGCGCGAAGTGCCGGAGAATCTCTGGCATCAATGTCCCAATTGCCAGCAGATGATCTTCGCGCGCGACCTGGAGGCGAACCTGAAGGTCTGCCCGCATTGCGGGTTCCACATGCGCGCCTCGGCCGCCGAGCGGCTGTCCTGGACGTTCGACGCCAACAGTTTTACCCGCATCGAGCTGCCGCGCGTTCCGCCTGATCCGCTGCGCTTTCGCGACCAGAAGCGCTACGGCGAGCGGCTGAAGGAGGCGCGCGAAGCAACCCGCATGGAGGATGCGATCGCGGTCGCGCACGGCACGATCGACGGCGAGCGCGCGGTGATCGCGGCGATGGCGTTCGAGTTCATGGGCGGCTCGATGGGCGCGGCGGTGGGCGAAGGCGTGCTCGCCGCAGCGCGGCTTGCCGTGCTGCAGGAGGCGCCACTGATCGTCTTCACCGCCTCGGGCGGCGCGCGGATGCAGGAAGGCGCGATCAGCCTGATGCAGATGCCGAAAACCGTGCTGGCGACGCGGCTCGTCAAAGAGGCGGGGCTGCCCTACATCGTCGTGTTGACCGATCCGACCACCGGCGGCGTGTCGGCGAGCTTCGCCATGCTAGGCGACGTGCAGATCGCCGAGCCGGGCGCGATGATTGGCTTCGCGGGCGCGCGCGTGATTGAGCAGACCATGCGCGAGAAGCTGCCCGACGGGTTCCAGCGCGCCGAATACCTGCTGGCGCACGGGATGATCGACATGGTGGTGCGCCGCACGGTGCTGCGCGAGACGCTGTCGCGGCTGATCCGGCTGATGCGCGTTCCGGTGGAGACCGCCGTTGCGCCGCTGCCGGCGGCGGCGGATTAGCCTTGCGCTGGGCTCCCCCACTCGTGCGCTCCCTCACCTTCCCGGCCCCCTCCGCCCCTCGGGGCGGAGGGGAGTTCTGACACGCCGAATGGAGGCGGCGAACGCGGGCCTGATCGCCGGCACGGTGATAACGGTTCTGCAGGCGGCGGGCTATTTCGGCGTGCTCGGGCTGATGGCGGTGGAATCGGCCTGTATTCCGCTGCCCTCGGAAGTGATCCTGCCGTTCGCGGGCTATCTTTGCGCGACCGGGCGGCTCGAGCTGTGGGCGGTCGCGGTGGTGGGAGCGGCCGGGTGCAACCTGGGCTCGGCGGTTGCCTATGGCGTCGGCGCGGTGGGCGGGCGGTCGGCGGTGCGGCGCTGGGGACGCTTCGTGCTGCTGACCGAGGACGATCTCGACAAGGCGGACCGGTTCTTCCATCGCTTCGGCGGGCCGGCAGTGCTGATCGCGCGCGTGCTGCCCGTGATCCGTACCTTCATCGCGCTGCCCGCCGGCATCGCACGGATGCCGCAGGGGCGGTTCCACCTTTATACGTTCCTAGGGTCGCTGCCCTGGTGCCTTGCGCTCGCCTGGGTGGGGCTGCGGCTCGGCAAGGCGTGGGCCGACACGCCGGGGCTGCACGCGGCCTTCCACGTCTTCGACGCCCTGGTGCTGGCCGGCGCCCTGCTGTTCGTGGCCCGCTTCGCCTGGGCGCGCCGCAAGGCGCGACGGCCAGGCGGGGGCTAGCGAGGCTCAGGCGCGGGCCGAGACAAGGAATATCTGGCCGGGCAGGCGCACGACCCCACCCTGCTCGTAGCGGGCAAACTCGGCGCGCAGCTCGTCGCGGATGCGCGCCACCGTCTCGGGCGGCGCATTGCGTTCGGTGATCAGACCGCTCGCCGGTCCGATGGTAAGCGCATGATCGACCGCCTGCTCCAGAGACTCGCCCCCTCCCTCGATCTCGGTCTCGGCGATCGCGATGGCGCGCCAGCCCGCCTCGTCCAGCAGCCCACGCACATAATCGGGCTCGTCGAATGCCATCGGCCCCGGCGCGTGCGGTGGGCGCGGATTGGGGCGGCCGAGATGGCGCACAACGATGCCGAACGGCACCGACCAATGGACGTTGCGCGCGAGCGGCCCCCAGCAGACGAAGGCGAGCCGGCCACCGGGCTTCATGGCCGTTCGGACATTGGCGAAGGCGGCGGCGGGCCGCTCGAAGAACATCACCCCGAAGCGGGAGAAGGCGAGATCGAACGCCGCACGCGGAAACGGATGAACCTGCGCGTCAGCCAGCTGGAACGCGAGATTGCCGAGCCCTTCCCGCCTGAGCCGTGCCTCCGCCGCCTCGATCATCGGGCGGGATATGTCGATGCCGAGCACGTGCCCGCCCGGCGCCACGGCGCGCGCGAGCCGCACTCCCATCGAGCCGGTGCCGCTGCCGATCTCGAGCACCGCTTCCCCGGGCTTGGCGGCAGCGAGGCGCAGCACGTGCGTGCTGATCTCCTCCAGCCAAACGTCCATCTGATCGCCGAGGGCGACCCACCTCGGACCGACGACTTCGTTCCAGTGCTTGCTTTGGTCGGCATTGACGTCCGGCATGATTTCCCCTCCGCCGTCCTGGCGAAGCGCCGTATTACGCTCCTCAGGCGGCGCTGTCGCCGCCCGGGGCGGGACCGGGCGCGGCGCGGCCGAGGCGTGGCGAGCCCGTGGCCGCCGGTCGCGGGTTCGCGCCCGCCCTGGCGCGAGGCGCCGGGGCATGGAACAATAAGGGAACTTAGCCGGACCAGCTGCGGATGAGCCGGAGAATCGTGACTGACCGGCAACAGGGAGCGGATATGTAGGGTTTGGCTTCGTCAGCGGACGCTATATATTGTTTGACCGGCGCGGCGCGCTGTCTGCGAATTGGTGCAGAGGCGAATCCGAACGGAGGAACGACGTGCTTGATGCAGTGCAGATGCGGGGGCGCCATCAGGTGCGCGTGGACCGGAGCCGCGACGCGCTGCTGACCGATTTCGGGCGCGCCACCCTGTCCGACCGCTACCTGATGCCGGGGGAGGAGTTCCAGGATTTGTTCGCACGCGTCGCCTCGCAATACGGCGACGACGCGGCGCACGCGCAGCGCATCTACGATTATATCAGCCGGCTCTGGTTCATGCCGGCCACGCCCGTGCTGTCGAACGGCGGCACTGATCGCGGCCTGCCGATCAGTTGCTTCCTGAACGAAGCCTCCGACAGCCTGGAGGGCATCGTCGCGCTATGGAACGAGAATGTATGGCTCGCCTCCAAGGGCGGCGGGATCGGCAGCTACTGGGGCAATCTGCGCTCGATCGGCGAGCGCGTGGGCGCGGTCGGCAAGACCTCGGGCGTGATACCGTTCATCCGCGTGATGGACAGCCTGACGCTGGCGATCTCGCAGGGCTCGCTGCGGCGCGGCTCGGCGGCGGTCTATCTGCCGGTGACGCATCCCGAGATCGAGGAGTTCGTGGAGATCCGCCGGCCCACGGGCGGCGATCCGAACCGCAAGGCGCTCAACCTGCATCACGGCATCCTGGTGCCCGACGCTTTCATGCGCGCGGTGGAGGCCGACGAGGCCTGGCCGCTGACCTCGCCCAAGGACGGCTCGGTGGTCCGCAAGATTTCCGCGCGCGCGCTGTGGGTTCGCATCCTGACGGCGCGGATCGAGACCGGCGAGCCTTACCTGGTCTTCTCCGATCATGTGAACCGCGCGCGCCCCGAGCACCATAAGCTTGCGGGGCTCGAGGTGCGGACCTCGAATTTGTGCAGCGAGATCACGCTGCCGACCGGGACCGACCAGCACGGGATGCAGCGCACCGCCGTGTGCTGTCTGTCGTCGCTCAATCTCGAATCCTGGTTCGAGTGGGAGACGCATCCGACCTTCATCGAGGACGTGATGCGTTTCCTCGACAACGTGCTGCAGGATTTCATCGACCGCGCGCCACCGGGGATGGAGCGCGCGCGCTACGCGGCGATGCGGGAGCGCAGTGTGGGCCTTGGCGTGATGGGGTTCCACTCGTTCCTGCAATCGCAGATGGTGCCGTTCGAGAGCGCCCTGGCGAAGGCGTGGAACAAGCGCATGTTCCGCCACATCCGCGAGCAGGCGGATACCGCCTCGCGCGTGCTGGCCGAGGAGCGCGGCCCCTGCCCGGATGCCGCCGATTACGGGATCATGGAGCGGTTCAGCCACAAGATGGCGATCGCGCCCACCGCCTCGATCTCCATCATCGCCGGCAATTCGAGCCCGGGCGTGGAGCCGATCGCCGCCAACGTGTTCCTGCAAAAGACACTGTCGGGCAGCTTCAGCGTGCGGAACCGGCATTTGCAGCAGTTGCTGGCCGAGAAGGGCATGGATGACGAGGAGGTCTGGTCGCGCATCACGCTGGACAAAGGCAGCGTGCGCGGGCTCGAGTTCCTGAGCGACGACGAAAAGGCGGTGTTCAAGACCGCCTTCGAGCTGGATCAGCGATGGGTGATCGAGCACGCCGCCGACCGCACGCCCTATATCTGCCAGAGCCAGTCGGTGAACGTGTTTTTGCCCGCCAACGTGCACAAGCGCGATCTGCACCAGATTCACATGATGGCGTGGAAGAAGGGGCTGAAGTCGCTCTATTACTGCCGCAGCCTTTCGATCCAGCGCGCCGACGCGGTAAGCGAAAAGGCCGTTGCGCCGGCGGCCCTCGCGGCGATGGCGGACCCCGCCCCGACCCTGCCGCTGCAGACCAAGCCCCAGCGGGTGGAGTACGAGGAGTGTCTGGCGTGTCAGTAGCGTGCTGCACGCCGCCCTAACAGGGCGGCGCGGCCCGCCCTGCCGAATCGTACGAACTTCGAGCGCTCTGGGCGGCGAATCGTACGAAATGCGCGCTGGAAACGGGGCGGATCGTACGAAATCGCCGGCGGAAATGCCGGATTTCGTCCGAACTTCTGCCGCTCGGCGCGCCGATATGTACGCGGTTCAGGCCGCGGCCGGCTCCTCGGCACCCACCAGGTCGCGGGCGAACTCGGCGGCATCGAACGGGCGGAGGTCGCCTGCCCGCTCGCCGACGCCGACCATGTGCACGGGCAGCCCGAACTGCTGGGCGAGGGCGACCACGATGCCGCCTCGGGCGCTGCCGTCGAGCTTGGTCACGGCGAGCCCCGTCACGGCCACCATGTCGCGGAACACGCGCACCTGCTGGATCGCGTTCTGGCCGGTGGTGGCGTCGAGCACGAGCAGCACCGAATGCGGCGCCGTGGGGTCCTGCTTGCGCATGACGCGGACGATCTTGGTCAGCTCGTCCATCAGCGCGGCCTTGTTGTGCAGCCGCCCGGCGGTGTCGATCAGCAGCACGTCCGCGGCCTCGGCCTGGGCCCGCCGCAGCGCCTCGAAGGCGAGCCCCGCGGCGTCCGCGTTCGGGGGGCCGGCGATCACCGGGCAATGGGTGCGCTCGCCCCAGATTTGCAGCTGCTCCACGGCGGCGGCGCGGAACGTGTCGCCGGCCACCAGCACCGGGTTCAGGCCAGCCTCGCGGTACTGCTGGGCCATCTTGCCGATGGTCGTCGTCTTGCCCGTGCCGTTGACGCCGACCACCAGGACCACGTGGGGCTTGCGAGCCGGATTGATCTCCAGGGGCTTGGCAACGGGGGTCAGGATTTCGGCGATCTCGGCGGCGAGCGCCGCCTTGACCTCGGCGTCCGTCACCTCGCGCCCGAACCGGGTGCGGCGGAACTCGGCGATCACACGCTGCGCCACCTCGGTTCCGAGATCGGCCGAGATCAGCAGCTCCTCGAGTTCGTCCAGCGCCCCCTCGTCGAGCCGGCGCTTGCTGACGATCGCGGTGATGCCGCCCGAGAGCTTCTGCGTACTGCGCTGAAGCCCTTCCTTGAGCCGGGAGAAGAAACCGAGAGCCATGCGGCCGGATATAGGCCGGGCCGGAGTGGGGCGCCATGAATTGCCCGTGGCGGGGGCTGGTCCTAGCATCGCGGGAACGACGTCCGAGGATGCACGATGACCGCGATGGCCTTCCGCTTCGATCCCGTCACCCTGCCGCCCGAAGCGGTCCGTTTGCGTCACGATGTCCGGGCGTTCCTCGAGGAACACAAGGCGCTGATGGGCGGGGACGGCGACCGGCGCAGCCAGGAATTCAGCAAGGCGATGGCCGCGCGCGGCTGGCTCGGCATGACGTGGCCGAAGAAATACGGCGGCCATGAGCGAAGCGCCCTGGAACGCTACGTGATGGTCGAGGAGATGCTGGCGGCGCGGGCACCTGTGGGCTTCCACTACACGGCCGACCGCCAATCGGGGCCGAACATTCTGAAATTCGGCACCGAGGCGCAGCGGATGCGCTTCCTGCCGAAGATCGCCGCCGGCGAGATCAGCTTCTGCATCGGCATGAGCGAGCCCGATTCCGGCTCCGACCTCGCCGGCACGCGCACCCGCGCGGTCAAGGTGCCGGGCGGCTACCGCATCAACGGCACCAAGCTCTGGACCTCCAACGCGCACCAGTCGGACTGGATGATCCTATTCTGCAAGATGGCCAAGGAGGGCGAGGAGACCGACCGCCATGCCGGGGCGACGCAATTCCTGGTCGATCTCAAGAACTCGCCGGGAATCGAGATCAAGCCGGTGATCAACCTTTTGGGCGAGCACCATTTCAACCAGGTCTTCCTGACCGACCTCTTTGTCCCCGACGATTGCCTGCTCGGCGAGGAGGGCTCGGGCTGGAAGCAGGTGACGAGCGAGCTGGCCTTCGAGCGCAGCGCGCCGGACCGGTTCCTGGTGCTGTTCACGCTGCTCAAGGAGATGATCCGGGTCGCCGGCCATGAGCCCGATCAGGCGACGGCGGCCGGGATCGGGCGGATGGTGGCGCAGCTCGCCACGCTCCGGCGCATGTCGCTCTCGATTGCGGGGATGATGCAGGAGGGCCACCAGCCGCTCATCGAGGCGGCGGTCGTGAAGGACCTCGGCACCCGCTACGAGCAGGATTTGCCGAATGTCGCCCGCACGCTGTTTCCGGGGATCGAGCCCGAGCAGCACGGGCCGGATGCCTATGTGGCGATGCTGGCCTCGGCCGTGATGAACGCGCCCAGGCTGTCGATCCAGGGCGGCACGCGCGAGATCCTGCGCGGCATCATCGCCCGCGGCCTCGGCCTGCGCTGAAGGAGACGAGGCAATGGCCCAGCGCGAGGAAACCCGCCTGCTGCTCGACAGCATGAACCGGCTGTTCGAGGAAAGGAGCACCAAGGAGATCGTGGACCGCGCCGAGAAGGGCGCATTTCCAGCCGAACTCTGGAAAGCGGTCGCCGAGACCGGCGTGCCGCTGGCCGCCGTGCCGGAAGCGGCGGGCGGCATCGGCGCCGAGTGGGGCGACATCCTGGCCGCACTTCGCGTCGCGGGACGCCATGCCGCCCCGATCCCGCTGGCGGAGACCATGATCGCAGCCTGGCTCGCCGCCGAGGCGGGGCTGGAGACGACCGACGGGCCGATGAGCTTCGGCCCGGTACGGAAAGAGGATCGGCTGATGCTGGAACGCGACGGCGCGGGCTGGCGGCTTTCCGGCACCGCCGCGCGCGTGCCCTGGGGACGGCAGGCCGAAAAGCTCGTGCTGCTCGCGGAGGGGCCGGGCGGGGAGATGGTGGTGGCGCTCGACGGCACCAACAGCGCCGAAGTGACGCCGGGCAAAAATCTGGCGGGCGAGCCGCGCGACACGCTGCGCTTCGAGGCAGTCCCCGTCTCGGGCGCCGCCGCCGCGCCCGCGAAGGCGGGCGTGGATCGCGCTGAGGCCTACCGGCGGGGGGCGCTGTCGCGGGCGCTGCTCATGTCGGGGGCGATGGAGCGGGCGCTCGACATCGCGCTGGCTTATGTGCCGGAACGCAAGCAGTTCGGTCGCCCCATCTCCAAGTTCCAGGCGGTGCAGCAGAACATGGCGGTGCTCGCCGGGCAGGTGGCGGCGGCCGGTGCCGCGGCCGACGGCGGGGCGGAGGCGCTGTCGCATCCCGATCCCGAGCTGCGCGAGCTGCTGATCGCGGTCGCCAAGACTCGCTGCGGCGATGCCGCGACGCTTGCCGCCGAGCTTGCCCATCAGGTGCATGGCGCGATTGGCTTCACCCAGGAATACGCGCTCCAGCTCTTCACCCGCCGGCTCTGGTCCTGGCGCGACGAATTCGGCGCCGAGGGCGAATGGGCAGCGGTGATTGGCCGCATCGTGTGCGCCCGCGGCGCCGCCGCGCTCTGGCCGACGCTGACGCAGGCATGATCAATGCTCCTCTCCGCCCCTTGGCGGGCGGAGAGGCTGGGAGAGGTGGGGGCTCACCAGGATGCCCGGCGTTTCCCCACTCCTTGCCAGCGCTTTCCGCCCCGCGAGGGCGGCGAGCGAGATTGGAACAAGGGAGGAGGGGCCCATGTCGAACACGATTACCCGCCGGACGCTGCTCGGATCGACGCTCGCGGCCGGTGCCGCCGCCGCCCTGCCGGGACGGGCGCGCGCGCAGCAGAAGCCGATCCGCATCGGCGTGCTGACCGACATGAGCGGGCCTTATGCCGCCAATACCGGGCCCGGCTCGGTCGAAGCCTCGAAGATGGCAATCGAGGACTTCATGAAGGCGCACCCGGGCATCAAGGTCGAGCTGCTGTCGGCCGACATGCAGGACAAGCCGAACGTCGCGGTCTCCATCGCCACTGACTGGATGGACAACCAGGGCGTCGATCTGATCACCGACCTGCCGCTCTCCTCCGGGGCGCTGGCCATCGGGCCGATGGTCGATCAGCGCGACAAGGCGGCGATCTGGACCGGCGCCGCCTCGGCCGAGCTGACCGGCAAGGCGTGCGGGCCGAACCACCTCCATTGGGTGCTGGATACCTGGTCGATGCCGCACGGCGTGGTGGACGCCACGCTGAAGGAAGGCGGCGATAGCTGGTTTTTCATCACCGCCGACTACGCCTTCGGCCACGCGCTGGAGCACGACTGCACCGGCTTCGTGACCGCGGGCGGGGGGAAGGTCCTGGGCGACTTCAAGACGCCGTTCCCCGGCACGACCGACTTTTCGGCGGCGCTGGTGGCGGCGAAATCGAGCGGGGCGAAGGTGATCGGGCTGGCCAACGGCGGCACCGACACGGTGAACTGCATCAAGCAGGCGCACGAATTCGGCATCATCAAGGGCGGCCAAAAGGTGGCGGCGCTGATCTTCCTGCTGCCCGACGTGCACGGCACCGGCCTCGAGGACGCGCAGGGCGTGCTGCTGACGGACGCCTTCTACTGGGACATGAACGATGCGACGCGCGCCTTCGGCCGCCGCTTCGCCAAGCGCCGCAACGGCGACATGCCGAGCTCCGATCAGGCCGGGCAGTATTCGGCGATCACCGCCTATCTCAACAGCGTCGCCGCAATTGGCGTGGACAAGGCGAAGGCGAGCGGGCGGGCGGTGTTCGCGCACATGCGCCAGAAGCCGTTCCATGATCCGCTGTTCGGCGAGATCACCGTCCGCATCGACGGGCAGGTGCTGCACAATATGTACCTGTTCGAGGTGAAGTCCCCCGCGGAATCGAAAGAGCCGTGGGATTATCTCAAGCTTCGCCGCACCATCCCGGCCGCCGAGGCGTTCAGGCCCTTGAACGAGAGCGGGTGTCCGCTGGTGCGGAGCTGAGGTAAGGCGTCCGCCGCGAGGAAACGGATGCGCCAGGAGAGCAATACCCCGATCGGCGAACTGCGGGCGCTCGGCCTGATTTGCGCCGCGCACCTCGTCAGCCATTTCCACTATCTCGTGCTGGTGCCGCTGTTTCCGCTGCTGCGGGCCCGGCTCGGCGTGGATTTCGTGCAGCTCGGCCTGGCGATCACGCTGTTCAACGTGGTCTCGGCGCTGACGCAGGCGCCGACAGGCTGGATCGTCGACCGGGTGGGCGCGCGCAAGGTTCTGACCGGCGGGCTGCTGCTGTCGGGCGTGGCGTTCGGCACCGTGGCCGCCGCGCCGAGCTATGCCACGGTGCTGATCGCGGCGACGCTCGCGGGCGTAGCGAATGCCGTCTATCACCCCTCCGACTACGCCATCCTGTCGGCCGTCATCCCACCTGCGCGGGTCGGGCGCGCCTTCTCGGTGCACACTTTCTCGGGCTTTCTCGGCAGCGCAATCGCGCCGCCGGTGATGCTCGCGATCAGCAGCGCCCAAGGGATGCAGGCGGCGCTGGCGGTGGCCGCGCTGATTGGCCCGGCGGCGGCGCTGGCGCTGATTTTGTTCGGGCGGGGGCTCGACGCGGCGGGCGCGGCGCAGCGGGCGCAGGCGGCGGGGGGCGGGGCGCTGCCCGTCTCCGCCCTGCTGACGCCGACGATCCTGGGGCTGGTCGCCTTCTTTGCCCTGCTAAGCCTGTCGAGCGCCGGCATTCAGAATTTCTCGGTGGTCGCGTTCGGCCAGCTTTACGGGGTGACGCAGGCGCTCGCCAACGGGGCGCTGAGCGCATTCCTATTCGCGACCGCAGCTGGCGTGTTGGCCGGCGGGTTCGTGGCCGACATGACGCGCCGGCATGCCGAGGTCGCCGCCGCCGGCTATGCGGGCGCGACGGCGCTGACGCTGGCGGTCGGCACGGTGTTCCCCGGCGCGGTGCTGCTGGTCGTCATGATGGGCGGCATCGGCTTCCTATCCGGCCTGATCATGCCCTCGCGCGACATGATGGTGCGCGCCGCCGCGCCGGAGGGCGCCTCCGGCCGGGTGTTCGGCATCGTGACCACGGGGTTCAACATCGGTGGCACGATCGGCCCGATGCTTGCCGGCTGGATCATGGACCGCGGCGCCCCGAGGTTCGTGTTCTACAGCGCCGCCGCGTTCATGGCGGCGACCGTCGTGCTGGCGCTGGCCGGCGATCTGCGGGCGCGGCGCCGGGCGCAGCTCGCGGTGCGGACGGCCTGAGGGCGGACTTGTTTCGGAGCGGCAAGCGGCGTACCTAACGTTCGCAGCGGGGGGCTACCCGCCCGGCGACTCCGGTGGCTCGTGGCGGATTGGAGCCGCCGCCTTTGCCTTCTTCGGGGCACAGGTTTCGGATCGGTGAGCGGGACGAAAGCCCCGACCGGTCAGATAAACAGCTGGATCGAGGGCAGCGCCGCGTCGCAGTTGACCAGGTTCACCCGCTTGAGCCGGATGCGCGGGCCGGCATCGGTGCGTACAAGCTCGTGCAGCACGGTGCCCGCGTAGGTCTGCATCGCGTCCCCGCGCGCCTCGGCGTAGAAGAACGCGGTGCGCGTGCGCCAGCCTTCCGCGGTCGCTGCCTCGATTTCGGGCGGCTGCAGAACATGCTGGCTCCAGCTTTGCGGATGCTGCGAGGGCGGGACACGCCGGAACCGCTCGATGCGGAGCCTGAGCAGGAGCTTGTCCTCATAGGCAAGCGAGGTGTGGTACTCGGCATCCGGCTGCCCGCGCGTGAGCGGCACCCAATAGTGCCCGTCCTCGGTGAACAGCTCATACCACTCGTCCCACCGCTTCTCGTCCAACAGGCGCGCCTCGCGGTAGATGAAGCGTGCGATCTCCTGCTCGCTCATGCCGCCCCCATGAACTTGGCCCAGGCGCGGAACTGGTTCCGCATGGAGATTTCGCTCGTGCCGTTCACCGTCAGGTCGCGGGCCTCGCGTTCGTCGGGGCGGTAGTCCCGGTGCAGGCTGACCCACTCGTTGCCACCCGCCGACAGCCCCTCCTGGATGAGCCGGTAGCATTGCTGGTCGTCGTGCCCGACCACCGACATCGGCGAGTTGATCAGCCGCGTGTAGGTGACATTGCGCTTGAAGAAAATTTCCGGCGCGCCTTTCAGGCGGAAGCTCCAGCTCTCGATCAGGGTGCGATCGACGGCCACCGGGCGCACCACGCGGATCGTCTGGATCGCGCCCTTGATCGTGAGACTGGGATAGTAGACGGTGTTGTGGCGGTTGGTGCCCAGGATGTCGCGCGCACGCTCCTCGCCATAGGCGCGCTTCATGTCGGCCTCGTAGTCCGGCACCGCGGCGTAGGAGGAGTGGATCGAGAAATGCACCCCTGAATAGGAGTGTCCGTTCTCGAACACGCGCACGCCCATGTTGTCGAAGAAATCGTAGGAGCCCGCGAACGGCACGAGTTGCTCGATCGCCATCGGCTTCGGCGCGTCGGCGGGCTTGTCGGCCCACATCTCTTTCGCAGTGCCCGCGGAGGTGGCGTGGGCCGCCATCGGGTGCATGGTGTCGTTCAGGTTCTCGACGAACATTTTCCAGTTGGAGTCGTGCATGTAGCGCAGCACGCCGCCGGCGACCTCCATCTCGCCCACGGGCGAGCGGTCCACCAGGTAGTCGATCGACGAGAGCGACTCGCCGAAATAGTCGCGCAGGCTGGGGCCATCGTCGGCAAGCCGGGCGAACACGAAGCCGCGGTATTCCTCGGTCGCCACGGCGGCGAGTCCCTTGGCGGCCTCGCATTGCGCGAAGCTTGTACCCTCATAGCCCTGCTTCAGCGGGATCGCGGCGATCGAGCCGTCCGTGCGGTAGCTCCAGTTGTGATAGGGGCAGCGCAGGAAGCGCCCGGCGCTACCCGACCGGTCGGAGAGGATTTTCGCCCCCTTGTGGGCGCAGCGATTCCGCAGCACGCGCACCGAGCCGTCCGGCTGGCGGATCATGAACACAGGCTCGAAGCCGATATCGCAAGTGACGAAGTCGCCTGGGTTCGGAACCTGGCTCGTGTGCCCGACATAGATCCACGTGCGCGCCCAAAGCCGCTCCATCTCCAGGCGGAAAATTTCCGGGTCGGTATACACGTCGCGATGCACGGCGTCGTCGCGCACCAGCGCGGCGAGCGCGGCGGGGTTGTCGCGGTAGCGGTTCATGCTGCCTCCAGCGCCTTCGCGAGCGCCTGTCCTGAGTCGTCGGCGAGCGCGGCCTCGCGGAGAGCCGCGAGCCGTGCGGCCGCCTGCGGCTCGTCCGCCATGCGATCGGCCGCCGCCATCAGCGTTTTGAAATTGGCCCAGCCGCGCGCGTGGGTATCGCCATAGCCCTTCACCAACCGCTGGCAGCGCGCGACCTCCAGCGCGAGCGGCGGATTTTGCGCGGCACTTCGGACGATGCGGGCCAGCCAGTCCTCGATCCGGGCCTGCTCCTCGGCATAGCGCAGCGTGCGGCGGCGCCAGCGGCGGAGCCCGGCGACGGCACGCAGCAGCAGATAGCCGGTTGCCGAGGTGGTCTCGATCCGCCGCCCCCGGCGCGTGGCCCGCGCGACCAGCGCCCGCGCCCGGGCGGAACCGAGCAGCCAGCGGCCGATTCCGACCGGCAGCATGTCGGCGATCTCCTCCACGCGGGGGTGCATGAATTCGGTGATCCGCAGCACCTGGTCGGGCTTCGCCCGCACCTCCGCGCGCACGCGCTCAAGGCGCGCGGCGCGTGTTTTGAGGTCGGCAACCCGGATCGCGTCCTCGTAGCTCATCCACAACGCCAGATGCCGCGCCGTTTCGCGCAGCAGTTCGCCAACCAGGCCGAGCCGTTGCAGCCGCTCGCGGTATAATTCGGCGTACGCCGCGTCCTGGTAATCGGTCAGCCGCCGGGCGCCTTCCTCGACGACATCCGCGACTTCCCCCTCGCCCCGCCCTCTCCCCGCTTCGGGCGGAGCGGGGACGGTGGCACGCGCCGCGGCGAAGCCAGCCGCGAAGCCGCGCAGGCTTGCATCGACCCCGACCCCCGCATGGCGGATCGCGTCCTCGAACGTGGCGCGCGCGATCGGCAGCGCCCCCGATGCGGCGACCGCACCGAGCAGCACCGCCGAGAGATGCGCGCCGGTCGCTTCGGCCAGCGCATTCATGTCCGCCGCGACCACCTGCCGCGCCGTGGCCCGGCAGGCATCGAGCAACGCCGCGGCATCCACGCGCCCGTCGCTCGGCGCGATCTTCTCGGTCATCGCGAAGACGCGGTGCGTGGAAAACACGAACACGGTACGGTCGGGCGAGACGAGGCCGCGCTGCACCGCGCGGCCTGCTTCCATCAGCTCCGAGGCGATCACCAGATCGACGTCGCCCGGCGCGGGCATCAGCGCCAGCACCGGCTCCTGCCCCGCCGCTTGGGCGAGATCGCCGGGGAAGAATTCGAGGTAGTAGATCGTCGCACCCGTGCGCTGCGCCACACCGGGCACCGAGGTCGTCTGCGCGATCAGCCCGCTCGCCTCGGCGGCCTCCACCAGCCAATCGGCGAGCACCCCGCCCCCCTCCCCGCCCATCGCCAAGATCGCCACCGTAAAGGCGCGAGCCTCGGCGAGAACGTCGGCGGGAAGCGGCGCCTCAGGCATGGGCTTCCGCCGGGAACCACGCCATCACGCGGGCACCGATCCGCGCGCGCCAGCGGTCCCACCAACTCGGGTTGCTGACGATCTCGACGCGGTAAAACGACGGGCACAGCACGGCGGCGTGCGCCACCTCCCCGCACAGGCCGCAGCCGACGCAGCTTTCCTGCACGGCAGCCACCGGGTCCTGGCGCAGCGGATCGGGGTTGGGCCGGATGGTCAGCGACGGGCAGCCCGACAGGCGGATGCAGGAATGATCGCCCGTGCAGGTGTCGGGATCGACGCCGAACCGCTCGCGCACCACCCGCCTGCCCTGCCGCGCCGCCTCCGCCATCTGCGGGCGCACCCGGCGCTGCTTGTTCAGCATGCATTCGGAGGAGGCGATGATGACCTTCGGCCCCTTCGCTTTCGTGGTCAGAGCCTCGCGCAGCACGTCGCGCATCCGCGCCACATCGTAGGTGCGCGTGATTTCGCGCACCCATTTCACGCCGACGCCGCGCACCGCGCGCGCGATCGGATTGCCGGTCGCCCGCCGCGAGGGCGCGCGCGAGGAGAGGATGTCCTGCCCGCCGGTGGCGGCGGAATAATAGTTATCGACCACAACGAGCACGTTGTCGGTCTTGTTGAACACCGCGTTGCCGACCGAGGAGGCGAGCCCGTTGTGCCAGAACCCCCCGTCGCCCATCACGCTGATGGTGCGCTTGCCGCTGTCCTTGGCGTTCAGCGCCGCCGCCCCTGCCCAGCCGAGGCCGTAGCCCATCGTGGTCGCGCCGATGTTGAACGGCGGCAGGATGGAGAACAGGTGGCAACCGATGTCGCAGCTCACATGGTGCGGCCCGAGCTCGCGCTCGACGAGCTTCATCGCCGTGAAGATCGGCCGCTCCGGGCAGCCGGTGCAGAAGCTCGGCGGACGGGGATGCACGTGCTTTTCGAGCCCGGGCGGCGGCGCGGGCGCGGGCCGGGCGCTGTTCGGGCGCAGCGCCGGAAGATAGCGCCCGACGAAGCTCTCCAGTCCGGCGCGCAGCACGGCGGCGGTATATTCGCCCGCCATCGGCAGCATGTCCTTGCCGTGCACGTGGGTCTGCAAGTCCGCCCGCCGCAGGATGGCGTTGAACGCCAGCTCCAGGAACTCGGGCTGGCCTTCCTCCACCATCAGCACGGCGCGCTTGCCGGCGCAGAAGCGGGTGATCTCCTCCTCGACCAGCGGGTAGGTGACATTCAGCACGTAAATCGGGATGCGCCCGTTGCCGAAGGCGTCGGCCAGCGCCATGAGCTGCAAGGCGCGCACGAGGCCGTTGTACATCCCCCCCTGCACGACGATGCCCACATCCTGCGCGCCGTCGTTGAACACCTCGTTGAGCTTGCGCTCGGCGATGAAGCGTCGCGCCGCCGGCAGGCGCTCGCGAATTTTCTCCTGCTCCTGCAGATAACTCGCCGGGGGCAGCACGATGCGACTCACGTCGCGGCGCGGGTTCTCCATCGCATCCTTGAGCCCGAAGGCCGGCCGCACATTGTCCTTGGCGATGAAACGCCCGTAGACGTGGCAGGCGCGGATGCGGAGTTCCAGCATGACCGGCGTGCGCGATGCCTCGGAGAGCGCGAACCCCTCCTCCACCATCCGCACGATCATCGGCAGGTTGGGGCGCGGATCGAGCAGCCAGATTTGCGACTTCATGGCGAAGGCGTGGGTGCGCTCCTGCATGATGGAGCTGCCCTCGCCGTAATCCTCGCCGATCACGATCAGCGCGCCCCCGGTGACGCCTCCCGAGGCGAGGTTGGAGAGCGCGTCAGAGGCGACGTTGGTGCCGGCGGTCGATTTGAACGTCACCGCGCCACGCAGCGGGTAATTCACCGACGCCGCAAGGCTTGCCGCAGCTGCCGCCTCGCTTGCCGAAGCCTCGAAATGCACCCCGAGCTCGTCGAGAATGTCCTCGGCGTCGGCGAGCACGTCCATCAGGTGTGAGATGGGCGCGCCCTGATAGCCCGCGACGTAGGATACGCCCGATTGCAAGAGGGCCTTGGTAACGGCGAGAATACCCTCGCCGCGGAACTCCTGCCCGGCCCCGAGGCGGAGCTTCGCGACCTCTTTCTTGAACGACCGTTCAGCCATTCAGCCACCCTTAAAGCCGCCTGCCGTGGACGGATGGAGCGCAGCGAGATCCGCCGCATGGCGGTGGCGGATTGGCATCCGCCCGACTACTTCGAGAGCCTACAACCGGCCGCAAGAGGCGGCAATTCGGGGTAGTGTGGCAGCGCCGCCAGCGACCTTTAGAATCCCGTCGATCGACGCGATGCAGGGCGCACACGCAAAATACGGACGGTGCCATTTCGCTCAATGCGGTCGCGAATGATGTATGGCCAGGAGGCAACCTGCTCCCGCGCCGCCTCAGCGCACTCACGCACGCGTTCGTGGGGGATGCCCTTGCTTGCATCGATTGCCGCGTCCGCCCGCGCGTCCTCGGCGCGCTCGGCGGTTTCGTGCAGCGGCAGGTCGAATACGGATTTCGGTTCCGTTTCGGCCCGGCGCCATGATCCTCGATCAGCCCGTCATATAGGCCGCGCCGGCAAGTCCGCCGCTGCTTTCGCCACCAGCGCCAGCACCCGGCAGGGACTGCCGGTGCCGCCCGCGATCTTCAGCGGCGCGGTGATCAGGATCGCGCCCGTGGGCGGCAGCTTGTCGAGGTTGGCGAGGCTCGCCAGCCCGAACTTGTTGGCGCCGTGCATGAAGCTGTGGCACGGAAAGGGCGGGTCGAAGCGGAAGGCCTGCCCGGCGTCGGTGCCGACGCACTCGGTGCCGAAGCCGATCACGTCGCGCTTTTCCACCAGGAACTTCACCGCCTCGACGGACGGACCGGGCGAATGGGCGCCGTTCGCGTCGACGTTGAGGAACGCCTGCGGATCGGCCCGCCGCGACCAGCCGCTTCGCAGCAGCACCCAGCTTCCCGCCGCGATCTGCCCGTGCCGCGCTTCCCACGCCTCGATCGCTGCCGGGGTCAATAGGAAGTCGGGGTCTTTCTCGGCTTCCGCCGTGCAGTCGATCACGTTCGCCGGTGCGACGAACCGGCGCGGCTCGATCGTGTCGAGCGCATTGTGCGGTAAATCCTTGCCGGTGATCCAATGCACCGGGGCGTCGAAATGCGTGCCGGTATGCTCGCCGAGCGCGATGTTGTTCCACGCCCAGGCCGGCCCGCGGCCGTCATAGGCCGAGATCGGCTCGATGCGGAACGGCGCCGATTGTCCGAACTCGGGCGGCAGCCTGATGACCGGGGTTCCCGGTTCGAGCTTTTGGGCCAGGTCGATCACCTCCACCGCGCCCGAGGCCAGCGCCTCCGCCAGCCCTGCCAGGATGCCAGCCGCCATCGCATGCCTCCAGAAGCAGACCCTTCGGGAGAAGTTTTGCCAGAGATGCGAATGCCTGCCCACATCCGTCCGGCGCGCCGCGGCGGCACTGCCCCTGTCGGTTGTGGAATGCGACTATTCCCAGTCAGATCGCCAGCGCCGCCTCCATCCGCCCCGCCTCGGCGACGGTGCGCGGCGGAGCGCCCCCTCCCCTTGGGGGAGGGGGCTCGGGGTGGGCTCCGGTCGCCATTGCGGCAGGCCTTTGGATCCAAATGGGCGGACAGCGGAGCTTGCCCGTGTCCAAACCCCTCCCGCTGGCCCCCTCCGCAAGGGAAGGTGAAACTCCGGATCCTCCCTCCCGAACTGTCGCCCTCAGTTCCCGCTGGCGGCCCAGGCGTGAGCGTGCACGAGCCCATCGTCGTGGTCGTGCTGGAACTTCGCCTCGCGGTCTTCGCTGTCGTGGAACTGCTCGGCCTCGGTGCTGCCGTGCAGCGCCGTCGTGGAGGACTTGCCGCCCGAGATCGCCATTGCCACCGCGTCGAAGTAGCCCACACCGACCTCGCGCTGATGCCGCGTCGCGGTGTAGCCCTCGGCCTCGGCGGCAAACTCGGCCTGCTGCAATTCGGAATAGGCCGCCATGCCACGCGCCTTGTAGCCCCGCGCCAGCTCGAACATCGACAGGTTGAGGCTGTGGAAGCCGGCCAGCGTGACGAACTGGAAGCGGTAGCCCATGCGCGCGATGTCACGCTGGAAGCTCGCGATCTTCTCGGGCGAAAGCTTCTTCTGCCAGTTGAAGCTCGGCGAGCAATTATAGGCGAGCATCTTGCCCGGGAATTCGCGATGGATCGCATCGGCGAATTCCTCAGCTTCCGCTAGGTTGGGCTCGCTCGTCTCCCACCACAGCAAATCCGCGTAGGGCGCGTAGGCCAAGCTGCGGGCGATCGCGTATTGCACGCCCATGCCCGGGCGGATGCGGAAGAAGCCCTCCGGCGTGCGCTCGTCGGTGATGAACGGATGGTCGCGCTCATCGACATCGGCGGTCAGCAACTGCGCCGAGTGGCTGTCGGTGCGGCAAAGGAGGATGGTCGACACGCCCTCCACGTCGGCGGCCAGCCGCGCCGCGTTCAGCGTGCGGATGTGCTGGCTGATCGGCACCAGCACCTTGCCGCCCAAGTGCCCGCACTTCTTCTCGCTGGCGAGTTGGTCCTCGAAATGCACCCCGGCGGCGCCCGCCTCGATCATCGCCCGCATCAGCTCGTAGGCATTGAGCGGACCGCCGAAGCCGGCTTCGGCGTCCGCCACGATCGGCGCCATCCAGTAGGTGCCGTCGCGGTTGCCCTCGCTGGTCGCGATCTGGTCCGCTCGGCGGAGCGCCGCGTTGATGCGCTTCACCACGTTGGGGACAGAGTCCACCGGATAGAGCGACTGGTCGGGATACATCTGCCCCGCCGTGTTGGCGTCCGCCGCCACCTGCCAGCCGGAGAGGTAGATCGCCTTCAGCCCGGCCTTGACCTGCTGGAGCGCCTGGTTGCCGGTGAGCGCGCCGAGCGTCGGCACATAGGGCTCGGTCTTGAGCAGGTGCCAGAGCCGCGCCGCGCCCATCTCGGCCAGCGTATGGCGGATGCGGAACGAACCGGCGAGCCGCGCCACGTCCTCGGGGCTGTAGTCGCGGCGGACGCCGGCGAACCGCTCGGGATCGCCGAACCCGCCGAACGAGGCGCCGTCGGGTGCATAGGACCGGGCTGGATTGGGCCGCATGGGAAACTCCTCGGTGAAGCGCGTCAATGCGTGAATAATTCACATTGCAGATGCGAAGTTCAGCCCCTAATGCTGTGAGGCGCGCCGAATATGGTGTTCGGATTGACTGAGTTCGGTCGGCTTTTGTGAAGCTTGTAAATCGCTGGAGCGGCCGGTGAGCCGGGCGCTGATTGGGCGCACGATCCGGCGCCTGCGCGGCGAGCGGGATCTGACGCAGCAGGCGCTGGCCGCGCGGCTCGGGATTTCCGCGAGCTATCTCAACCTGATCGAGCACGACCAGCGCGCTGTCACTGCCTCGCTGCTGATCAAGCTCGCTGAGGTTCTGCGCGTCGATCTCGCCACCCTTTCGGGCAGCGCCGAGCGCCAGCTTGAGGCGGCGTTGCGGGAGGCGCTGGCCGATCCTCAGCTCGGCACGGATGCAATCCCCGAGCCGGAACTCGAAGCCGTGGCCGCTTCGGCGCCCAACGCGGCGCGGGCGGTGCTGGCGATGTATCGCGCTTGGCGCGTCGCGCGGGAGGACGCGAGCGGCATCGCGCTGCCGTCCGGCCGGCGCGTGCTGCTGCCGACCGAGGAGGCGCGCGACTTCTACAACGAGCGGCTGAACCACTTTCCGCGGCTGGAGGAGGCCGCCGAGGCGCTGGCGGCGGGGCTGAAGGCGGCCTCGCCGCACGAAATGAACCACGCCATCGCCGAGCGGCTGCGCCGGGTGCACGGGCTCACCGTCTCCGTGCAGCCGCTTGCCGGCGCCGACCGGCGCTATGACCCGGCGGCACGCAGCCTCGCCTTGTCGGAGGAGTTGCCGCGCGAGTCCCGCGGCTTTCAGATGGCGTTTCAGCTGGCGCTGCTGGAGGCGCGGGATGCGGTGGAGGCGGAGCTGGCGGCGGGCGCCCCCTCCTCGGCGGAGGCGGCCATGCTGATCCGGGTGGGGCTCCTGAACTACGTCGCGGGCGCGGTGCTGATGCCGTATGCGGCGTTCCTCGCGGCAGCGCAGGCCATGCGCCACGACATCGAGGCGCTGGCGGCGCATTTCGGCGTCTCGTTCGAGCAGGTTTGCCACCGGCTGACCACGCTCGGCCGGCCGGGGGCGCGCGGGGTGCCGTTCTTCTTCCTGCGGGTCGATCCGGCCGGGAACGTGTCGAAGCAGTTCTCCGGGGCCGGATTTCCCTTCGCCCGCTATGGCGGCTCCTGCCCCCGCTGGGTCGTGCATACCGCCTTCGCCCGTCCCGGCGGGATCGAGGTGCAGGTCTCGGAACTCACCGACGGCGCGGCCTTCCTCTGCTTCGCGCGCCGGCTCGACCGTCCGGCGCCGCGCTGGGGCGAGCCGCGGCCGACCCACGTCGTGGCGATGGGGTGTGCGCTCACCTATGCGCCGGACGTGGTGTACGCCGACGGGCTCGATCTCGAGCGGGCGCGCGTCGGCATCGGCCTCTCCTGCCGGCTGTGCGACCGGATGGACTGCCGCAGCCGCGCCTTCCCGCCGCTCGAGCACCGGCTGGCGCTCGATCCAATGACGAAGAGCGCCAGTCCCTACAAGTTCGAGCGGCCCTGAGCCGCGCCCGGCGGCCGACCTTTTCGCACCGGCGAAATGTGCTAAGCCGCGCGCCCATGCGCCATTTCCTCGACTTCGAGAAGCCGATCGCGGAGCTCGAGAGCAAGATCGAGGAACTGCGCCGGATGTCGGAGCCCGGCGGGATCAACATCGCCGACGAGGTGGGCAAGCTGACGGAAAAGGCGGACCGCCAGCTTCGTGCCACCTACGCCAAGCTCACGCCCTGGCAGAAGACGCAGGTCGCGCGCCACCCCGACCGGCCGAAGGCGAGCGCTTATATCGAGGCGCTGCTGACCGACTTCACGCCGCTGGCGGGCGACCGCGCCTTCGCCGAGGACGCGGCGGTGCTCGGCGGCATGGGCCGATTCCGGGGGCGCTCGGTGGTGGTGCTCGGCACCGAGAAGGGCTCCGACACCGACAGCCGCCTCAAGCACAATTTCGGCATGGCCCGGCCCGAGGGCTACCGCAAGGCGCAGCGGCTGATCGAGCTGGCCGGACGGTTCAAGATGCCGGTGCTGACCTTCATCGACACCTCCGGCGCCTATCCAGGCGTCGAGGCGGAAGAACGCGGGCAGGCCGAGGCGATCGCGCGCTCGATCGAGGCGTGCCTGCTCGCCCCCGTTCCGCTGGTCGCCACGATCATCGGCGAGGGCGGCAGCGGCGGCGCCATCGCCCTCGCCGCCGGGGACCGCACGCTGATGCTGGAACACTCGGTCTATTCGGTGATCGCGCCGGAGGGCTGCGCGTCGATCCTGTGGCGCGACGCCGCGCAGGCGCCGGCCGCCGCGGACGCGCTGAAGCTGACCGCGGAGGATTTGCTGCGGCTCAAGCTGATCGACCGCGTGATCCCCGAACCACTCGGCGGCGCGCACCGCGCCCCCGACGAGACGGTGCGCAACGTGGGCGAGGCGGTCGCCGAGGCGCTCCGGCCGTTGGTCGAGATGGAGCCGTCGGTGCTGCTGGCGCGGCGGCGGGAGAAGTTCCTTGAGATGGGACGCGACGCGCCGCTCTGAGACGCCGCCCGGGCTGATCTCAGCCTATGCGCTGAGCTTGTTCGCGCTCGGCATATTGGCGCTCGCCTGGGATGGCCTGGCCGCCATGCTGCGGCCCGATCCGGCTTTTCCCGGCTCGCCGGGCGGGCGCGTGGGTCTCGCGGCGATGGCGCTGTTGCCGGGGTGCCTCGTGCTCGCGGCGATGATCGCCGTGCAGATGGCGCTCCGCTGGCGCACCCGCGCCTTCGATCCGCTCGCCGGGGCGGACGGACCGGGGCTGCGCCTGACCCAGCGGGTGATCAGCAACACGGTCGAGCAATTGGCGCTGTTTGCCCCTGCCCTGCTGGCGCTCGGCGCCCGCGTCCGCCCGGGCGCAATGCCGGGAATCGTGGCGGCGGGCATCGTGTGGGCGATTGCGCGGCTGATGTTCTGGGCCGGTTACGCGCGCTCGCCCGTGCTGCGCGCACCTGGAATGGCGGCGACCTTCGCGATCGGCTGCGCCACGCTGCTCGCGGCGTGCTGGGTTTGGGTCGTTTGATACCAGCCCGCACGGCGCGTAACGCCCGCCCCTCCCCGACGCCTCCCCGCCCCCCGGGCGAAGAGGCTCGGAGAGGTGGGGGAACAGCGAAGCATCCTCGGCTGCGGATGATTCGTCAGCGTGAAGCCGCAAGAATCTCCCGATACACGGCGATGGTCGCGCGCTGCATCGACTCGGTCGTGAAGCCCGCGAGCACGGCGCGCCGCGCGGCCTGACCGATGGCCCGCCGCGCCGCCTCCGGCATGGTGAGCACCTTCGCAATGGCTTGGGCGAGCGCGGCGGCATCGGCGTGCGGCACGCGCCAGCCGGTGGTTCCTTGATCAACCGTCTCCGCCGGGCCGCCGAGGTCGGCGGCGATCACCGGACGCTCCATTGCCTGCGCCTCAATCACCACGCGCCCGAACGCCTCGGGCGCGGTGGAGGCGTGCACCACCACATCGGCCAGCAAGAGCGCCGCCGGCATGTCACGGCATTCGCCGACCAGATGCACGCGCTCGGCGATCTCGAGCCGCGCCGCCTGGGCGCGCAACTCGGCGCTATAGGCGCGGCGCCCCTGGTCCGAGCCGGCCAGAACGACATGAACTGAGCACGGCAGACGTGCCGCGGCTTCGATCAGAACCCCCTGTCCCTTCCAGCGGGTCAGCCGCCCCGGCAGCACGACAAGTTGCGCGCCGTCCGGGATCCCCCAGGCGGCGCGCAGCCGCGCGACGCGCTCCGTCGCGACGATGGACGGATCGAAGCGTGCCGGATCGACCCCGCGCGGGATGAGGCGAATGCGTGCGGGTTTTACGCCATGCCGGCGCTGCACCAGCTCAGCGATGAAGCGACTGGCGACGATCACGCGCTCGCCGCGCGCCATGATGCTGTTGTAGGCGCGCTTGAACGGCAGCTCCTCGCCATATGCGCCGTGATAGGTGGTGACAAAATGCGCGCCCGTATGGCGGCAGGCGAGCCAGGCCGACCAGGCCGGGGCGCGGGAACGGGCGTGGACGATATCCACGCCTTCCGCCGCGATCAGCCGCGCGAGACGGCGCGCATTGGCGAGAATGCCCGCCGGATTCCTGGCACGGAGCGGCAGCGCGACATGCCGCCCGCCCGCGCGCTCGACCTCGCTCACCATCCGCCCGCCGGCGCTCACAACCAGCGCGGCGAAGCCCGCTTGGGCGATCGCTTCGGTGATCTCGACGGTGCCGCGTTCCACGCCGCCCGTTTCCAGCGCGGGCAGAACCTGAAGGATGACGGGCCTGCTCACGCGCGCCGCCTAGCACCGTTTGCGCCGTAGGGGGAACGCAGGCATCAGGCGCTGATGCAGCCAGCCCCCGATTTTCTCGCCCGCGAGGACGGCGTCCGCCTCGCCTACCGTCTCCTGCAAGGTAGCGGGCCGACGGTCGTGTTCCTGCCCGGCTTCCGCAGCGACATGACCGGCGACAAGGCGACGCATCTTGCGGCGTTCTGCGCGCGGCAGGGCCACGCGATGCTCCGCTTCGATTATGCGGGCCACGGCGCGAGCGGCGGCGCGTTCGAGGACGGCACGATCGGCCGCTGGACGGCGGACGCGCTGGCGCTGATCGACGGCGTGACCGAGGGGCCGCTGGTGCTGGTCGGCTCCTCGATGGGCGGATGGATCGCGCTGCTCGCCGCGCTCGCCCGGCCCGCGCGCGTTGCGGGCCTGGTGGGCATCGCGGCGGCGCCGGACTTCACCGAGCGGTTGATTTGGCAGTCAATGACGCCAGCCGAGCGCGCGACGCTGCTCAGCGAGGGCGTGTTCCATGCGCCGAGCGAGTATGGCGGCCCGTACCCGATCACGCGCGGGCTGATCGAGGAGGGCCGCAGCCATCTTTTGCTCGACACGGCGATCGGGCTCACCTGTCCGGTGCGGCTGCTGCACGGGCAGGCGGACACCGCCGTGCCGTGGGAGACGGCGCTGAAGATCAGCGAGCGGATCGCCGGCGGCGACGTGCGGGTGACGCTCGTCAAGGACGGCGATCACCGCCTGTCGCGCCCGCGGGATCTGGCGCTGCTAGAGGCCACCCTGGCGCCCCTCCTGCAGAATCGCTCGTAGGCCCTCGCGATAGGTTGGGTAGCGCCAGCCGAGGCCGAGTGCGGCCTTGGTAGCGGCGTTGGCGACCTTCCGGTTCTCGGCCCAAAAGCTGCGCGCCATCGGGCTCATCGCCGCGAATGCCGCCTCGAAGGGCAGTTCGGGCGGCGGCGCCAAGCCGAGCAGCCGGGCCGCTTCCTCGGTCACGCGCGCCGGTTCGGCCGGCTCATCATCGACCAGGTTCAGCACGCGCACGCAAGCGCGCGGCGCTTGCGTCATCGCCGCCAGGACCGCGCGCACGATGTCGGCGCGATGGATGCGGCTGAAACAATGACCGGGCCGGACGATGCGCCGCGCCCGGCCGGCGCGCACTTCCTCCAGCGCCGAGCGGCCCGGCCCGTAGATGCCGCCGAGCCGGAACAGATCAACCGCGCGGCCAGCCGCGAACGCCCTCCAGCCCTGCTCGGCGGCGAGCCTGCGGCGGCTGCGCGCGGAGGCTGGTTCCGGCGGGGTGCTCTCGTTGACCCAGCCGCCCGCGCGGTCGCCATAGACGCCGGTCGTGGAGAGGTAGCCGATCCACGCGATGGGCGAGGCGGCGATGGCTGCCGCTGCGCCGGGCAGCGCCAGCAGCGGGTCGCCCGATCCATCCGGCGCGGCAGTGACGAGCAAGTGCGTCACCGCGGGGATCACCGCCGGCGCGCGCTCGGGCGCGATCAACGCCATGTCCGGCGGTTCGCCCGTCATATCGGCCGCAGCGCGGACGGTCGCCACGACGCTGAAGCCGGCACGGATCGCCGCGCGCGCCACCGCCCGGCCGACATAGCCCAGTCCGAAAATCAGCAGCTTCGGCATCGAGACCGCGATAGCACTTGCCGGGCCATCCGCGATTTGAAAGCGTCGCTCCGTCCAGCCTCTTGGAATCACCTGTGCAAATCCAGTTCGACTACGACCCGAGCGTCGCCTCTGCGCCCGCTGCGTTCGTCGCCGCGCTCAACGTCGCCGCGGGGTATCTCGACTCGCTTATCCTCAACCCGATCACGGTCACGATCGAGGTCGGCTGGGGCGAGGCGCAGGGATACCCGATCGGCGCGGGGCTGCTCGCCGAGGCCGCGCCGGCCACCAATTCGATACCCTACAGCCAGTTTCTGGCGGCGCTCCAAGCGGCACCGGGCTCGGCGGCCCGGGTGGCGGCCGCCTCGCTGCCGGCAACGCCTCCCGCTTCGGACCCCGCCGGCACAGTGGATGTGGCGACTGCCGAGATGGCGGCGCTCGGGCTAGCGGTGCCCGGCGGCAGCGGGGGGCTCGACGGCGCCATCGGTTTCACCACCAACGGGCCGTGGAACTTCAGCCCGACGCAAACGCCAGTTCCCGGTCAGTATGACTTCATCGCCGCCGCGGAGCACGAGATCACCCACGCGCTCGGGCGGGACTCCGATCTGCCGACTTACTTCGGCCCCGCCGATCCCGACCCGCAACCGCTCGACCTTTTGCGCTTTGCTGCACCAGACATGCCGGCGACGCATGGCGGGATACCGGCGTATTTCTCGCTCGACGGCGGCACCACCGACCTCGCTCCGTTCGACATCATCAGCGATCCCTCCGACTGGGCCGACTCGGTGCCGGGCGATGCGTTCGATGCCGGCGCGCCGCCCGGCGCGGCGTCGTCGGTCACGCCGCTCGACACGACCGAACTCGGCGCGCTCGGGTTCGACATCGGCGGACCCGCCGGCAACCCGGCAACCTATGCTGGCCACTACGCAATCAGCGCCGCCGCCGGCGCCACCCTCTATCTGGCCGGGACCGGCCAAGTAACGCTCAGCGGGGCAGGGAACACTGCGAACGTCGTCGGCGGCGACGACACCATCTCGGCCTCGGTCGGCGCATCGGGAAATTGGCTCACCAACGCCGGCAGCCTCGTCTTTCAGGCGGCGCCGACGGACGGGCAGACCTTGGACCTGCTCAGCGGCTACGGCGCGACGACCCTGTTCGGCGCGGGCGGCAACATCCTGTTCTCACAAAACCCCGGGGCGGGCGCCGGCACGATGATGGTTGCAGGCGCGGGCGGCGAGACGCTCTGGGGTGCGGGCTCGCCGTCGAACGATCAATACTGGGGCAGTTTCAGCGGCGGCACCGATCTGATGGCGGCCGGATCGGGCAACGACATCCTGGTGGGCGGCACCGGGTCGGACACGCTGATCGGCGGCGGCGGCACGGACGTGTTTTATGTCATCAGCGCCGCCACGCTGGCGCAGCAGGCCGGCCAGCCGCCGCAGCCGGGACAGCATACGATCTTCGTCCCCCATGCCGGCGACATATTGGCGCTCACCGGGTTCGACAGCCTTTATGGCGGCGCAGCCCTATCCGGCGCCGCCGCGCGCGGCGTGGAGGCGGCGCTGCGATCCGGTAGCACGAGCGTGCGGCTGGCCGACGGATCGACCCTCAGTTTTGTCGGTTCGACCGCCGGGCTTCTGGTGCTGTCGTCATAGGCGAAAGAAATGGCATTGCTGTCCGGTTCCGAACGCTTGGCGGCTATGATGGCCAGGCGTCCGGCAACCGGGCAGCGAAACAAAAAGGGGCGGCATGTGCCGCCCCCTTCCGGTTCATCTGGATTGAATCACGCGGCCTTGCTCGCCTCGCCGGCATCGTTGGCGATCTGCGTCGCCTGCGGCGCGCCGCCGATGGCGATCCGGCGCGGCTTCAGCGCCTCGGGGACGACGCGCTTCAGCGCCACATGCAACAAGCCGTTCTGCAAGTCGGCACCCTCCACGACCATGTGGTCCGCGAGCACAAACCGGCGCTCGAACGCGCGCCCGGCAATCCCGCGATAGAGGATTTCACCCTGCTTAGGCTCCTGCACGCGGCCGGAGATGGTCAGCGTGTTGTCCTTGACGACGATATCGAGATCCTCAGGCCGGAATCCGGCCACCGCCATGGTCAGGCGATAGGCGTCCTCGCCGGTCTTTTCGATGTTGTAAGGCGGATAGCTCGGCGCCTCGGCGGCGGATGCGGCGGTATCCATCAAACGAGCCAGCCGGTCGAAGCCGATCGCCGTGCGGAACAAAGGTGCGAAGTCGAACGTGGTCATAGAACCTCCTACGAGAGCAAGGATCCGAGTCCGGGCCGCCCACCAAGAGCCAGCCCATAGTCACCGCCCGGAACCCCGAAGGCCTTCCGAGCGACGCTGATCTAGCGAGCGAACAACCGCGTTCAAGGGGGGTTTCGCGCCGGTTCCCTGTCGATCTAAACAGGCCGCATGGACGCCCTGATCGCCGGATACCACCGCTTCCGCGCCACCGGGTGGCCCGAGCGCCGCCGCCTGTTCGAGGAGCTTGCCGAGCGCGGGCAGAGCCCGCGTGCCCTGGTGATCGCCTGCTCCGACAGCCGCGTCGATCCCTCCATGATCTTCGACGCCGCGCCGGGCGAGCTGTTCACCATCCGCAATATCGGCAATGTGGTTCCGCCCTACCAGCCGGACGGCGCCTATCACGGCACCAGCGCCGCCATCGAGTTCGCCGTGCGCGCGCTCGAGGTGCGCGACATCATCGTCATGGGCCACGGCATGTGCGGCCTCGTGCAGGCGGTGCTGCGCGGCGTGCCCGCTGGGCTGACCGATTTCGTCGCCCCCTGGGCGCGGCTCGCGGAGCCGGCCCGGCGCGTGCTCGCCTGCAATCCCGCCGATCCGCAACTGGCCTGCGAGTACGAGAATATCCGGCTTTCGCTGGCGAACCTGCGGAGCTTTCCCTGGATTGCCGAGCGGCTGGAGGCCGGCCGGCTGCGGCTCCACGGGACGCATTTCGACGTCCGCCACGGCGTGCTCAACCTCTTGCAGCCTGACGGCAGCTTCGCCCCGGCCTGAGCGCGCGCTTCCCCGATGATACATTATAGCATAGCAGGGCGGCCCCGCCGCCGAAGGAGCTTGCGCGTGTGCCGCCCGCCGTCATGAACGCCGTCGAATGCGAGCATATGAGCCTCGCGCTCGGCGGGCGCGCGATCCTGCGCGATGTGTCGTTCGCGATCGGCGACAGCGAGTTCATCGGCGTGCTCGGTCCGAACGGCGCCGGCAAGACCACCTTGATGCGCGCGATCCTGGGGCTGATCCGCCCGTCGGCGGGAAGCTTGCGCGTGTTCGGCGCGCCGGCGGCGCGCGGCAACCCACGCATCGGCTATGTATCGCAGACAGGCGGCCGCGCCGCGCCGCGCCTGATCGGGCGCGACGTGCTGGGCGCCGCCATCGGCGGGCATCGCTGGGGCCTCCCGATCCCCTCGCGCGCCACGCGGGCGGAGGTTGCACACGTGCTCGATCTGGTCGGCGGTGGGGCGCTGGCGGACCGGCCCTTCGACCTGCTCTCGGGCGGCGAGCGCCAGCGGCTTTTGCTCGCACAAGCCCTGCTCGGCAAGCCGCAGCTCCTGCTCCTCGACGAGCCGCTGGTCAGTCTCGATCCGCGGCATCAGCGCGACTCGGTGGAGCTGATTCGCGCGCTTCAGCAAGAGCTCGGGATCACAGTCCTGTTCAGCGCCCATGAGCTCAACCCGCTGATCGGCGCGCTGGATCGCGTGCTCTATCTCGGCGGCGGCCACGCGGCGCTCGGGCCGGTGGATGAAGTGTTCACGGGCCCGGTGCTGTCGCGCCTCTACGGGACCGAGATCGAGGTGGTGAGGGTCGGCGGGCGCGTGTTCGTCATGTCCGGGGGCCAGGACATGGAGCACGAGGCGCACCGCCACGACCACGACCACGCCTACGAGCACCGCTGAGGCGGCGATGTTTGCCTATGATTTCATGGTCAACGCCTTCGCCGCCGCCGGGCTCGTCGCCTTGGTGGCGGGGCTGGCGGGCTATTTGCTCGTTTTGCGCGGGCAAACCTTTGCCGGCCATGCGCTGGGACATGTCGGCTTCACCGGCGCCACGGGGGCGGTGCTGATCGGCGTCGCGCCGCTCTGGGGGCTGCTCGCCGTCACCATCGCGGCGGGCGTGCTGATGGGGCTGGTGGGCGAGCGCCTCGCCGGGCGCGATGTGGCGGTCGGCGTCGTGCTCGCCGCCGCGCTCGGCATTGGCCTGCTATTCCTGCATTTCTTTACTTCCGGCGCGAACGAGGCGACGTCGATCCTGTTCGGCAACGTGCTCGGCGTCGACCGCGCCACCGTCTGGGCGCTGGCCGGACTGACGGCGATTGCGCTGGCCGGGTTCGCGGTGATCGCCCGGCCGCTGCTGTTCGCGACCTTGCAGCCGGAGATCGCTGCCGCGCGCGGCGTGGGGCTTCGGTTGGTGGCGGTGCTGTTCCTGGCGATCGTGGCGCTCGTCACGGCGCAATGCGTGCAGATCGTCGGCGTGCTGCTGGTGTTCGCTCTGATGGTCGGCCCCGCCGCCGCCGCGCAGCGCCTGACCGCGCGGCTGCTGCCGGGGCTCGCGCTAGCGGCGCTGCTGGCGGTGGCGGAGGCGTGGGGCGGGCTGGTGGCGGCGTATTACACGGATTGGCCGACCAGCTTCTGGATCGTCGCGTTTAGCACGGTCGTGTTTCTCGCCAGCGCACGGGCGGAGGGGTTGCGGCGGGAATGAAAATCTGTTCCCGGTTCAAGCACTCGGAACCACCCACGGAGGCATCATGGCGACCAGCGTGAAAGATCTGATGGCAGCGGCGAATGCGGCCGTGCCGCGCCTGCCGCCCGCCGAGGCGATGGAGCGGCTGCGCCGGGGCGATGCGCTCGTGCTCGACGTGCGCGACCCGAACGAGGTGCAGGCCAGCGGCAAGCTGAAGGGCGCGGTGAACATCTCGCGCGGACTGCTTGAATTCCGCGCCGATCCGAGCCTGCCGACGCATCATCCCGAGCTTCGCCCGGATCGGCCGGTGCTGCTCTATTGCGGCTCCGGCGGCCGCTCCGCGCTCGCCGCCAAGGTGCTGAAGGACATGGGCTATGCGAACGTCACCAATATCGGCGGCTTCAAGGAGCTGGCCGAGGCCGGCGCGGAAACCGAGCCCGCGTAGATCAGGCGCCGCGCGACAGTTCCTCTAGCAACGACGCCCGCAACCCGGGTTGCTGCCGGTCCACCGCCTCCAACAGGCGCTTGAGCCGCCGCCGCATATCGTAAAGCTGGTCGAGCAGCGACAGCACCACCGGCATGCTGTCCTCGCCGACTTCCAAATCGCGCCGCAGCGTGTGCAACAGGCGCACGCGCGCGATGTCGATTTCCTGAAACTCCCAGGCCTCGGCTTCGCCCTCCGGCAGCACCCAGCCGCGCTCCACCCACAAGCGCAGTTCCGGCTCATCCAAGTCCGCGAACAGCGCGGTGACGGCTTCGATCCGCATCAGCCGGCCTCCATGTCCGCGCGGGGGTTGCCGCCGTGCCGCGGCGTCCAGCCGCGCAGGAAGGCGGCGAGCTCGGGCTCCTCGCCCGGCGGCAGCACCACTTGCAGGACCACGTACTGATGCCCCTGGTTGATGCCGCGCCCGCGCAGCCTGAGCCGCGTGCCGGTGCCGGAGCCGGGCGGGATGTTCAGCCGCACCTTCCCGCCCACCGTCGGCACCTCCACCGAGGCGCCGAGCACCGCCTCCTTCAGCGTCACCGGCACGTCGATCAGGATGTCGTCGCCCTCGCGGCGGAAATGCGGATGCGGGGCGACCGCGATCTCCACCAGCGCGTCGCCCGCCGGCGCGCCCTCGCCGAAGCCGGGATGACCCTGGCCGCGCAGCCGCAGCACATGGCCGTCGCGGACGCCGGCGGGAATGCGGACATCGAGCGTGCGGCCATCGGGCAGCGTGATCCGGCGCGTCGCGCCCCGCGCGGCATCGAGGAAGCTTACGGTCAGCGTGTAGTGCGCGTCGCTGCCGCGCATCCGCACCCGCGCGCCATGCCGGCCGCCGCCCGGGCCGCCAAACCCGAACGCGCCGCCAAGGATGTCCTCCAGATCCTCGGGCGCGAAACCGCCGCGCGCGCCCGGATGGTAACGCTCGCCCCCCGCGGCGTCGGCAAAGTCGCGCCAGGTCGGCCCGGTGGGGCGGGCCTCGTTGCCCTCGGCGTCGATCTCGCCGCGGTCGAAGCGGGCGCGCTTGTCCTTGTCCGAAAGCAGCTCGTAGGCGGCGTTGATCTGCTTGAAACGCTCGGCGTGTTCCGGCTTGCCGGGGTTCAGGTCCGGGTGAAACTTCTTCGCCAGCGCGCGGTACGCGGCCCGCAGCGCCTTCCCGTCGGCATCGCGCGCAACGCCAAGAACCTGATAGGGATCGAGCGCCATGCGTTCAGCTTCCGCTCCACACCGGGGCGCGCTTGGCCAGGAACGCCTCGATCCCCTCGGCGGCGTCGCGTGCCAGCATGTTGCGGGTCATTACCTCCGAGGCATAGGCATAGGCGTCGGCGAGCGGCATCTCGGCCTGGCGGTAGAACGCCTCCTTGCCGATCGCGAGCGTGAGCGGGCTTTTCGCGGCGATCCCCTCCGCCAGGCGCGTCACTTCCGCATCGAGCTCTTCCTCGGGAACGACCCGGTTCACGAGGCCGATCTCGCGCGCCTTCGCAGCCGGGATCATCTCGCCTGTCAGCAGCATCTCCATCGCCGCCTTGCGCCCGACCGCGCGCGACAAGGCGACCATCGGCGTCGAGCAAAAGAGGCCGATATTGACGCCCGGCGTAGCGAACCGCGCCGTCTCGGCGGCAACCGCCAGATCGCACGTCGCCACGAGCTGGCAGCCGGCGGCGGTGGCGATGCCGTGCACGCGGGCGATCACCGGTTTCGGCAGCCGCACGATCGCCTGCATCATCCGCGAGCAGGCGGAGAAAGTTTGCTCGTAGGCGGCGCGCTCCGGCCGGGCGCGCATCTCGCGCAGATCGTGGCCGGAGCAGAATCCCGGCCCCGCGCCGCCGATCACCACGACCTTGACGGCGCGGTCCTCGGCCAGCCGTCCGAGCTCATCGGTGAGCGCATTCATCAGCGCCATCGAGAGCGCGTTGCGCGCCGCCGGGCGGTTGAGCGTGAGGTGCGCGACGCCGTTGCGATCGGCGCGGAGCAGCATGGCATCGCTGGGCGATTGGGCGGTCATGGCGGGGCACCTCCTAGACCGCGATGATCGGCCTGCGGCAGCCGATTTCCAAGCCCCGGCCGTCATGTGGGCGCCGTTCAGGGCTGAACGGCGCGTTGCCTACTCAATGCCGGGCCGGGGACGCGGCGCCGGCGGTGGTAAGGTCACGCTGCGCGATCTCAGCGAGCAGCGACCAGACCTTCGCGGGCTCCATCGGCACGTCCGGATCGTTCAGCAGACGGTCGAGCTCGTCGAGCTTGCGCGTGTAGTCGGTCTCGGTCATCGCCTTCCCTCGCTCGCAGTTGCCGGGCGGAGATAAGGGTTGGCCCTGGAGGATGGCAGCCGCATGGCAGCTTCGTGAAGCGGTAGAGGCCGCGCAACGAGGTGATCGGCGGCGCGTTCAGGCTGGCAGAATTCAGGATTGAAGGAGCGCCGGCCCGATGGACCGCAAAACCGGCACCATGCCGCACGCGACGACCGAGACGATACACGAGGCGCGACCGCCCGTTGCGGACGCGGCGCGGCCCGACTTCGTTCTGGCGCGTTTCCGCAGCAGCGCCCGGCTCGACGATGCGCTGCATCGGCTGGCCACCGCCGGGTTCGGCCGCGAGGACCTCGCTTTGCCCGATCTCGACCCGCCGATCGAGCGGCACACGCCGGAGCTTGCCAGCAAGGCGGCCGATGACGACACCGAAGCTCAGCAGTCACGGCTGTTCCATTCTTCGGTCGGCGGCTCCTTCGCGGCCATGATGGCGGCGACCGCGGTGGCCGCGACCGGCGGAGCGGCGGCGGCGGTCGCCGGGGTGGCGCTCGGTGTCGGCGCGGCGGTGGCCGGGGTCACGCACTTGTTCAGCCGGGCGCTCAGCCATTCCGAGCAGCAGGATCGCGACCGCAAGGCCGCCGCGGGACGCCTGCTGCTTGCGGTCCGCACGCCCACCGAAGCCCAGCGCACCCGCGCAGCCACCATTCTGCGCGAGATCGGCGCCGAGCTTTTTTAGCGCGCGCTTAACCACTTGCTGGCCAGACTCCGCCCCTGCGGCGGGAGGACGGAGTGCAGATCGGCGTGGTGATCGCGGCGCGGAACGCGGCGGAATGGATCGCGGACGCGATCGGCTCGGTGCGCGCCCAGACGCATCGCGACTGGCGCCTTGTGGTCGTGGATGACGGGTCGGAGGACGCGACCGCCGAGGTGGCGCAAAGCCACGCCGGCGCGGACAGCCGGATTGCGATCGTGCGTCAGCTCCCGGCTGGCGTGTCCGCCGCCCGCAATGCCGGCGCCGCAGCGCTGCCGAGCGGTTGCGAGGCGCTGCTGTTCCTTGATGCCGATGACTGGCTGGCGCCGCACGCTCTCACCCGCCTCGCCGAACCTCTTGCCTCCGATCCGATGGCGGTGGCGAGTGCGGGCGCTTGTGCATTCGTTCGCGCGACCGATCGTCCGGGCTGCTGGCCCGGCAGGGTGCTCTATCCGGTGGCGGGCGACCTACTTCCGGCGCTGCTCGAAGCTAATCCTTTCGCCAACTGCGGACAGGTGCTGATCCGCGCGGCCGCGCTCCGCCGTGCCGGCCTGTTCAGCGAGCGGCTCGCCTATGGCGAGGATTGGGAGCTGCTGGTACGGCTCGCGCTCCATGGCCCGTTCGCTGCATTGCGCGCCTCCGAGACGCCCGCGCTGTTCGTGCGCCGACGGCGAAGCGGGGCCTTTCTCCGCCAGGCAACCGACCCGAGCGCGGCCGAACGCTGCACGGATGCCATTTTTGGCAATCCGGACGTGGCCGCTCGCCTCGGGGACGCCGCTCTCCGCCTCGCGCGGCGGCGCGCGGCGGCGGCCAATCGGTGGACGGCAGGGCGGGCGCTGCTTGCGCGAGGACAGCGCGGCCGCGCGCTGGCCGCTCTCGGATCTTCGCTCGTCCGTCGACCTTCGTTCCGGCGAGCGGCCTTTCTGCTCGCTTCCGCCGCCCTGCCTGGGTTCGGCGCCGCCGACTGATCAGGCTTGCTGCTGGTGGGGCACACCCTTCTCGATGAAGAGCTGCTCGAGCTCGCCCGACTGGAACATCTCGGTCACGATGTCGCAGCCGCCGACGAACTCGCCATCCACGTAGAGCTGCGGGATGGTCGGCCATTGCGAGAACTGCTTGATGCCCTCGCGCAGCTCAGGATCCTCGAGCACGTTCGCGGTCTTGAACGGCACGTTGAGGTGCGAAAGGATCTGCACCACCCGGGCCGAAAAGCCGCACTGCGGGAACATCGCCGTGCCCTTCATATACAGCATCACCTTGTTGGCGGTGACTTCGTCCTGGATGCGCTGGAACACTTGATTGTCGGACATTCGGCCGAACTCCTTAGTCAGGGGCGGAGGTTTGCAGGGCGAGGGCATGGAGCTCACCGCCCATCCGGCCGCGCAGCGCGGCATAGACGAGCTGGTGCTGGCGGACCCGCGGCAGGCCGCGGAACTGCGCCGAGACGACGCTGGCCGCATAATGGTCGCCGTCTCCCGCCAGATCCTCGACCGTCACGCGCGCATCGGGGAGCGCCGCTTTGATCAAAGCCTCGATCTCGCTGGCGGACATGGGCATGTCCGGGACTCTCCCTCTTGTCGGACGCGATATGGGTTCCGGGCTTGGCGCTGTCAAACGAGCCGGCGCTTGACAGCATCGCCGCCGAACCCTCACTAGCGCCCCCTGTCCGGTCCGCCCTGCGGCGTTCCGGCGTGCTGGCGGCTTGCCGTGCAGGGGTGTAGCTCAATTGGCTAGAGCGCCGGTCTCCAAAACCGGAGGCTGGGGGTTCGAGACCCTCCACCCCTGCCAGCAACCCTGGCCGGCATTTTTCCGAAACGCGGGCGGTCAAGAGGTCGAAGCGGTGGCGGTCAGTCCGGCGAAGTTCATCCGGGAGGTGCGGACGGAGATGGGGCGCGTCACCTGGCCGTCGCGCCGGGAGACGCTGATCACGACCGGGCTCGTGATCGCGATGGTGTTCGCCGCCGCAATATTTTTCTTTGCGGTGGACGAGGCGGTGAGCGTGGCCGTGCGCGCCATCTTCGGCGCAACGGGCTGAGGGGAAGCAGAGGTCATGGCCAAGCGCTGGTATGTGGTGCACGTCTATTCGGGGTTCGAGAAGAAGATCGCCGAACAGATCAAGGAACAGGCCAACCGCAAGGGGCTCGGCGAGCAAATCGAGGAGGTTCTCGTCCCCTCGGAGAACATCGTCGAGGTCCGCCGCGGGCAGAAGGTGAACAGCGAGCAGAAATTCTTCCCGGGCTACGTGCTCGTCAAAATGGAGCTCACCGACGACGCCTGGCACCTGGTCCGCAACACGCCGAAGGTGACGGGTTTCCTCGGCAGCAAGCTTCGGCCCACGCCGATCAGCGATGCCGAGGCCGAGCGCATCATGAAGCAGACCCAGGAGGGGGTGGAGCATCCCCGCCCGTCCGTGCTGTTCGAGGTGGGCGAGCAGGTGCGGGTGGCGGACGGACCCTTCACCAGCTTCAACGGCACGGTGGAGGAAGTGGACGAGGAGAAGGGGCGCGTGAAGGTGAGCGTCTCGATCTTCGGCCGCTCCACGCCGGTCGATCTGGAATACGGCCAGGTGGAGAAGGTATAGCCGGACGCCCACCGGCCCCCTCCCCCCAGCTCCCCGCACAGGGAGGGCACGCGCCTCTGCTTTCAGCCGGCGCGGTCGTGCGTCCAATAGCACGCATCACGGTCGCGGCGCTCGCACCGGCAGCGGATGTGTCGCCAGACATTCTGGTGCGCCCAATCGGCCAGCGGGGCCGCGTAATAGCCGGCCGGCGGCTCGCCGTAGCCGACAGGCGCAAGCGCGAAGAGGGGAAACAGTGCCGCGGCTACGGCAGCCAGCGCGACAAAGCAACGCATGTCCGCCTGCGGGAGAGGATCGCGCACGGCAACATCTGAAAGCTCGGTTCAGGTTGCCTCGACCGGCGGCTTAGTCGTCGCGGTAGACGCGCTCCATGCGCTCGTGGCGCTCCTGCGCCTCGATCGAAAGCGTGGCGATCGGGCGCGCCTCCAGGCGCCGCAGCCCGATCGGATCGCCCGTTTCCTCGCAATAGCCGTAGGTGCCATTATCCACCCGCAGCAGCGCCTGGTCGATCTTGGCGATCAGTTTGCGGGCGCGGTCCCTGGTCCGCAGCTCCAGCGCCCGATCGGTCTCGACGCTGGCACGGTCGGTGATGTCCGCCTCGTGGATGCCGCCCTGCGACAGGCTGGCCAATGTGTCGTCGGCCTCGCGGAGCAGATCGGCGCGCCACCGGAGCAGCTTCTGACGGAAATACTCAACCTGGAGTGGATTCATGAACTCTTCGTCGTCGCTCGGCCGGTAGTCCGGTGGAAGAGTCACTATCATCAACGCGGTCCCACTGTCGTTTCCATCCCGGCCCTTGGGGCCATTGGCGCGGCTTATAGCTTCGCCCCCCGAGCCAGCCAAGCCGGCTTCGGGCCCGGAGCACCGTGGTTGCGAACCTTCTTTATTCTGACATTTTGCCGCCGGCGCCTTCGCCGGCGGCGCCAGACCCTGAACAATGCAGGGCCAGCACCACGCGGGCCCGCAACACGCAAGCACGCAGCAAGTCCGTGAGCGCAGGGTCGGCCGCCTCCGGTGCGTCCGCCGCCAAGTCAGCCAAGCGGGACAAGATTTCTTCCGCACCGGTCGGCACCAACAATGAACGCTGCACCGCGGTCAGCGTGGCGAGCAAGGCCTCCGCGCGCCGCCGCGCACGCCGCTCGCGCGCCGCACGTTCCCGCACCGCGTCGAGGCTGACCGCGTCCATCGCCGCGGTGCCGATCGGGGCAGCGGCGACGGTCGGCTCCTGCGCCGGCTCCGCTGCGGGCAGGTGAAACGCGCCGGCCGTGGATCGCGCCGGACCACCTGCGATGGCAGGGGTGATAGCGCCTGGGCGAAGGGGTTCGATGCTGTCCATGACGTCTCGGCTCCTTTTGCCTCCCGGCGCCAATTTCCCAGTGATGCGGCGCGACTCGGCCCATCCGGCCGGACTCTCACGCTGGCACGGGCCTTGCTCCTCCCCGCTCGCCGTCCGCACTGTCGGTCGAAAAGGTTACGATGCTCCTAGCGGAGAGGGCCGTGCGTGCCCTGTGCCTCTTCTTTGGGTTGCTTGCCGGGCTGCTGTCTGCGCCGCCCGCGATCGGGCAGGTGCGGGTCAAGGACATCGCCGATGTCGAGGGCGTGCGGATCAACCAGCTCATTGGCTACGGGCTCGTGGTCGGCCTGAACAATACCGGCGACAAGCTGGACAACGCGGTGTTCACGCGCCAGTCGCTGATCGGGATGCTGGAGCGGCTCGGGGTCAACACCGCCGACCAGGCCGCCAAGCTCGAGACGAAGAACGTGGCCGCCGTCATGGTGACGGCGAGCCTGCCCGCTTTCGCGCGCAACGGCAGCCGGATCGACGTCGCGGTCTCGGCGCTCGGCGACGCGACCGACTTGGGCGGCGGCACGCTGCTCGTCACCCCGCTGCTCGCCGCCGACGGCGAGGTTTATGCTGTCGCCCAGGGGCCGATCGCGACCGGGGCCATCAAGGCCGCCGGCGCGGCGGCCTCGCTGACGCGCGGGGTGCCGACATCGGGACGGATCGCCAACGGCGCGACGGTGGAGAAGGAAGTCCCGTTCCGCCTGGATGCGAGCCGCGGCATCTGGCTCGGCTTGCGGAACCCCGACCTGACCACCGCGCGCCGGATCGCCGCGGCGATCAACCAAGCCGAGGGTCCGATCGCGCGGGCGACCGACCCGCGCACTGTCCGGGTCGATCTCGCCGGACGCGACGTGATCGCCACCTTGGGCGAGATCGAGGATTTGCACGTGGAGCCGGACAACGAGGCGGTGGTGGTGATCGACGAGGCGAGCGGCACCGTGGTGATGGGCGAGAATGTTCGCGTCAGCACGGTGGCGATCGCCCAGGGCAATCTGACGGTGCGCGTGACGGAGACGCCCGAGGTCGCCCAGCCGCTGCCCTTCTCGAACGGGCGCACCCAGGTGGTGCCCCGGACCAATGTTCAGGTGAACGACGAGCCGCAGCGCCGGCTCGGCGTGGTCCCGGCCAATGTCAGCCTGCACGACCTCGTGCAAAGCCTGAACGCGCTCGGCGTTGCGCCGCGCGATCTCATCAGCATCCTGCAGGCGATCAAGACCGCCGGCGCGCTGCAAGCGGATCTCAAGGTGCGATGATGCTCATTGACCTTGCGGCCTCCGGGCCGCCGGACAAGCTGCGTGTCGCGGCGCAACAGTTCGAGGCGATGACGATCGGCGAGTTGCTGAAGCCCGTGTTCGCCACCGTCGATTCCGCCGACGGCCCGTTCGGAGGCGGCGCCGGGGAAGCGGCGTTCCGCCCGATGCTGGTCGACGCGATCGCGCAGAAGATCGAGGCCGCCGGCGGCATCGGATTGGCCGACGGCATCTACCGCTCGTTGCTGACGGCCCAGGAGAGGCAGCGATGAATAGCAGTCTGGCCGCCGCGGCGGAGGCGCTGCTCGACATCCTGCGAAGTGAGAACGCCGCTCTCGCCCGCCTGGATCTCGCGGGCGCGGCGGCCCTGGGGAGTGCGAAAGAGCGCGCCGCGCAGGCTTTCACCGCCGCGCTCGGCGACCGGGCGGGACTGCAGGCCGAACTTGGCACGCGGCTCGTGCAGGAAGCCGCCCGCAACCGCGCCTTGCTCGAGCGCGGCATGGACGTGCAGGGCCGGATTCTGGCCATCGTGGCGGGGGCCGCGCGGGCCGCCGTCGCGGGCGCGGCGGGTTACGGCGCGGGGGGGCGGCGGGCTGAGCGCGGGGCACCCGTGGCCTTCTCGTGGCGCACGTAGCGGCGCGATCTCAAACCGCCCCCACCGCCTCGATCGCGAGCTCGATCGCCTCCATGAGTTCCTCCGGGCGCGCCGGCTTACGCACCAGGTACAGCAAGCCCCCTTGTCCCGCGAGCGCGTTGGGATCGGTGTAGCCGGAGATGAAAACCACCGGCAGCCCGGGCCAGCGCAGGCGGACGCGCCGTGCCAGTTCCGGCCCGGTCATCTGCGGCATTACCACGTCGGTCAGCAGCACGTCGGGCGGGGGCTCGCTTTCCAGCAAATCGAGCGCCTCGTCGCCCCCCGACGCCTCGACTACCTCGTAACCGCGATGCGTCAGCACCGCGGCGATCGTGGCGCGCACCGGGTGATCATCGTCCACCAGCAGCACGCGGCGCCGACGCGCTTCGCGGTTGCGGCGCATCGGCGCTGCCGCTTGCGGCCCGGCGTCGTTGGCGGCGGCGGGCTGCAAGTAAACCAGGATGGAGGTGCCCTCGCCGGGACGGCTTTCGATGCGAATGGTGCCGCCGAGCTGGCGCACCGTTCCGTAGGCCTGGCTCAGCCCGAGCCCGGAACCGCGCCCGACCGGCTTCGTCGTGAAGAACGGCTCGAAAGCACGCCGCGCGACGTCGGCCGGCATCCCGGTCCCGGTGTCGCGCACGGCGAGCAAGATATACTCGCCCGGTGGCAGGTCGTCGGGCGCTTCGCGCGGCCCGAGCAGGCAGCGACGGGTTTCGATCGCCACCGTGCCGCCCTCCGGCATCGCGTCGCGCGCGTTGATCGCGAGGTTCAGGATCACGAGCTCGATCTGTGCCTTGTCGATCATGGCGAGGCCAAGATCGGGCTGCATGGCGAGCGACAAGGTGGTGCGCGTGCCGAGCGCGCTCTGCACCAGGTCGCGCAGCCCGGTGATGAGCTGGTTGAGGTCGGTCGGGCGCGGCATCAACGGCTGGCGGCGCGAGAAGGCGAGCAGTTGCGCGGTCAGCGTGGCGCCGCGTTCGACCGCCGAGCGCATCGTCGCCAGCCAGCCGAAGGCGCGCGAGTTCTCATCAACCACCGATTCCAGGAGGTCGATGTTGCCCATGACGATCGCGAGCAGGTTGTTGAAGTCGTGCGCCACGCCGCCGGTGATCTGCCCAATCGCCTCGGCGCGCTGGGCCTGCCGCAGCGCCGCCTCCGCCCGTTCGCGCTCCTCCATCTCCGCGGTGATGCGCCGGTTCGCCGCCTCGGCCGCCTCCTTGGCGGCTTGCAGATCGACGACCAGGCGCTCCACCTGCCGCGTGCGGCGGGCAAGCTGGAGCAGCACCGACAGAAGCAGGAGGCCGACCGCGAAGGCAGCGATACCGAACGTGAGTGCCTGGCGGCGCCAGATCCTCAGAACCTCCCGCTCGCCGACGGAAATGTTGACCGCGACCGGAAACGCCTTGAGCGCCCGGATCGCCAGGATGCGCCTCTCGCCGTCCAGCGGACTGTCCATCAGCAAGGTGCCGGCAATCTGCTTGGAAAGCACGTCGCGGAACGGCGGCAGATCGCCGTAGCTCTGGCCGACGACCTGCTCGTTATGCGGGTAGCGGGCGAGCACCGTGCCGTCGCGCCTATGCAGCAGGATCGCGCCGTTGTCGGTGAGTTCCACCGCTTTGTAGAAATCCTCGAAGTAGAACAGGTTGAGGAAGGCAGCGGCAGCGTACTGCACGGTCCCGCCCGCGCTCGGTGCCGGGCGGAGCAGCAGCGCCGACCAGGCGCCGTCCGGCATCTTGAACGGGCCCGTGATGGTCAGATGGTCTGGGCGCTCGGCGATGACGGCCGCCACGCTCGCGCGGACCGGGGGTGGCAGGATCACTGCATCCAGCGCGGCGGGCGCGCCGTAAAGGGGCGCGCCGGTGCTGTCCAGGATGGCGATTCCGAGCATCTGGCGGACCATGCCGGCCCGCCGGGCCAGCATCTGGGCATAGGCGGTATTGCCGCCCTTGGCCGTCGCGGGATCGTTACCGAACGTATCGGCCGCCGCGTGCACGACGAGATCGACCCCTTCCAGCGCGCGCCCGGTCTGCTCGGCGAACACCATGTCGAGCCGCGCCATCTGCTGTTCGGTCTCGGCGATCAGGGCGCCGCGCGTGTCCCATATCTGGTGGGCGACGACGGCAAGCACCGTCAGAAACAGCAGCGCCGCGATCACCTGCAACTGGCGGCTGAGTTCGAACCGTCCTCTGCCCGGCATTCGCCCGCCTCGGTATCAATGCGGCCTATTAGCGCGACCGGGGGGACGGCGTCACGCGTATGTGAGCGATACTAGGTGCAAAGCGAACGGCGCCATCCGTCAGCGGGACAACCGCGCGTGCGTTAATTTGTCGATAAAGATACGCAACGGCTCTGCCCATCTCCCGCTGTCGCGGCCGGAGGCGAGGTGCCCGTACGGGCTCTCCAGCTCGAAATAAGTGGCGTCCACGCCGGCGGCCCGCAAACCCTCCATGACCTCGGGCGCGAGGCTCGGCGGGAAGAGGGAATCGGTGGTGGATAGCACGTACAAGACCTTCGCGCGGATGCGGGCGAACGCGGGCGTGACGTCGAAATGCTCGAGGGCCTTGCGGAGGATAACCAGCGAATTCGCGTCGAACTGTTCGGCCCAGGCGCGCGCGATGCGGCCGAGCTCGGCTTCGCGCCGGGCGGGCTCGGGGAAGCGGTCGGCGAGCTGGGCCTCGGCGCCGTAGCCGCGCAGCGTTTCGGTGCGGATCTCGGTCAGCGTCTCCAGCATCGCGCCCGGCCGGTCGTAATAGTCGCCGCCGTTCCAGCCGGGGTCTTGTGACAGCCGCGCGAGCAGGGATTGCAGCCGACCCGGCGGCAGCTTTGGCGCGGTGACGGCGGCAACGATGCCGTCCATGAAGTCGGGGTAGGTGACAGCCCACTGGAACGCCTGGAACCCGCCATAGGACGGACCGATCACAGCAACCAAGTGACGCACGCCGAGTGCGTCGAGCAGCTCGCGCTGGGCGCGCACGATGTCCTCGACAGTCAGGTCCGGGAAGCGCGAGCCGTAGGGATGTCCGGTGGCCGGATCGATGCTGGCGGCGTTGGTCGATCCGAATGACGAGCCCAGCATGTTCGAGGAGACGACAAAGAATTTGTTGGTGTCAACCGGCTTGCCCGGCCCCACCAGCTCGCCCCAGGAACCCTCGGAGGCTCCGGTGCCACCCAGGATGTATTCGGGGCCGGACGTGTAGCCATGCGTCATCAAAATGGCGTTGCGCCCGTCCGGCGCCAGCCGGCCGAGCGTCAGATAGGCGATGCGCGCTTCTTGCAGCACGCCGCCGCGGCGCAGCCGGAAGTCACGGATCAGGTGGGTTTCGAGGGACATCGGCCGGGCCTCCCTTGGAACTTCATGCCGAGATCGAGGAGCTCCGCTCGCTCTTGCCCACGCTGCGGAAGCTGCCGGACTGGCGTCGCCACAGGCGTGCATAGACACCGTTCTGCGCCAGGAGCTCGTGATGCGTGCCGATCTCCGCGATGCGGCCCGCGTCGAGCACCACCAGCCGGTCCATCCGCGCGATGGTGGAGAGGCGATGGGCGATGGCGATCACCGTGCGTCCCTCCATCAGCTCGTCGAGCCGTTCCTGGATCGCTGCCTCGACCTCGGAATCGAGTGCCGAGGTGGCCTCGTCCAGCACCAGGATCGGCGCGTCCTTGAGGATCACGCGGGCGATCGCGATGCGCTGGCGCTGTCCGCCCGAGAGCTTCACGCCGCGCTCGCCGACATGCGCGTCATAGCCGGTGCGGCCGTGCCAGTCCTCCAGCGTCACGATGAAATCGTGCGCCTCCGCGCGGCGCGCGGCGGCCTCGATCATCGCATCGGTCGCCCCCGGCCGACCGTAGCGGATATTGTCGCGGATCGAGCGGTGCAGCAGCGACGTGTCCTGCGTCACCATCGCGATCTGCCCGCGCAGGCTCTCTTGCATGACCTCGGCGATGTCCTGCCCGTCGATCAGGATGCGCCCGGCGGCGGGCTCGAAGAAGCGCAGCAGCAGGTTCATCAACGTCGACTTGCCCGCGCCCGACGCGCCGACGATGCCGACCCGCTCGCCCGGCGCGACCACGAGGTCGATGCCGCGCAGCACGCCCGCCGTGCGCCCCCGCCCGTAGTCGAAATGCAGATTCTCGAACCTCACCTCGCCCGCGATCACCCGCAGATCCCGCGCGCCCGGGCGGTCCGGCATCAGGCGCGGCACGGCGATCGAGCGCATCCCATCCTGCACGATGCCGACATTTTCGAAGATCATCGTCACGTTCTGCGCGACCCAGCCGGCCATATTGCCGATCTGCCAGCACAGCGGCAGCGCCATCGCCACCGCGCCGACCGGGATGCGCCCGGCCTGCCAGAGCAGGATCGCCACCGTCCCCGTGCCGACCACGAGTGCGGCGTTCATCAGCGCGAGCGTGGTGGTGAAGCCGGTCGAAAGTCGGGTCTGGCGGCGAAAGGCGCTGGTGTGGTCATCCACGGCCTCGCGCACGAACGCATCCTCGTCGCGGGCGCGGGCGAACAGCTTGACCGTCAGGATGTTCGTGTAGCTGTCGACGACGCGGCCGGTGAGCTGCGAGCGCATCTCGGAGACGACACGCGAGCGGTCGCGCATCCGGGGAACGAAATAGCGCAGATGCGCGGCGAAGCAGCAGAACCAGACCAGAATCGGGGTCGCGAGCCGCCAGTTGGTCGCGGCGAGCAGGGAAATCGCGCTGCCGCCATAGACCATAATATACCAGACCGCGTTGGTCGCCGAGACGATGCTTTCGCGCAGCGCCGGGCCGGTCTGCATCACGCGGTTGGCGATGCGCCCGGCGAAGTCGTTTTGGAAGAACGTCCAGCTCTGCCGCACCACGTGCCAGTGGTTCTGCCAGCGGATCATGTTGGAGAGGCCGGTGTTGATGACCTGGTTGGTCACGGCGTTCTGCGCGAACAGCGCCAAGGGCCGCGCGATCAGCAGCACGCCGGCCATCAGCAAAAGCTGCCGTCCGGCATCGTGCAGCAGCGTCGCCGGGCGATGCGTGGAGACGAGGCTCACGACCCGGCCGATGAAGACCGGGATCGTGCTGTCGAGCAGCGCGACGATCAGGCCGGCCAGGAACAGCCCGCCGAGCGGCAGCCACGCCTGCCGCGCGAAATGCCAGTAGAACGCGAGCAGCCCCCGCGTGGGCGGCTCGGAGGGCGCGCTACGGGTCGGGTGCAGCAGGGATTCGAGGCGGGCGAGCATTTCCCGATGGGTGGTCCCGCGAGGCGCGCGGGTCAACGGCTGGCACACTTTGTCACCGATTGCCCGGCGCGCGCGGGCGTGGGATCACACGGGCGGAACGGCAGGAGAGGCGGCGATGGCGCTGACCCGCATGGTGCTGGAGATCGGCATGGGCACCGACATTCTCGGCGCCGACCCGACGAAGGCGGCGATCCGGGCCTTGCGCGACGCGCTCTGGCACAACTCGCTGAGCGTTGCCGCCGCGGTCGGCCTGCCGGTGGATGCGATGGATGTGGAGGTCACGATCGGCGTGCCGCATCCCGAACGGGTCGATGCCGAGGCGGTGCGGGCGGCTCTGCCGCACGGCGGCGGCACGGTGCGGGTGGTCGAGGGCGGGCTCGAGATTCCCAACGACGCGGGCACCGATTCGACGCTGATCGCCCATGCGGCGGCGCTGGTGCGGCTCGACCTCGGAGGGGCGTCGCGGTGAAGCGCGTGATCCTGGAGCTCGGCGCCGGCAACGATTTGCACGGCGGCGACTACACCAAGGCGGCGATCCGTGCGGTGCAGGACGCGATCCACCACTCCTCGCTCGTGCTGATCCGCTCGCTTAAGCTCGATGCGAAGGCGAGGCAGGTGGAGGTGACGATCGGCGTGCAGCGCCCCGAGCGCGTCGATGCCGAGGCGGTGCGCGCCAGCCTGCCGCACGGGAAGGTGACGGTGCGCGTGGTGAAGGGCGGCCTCGACGTGCCGGACGAAACCGGCACCGATATGGCGGTGATCGCCAGCGCCGCCGTCGCGGTGCGGCTCGATCTGCCGCAGGCGGGCGCCAAGGCGTCGTAGAACATGCACCATCGTCATGGCCCGGCCTGGCCGGGGCAGGACTGAAGCCTCCACTCTACCGAAGCAACGAGGAGTGGTGGGGCCGTCCCGCGGGGAGAAGTCAGCTCCGCCGGTAAGGGTCGGGCAGCAGCAGGCGCGAGGGCACCTTCACGAGCCCGGTGTCGTTCTTCAGGATCACCCAGGCGTGCGGGCAATGATCTTGCACCAGCTCGCGGCAGGCCCCACAGGGGGCGACCACGGCGAGTTCGCGGTCCAGCTCGTCGGGTTTGGGATGACGCACCGCGACGATCGTCTCGGCCGTGCCATCGCCCTCCAGGATCGCGCGGCCGAGTGCGATCGGCTCGGCGCAGACCGACATGCGCCCGACCGTCGCGCCGAGATGCACGCCGGTCCAGATCCGCCCGTCCGCCGAGCGGATCGCGGCGGCGACCATGTGCCAGAAAGGACGATAGTGCCGGGCCAGAATCTCGTGCGCCGCGGCGATCAGCGCGTGATCGTCGGGCGTGAGCGGGCGGACCTCTGCAAAATGCCGGCTACTCAGCCGCCTCGGCCTCCTCCACCTCGTCCTCGGCCGCCATCATCGCGTTGGCGACGACGCCGGACTGCTCGCGGATGCGGCGCTCGATCGCGTCCGCAACCTCCTTGTGGTCGCGCAGGAACTGCTTGGCGTTCTCGCGCCCCTGCCCAATCCGCTGGCTGTCGTGACTGAACCAGGCGCCCGACTTTTCCACCACCCCGGCCTTCACGCCAAGATCGATCAGCTCGCCCACCTTGCTGATGCCTTCGCCGTACATGATGTCGAACTCGACCTGACGGAAGGGCGGGGCGAGCTTGTTCTTCACCACCTTCACACGGGTCTGGTTGCCCACCACCTCGTCGCGCTCCTTGATCTGCCCGATCCGGCGGATCTCCATGCGGATCGAGGCGTAGAACTTCAGCGCGTTGCCGCCGGTGGTGGTCTCCGGGTTGCCGAACATCACGCCGATCTTCATGCGGATCTGGTTGAGGAAGATCAGCATGGTGTTGGAGCGCGAGACGCTGCCGGTGAGCTTGCGGAGCGCCTGGCTCATCAGCCGCGCGTGCAGGCCCATGTGGCTGTCGCCCATCTCGCCTTCCAGCTCCGCGCGCGGGACCAGGGCGGCGACGCTATCCACGACCAAAACGTCGATCGCGCCGGAGCGCACCAGCGTGTCGGCGATCTCCAGCGCCTGCTCGCCCGCGTCGGGCTGGCTGATCAGCAGATTGTCCACATCAACCCCGAGCTTGCGGGCATAGACGGGATCGAGCGCGTGCTCGGCGTCGATGAAGGCGCAGGTGCCGCCGCGCTTCTGCGCCTCGGCGATCGCGTGCAGGGCGAGCGTCGTCTTGCCCGAGCTTTCCGGGCCGTAAATCTCGACGATCCGCCCGCGCGGCAGGCCGCCGATGCCGAGCGCGAGATCGAGGCCGAGCGAGCCGGACGGGATGACCTCGATCTGCTCGTCGCCGCCGCGGGCGCCCATCCGCATGATGGAGCCCTTGCCGAAAGCCCGCTCGATCTGCGCCATCGCCGCGTCGAGCGCCTTGTTCTTCTCCATCGGTGCCCTGCCCTTTCAACCCCAGGTTACAGTGTAACCACGATCATCCCCGCATGATTGCACAAGGCCCGACTCGGACCCAAGCGAACATCAGAGGAACTATGCGGGACATACGACAATAACCATTTGTTCGCAACTTGTTCCAACTCGCTAGGCGGCACGCGCACGCGCGCGCAGGCGCCAGACATAGGCGATGATCTCGGCGACCGCCTTGTAGTGCTCGGCGGGGATTTCCTGGTCGAGCTCCAGCCGATGGAGCGCCCGGGCGAGCGGCGGATCGGGCACCACGGGAACGCGGTTTTCGCGGGCGATCTCCCGGATTTTCTCCGCCATCACGTCCACCCCCTTGGCGACGACTCGCGGCGCCGCCGACCGCGCGCGATCATAGGCGAGGGCGACCGCGTAGTGGGTAGGGTTCGTCACCACGACGGTCGACTTGGGCACCGCGGCGAGCATCCGCCGCCGCGCGCGCGCCATGCGCAGGCGCCGGAGCCGGAGCCGCGTTCGCGGATCGCCCTCGGCTTCCTTCTGCTCCTCGCGGATTTCGTGACGGCTCATCCGCAACCGGGCGTTGAAGCGAAGGCGCACCCAGATCAGGTCGAGCACGGCGGCGAGCGCCTGCACGAGGAGGATTCCAGCCAAGAGTTGCAACAGCGCCTGCAGCAGGTCGGCGGCGAGCAGGTCCGCGCGCGGAAAGGGCCACCCCGCGAGACCGGCCAGGCGCGCGGGCAGCGCCCGCCACAGGACGAGACCGAGCAGGGTGAGCTTCAACGCCGAGCGCGCCGCCTCAACCGCGCTGTCCGGGCCGAGCAGGCGGCGCAGGCCGGCGAGCGGGTTGATCCGGCCGAAGTCCGGGCGCAGGCGCGCGGGGGCGAACACGGCGCCGGTCTGCGCCAGCACGGAAGAAGCCGCCGCCGCGGCGACCACGAGCAGCGGCGCCAGCACGACGGCGGCGGCCTGGAGGCAGGCAACGACCACCGGACGCGGCGCGGTTTCCAAGGCGGCGGCATGGGAGATCACACCCGCCATGCTGCGCGCGAAACGCTCCGCCGCCGGCGGCCCCGCCCAGGCCAGCGCGAGCGCCGCCGCCGTCAGCAGCGCGAGCAGGCTCGCCTCGGTGGAAACGGGTGCCTGGCCGGCTTCCCGGGCGCGCTGGAGCCGGCGCGGGGTCGGCGCCTCGGTGCGTTCGCCGCCGCTTTCAGGGGTGTCCGCCACGGTTCAGCGCAGTCCCGGCAAAGCGCCCAGCACGACGCCGGCCGCTTCGTCCCAAAAGGCGAGCAGCGCGGCGGCGGTGCCGGCGAGCAGCACGAGGCCGAACAGCGCCTGCGCCGGCATGGCGATGAAATAGACCTGTACGCGCGGGGCGATCCGCGCCGCGACGCCGGCGGCGAGGCTCCAGAGGGCGCTCAGCACGATGCCCGGGGCGGCCAGCCGCATCGCGAGCGCGAAGCTGCCTTCCACCGCCTCGGCGATGGCGCGCACGCCGTCGCCCGCCGGCAAGGCGCTTCCCGGCGCGAACAGGCGGTAGCTCCCGGCGAGCGCCTCGACGGGCAGGGCGTAGAGGCCGGTCACGAACACGAGCACCGCCGCCGCCAGCGCGAACATCTGCGCCAGGGCCGCCGTCTGCGGGCCGAGGCGCGGATCGGGCTGGAGAATGTTCGACTGACCGAGCAGCCCGGCCAGGATTTGACCGGCGATCGGCAGCGCTAACGTCACCAGCCGGGCGAGGAAGCCGAGCCACAGCCCGGTCAGCAGCTCGGCGCCGATGGCGGCGGCAAAGCCGCCGATCCCGGTCGGCGGGCGCGGGACCATCGGCGCGACCACCGGGGTCAGCAGCAGGGCGATCGCGCCCGCGAGCCCGGCGCGGATGCGGGCGGGCACGCCGGTTTCCGCAAGGCCCGGAAACAGCGCGACCGCCCCGGCGGAGCGGGCGAGCACGAGCATGAAGGCGTAGGCAAGACCGGAGAGCGCGGAGGCGAGCGCCGGTTCGGCCGGTGTCACGACCCGCCGACAGCGACGATGTGATCGGCGATCCGGTGCGCGTAGCCCTGCAAGGTCGCGAACATGAACGGCCCGGCGAGCGCGAGTGCGAGCGCGAGCGCGAGCGCCTTCGGCACGAACGCCAAAGTTGCCTCGTGCAACTGCGTGACGGCCTGGAGGAGCGAGACCAGCGCGCCGACGACGAGCCCGATCACGAGCGGCGGCCCGGCGAGCTTGAGCGTCACCACGAGCCCGTCGCGCAGCACGGCGGCGACATCGCCTTCAGTCATGGGAGTGGCTTCACCGGCCTCATATCGGCATCTGCATGATACTCTGATAGGCTTGCAGCACGCGGTCGCGGATGGCGGTGGCGGTCTGCAAGGTCAGTTGCGCCTGCGACAAGGCGGTGACGACGGTGGTCAGATCCCCCTGCCCGGCGATCGCCGCGGCGGCGAGCTGCTCCGCCTCGTGGCCCTGCGCCACCGCGGCGCCGAGCGCGTTGCCGAGCGCGGTGCCGAAATCCTCGCTGCCGGCCGCGCCCTCCGCCCCGCCCGCCGCCCGCGCATAGGCTTGGGCGGCGGCGCGCGGCGTGACGGTGATGGTCGGGATGTCGGTCATTTCAGCATTGCGATCGTGCGCGTCAGCATCCCGCGCGCGGTCTGCATCACCGCGAGGTTGGCTGCGTAGGACCGCTCCGCCTCGCGCATGTCCATCATCTCCACGATGGGATTCACGTTCGGAAGCTTCACATAACCCGCGGCGTCGGCCGCCGGGTTCGACGGATCGTAGCGGCGCGGAAAGTCGGAGGGATCGGTGCCGACCGCGCGCACCGTAACCTCGCTTTCCCCACCCGCCCGGTCCACCTGTTCGCCGAAGGTGATGGTCTTGCGCCGGTAGGGATCGGCGCCCGGACTTGATCCCGTGCTGTCGGCGTTGGCGAGGTTCTGCGCGATCACGGTCAACCGCGTCGCTTGCGCGGCCATGCCGCTCGCCGAGATCGCTAGGAACTTGTCGATGTCCATGTGCCGTCTCCGTCAGCCCGTCGTTCCTTGGCCGAGCGCCGTGCGGAACAGGCCGAGATAGCTCTGGTAGATCGCGGTCGTGACCTGCGCCGCACTGTCGGTGTCGGCAAGCTTTTCCAACTCGGTATCGAGCGACACGGCGTTGCCGTCCGGCTGGCGGCCGTTCTCCGCCACCGAGCGCACGCCCTGGGCAGACGTGGCTGTTCCCGGCAGGTGTCCCGGCGCGGTCAGCGCGAGGTCGGCGGCGGGAGCGGCGGCCGAAAGGGTCGCGGCGAACGTTGCCGTATCCTTCGGGCGGTAGCCGGGCGTATCGAGGTTGGCGATGTTCTGCGCCAGCACGCGCTCACGTGCCGCCGCCCAGGACAGACGCCGCGCGGCGAGCGAAAACAGGGGAACGGCAAGCGGGTCGCTCATGGCGCGAAGCTTGCCGTCTAAAGGTCAACAGCCGGTTAAGCGGCGCCTTCAATCTTTGCTTAAGCATCCGCGGCTATCCTAGGCGGCGATGCGCGAGCCGATCTATGCGCCGTTCAGGCGCAACGCTACCGGCATGGCGGAGACGCCGGCCTTTCCCGACACGCCGCTCGATCGCGTCCGCTTCGGCGCACGGGCGCTGCGGCACACCGCGATGCTGGCCTGCCGTCACGCCCGCAAGGGCCGCCCCGTCGATCTCACCGGGCTCGACGGCCAGGTGGGGCTCGTGTGCGCGAAAGCGCTCGACCTGCCGCCGGAGGAGGGGCGGATCGCGCGCGCCGAGCTGGAGGCGCTGCTGGCCGACATCGACACCTTGTGCGAGGCGATGCGCCTCTCGGTCGATCCCCACTAGCCGGAAGCCCGCGCCGATGTGCCGGCGGCAAAAGGCCGCATCATGCTGAACGCGGTCTCATCCGGGCTGACGGGGCTCGCCGCCCTGCTCGCGGTTCTGGGGCTGATGTGGATCGCCGCGCGCGGCGCGCGCGCCGCCGGGCTCGGGCGGGCTTCGTCACGCACCCATCAGCTCGCGCTGGAAGACCAGATCGCGCTCGATACGCGCCGGCGCCTGCTGCTGGTGCGGTGCGCCGGCCGCCGCGTGCTTCTGCTGACCGGCGGCGCGAGCGACGTCGTGATCGGCTGGCTCGGCGATGAGCACTGAGCGGGCCTGGCGCGCTTGCGCGCGCGATACCGCACGGCGAATCGGTATTGCTGTCCTGATTTTGGCGCTGACCGCCGGCGCCGCACGCGCGCAGTCGCTCAGCCTCGATCTCGGCGCGGCCGGTCAGCCCGGGGCGACGACGCGGCTCGTGCAGATCACCGCGCTGATCGCGGTGCTGTCGCTGGCGCCGAGCCTGCTCGTGATGATGACCGCGTTCACCCGCATCGTCATCGTGCTCTCCTTGCTTCGCAGCGCGCTCAGCACGCAGGCGACGCCGCCCAATGTCGTGCTGATCGGGCTCGCGCTGTTCCTCACCTTCTTCGTGATGCAGCCGGTGCTCGATCAGGCCTGGACGACCGGCCTTCTGCCGATGAGCCAGGGCAAGGTCTCCGACCTCGAGGGGCTGCGCCTCGCCGCCGCGCCGTTTCATCAATTCATGGCGGACAATGTGCGCGCCGACGATTTGCGGCTGTTTCTCGACATCGGCAATTTGCCGACGCCGCCGGGTCCGGCCGACACGCCCTGGCGCGCGCTGGTGCCCGCCTTCGTGATCGGCGAGTTGCGCCGCGCCTTCGAAATCGGCTTCATGCTGTTCCTGCCGTTCCTCGTCATCGACATGGTGGTGGCGAGCGTGCTGATGAGTCTCGGGATGATGATGCTGCCGCCGAGCGTCGTCTCGCTGCCGTTCAAGCTGATCTTCTTCGTTCTGATCGACGGCTGGGCGCTGGTCGCCGGCAGCCTGGTCCGGAGTTTCCACTAGCCAGGCCGATGGGCGGCATAGAACGGCAAATTGCCGCCTGTTCGTCCGGCGCGCATGGCCGGCCACACGCAGAGGCGCCTTGCCAGATGGCCCCGGCCCCGACATGAGGGTCGGCCACGACCGCACCCGCAAAGGAGCCGCGATCCATGAGCGCCACCCAGCCCCGCGCCCTGCGGGGACGGCACTTCTTCGCCAACCCGGGCCCCACCAACATCCCGGATTCGGTGCTGCGCGCCATCGACCGCCCGACGATCGACTTCCACGATCCCGATTTCGTCGCGGTCTATGACGAGGTGGTCGCCGGCCTTAAGCGGGTGCTCGGCACGCGCCAGCACTTGTTCATGTACACGGGCTCCGGTCACGCCGCCTGGGAAGCCACACTCACCAACCTGCTCTCGCCGGGCGACACGATTCTCGTGCTCGAGTCGGGCTACTTCTCCGAGGAATGGGCGAAGATGGCGGCGGCGCACCAGGTGGAGGTGCGCCTCGTGGCGGCCGACTGGCGGCGCGGCGCCGACATGGCACAAGTCAAGTCGGCGCTCGCCGAGGATCGCGCGCACGCCATCAAGGCGGTCTGCGTGGTTCACAACGAGACCTCGACTGGCATGTTCCTTCCGGTGCCGGAGGTCCGGCGCGCGATGGACGAGACCGGCCATCCCGCGCTGCTTCTGGTGGACACGATCTCCTCGCTCGGCAGCCTCGCGTTCCGCATGGACGAGTGGGGCATCGACGGCGTGGTGGGCGGCAGCCAGAAAGGACTGATGTGCCCGACCGGGCTGAGTTTCACCGCCGTCTCCGACAAGGGGATGGAGGCGCACCGAGGCGCAAAGCTCGCGCGGTTCTATTTCGACTGGACGCTCATGCTCGGGCGCAAGCCGCACATGAGCTTCATCGGCACCATCCCGGTCAACATGTTCTACGGACTGCGCGAGGCGATCCGGCTGATCGAGGAGGAGACGATCGAGGGCGTGGTCGCGCGCCATCACTATCTCGCCGAGGGCGTCCGCCGCGCGGTGAAGGCCTGGGCCGGCAATGACGGGCCGCAGCTCTTCTGCCTCAATCCCGCGCGCTATTCGGATTCGGTGACGGCGGTGTGGATGCCGGACGGCCAGGATGCCGAGGCGGTGCGGCGCATGACGCGCCAGCGGTACAACGTGTCGCTCGGCGGCGGGCTCGGCAAGCTCGGCGGACGCGTGTTCCGCATCGGCCATTTGGGCGATTTGAACGAGCCGATGGTGCTCGGCGCGCTGACCGCGGTGGAGATGAGCCTGCGCGCGCTCGGCATCCCGCACGGGCGCGGCGGCGTGGAAGCGGCGATGGAGTGGTTCGCGGAGGCACGCTGAACGCCGCCCGCTTAACGGCTTATCAACCTTTTTATGCTCTACTGGGCGGATGGAGCTGGCTGCTGCCTCCTCGCCTGAGCGGCTGATCGAATGGACGCGGGTC
>Ga0209062_1000422_pt1 | contig 132570 bp, 128 predicted proteins | sample Coa_R2_2_FD_187158 | JGI IMG/M metagenome (GOLD analysis project Ga0209062, IMG submission 187158) | Surface soil microbial communities from Centralia Pennsylvania, which are recovering from an underground coalmine fire - Coalmine... | ecosystem: Environmental > Terrestrial > Soil >... | reverse complement strand
CCTACAACAAGGAAGAGTTCATCGACATCATCGAGCGCGGGCTCGATGCCTCCCCCACCAACGAAGTCCTGATCGAGGAAAGCGTCCTCGGCTGGAAGGAATTCGAGATGGAGGTGGTGCGGGACAAGAAGGATAACTGCATCATCGTCTGCTCGATCGAGAATTTCGATCCGATGGGCGTGCACACCGGCGATTCCATCACGGTGGCGCCGGCGCTGACCCTGACCGACAAGGAATACCAGATCATGCGCGACGCAGCACTTGCGGTGCTGCGCGAGATCGGCGTCGAGACCGGCGGCTCCAACGTGCAGTTCGGCATCAACCCGGCCGACGGCCGCATGGTCGTGATCGAGATGAATCCGCGCGTGTCGCGCTCATCCGCGCTCGCCTCCAAGGCCACGGGCTTTCCCATCGCCAAGGTCGCCGCCAAGCTCGCGGTCGGCTACACGCTGGACGAGATCGCCAACGACATCACCGGCGGCGCCACGCCCGCTTCGTTCGAGCCGACCATCGATTATGTGGTGACGAAAATCCCGCGCTTCGCGTTCGAGAAATTTCCGGGCGCCTCGCACACGCTGACCACCTCGATGAAGTCGGTCGGCGAGGTGATGGCGATCGGCCGCACCTTCCAGGAAAGCCTGCAGAAGGCGCTGCGCGGGCTCGAGACCGGGCTCACCGGCCTCGACGAGATCGAGATCGGGGGCCTCGGGCGCGGCGACGACAAGAATGCGCTTCGCGCGGCGCTCGGCACGCCGACGCCGAACCGCATCCTGCAGGTCGCGCAAGCCATGCGGCTTGGCTGGTCCAACGAGGACATCTTCAATTCCTGCAAGATCGATCCGTGGTTTCTTCAGGAGATGCGCGGCATCGTCGAGATGGAGCAGAAGGTCCGCGAGAGCGGCCTGCCGACCAACGCGCGCGCCATGCGCATGGTCAAGGCGATGGGCTTCTCCGACGCGCGGCTTGCGGTCCTGACCCACACCACCGAAGCGGAGGTGAAGGCGAAACGCCACGCGCTCGGCGTCCGCCCGGTGTTCAAGCGCATCGACACCTGTGCGGCCGAGTTCGCTTCCCCGACCGCCTATATGTATTCGACCTATGAGGCGCCGTTTGCCGGCCGGCCATCCGACGAGAGCGCGCCCTCGGACAAGAAGAAGGTCGTCATCCTCGGCGGCGGGCCGAACCGGATCGGGCAGGGCATCGAGTTCGACTATTGCTGCTGCCATGCCTGCTTCGCGCTGCATGATGCCGGCTTCGAAAGCATCATGATCAATTGCAATCCGGAGACGGTGTCGACCGACTACGACACCGCCGACCGGCTGTATTTCGAGCCGCTCACCGCGGAAGACGTGCTGGAGATCATCGAGACCGAGCGCTCTAACGGCACCCTCGCCGGCGTCATCGTGCAGTTTGGCGGCCAGACGCCGCTGAAACTCGCCCGCGCGCTGGAAGCAGCCGAAGTGCCGATTCTCGGCACCTCGCCCGACGCCATCGACCTCGCGGAGGATCGCGACCGTTTCAAGCGCGTGCTCGACAAGCTGCATCTGAAGCAGCCGAAGAACGGCATTGCCTATTCGGTCGAGCAGGCGCGGCTGGTCGCCGCCGATCTCGGCCTGCCGCTGGTGGTGCGCCCGTCCTATGTGCTGGGCGGCCGAGCCATGCAGATCATCCGCGAGGAGACGCAGCTTTCGGATTACCTGCTCGGCACATTGCCCGAGCTGGTCCCCGCCGACGTGCAGGCGCGCTATCCCAATGACAAGACCGGGCAGATCAACACCGTGCTCGGCAAGAATCCGCTGCTGTTCGACCGCTATCTCTCCGATGCGACCGAGATCGACGTCGATTGCCTCTCCGACGGCAAGGACACTTTCGTGGTCGGCATCATGGAGCACATCGAGGAAGCCGGCATTCACTCCGGCGATTCCGCCTGCTCGCTGCCGCCGCATTCGCTCGATGAGACGACGCTTGCCGAGCTCGAGCGGCAGACCCGCGAGCTCGCGCTCGGGCTCGACGTGGTCGGGCTGATGAACGTGCAATATGCCATCAAGGACGGCGACATCTATGTGCTCGAGGTCAATCCGCGCGCCTCGCGCACGGTGCCGTTCGTCGCCAAGGTGATCGGCATGCCCGTCGCCAAGATCGCCGCCCGCCTCATGGCCGGCGAGAAGCTGGCCGATTTCAAGCTGAAGAAGCCGGCGCTGAAGCATGTCGGGGTCAAGGAATCGGTCTTCCCCTTCGCCCGTTTCCCCGGCGTCGACACGGTGCTCGGCCCGGAAATGCGCTCCACCGGCGAGGTCATGGGCCTCGACCGCTCCTTCCAGATGGCCTTCGCAAAGAGCCAGCTCGGCGGCGGCACGCGCGTGCCGCGCAAGGGCACGGTGTTCGTCTCGGTGCGCGAGGTGGACAAGGAGCGCATCACGGAGGCGGTGCGGCTGTTGCACTCGCTCGGCTTCAAGGTGATGGCGACCTCGGGCACCCAGCGCTTCCTGTCCGACCATGGCGTGCCCGCGGAGAAGGTGAACAAGGTGCTGGAGGGGCGGCCCCACATCGTGGACGCCATCACCAATGGCGACATCCAGCTCGTGTTCAACACCACCGAGGGGCCGCAGGCGCTGGCGGACAGCCGCTCGCTGCGGCGCGCTGCCCTCTTGCATAAAGTGCCTTATTACACCACTCTTTCAGGCGCCGTAGCTGCAGCCCAGGGGATCCGCGCCTATCGCGACGGAGACCTTGAGGTCCGCACGCTGCAGAGCTATTTTTCCGAAACCTGATTGCTGGCCGGACGCGGCGTCCCGCTAAGTAATTGGCAGTAAAGCCGGACTTGGCTGGAACCACTGGCCATGCGGCGCCTTGTTTCGGCTTGAAGGGAAGTAAGGTCCGGCACCGGTTCAGTTGACCCCCGGGCCATCCTGGCGAATTGCGAAATCGCGTGCGGGCCCCGATTCGGGTTCCGCGCGACCGAAGGACAGAGAAGACGATGGAAAAGGTTCCCATGACCTCGCTCGGCTATGCCGCGCTGGAGGACGAGTTGAAGAAGCGTCAGACCGTGGAGCGCCCGCGCATCATCGAGCATATCGCCGAAGCGCGCTCGCATGGCGACCTCTCGGAAAATGCGGAATACCACGCCGCCAAGGAGGAGCAGTCTCATAATGAGGGCCGCATTGCCGAGCTCGAGGACAAGCTCGCGCGCGCCGACATTATCGACATCTCCAAGCTCTCCGGCGACGTCATCAAGTTCGGCGCCACCGTCACGCTGGTCGATGAGGACACCGAGAAGAAGCAGGTCTGGCAGATCGTCGGCGAGGTCGAAGCCGATGCCAAGAAGGGCCGCATCTCCATCACCTCGCCTCTGGCGCGCGCGCTGATCGGCAAAAAGAAGGGCTCCTCCGTCGAGGTGAACGCGCCCGGCGGCGCCAAGGCCTATGAGATCACCAAGGTCGAGTGGCGCTGACGCAACGCTCGTTCGGTCCCAATTTGAGCGAAAGCCGCATGTTTCATGCGGCTTTTTTGTTGCGCTCGGGTTCCACTACATGGAATGGGTACGCCGCAGCGCGGCATGCTTTTCTCGGGCGCATATCTTGCACGCCCGATGACGACGAGCGGCAATCGCGGTAATTTTGCAAGATCGTGTGAAATGGGAATGACGATATGGACCAGGTTTTTTCGAAATGGCAGCCGGTTGCGCTGAGCCTGATGCGCTTCATCACAGGGCTCATGCTCTTTCAGTTTGGCGTCGCCAAGATCCTGCATTTTCCGCCGGATTCGCCGTTCGCAAAAGTCACCATCGACTCCCTCTATGGCGCTGCCGGCGCGATCGAGCTGGTCCTGGGTGCCCTGCTGATTCTGGGCCTCTTCACCCGTCCGGTGGCGTTCATCTTCTCGGGTGAAATGGCGTTCGCCTATTTCATCTCGCACTTCCCGAAGAGCTTCTTTCCGGTGATCAACGGCGGCAGCCTCGCGATCACGCTCTGCTTCGTCTGCCTGTATCTTTCGACGTCGGGCGGCGGCCCGATCAGCGTCGACGCCATGATGGGCAAGAGGAGCTGACGCAGAAGGCCACAAACTCTGGTTCACCTCTCCCATCGGGAGAGGTGAACCTCGCGGCGACCGAGCGAGCACCCATCACCCTCTCGCATCAGCTCCGCACCTTCACTTCGAGGGGCACGGCCGCGTCATATTTCGAATTGTGCAGGACCAGCGAGGTCCTGACATTGCGGACATGCGGCGCGGCGGTCAGATGGGTGACGAACTCCTGGAACGTCGCCATGTCCGGCGCCACGCATTTCAGGATGAAATCGACCTCGCCCGAGAGCATCCAGCATTCGCGCACCAATGGCTCGGCCCGCACGAATTCCTCAAACGCCTTCAGATCCGCGTCCGCCTGGCTCGACAGGTGGACCGAGGCAAACACCGTGACGTCGAAGCCGAGCTTGCGAGGATCCAGCAGGCCGCGATAGCCCTGGATATAGCCCTCCTCCTCCAGGGTCCGGACCCGGCGCAAACAGGGCGGCGGCGAAATCCCGACCCGCTTGGCGAGCTCGACATTGGTGATTCGGCCGTCGGCCTGGATCTCCCTCAGGATCTTGAGATCGATCTCGTCTAGATTCTTCGACACGGGACTTTCGTTTCCTGGAACTTTGGCTGCACCGGCCACGCTGCCGGCAACACTCTGTAGCGCAGTCCAGGCCCTTTGCGCAATTTTATTGCGCGTGCACTGCGCAATCGCTTTGTCGTGAAGGGAAAATTCGCCGACTTGGATTGCAGTTCTTGCATAGCTTGCCACATGCCTTAGACTTGGATTTGACACTTTCGGCGCCCCCGCGATGCCTTTCCGGGCTTTCCCCGCTCAAGCGCTGACCAGCCCCCGTCCCAGTCAGTCAAGAGACGCTACGCCCATGTCCGCGCCTATTCATGCCAAGGTCGTCATCATCGGGTCCGGCCCGGCCGGCTACACTGCGGCGATCTATGCGGCGCGCGCCATGCTGGAGCCGATCCTGATTCAGGGCATTCAGCCGGGCGGGCAGCTCACCATCACCACCGACGTGGAGAACTATCCGGGCTTTGCCGACGTCATCCAGGGCCCCTGGCTGATGGAGCAGATGGAGAAGCAGGCCCGCCATGTCGGCACCAGGATCGTCACCGACCTCGTCAACAGGCTCGAGACCGCGCAGCGCCCGTTCCGCCTGACCTGCGACAGCGGCGATGTCTATCTCGCCGACACCGTGATTCTCGCGACCGGCGCCCAGGCGCGCTGGCTCGGCATCCCCTCGGAGGAGACCTTCAAGGGCTTTGGCGTCTCGGCCTGTGCGACCTGCGACGGCTTCTTCTACCGCGGCAAGGATGTCGTGGTGGTCGGCGGCGGCAACACCGCGGTCGAGGAAGCGCTGTTTCTGACCAACTTCGCCTCGACGGTGACCATCGTGCATCGCCGCGACCATTTCCGCGCCGAGCGCATCCTGCAGGATCGGCTGTTCAAGCATCCCAAGATCAAGGTGGTCTGGGACAGCGCCATCGAGGAAATCTGCGGCGACCAAAATCCCGCCAAGGTCACGCATGTCAGGCTGAAAAACGTGAAGACCGGCGCCGTGACCGAGCTCGCCGCCCATGGCGTGTTCATTGCGATCGGCCATGCGCCTGCAACAGAGCTCGTGCAGGGCCAGGTGAAACTGAAACCCTCCGGCTATGTCGAGGTCGCGCCGAATTCGACGGCGACCTCCGTGCCCGGCCTGTTCGCGGCCGGCGACGTCGCCGACGAAACCTATCGGCAGGCAGTGACTGCTGCGGGGCTCGGCTGCATGGCCGCCCTCGAAGCCGAACGCTTTCTCGCCTTGCGCGCCAGCGAGCGCGCGGCAGCCGAATGAAGATGAACCATGCCTAGATCACGCGACGGATTTACCGATATGGATTGGGACAAGCTGAAGGTGTTTCACGCGGCGGCGGAGGCAGGGAGCTTCACGCATGCCGGCGAGCAGCTCGGACTGTCCCAGTCGGCTGTTTCGCGCCAAGTCAGCGCGCTGGAACAGGAGCTCTCGGTCTCGCTGTTCCATCGTCACGCCAGAGGCCTGATACTAACCGAGCAGGGCGACCTTCTGTTCCGCACTGCGCATGATGTTTTCATGCAGTTGCAGGCGGCGCGCGCCAAGCTCACCGACAGCCGCGAGCGGCCAAGCGGCGACCTCAAGATCACCACGACCCCGGGCGTCGGCATCAACTGGCTGATCCCGCGGCTCGGCGAATTCACCGCGCTCTATCCGGAAATCCGCATTCAGCTGATCGTCACCGACGAGGAGCTGGACCTCTCGATGCGCGAGGCGGATGTCGCGATCCGCACCCGCAAGCCGACGCAGCCGGACCTGATCCAGCGCAAGCTGTTCTCGATCGGCTTCCACGCCTATTGCTCGCCGGAATATGTGAAGCGCTTCGGCACCCCGCGGACGCTCGACGATCTCGACGCCCATCGCATCATCACGCTGTCCGACGGACAGGTCGCGCCGCATCTGCAGAACCGCAACTGGCTGGTGGAAGCCGGTCGCAACGGCAGCGGCCCGCGCGAGGCTTATTTCAAGGTGAACAATATCCTGGGGCTGGTGCGCGCCTGCCAGCAGGGTTTGGGCATTGCCGCGCTGCCGGATTACCTGGTCGAAGACAATAACCGGCTCGTACAACTGTTCGGCGAGTCCGACTCGATCCAGCTCGACACCTATTTTGTCTATCCGGAAGAGCTGAAGACGGTGGCGCGGGTGCAAGTGTTCCGTGACTTCGTCGTGAGCAAAGCGCAGCGCTGGCCGTCCTGATTTTGCGCATGTCTGACATGCGGCGCCCCCCGTTGCCGCATGGCGCAAGCGCGGACCATAATACTTTTACGCTGAGCATTCGCGTTGCGCATTTGTCCCCCTCCTCCAGTGGCGCGGGAGCTCAGTAATCCCTCTTGGAAGGTGATTGTGTCGGCCTCACGTGGCCAATACCTCAAGCCGGGCTCGATCGAGCCCGGCTTTTTTTCTCTGCGGCATCAAAAACCATCGGCCGTTGACAGCAGCGTCAGTGCGCTTCATCATTCACGCATGGTCACGAATTCGTGCAGAAATATGCAGTCGAAAAAAGCTCCCCGGCCGGGGAGCTCAGATCGACGCGCGCGCTAGACCATCACGCCAACCGATCCGACCAACCCCGCCGCGAGTGCGGGGTTTTTTGTTTGCTCCGTCTCCGGCACTCAACCTCCAGGAGATGGACCATGAACGACGATTTTCGAACCCGACTGCGCGGCCTCTGGCTGCCGCTGGTCACGCCGTTTCGCGATGGCGAGATCGATTCACGCTCGCTGCAACGCCTGGTTCGGCATTATGCGGCGGCCCCGATCGACGGACTGATCCTGGCAGCCACCTCGGGCGAAGGCCTGCTGCTCTCGTCATCCGAACTGGAGCGGCTGGTCGACGAGGTGCGCACCGCGCTTGATGATGCCGGGCGCCGGCTGCCGATCTGTCTCGGGCTTGCCGGCGCATCGACGGCGAAGCTGCGTGAAGCCATCGACGAGACCGCCGCCTGGCCGATCGATGCCTATCTGATTTCGAGCCCCTACTACCTGCGGCCCTCGCAGCGCGGCTTGCGAGAGCATTTTACGGCGCTTGCCGACCACGCCTCATGGCCGATCGTGCTCTACAACATCCCCTACCGTAGCGCCGTGGGGATGACCAACGAGACGCTGCTGGCGCTCGCCGAGCATCCGAATATCGCCGGCCTGAAGGATTGCTGTGCGGACCGCGCGCAAACCAGCGAGCTGCTGCGGCACCGCCCTGCAGGCTTCCGCGTGCTGACCGGCGAGGACGCGCAATATCACGACGCGCTCGTCGACGGCGCCGACGGCGCCATCCTGCTCTCGGCCCATGTGGAGACACAGGCTTTCGCTTCCGTGCGTATCGAGCTTGCCGCAGGCCGCGGCGATGCGGCACGGGCCGCCTGGCAGCGCGTCTGTGAGCTGACCCGGCTTTTGTTCGCCGAGCCGAGCCCCGCGCCCGCCAAGCATTGGCTGTGGCGGCTGGGGCTGATCGACAGTCCCGAAGTCCGCTTGCCGATGGTCCCCGTCAGCGACGCGCTTGCGGCACGGCTCGACCATGAGATCACGCGCCGCGGCCTTTCCGTGCCGGCGACGCAGATGCGCGGCCTGGTTAACGTGGAGTGAGCCGCTTCATTGCAATCTCCGCCCCCGTGCGCGCGGCTCTTTAAGGAGTCGCGCGTATCAATGCCGCGCCAAGAAAATAAATGGCAGGGGGAAACAATGAATAGTCATATGCTCGCGCTGGCGAAAGCCGCGCGCATCGAAACTGCGCGCGATCTGCTGATGGTTTCGACCTTCGGCTTCTGGGCTTTCCTGCTCGGTCTCGCGCCTGTCATCGCCATCCATTTGTTCGGCGGCAGCTGAGCTTAACGAGAACTTGCTTGGTTAAGCCGAGGTAGCTCGCGCGCGCAAATGCGCGCGAAGTCGCGACGGGTTTTTAACGCCTCTCCTGTACACGTATTCGCATAACAAGAAACGCGGGGGCGTTTGTGCATACTCAGGACAATCAGGCCGGCACGCCGCAAGGCGTAGCCGCTCAAATCGTTACGATGCCAATGTCGCATCGGCAAGGTTTTACGGCGGCTAGCTTTGCCGACCGGACGCCGACCAACCAGGGCTTCACGACCGAGGACATCATCTGGGCGCTCGGCATCTGGAGCGCGATCATCTGCCTGTCGCCGGTGATCGTCTTCTACATGCTGATGGTGGCGTGAGGCGCCGGTCCGGTCCGGGACGCAGTCGGCAAAGCGCGAAGCGATCAAGTTTGATCGCGATCGCGCTTCGCCGCTGGCCAAGGGCTCGCCGCTACGGCCCGTATTTCGGCGCCGGCATCTGGTTGACGTCAGATTCGTCGGCAACGCAGGTGAAGTTGGCGGCGACACTGGTGCTGCCGCTGCCATTGTATCTCGCGACCTTCGGATAGACGCAGAGCGGCCGCGTCATCTCCACGGCGGGCGGCGTATCGTTGACGAATTTGGTGGCGATGATCGTGTCGGGCGCCTTGTCCTGCTCGACCCAGTTCACGAGCGGAGTGAGCGCGTCGAACGCGTTCGGACCCGGCCCGCCCGAGCAATGATACATTCCGGGCACCATGAACAGGCGCGCATAGCTTTGCGTCCGCTCCAGCCGCGGGTCCGAAGCTGCGCCGAAGCTTGCCGGCAGGACGCCACCGCGCTCGCCGGCGACGAGCGCATTGAAATAGTTGATGCTGTTCTGCGACGAGATCAGCGGGTCGGCCCAGCCGTGATACAGGATGAGCTTGCCGCCGTGCTCGCGGAATTCGCCGAGATCCGTCGAGGTTGCGTTCAGGACCCGGGCGAGCTGATCGTCCACCGTATCGACGTCGTGGTGGAAATCGAAATTCGTGAAATTGTGCGGGCTCGCGGGGTAGCCGAACCCCGGACCGAACACCCAGTAGAACAGGCCGTCGAAAGCCGGCTCCGGAAGCTGCTCCTGGAGCGCAAGTCCAAGCGCCAGCACATTGGCGGTCTCGTTGCCGCGCTCGGAGCCGACGCTGATGAGCTGGCCGTTTACGGGATCGACGGTGCCGGCATAATATTTCCGCATCGTCGTCACCTGGTCGCTGGTCAGGCAGGCGGGCGGGACGTTGCCGGCGGTGCACTGCAGCACCTTGGGATCGAAATGGCAGTCGCGCGGATCGGTCAGGAACTGGTCGGTGGGAGCTCCACCGTCCCGGCCAACGCAGTGCGCAAGCACCGCCTTGTTGATCAGCGTCATCTGGCTCGGCTGGATGAACCGTGCCGGGCTTGCATGGGTGTCCTGCCACAGGTTGATCGCGGCCATGTGCAAATGCGTGCGGTTGAAGGCCGGGGCACCGGCCAGGATGCCGTCATAGTCGCGAGGGAAGCGCTGCGCTTCCATCAGCGCGTTCTGGCCGCCGGTGGAGCAGCCGGCAAAATAGGCCTTGTCGGCGCTCTCCTGATAGAATGCTCGCGCAATCTCCTTGCCCTGCACCGTCATCACATGGATGGCGCGGTAGCCGAAATCCTTGATCCGCTCGGGATGCCCGAACAGGCCGGTGCTGGGATCTGGCGGATCGCCGAAATCGATCGCGAGCTGATTGCCCATGTTGCCGTCCGAGCCGCAGAACAGCGGATTGCAGCCCGAGGTGCCGGTGCCGAGATCGCTGTTGGTGGCGGCAAAGCCGGCCTGGATGCCTATCGCGAGCTCGCTATAGGTGATCACACCCTGAAACCCGCCGCCGCCCGTGCCGAGGAACCGTCCGTTCCATTTCGTCTCGGGCAGCCACACCTCGATCTTGATCGCGGAATCGGAGGTCGGCGTCAGCGTCGCCGTGACGCGACAGAATGGCGGCAGTTGCGTGAAGGTTTGCGGCGGATTGGAGCCGGGAACCACGAACGTGCCGGTCGTATAGTCGGCGGCCGACGTGATCGTCGCATGCTCCAGATTGAGGGATTGCAGGTTGGTGCAAGGGGTTGCCAGTGCAGGCGTCGAGGCGATGGCGACCGAGGCAAATAGGCCTGCGGCCGCGCCGATGAGGCACGGTCGAAGCATGGTCAGTCCTCCCTAATCGTTTCGATCTTGTTTTCGATCTTATAAAGGACGGCGAGAATAGCCGCCCAATGCGACAGGGTTGCAACGATCGATGGACACACGTCCGGAATCCGAGCAAGGCCGCCGCAATTGCGGCGTCGGCATGCGCGGTAATCGCCAACGGTCCCCGCGCCCGTATGACAGGTTTTTGAAAATGCCGTTCCGTCCAAAGCAAAAAAGATCCGACGAGATTCTGTCTCGCAACCGTTCGTTGCAATAAGCTGCGTTCGACGGACGGCGCTTTGAGCCGCGCCGTTCGCAACAGATCGGTCAATCGACGGCGCCGTTCGCAACGTGACAACTTCAAGCTCACGATCGGTCGGCGACGACCGACGAATATCCAAGGGAGGGACCATGAGCATCAAACATCTTTGCATTGCGGCGATCGCCGCCGTTGTGTTGCAGTTGGGGGCCGGAGCCTCGGCGGGCACCGCATCGCCGGCCAGAGCGCTTCAGATCGGCACCACGTTTCCCGACAACTTTCCGGTGATCGGGAACTTCTATCTCGGCAAGCCGGCGATCGGCTTTGGCTCCGCTGTCGGCCGCGTCGAGCACATCCCGGTGATCTTCCTGCACGGCAACAACGACAGTCCGTTTCCGACCAGTTGCAACCCGTTCGGGCGTGTCCAGGCCTTTGCGCAGTTCTTCCTCGATCATGGCTATCACCCGAGCGAGCTTTGGGCGCTCGGCTATCAGGGCGATCAATGCGACCTCGCGCAGGACAACACCCATCGCTCGGGCATCTCGCACACCACCGCGGTTGCGGTGCCGATGCTGCGCCAATTCGTCCGCGCGGTCCTCGACTTCACGGGCGCCAAGCGCGTCGACATCGTCGCCCACAGTCTCGGCGTCACGGTCGCGCGGGAATGGATGCTGGAGGACGACGCCTTCCGCAAGGTGCGGGCGCTGGTCGCCATCGACGGCCCCAATCACGGCATCATTGACTGCTCGCCGAACCCCGCCAACTTCTACCAGCTCCAGAGCGGCGGCGGCTTCATACCGAGCAGCGCGGTGTGTGACGAATATGGGTCCGACCACACGCAGTTGCTCACCGTCCTGAACGCCGCAGGCGAGACGCCGCCTCCCACGCGCTATCTCGTGATCCGCAACAAGCCGGGAACGCCCGACTTCGTCTACAACAGCCTGCCCGACGGCGCCCTGCTCGGCGTGCCCGCCGAGGATCGCGACGGCAACGCGCATGATTTCACGGAAAGCGCGGGACTTGCCGGCGCCAGGACCATCGACCTCAGCGGACAGGGTCAATACGACCCGATCCTCGGCAGCGCCCATCTCGGCATCCTGAACTCGCCGGACTCGCGCAGCGCTGCGCTGCAGTTCTTGACCTCGTTTCCGGGACGGCCCGATCAGGAGCAGGACTAGCTAGCGCAGGACGCGCAGACCGAGGCGCTGCAAAAACGAACGGGGTGAGGTGAGCTTTCCGACAAAAGCTCGCCCCACCCCGGCGCCGTCCCTCACGCAAAAGACTTCTTGAAGAAACGCCTCTTAAAGGAAACGCGTGTCCTAAGAAAAGCGCGCAAATAAAACGCGCGAATGCCGCGCGCTATTTGTCCGTCCACATCGGGGACAGGCAGCGAACATCACGCCGCCTGCTTGTGCATCGTGCCGCTGCTCGAAGCGGAGCCGCGGATCGCCTTTACCGAACGTTCGATCGCAGCCCAGAGTCTGGCGATCTCCGCCGCCGCGCGACCTTCGGCGTAATATTCGCGCACGCCTTCGCCATGGCCGAGCGCCATCAGCAGGTCGGCGCGGTTGGTGATCTGGCCGCCCCAGACCGGCGCGCGGAATTTGGCCAGCGCTTCGCGCGCAATGGCAACGATCGGACTCTCGGCATCGTCACGACGCGCCGGTGCGCCGTTGAGCACCACGGCATAGGGCTTGCGCGCCGCGCGGCAGGTCTGGATGGTTTCCTGCACCGCGTTGACGTCGAACACGCCCGGACGTGCCGGGATGATGACCATGGTCGCGTTCCTGATCGCGTCTTCCACGACGGCCGAGGTATTCGGCGGCGTGTCGATCAGAACCCACTCGACGCCATCGCGCTTTGCCGCAGCGACGATGGAGGTGACCGAATTGACCGCGGTCTTGATCGGCGGTTCGTTGGTGCCACGCAGCTTGTGCCACAACGTCAGCGATCCCTGCGGATCCGCATCGATCAACAGGCACGGCTTCGTCGCCTTGATCTGCGCGGCGAGATGAGCGGCTAGGGTGCTCTTTCCCGAGCCGCCTTTACGCGATGCGAAAACAATAACGTTCATACCCTTGGCCTCCAGATTGACCCCAGAAGGTAAAAATGAATCACCGCGCTGATTCGCGAAAGAGGAATGTGTCGACGTATGTAACGAAACCACTGATTGCTGCCTGCGCTTGCTTTTGAGTCACAGTCACGATCACGCAAATCTCACACTGGGAAACAAGCCGAAATATTGCAGACGGAATCCGGACCGGATCACCCTTCGATGTCACACGTCGACATCACACATGGCCTCCCGCAGTGCGCGAGCTGCGCTGCCCACTCGCATTGACCCGTCGCATCCGCAAGCGATGTTGCAGGTCAGCTGGCAAGTGACGCTGGCCAGTCAGGTTGGGAAGTCAGCTTGGGAAGTCACTTTGAGAAGCCGCGTCGGCAAATCATGCGAGAGCTCACGCCATCCGGACGCGCGAGGCAGGTGCGACAAGCCAGGCACGCCAGACACAACTCTTGCGAGCAATCGGCCCATGCCCTTTGCTTCGTGACGGAGAACAAAACGAGTCCCTTGCAGCAACGAGCCGGGCCCTCGCACGCAGGGAGCGGCCCGGCTGATCCCGTCTGGACTGTCTCGATGTCTTGCGCGGGTCCCCGACCCGCTCAGGTATCGTCCGGCCGCGGCCTCTTGATCCGGTGCGCCCTGACCTTTTCGGCTGCAGCGGGCCTGATGCTCAAGGGTCTGCCCGTAGCATCCGCCGCGTCCTCGCGGGGCTCGGGGCCGGGGCGGAAGAAGGCGCGGCATTGCGGCGACAGCTGCGACTTGTTGCGGACCATGCAGGCGGTGACCCGGTCGACGTCGGGAATCTCGGAGCTGCACAGCCGGAACGCGTCGGGCGTACAGGCCTGCTGCTGTTCGGCGGTATAGGCACGACTTTCGCCTGACGCCAGCACGGAAGCGAGTCCCGTACCGAGCAGCAGTGCGAATCTGATCCTCGCATGCGATGTGATAGACATTCGAGTTTCCCCTCAAAGCGACCCGTGCAAAGTGTGCGGTCAAGGGCAACTGCTTCGCAAGTGTCGCGTGCGGGTTCCCCTAGGGAACGCACAGATCGCAGCGCGGGCGTGGCTTGGCTACAACAACAGGGAATACGGGCACGCGACCCGCTCACGCCTGATCCGGCAGCGACCGCGCCTGCGTCACGTCAAAGGGATGGTCGATGAGGCATTGTGCGCGCTCCACAAATGCCTGCGTTGCCCGCGCCTCACCTTTGGCGGCATGAGACCGCCTGACGATGACGAAGGTCTCCGCCGTGCCACAGCCCTCCATGTGCAAAGGCTTTAGCAGGAAGCCGTCGCAATCGTGTCAGGCACACCGTTGCCAAATGGACAAGGCGGCGGTTGGTTCGGGCACGGCCCTCAACGCGGCCCGGCAGCGCCGCCGACATCGACTCTGACCGCGCCACCGACCTTCACGCACGTATCGCTGCCCTCGACTTTCACAAAACCGGCGCCGAACGCGGCGCAGGAATTGCCGGCCGCGCCCTTCGCAGGCGGAAGCCGACCGAGCGGGGTTGCATAGTCCGGTTTGGCACGATTGGCCGGATCGGCGGGGGCTGCCGAAGCCGACAGGATGGCGATCATCATGGAGAGCAAGGCGGTTCGCATACCAGCTCCTGATGCGTGCCGGCCGATTTTGCTAACCAACCGCGCTTTCCTGTCGGGCAAGCTCTTGGCGATGCGGGGTGAATTCAACTGCTTGGTACAGTTGGGTGGGCTCGAACCACCGACCTCCTGTTCCACAGACAGGCGCTCTAACCAACTGAGCTACAACTGCATCCTTTGACGGCGCCCCCTGAAAAGGGGGGCCGGACGGGGCGGAAACTAGGTGCAAAGGCCTGTTTTGGCAAGGCCGTAACGGGGCTGAAACAGCCCTGTCCCTTCAGCTTTTTCAAAGCAAAACCCGGGCGGTTTCGCCCGGGTCAATCTTAACTCAACGAGGCACGCTGCCGCTTCGAATACGCTTAAACTCTACTCACCTACCCACTTCGAAAAACGGTTGCTGGCGCCCGACGTTTTAGGCCGCCGGCTTGTAGTACTTGGCCGCGTTGGCCTTGATCGGCTCGGCGGTCTCGGCGGCGCACTTCTGGGCGAGCTCGGCCAGCTCCTTGGCCTGGGACTGCAAGGTCTCAAAGGCCTTGCGCGCGTGGGCGGTATACAGCTCAAGCGCTTCCGACGGCGACTTCGCGCTCAGGAGCTCCTGGGCGAAATCGAGATTGGCCGTGGTGTTGGCCTTCAGGAACTCCATCACCTTGGCGGAATAGGAGCTTGCGCCCTTGCTCGCAGAGGTGAAGACCGCCTCGATGGTTGAATTGTGGGTCTCGGCGGCGTCCTTGAACTTGGCATAGTTGTCACGCGCCTGCGAAACGCCTTTCTCGGCGAACGCACGCACCTGCTCAGGCATTTCGAACGGAATCACGGAGGCAGAGAACGGATCGGTCGGATTAGTCATCGGCATGCTTCCTTCGGGCAAAGATGAAGCGAAATCCTCCTGACGTCCGCCGGGCAGCCAAGACACCTGGCGGGCGGAATTGGATCACGCGGCGGGGATCCCTCAACCGGGCTTGCTCAATAAACCTACGTATAGTGTCAATTTTGTGCATTGCAATGCAATTCAAGGTGCAGCGCTGTAGCAAAGGACCCGGCACGCGGGTACCGGGCCCTTGGAAATATTTGGCTTTTTCGTCCCGTCACGGAACCGACCGCGGGGCCGCCACATTAATTTTTTGGCTTTGCGGCATCGATCGCCGTGCGGCTGACCATCTGGCCCATCTCGTTGGCCTGCTCGGCGAGCGCACGCATCTGGCTCTGCACGAATTCGCTGTGCAGCCGCATCACCTCGGGAAGGTCCTTGGCATGCAGCAGCGCTTGCGCATAGTCGAGGGAAGCCTGCACGTTCTTTTCGGCATAGGCGATCGCCTTGGCGCCGATGTCCTTGGCACCGGCGCGCACGGTCGCGCCCCGCTCCTCCAGCGTGCCGGCAGCCGTCTGCGCACCTTCCAGGAAATGCTCGAAGGTCTTGCGGGCCTGCTCGACGCTTGCCTCCGCCATCGACCGCATGTCCTTGGGAATTTCAAATCGATCACGCATTTCTTCGGCCATGATCCCTCTCCCTGGGCTGATATTTTTGAGATTTACGGCGCTTTTGCCTGCCTCGCCAATGCCTGGCTCGGCCCAAGTCCTCCGTCGCCGCGCCGCTGCGGCAAGGACTAACCGCGAAAGACTTCGCGGCCATGACGCAAATCAACCCCACGCGTCCCATCGTGGACATTTGATCACCTTTTGCAACGGCGGACCGCAGCACAAGTTCGAAGCCGCCGCCGAATTAAGGTTTACCGCTTCTTTGGCGGTCGCGACGACGCCCGCCCGTGGACCTGACTTTCCCGCCTTGCGATACTAACCTTGTGTTAAGGCTGCCATACTGGCAGCCAATTCCTTCTCGCCGCCGCCGAGTCGAGGCCCAACAGCAAGTCAGCCGGTTCTAGTCGCCAACCATGAACATGATGGAATTTCAGTTGCAGGGCGTCAGCGATCCACGGCTCGCGGTGCATGCAACGAGCGCACTGCCGGCATGGCTGTGGTCGACCGATGGCAGCCGCATTCTCTGGGCCAATCCGGTCGGCGCCCGGATGTTCGGCGCCACCGATAGCGCCGAGCTTGCGACGAGAACCTTTGGACCGGCCGATGCGCAGCGCCGGCAAGTCGCGCAGCTCGCCGGCCGCCTGCCGGCGAACGCCATGACCCGGCTGGAGCGGCTGCGCGGGTTTGGCGCACGGCCCGGCATGCTCGCGACCTGCGCCTGCACGCGCCTTGCTTTCTTCGACGGCAGTTTTGGCGTGCTGATCGCTCCGGTCGAGGGCGCCAAGACCAGCATGCCGCAGCTCGAGCGGCTGCAGCGGCTGGTCGCCGGCATCGCAGCGCCCGTTGCGGTGTTTTCGTGCGACGGCGCGCTTGCGGCCGCGAGCGAAGCGGCACGGCCGCTGCTGACGTTTGGCTCGCTCGCCGAGGCCGGGCTCGACGAAGCGCGCCATGCGGCCCTGCATGCCGGCCGCGTCGATACGCCGACCGAGATCGGCGCCATCGTGCTGCAACGGATCGGCAGCGGATCCGACACCGCTCTGGTCGCGCTGATCACCCCCCCTGCTCCACCGCAAGATCTGCCGGCGGAGGCGATGGAGCTGGAGGCGGAAACACCAAGGCCTTACCAGCAGCCGGCGCTGTCGGGCGAAGCACCGGCGGAATTTGCGATGTTCGATGCCTTCGCCGAAGAGCCGCCGGCACAAGCTGGGGCGAATGAGCCGGCACAAGGCGAGCCTCTGGCGGAGGCGCCGACCGCGGAGGCCGAGCCCTCGCCCTATGTCGAGGCCGTTGCCGACGAACCGGCGGTCGAGAGCAATGGCGCCGCGTCCGAGCAAGCGGCGGCCGCGCCGCCGGCGGCAGTCGCGTGGCGCGATCTGCCGGTGTCCGAGCCGCGCCTGCAGCCGCTGCGCTTTGTCTGGGCCATGGACGCGGATACGAGCTTCACGGTCCTGTCGGAGGAGTTCATCGCGCTCGCAGGCAGGCCGACGGCGAGCCGCCTCGGCCGCAGCTGGGGCGAGATCGCGGCGGCGCTCGGGATCGATCCCGAAAACCGGGTCATGCAGGCCTTTGCCACTCACGACACCTGGAGCGGCATCTCGCTGAACTGGCCGGTCGAGGATGGCGGGAGCCTTGCGGTCGAGCTCGCGGGGCTGCCGGTCTATGACCGCAGCCGGCGCTTTTCAGGTTTTCGAGGCTTTGGCGTGTGCCGCGAGCTCGATGCGCTGGCGCAGCTGGCGGCGTTCCGCAGGGCGCAGCTGCCAAACCCGACGCGAGCCACGGAAGGGCCGTCGGATGCCATCGTTCCGGCCGAATCGCAGCACGCTTCTGCCCAAGTTCCGCCCGTTGAGCCCGCTGTGATCATCGACGAGCGGGGCAAACCCGCCGCTCCCAACGAGACTTCACCCCCAACCGATCTGGATGAGCCAGTGGACACGCCGCCGCCTGCGGAGACGCCGCCAAATGTCGTGCCGTTCCGCCCATTGGGGAGCGAACCGAAAGCACCCAGCCTGACGCCCGGCGAGAACAGCGCCTTCAACGAGCTCGCCCGGCAATTGTCGGCGCGGCTGGAGCGCGATGGCGCTGCCGAGCCCGCGGCGCCTGCAGCGGAGCCCGTGACGGCCGCCCCGGCTGCAGCGGAAACGGCTGAACCTGCCCATGAGCCGAAAGCTCCAGCGGAGGCTGCCGCGCCGCCCGCTCAGCCTGCGGACCAGGCTGCAAGTCAATCCGCAAGTCAGCCCGAATGGCTGATGGCGCCGGAGCCGCCGGCGCGCGGCGACAGCGGGCGCGACCGCATGCTGCTCGACCTGTTGCCGACCGGCGTCCTGATCTACCGGCTCGACCGCCTGCTTTATGCCAACCCGGCCTTCCTGGACCGCATGGGCTACCCGTCGCTGCACGCGCTGGAGCAGGCCGGCGGGCTCGATGCGCTCTATGTCGAGCCGGGCGTGAACACCTCGAGCGCCACCAGCACCTCGGAAGCCGGCACGCCGGTGACCATCGCGGCGAGCCAGCCGGCCGCCGAGCACGCGACGCCGACGGAAGCGCGGCTGTTCACGATCTCATGGGACGGCGATTCCGCCCTCGCCTTGATGTTTGCGCATGTCCCACACGCCGCGCCCGTCGCCGCGACGCCGGCGATGCCGCCGCCCGCGCCCGTTCTGGTCGCTCCGCCCGCGCCGGCCGGTCACGCCAATGCCGAGGACCTCGCCGCCATTCTCGACACCACCGCCGAGGGCATCCTGATGTTCGATGCCAGCGGCAACGTCCATGCCTGCAACCGAAGCGCGGAGGCGCTGTTCGGCTATGAGGGCGACGCGCTGACCAGGCGCAATCTCACCGAGCTGTTCGCGCCCGAGAGCCAGCGCGTGGTGCTGGACTATCTCGAAAGCATCAAGGACGCGGGTGTGGCGAGCCTGCTCGATGCCGGGCGCGACGTGCTCGGCCGCGTCAGCCAGGGCGGCTTCATCCCGCTGTCGATGACCATGGGCCGCACCCGCGCCGACGGGCCGAACTTCTTCGCGGTGTTCCGCGACCAGTCGCAAAGCAGGAAGAGCGACAACGAGCTGCACGAGGCGCGCCGGCTCACCGAGCGCGCGGCGAGCGCCAAGGCCGACATGCTGGCGCGCATCAGCCACGAGGTGCGGGCGCCGCTCAATGCCATCATCGGCTTTGCCGAGGTGATGATCGGCGAACGCTTCGGGCCGCTCGCCAATGAGCGCTATGCCGAATATCTGAAGGACATCCGCGCCTCCGGCGAGCGCGTGATCGCGATCATCAACGACCTCACCGAGCTCACACGGATCGAGACCGGCAAGCTCGATCTCGCCTTCACCAGCCAGAACCTCAACGAGCTCGTCGAAAATTGCGTCTCGGTGATGCAGCCGCAGGCCAATCGCGAACGGATCATCATCCGCACCTCGCTGGCACACCTGCTGCCGCCCGTGGTGGCGGATGCGCGCTCGCTGCGCCAGATCACCATGAACCTGATCGGCAACTCGATCCATCTCGCCAATCCCGGCGGCCAGGTGATCGTCTCCACCGCGCTCTCCGACTATGGCGAGGTGGTGCTGCGCGTGCGCGACACCGGCCACGGGCTCAACGACAACGAGGTCGCGGCCGCGCTCGAGCCGTTCCGCGCGCCGGCCCCCTCCGACAAGGCGAACGAGAAATCGGGTCTGAACCTGTCGCTGACGAAGGCGCTGGTCGAGGCCAACCGCGCCCAGTTCCACATCAAGACCGGCGGCCGCTCCGGCACCTTGGTGGAGATCGTGTTCGCCCGCGCGCTGGCGCGGGCGTGAACTCTCAACAAGCCGGCGCGCGGCGCTCGGCGGCGCGACGACGGCTGCCGAGCAAGAGCGGTCCATAGGCAAGCGCGAAGCCCGCGAAGGCGGCGACCCAGGCAAAGCCTGCGATATGGAGCAGCACCTCGCTTGCCGCCGGATGAAGCACGGCGCAGATGCGCGCGACAGCCGCGATGATGATGGCGAGATAGATCGCCTGCGTGGCGCGCGAGGCCGTAAGCACCTCGCCGGTATGGCCGAGGGTCGCCCGCGTCATCACCGCGAGCGTCATGATGCCGGCTGCGCCCGTCATCCAGGCATGGATGCCGGCACTCGCCGGCACGACGTCGAAGCCCGCCAGCGCATTGAGCAGGAAGCCGAGCGGCACGAAGGCGTAGCCGACATGAAGCACGGTCAGCAGCCGCTCGCGAAGCGTCCGCTCGCCGGCCCAGCGCGACAGCCGCACCAATTGCAGCACCCCGGCAAGGCCAAGCACGGCGCCCGTCACCTGATGGTCCGGTGCAACGATCCACCCCAACAGCGCAACCGCGCTCACCAAGATGGTGATCTTGTCGAAGCGGCCGAACGGCACCGGCAGCCGCCCGGGCCCCTGCCGCACCAGCCAGTTCCGCGTGAAGCTCGGAATGATGCGTCCGCCGATCAGCGAGATCAGAAGCACCACCACGGCGATGCCGATGCGGATGGCGTAATCGGCGCTGCCGGCAAAATGCGCTTCCAGGTGAAAGGCGAGGTTGCCGGCGAACAGCACCAGCACGAGTGCGACGACGGCCAGATTCCGCCAGTTCCTGCCGGCAACGATCTCGCGCGCGGCGGCCGCTGCGACCAGCAGCAGGAAGCTCGCATCGATCACCATGGCGAGCCACCAGCTGGTCTCGGCCGAAAACGTCACCGCGATGCGTCCGGCGAGCCAGGCCACGACCAGGGCAAGCAGCGGCGTGCCCTGGATCGGCAGCCGGCCGGTCCAGTTCGGGATCGCCGTGAACAGGAAGCCGGTGATGACGGCAGGCAGATAGCCGTAGAGCATCTCATGCACATGCCAGTCGCGCGGGGCAAAGGCCGAGGTCAGGCGCAATTCCCCGTGAAAAACCGGGAGCCAGACCAGGATCGCCACGGTGGCCTGGATCGCTCCCAGCAGAAAGAAGGGGCGAAAGCCCGCGGCCAACAGCGGCCAGCCCTGGAATTCGCGAGTGCGTGGAACTGCCATGTGACCGTGCTCCCGAAATTGATCCGCCTCAAAGGCTCGCCTCGCCATTTAGGCAGAAGAGGAGACGGCATTATTGTGCCGGGACAAACTTCCCGGCGGAAGTTGCGACCCGGTCGCGGCAGAGGGAAGATTATGGCCACAGTCGACAATTCGATGGTCGCGGACCTGCCGCTGTTCGCCGGGCTGGCGGCGGCCGACCTCACCGAGGTGCTGCGCGAAGCCCGCTCCAGCCGCTTCCCGAAGAACAGCGCCGTGTTCGAGCAGGGCGCGGACGCGGCCTCCTTCTTCCTCCTGCTGCACGGCCATGTGCGCGCCAGCAAGACCACGCCGTCGGGCGAGCAGATCGTGGTGCGCTATGTCGCGCCGGGCGAGATTTTCGGCGTGGCACCGGCGATCGGGCTGCCGTGCTATCCGGCGACGGCGACCGCGGTCGACGACAGTGTCGTGCTGGTCTGGCCAGCCGCCGCCTGGCCGCGGCTGATCGCCCGCTTTCCGCAGCTTGCCACCAACACGCTGCAGACGGTCGGCAGCCGCCTGCAGGAAAGCCACACCCGCGTCGTCGAGATGCCGACCCAGCAGGTCGAGCAGCGCGTCGCGCACGCTTTGCTGCGGCTGGCCAAGCAGTCGGGGCGCAAGGTCGACCATGGCATCGAGATCGATTTTCCGATCAGCCGCCAGGACATTGCGCAGATGACCGGCACCACCCTGCATACCGTGAGCCGCATCCTGTCCGGCTGGGAACAGGCGGGCCTGGTCGAGAGCGGCCGCCAGCGCATCGTGCTGCGCGAACCGCACAAGATCTTCGTGCTCGCCGAGCAGGCGCCGGGCGAAAGCGGGGCGGGCTAGTCTCGCCCACGCCAATGTCGAACCGTCATCCTGAGGTGCCGGAGCGCAGCGAAGGCCTCGAAGGATGCGCGGCCCGACTGCGGCAGCGGGGCCATCCATCCTTCGAGACGGCCGCTTGCGCTGCCTCCTCAGGATGACGGTTCGACTTCACCCGCACGCCTGCAGCTCCCGCAGGAAGGCATTGCTGTCGATGCCATGCTCGCGGCAGGCGTCTTCGACGGTATGGAAGGTTGCGATCGGGCAACCGACGCAGCCCATCCTGTGCGCGAGGAACACGCGGATCGTCTTCGGTGCGGCGCGCATCACATCGTCGACCAGATCATACAATGACGGGGACACGGACAGTGGGAGGGACATGGGCGTCTCCATTCGGATCTGAACGGTAACGCTCACGCGGCTGCACGTGTTTGTTGCGGAGCAAGTCCCGGAGCGGTCGGCTATACGGCCCGGCTGTGCAGCCGCTGCGACTGGTCGAGATGCGCGTCGAAGGCGGCGGCGACGCTGCGCACCAGGAAGCGCGACTTGTCGGCGACCTTGAGCGAGTTCCCCTCGATCTCGACCACGCCGTCGGAGACCAGCTGCTTCAGGCGCGGAGCGGCTTTCAGCATGGCGTCCGCGCCGGTGCCGTGGCGCGCGCAGATCGCATCGATGTCGACGCCGAAATCGCACATGATGCGCTCGATGATCTCGCCGCGCAGGACATCGTCCTCCGTCATGGCATAGCCCTTGGCGGTGGCGAGGCGGCCGGTGGCGATGGCATCCGAATAGCCATTGATCGCAACCTGGTTCTGCACATAGCCCTGCGGCAGGTGCCCGATGGCGCTGGCGCCGAAGCCGAGCAGGACCGAGCTTTCGTCGGTGGTATAGCCCTGGAAATTGCGGTGCAGCCGCCCTTCGCTCAGCGCAACCGCCATCTCGTCCGACGGCAGCGCGAAATGATCGAGCCCGATCTGGATGTAGCCCGCTTCCTTCAATGCGTTTGCGATCGCGCAGGCCTGGTCGTAGCGCTCGACGCTGTCCGGCAGCCGGGCCTCGTCGATCTTGCGCTGGTATTTCTTGAAGGTCGGGACATGGGCGTAGCCGAACACGGCGAACCGGTCGGGGCGCAGCTCGATGCAGCGCCGCACCGTATCCAGGCACGAGGCGATGGTCTGGTGCGGCAGGCCGTAGATCAGGTCCAGATTGAGCGCCTTGATGCCGGCGCGCCGCAAATTCTCGGCGGCCGTTGCGGTTTCCTCGAAGCTCTGCACCCGGTTGATGGCATATTGCACCGCAGGATCGAAGCTCTGCACGCCGAGGCTGGCCCGGTTGACGCCGCCGAGCGCCAGCGCGTCGATCATGGCGGGAGACAGCGTACGCGGATCGATCTCGACCGCGATCTCGGCCGACGGCAGCACGAAGAAGGCCTGCCTGATCGCCCCGATCAGGTCGGTAAAGGATTCAGGCGCCATGATGGTCGGCGTGCCGCCGCCGAAATGCACATGGCTGACCTTCATCCGCCGCTCGATCTGCCGCGAGATCAGCTCGATCTCGCAGCGAAGCGCGGCTTCATAGACGGCGATCGGCTCGTCGCGCTTGGCGACGGTGGTATGACAGCCGCAATACCAGCACATCGAACGGCAGAACGGCACATGCAGATAAAGCGAGGCCGTGGCGTGCTGCGGGATGCCCTTGAGCCACTTGGCGTAGGTTTCCGGACCGATGCTCTCGGAGAAGTGTGGCGCCGTTGGATAGCTCGTATAGCGCGGCAGACGCTCCTGCCCGTAACAAACCGCCAGATCTGCTTTCATTTCGAACCTGTAATTCCGAATCAAGCTGCCGGCAGTGCCCAGCCTGCCAAAAGCAATTGATAACTCAAGCTGAGAAAGTGACCTTGCGCTCGCTCAAAGTCGGGGCAGTTCCCAAGAACGAAGTGCGAATGCACCAATTCTTCCCTGCAAGGTTCGAGCACGCCTGACATGATCCATAGCTGATTTCCCGCGCCAACGCTTCACGAAAATTGACGGAAACTGCGGCTCAGCCCCCGAATTCAGCACGCCGCTCGTAACCGGGACGGACTATCCCGCATGATGGCTGTGCAATCGTTTTTGATGTTTTTTGATTGGGTCCGGTCACAAAGTCCCTGGGAGCCCGATCTCAGTAGAGTTCCGCAGCCATGGTGCAAAGCAACGGAAGCTTGTCGCAGCGCAAACTCGCTCGCGGCAATCGGGACATGATGGCGGCGTTCAGACAGTTCCAAATAAAGGACGCCTCCCATGTTCACCCGCAGAGCAGCCCTGATGAGCGCCGCGGCCGCAATCATTGCGTTGGCTACGCCCGCGCTTGCTGCAGAACTGAATTTGCCGCGCCAGAAGGTCGACCTGGTGGCACCGCCCTTCGTGCATCCCCACGAGCAGGCCACCAAGGAAGGGCCGAAGATCATGGAGTTCCGGCTCGTGATCCAGGAGAAGAAGATGGTGATCGACGAGAAGGGCACCACCTTCCAGGCCATGACCTTCAACGGCTCGATGCCGGGGCCGCTGATGGTGGTGCATGAGGGCGACTATGTCGAGGTCACGCTGGTCAATCCCGCGACCAACAGCATGCCGCACAATATCGACTTCCATAGCGCGACCGGCGCGCTCGGCGGCGCCGCGCTGACCCTGATCAATCCCGGCGAGCAGGTCGTGTTGCGCTGGAAGGCCACCCGTACCGGCGTCTTCGTCTATCACTGCGCGCCGGGCGGCCCGATGATCCCCTGGCACGTCGTCTCCGGCATGAACGGCGCGGTGATGGTGCTGCCGCGCGACGGGCTCAATGACGGGCACGGGCACGCCCTGCACTATGACCGGGTCTATTACATCGGCGAGCAGGATCTCTACGTGCCGCGCGACGAGAAGGGCAACTTCAAGTCCTACGACTCGCCGGGTGACGCCTATAGCGACACCGAGGAGGTGATGCGCAAGCTGATCCCGACCCATGTCGTGTTCAACGGCAAGGTCGGCGCGCTCACCGGCAAGAACGCGCTGACCGCCAAGGTCGGCGAGAACGTGCTGATCATCCACTCACAGGCCAATCGCGACAGCCGCCCGCACCTGATCGGGGGCCATGGCGACTATGTCTGGGAGACCGGCAAATTCGGAAATCCGCCGGAGACCGGGCTTGAGACCTGGTTCATCCGCGGCGGCTCGGCGGGGGCTGCGATGTACAGGTTCCTGCAGCCGGGTATCTACGCCTATGTCACCCATAATCTGATCGAGGCCGCCGATCTCGGCGCCACCGCCCACTTCAAGGTCGAAGGCCAGTGGAACGACGACCTGATGACCCAGGTGAAGGCGCCGGCCGAAATCCCGCCCTCGGAGACCAACTAGCAAGCCAAGGGGCGGTCACTGACCGCCCCGCTTTTTCTTCGAGGCTCGTCATGCTGATCGCATTCAAACTCAAACTGGCGCTGGCCTGCGCTGCGGGCCTTGCCGGCCCGCTCGCCGTCGCGCCGCTGGTCTCCGACCACGCAATGCGCCATGGGCTCGAGCCGGCGATGGTCGAGCTGGCGCCTGATACCCTGTCCTACCGCGCAGCCGGCGAGTTCACGAGGAGCGGAAAGGTGGCGGAAGCCCCGCTCGTCTCCATTCGCCTGGCAACGCCGCTGGCGGTCATGCAGCATCAGGTCTCGTCCGCCGACTACCAGGCCTGCGTCGATGAGGGGGCCTGCCATGCCCTCGACCGCGACGTCGTCGTCGCGCTTGACCGTCCAGCCGTGCAGGTCAGCTGGCACGACGCCAGCGCCTACGCGGCATGGCTGTCGCGCAAGACAGGCAGCCATTATCGCCTGCCGACCGACCAGGAATGGGCGCGGGCAGCGGGCAGCAAGTTCGCCGATGACGGCGTGGCGATCGACGCCTCTAATCCTGCGCAGCGCTGGATCGCCAGATATGACCGCGAGGCGGGGCGCGACCCCGAGACCGCGACGCGGCCGTTCGGCGCCTTCGGCGTCAACGAGAACGGCCTTGCCGATCTCTCCGGCAATGTCTGGGAGTGGACCGCGACCTGCTACGAACGCAGCGTGCTCGACGAGGCGGGCGCGGTTGTGAAAACCAAAGCCAATTGCGGCGTCCGCGTCGCCGAAGGCGCGCACCGCGCCTATGTCACCGACTTCATCCGCGACGCCCGCGCCGGCGGTTGCGCGGCCGGCACCCCACCCGACAATCTCGGCTTCCGCCTGGTGCGGGATGACGCGTCGTTCGTGCACAAGATCGCCGGTCGCTTCGCCAGGGCTTGGTTCGCGCGGGGATAGCCGTCAGCCGGCCACCGCCGCCGGCAGGATATCGGCGATCGCCTCCAGGAACAGCTCCGGCGATTGCAGTTGCGGGACATGGGCGCAGCCGGGGATGATCTTCAAGCCAGCATCGGGCAGCAGCGATGCAAGCTCCTCCGACATCGGCGGCGGGGTGGCCTCGTCTTGCTCGCCGACCATGACCAGCACCGGGACCTTCACTGCCGAAACCTCGGCGCGCAGATCGAGACCGGCCAGCGCCTCGCAGGCGGCGCGAAACACATTCACATCGGTGCGCAGGAAGGCCTCGCGACGATCCTGCATCAGCGCGGGATGCGCCGCCTGGAATTCCGGCGCGAACAGCCGGCGCATCGCGACATCGGTGATCGCGGCAAGGCCTTTGCCGGTTGCCGCCGCAGCCATGTCGCGGAACGCCTGCCGCCCCGGCTCGGAGAACGCGGCGCCCGCATCGGCAAGGATCAGCCGCGTCGCAAGGCCCGGATGCCGGATCGCCATCTGCAGCGCGACGAAGCCGCCATAGCCATTGCCGAGCACGATGGCCTCGCCGCCGGCGGCCACCTCGCGCACCAGATCCGCCATGCGGTCGGCGATCGCCGCAAGGCCCCCGGCAACGGCTTGCGACCGGCCGAAGCCCGGCAGTTCCGGCACGATGACGCGAAAGGACCTGGAGAGCTGAGGCGCGACTGCGTCGAAACTGGCGCGGTCGGACAGGAGCGAGTGAAACAGCAAGAGCGGCGTGCCCGCCCCCTGCTCTGCTGCGTTGATGCTGCCGCTGACGAAAAGCCGGTCCATGCCGTATCCCCCGGAGAAAGCCACCACAGGCGCGGCAAACGCCGGCGCGCGCGGACGATTGATAGATAAAAACGCAGCAATTTCAAGCTTTGTGTCTTGACGTGATATTTCACGAATGCAAGATTGGCGCACCCGATACTGGAAAATCCCATGCTTTTGCGGGAAAATGTCTACGAAAGCCTCCGCTCTGATATCCTGAGCTGTCGCCTGGCGCCAGGCGATGATATGCGCGAGCAGGAGCTCGCCGAGCGCTATGCGGTGAGCCGCCAGCCAGTGCGCGAGGCCCTGGCGCGGCTGGCGCGCGAGCATCTCGTCACGGTGCAGCCGCGGCAGGGCTACCGGGTCAATCCGATCTCGCTGTCGGACGCGCGCGATCTGCTGCGCTTTCGCCTGGCGCTGGAGCCGGCCTGTGTGGCCGAGGCGATCGAGAACGCGCCGGATGCGGTGTTGAAACGGCTCGACCCGTTCCGCAGCTTCTCCGGCGACCATGAAGCCTTCATCGCCTACAACCGCGCCTTCCACACTGCTCTCGCCAAAGCGTCAGGCAATCGCCGCATGGCGGCCGCGCTCTGCGACCTGATCGAGCAGGCGGATCGCCTGGTGCGGGTCAGCATCGCCAATCTCAGGGGGCACAACCCCGCAAAGCTTGTTGCCGAGCATGCCGCGCTGATCGACGCCATGCAGCGGCGCGACCGGCGCACGGCGGTGCGCATCATCAAGGACCACATCAGCCAGACCGAAAAACGCGTGTTGCCGGCGCTCAAGCGCAACGCGGTGATTGTCGACAAGGAGTGAGCATGAACATTTCCACCAGACCGGCCACGACCAACGTGGAGACCCATGGCAATTTCGTCGACGGCCGCGAGATCGAGGCCGGCAACGGCGAGCTGCTCGACGTGCGCAATCCCGCAACCGGCGAAGTGATCGCGAAGATTCCCAACTCCACCGCCGCGGACGTCGACCGCGCCATGAAAAGCGCGCGCGCGGCCTTCGAGAGCAGGGAATGGGGCGGTATGGACGTGCGCGCGCGGGCGCGCCTGGTCAACCGGCTGGCGGACGCGTTCGAGGCCAATCTCGACCAGCTCTACCGGCTGGAGACGCTCAACAATGGCCGCCCGGTCAACGAAACCCGCGCGCAGCTGTCGCGGCTGCCGGACTTCTTCCGCTATTTCGCAGGGCTCGCGCTGGCGCGGCGCGATTCCGTGATCCCCGTCGAAGGCTCCTATCTGAACTACACGCTGCGCACGCCGATCGGCATCGTCGCCAACTGCACGCCGTTCAATCATCCGCTGATGATCCTGTGCAAGTCGCTCGCCGCCGTGCTCGCCTCCGGCTGCGTCACCGTGGTCAAGCCGTCGGAATACACGCCGCTGACCACGCTGAAGCTCGCGCGCATCTTTGCCGATGCCGGCCTGCCGCCGGGCGTCTTCAATGTCGTGCTCGGGCTCGGCCACAGCGCAGGCCGGATGCTCGCCGAGCATCCCGACATCAACAAACTGGTGCTGACCGGCGGCACCGAGGCCGGGCGCATCGCGGGCTCGGCGGCAGCCAAGGTGTTCGCGCACCAGACGCTGGAGCTCGGCGGCAAGACGCCGGTGATGGTGTTCGACGATTTCGACGTCGACCGTGCCGTCAATTACGCCGCCTTCGGCGCCTTCATCGGCGCCGGGCAGACCTGCGTCTGCGCCTCGCGCCACCTAGTGCAGGCGTCGATCTATGACGAATTCGTCGCGAAGCTGAAAGCCAAGACCGAGAGCATCCGGCTCGGCGATCCCTTCGATCCCGCGACCCAGCTCGGTCCGGTGATCTCGGCCAAGCAGCGCGACCGCGTGCTGTCCTATTGCAATTTCGGCGTCGTGGACGGCGCAAAGCTGATGGCCGGCGGCGGCGCGGCCAAAGTGCCCGGGCACGAGAACGGCTATTTCGTCCAGCCGACCGTGTTTGCCGACGTGACCAGCGACATGCGCATCTTCCAGGAAGAGGTGTTCGGCCCCTTCACTTCCGTGACGCGCTTCACTGATGAGGCGGATGCGCTGCGCCTTGCCAACGACTCGCCGTTTGGCCTTGCGGCGGCGATCCGCACCCGCGACGTGGCGCGCGCGCATCGCGTGGCGGCGCAGGTCAAGGCCGGCATTGTCTGGGTCAACGACCATCATCGCCTCGATCCTGCCTCGCCCTGGGGCGGGGTCGACGATTCCGGCGTCGGCCGCGAGTTCGGCACCGAGAGCTTCAACGACCATTTCAACGTCAAGAGCGTGATGGTCGCGACCCACGATCAGCCCTTCGACTGGTACCGCGACACGGCCACACAGCGCCGGCTCAACTAGCGGCCGTCGGCCGCAAGCAAAGACAAAACGTCAAAACATAAATCAGGGGAGGACACACATGACATCGGTCAATTCAGGGAGCCGGCTGGACCGGCTTCCGGTCGGACCATTCCATCGCCGCATCATGCTGCTGGTCGGCATCGGCATGTTCTTCGACGGCTTCGACATCTATCTCGCCGGCTCCGTGCTCGGCGTCGTTCTGAAGAGCGGCTTCTCGACCTTGCCGCAGAACGCCGCGTTCATCTCGGCGACCTTCGTCGGCATGATGCTGGGCTCGTTCGGCACCGGCTTTCTCGGCGACCGCTATGGCCGGCGCTTTACCTACCAGTTCAACCTGCTGCTGTTCGGGCTCGCCTCGCTCGCGGCGGCGTTTGCGCCGAACATGACGGTCCTGATCGCCTGCCGCTTTGTGATGGGCGTGGGCCTCGGCGCCGAAAATGTCGTGGGCTACGCCACCATCACCGAATTCGTGCCGGCGCGCACGCGCGGAAAGTGGTCCGGCTTCACCACGGTCTGCGTCGTGACCGGTCTGCCGATCTCGCTGCTGGTGGCGTCGCTGGTCATTCCGCAATTCGGCTGGCGGGCGATGTTCATCCTCGGCGGCATCGGCGCGCTGATAGTCTGGTACATGCGCAAGTCGCTGCCGGAATCGCCGCGCTGGCTCGAGGCCAAGGGCCGCACCGCGGAAGCGGAAGCCTTGATGCAGGCGATCGAGCGCGAGGCGGCGCAAGGCCGAGCGCTGCCGGCACCCGCTGCCGCTTCGACCGTTGCGGTATCGAGCGATATCGGCACGCTGTTCGCAGCCCCGCTGCTGTCGCGGATGATCGTCGGCAGCGTCTGCCTGATCACCATCAACACGCTCTTGTACGGCTTCGTCACTTGGCTGCCGGTGTTCTTCATCAAGCAGGGGCTGTCGATTGCGACCTCGTTCGGCTATTCGCTGTTGATGGCGCTGGGCGCGCCGGTCGGCTCCGCCATCGGCGCGCTGACCGCCGATTATTGGGGACGCAAGCCCGTCATCATCGGCGCATCGCTGATCACGGTCGCGCTCGGGTCGTCTATCCCATGATCAGCGATCCCGTGCTGTTGCCGGCGGTCGGATTCGCGCTGACGGTGCCGATCTATGTGCTGGTCGCATTGTTGTTCGGCATCTACATCCCCGAGCTGTTCCCGACCGAGGTTCGGCTGCGCGCGTCGGGCATCGTCAACACGCTCGGCCGCGGCGCCACCATCGTCACGCCGTTCCTGGTGGTGATGCTGTTCGAGGCCCGCGGCGTCGCCGGCGTGATGGCGCTGATGATCGGGCTCCTCGTGGTGCAGATCGTCACCGTCTGGGCGCTCGGCATCGAGCCGCGGGCACGCAGCCTCGAGGAGCTGAAGGGCGAGGAGGCGACGAGCGGAGTGCTGAAGGAGGCGTCGTAAGCGCTTTTGCGAACACCACTCTCCGTCGCCCCGGCGAAAGCCGGGGCCCATAACCCCAGGGAGGCGTTTTGCGAAGGAAGATCGACGAACGCCGCGCACCACGGCTAGATTCCGCGGTATGAGTCCTGGCTCTGCGGCCGGGACGACGGTGCGCGAATGGGGACGCCGTCATTCCGGGGCGGTGCGCAGCAGCGAACCCGGAATCTCGAGATTCCGGGTTCGCGCTGGCGCGCGCCCCGGAATGACACCGAGAGAGTCTTACGCGTTCGTCAGCGCGACGCGGAATTCGGCTTCGGTCTTGGCCTTGACTTCGTCGAGCGAGACGCCGTCGGCGAGCTCGATCAGAGCCATGCCGCCGTCGCCGTGCTTGTCGATGGTGAAGACGGCGAGATCGGTGACGACCATGTCGACCACCCGCTCGCCCGTCAGCGGCAGGTTGCACTTCTTCAGAAGCTTGGGGCCGTCCTTGGCGGAGTGCTCCATCACCACCACGACGCGCTTGACGCCGGCGACGAGGTCCATGGCGCCGCCCATGCCCTTCACCATCTTGCCGGGGATCATCCAGTTGGCGAGGTCGCCGTTCTGGGCCACCTGCATGGCGCCGAGGATCGACAGATCCATGTGGCCGCCGCGGATCATGGCAAACGAATCCGCGCTGGAGAAATAGCTGGTCGACGGCAGCTCGCTCACCGTCTGCTTGCCGGCGTTGATGAGGTCGGGGTCCTCCTCGCCCTCATAGGGAAACGGGCCCATGCCGAGCATGCCGTTCTCGCTCTGCAGGCTGACGTCGACGCCGTCGGGGATGTAGTTGGAGACCAGCGTCGGAATGCCGATGCCGAGATTGACGTAATAACCGTCGCGCAGCTCCTTCGCCGCACGCGCGGCCATCTGTTCGCGGGTCCAGGCCATCAGACTTCTTCTCCCGTTGCGGCCGCATCCTTGGGGCGCGGCCGGGTGTTGCGGAACTCGATGCGCTTCTTGTCGGTGCCGACCTGAATCAGGCGCTTCACGAAAATCCCGGGGGTGTGGATGTGATCCGGGTTGATCTGGCCGGCGGGCACGAGGTGCTCGACCTCGGCGACGGTGACCTTGGCGGCGGTTGCCATCATCGGATTAAAATTGCGCGCGGTCTTGCGGTAGACCAGGTTCCCGGCGGTGTCGCCCATCCAGGCATGGACGATGGCGAGGTCGGCGAACAGGCTGCGCTCCATCAGATATTTCTGGCCGTCGAACTCCTTCACCTCCTTGCCCTCGGCGATCAGCGTTCCGACCCCGGTCTTGGTGTAGAAGGCGGGGATTCCGGCGCCGCCGGCGCGGATGCGCTCGGCAAGCGTGCCCTGCGGGTTGAACTCGAGTTCCAGCTCGCCTGCCAGGAATTGCTGCGCGAACAGCTTGTTCTCGCCGACATAGGACGAGATCATTTTCTTGATCTGGCGGGTCTCCAGCAGCCGGCTGAGGCCGATGCCGTCGACGCCGGCATTGTTGGAGACCACCGTGAGCCCCTTTACCCCGGAATCGCGGATGGCGTCCGAGAGGGTTTCGGCAATGCCGCAGAGGCCGAAGCCGCCGGACATGATCATCATGCCGTCCTTGAGGAGACCCTCAAGGGCGGACTTGGCGTCGGGATAAACCTTGTTCATGAAATGGACCTGCTGGAGAGCGGCACAAAGGCCTGCATTGAGCGGATTATTAGGCGAAATCTTCGCAATGCGTCAATGACGGGCGGCCGGCACCGGCGGATGCGACCATTTGCGGCGTGCCGCAGGTACCAATACGGCCCCGGCAAGCGCCTGTGCGCATGCGGGAAGCGGCCTTGAAAGCGACAAGAAAACCCCTCAAGTTGCGGTAGTTGGCTCGGGTTTCAGCGCGCCCCTGCCCTCCCCCAGGCACCAGCGATCCGCGCGACCCACCCGATCAGGATTTTCGGTCAGGACTTTCGATGGCATTGACGATGGCCCAAGGAATGAAGCGCCTGGGGACGCCGATTGTGGCGTTGCTCGGCCTCACGCTGCTTGCGCTGATCGCCACCTCCTGGCTGATCAACCGCGACGCGCTGCGGCAGGCGGTGGAGGCGCAGATCCGGGCCGTGACCGGGCTCGACCTCGTCATCAACGGCTCGACCGACATTTCGGTATTCCCCGGCAGTTATGTCTCCTTTCACGACGTCCGGCTGAAGGACGGCAACAGCACCGATCCGGCGCTGAAGGTCGATGTGCTGACCGCCAATCTCCGCCTGCTGCCGCTCCTGCTGCAGCGCTTCGAGATCGCGGACCTGATGCTGCTGCGGCCGCATATCCATGTGCTGCGCCAGGCCAATGGCGACAGCAACTGGACGCCCTTCATCGAGACCATCGCGCGCACCATGAAGCCGGGCGCCGAGAATCAGGTCTCGTTCTCGGAAATCCGCATCCAGGACGGCGTGCTCAATTTCGAGGATGCCGGCAGCCGTGGCGCCGAGAAGCTCGAGGACATCGACCTGTCGCTGGCCTGGCCCTCGATCTCCCGCTCCTTTGCGGCAACCGGCCAGTTCGACTGGCGCGGCGAGCGGGTCGACGGCTCGATCGGCATCAGCGATTTCGTCGCGGCCCTCTCGGGCGACCGCTCCGGGCTGAAGGCGCGGCTGTCCAGCGCGCCGCTGAAGCTCGCCTTCGACGGCACGGTCGCCAACCGCACCAGCGCCATGATGGAGGGCACGCTGACCATCGACAGCCCCTCCTTGCGCAACGCGCTGCAATGGACCGGGCAGGTGCCTCCCGCAGGCGGCGGCTTCGGCCGCTTTGCGCTGAAGGCGCGCGCCAATGTGGTAGGGGCCTCGATCGCGCTGACAAACGTCAATGTCGAGCTCGACGGCAATGTCGCCGAAGGCGTCATGACCTATTCCAACAACGGCCGGCAGACGCTGCAGGCGACGCTGGCCGCCGACGCGCTCGACTTCACGCCCTACATCTCGACGTTCCGCCTGCTCGCCAGCGGCCAGCATGACTGGAACAGGCAGCTGTTCGATCTCAACGCGCTGTCGGCGACCGATCTCGACATGCGGCTGTCGGCAGCGCGCGTCACCGTCGGCCCGTCCAGGCTCGGCCGCACCGCGTTCGGCGCCAACCTGCGCAACGGCGCGCTGGCGCTCTCGGTCGGCGAGGCGCAGGTCTATGGCGGCCTTGCGCGCGGCTCCTTCGCGGTGTCGCGGGCCGACACCGTGGCGGACGTGCGGGCGCAGTTCCAGTTCATCGACGTCGACCTCCAGGCTTGCGTCGGCGAGCTGTTCGGCATCGACCGCCTCTCCGGCCGCGGCAATCTCAACGTGTCGCTGTCGGCCTCGGGCTCGAGCCCGTTCGGCCTGGCACAATCGCTCGACGGCACCGCGACGCTGACCGGGCATGACGGCGCGATCTCGGGCCTCAACGTCGAGCAATTGCTGCGGCGGCTGGAAAAGAGCCCGCTCTCGCGGGTCGGCACGTTCCGCAACGGCTCGACGCCCTACGACAATCTGACCGTCGCCGTGAAATTCGCCGACGGGACTGCGACCACCGACGATATCCGCATCGAAGGTCCGGCTGCGCGGGTGACGCTGACCGGCACCGCCTCGGTGCCGTCGCGCGAGTATGATCTCAAGGGCGTCGCAAGCCTCACCCCCGGCGGCAATGGCGGCACGGCGTTCGACCTTCCCTTCGTCGTGCAGGGCCCGTGGGACGATCCCCTGGTCTTCCCCGATCCGGAAAGCCTGATCCGCCGCGCGCCGGCGGCAGCGCCTCTGCTCGATGCGGTGAAGGACAAGAAGACCCGCGACGCGGTCCGCTCGGTGATCGAGCGCTTCACCGGCGGCGGACAAAAGGACGCCGCCCCCGACGCATCGGCCTCCGCCGATCCCGGCAAGACGAACTGAAAGCGCGCAAATTTCTCAGACCCGTCATCCTGAGGCGCCGGCGCGCTAAGCGCAGGCCTCGAAGGATGAACGGGCCGGACCGCTGCAGCGGGGCCGTCGCCCTTCGAGGCTCGCGTCCCGCGAGCACCTCTCAGGGTGACGGTTCTACATTAGAAATCGCACGATAGTGGCGGCATCGCCCCCGGCACCGCGAATTAACCGTTGCGTCTTCGCCCGCGCGGCCAATCGGCCCGCGCGAAAAGCCCCGCCTCATCCACCAAGGTCTGAGGCGATTGACGCTAGATCGCCTCGCGTCCCTGCGCTAGTGTTTCACCAACCGGTTAAAAAGCCGGGGCGACATCAGGGAGAGAACGGCGTGAAATCCGAGTCTGGATCCAAATCTATTTCCAAGCATATTGTTGGGCTTTCGATCACGTGTGCCATGCTGTCGTTTCTTGCAGCAGCGCCGGCATCCGCCCAGGATACGATCACGGTCTGGTGGGGCAAGGGCTTCTACAAGTCGGAAGACGACGCGCTGCTCAATGTGGTGAAGAAGTTCGAGGCGAAGACCGGCATCAAGGTCGATATTTCGCAATATGCCATCCAGGACATGATTCCGAAGACGGTGGCGGCGCTGGATTCCGGCACGGTGCCTGACGTCGCCTATTCCGACACATATGACGTGCAGGCGCAGGGCAAATGGGCCTATGAGGGCAAGCTTGAGGATCTCTCGGACATCCTGTTGCCGATGAAGTCGGCATTCGCACCGAACACGCTCGAGACGGCCTACCTCTACAACGGCCAGACCAAGAAGAAGGCCTATTACGGCTTCCCGCTGAAGCAGCAGAGCATGCATGTGCAGATCTGGGGCGACATGCTGGAGAAGGCCGGCTTCAAGCAGAGCGACATCCCGACCAAGTGGGAGGATTACTGGTCGTTCTGGTGCGACAAGGTGCAGCCGGCGATCCGCAAAGCCACCGGCCAGCGCATCTACGGCGTCGGCCAGCCGATGGGCGTGGAATCCACCGACTCCTTCCAGTCGTTCTACACCTTCATGGACGCCTATAACGTCAAGCTGGTCGACGACGACGGCAAGCTCCTGGTCGATGATCCCAAGGTACGCGACGGCCTGATCCATGCGCTGAAGGATTACACCGATACCTACATCAAGGGCTGCACGCCGCCCTCCTCCACGACCTGGAAGGATCCGGACAACAACGTCGCCTTCCACAACAAGACGATCGTGATGACCCACAATTTCACGATCTCGATCGCCGCCAAATGGTTCGAGGATTCGACCAACCCGGCGCTGACCGACGAGCAGCGTGCGGCCGGCAAGAAGGCCTATGAACAGGACATCATCACCGCGTCCTTCCCCAACAAGCCCGACGGCACGCCGATCAAATACCGCTCCGACGTCAAGACCGGGCTGATCTTCGCCAACGCGCAGCACAAGGCGCAGGCCAAGGAGTTCGTCAAATTCCTGATGCAGGAGGAGAACCTCGGCCCCTATGTCGAGGGCGCGCTCGGCCGCTGGTTCCCGGTGACGGTCGCCGGCCAGCAGAGCCCGTTCTGGCAGGCCGACCGCCATCGCAAGGCGGTCTATGCCCAGTTCACCGGCGGCACCACGCCGTTCGACTTCACCAAGAACTACAAGTTCACCATTCTCAACAATGAGAACGTCTGGGCCAAGGCGATGAACCGCGTGGTGAGCGAGAAGGTCCCGGTCGACAAGGCGGTCGACGAGCTGATCGCCCGCATCAAGGAAGTCGCGGGTTAATGCTTCGTCATTCCGGGGCGCCCGCAGGGCGAACCCGGAAATCGCGCGCCGCAACTTCTAGATTCCGGGTTCGCCGCTAGTGCGGCGCCCCGGAATGACGGAATGAAGAGTACACTAACACAATCGAGAGGCCGATGACGCTCCGTGGCCGGCCTCCTCTCTAAGCGAGTAGCGGGATGGCCATCACCGTTTCAGCATCCGACCAGGCACTGCCGGGCGCACCGCTGTCGGCGCGCCTGACGCCGCCCCAGGTGTGGGGCATCGTGCTGCTTGCGCCCTACATCCTCGTGTTCCTGGCCTTCGTGCTCTATCCCGTCTGCTACGGGCTGTGGCTGGCGCGCCAGCCCTCGAGCTATGTCGCGCTGGCGCACGATCCGGTCTTTGCGCGCGCCGCAGTCAACACCCTGATCTTCCTCGTCATCGGCATCAACATCAAGATGGTGATCGCGCTGTTCCTGTCCGGCTTCTTCATCCAGGAGCGGCGCTGGATCAAGTGGCTGTCGGTGATCTTCATCCTGCCCTGGGCGGTGCCGTCGATCCCGACCATCCTGTCGGTGCGCTTCATGCTCAATCCCGAATGGGGCATGGTGAACCAGCTGATCTTCAAGTTCACCGGCGATGACGGCCCGAACTGGCTGAACGATCCGAGCGTCGCGCTGGCGATGGCGATCGGGGTGCACATCTGGAAGTCGCTGCCGTTCTGGACCCTGATCCTGATCACCGGACGGCTTGCGATCTCGCAGGATCTGTTCGAGGCGGCCGACGTCGACGGCGCCACCTTCTGGCAGAAATTCCGCTACATCACCTGGCCGTCGATGCAGACGCTGTATGTGACCTGCACGCTGCTGTCGATGATCTGGACGCTGGGCGATTTCAACAGCGTCTATCTGTTGACCGGCGGGGGACCTGCCGACCTCACCCATGTGCTGTCGACGCTCGGCATCCGCTATCTCCGCCTCGACCAGCTCAACCTGGCGATGGCCGCGATCGTCTGCGCGATGCCGCTGGTGCTGCCTCTGGTGTATTTCATGATGAAGCGGTTGTCGCGATGAAGCTGCCTTCCCTGCGCGAGGTCACGACCGAGACGAAGCTGCTGTTGATCGGCATCCCCGTCTTCATCTGGACCATGGTGCCGATCTATCACATGTTCCTGTTCGCGATCTCGCCGAAGGAGGACGCGTTCTCCGGCAAATTCTGGCCCGACCATCCGACCCTGCACAATTTCGAGATCGTGTTCCGCGAGCAGCATTACTTCCTGCGCGATTTCTACATCCAGTTCTGGAATTCGGTGGTGATTGCGGCCGCCGTGGGCGCGCTGACCTTGTTTGTCGCGACCGCGGCCGCCTTCTCGATCTCGCGGCTGCGCGTACCCGGCGGGCGATGGGTGATGAACCTGGCCCTGTTCACCTATTTCATTCCGGCCGCGTTTCTCGCCGTGCCGATGTACCGCACCATGGGCACCTACGGCCTCCTCAACAATCACTGGTCGCTGATCCTGGCGATGGTGACGATCGCCTCGCCCTACGCGATCTGGGTGTTGAAGCAGGCCTCCGACAAGCTGCCGGTCGAACTCGACGAGGCCGCCGTCATGGACGGCGCCACCACGCTGCAGATCTTCCGCCTGGTCTATATCCCGTTGATGATGCCCTCGCTGGTCGCGATCGGCACCTACGCCGTGCTGCTGGCCTGGAACGAATATCTCTACGCATTCCTGCTGCTGTCGAACGATCGCGACATCACGCTGCCCGTGGCGCTCGGCAACTTCCTCGCAGCCGACGATTCGCCGTGGGAGCTGCTGATGACCACGGGCTTCATCTACGCGCTACCGCCGGCCGCGATCTATTACGCATTCAAGCGGTACATGGTGGGCGGGCTGACCGCAGGCGCGGTGAAATCCTAGCCCATGCCCTCCGCCGTTCCGGGGCGGTGCAAAGCACCGAACCCGGAACCTCGAGATTCTCAGGTGCGCAATTGCGCACCTTAATTCGGTCCTGCGGACCGCCCCGGAATGACGTGGCCCAAAATTACAACGGCGCCGCGCTCTCGCCTCGCGCGCTCGACAGCTTCGACGCCAGCGATGCCACCACGATCACCACCGCAATCAATGCAATCACCAGCGTGCAGATGGCGTTGATCTCCGGCTTCACCCCGAGCCGCACCTCCGAATAGATCCGGATCGGCAAGGTCGCCGAGCCGGGGCCGGTGGTGAAGCTTGCGATCACGAGGTCGTCGAGCGAGAGCGTGAAGGCGAGCATCCAGCCCGCTGCGATCGCGGGCAGGATCAGCGGCAGGGTCACCGCGATGAAGGCGCGCGGCGGGCTGCAGCCGAGGTCCATCGCCGCCTCCTCCAGGCTCCTGTCGAGCGCGGCCAGCCGCGACTGCACCACCACCGCGACGAAGCACATGGTCAGCGTGGTGTGCGCGATGGTCACGGTCCAGAAGCCGCGCTCGGCGTCGATCGCGACGAACAGCAGCAGCAGCGACAATCCGGTGATCACCTCGGGCATGACCAGCGGCGCATAGAGCATGCCGGAAAACAGCGTACGGCCGCGAAACCCCTCGCCGCGCGACAGCGCCACCGCTGCGAGCGTACCGAGCAGGGTCGCGATCGAGGCCGAGGCCGCACCGACGCGCAGGCTCATCCAGGCCGCCTCGATCATGGCGCCGTCGTTGAAGAATTCCCGATACCAATGCAGCGACCAGCCGCCCCACACCGTCACCAGCCGCGAGGCGTTGAAGGAATAGATCACCAGGATCACGATCGGCAGATAGAGGAAGACGAGCCCCAGCGCCAGCGAAGCGATGTTGAAGCGCGACAGCTGCCGCAGTTTGGCTCCCATCGCCCGCGCCGCCATCACCTGCCCTCCTCGAGCTGTCGGCGTTGCAGCCGGTCATAGACCAGCAGCGGCAGCAGCAGCACCACCAGCAACACCACGGCGACGCTGGATGCCACCGGCCAGTCCTTGTTGGTGAAGAACTCGAGCCACAGCGTCTGCCCGATCATCAGCGAGTCCGAGCCGGCGAGCAGGTCGGGGATCACGAACTCGCCGACGATGGGGATGAAGCAGAGCAGCACGCCGGCGCCGACGCCGGGCAGCGACAGCGGAAACGTCACCAGCCAGAACACCTGGAGCGGCGAGGCGCCGAGATCGGCGCCCGCCTCCTCCAGCGCCGGCTCCATTTTCGCAAGCGTCGCATAAAGCGGCAGGATCATGAACGGCAGGTAGGAATAGACGATGCCGAGATACATCGCGCCGTCCGTGGAGAGCCACACCACCGGCTGCGAGACGATGTGCAGCGCGAGCAGCAGCCGGTTCAACAGGCCGTCATGCTGCAGGATGTTGATCCAGGCATAGATGCGGATCAGGAACGAGGTCCAGAACGGCACGATCACCAGCATCATCGCCACCGGCTGGAGGCGCTGCGGCAGCCGCGCCATGCCGTAGGCAATGGGATAGCCGATCAAGAGCAGCATGGCGGTGGAGGCGAGCGCCACGACCAGGCTGCGCACATAAGACAGGACATAGAGATCGTCGGAGACGAGCAGGCGGAAATTGTCCAGCGACAGGGCGGCGAAGGCCGCCTTGAGCGCGGCCCAGCCGGCGGTGACGTCGAACACCGGCGCATAGGGCGGCTGCGCGATCACCGTCTGCGACAGGCTGATCTTCGCGACGAAGCCGAACGGCACCAGGAAGAACAGCACCATCCAGAGATAGGGCGCGACCGCCGCCAGCCGCGCAGGGCGGGTGAAGACGTTGCGCGCGCTCATTGCTCCAGCACCACGCAATCGTCGAGCGCGAACCACGCCACCACGCGATGATCGGGCCCGTACGCATCCGTGTCGAGCCGCGTCGTATTCGCCACCGACGCGCGGACGACCGTGCCGGAATCGAGCTTCACCTTGTAGGTCGTGGTGCCCCCGAGATAGCTGACGTCGGTGACGACGCCGTCGAGGCGGTTGAGCGCGGACGCGCCATTGCCGTCCGCCACAGGGCCCCGGCGCGACAGCTTGATCTTCTCGGGGCGGATCGCGAGGAACACCGTCGTCTTGTCGACCGCATTGCGCGGCGCGGCGGCCACAAGTCGGCCTGCATCGCGCGTCGCAATCGTCAGCCGGCCCTGCTCGCGCAACACGATCTCGCCCTCGAACAGGTTGATGTCGCCGACGAACTCGGCGATCCAGCGCGACCTCGGCGCCTCGTAGAGCTCGCGCGGCGTCGCGACCTGGTCGAGCCGGCCGGCGTCCATCACGCCGATCCGGCTCGCGACCGTCATCGCCTCGTCCTGGTCGTGGGTGACGATGATGAAGGTCATGCCGAGCCGGCGCTGCACCTCCATCAGCTCGAACTGCGTGCTCTCGCGCAGCTTCTTGTCGAGCGCGGCGAGCGGCTCGTCGAGCAGCAGCAATTGCGGGCGGCGGGCGAGCGAGCGGGCCAGCGCGACGCGCTGCCGCTGGCCGCCGGAGAGCTGGTCGGGCTTGCGCGTCTCGAGGCCTTCGAGCTTGACCAGCGCCACCAGCTCGGCGACGCGCTCTCTGATCTCGGCGCGCGGCATCCGCGCCCGCCTCAGGCCGAAACCGATGTTGTCGCGCACGTTGAGATGCGGGAACAGCGCGTAGTTCTGGAACATCATGTTGACGGGACGCTCATGTGGCAGCACCTGCGCGATGTCGCGGCCATTGAGCAGAATGCGGCCCGCATCCGGCGTCTCGAAGCCGGCGAGCAGGCGCAGGAGCGTGGTCTTGCCGCAGCCGCTCGGGCCCAGCAGCGCGAAGAACTCGCCGGCGCGGATGTCCAGCGAGACCCCGTCGACCGCACGAAAACGGCCGAAACTCTTGGCTACGCCCTCAATGCGCAACAGCGGCACCCCGGCCGCGGCTTCCGCGGCTTCAGCCGGCTCGAATGCAGGGGCAGGCGAGACGAGCCCCGCCGCGGCGTCGATCTTTACTGCTTCGTCAGCCATTATCCCGTGCCGGCCCCGATCACTGCCGCAAGCTAGCGGCGGAACGGGCCGCGCTCAACCGTGGCGAACGGGCTTCCCCCTACCCTTCCGAGGGCCGGACGGAAAGGACGAAAATCAGGCCACGCTGCCCATGAACACGGCGAGCGCGTCACGGTCCGGGCCTTCCATGGTGAGGCCGAGCTTGGTCCGCCGCCACAGGATATCCTCGGGAAACCGCGCCCATTCCCGCGTCATGAGATAGCGGACCTCCGCGGCGGTCAGCTCCGGCCCGAACGCCTGGCCCAGGTCCTCGCGGCTTGCAGCCGTCCCCAGCACGTCGGCCAGGCGCGAGCCGTAGGCGGCGACCAGACGCTGCGCCTCCCGCTCGCTCAGGAAACGCCAGCGCTCGCGCGCCATGTCGACCTGGTCGTCAAAGCGATTCCAGGCGAAATCGCCGCCCGGCAGCCGCGCATCCGCGGTCCAGCGCGGCGACATCGGATAGAATGGCGTGAGCAGCGATGTCGCCCGCTCCGCGCGCCGCCGCGCGGTGGTGATCTCGCCGCCGAGCATGGTGATGAGCGGCGCACGGCGGCGGCCGTGGTCGAACAGCAGCACGCCGTCCCGCGGGACGCCTTGCCGGGTCTGCGTCAGGTTCACGCCGGATAAGGTGCGGACCACGTCGGTCGGATGCAAGGGCGCCCGCAGATAGCGGGCGAGCGCCGCACAAAAATAGCTGACGTCGGCGGCCGGCATGGCGACGATGGCGGGATCGCCGGTGAAGGGGCGGGCGATGCTGCCAACCAGGGTGAAATCGTGCCCGAGCGGGCTCGCATGGATCAGCCGGCCGTCGCGGTGCTGGAACACATAGACATGATCGGTGTCGAACAGCCGCGGCAGGACGATCTGGCTCACCTGCATGGCGGAGAGCTGCCGCGGCAACGGCGGCTGGCGCAGGATGGTCTCGTTGACCGTTTGCGCCCAGGCGCCCGTCGCATTGGCCAGCGCCCGCGTCGTGATCACGCGACGATGGCCGCGATCGATCACCGCAAGGCGCCAGGTGTCCTCGCGATCGGCACGCACGCAGCGCGCACCGGTCATGATCACCGCGCCGCGCTCCGCCGCATCGACGGCGCTGGCGACGACGAGCCGCGTCGCGTCGGCGAGACCGTCGGTATATTCGAACGCGATGCCGAACGGGCGCTGCAGCGGATTGCCGATCGGATGATGGGTGACGTCCACGGTCTCCGACGGCGGCAGAACCGTTGCGCCGGCGAGGCGGTCATAGAACAGAAGCCCGGCGCGCAGCACCGACGGGGTCCGCTCTTGCGGGTGCAGGGGAAGCGCAAAGCGCAGCGGCCGCACCAGATGCGGCGCATTGACGATCCAGCGCTCGCGCTCGGCGAGCTGGGTGCGCACCCGCCACCAGCGCCGCTGCTCGAGCAGCGCGGGATCGCCGTGGACCAGCGGAGGGCCGGCACTCGAAGCGGCGGCGGCGAGGTCGCCCTGCTCGATCAGGGCCACCCGCAGGCCACGCCCCGCGGCATCGCGCGCGAGGCTCGCGCCGTTCAGCCCACCACCGATGATCGCGAGATCGTAATCAGCCATACGCAGGTCTTGGGGTGGTGAGCATGACGGAGATCATGCTCGATCCGAGCGGTTCCGCCCACCACTATCCGGTCTTGCGTACAGGCTCCATGACATTGGCATTGTCGCGGCCGACCAGCGTCGCATATTGGGCGATCGGCAACGGCTTGCCGAGCAGAAAGCCCTGCACCGCGTCGCAGCCTTCGCGGGCGAGGAAGCCGAGCTGCTCCGCCGTCTCCACGCCCTCGGCCACGATCGACATTTCCATGCCATGGCCGAGATCGATCACCGCGCGCACGATCGCAGCCGATTGCGGGTTGCGGCCGAGATTCATGACAAAGGCGCGATCGATCTTGATCTTGTCGAACGGGAACGCCTGCAGATAGCTCAACGAGGAGTAGCCGGAGCCGAAATCGTCCATCGAGACGCGCACGCCGAGCGCCTTCAGCCGCCGCAGCAGGGCGAGGCCGCGGTCGAAATCCTCGATCAGCACGCCCTCGGTGATTTCGAGCTCGAGCCGGCTCGGCGCCAGCCCGGTTTCCAGCAGGATCGAGTGCACGAGGCCGACGAGATCGCCGTGCATGAACTGCGCGGGCGACAGGTTGACCGCGATCTGCAGCGGCTTGGACCAGGAGGCGGCCTCCCGGCAGGCCTCGCGCAGGATCCATTCGCCCATCTCGACGATCAGGCCGCTCTCTTCGGCCAGCGGAATGAAATCGCCGGGCGAGATGAAGCCGCGCGTCGGATGCACCCAGCGCACCAGGGCCTCGAAGCCGATGATCTCGCTGTCCGCCACGCTGCCGGAGGAGCGGGCCTGCGGCTGGAAGTAGAGTGTCAATTCGCCGTTCTTGACCGAGACCGAGAGGTCCTGATGCAGCACGCGGCGATCGCGGATCTGCTGGTCCATCTCCGGCTCGTAGAGGCTGATCGAGCCGCGCGACTTTGCCTTCGCGCGGAACAGCGCCGCGCCGGAATTGGCGAGCAGCGAGGCCGCATCGTTGCCGTTGTGCGGGTACACCGCGATGCCGGTGGTCACGCCGGTGCGGACCATCTTGCCGTCGATGACGAACTCCTTGCCGAGGGCCTCCGCCAGCTGCTCGGCGAGCAGCATGCCCGCCTCCGGCTGCCTGCCGTCGATGATCAGGCCGAATTCGTCGCCGGAGAGCCGCGCCACGACGCCGCCGCGCGCAGCCTGCTGGATCCGTTGCGCCACCTCGATCAGCAGCTTGTCGCCGGTGGCGTGGCCGAACACGTCGTTGACTTCCTTGAGGCCGTCGAGGTCGACGCAAAGCACGGCGAACTCCTCGTCGGTTCCCTCGCAGGCTTCGATCATCTGGGTCAGCGCCTGCAGGAAGGCGGCGCGGTTGGGCAGATCCGTGAGCCCGTCGTGATAGGCCATGTGGGCCATGCGCGATTCGGTCTGCCGGCGGTCGGTGACGTCCTCGTGGGTCTTGATCAGATATTGCGGCTGGCCGGCCTCGTCCAGGACCGTCGCGCGCCGGGTCAGGAACAGCCGCAGGCCGTCCTTGGTCGAGATCGGATGTTCCTCGGTGATCGTGCCGCGCTTCTTGATCGCGGCCTCGTCGCGCCCGATGATCAGCTTGGCTTCCCTGGCATTGAAGATGTCCTTGGCGGTCAGGCCCGTCACCTCCTCGCGCCGCCGGTTCATGATGGTCTCGGCGCTGCGGTTGGCCAGCAGATAGCGCCCGTCGCTGACGCGCTCGACGATCAACGACACCGGGATGTTGTCGACCACGAGCTCCAGGAACTTCTTGGCCTCCTCCAGCTCGCGCGACAGCGAGCGGCGGTCGGTGACGTCCTCGAACAGCGCGATCAGGAATTCGGGATCGCCCTTCTCGTTGCGGGCGATCACGCGGTTGGAGGCCAGCACGCGCTTTTCCTCGCCGCGTTCGACCACGAGTTCGGTGGCGTAGTGCCCGTTGGGCGCTTCGAGCGCGGCACGGTCGGCGGCAGTGATGCCGGCCGCGGTGTCGGGACGGAAGATCTCGTCGGCGCGATGGCCCACGATGCGGTCGCGGGAAAAGCGCGAGAACCGCTCGAAGGCGCGGTTGGCGAAGATGTAGCGGCCGTCCTCGATGCTCTTGGCGGCGACGCAGACCGGCACATTGTCGAGCACCGATTCCAGGAACTGCTTGGTGGAGGCGAGCTGGCGCGACAGCTTGCGCTGCTCGCTGCAATCCTCATGGGTCGCGATCGAGCCGCCGTTGGGCAGCGGAAAATAGCGCGCATGCACGCTGCGGCCGCCGGGCAGCTCGGTGATCAGGCCTTCGGGGCGCGCGGCCAGACGATAGAATTCCTCGACACTGACATCGAGCAAGCCCTGCGCCCGCCGCAATTCGGCCAGGTCGCCGCCGGTCATGACCGGCGGCAGGTCGGAGCGCTTGAGGCCGTAGATCTCGAGATAGCGGTCGTTCACGTAGATGATCCGCTCCCTGGGATCGGTCATCACCACGCCGTGGCTGAGGCTGTTGAGGGCGGTCGTGATATAGGCGGTCCGGCGCAGCTGCGTGCGCTTCACCCGGCGCAGCGCCGAATGCACCCAGAACGCCAGCGCGCCGAGGAAGGCCGCGAGCACGGTGCCGCCGATCGCGATTTCCCAGGCGACGTTGGGCTCGATGGGGCCGAGATAGGCTGCCAGGGTGAAGGCTTCGGTCTGGACCGGAGCCTCAGCCTCGGCAACGGCGCATGGCAGAATGGCCGCCGCAAGGCACAGAAGTGCCTTCGCAGCAATCGACCTTCTGCCGCCAGCCTGCCAATTCTTGTCAGCCATACCTCACCCGCGGATTTCAACTCGGGACTGTCTGGCTTGACGGGTTTGGATCGGGTAAATGCCTACCCGCCAAATGGCCAAAACTGACTCAAATTACGGCAATTGCCCTGACATGATTACCCGACCCTTAACGGCAGACCCGCGCGACGAGCGCCTGATGGCCCTCCGCGGCCGCGCAACACTCCGGATCTCCGGCCGATCGATGCACGGCCGGGCCGCGGAAGGCTAAACTCTACAACGAGGTCTCTGGGTTTCAGGGTCGAGGATAGCGTCATGGACAGGGTTGAGTGCGTCGTGATCGGTGCGGGCGTCGTCGGGCTGGCCATCGCCAGGGAACTCGCGATGGCCGGCCGCGAGGTGATCGTGCTGGAGGCGGCCGAGGGCATCGGCACCGTCACCTCCTCCCGCAACAGCGAAGTGATCCACGCCGGAATCTACTACAAGGCGGGTAGTCTGATGGCGCGGTTCTGCGTCGCCGGCAAGCAGGCGCTCTACCGCTATTGCCGCGAGCACGGCGTGCCGCATCGCAATTGCGGCAAGCTGATCGTCGCGACCTCGCCGAAGGAGACCGAGCGCCTGCAGTCGATCCGCGCCCATGCCGCGGCCAATGGCGTCGACGACCTCGAGCTTCTCACCGGCGAGGCGGCGCGCGCGCTGGAGCCGGCGCTGGCCTGCGATGCGGCGCTGCTGTCGCCGTCCACCGGCATCGTCGACAGTCACGCCTATATGCTGGCGCTGCGCGGCGACGCCGAGGCAGCGGGCGCGGCCTTCGCCTTTCACACCCCGCTCGCGGCCGCCCGCGTGACAGGCGATCGCATCGAGGTCGACGCCGGCGGCGACACGCCGATGACGCTGGAATGCGCGCTTCTGGTCAATTCGGCCGGCCTCTCTGCGCCTGACGTTGCCCGCCGCATCGACGGCATGCCGCGGGAGCTCGTTCCGCAGGCCTATCTCGCCAAGGGCAACTACTTCAGCTGCAGCGCGCGGGCGCCGTTCTCGCGCCTGATCTATCCGGTGCCCGAGCCCGGCGGACTGGGCGTGCATCTGACGCTCGACATGGCAGGACAGGCGCGGTTCGGTCCCGATGTCGAATGGGTCGACCATATCGACTACGCCGTCGATCCCGCGCGCGCGACGCGCTTCTATCCGGCCATTCGCAAATACTGGCCGACGCTGCCGGACGGCGCGCTGATGCCGAGCTATTCCGGCATGCGGCCGAAGATCGTACCGCCGCAAATCGCCGCGCAGGATTTCGTCATCCAGGGCCGGCACGCGCACGGTATTGCGGGATTGATCAATTTGTTCGGTATCGAATCGCCGGGTCTGACGTCGTCGCTCGCGATCGCCGCGCATGTCGGCGAGCTCGCGAGGACGTCGCGGGCCCAGTAGCAAATCGAAAAACAAAGCCCGCGCGAAAATGGGCGCGGGCTGTTTCCTTGGGATGATTGTGGGAAAAACCGACTCGGGACATCCGGATCATTATGCCGTCCGGACCGGTGTGCATGAGATGGTCTTGAGATGCAGAGCTAGTGGAGGGTTTCGCCGTTTTGCTGTTTCAGGCGCTCGATCTGGTCCTTCACCATCAACTTCCGTCGCTTCAATTCCGCTATTTCCAGGTCATCAGTTGAAAGATGTAGAAGGGCTTCGTGCAACTCGTTTTCAAGAACCTTGTGTTTCCGTTCCAGTTCAACGAGATGGGCCTGAATTGCCATTCGCAACCTCCTCGGTAGGATGAACCCTTGGGATTCGTTAGGGCTAGGAAGTCTACACCAGTCAAACGAACTGTCGATGGGGTAGCGAATCGGTGCTGTCATTTTTAACCGTCATGTGTAACGAAGCGTGAGCAAGGAACCGGACGATGCTTCCGCTTTTTGAATCCGCAAAAAATCATCGGCTTGATCCGCCGCAATCCGGGATCGCGCAGCCTGTCCGCTTGCGAACGGCGGCGGCAGGGCCGATATTTACCCACAGGCTTTCCACAGCCAATCGCAATCTCATTGCGTTTTTCAGCTACCGTGCATCATGACCGACGAAGATGAGCGCGAGCTCCAGGCCGAGCTCGCCCGATTGCAGCAGGAGCATCGCGATCTCGACGCGGCGATCGATGCGCTGCATCAGTCGCCCGCACCGGATCTGTTGCGGCTGCAACGCCTGAAGAAGCGCAAGCTTTTGCTGCGCGATCGCATCGCCTTCATCGAAGACCAGATCACGCCCGACATCATCGCTTGAAACGCGCGCGTTCCGTGCAACGCGTCCGGCGCGGCCTGGGGTCACGGGGCGAAGCTTGAGCCGTATCCAACCTCGCCGGCGATTTTCCCACTTGACTTCACTAGAACAAAAAGAGAACATTGGCACATCAAGAGCCACGGGATCATCGCCGGGATCAAACGCCATGTCAGCCTTAAGCTCCGCCTCCAACTCCCTATCTGCATCGCCGTTCGACGGCGGCGCTCTCGACAACGGCCATTACGAGCAGGCCTGCGACCAGGCCATCGCGATGTGCGATGGCAATCTGCGCAGCACCATCAAGGCGCTGATCATGGCCAATGAATATCTGGAAGCCGAGCTGATGGAATTGCAGGCAGCGATCTCGTCCGGCTGCATGCCGAAACAGCTCGCCGGCCCCACAAGCAATGCAGCGTAGCGTTTTGAGCATGGTCCGGAAAAGTGAATACCGGTTTTCCCCGAAAGCCATGCCTCATTAGAGGAGCGAAGCGATGGCCGACGTGACCTATTATGTCGCGATGTCTTTCGCGCAGGACGAGGGCGGCACACTGGTCCCGGGCGCGGCCGAGGAGTGCCAGAGCCCGAACAGCGCGCTGCGGCGCGCCGAGGTGTTGTCGCGGCAGCCCGGCAATATCGGTGCGGTCGCCTTCAGCCGCAGCGGCGATCCCATGATCGGCGAATTCAGCGATGCGCAGCTGTTGCGAAAATTCGGCCAGGTGCCGGAGGATCTGAGCGAACTCTGATTGTTGCCGGAGCCCGCAGGTGGCGCTCCCGCTCCGGATCGCGCGCTCGAGATGAGGCGCTGCAGGTCTGCGCTGCAGGTCATGCGCCCGCGGCCGTCGCCTCGTGCCGCCGCTGCGCCTTGCGGACATACATGGCGGCGTCAGCCTCCTCCAGCACGCGGCGGGTGTCGCTTTGCGCTGAGAGCGTCGCAACGCCGGCGGATGCGCCCGCGCGCACGGTGCGGCCAGCGAAGGAGAAGCTCAAGCCGTCGATCGTCTGCTCCAGCGCCTGCGCCTTGGCCCGCGCATCGGATTCGCTGAGATTCCACAGCAGCACGGCAAACTCGTCGCCGCCGAGCCGGCCGACCACGTCGGAAGCGCGGACGATCCCGGCAAGGCTCGCGGCGACAGCCTTCAGCACCTCGTCGCCGGCTGCGTGCCCGAACGTGTCGTTGATCGGCTTCAGCCGGTCGACATCGAGCAAGATCACCGCGGCCGTTGCATGATAGCGCTTGATGTAGGCGATGGAGCGGCTGAGTTCGCGCTCGAAGCCGCGCCGGTTGCAGATGCCGAGCAGAAAATCGGTTTCGGCTGACGCCTGCAATTCGGCAATCCGCCGGTGGACATCGGCAAGTTCCGCCTTCAGCTCGCGGATGGTCTGTTTTGCCCGCCCGATCGCCCTGGACCGCTCGGCGTCGGCTCGGGCCGTGCTCTTTGCCCGCGCTGCTTTCGCTGTCGGCCGTCTGCTCTTCTCGTTGGTCTTGCTCTTGCGCTTGCTCTTGGCCTTGCTCTTGGCTTTGGCTTTGCTCTTGGCCTTGCTGGCCTTCTCCCCGGCTCTGGCGGCCTCGCCGGATGTCGTGGTCTTGCGGCGGGTTCCGGCTGCCTGGCGGCGTCCTTTGGCGTCCAGCGCCCGCGCAGGCGCCCTGGTCGGCTTTTTCATAGATATCCTTGACTGCGGCATGCTGTTGAGGCTTGCCGGGATTAGCCCAGACAGGATAGTGCATTCCCCTTCCTTTGCCACGCCTCGCCGCCCATGGGCCTGAACTTATACGCCGGCCTATGTTTCTGGATTCCCGGGAAGAATTAACCCTATGACCGCTCCAATCGCCATCATCATGGGAAGCCAGTCGGACTGGGACACCATGCACCATGCCGCCGATACGCTTGCATCGCTGGGCGTGGCTTTCGAGGCGCGGATCGTCTCCGCCCACCGCACGCCGGACCGGCTGTTTGCCTTCGCCAAAGGTGCCAAGGCGGCTGGCTTCAAGATCATCATTGCAGGGGCTGGCGGAGCAGCCCATCTGCCGGGGATGACGGCCTCGTTGACGGAGCTTCCGGTGCTGGGCGTGCCGGTCGAGAGCAAGGCGCTGAAGGGCGTCGATTCGCTTTATTCCATCGTCCAGATGCCGGCGGGCATACCGGTCGGCACCCTCGCGATCGGCAAGGCCGGCGCCATCAACGCGGCGCTCCTGGCCGCCAGTGTGCTGGCACTCGACGACACCGCGCTGGCGGCAAGGCTCTCCGCCTGGCGCAAGCAGCAGACGGACGCGGTCGCGGAGCGCCCGGAGGACAAGGCGTGACATCTCCCTCTCAGGTGAAGCTGAAGGTCGGCGACACCATCGGCATCCTCGGCGGCGGCCAGTTGGGCAAGATGCTGGCCATGGCGGCTGCGCGGCTCGGCCTGCGCTGCCAGGTGTTCTCGCCCGATCCGGATTCGCCGGCCTTCGACGTCGTGGCCAGCGCGACCTGTGCGGAATATGCCGATGTCGAGGCGCTGGAGCTGTTCGCCAACGACGTCGACGTCATCACTTATGAGTTCGAGAACGTCCCTTCCGCAGCCGCGCTGATCCTCTCCGCCCGGCGCCCGGTGCTGCCCGAGCGCAAGATCCTCGAGACCACCCAGGACCGCCTCGCCGAAAAGGATTTCGTCACCCGGCTCGGGATCGGGACCGCCGCCTATGCCGACGTTTCCTCGGCGGCATCGCTGCACAAGGCGGCTGCCCGCATCGGCCTGCCGGCCGTGATCAAGACCCGCCGTTTCGGTTACGACGGCAAGGGCCAGGCGATCATCCGCGACGCCGGCGAGATCGACCGGATCTGGGACGAACTCGGCACCAAATCCGCCATCCTGGAAGCCTTTGTTCCGTTCGAGCGCGAGATTTCGGTGATCGCGGCGCGCTCGGCCGACGGCCAGGTCGAATGTTTCGACGTCACCGAGAACGAGCATCGCAACCATATCCTGAAAGTCTCGCGCGCGCCGGCGGCCATTCCGGAGGGCCTCGCGGCGCGGGCCCGCGAGATCGCAGGCCAGATCGCCAATGCGCTCGGCTATGTCGGCGTGCTCGCCGTCGAGATGTTCGTGCTGCCGGACGCCAAGGGCCCCACGGTCCTGGTCAACGAGATTGCGCCGCGGGTGCATAATTCCGGGCACTGGACGCTGGACGGCGCCTCGATCTCGCAGTTCGAGCAGCACATTCGCGCCATCGCCGGCTGGCCGCTCGGCAAGCCGGTCCGCCATGGCGAGGTCACCATGACCAACCTGATCGGCGACGAGATTTCGAGCTATCCGGAATGGCTGAGCGTTCCCGGCGCCACGGTTCACATCTACGGCAAGGGAACGCCGCGGCCGGGCCGGAAGATGGGCCATGTGACCCAGGTGACGCCGCCCTCGCCTAAATCCGGCTGACCGCGGTCAAAAACCGGCGATCTGGCGGCTCGAAACGCCGACAATCGCGCCTGCAGCCGTAGACAATTCGGTTTTTGTCTGATACATCCGCTGCCCTCAAGGTAGCTGGCGAGGCCTTTTGTCAGCCTGCTACGTTAAGCCAATTCCACGCCGATTTACTGAAAAAAGGATGCCGGGTGCAGGTACTCGTTCGCGACAACAATGTTGATCAAGCCCTGAAGGCGCTGAAGAAGAAGATGCAGCGCGAGGGCATTTTCCGCGAGATGAAGCTCCGCGGGCATTACGAGAAGCCCTCCGAGAAGAAGGCCCGTGAAAAGGCCGAAGCCGTGCGCCGCGCGCGCAAGCTTGCCCGCAAGAAGCTGCAGCGCGAAGGCCTGCTGCCGATGAAGCCGAAGCCGGCGTTCGGCGCTGGTCCCGGCGGCGAGCGCGGCGGTGCAGCCGGCCGTGGTCCCGGTGGTCCCTCGCGCGGTCCGCGCTAAGGCCAATCGGCAGAATTGCTGGAGTCGGACGCGGGCCGCAGGGTCCGCGTTATCATTTTGCGCGCTGTTATTGCGCGCCAATTGTTTGAAGGGCGTTTTTGCCGCCCGGCTGATCAGCGGTCGCGAGTCAGCGCGTCAAGCAGATTGAAGCCAGGGTTCGTTGCGGCTTCACCTCGCCCATCCCGGGTTTTCCGATTTGGGCGCTTCGCGCGCGGCCGGCACAAGTCGCGCTGATCGGCGTCAGCCCCCGCCGGGGCTACCAATCGGCCTGACGGCAGAGCTTAATCCGCAAACTTGTTGGACGACGAGGACGACGCGCCGGGAATGACCGCGTGGAATACCGACTTGGCCGCCGACAGCATGTCCTCGGCCACGTTCCGGGCGTGATCGCGCGGGCTTGCAGCGCCGGCATCCGCACGCAGGTCGAGCGGCGGCTGCTGAGGCGGCAGTGGAATGTCGGCCGGCGGGGTCGGCCGGTTGGGATCGACCGAGGCGGTGTAGGGCGGATAGGCCGGCTGCTGCGCAGGCGCGCCCGGTTCAACCGGCGGGGCCGACACCGTGATCGGCGGCGGTAATGGCCGCACCGGAACCGCGGCAACCGTGTGCGGCGGCTCCTGAATCCTGGGCTCCGGAATCCTGGGCGGCTCGGCAGAGCGGGCAGCCTCCTGAACCTTGTCCTGACCCTTTTCCTGCGGCTTTTCGACCGTCTTGTCGGACATGCCGCGCAGCCGCTCGATTGCAGCGCGCGCGAGTTCGGCCGCATCGCGATGCTCTTCCACAGGCGCTGCGGACGCCTCAGTCGCCGGCGCCAGATTGGCGGCGGGCGCAGGCGTCGCCGGCGTGGTCGCCGCGGGCGCGACAGCAACTGCGGTGGGGGATGGCGAAGGCGCGGTCTTCGGCTTCTCGGCCACCGCCTTGTCGCGCGAGAACGACAGCAGCGGGTGGCGGCGCGGCTCAGCAGGTGCACTCTCGGCCGGCTTGGCATCGGCCGCCTTGGTCTCTGACTTGCCATCGGCCGACTTGCCATCGAGCGGCTTCGCCTCGGCCGGACGTTCGGAGGCGGTCTTTTCGATCAGCGCCTTTTCGGAGATGCCCTTGGCCTTGATGCCCGGCTCGGGGATGGAGGCGGTCTCGGCCGGCTTGCCGGCGCCCTTCGGATCGGCGGTGGATACGGCGGCCGCCGGCGTGTCGGCCGCCGGCTTGGCATTGATGTAGTGATTAACGATGTACGCCCCAATCACGGTCGCGACGACCGATGGGAGAATGTCCATCGCGATCTTCGTGAGGTATTTCAGCATGCCAACCACTCCCCGAAGGGGAGTGATGCTGGAACTTTGAGGCACATTCAGGGATCAACTGCGTCGGATCGGTGGCAATTTCCTAAAGGCTATATTAATCAGATGAATGCGACATTAACGCTTCAGTTCGACCTCCAGAAACACGATCTCCGATGATGTTTCGTTGAGCACGTCGTGCTGAACGCCGGCCTTGCGGAAGTAGGACTTTCCGACCCCGAGCTGTGCCTTCGACCGCTCGCCATTCGGCGCCACGATGGTCATCTCCCCCGCGGTCACCGGCACGATCACATAGTCCATCTCGTGGGTATGGTGGCCGGTGGCGCTGCCGGGAACCAACCGCCATTGGGTCACCCGGACCTCGGGGGTGTCGACCTGAACTTCTGAGGTGGCGGCGAGCATCTTTCAAATCTCCAGTTACGGCACGAATACCAGGAACAGGAATACCGCAAACACCACCATGTGGACCAGCCCGAACAGAATGTTGGTCCGCCCGGTTCCGAAGGTCAGCATGCTCAGGATGAAGGTGAGCAGCAGCTCAACCATGTTCTGCTGGTTGAGCCCGAGCACCAGTTGCTTGTCCAGCGCAAAGGCGGCGACCGCGACCGCAGGCACGGTCAGACCGATGGTGGCAAGCGAGGAGCCGAGCGCGAGGTTGATGCTCTTCTGCAGGTCGTCCTTGCGCGCGGCCGACACGGCTGCGAGGCTTTCCGGCAGCAGGATCAAAAGCGCCACCACCACGCCGGCAAACGCCGGCGGCGCGCCGATCGCGGCGGTGGCGGCATCGACCACCAGGGAGAATTTCTTCGACAGCAGCACCACCGCGAGCAGCGAGACCAGCAGCAGCGCAATGCTCACGGCAAGCAGGCCGGAGGAGATCGGCACGCCGCCCTCCTCCACGTCCGCCTGCTCCTTGATGAAATAATCGCGGTGGCGACTGGTCTGTGTGTAGAGGAACACACCGTAGAGCAGGATCGTGACCACGCTGACGAATTCGAGCTGTGCTTCCGAATAGACCGGCCCCGGCGTCGTCAGGGTGTAGTTCGGCAGGATCAGCGTGATGGTCGCCATGGTGAAGAGCACGCTGAGATAGAGATTGGCGCCGGAGACCTGGACGTCCTGCTCGCGATAATGCAGCCCGCCGATGAAGACGCAGACGCCGACCAGGCCGTTGCAGACGATCATGACCACGGCAAAGACCGTGTCGCGCGCCAGCGTCGGCACCTCCTTCTCGCCCAGCATGATGGTCGCGATCAGCGCCACCTCGATGACCGTGACCGCAAGCGTGAGCAGCAGCGTGCCGTAGGGCTCGCCGATGCGATGCGCGATCACCTCGGCGTGATGCACGGCCGCAAACACCGTGCCGAACAGGATCACCAGCAGCACGGCGGCGAACGCCAGCCCTGCGGGCGAGGGCGTGAAGTCGTAATGCGCGATCGTCACGGCGGCAAACAGCGCCACGGCGAGGCCTGGAAATATCCAGGAGGATTTCGGCATCTCGCTGTGGGCGGCGCTCATTGGCAGGAACCTCGGCAGTGCAAATCTGCCCTCAGCCTTTCAAAGCGGCGATGAATTGTCGAGCCGTTTCGACCGCGCCGAAATTGCCGAGATCATTGTGTCCGCCTTCGGGAAAGCGGACGAACTGCTTCGGCTCATGGGCAGCCGCGAACAGCCTTTCGCCAAGGGCGATGGGAATGACGGGGTCCTTCGCGCCATGCATGACCAACAGCGGCGCGGTGACCCGTGTGATGCGTTCGTCGGAATGAAAACTGTCCCTCACGAAGGGGCGCACCGGCAGAAAGGGAAACGCCCGCGCCGCGAGATCGCTGATCGAGGTGTAGGGCGCCTCCAGGATCAGCCCGCCCACCGGATGCTCGGCCGCGGTTGCAACGGCAATGCCGCTGCCGAGCGAGAAGCCCCAGGCCACGATCCGGCCCACCTCATAACGGGCGCGGGCAAAGCCGTAGGCCGCGGCGGCATCACGCAGCAGCGCCGCCTCGCTCGGATGTCCCGTCGAGCCGGCATAGCCGCGATCGGACATCGCCACGAGGCCGGTGCCGTCGGCGGTGATCGCGCGAAAGCGCGGCACAAGCCAGGCCAGCACGTCGCCATTGCCATGGAAATAGAACACGACGTGGCGGCCGGGCCTGGCCGGCACATGCCAGAGGATGATCTTCGCGCCGTCGTCGGCGGTCAGCACATGCTCCTCGGCCTCGCCGAAGCCCGCGGCTTCAGGCGACGTCCGCGTCGTTTGCGGGATCGGATAGATGAAGGCGCGCTGCGCGAAGAACAGCCCGGCGACCGCGCCGAGATAGCCGAGGCAGGCAATGCCGGCGAGCCATTTCAGGATGGTCATCGCTCGAGGTTCAATTTCCTCACATCGCCCAGCGCTCACATCGCCTTGACGATGTTCTCCGTCATCTTCTTGGCGTCGCCGAGCAGCATCATGGTGTTGTCGCGATAGAACAGCGGATTGTCGATGCCGGCATAACCCGATGCAAGCGAGCGCTTGATGAACATCACGGTGCCGGCCTTCCAGACCTGCAGCACGGGCATGCCGTAGATCGGCGAGCTCTTGTCCTCTTCCGCCGCCGGGTTGGTGACGTCGTTGGCGCCGATCACGAAGGCGACGTCGGCCTGGGCGAATTCGGAGTTGATGTCCTCGAGCTCGAACACCTCGTCATAGGGCACGTTGGCCTCGGCCAGCAGCACGTTCATGTGGCCCGGCATGCGGCCGGCGACCGGGTGAATGGCGTATTTCACCTCGACGCCTTCCTTCTTGAGATTGTCGGCCATTTCGCGCAGCGCGTGCTGCGCCTGCGCCACCGCCATGCCGTAGCCCGGCACGATGATCACCTTCTGCGCATTCTTCATGATGAAGGCCGCATCGTCGGCGGAGCCGAGCTTCACCGGCCGTGCCTCGCCGCCGGCCGCGCTGGCAGCCGCCGTCTCGCCGCCGAAGCCGCCGAGAATGACCGAGATGAAGGAGCGGTTCATCGCGTGGCACATGATGTAGGACAGGATCGCGCCGGAGGAGCCGACCAGCGCGCCGGTGATGATCAGCGCGGAGTTGCCCAGCGTGAAGCCGATGCCGGCCGCGGCCCAGCCGGAATAGGAGTTGAGCATCGAGATCACGACCGGCATGTCGGCGCCGCCGATCGGGATGATCATCAGCACGCCGAGCGCCAGCGCGAGGATGACGTTGAGCCAGAAGAAGACCGCATTGCCTGACACGACCAGGCCGATGATGCTGGCCACCAGCGCAACCGCAAGCGCGATGTTGATGACGTGGCGCGCGGGCAGGATGATCGGCGCCCCGCTCATCCGCGCCGACAGTTTCAGGAATGCGATCACCGAGCCGGTGAAGGTGAGCGCACCGATGGCGACGCCGAGCGACATCTCGACCAGGCTCTGGGTGTGGATGTTGCCGGGCGTGCCGATATCGAACGCCTCGGGCGCATAGAAGGCGCCGGCAGCGACCAGCACCGCGGCCATGCCGACCAGCGAGTGGAACGCGGCGACGAGCTCCGGCATCGAGGTCATCGGCACGCGGCGGGCGATCACCGCGCCGATGCCGCCGCCGATCGCAACGCCCAGGATGACGAGCAGCCAGGCAATGCCGTCGGCCGGCGGATGGTTGGCGAGCGTGGTGACGATCGCGATCACCATGCCCGCCATGCCGAGGAAATTGCCGCGGCGGCTGGTGGCCGGGCTCGACAGCCCGCGCAGCGACAGGATGAACAGCACACCCGCCACGAGATAAAGCAGTGCAGACAGATTGGCGTTCATCTCAGGTCCCCGTTTGCCCCATCACACTGAGCCGGCAGCCGCTCACTCGACCATTCACTTGGCTTTCTTCTTGTACATCGCCAGCATGCGCTGGGTGACAAGGAAGCCCCCGAAGATGTTCACGCAGGCGAAGATCAGCGCGATGAAGCCGAAGCCGCGCGCCCAGCCCGAGCCGCTCGAAATCATGCCGACGCCGACGGCGAGCAGCGCACCGACCACGATCACCGAGGAGATCGCGTTGGTCACCGACATCAGCGGCGTATGCAGCGCCGGCGTCACCGACCACACCACGAAATAGCCGACGAACACGGCCAGCACGAAGATCGACAGCCGGAAAACGAAGGGATCGACGAGTTGAGCAGCATGCTCCATGGCCTTGTCTCCAATTATTCCGTCATTCCGGGGCGACGCGCAGCGTCGAACCCGGAATCTCGAAATTGTTTGCGTGACAGAGATTCCGGGTTCGCTCCGGAGCCTGCCATCGGGGCGCGCTTCGCGCGGACCCGTTGGGAGCGCCCCGGAATGACGGCGGTGGCTGGGGCGGGAGTCATGCTCACGCGCCCTTCGGCTGGAAATTGGGGTGGATCACCTTGCCGTCCCGGGTCAGCGCGGTGGCCTTGACCAGCTCGTCGTCCCAGTTGATCGCGAGCGACTTGCTCGCCTTGTCGACCATGGTCTCGATGAAGGACAAGAGATTGCGCGCATAGAGGCCGGAGGCGGAGGCCGCAACGCGGCCGGCGAGATTGGGGAAGCCGACGATCTTGACGCCCTCGACCTCGGCGGTCTCGCCGCTCTTCACGCCCTCGACATTGCCGCCGCGCTCGACCGCGAGATCGACCAGCACCGAGCCCGGCTTCATGCTCTTGACCATGTCCAGCGAGACCAGCCGCGGCGCCGGCCGGCCCGGGATCAACGCCGTGGTGATGACGATGTCCTGCTTCTTGATGTGCTCGGCGGTGAGCGCGGCCTGCTTGGCCTGGTACTCTTTGGACATCTCCTTGGCGTAGCCGCCGGCGGTCTCGGCCTGCTTGAACTCCTCGTCCTCGACCGCGATGAACTTGGCACCGAGGCTCTCGACCTGCTCCTTCACCGCCGGCCGCACGTCGGTCGCGGTGACGACGGCGCCAAGCCGCCGCGCGGTCGCAATCGCCTGCAGGCCGGCGACGCCGACGCCCATCACGAACACTTTCGCGGCCGGCACGGTGCCGGCCGCCGTCATCATCATCGGAAAGGCGCGGCCGAAGGCCTCGGCGGCCTCGATCACGGCCCGGTAGCCGGCGAGGTTGGCCTGGCTCGAGAGCACGTCCATCACCTGCGCGCGGGTGATGCGCGGCATCAACTCCATGGCAAAGGCCGAGACCCCGGCATCCGCCATCGCCTTCAGCGCCGCGTCGTTGCCGTAGGGATCCATGATGGCGATCACCGCCGCGCCGCGCTTGTACTGGGAAAGCTCGGCCGCTTCGGGCCGCTTCACCTTGATGACGACGTCCGCGTCCTTGACCGCCTCAGCGCTGACAATGGCGCCAGCGGCGGTGAACTCCGAATCCGGCAGGCCTGACTTGATGCCGGCGCCCGGCTCGACCGCGACGTCCAGCCCCAACGCCTTGAACTTCTTGACCGTATCGGGCGAAGCCGCGACCCGCGGCTCGGCCGGATCGATTTCCTTGGCAACGGCAATCTTCATAAGGCCTCCGGCGGCGCTACAGGCATGCGCGCACGATCAGACTAGCTTCAATCTGGCTGGGATGGATACCGGTTTTGCGACCGGCATTTTGGGAGTGTTCGCTGCGGCGCGCCGTTGCCCGCAGCGACTCGAGCTCAGAGCAGGAAGATGGCCATCAGGGCGACGATCAGCACGACCGTCCCCGTGCCGTATTTCACGAGCTTGATGAAGCCCTCATAGGTCGCCTCATGCGCCGGATAATCGTTGCCGTCAGCGGTCGTGTAGGCCACTTCGCCATGATTTGCCATTTGTGTCCCCAGTCTAGTCGAGCGTTTCCACGCTGGAATTAGCGCAATCCTTTTCACAGGGCAACGGCGGCGGAGCACCTTCTGTGCACGACCGGCCTCTGCCTATGTCGCGGGCATGACAGGCCAGTTGTCCCTGATCCAGCGGGCCAGGCTTTCTTCACTCACCTCGCCGGCAGCCAGCGAAAGAATAATGTTCGTCGCCTGTGCCGGATCGGGCGAAAACGGCACGCCATTCCTGATCAGAAAAATCATCATCGCCATGAAGGCGATGCGCTTGTTGCCATCGACAAAGGCGTGATTCTTGGCAAGCCCGAAGGCATAGGCTGCCGCAAGCTCGGCGAGTGACGCCTGCTCATAGCTCCATTTGTTGATGGGCCGCTCGAGCGCCGAACGCAGCATGCCCTCGTCGCGCGGGCCGGCCGCGCCGCCAAAGCGGCGCAGCTGCCTGGCATGGGTCGCAATCGCCTGATCGTAGCTGATCCAGAGCGGCTCTTCCGGCGCGCTCATTTGGCGAGTGCGGCGAGCGTATCGCGATATTTGTCCATGATCTCGTCGGCGATTGCCATCGTCCGCTCGAAATCGGGATCGTAGGGCAGTGCCTGGAAACCGCCACCGGGCAATTCGGTAATGTGCAGCTGCTGCCCGCGCTTGAGGTCGAGCCGCTGCATCAGCTCCTTGGGCAGCAAAAGCCCGTCGGAGTTCCCGATTTTCTTGATTTCGACTTTCATGGGCGGAGCCTCGAAGTGAAAGGGCGTGTTATACGCATGTATAACACGACGAGCGGGCGCGTTCAACAGGTGTATTACCTGCCTTGCCTCCCTTCACTCGGGGTGGGTCGAGCACCGAACCATCACCGTCACCCTGAGGCACCTCCGCGCAGCGGAGGCCTCGAAGGGCGACGGCCCCGCTGCAGCAGCGGGGCCGTTCATCCTTCGAGGCTCGCTTACGCTCGCGCCTCAGGATAACGGGTCGCGAGATTTCGCGCCCCCCTCACCCCATCGCCTCCAGCTCGTCGATCATCCCCGAGATCACCGACAGCCCGCCGTCCCAGAATTTCGGGTCCTTGGCGTCGAGCCCGAACGGCGCCAGCAGCTCGGAATAATGCTTGGTGCCGCCGGCCGCGAGCATGTCGAGGTAGCGCTCGGCGAAGCCGTCGGCGGCGTGCTCGTAGACCGCATAGAGCGAGTTGACCAGGCAATCGCCGAACGCATAGGCGTAGACGTAGAACGGCGAATGGATGAAGTGCGGGATGTACATCCAGAAATTCTCGTAGCCCGGCTTGATCTCGATCGCCGGCCCCAAGCTCTCCGTCTGCACCGACAGCCAGATCTGGCCGATCCGCTCGGCCGTCAGTTCCCCGTTCCTGCGCTCGGTATGGACCGCGCGCTCGAAGGTGTAGAACGCGATCTGCCGCACCACGGTGTTGATCATGTCCTCGACCTTGCCGGCGAGCAGCGCCTGGCGCTGCTTGGCGCTCTTGGTCTCCGACAACAGCCGCTTGAAGGTCAGCATCTCCCCGAACACGCTTGCGGTCTCGGCCAAGGTCAGCGGCGTCGGGGCCATCAGCGCGCCGTTCTTGGCGGCGAGCACCTGGTGCACGCCATGGCCGAGCTCATGCGCCAATGTCATCACGTCGCGCGGCTTGCCCTGGTAGTTCATCAGCACATAGGGGTGGGCCGACGGCGTGGTCGGATGCGAGAAGGCGCCCGGCGCCTTGCCGGGGCGCACCGGCGCGTCGATCCAGCGGTCGTCGAAGAAGCGCTGGGCGATCTCGGCCATGCGCGGCGAGAAGCCGCGATAGGCGTTCAGCACCATGTTCTTGGCTTCCGGCCAGGCGATGGCCCCGGTCGGCGCAAAGGGCAGCGGGGCGTTGCGGTCCCAATGCGGCAGCTTCTTCTTTTTGAACCAGCCGGCCTTCAGCCCGTAATAGCGATGCGACAGTTTCGGATAGGCCGCGCGCACCGAGGCGACGAGCGCGTCCACCACCTCGCGCTCGACCCGGTTGTTGAGATGGCGGGAGTCGGCGACGTCGGTGAAGCCGCGCCAGCGGTCGGAGATTTCCTTGTCCTTGGCGAGCGTGTTGGTGATCAACGCGAAGGTACGCTCATTGGCCTTGAAGGTCCTGGCCAGCGCATCCGCTGCGACCTTGCGCGTCTTTCCGTCACGATCCTGCAGCAGGTTGAGCGTCGGCTCGATCGCAAGCTCCTTGCCGGCGACCTTGAAGCGCAAGGCGGACATGGTCTGGTCGAACAGTCGGTTCCAGGCGGAATAGCCGGTCTGGGACTTCTCGTGGAACAGCTGCTCGCTGCGGTCGTCGAGCTGATAGGGCTTGTCCTTGCGCAGATCCTCGATCCAGGGCCGGTAGTGGCCGAGCGCCGGCGTCTGCATCGCGTGCTCCAGCACCGCATCGTCGATGCGGTTGAGCTCGAGCGGAAAGAACAGCAAATGGGTCGAGGCTGCGGTCAGCCGCTCCGACACGTCGCCATAGAATTTCGAGATCGCGGCATCGACGCTGTCGCCGGCATGCACGAGGCCGGCATAGGAGCCGAGCCTGCCCGCGAGGTCGTCGATCGCCTCATAGCGCCTCACCGCCTCGGCGAGCCATGCGCCGCCGTCATCGCGTGCGGCATGTTCCGCAAGCCTGCCCTTGTAGTCGGTCTCAAACGCGACGCAATCGGCATCCATTTTCGCGAGATCACGCACCACCTCCGGCGCGTCGATCCCGCCATAGAGATCCGACAGGTTCCATTCCGGAAGCTTGCCGGCATTGGCCAGGAGGCGCGTCGACGTGGTCGTTGACGTTTTCTTGGACGTCGGTTTGGACGCGGTCTTGTTGGACATGGTCTTGTTGGACATGGTCTTGTTGGACAGGGTCTTGGACGTCGTCGCCGACGTCCTTGTCCTGGCGGCGGACTTGCTGGAGTTCGGTTTGCGGAGAGCAGTCGTTTTGAGGAGAGCAGACTTGGTGCGCGAAGCCATCGTGTTCGAAACCTGTGTTCAACGACCGAAGCGAGGGGCGAAGCTTAAGTGTGCATTAAGCGTCGTCGGCCAGAGTGCCCCGATTCGAGACAGATAGTCGCATTGCGAGGGGAATGCCATGGCTGCCACCATTTTGATCGCCGATGATGACGCCGTGCAGCGTCGCCTCGTCGAAGCCATGGTGCAGAAATGCGGCTATGAAGCGGTGGTGGTGGATTCCGGCGACGCCGCAATCGCCCTGCTGACGGCGCCCGAGGCGCCCGCGGTCGATGCCGTCGTGCTCGATCTCGTGATGCCCGGCCTCGACGGCATGGGGGTATTGGAGCGGATGCGCGAGGCCGGCCTCTCCATCCCGGTCATCGTGCAGACCGCCCATGGCGGCATCGACAATGTGGTGTCGGCGATGCGCGCCGGCGCGCATGACTTTGTGGTGAAGCCGGTCGGCATCGAGCGGTTGCAGGTGTCCTTGCGCAACGCGCTCAACGCATCGGCGCTGAAGGGCGAATTGCAGCGGATCAAGCACAGCCGCGAAGGCCGCCTGACCTTTTCCGACATCGTGACCCGGTCCGAGGCCATGACCGGCGTGCTGCGCACCGCGCAGAAGGCGGCCTCCTCCTCCATTCCGGTGTTGATCGAAGGCGAATCCGGCGTCGGCAAGGAATTGTTCGCCCGCGCCATCCACGGCTCCAGCGAGCGCAAGGCGAAACCGTTCGTGGCGGTCAATTGCGGCGCGATCCCCGACAATCTCGTGGAATCGATCCTGTTCGGCCATGAGAAGGGCGCCTTCACCGGCGCGACCGAACGCCATACCGGAAAGTTCGTCGAGGCCCATGGCGGCACGCTGTTCCTCGACGAGGTCAGCGAGCTGCCGCTCACCGCGCAGGTCAAGCTGCTCCGCGCGCTTCAGGAAGGCGCGGTCGAGGCGGTCGGCGGACGCAAGCCTGTCAAGGTCGACGTCCGCATCATCTCCGCCACCAACCGCAAACTGCTCGACCGCGTCAAAGGCGGCCACTTCCGGGAAGACCTGTTCTACCGGCTGCATGTGCTGCCTCTGACCGTCCCGCCGCTGCGGGCGCGGCGCGAGGACATTCCGCATCTGCTGCGGCATTTCCTGGCGCGCTTTGCCGCCGAGGAAAACCGCATCATCACCGGCATCAGCGGCGAGGCCATGGCCTATCTCGCCGAGCTCGACTGGCCGGGAAACATCCGGCAGCTCGAGAACACGGTCTACCGCGCGGTGGTGCTGTCGGAGGGTGAGCAACTCGGCATTGCCGATTTCCCCCTGATCAATGCCCAATCGACCGTGGTGCCGGACGGCCCGGGCGAACCGCTGGTGGTCGCGCCGGCGATCCAGCCGGGAGCGCCCGCCATGATTTCAGGTAACGAAATACCTATCGCCCCGGTCGCGACCCATGGGATCCTGACCATGCTCAACGGCGCCGGCGATGTGCGGCCGCTGGAGGAGATGGAGAACGAGATCATCCGCTTTGCCATCGCCCATTACCGCGGGCAGATGTCGGAAGTCGCGCGCCGCCTGAAAATCGGCCGGTCGACGCTGTATCGAAAGCTCGACGAGGCCAACCCGCAAACCGCCGTCGATGATGCGGCACCAAGCGGCGGAGCGAAATGAAGTGCGCAGGATTCCAATTCCGGTGCTGCGGTGTCGGGTTGCCCAAAAATATACGCAAGTGCCCGTGTTTGTTGAGAGTTTGAACCGTGGCCTGCAGGTGACAGACCAATGAAAAAGCGCATGGCAAGGGCGCACAATCCGTTGCAAAGGGTTTCTGCAGAAGTCAGTTTGTCGTGAGTTGCCCCGTTGCGGCTTGGCGCCGAAAACGAGGCCTGTGTATCGTCTGCGTATGAATCGTAGCGTGCAGGCATGCCAGATTTCACGGCCGACGCTTTCAGCCGAAGCTCACGGACGATAACCGGAACTGTCCGCTTGCCAGGGCAGTTCACCCAAAGGGGTGTGACAATGCGAGACTGTTCGAACAACCGCGGCGGATTTGACCGTGTGCTGATGGCCGTCGCGGCCAGCTTCCTCGCGATGTCCGCAACGTCCGCCATGGCAGGCCAAAGCGATGCGCCGCGCTCGAGCGCTGCGGAACTCGCCATCGAGGCCGCGATCCCGCGCCCTGAGCCTGCCAACGTCCCGCCCCCGACTGCTGCCGATATCAAGCCCGACACCACGGCCGCGATCCAGACCGACGCCGCCAAGCCCGCGGAAACCGCCCAGCCCACCACCGAGGCCGCAAAGCCCGCCGAGCAGCCTGCACCCGCCCCCGTCGCGACCGCGCCGACCACCTCGCCCAAGCCGGACGACGCGCCGAAGAGCGACACCGCGACTGCACCAGGCGCCGCGCCTGCGGCTCCCGCTGCTGCCGCCGTCGCGCCCGCAACCCCTTCGGCGCCCGCGGCCGCCTCCACGACGCCTGCCTCCGAGCCCGCCAAGGACGTCGCCAAGGAGCCGGTGCAGGAGCCCGCGAAGGCCGCCAGCAACGTGCCCCCCGCCGACCAGCCGGTCGCCGACAGGCTCAAGGAGATGCTTGCCGCGAAATCGCTGCGCTATTTCGAGCACAAGGGCGAGCGCGCCGCGGTCGAGAAATTCTACACCGCCCGCGACTATGCGCCGATCTGGACCCAGGGCGGCGGCTTGACGGAGACCGCCAAGGGCGTGATCGCGCGGCTGAAGGACGCCGCCTCCGACGGCCTCACGCCAAGCGATTATCCGGTGCCGGATTTCGCCGCGGCCACCACGCCGGACGCGCTTGCCGAAGCCGACATGAAGCTCACCGACAGCATGCTGAACTACGCGCGCCAGGCGCAGAGCGGCCGCATGCATTGGTCGCAGGTGTCCGGCGACATCTCCTATCCCGAGCATCCGACCGATCCGGCCGAGGTGCTGAGCCACATCACCAGCGCGAAAGACGCTTCGACCGCCTCCACCGCGCTCGACAGCTACAACCCGCCGCAGAAGCTTTACCAGGAGCTGAAGGCGAAGCTGGCCGAGCTGCGCGGCGAGGGTCCGGGCCAGGCCATCGAGATCGGCGAGGGTCCGCTGCTCCGCTACACCGCCCACGGCAAGAAGCAGGCGGAAGCGGTGATGGAAGATCCGCGCGTGCCGCAACTGCGCGCCAAGCTCGGCGTCGAAAATCCCGACGACACGCACTACGACGCCAAGGTCGCGGACGCCTTGCGCAAGTTCCAGCAGAGCGCCGAGCTGAAGGAAACCGGCGTGCTCGATGCCGCCACCGTCAGGGCGCTGAACAGCCCGAAGCGCGACAAGCAGATCGACGTCGTCATCGCCAACATGGAGCGCTGGCGCTGGCTGCCGCGCGATCTCGGCGCGCCGGCGATCGGCGACGCCTATGTCATCCTCAACATCCCCGACTACACGCTGAAGGTGATGCAGCACGGCCAGCAGGTCTGGACCACCAGGGTCGTGACCGGCAAGCCCGGCATCCACGCCACGCCGCTCCTGACCGAGACGATGAAATACATCACGGTCAACCCGACCTGGAACGTGCCGCCCTCGATCGTCTACGGCGAATACCTGCCGGCGCTGCAGCAGGATCCGACCGTGCTGGAGCGGATGGGCCTGAAGCTCGAGCACGAGCGCGACGGCTCGATCCACATCTCGCAGCCGCCGGGCGAAGCCAATGCGCTCGGCCGCATCCGCTTCAACTTCCCGAACAAGTTCCTGGTCTATCAGCACGACACGCCGGACAAGTACCTGTTCGAGAAGAGCGAGCGCGCCTTTAGCCATGGCTGCATGCGCGTGCAGTATCCGGATCAATACGCCGCCGTGCTGCTCAACATCACGGAGCCGAACGAGCACTACACGCCGGAGAAGATCCGCTCGATGTACGGCCACAGCGAGATCGACCTGAAATTCCCGACGCCGATTCCGGTCAACATCACCTACCAGACCGCCTTCGTCGACGATGCCGGCAAGCTGCAGTTCCGCAAGGACATCTACGGCCGCGACGCCGGCATGATCGCGATGCTGAAGGGCGCGCATGGCAAGGAGCTCGAGAACATGGTCGCCCATTCCCAGCCGAGCTATGGCGGGCCGGCCAAGCTGCCGCCGGGCGTGAGCGTTGCGAGCGACAGCAGCTACTCGTCGGGGCCGAACTTCTTCGAGCGGCTGTTCGGCGGCGGTCAGCCGGTAACCCCGCCGGCGCCGGTCGGCCGCCGGCCGGTCTACCAGCAGCGCGGCTTCTTCACGCGCTGAGCGCGCGCCTTACAACAAACTGACGGCCGCCGCGCCCCGGCGGCCGCTTGCGCATCCGGCCAATTTCTCGTTTTAAATCAAATATCTCGACACCCCGCTGTGATCGCTTAACGTTAACCATTATCCACTATCGCCCCGCCACAGCACTTTTTCGCCACACTCGACGGGTTAGGTTAAGCCTAATTTGGGGGCGGGATGGTAGGGCTACATTAACCATCCTGCTTTAGGGAAAGCGTTCGTTCTCTTTCGCGTCCGGGGTTTGAGCGGAAGGGTCCACTGAACGCCGATCGACTTGGGTGGGCTCATACGTGCTGACGGGTTTCGCACGCCGTTTCAACTTGTTGTCCGTGCACGGGCTGTCCTTGCGAAAGGTGTCCGTGCCAAAGACCGCCTGCCAGGCGGCCGCTGCGGCGTTGCTGCTGCTGATGGGCGCAGGCTCCGTGCACGACGCCACGGCGCTCAACGAAACCCGCACCCTGTCCTTCCACCACACTCATTCCGGCGAAGACCTCACCGTCACCTTCAAGCGCGAGGGGCGCTATGACGAAGAGGCGCTGAAGACGCTCAATCATTTCCTGCGCGACTGGCGGACCCAGGACCAGACGTCGATGGACCGCCATCTGTTCGATATCATCTGGGAAGTCTATCGCGACGTCGACGCCAAGCAGCCGATCCAGATCGTCTCCGCCTATCGCTCGCCCGCCACCAACGCCATGCTCCGCCATCGCTCGGCGCATTCCGGCGTCGCGCGCTTTTCCCAGCACATGCTGGGCCATGCGATGGACTTCTATATTCCAGGCGTGCCGCTCGAGCAGATCCGCTTCGCGGGGCTCCGCCTGCAGCGCGGCGGCGTCGGCTTCTATCCGACCTCCGGCTCGCCCTTCGTGCATCTCGACACCGGCAACATCCGCCACTGGCCGCGCATGACGCACGACCAATTGGCCAAGGTGTTCCCGGACGGCCGCACTGTGCATATCCCGACCGACGGCGTGCCGCTGAAGGGCTATGAGCTCGCGCGGGCCGACATCGAACACCGCAGCGGCGATGACGCCGCGACCGTCGGCAAGCCCTCGTTCCTCGCCGCCCTGTTCAAGGGCAAGTCGAGCGACGATGACGACGAGACCGGCAGCGCGCCCGAGGTGAATGACAGGCCGGCGCCTGCCGTCGTGGCAGCCGCCAGCAAGCCGGTCGATCCGCCGCGCGCCAGGCCGCGGCTTGCCGCGGCCCTGCAACTCGCCTCCGCTGATTCCACGGCCCTCGCACCGGCCAGGCAGCAGCCGGCCGCGGCGACCGACACCGCCGACGCCAGGCCGGATGCCAAATCCGAGACCAAGTCGGAGAGCGGGCCTGAGAAGAAACCCGAGACGCCCACCGACATCATCAATGCGCGCGGCTTCTGGGGTGACGATCCGGCAATGCCGAAGCAGGCGACGCCGGCGGAGCTTGCCGCCATCACCGCCCGCCATGCGCTCGAGGCCGCCGGTCCGCAAACGGCGGCGGCGACGCCCGCAGCCCTTGACGCCATGGCCTATGCGCCGCCGCCCTCCTCTCCGGTCGATCGCGCCAATATCGTTGCGGCCACCGCGCCGATCCCGCGCAGCGTCCGCCCCGTCATGCAGGCGCGCAACAATTCGGTGCCGGCCACCGGCATCGACACGGTGGCGGCCAAGGGCGCCCGCGGCGACGGCGGCCCGGTCACCAATTCCGCGCGCATTGCCGCGGCCAACACCGACAGCGCGTGGCTGCGCATCATCATGCTGGCGCCGAGCGTCGGCGCCTCGATGCAGGTGACGGTGCTGGGCGATACCGATCTGACGCTGATGCGCGCCTTCTTCGTCAAGCCGGCAGCCGTGCTCAACATCGGCTTCAGCGAAGACCCGATGATGGGCATGAGCTGCGATCATTTCTCCGGCTCGTCGGGCGCCAAGCTCGAGACGACGTCGTTCAAGCTGCGCACCGCGCAGCGATAGGCCTTGTCATAGGCCACACGGCTCCCACACCGTCGGTGTCGTCCCGGCGAAGGCCGGGACCCATGACCACAGGCGGCGGTTTGAGCCACGCCAGTTCCGTCATTGCGAGCGAAGCGAAGCAATCCAGGGCCTCACGCGCGGCTCTGGATTGCTTCGTCGCTTCGTTCCTCGCAATGACGCGTGGAGAGAATTTCGCTTAACTAACTACGATCCGGGACTATGGCTCCCGGCCCGCGCCGAGACCGCGGCGGGGAGCGCAATGCCGTTACAGCATCCCCAGCGCCTGCAGATACGTCTCCAGGATGGTCTCCTGCTCGGCGCGCTCGTTGGGGTCCTCTTTGCGCATGCGGATGATGGTGCGCAGCGCCTTGACGTCGTAGCCGTTGCCCTTGGCTTCGGCATAGACGTCGCGGATGTCGTCGGAGATCGCCTTCTTCTCCTCCTCCAGCCGCTCGATGCGCTCGATGATGGCCTTGAGCTGATCCTTTGCGAACCGCGTTGCGGGCGCTTCGTCTTCCTTCATCGCGGTGGCGGTGGCCATCGGCTACTCCTTGATCGAACGTCACTGATTGGATGGCCTGCAGGCAATCGTTGGGGGCAGGCAACTTGTCGGGCGCGACACTTGAATTTCGAGCCGCCCGGGTCAAGCCGGCATCGCGCTCATCCACAGCGCGCCCACACCTTGTTGCGGGCCGCGCTTGCTGTGCTCGGGGAAATTACGGATTTGCCGCTGCGGCTTCGCGGAGGTGATTCGCCGCCCACGCGGTGTTCACCTCTCCCATCGGGAGAGGTCGGATTGCATCGAAGATGCAATCCGGGTGAGGGGTTACGGTCTATCGAGAGAGCTGCGGCCCCTCACCCGGATCGCTTCGCGATCCGACCTCTCCCCGCTGGGGAGAGGTGAACGGCAGCATCGCACGGCTCAATGCCCGGGATGCGACTTCTTCAGCGCCGCCATCTGCTCGGGGCTGGCTGGCGCCTGGTGCTTCTCCTTCCAGGCCTCATAGGGCATGCCATAGACGGCCTCGCGGCTCTCGTCCTTGGTCATCGCGACGCCTTGCGCGTCGGCGGCGTCCTTCAGCCAGTTGGACAGGCAGTTGCGGCAGAAGCCGGCGAGGTTCATCAGGTCGATGTTCTGCACGTCGGTCCGCTCGCGCAAATGGCCGACGAGGCGCCGGAAGGCGGCGGCTTCGAGTTCCGTTCTGGTTTTGTCGTCGATCGCCATGACTCGTTATCCAGGTGGGCAGATATCCAGGTGGGTCGTTATCCAGTCGTTGTACAATATGGGTTATCTTCGGGCTTGTCACAGATTCTGCCATATCCCGTTGCAAGCATTGAGGATAGTCGCGATTTCGGCCCGCGGCCGCATGAAAAACGGCCAAAAAGAACGTGGTTGACAGCCAGCTTCAGGCTACGCGAAATCCCGCTCCAAGGAACTATCCTGCTTCACGTGATGATCCTCAAAGCCGCCCTTTCCCGCGCCATGAGCGCACACCGCAAGGCCCTGGGGTTCGTGCTCCTGCTCGCGATGATGTTCCTGTGGAACGGAAGCGCGCGGGCCGACTTCCGTCTGTGCAACAACACGTCGAGCCGGGTGGGGATCGCGCTGGGTTACAAGGATGCCGAGGGCTGGACCACCGAGGGCTGGTGGAACATCTCGTCGCGAAGCTGCGAGACGCTCCTCAAGGGATCGCTCGTGGCGCGCTATTATTACATCTATGCGCTGGACTATGACCGCGGCGGCGAATGGTCGGGGCAGGCCTTCATGTGCTCCCGCGACAAGGAGTTCACCATCAAGGGCACCGACAATTGCCTGGCGCGCGGCTTCGACCGCACCGGCTTTTTCGAGGTCGACACCGGCGAGCAGCGCGCCTGGACCGTGCAACTCACCGACGCCAATGAACAGCCGGCGCAGCCGCGCGTCCCCGGCCTGCCGGGCCCCGTCGGTCCGGGCGGCAATGTGCCGGGCCTGAACAACAACAATCCGCTGAACAATGCTCCGCCGGGTGCGGCGCCCAACCCGGGCGCGTCTGGCCTGCCGCCAGCCGCAACGCCCGGGACCAAGCCATGAGACGCCTGCGCCGTATCAAGATCCTCGCCACCCTCGGTCCCGCCTCCTCCGACAGCGCGATGATCCGCCGCCTGTTCGAGGCCGGCGCCGACATCTTCCGCATCAACATGAGCCACACGCCGCATGACAAGATGCGCGAATTGGTGGCGACCATCCGCAACGTCGAATCGAGCTATGGCCGCCCGATCGGCATCCTGGTCGATCTGCAGGGCCCGAAGCTGCGGCTGGGGGCCTTCGCCGAAGGCGCGGTGCAGCTGCAGAACGGCCAGACATTCACGCTGGATTCCGACAAGACGCCGGGCGACGCCACGCGCGTGCAGCTGCCGCATCCGGAAATTCTCGCAGCGCTCCGTCCCGGTCACGCGCTTTTGCTCGACGACGGCAAGGTGCGGCTGATCGCGGAGGAAACCTCGCCCGATCACGCGGTGACCCGCGTCGTGATCGGCGGGCGGATGTCGGATCGCAAGGGCGTCAGCCTGCCCGACACCGATCTGCCGGTCTCCGCGATGACGCCGAAGGACCGCGCCGATCTCGATGCAGCCCTGATCACCGGCGTCGACTGGATTGCGCTGTCCTTCGTGCAGCGTGCCGAGGATGTCACCGAGGCGAAAAAGATCATCCGGGGACGCGCGGCCGTAATGGCCAAGATCGAGAAGCCGCAGGCGATCGACCGCCTCGAAGCCATCATCGAGGCCTCGGATGCGCTGATGGTGGCGCGCGGCGACCTCGGCGTGGAGCTGCCGCTGGAGCGGGTGCCGGGCCTGCAGAAGCAGATGACGCGCATGGCGCGGCGGGCAGGCAAGCCGGTCGTGGTGGCTACGCAGATGCTGGAATCGATGATCCAGGCACCGGTGCCGACGCGCGCCGAAGTCTCCGACGTCGCCACCGCCGTGTTCGAAGGCGCCGACGCCATCATGCTGTCGGCGGAATCGGCCGCCGGCAAATTCCCGGTCGAGGCGGTCGCGACCATGAACCGCATCGGCGAGGAGGTGGAGCGCGACCCGACCTATCGCGGCGTGATCACCTCGCAGCGCCCGGAGCCGGAAGCAACCGTGGGCGACGCCATCGCCGATGCCGCCCGCCAGATCGCCGAGACGCTCGACCTGCCCGCGCTGATCTGCTGGACCTCCTCAGGCTCCACGGCCGTCCGCGTCGCCCGCGAGCGCCCCAAGCCGCCGATCGTCGCCATCACGCCCAACATCATCACGGGCCGCAAGCTCTCCGTGGTGTGGGGCGTGCACTGCGTGGTCGCCGAGGACGCCCGCGACCAGGACGACATGGTCAGCCGCGCCGGCCGCATCGCCTTCCGCGACGGCTTTGTCCGCGCCGGCCAGCGCGTCATCATCGTCGCCGGCGTGCCGCTCGGCATTCCCGGCACCACCAACATGGTACGCATCGCGTCGGTCGGCCCGGACGAGGACGCGCAGGGCTGAGCAGCCGGACGCGGCGGCGAATGGCCTCCGCGCGCCTACGCTTGAACCGCCGCAGGCCGCGCCGGCCGCCCGCCTCAGTTTCTGGCCGGTCCGGAGCTTTCTCCGCTGATGGCGCGGTCGAGCGCATCGATCACCGCTTGAATCTCGACGAACTTGTTGCGGGCGCGCTCGGCCGTGTCGCGATCAAAAGGCGCGGCCAGCACCTTCGCATGCGCGTCCCTGTCCTCGATCATGCGGTTGCGGGCCTTCGTCAATGTCTCAAGTCGCTCGCCCATCCAGGCTCCTCCCATTATGTCTTCGCGATTGCAGCCTGCGCGCATGATCCGGACCCGAACGGCCCCTCCGCGCAAACCGTGCAGCAGTTTTCCTTCGAGACAGAGCCAACGCGCGATGACGATTCAACGAAACCTCATCGCGCCTTCGGGACCTCAATCGAAGCCCGCCGGGAGCACGCCCTTCCGGAAGAAGACGATCGGCTCCTCGTCATAGTCACCCGCCTCGGGATCGCCGGTGGACGAGAATGCAACGACGGCGAGCTTGCTCAGCGCCAGCCTCTCCGCCGTTCGCAGCGCGCCGGTTGCCGACTTGCAGATGATCGGCGCATCGGGCTTCAGATGTCCGCCCTTGCCGGTGTTGAACACCTGCACGACGTAGGTCGTTTCGCGGGCCATCAAGGCTCCTTTGACCTGTTGAGAGGCGCGGTCGACGCCCGCGACTGCGAAAAGCCGCGCCCGGCTCGTAGGCCGAGCCGGCGAAGCGGAATCCGTCGCGACGCGACACTAGCACAGAAGTGGAAGGCACCATCTCCGACCGGAGCGAATAATTTCTCTCGTTATTGCCGGCCTGGAGCTCACCGAATCGGTCTCGCTGCCTGTGTCGATGACGAGAGGAGCAGCCCGTTCTCACCGGGCCGCTTGCGGAGCGCCGCACTAATCCGCCATACGCGTCAAGGACACGGCGGCTTCTCGGGCCTTCCGCGGGACGGCCGGCCTGCTTTCGAGTTTCGCCGCATCGGTCCTGCGTGACATCGGCGCAAGCGACACGCGCACGGAGAGAAAGCAAGCCAGGCGGTTGATGCTGGCGCAGGAGTCCGCGGCCGTCTGCAGCGGCGGCGGTTGATGGCTGCAACCGGCCAGGATCACGACCAGCGTGCCGACGAGAAGCGTTCTCATGCAATCCTCCTGAAGAGGCTGAGTTCCGCCCGCAGTTCTTGCTGCGTGATGTTGGCCGCGCTGATCTTCGATAAGACGAGCAAAAGTGTTAAGCGCGCATTAAGCCTCGCCTCCTCGCCGAGCGAAGCTCCGCCATGGTTAATGCCGGCGACCCCAAGGACGCCGGCACACCTGATTTGCCCGCCCGGGCAGGATGCGCCGGATCGGCATCGTGCGGCTCGCCGCCACGATGTCGCATGCGCGCATGTCGCAATTTGCGCAGCGGAATCAAGCGGGGTAGCGCCTTCAAGATATCAAGCGAGAAATATCGGCGTTGAATTTCTTCCGAAAATCAGCAATCATCCTCCCATCCCGCCTCGATTGAAGAGGGGCGATCGCGATCGTCACGAACGTGGAGTGCGGGATGCGGTTGGACGTGGATGCGCCTGACTGACGAGCGGCGCTGACGCGGACGGCGAAGTCGTGTGGTCCCGACGCCCGACGCTGGCGTCAAGTCTTGCGCTTGCTCCAAAGGCCAGGCGCGAGGCGATGGTGGCAAACAAGCATTGGCTCACCAAGGAGAGCGCGGAATAAGCCGTGACCCACCGCGCAGGGAAGGCCGGAGTGTTCTTGCGCCTTGACCTGTGGACTTCGCGCCTTTTGCGCGAATTTTTCGCGCGAGGGCCCACGGGTGCGAGGCAAGCACCCGGCCTCCCTGCGCCCTCTCATTGGAGAGGGCGGAAATGAGCACAAAGCTCGGGCGCGATTGCGCCGCGAGGATAATGGTTCATGTTCTCTCGGTTGTCATGCCCCGCGAAAGCGGGGCTTCCAGTATTCCAGAGGCTTCTCGGCTGGTTATCCGGTGTCTCTGGAATACTGGATCGCCCGCCTTCGCAGGCGATGACAGCGGAGTGAGTGGCTGTTTGACAAGAAAATCGGAAGGGGACGTTCGGCTGCGCCGCAGTATCCGTCATTGCGAGCGAAGCGAAGCAATCCAGGGCCACGCTCACGACTCTGGATTGCTTCATCGCTACCGCGCCTCGCAATGACGAGAGCGTGGAAGCGTCCTCGCTGCGTTACGACGCGATTGCGCCGCGACAAGCATTTTCGCGTTCTCGGTTGTTTGACAAGGAAATCTGCTGGACACCTTTGGGGGGCTTCGCCTCGCGCCGCAAACGCGCTTCACCTCTCCCATTCGACTCGGGTTTACCCGAGTTGAACATTGAGAACAGCGAAGTCGGACGAATCCGACTTCGATGGGAGAGGTCGGATTGCATCGCCAGATGCAATCTGGGTGAGGGGTTACGGTCTATCGAGGGAGCCGCGGCCCCTCACCCGGATTGCGCGACGCGCAATCCGACCTCTCCCCGTTGGGGAGAGGTGCACATCGCGGCAACCGCTGAGTGCTACTCTCATCATGCTCCCAGGCGGCGCGACGAAATCGCCCTACGCCCCGACCAGCGCTTTCGCCGGCAGCACGGCCTGCACCACGAGCCCGCGCGCGCGGGCGTCCATGACGCCGACGGCGCGCAAGCCGAGCAGCGTGACGCTCTGCACGGTGTCGCGGAGCTTGGCCGGATCGTCGTCGAGATTGTCGGGCGCGAGCGGGCCGACGAGCGCTTCATGCAGCGCGCCGAGCAGCGCGGTGGCGGCGAGCTGGGTGTCCTGGGCCGGCAAATGGCCGGCGCGCACCGCGGCGTCGATGCGGGAGGCGATCTCGCTCATGATCTCGCGGCGGCTGGCAAGGCGCGAGGCGGTGACGTCGACATCGACCGGCTCGGCGAGAATGCCCCAAGCGAGCTTGCGCTGGGACAGCACATGAAGCGCGACGGTCGATACGGCTGCCGCGAGTGCCGAGGACGGTCCGGGCGCGGCGTCGGCGGCGCGGCGGATCGCGGCCAGCTCGTCGCGCGAGACCTCGGCGATCAATTCGGAAATCAGATCGGCCTTGGAGGGGAAGTAGCGGTAGACGGTGCCGGCCGCGACATTGGCACGGACCGCGACGGGGGCAATCTGCACCGCCGACATGCCCCCTTCCGCCGCCGCCTCCCGCGCCGCCGCCAGGATGGCGCTGCGGCGGGCCGCAAGCCGTTTCACCACTTGATGGGTTCGCCGATAGACCATGGCGCGTTTCCAGTCCCACTGGCGCGGGACCGCCCAAGGACTTCACTCCCGGACAAATCGAACGCGCCTTCACTATTTTGGGGCGATTTGGAGCCAAATCGCCTTGAAGGACTGAACACCTGTTCAGGGTCGCTGACAAGCCGAAAAACGACGATTCGAGAGCAACATAGCGCCCGCGCGCTGAACGCATGGGCAGCAGCCGCTTCAGGCCATCGCTGGGACCGGAAATGGCGAGCCTGAACAGGGAGATAGCGTCGAATTCGGGCTTACGCCGCCGCGGGCACGGCCGCCGACGCCGCCTGCGGCACCCGCCACCAGGGCCCGGCGCGGCGCAGGACCAGCGCGCCCACGATCAGCGTGGCGCCAAGCCCGACCGGCAGGCCCGTGAACAGGAACACGAGGATCAACAGCATCGCCACGCCAAGCGCCGGCACCTCATAGGCGCGGAAGCCGTGCGCAAGGCCGAGCCGCACGAGGTAACCGACGGGGATCGCCAGCACCATCATGTCGTAGAGGAAGAGATAAGGCGTTGCGAGCAGCGCGCCGACCGCAAGGCTCGCGGCCTTCAGCGAATAGCGCACGCGGCTGCGCCAGATCATCACGACCGTCACCGCGACTGCGGCAGTCAGCGTCCACTGGAACGCCCAGCCGAGCTGCTCGCTGCCGCCGAAATAGCGCGTCAGGCCGAAGATGCTCTGCAGCTTGAACCAGGGCGCGCGGCCCTCGGTTAGGAACGCCTGCGAGAACATCGGCATCCAGTGCAGAAACGCTTGCCAGCTCTCGATGCCGAATGCGAGCCACGACACGCAGGCAAGCCCGACTGCGACGACGGCGGCGGTGACGAACACGGTCCATTGCGAGGCCGCGATCAGCGCAATCGGAAACAGCAGGCCATATTGCGGCTTGTAGGTGAGAAGGCCGAGACAGATGCCGGCGAGTATCGGCCGCAGCGGCAGAAAATACAGCGTGCCGCCGATCAGCGCGGCGGTGAGGAAGCCGTTCTGTCCGACGGTCGCATTGTTGATCAGCACCGGGAAACAGGCCGCGAGCAGGAGGCCGAACGGCTTGCCGACGGTTGCACGCATCATCGCGAGATACGGCACGAAGCTCGCGGCGGCCCAGCCGATGAACGCAACGCCATACGGAAATTGCGCGAGGAACATCGCGACGAGCAGAAACGGCGGCGGATAGTGCCAGGCGAAATTGCCGGGATAGCTCTGGCCGAGCACCGCGACCTGCACCTGCTTCTGGATGTCCCAGTCCCAGGCCTGCGCCGGATGGCCGTCGAGCGCGAGGCGACCGGCAGACCAGACATTGACGAAATCGGTTGGGATGCCGAGGCCCTGGGAATCATAGACCCACCAATGCGAGATCGATGCGGCGAACAGGAAGGAGGCATTGAGGACGAACAGCACGAAGCAGATCATGCGCAGCGCGCGCGGGACCGGATCCCGCTCGGCGAGCATCATCATGTCCGTCGTGGCCATGGCCGTCCTCCGGCGCGAGCCGACAGGCGCGCGAGTCTCCTCAGCAATAGGCCGGCCGCCATTGAAGAAATCTTAAGATTTGAGCGTAATTCGCGCCCCTGCCGCGACCTGGAAGGAATACGGGAACCATGCGCGGCAGTTGCAGCATTGAATTTACCAAAGCTTATCGCCCCGGTGGTCCACTTCGACCCGGGGCCGCGCGGCTCGCAACACCTCACCCCAGCAGTAGAGACAATGTCGCTTTCCGTTGCAGACCGCATCGACACGACCGGCGACGCGCGCGGGCTGGTCCCGCTCTGCGTCGGCGCGGGCGTCTATCTGTTCGTGCTGGTCACCGGCGACAGCCTGCTGGCCGACTCCGACAGCTTCTGGCAGATCGGCATCGGTCAGTGGATCATCGACCACGCCACGGTGCCGACCAGCGATTTCTATTCCTTCACGCATGCCGGCGCGCCATGGCTCTCCAGCTCCTGGCTGTCGCAGGTCGCATATGCAATCGCCTATGCACATCATGGCTGGGCGGGCGTGGTGGTGCTGAGCGCGCTGGCGGTCGCGGCCGCGGCCGCGATCTTCGTTCACCTGCTGGAGCCCCAGCTCGAGCCGGCCCATCGCATCCTGCTCGCCATGCTGGCGCTGGCCTTGTCATGGCATCATCTGCTGGCGCGGCCGCATGTGCTGGCGCTGCCGGTGATGGTGGCGTGGGCCGGCGGACTGATCGTCTCGGTCGATCGGCGCAGCTCGCCGCCATGGCTGCTGCTGCCGCTGATCGCGCTGTGGGCCAATCTGCATGGCGGGTTTGTGCTCGGCCTGGCGCTGATCGCACCGGTCGCACTGGACGCAGTGTGGACGGCTGATGCAGACCAGCGCATCGCCGTGGCGGCACGATGGGCGATGTTCGGTCTCGCCGCGCTAGCCGCCTGCTGCTGCACGCCCTATGGCTGGCACACGCTGGCCGCGGCGGCTGCGATCATCAATCTCGGCGGCGTCCTGTCGGTGCTGTCGGAATGGCGGCCGGTGGACTTCTCGTCATTCGGCCTGTTCGAGGCGACGCTGCTTGGCCTCATCGGCCTCGCGCTCTACCGCGGCATCGCCGTCCCGCTGCCGCGCATCGCATTGCTGCTGTTGCTGACCCAGATGGCGCTCGCCCATGTCCGCAGCATCGACGCCTTCGCGTTTCTGATGCCGCTCGCGCTGGCCAAGCCGTTCGCGGATCATTGGTCGCTGCCCCACCAGCCCGTCGCGGCGCGACGGGCTGCGCCGCTTTCGGCTGCATCGCTGCTTGCGATGCTCGCTGTCGCGATCGGGACGGTCGCCTCGAGCGCCGCCTACACGGCCCATCATGACTACGTCTTCGTCAAGACCCAGACGCCGGCCGCAGCCGTCGATGCGCTGAAGCAATATGGCGCCGAGCGCATCTTCAACGGCTACGAATTCGGCGGTTATCTGATCGCGCGCGGCGTCCCGACCTTCATCGACGGCCGCGCCGAGCTCTACGGCGAAAAATACGTGCTGGACTATTTCGACGCGATAGCAGCCCGCAATATCGACCAGCTGGCCGCCCTGCTCGACGACAACGGCATCGACGCCACCCTGCTTTCGCCGCATACGCCCGCCGCGCAGCTGCTCGATCGCATGTCCGGCTGGCGGCGACTCTACGCGGATGACATCGCCGTCGTTCACGTCAGGGCTGGCCATGCCGCCGAGCCGACATATAAGGAGAATTGAGTTGAGCATCTCATCCGAAACCAGTCCGCTTCCCGACATCCGCAGCGACTGGGGCTGGCTGCGCTGGTGCGTGATGCCGGGTGCGTTGATCGCGACCCTCTACGGCTGGGCGGAGCTGGTCTCGACCTTCATCAGCCCCGGCTCGATCGGACTGAACCACATCGCTCCGGGAACGGACTGGATGGTGTTCTACGGCGCGGTGCGCTCGGCGCTCTCAGGCCATCTCGCGCTGGTCATGAACGGCGATGATTTCACCGCCTATCTCAACCGCGATTTCGCCGGCTGGCTGTCGGTGCCGCTGCAATTCCGCCCCTGGTTCTATCCGCCGAGCTTCCTGGTCCTGCTGTTGCCCTTCGCCCCGCTCGGCCTGATCGGCTCCTATGTGGCGTTTCAGCTCGCGACCGGCGGCCTGCTCGCCGCCGCGCTGAACAAGGACGGCGCCGATGCTGCGGCCAGCCGCTATCTGATCGCCGCCGTGCTGATCTCGCCTGCCGCATCGAACAACATGCTGGACGGCCAGTGCGCCTTCCTGGTCGCGGGCCTGATGGTTGCGGGCGTGCGGCTGATCGCGGCGCGGCCGATCCTGGCGGGCGCCGTGCTCGGGCTGCTCAGCTTCAAGCCGCAGTTCTTCCTGCTGGTGCCGTTCGCGCTGATCGCGCTCGACCAATGGCGCAGCCTGATTGCCGCCGCGGTATCTGCAATTGCGCTCGCGCTCGTGAGCGCGCTGATCTTCGGTCTTGATATCTGGATCTGGTGGGTGCCGCAGGCGATCGCCAATCTCACGAGTCCCGATCCGAAATGGGTGGAGTATGGCCGCATCTGGGGCCACAGCGTCTGGGCCTGCGCCGTTCTGCTCGGGCTGCCGCCGTCCCTCGCCTCGCTGCTGCAGCTCGCGGCGCTCGTCGGTAGCGCGACCGCGACCTTCGTCGCGTTTCGCTCCGCGCTTCCCACCGACAAGAAGCTCGCCGTCCTGCTCGCAGGCGCCGTGCTGGCGGCGCCCCACTCCGGCCCATATGATGCGGTGCTGCTGGTGACGGCGGCCGGGCTGTTGCTGGCCGGTGAAGCCGGCGCGCCCAACCGGCTGCACTGGCTGCTCGGCTTCGGAATCTGGCTCGTGCCCCTGATCAGCCCGCCGGCCTATGTGGTCACCGGCCGCTTCGCACCGCTCTTGACGGTGGCGCTGATCGGCGTGCTGCTGAGCGATCTCCGCGCTGCGAGGCGACTGCAGCCTCTTGCAGCCGCCTGAGTGTCGCGCTTGGTTCAATTCCCCGTCTACAATCCGCCGAAGCGTTCCCAGCTGGTGCCGTCGAGGCGCATGAACCGCATCTTGTCCGTGCTATCTCGCCAGCGGCCGGTTGGCGGTTTCCGGCGCCATCGCTATGAGTGGCAACCCGACGATGTAGATCAGCGACAGCAACGAGATCGCGACTGGATAGCTGCCGGTCGCGGCGGCGAGTGCGCCGATCAAGGTCGGCCCAGCTGCGCCAAGCACGCGTCCGAGGCTGAACGCGAAGCCGGAGCCCGTCCCGCGCAGCGTCGAGGGGAACATTTCCGGCAGCCAGATCGTGAACAGGCCGAACACGCCGTTGGTGAAGAAGCCGAGGACCGGCAGCAGCGCCAGGAACAGCGTCAAATTATCGAGGCGTGCGATCGCGACCTCATAGCTCACCACGACCGAGACGAGCGAGCCCAGGAAGAACAACAGCGCCGTCCAGCGCCGGCTGCGAAGCGCGCCGGTGATCCAGGGCATCAACAGACATCCGATCAACGTGCCGACATTGGTGACGAGACCCGCGATCGCCCCCATCTGCTGTGCATGCGCGCGACGATCTCGGTCATGGTTCCTCCCGGAACGTTTTTTGTTGTTCAGCATCGGAACTATGGCAGCAATCGAATGATGCAGCATCCGATCGCGGAATACCGGCGTCGCACCGCCATGACCGACTCGTGCGAGACACCTGACACGCCGAAGGAGTTGCCAACGCATTCGCGAGCCGCAATACTCGCCGCCCTCTGGCGATGCATACGTTGTATGGCACCTAGGGAGAGAGCCTGATGACGAAGACGGGACCACGCGCAAGACAGTCCGACCGGGAGGTCTGGCGCGTCGGCGTCTTGTTCTCGCGCAGCGGACTCATGGCGGTCACGGAATCGGAGCACTTCTTCGGCACCGCACTGGCGATCGAGGAGATCAACAAGGCAGGCGGCGTTCTCGGGCGCGAGATCGAGGTGATCGCCTACGATCCAGGCTCGGTTCCCGAAACCTTTCGCAAGATGGCGGACCGGCTGCTGACCGAGGACGGCACCTCGGTCATTTTCGGCTGTTCGACATCGGCGGAACGCAAGGCCGTGCTTCCGGCCATCGAGCGGCGCAACGGGCTGTTGTGGTATCCGTCTCTCTATGAGGGGTTCGAGTACTCTCCGAACGTCATCTACACGGGCGCCTGCCCCAACCAGAACAGCTTTCCCCTCGCCGAGTATATCGTCCGCAAATATGGTCCGCGCGTCTATCTGATCGGCTCGGACTACATCTATCCGCGCGAATCCAACCGCATCATGCGCGACCTCGTCGAATCCTACGCAGGACAGGTGGCCGGCGAGCAATATGTCTCCATGGACGCCGGCGAGGCCGAGCTCAGCCGCGCCCTCGATGCGATCCGCGCCCGATCGCCTGACGTGGTATTCTCGACCATCGTCGGTCGCAGCGCGCAGCGCTTCTACCGGCTCTACGCGACCAGGGGCCTGGACCCCGCGCGGCTGCCGATTGCGAGTCTGACCATGGCGGAAGGCGAGCTCCGCGAGATCGGGCCCGGATATTGTGCGGGGCATCTCACGGCGGCGAGCTATTTCGGGTCGCTGGAAACTGAGGCCAGCCGCCGTTTCAAGGCCGCCTTCGCCAAGGCCTATGGGCCGGACCGGCCGGTGAGCATGTGGAGTGCGACCGCCTATGCCCAGGTGAAGCTGTTCGCCAAGGCGCTCGCGCAAGCCGGCAGCCTCGACACGCAGCGGCTGGTCGATGCCGCGCAAGGGCTCGGCCTCGATGCGCCCGAAGGTCCGATCCAGATCGATGCCGACAACAATCACGTCTCGCTGACGCCGCGCATCGGCCGCGCGCGCGCCGACGGCGGGTTCGACATCGTCTGGGAAGGCAAGGGGCCCATCAAGGCGGACCCGTATCTGTCGGTGTCACCGATCGGCGGGCGCTGGCTGACCGAACAGGCGGCCACCGCATGAAGCCGGGTGTCCGCCGTCTCATCGAAGACCTCCGCGGGGCACGCGTGCTCGTCATCCATCCGCGCGACGCCGAGGGCGAGGCGCTGATCGATCAGCTCAAGCGCATCGGCTGCAATGTGCGCGGCGTCTGGCCGCCGCCTGCGACGATCCCGCACGACATCGACACCGTGTTCCAGCTCGTCGACTCCTCGGAGGACACGACGTTCGCCGCGAGCGCCAACGATCATCCGCTCACGCTCGTCGCCATTGTCGACTACGAGAACCCGACGATACTGAAACGGCTGCTCGACAGCAACGCCCATGGCGTCGTCAACAAGCCGATCCGCTCCTTCGGCATCCTTTCCTCGCTGGTGCTTGCGCGTTCGCTGCGCGGCTATACGCGCCGACTCGAGGGCAAGGTGCAGAAGCTCGAGGAGACCCTGAAGGCGCGCCGCGACGTCGACAAGGCCGTCAAGATCCTCGTCGGCTTGAAGAAGATCGGCGAAGTCGAGGCCTATGAGCTGATACGACAACAGGCAACGCAAAAGCGCCTGACCATGGCCGAGATCGCTGTTTCGATCATCAATGCCCAGGAAATGCTTGGCGGACTTGGCGTTCTCGACGCACAGGTGCAAACCCGCGCCGGCTCACCCGTTGAGCAATAGCGGCCTCAAATTTTTGCAATCTTCGCTGTTGACTCGAACCTTCATCTTGAGAACTATCCCGGCCACACGCGGGCCACTTATCGCCCGCGCCAATGGCCGGTCGGCCATTTCAAATCAGGCTATGTAGCCCTCGGATTGCGTCTCTCGGCGCACTCGGGGGCTTTTTGTTTTGCGCAACGCAAAGGAGCGGCGTGCGATGGATTCGCTCGACCCGAAGTCGCTGGATCAAACCAAGGTCAAGATCGCCTGCATTCAGATGCAGCCGGCGATCGGAGAGGTCGAAGCCAACGTTGCGCACAGCCTTGCACTGATCGATCGCGCGGCCGAGCTTGGTGCGAAGCTCGTCGTGCTGCCGGAGCTGTCCAACTCGGGCTACGTCTTCAAGTCGCGTGACGAAGCCTTCGCGGTCGCCGAGCCGATTCCGGACGGGCGAACAGTCAAGGCCTGGAGCGAAATCGCGGCTAGGCACAGGCTGCATCTCGTCGCCGGCATCTGCGAGCGCGACGGCGACAAGCTCTTCAACAGCGCCGTATTGATCGGCCCCTCCGGATACATCGGCACGTTCCGAAAGGTTCACCTCTGGAACGAGGAGAATCTCTATTTCGAGCCCGGCGATCTCGGCTTTCCGGTATTCCATACCGCGATCGGCCGGATCGGCATGGCGATCTGCTACGATGGCTGGTTTCCCGAAAGCTATCGTCTGGCCGCGCTTCAGGGCGCCGACATCGTCTGCGTGCCGACGAACTGGGTGCCGATACCGGGACAGGCCGCAGGCCGCGAGGCGATGGCCAACATCCTGGCGATGGCGGCTGCGCATTCCAACTCGATCTACATCGCCTGCGCCGATCGCGTGGGGACGGAGCGCGGCCAGCCGTTCGAAGGCCAGAGCCTGATCGTCAGCTTCACCGGCTGGCCGGTGGCGGGGCCTGCGAGCCGCGACAAGGAAGAGATTTTGATTGCCGAGGTGGCACTCGGCGAAGCGCGGCGCGCCCGCAACTGGAACGCATTCAACCAGGTTCTGCGCGACCGCCGCTCCGATCTTTATGACGAGATGCTGGGCAGCGGCGCCAAGCGTGGCTGGTACTGACGGACTTGAGGGATTTTGGCAATCCGAATGGAGGACACCTGATGATTTCGCGAGCTTTTCTCACCTCTCTGGCACTTGCAGCGGCAACCAGTTCGGCATTTGCAGCCGATCCGATCAAGATCGGCGTGCCGGTCGGCCTGTCTGGCGCCAACTCGGTCGTCGCGCCATCGGTCGTTCAGTCCGCCGAACTCGCGGTCGAGGAGATCAACGCCAAGGGCGGCGTGCTCGGCCGGCCGCTCGCGCTTGACGTCGCCGATGACGGCTCGGGTGCGGCCGGTGCGCAGAAGGCGTTCGATGCGCTGGTGTTCCAGAAGAAGGTCAACGTGCTGATCTCGATGGAGACCAGCGCGGCGCGCAATGCCGGCCTGCCGATCGTTGCGCGCGGCAAGACGCCGTTCATCTACACCTCGTTCTACGAGGGCAAGTCGTGCAGCCCCTATCTCTATGTCAACGCATGGGTACCGGAGCAGCAGGTGCCGCCGATCGTCGACTACTTCAACAAGGAGAAGAAGGCGAAGAGCTATTTCCTGATCGGCTCCGACTACGCTTTCGGCCGCGGCATGCTCGCCTTCACCAAGGCCTACATCGAAAAGACCGGCGGCAAGATCGTCGGCGAGGAATATCTGCCGATGGACGGCTCGGACTGGACGCCGATCATCTCCAAGCTGAAGGCATCCGGCGCCGACGCCATCATCACCTCGACCGCGGGCGGCGCGCCCAACGTGACGCTCACCAAGCAGCTGCGGGCGGCCGGCGTATCGCTTCCCTATGGCAATCTCGCCGTCGACGAGGGCACCGCCAAGAGCATGGGCGCGGATGCCGCCGACATCTACATCTCGGCGTCCTATGTGACCGGCATCGACAGCGCGGCCAACAAGGCGTTCCTCGCCGCCATGAGCAAGAAATTCGGCGCCGACCTCAAGACGCCGAACGATCTCTCGGTTCCGGAATATGAGGCGGTCTATGCCTACAAGGCCGCGGTCGAAAAGGCCGGCGGAACGGATGCCCAGAAGGTGCTGGCGGCGTTGTCCGAGGTGTCGGTGGACGGGCCACGCGGCAGCATCAAGATGGACAAGCAGCACCACGCTCCGCTCACCATGTATCTCGGCCAAGTCCAGGCGGACGGCAGCGTGAAGGTGATCCAGAGCTTCCCCAGCGTCGATCCGGGTGCGCAGTGCCCGCCGAAGTCGTAGGCTGAGGAGAGGCGCGAAACGGCGGACAGCCGTTTCGCGCAGCTCGCCGGAACGCGCATGCTGACCACAGCCCTCGATGCCGTCACCACGGCGGCCCTGCTCTTCATCATCTCGTCCGGTCTTCTGATCGTGTTCGGGGTGATGAAGATCATCAACTTCGCCCACGCGGCCTTTGTGACGGTCGGCGCCTACGCGGCACTTGTCGGAACGAGGCTGGGCCTGCCGTGGATCCTGGTCCTGCCGCTGGCGTTCCTGACTGGGGCAGTCTGCGGCGCGCTGACGGAAGCGACCATCGTGCGGCGGCTCTATCAGCGCCCGCTGGATGCCATTCTCGCGACCTGGGGACTAGGCATCGTGATCGGACAGGTGGTGACGCTGATCTTCGGACGCGAGGTTCAGTTCGTCCGGGCGCCCATTACAGGCACGATCGATCTCTTCGGCCTCGACTATTCCGCGTACCGGATCGCGATGATCGCCGCCGCGGTGATCGTTGCCGTGGCGTTCACGGGATTGCTGAGCGGCACGCGTCTCGGCCTGTCCACCCGCGCGGTGATCATGAACGAGATGCTGGCGCAGGGATTGGGCGTCGACGCCTCGCGCGTCCGCCTCGTCACCTTTGCGAGCGGCAGCGGGCTTGCCGCGCTGGCGGGCGCGCTGATCACACCGCTCTCCAGCGTCGATCCGAACATGGGCCTGCCCTGGCTCATCAGCGCCTTCATGCTGGTGATGGTATCGGGCGGATCGCTGCTGACGCTGGCAGTTTCATGCCTCGTGCTGGGCGGCCTGCAGGTGCTCGTGTCGACTTTCGTCAATCCCATTCTTGGCGGGCTCACCATCGCCATCTGCGCGGCCATCGTGCTGCGGATTCGTCCCGAGGGCTTTGCCCGTGCCTGAGGCCAATCAACTCAGCCCGGCCGTTCCGGCGCCGATCGGCATGTCGACCACGTGGCGAATGGTGGGGCTGACGCTGCTGGTCGTCGGCGGCGTGATGCTGGCACCTCTGGTGCTCGACACCTACATGCTCAACATCCTGGTCCGCGCCTGCTTTGTCGCGATTGCCGCCATCACCGTCGACATCGTCTGGGGCTATTGCGGCACCCTGACGTTCGGACAATCCGCCTTCTTCGGCATCGGCGTCTACGCGCTCGCGATCATCTTCACCGAATATGGCTTTGGCGCCTGGCAGGCTGTCCTCGCCGCAGCGAGCGCGGTCGTCATCGCGGCCGTCGTGGCCGGCCTCACCGGCTGGCTGTCGTTCTATCCGGGATCGACACCGCTTTATGCGTCGATCGTGTCGCTGGTCGTGCCGATCGTGCTGGTGCAGATCCTCTACTCCGGCGGCACGTTCACCGGCTCCTCCAGCGGCCTGGTCGGCTTCGAGAGCTTCGATCTGGAATTCGAGACCTGGTTTCGCCTGGCCGGTGTCTCGCTGGTCGCGACTGCGGTGGTCGCTTTGATTGTCATGCGCAGCGACACCGGCCGCCTGCTGAAAGCGCTGCGCGACAATGACGAGCGCTGCACTTATCTGGGCATCGACACCTCGCACTATCGGATTATCGTGCTGGTGCTGACCGCAGTCGTCGCCGCGCTCGCGGGCTTCGGCTATGCCGCCTTTGGCGGGGTCGCCGCGCCCGAGAATGCGAGCTTCACCTTCGGCACGCGCCTGATCATCATGGTCGCGCTCGGCGGCCGCGGAACCATCATCGGCGCCATCATTGGTGCGCTGTCCATCGAGGTCGCGAGCGCCTATCTCTCGGGCAGCCTTCCCTATGTCTGGGAGCTGATCATCGGCATCGCGCTGATCGCGGTCATTCTCGCCTTCCCTGACGGTCTTCTCGGCGTGTTAAGGAGACTGGTCCGCGGCACCCGGCAATCCGAGAACGGCGTGCCGGTGCGTCTCCTCCCGATCGCGACAGCGGTGGGCATGCCCCTTGCGAGCGGCATCGCGATCGAGGCGCGCGAGCTCGGCAAGCATTTCGGCAGCCTGTCCGTGCTCGATGGCGTCGAGTTCAAGGCCAACCGCGGCGAACTGCTGAGCCTGGTCGGGCCGAACGGCGCCGGCAAGACCACCCTCATTCGCTGCCTGTCGGATGGACGCGAGCGCTCGAAGGGCTTCGTCGCCATCGCCGGCCAGCCGATCGACCACCTGCCGCCGTCCCGCATCGTTCAGCTCGGCCTCGGACGCAAGTTCCAGGCAGCCTCGGTGTTCGAAACACTCACGGTCACCGAGTGCCTGCGGGTCGCCCGCACTCATCGCGGCCGGCCTGCGCTGACCTCGACATCACCGGTGCTCGAACTGCCGGCTGCCGCGATCTCGGTGGTCGAACGGTCAGGCCTTGCGGATCGGCTCGGCGAAGAGGCCCGCAATCTCAGCCACGGCCTGAAGCAGGCGCTCGAGCTTGCGATGGTGCTCGCGCTCGAACCCGAAGTGCTGCTTCTCGACGAGCCGACAGCCGGCCTCACGCGCGCCGAGCGCCAGGCCTTTGCCGACATCCTGACGCAGCTCGCCTCGCGCGATCGCCTGTGCATCCTGCTTGTCGAGCACGATCTCGACTTCGTTCGCGACATATCCTCGCGAATCATCGTGTTGCACCAGGGCAGGATCGCGCTGGACGGCTCGGTCAATGAGGTCGTCGACAGCGCGCTGGTCCGCGAGATCTACACCGGCCAGCAGTCGAACCGCACGGAGAGCGGATCATGACGGACGCGCTCCAGGACGCGCTCCAGGTCGATGGTCTGACGAGCGGCTATGGCACTTCCGAGGTGATCAGCGACGTCAGCTTCGCTCTGGCGAGGTCCGAGGTGCTTGCCGTGATCGGCAAGAACGGCATGGGCAAAACCTCGCTCCTGAAAGCCGTGCTCGGCTTTCTTCCGGCCTGGCGTGGCCGCGTGACGTTCGCAGGCGCCGACGTCACGCGCATGCCGCCGCACCAGAAGCGCCGGCTGGGCCTGGTCTATGTGCCGCAGGAGCATGCGCTGTTCCAGGATCTCACCATCCGCGACAATCTGAGGCTCGGGCTGCTGTCGGACCGAGAGCTCGACGCGTCGCTCGACCATGTCGGAGAGTGGTTTCCGGTGTTGACCCGCCGCCTGCGGCAACGCGCCGGAACGCTATCGGGCGGCGAGCAGAAAATGCTGATCGTTGCGCGTGCGCTGATGGCCCGGCCCGAGGTCCTGCTGCTGGACGAGGTCACCGAGGGGTTGCAGCCCTCATTGGTGGATCGCCTGTCGGACGTGCTGACGCGGTTTCGCCAGGAGATCGGTACCTCGATGATCGTGATCGAGCAGCACCTGCCCTTCGCGCTTGGAATTGCCAACCGTTATCTGGTGTTCAAGCGCGGCGAGATCGTCGACAGCGCCCGTGTCGACGCCGGGGCGGAAGCGCGGATCGAAGCTCATATGCGGATTTAGCAGGTCCGCATCCGCGCGGCGAAAATCTCAGCGCGCATCCTTGCGGGATTGCGCAGGAGAGGCGTCCCAATTGCTCCAGCTAACACTTGCGAGCGTCTTGAAGTCGGTGGTGAGGGGACGCCGGGTCCGCTTCTCGTAATCGGCGATGCACCGCTCGGACACGGCGATCTTGTGCTTCAACTCGGCGATCTTGCCCCGCGTTGCTGCTGCGGCCTTCGGTCCCATGTCGCCGGTCGCGAACCGCACGGTCTCCAGAGCCTTCACGGCTTCGCGATTTTTCCTGAGCTGGACCCGGTGCCAGGCGATTTTGCTGTCGCTGTCAGCAACCATGCGCGCACTCCCCTGATTCGCGCGCGAATCATAGCATCGGTTGCGGAACGAACGACAGCGGCGTCAACTACGCACAGGGCCATGCGACCGGCAAGCCCACGCCCGCAGGACAGCAGTGCCGGCCATCTGAGGGTCTGGCTTGGGGAGCAGCGACCCGCGCCTTAGATCGACTTACGCAGCTCTTTCGGAACCACGAGCTTCACGCCCGACCAGGTGGCGTCGATGGCGCAGACCTTGACGTCGACCAAGCCGAGCGACAGCGCAATGTTGCGCACCACAATGTCGCTGAGATCGGTCGCAACGCCACTCGCCTTCTTCGGCCAGGAGACCCAGACCATGCCGTACGGCGTGATCGCCGCGCGGAAGCGCGTCAGCGCCTTGGCCAGCCCGTCCGAGCGGGTTGCAAACAGATGCACCATGTCGAGCGGCGTCTTGAGGCGCACGGCCAGGGTCGCACCGTCGGGCAACGCTCCCACGATATCAGGATAAGGCGCCGGCGCACCGCTGACAAAAATGCAAAAGCCCGGCTTGATGCCGAGCTTTTGCGTAAGCGGTTTGCCGGAATAGCCGGCCATCCAGATGCAGCCTCAAGCCTGCGGCTGCGGCTCCAGGCCGGGATCCGGATCGGGCCGCGGCCGCGGCTTGCCGGCCGGCGGCACCGCCGAGGTGCGCGGCGTGCTCGGCTCGAGCACCGACTCGCGGTTGGGCTTCTTGCCCTTGAGCAGATCGGTGATCTCGTCGCCGGTCAGCGTTTCGAACTCGAGCAGGCCCTTGGCCAGGGTCTCGAGGTCGTCGTGCTTCTCGGTGAGAATGCGCTTGGCCTCGTTGTAGCCTTCCTCGACCAGGCGCTTGATCTCGGAGTCGATCTTCTGGACGGTCGCTTCCGACGCGTTCTGGGTGCGCGACACCGACATCCCCAGGAACACCTCGTCCTGGTTCTCGCCATAGGACACGGTGCCGAGCTCTTCCGACAGACCCCAGCGCGTCACCATCATGCGGGCAAGCCGCGTGGCCTGCTCGATGTCGGAGGCGGCACCCGAGGTCACCTTCTCGCGGCCGAAGATCAGCTCTTCGGCGACACGGCCGCCCATCATGATGGCCAAGCGCGAGGTCATCTGCTCCAGCGACATCGACAGCTTGTCGCGTTCGGGCAGCTGCATCACCATGCCCAGCGCACGTCCGCGCGGGATGATGGTGGCCTTGTGGATCGGATCGGTCGCGACGACGTTCAGTCCGACGATGGCGTGGCCGCCTTCGTGATAGGCCGTGAGGAGCTTCTCCTCCTCGGTCATCACGAGCGACTTGCGCTCGGCGCCCATCATCACCTTGTCCTTGGCCTCCTCGAACTCGGCCTGCGTCACCATGCGCTTGTTGCGACGGGCAGCCGTCAGCGCCGCCTCGTTGACGAGGTTCATCAGGTCGGCGCCGGAGAAGCCGGGCGTGCCGCGCGCAATGGTCTTGAGGTTGATGTCGGGCGCCAGCGGCACCTTGCGCACATGCACTTTGAGGATCTGCTCGCGGCCGACGACATCCGGATTCGGCACCACGACCTGGCGGTCGAAGCGGCCCGGACGCAACAGCGCGGGATCGAGCACGTCGGGACGGTTGGTGGCGGCGATCAGGATCACGCCCTCATTGGCCTCGAAGCCATCCATCTCGACCAGCAACTGGTTCAGCGTCTGCTCGCGCTCGTCATTGCCGCCGCCGAGGCCGGCGCCGCGATGACGGCCGACCGCATCGATTTCGTCGATGAAGATGATGCAAGGCGCATTCTTCTTGGCCTGCTCGAACATGTCGCGCACGCGGGACGCGCCGACGCCGACGAACATCTCGACGAAGTCGGAGCCGGAAATGGTGAAGAACGGCACATTGGCTTCGCCCGCGACGGCGCGCGCGATCAGCGTCTTGCCGGTGCCGGGCGGGCCAACGAGCAGCACGCCGCGCGGAATGCGTCCGCCGAGCCGCTGGAATTTGCCGGGATCGCGCAGGAACTCGACGATCTCCTGCAGGTCCTGCTTGGCCTCGTCCACGCCTGCGACGTCCTCGAAGGTGACGCGGCCATGCGCCTCGGTCAGCATCTTGGCGCGGGACTTGCCGAAGCCCATCGCCTTGCCGGCGCCGCCCTGCATCTGGCGCGACAGGAAGATCCACACGCCGATCAGCGCGATGAAGGGCAGCCAGGAGACGAGCAGCGACACGAACCAGGGCACGTTGTCGCCGGGCGGCTTCGCGGTGATCTGCACCTTGCCGTCATAGAGGCGCTTCACCAGCGTCGGGTCGTTCGGCGCATAGGTCTGGAACGTGGAGCCGTTGGTGAAGGTGCCGTGGATCTCCGGGCCCTGGATCACGACATCGCGCACATGGCCCTGATCGACCTCGGTGAGAAGCTGCGAGAACGAGATGTCCTGCGAGGAGGTGCGTTGACCGGGATTCTGAAACAGCGTGAACAGCGCCAACAGCAATAGGACAATGATGACCCAGAGGGCGAAATTGCGCAGATTGGCGTTCATTGACGTTCCTTCGTGGTCGCGCGGATCGCGGCCTTGATGTCCTTTGGACCTATCCCTGGGAAGCCACGAGGGAATCCCCCGGTCGACCGTATCACAATCTAGGTACCACTGGCCCGGATGCCAAGGGAACCACGCAGGACTATTTAGCGCATCCTAACGCGATTGCCGTTCAAAAAATGGCGTTTTGGTCGGCGTTTTCGTGAGTGGTTAAGGTCGGCCGGCAGCAATATTCGGAAAAACCCGCTCATCTTCGGCATTCGGTAACATCAGCGAGCCGGCTTGCGGCGCGCCGGCGCCGACTCGATGCGGATCTGCCCCCTGTTGAGGCTTACCAGCGCACCGGCAAGGGTCTGCTTGAGACGGGCTCCGGCCAGGCCCGTCGTTCCCGCGGAGTCCGTAAAGCTACGGTCCAGCTGCGCGAGCAGGGTTTCCAGCTTGCCCAGTTCGGGCGGTCCCTCGTGCCCGAAGCGGTTGACGGCACGCGTCAGGAGCCGCAGCCTGATCTCTTCGGGGAGAGCGGCGAAGGCCGCTGCGTCGAACACCATCGTGCTGCGCGCCGCCTCCAGCGCGCCCTGCCCTGTCACCGCGAGATAGCGCTCGGCGCCGTCGGTGAGCACCTCCACGGCGGCATTGGCTCTGGCGAGCCGTGTCGCAAGCCTTGCCAAAGCGCGCGCGTCGCCGCCTTCGGCGGCAAGCGCCGGCAGGAGCGCACGCAACCGCGGGCGCGTGAACGCCATGTCGCGGTTGGTCGGATCGTCGGCGTAGGCGATCTTGGCCTTGGTCAGCGTGGCAATCAGGCGCGCCTTGGGGACGTCCAGCAGCGGGCGCGCCAGCATCGCACCTTCGCGCACGCTCACACGCTTCATCGCCGCGAGCCCTGCGATGCCGCTGCCGCGCAACAGCCGCATCAGCAGCGTCTCGGCCTGATCGTCGCGCGTGTGCGCGGTGAGGATGTGGCTTGCGCCCACGCTTTTTGCGGCCCGTGCCAGCAGTCGATAGCGCGCCTCGCGCGCCGCTGCCGGCAGGCCGCTCTTCGGCTTCTCGCCGCGCCAATGCAGCGTCCGATGCGGCAATTCGAGCGCTTGTGCCAGCCGCTTGACCTCTCGCGCCTCGCGCGCCGCCTCCGGCCGCAAGCCGTGATCGACCGTGACCGCAACGAGCCGCGGGCCGCGCGACAAAGCCCGCCGCCAGCGCGCCATCAGCCACATCAGGGCGATCGAATCAGGGCCGCCGGAGACCGCCAGCACCAGCGCCGGGGCCTCTCTCCAGTCGGCAAACAGGTGCCTGGCATCCTGCGCCGAGATCGGGGAATCGTCGTCCTCTGACATGCCGTCACAGGCCCTGGAGTTTCCTGTCCTTTCGCCGCGGCGCCATTTTGCCCGTATGGCGGCGCAGTTCAAGACGTCCTTGCAGGCACGCCCTTGCCGCGGCAACAGGGGCCACGGCGCCTCAGCACTTTTCCTTTTTCTGCTCGCGGTCGATGGCGGCCTTCACCGCGGCGGAGGCACGGGGATATTTCCGCGCCACCTCGCCAAAGGAGGCGCAGGCGGCTTCCTTCTGCTTCAACGCCGCAAGCGACTGTCCGAGCCTCAGCATCGCATCGGGCGCCTTGGACGATTTTTCATATTTGGTGGTCACCGCGAGGAAAGCTTCGGCAGCGTCGCGATATTGCTGGCGCTGAAACAAGCTTTCGCCAACCCAGTATTGGGAGTCGCCGACCATCGGATCGTTGGGGAAGCGCTCGGCGAAACCGCGCATGGTCTGCTCGGCGAGCGCATAGTCCCTGCGCTGCATGTAGCCGATGCCGAGATCATATTCGTCGCGCGGCGAATTCGACGGCGGCGCGGTTGCAAGCCCCGCGGGAGCGCCCGGGTTGACCGGAGGCTGATATGCCGGCGCGCCAGCGCTGTTGGAGAGATTCAGCGGCTCGCCCGGAGCCCGGCCGCCGGGAGCGCCGACCGATCCATCGGCCGGAACCGGCAGCTGACCGCCGCCCAATGCACGCGGCGCACCGGGCGCGTTCGGGTTCTGGCTCGGATCGAAGGCATCGCCGCGACGCGACCCGCCGCCACCTGGCGCCGGCGGCTCCTGCACGATCGGTGCGGGCGCGGCGATCTGGGGCTGGCCATACCCCTGCTGACCATAGCCGCCTTGCTGGTTATAGCCCGGCTGGGCAGAGCCGCCCTGGGCCTGATAGCCGCGCTGGGGCGGCGCCGCGGGCGCAGCGGCGACGCCCGGCTGGGCCGCTGGCTGACCTGGCGCAGGCTGGCCGCCGCTCTGCAGCTGTCGGAGCTGCTCCTCGAGCTGGCGGTTGCGATACTGGAGCTCCTCGTTCTGGCCGGTCAGCTGCCGGAGCTGATTTTCCAGCCGCTCGATCCGGATCGAGGGATCCTCGTCATCGGATTGGGCGAGCGCCCGGGATGACAGCACAGTCAGCGCAACGAGCGCCGCGATGCGGCTTAACTTCTGGAATCTGAATGACATTTGGCCCTGATGACGAAATCCGCGTGACCGGGAACGGCGCGCACTTGGCGCAGGGAGTACGCCAAAAATGTGACTGATTCAAACAGGCTGCGGCTGTCCCGCCGCAAAGCAAAACCGGCGCCCAGGGACGCCGGCTTGCAGAAATATCCAGACCAAGGCCGTCAGGAACTGGCGTTGAGCACCGTCACCGCGCGGCGGTTCTGCGACCAGCAGGAGATGTCGTTGCAGACCGCCACCGGACGCTCCTTGCCGTAGGAGATGGTCCGCATCCGGCTCGCATCGATGCCGCGCGAGACCAGGAAGTTGCGGACCGACTGGGCGCGGCGGGCGCCGAGCGCGATGTTGTATTCGCGCGTACCGCGCTCGTCGGCATGGCCTTCGATGGTGAAGGAATAGCGCGGATAGGTCTGCAGCCACTGCGCCTGCTTTTCCAGGGTCACGATTGCCTGCGGGGTCAGATCGGTCTGGTCGCTCTCGAAAAACACACGGTCGCCGACATTGACCACGAAATCCTGCTGGCTGCCCGGAGTTGCGGCGCTCGCCATCGCGTCAGCACCAAGGTTCTTGTTGGCGCAGGCGCCCATGGACAGGGCCACTGCAAGCACTGCGGCCAACTTCAATCCCTGGAGGATACGCATAGGATGTTTCATTCGGGAGCCTCCACGCTCACGCATATCTACTGCTGTCCGGTCTACAGGGGGTTGGTTAAGCGAACGTTCCGTCAACCTTGATGGGTCGTTGCCAAGCCCGATCAAATGCCCCCAGACGGCGAAAAGCAAACGCAATGGTTAATGCGTTGTAAATGTGGCGCGAGGGTGAAGGCAAGCGGAACCGGAGTCCCGTTATCGCACGGATTTTGGGCAGTTTTCCCGCTTTTCCACCGGAAGGCAACGCCAACCAGTTGCAAGGAGGCAACCGCCCCCGGCGTTAGAGCCCCGGAGCGATCAGTTGCAATGACGGCGGCTCGACGAGGGCGGCCGGAGACTTGCGGGCGGCAGGACGCTCGAACAGCATCCGTCGCTCGAACGTATTCGAACGCATGATCGGAAACCGGGCCACGACCCGCTCCCGAACGGCCCGGTAATCGCAGGCCATCAACGCGACCTTCCGCAATACATTCGGGAACGAACGCGGTTCGGCGATGGTCTCTTGCAGAAACACCCGGCGATAGAATGCCTGATGCTCGGTGCGCACCAGCGCAAGTCCGGAATCGGCGTTGAAATACTCGCAGGCCAGATAGGCGAGCCGCACCGTCAAATAAGGGAGTTCGGGGAATCGCTGGTGCTTTTCGGGGTCGGCGACGAAACGTGCCGGATCGACGAACACCTCGCCGCGATCAAGGCGGGGGTTGAGAATATCGCCGAACAACTCGGTGGCGTAGGACATCCGCGCCTCGGAGGTCAGGACATGGACGCGGAGCGAGCTGCAGAGCTCGCCATCGACATAGATTCCGAAAGTCCAGGCATTGGGCGCGTCGTCGTAACGATCACTGACCCGCTCGGAGTCCGACGGCATGATCAGCCCGCCTTGCAGATAGGCCCGATAGCGCATCGCATAGAGCTGATCTCTGTCCTCAGCGGTTTCGATGCGGCGGTAGTCGATGCGATCGAACAGCCCCGCGCCCCGCACATTGAGCGGAGTGTGCGGCTCGGCTCCGGACTTCATCGGTTACTCCTTACGCTTGCAAACAACTTCCGCGAGAGTAAAATCTTAATGGTTCCTTAACCCAATTGCAAAGCCTTCTAACCATTAAGGTTAACCTTCGGAGGCTTGCAAATTTTCGGGAGCGACGCAGCAATTACAAGGCAGGGTTGAATTGACTCTGGTCAGGCGATCGAGCGCGAAGGAAGCAGCACGATCTGGTCGTCCGGCATGCGCCGGCCATGCGAGGCATTGAGCAGCTGGCGGATCCGTACCGCCGGCACCGGCCGGCTGAACAGATAACCCTGCGCTTCGGTCACCGAGCCGTCGGCGCTGATCAGCTCCAGCTGCTCGTTGGTCTCGATGCCCTCGACCACGACTTGCATGCCGAGATCCGCCGACAGCCGCGCCACGCCACGCAGCAGCGTCAGCGGACGGTCGGCGTCGATGCCTTCCAGGAAGGAGCGGTCGATCTTGACCTTCTGCAAGGGGAAGTTGTGCAGATAGCTCAAGCTCGAATAGCCGGTGCCGAAATCATCCAGCGAGATGCGCACGCCGATGGCGCGCAACTGCGACAGCACGTCGTGGGTCAGCTGCGTATTGCGCAGCAGCGAGGATTCGGTGATCTCGATCTCGAGCCGTTGCGCCGGCAGGCCCGAGACTTCCAGCGCATAACGGATCTCGCTGACCACGTCGCGCTGATGGAACTGCTGCGGCGAGAAATTGACGGCAACGCTGACGCCGTCCGGCCATTTCATGCATTCCATGCAGGCCTTGCGCAGGATCCAGCGGCCGAGATCGACGATCAGTCCCATGTCCTCGGCGACCGGAATGATGTCGACGGGCGAGACGGTCCCGCGCACCGGATGGTTCCAGCGCAACAGCGACTCGCAGGTGGTGATCTTGCCGGACTTCAGATTGACCAGCGGCTGGAAGAACAGCTCGAACTCCTCGTTGGCGAGCGCCTTGCGCAGGTCGAGCTCGAGGATGCGGCGCGATTCCACGATCTGCGCCATCTCCGCATGGAAAAAGCAGAAGGTGCCGCGGCCGTCGGCCTTGGCGCGATACAGCGCCATGTCGGCATTCTTGAGCAGGGTGTCGGCGCTGGCATCGGGCGAGGTCAGCGCGATGCCGACGCTGGCGCCGATCTCGACCAGATGGTTGTCGATCTTGTAGCGCTCGCTCAAATGATCGACGATGCGACGCGCCAGCGCGGCGGCCTCCTCGCTCGAATTGATGTTCTGCTGGAACACCACGAACTCGTCGCCGCCGAAGCGGGCCACGAAATCCTCGGGCCTGAGCATCGCGCGCAACCGATCGGCGACCGCGCAGAGCAGCTGGTCGCCGCAGGGGTGACCCAGTGTATCGTTGACCTGCTTGAACTGGTCGAGGTCGATGAACAACAGTGCCGAGAGCTGGCCGGCCTCCCGCGGCATTTTCAGGAGCCGCTCGATCTCGTCGCGGAAATTCACCCGGTTGGGCAGGTCGGTGAGCTCGTCGTAGCGCGCCAGATGGCTGATGCGCGCCTCCGCGCTGCGCCGCTCGGTGATGTCCTCGAGCAGCACGACGGCCCCGCCATCGGCCATCGGCTGGAAGGTCCATGACAGCGAGCGGCCGCGCTGCATGTCGGGATCTGTGGTGACGATGTCGCGCGCTTCCGAATTCTGGATTTCCGCGAGAATGACCTTGCCGCTGGCGGCCGAGATCGCCCCCGATATCACGCAGGCCTCGACGACGTCGGCCGCAGTGGTGCCGCGCCGGACCAGATGGTCCGACAGCTCCATCATTTCGCTGAAGCGGTGGTTCATGACCGCAAGCCGCCCGTCAGCGCGGAACATGCACAGGCCGTGTGGCATGTTGTTGAGCGCGGTGTCGAACTGGCCCGCCAGCGCCGCCTCGCGCTCGCGCGCCACCAGCGCACGCATGAATATCATGTGCAGATTGGCCGACATCTGCATCACGACGGCAAGGAATATGGCCGTCACGATCGACATCCCGATGTAATAGGGCGTGCCGCGCAGGGCGAGCGCGATCACGATCGGACCGAAGGCAAGCGCGGCCTGCAGCTGGAATATCCACTGCCGCCCGTAGGCCCTGCCGGCACCGCCCGACACGACGCCGGTGATGACGGACAGCGCGATCATGTGGGCCACGGCGTCGTCGCTGCTCAGGAACGTGGTGGCGCCCCAGATGCCGATTGCGGAGGCCTGAAGCATCGCCCCGACCTGGTAGCGCATCTGCCACTGGGTGGCCTCGTCGACGGTCAGGGACGATTTGCGCGCCTGATAGCGCCGCCAGTCGAACACCCGGACGAGGCCGGCCAGGATCAGCAGGACGACACATCCCCAGATCAGGTTTTCGCCGGTTTTCAGCGCGGTCATGCTCGCCGCGACGGCCAGCATGATGATACCCACCTGCACCGGGCGGGGCGTTTCGAACAGCGAATCGATCAACGCCGCGCGAATGGTCGGCGAGATCTGCTCGTCAGGTATTTCCCGCTGATGGGCCAGCTGCATTGTTGGGGACGCACGTCCGCTTCGGAAGTGACTAGCCTTACCCTGCCCAGATGAAGTCTTTCTGAGCGAACATCCTTAGCGAGAGGTTGATCCGCGTCACGGAATATACAAATTGTCCTGAAAAATCAGCGCGATAGACAAGTCCCGCCGGATGCAACCAGCGGTCGTCTGCACATTCCCCCGCCGCTCAGGACAGAAGCGGCGACCAGGCGGGGTCGGAGGCATAGCCTGGGGTCGGCTGCTTCAATTCGTTGCGCCCGGTGATGTCGATGGTGAAGAGCGAGGGCCCGCTATTGCCGCCGGGGTCGCGGAAGAACATCAGCACCCGCCCGTTCGGGGCGAAGGTCGGCCCCTCATTGTGGAAGCCGGAGGTGAGCAGCCGCTCGCCGGTGCCGTCGGGCTTGATGATGCCGATCGAGAACTGGCCGCCGCCCTGGCGGGTGAAGGCGATGTAGTCGCCCCGCGGCGACCACACCGGCGTCGAGTAGCTCGCGTTGACGTCGTCCTTGGCGAAGGAGATGCGCTGGGCGGCGCCGCCGGATGCCGGCATCACATAGATCTGCGGCCTGCCGCCGCGGTCGGATTCGAAGCAGATCTGGCTGCCGTCAGGCGAATAGCAGGGCGAGGTGTCGATCGCGGGCGTGTCGGTCAGCCGCGTGGTCGCCTTGGAGCGCAGGTCCATCACGAACAGATTGGAGTTGCCGCCCTGCTGCAGGCTCATGATGATGCGCTGGCCGTCGGGCGAGAAGCGCGGCGAGAACGACATGCCCGGGAAATTGCCGACGATCTCGCGCTGGCCGGTCTCGATGTTAAAGAGATAGACCTTCGGGTCGCCCTGCCCGAACTCCATATAGGTGATTTCCTGGCTCGACGGCGAGAAGCGCGGGGTGAGCACGAGGTCGGAGCCGCGGGTGAGGTAGCGCACATTGGCGCCGTCCTGGTCCATGATCGCGAGCTTCTTGACCCGCCGCTCGGCTGCGCCGCTCTCGTCGACGAACACCACGCGGCTGTCGAAATAGCCCTTCTCGCCGGTCAGCTGCGAATAGATCTGGTCGGAGATGATGTGGGCGATCCGGCGCCAATATTCCGGTGCGGTCTGGTATTTCTGGCCCGCCAGCTGCTGGCCCGAGACCACGTCCCACAGGCGGAATTCGGCCAGCAGCCGCCCATCGGACTGCCTGGTGACGCGGCCGACCACCAGCGCCTGCGCGTTGACGGTCTTCCAGTTCTGGAATTGCGGGGCGTCGTCGATATTGATGGTCTTCTGGATGAAGGCGGCCGGATCGATCGGCGCGAACAGGCCGCTGCGCTTGAGATTGTTGGTGATGACGCCGGCGACATCGGCGCCGACCTGGCCGTCGGCCGGCGAGCCCGCGCCGAAATTCGGGATTGCGATCGGGATCGGCTGGAACGAGTTCGGATCGAGCCGCAGACGCTGCGCGAGAGCGGATTGCGCGCCCATGACTGCCAGAGTTGATCCTGTCGCCATCATGAAGCGGCGCCGGGTAAAGGAATTGGTATCAGTCATTGGATCTTTGCTTTCACTTCAAATGTCACATCATGTCTTTCAGACCGAAAGTCATGGGAATGTATTTCCAGGTCTCGTACTGCTCCTTGGGCAGGAATGAATAGGCTTGGCATTGCGCGATGGCGCGTGCGGCGCTCTCGCCCATGGCGCGGCTGACCGACGCGCTCGGTCCGCGCACGGCAACAATGGTGGGCAGGGAGGCCAAGGTGCCATCAGGCCGCATATAGATGTCGATATCGGCCTCGAATTGATCGGCATCCATGCCGTTATAGGGGAAGCTGAAGCAGCGTCTCACCGCCGCGACGAAGGCGCCCTTCCAGGTCGCCACGATCTGCTGCGAATTTCCGCTGTGGGTGCCAAGCGAAGCCGACGCGTTGAGCGCGCTGCCCGTGATCGACTCGCGGGTCGGATCGCGCTTGTCGAGCAGCGCCGCGATCTTGGTCTGGTCGAACACGCGCTCCTGCTTGGGCTGCGGCGGCGTCGGGGCGGCCTTGGCTTCCTGCTTCGGCTGCGGCTTGGGCTTCGGCTTCTTGACCTCCTCCGACTTCAAAGCTTCCGCAATCGGATCGACCTTGGCGGGATCGGGCTTCTTCTCGGCCTGCTTCGGCTCCTCCTTGGGCTTGTCCTCCGCCTGCTTGGGCGGATCGGGCTTCTTCTCGACCGGCTTTTCCACGGGCTTGGGCGCCGCCGAGGTGGTGATCTCCTTCTCGGTGACCTTGCCGATCGCCTCGTCGACGGGCTTGGCATCGGCGACCTTCTCGACCAGCGGCTTCGGCTTGTCCTTCTCGCCGTTCTTGATGCCTTGCTTCATCTGGGCGAGTTGGTCGGTGGAGATGATGTCGACCGCGAGCGATTCCGGCTGGACTTCATAGGAGCGCGCGGAAAAGGAGATCAGTCCCCATCCGAGCACCAGGATGTGGAGCGCAATCGACGCAGCCAATGACTTGTCGATCTTGACCTTCACCGCTTCCCGCCTACCCCTGATCCACTTCGGTCACCAGCGCCACGCGGCGGAAGCCGGCGGCGGACAGCCGTCCCATCACCTTCATCACCGTGCCGTAGTCGACATGCTTGTCGCCGCGGACGAAGATGCGCTCATCGAGCCCCCCGCGGGCATCGGTGATCGCCTTCAATTTGGGAACCAGATCGTCCAGCGCAATCGCCGTGTCGTTGAGAAAGACCTCGCCCTTCAGGTTGACCGAGAGCGTCAGCGGATTCTTTTCCTGGTCCAGGCTCTTGGCCTGGGTCTGCGGCAGGTCGAGCGGCACGCCGACGGTGAGCAGCGGCGCCGAGACCATGAAGATGATCAGGAGCACCAGCATGACGTCGACCATGGGCGTGACGTTGATCTCCGCCATGACCGGCTTGCGACCGCGACGGCCCCGACCGCCCCCGGACGAACTCGCGATGTTCATCGCCATGATGTAAAGCCCAACTCCCGCTGGCCCATTCTACCGGCCTCATGCCCGCTCGTCGATCTGGCGGGACAGGATGGCCGAAAATTCATCGGCAAAGCCCTCCAGGCGCTGGGCCTGCCGATTCACCTCGGATGTGAACTTGTTGTAAAAAATAGTCGCCGGAATTGCGGCGATCAGGCCGATGGCGGTGGCAAACAGCGCCTCCGCGATACCCGGTGCAACCACCGCCAGAGAGGTATTTTTCGACGCCGCAATCGACTGGAAGCTCGACATGATGCCCCAGACGGTTCCGAACAGGCCGACAAAGGGACCGGCGGAGCCGACGGTTGCGAGCACCAGGAGGCGCCGCTCCAGCCGCTCGATCTCGCGCGCGATCGAGACGTTCATGACCTTCTCGATGCGCATCTGCAACCCCGCAAAGGAGCGGGCATGGCTCTCGAACGAGCGCTTCCACTCGCGCATCGCGGCCACGAAACAGGCGGCCATGGAATGGGTCGGCTTGGCGGACAGTTGGCGGTAGAGTTCCTCGATCGATTCACCCGACCAGAACGCCTGCTCGAAGCGGTCCATCGAGCGGCGGGCACTGGAATACATCATGAATTTCTCGATCGCGATGGCCCAGACCCAGACCGAGCACGACAGCAGCCCGAGCATCACGCATTTGACGATCCAATGCGCCTGAAAGAACAGTGCGATCAGCGATACGTCGGCGGACTGCAGCGGCAGCGCTGCCTGAGTGACGTCAGCCGGATTCATTGTCGGTATCCTCTCAACGCAAGTGTTCCCTGATCCTCCCCGGAGAAAATGGCTTCCGGTGGCCGCGCGTGTGTCGCGCGGAGGCGAAGCCTGCGCTTCTCACATTCTGATCTGATCGCATGGGAGGCCCGCCGAAGCCTTGAGCCTCAATCCCCTGCCAACATGTCAAAACGAGGGCTATTTGCGCCGGCTTTCCGCCGCCAACCAAACGCCAAGCGTAGTTAAGACGCGGTTACCAAAAAGGAATTTGGTTGGGCAAAATCAAGGCAGACCAAGCGGTTAGAGGCTATCGTGGCGCGTTTTGCGAGCAAAGGCGGAGGCGGGCCGCCGCCCTGCCCCCCGGCAAGTCTCCAGGTATCTGGCGCACCACAGGGCGCGTATGCGCGCCGATCGACATTTCAAACAGCGGAAGGCGGACACGGGACGGCGTTCCCGCGGCGTGGTACGCCCGAGCTCTTGCAGAAAACGCATGCCCTCATTGGAGAGGGCGCAGGGAAGGCCGGGTGACCGCTGCACCCGGGGCCCTCGCGCCAGAAAATGTGCGCAAAGGGCGCGTGACCACAGGTACAGCCGGCATCACTCCGGCCTTCCCTGCGCGATGGTTTGACGGCTTATACGTACTCTCCTCGGTGAACCATCCTGTTTGCCACCGTCATCGCCGCGATGCGGCTTCGCATCGTCGGCAACTTGGCGCCAGATCCTTGGGGCGCCAGGACCACACGACTTCGCCGTACGCGCAGGCCGCCGCTCGTCAGTCAGCGTCTCCACGTCCACCGCATCCCCGCCTCACGTGTCGTGACGACCGCGATACGTCCCTCAGCAACGAGGCGGGATGGGCACCATATACGCCGAATCAGAAATTCTGTAAATAAGAATCTTTCTGCGAAGGAGGCTTGACAGAACTTTGCCGGGCGCACCCGACGGGCAAATCACTTGCAGGCCGGCGTCAGGGGCACCGCCGTCTCCCGGCGAAGGCCCCCGGACCCCGGGGCGCCGTTTTGCGAAGGCAACCGCCATCGGGTGCCACGGCAGGATTGCGCGGCACGCGGCGGCTTCCATTTCGCCGGCCAGCGGCAGCTCCCGCCTTGAACCAATCTGCCGCACCGCCGCACCAAGGCTCATGGCGTTTGAGGGAGCAAAATCCATGTTGATTGCGCACACGCTTCGCTTGCTCGGCTTGCCGCGGGACGAGCGCAAGCCGCAGGCCGAGGCGCGCCTTGCCGGCATCGACTGGCCGGCGCTCGACTGGAAATTCGCGGCGTCGTGGGCCGGCGAGCGGCGGGAAATCTCGCCCGGGCTCGATCTCGGCAGAGATGATTGGCGCAAGGTCATCGATCCCGAGACCGACAGCCAGCGCGAGATCGAAGGCATCGATCCCGTCTATGGCAAGCTGCATCACCTGTCTGTCTGGTACCTCGCGCGCGGCGATGACATCGGGATCTTCGCGGCCGACGAGGTCAGCAATGGCGTGTGGCTTGTCTTCGTCCCCAAGACCGTCGGGCAAGACGGGTCCAATCGCAGTCGAGAGCGACAATGAGACGAAAGCTCGGGCTTGCAGCCGGCGCGCTTGCCGCGATCGCCTGCGTCGTCACCACCGCCGCACAAGCCGGCGGCTGGCGCTACCGCACGGATTCGAACGACGGCCACATTCTGCAATACCAGGACAACGGCCAGCCGCTGTTCGAGCTGATCTGCGGCCGCGGCTTTGCGCTGTTCGCAAAGCACCCTGCCGAATCCAAAACGGACGGCAAGGCCCGCATCACCATCGCCTCGGGCGAGAACAAAATGAGCTTCGACGGCGAGTATCTGCAGCCGCTCGAAGGCGCGATGAACTTCCGCCAGCTCTATCTCGGCTACAGCCGGCGGGACGATGCCGTCTTCGGTCCGAAATGGCAAAAGCTGGAAGCCTCGCTGCTCGACATTCTCGCGTTCAACGGACCGATCACCATCTCGGCCGGCAAGGCGAGCTACCAGCTGCCGCCGATCGACATCGACAAATGGCGCAGGCCGTTCGATCTCTGCGGCTTCGGCTACTGGGTCACGCCACGGGATTTTCCGGCGGAGCGGTGGTAGGGAAACCGGCCCAGCAAGGGGCACAAATTACGAAGAGGCACGACGCCGGCATGCTCGCAGACGGTCATTCATCCCTTCGCGATCAGCGCTTCGTAAAAGGCCGGCGTCCGCTTGCCCATCCAGGTCGCGAGCTGAGCTTTCGAATAGGACGTCCCTGCAAGGCCGCCGATCGAAGCCTTGGTGAGGCTGAAAACCGCCTCGGCGTCGTCGCAGCGCGCGGCCCTGAAGGAAAAGTCGTCGTCGCGTGTCATTGCAGGACGCGTGTCCGGTATTGGCGTTCGCTTCATGCAATCTGCGAAATTGCCCCGGCGCAGTCAACGACGCTGGCGCAGATCACGGCGTGTTCACCGCGCAGGCTTCGCGCCATCGGCGTCATGCACCACGCCGCAAACATATCTCGAGTGCGGACAGCTGCGGAGATGGCATTGAGCATCGAGCGCACAGCCGCCATAGATCAGCGCGGCATAGCCGATCACCGCAAATGCGGTGATGCCGAGCAGAAATTTGGTCCAGCCATCCATCGAAAACCTCGTACGGCGAGCGACCTCGCCTGCACTTGGTCGGCCCCGGCGCGCTGCAGGTTCGCGCTGGCTACGGCAGAACCAGCAACCCGGCCGCCACCAGCATCGCGGCCATCGCCGACAGCGCCAGCGACCAGTGCACGCCGATGACACTTCCGATCAGGCCGACCGAGACGCCGCTGAAGGCGCGCAAGCCGAGGCTCGCCATGTTGAACAGGCCGATGATGCGGCCGCGCTTGTCGGGCGGCGCATTGAGCTGGACCAGGCTCTGGGCCATGGCGTTGAACGACAGCTCGAGAAAGCCTGCGGCAAACAGGAAGACGAGGGCGAGCCAATAGGCGTTGGCCAGCGAGAACACCGTCAGCGCCGCGCACCACAGCAGCGCGAGGACGATCGCGGTGCGCGGCCGCGGCGCCAGCCAGCCGCCGCCCTCGAGCACGAGGCCGGCGAGCAGTCCGCCGGCGGCGTCCGCAGCCAGCAGCACACTGTAGGACAGGCCGGGATCGCCATGATGCAGATCGGCCGCAAAGCCCGGCATCTGCGAGGAATAGGCATTGCCGACAAAGAACGACGCGGCGCCCGCGAGCAGCACCATCGAGACGATGGTCGAATGCCCCCTGATGTCCCGCGTGGTCTCGATGATGTCGTTCAGCCCGCGCACGGCGCGGCGCGGCGGCGGGGTGCCGGCGCGATAGCGCGGACCATAGGGCGCATTGATCAGCCACAACACCAGCGGCAGATAGAAAATGGTGTTGAGCATGATGCCATGCGCCGGCCCGAGCGCAATCAGGATGGCGCCGCCGACGGCGGGGCCGACCAGCACCGCGAGATAGCGCGCCATGGCGTTCAGCCGCACCGCGCTTTCCAGGTCCTGGGGGCCGACGATGTCGTAGAGCAGCATCTGGTTGGGCGTCTGCCAGAGCACGCCGGCGCAGCCATGAACGACCAGGATCGCCATCGCCTGCCACATCTGCAAGGAATCGGTGACGAAGAAATAGCTCCAACTCAGGGACGCGATGATGAACAACGCCATGCCGCACTGGATCACCCGGCGTGGATCGAAGCGATCGGCGAGCGCACCCGAGGCGACCGAGAACAACAGGTAGGGAAGCCAGTGCGAGACGACGGCGAAGCCGCCCAGCGCCGGCGAGTGAAACTTCTGGAACACGACCCAGTAGCTGATCACGTGCTCGATGTTGTCGGCCATCATGGCGAGCACGAAGGTGGAAAACTGCGCGCGAAAGCCCGGGTGGCGGAGCGCGGCAAAGGATCGGCCGCCGGGCGATGACGCGGCGGCCTGGACGGATTTCATTTCGTTCATTGAAAGCGATTTCGTTCGAGTTGAGCAGCCGCGCCGCGATCGGCCCTGCAGAACGACTGGCGATGGCTCGTCAGCTTATAGCCAGCCGGCCTGTGGCCTGCCATCGGACCGGGCGCATACGTGGCGTGACAAAACAAAACCGCCCGCCTGCTTCTCGCAGACGGGCGGCTCTGGAGCCCATCAGGTCTTTTGGGGGCATGACACCTGAAGGGTTTTGCTTTCGATGCGACCTCAGCCCTGGTGCGGCGGCTCGTCGGTCGGGCCGGGCGCCGGCTTGTTGCGGTGCTGGGCCATGAAGGCGTCGAACTCTTCCTTGTCCTTGGCGTGGCGCAGGCGGCTCAGGAAATCCTTGAACTCCTGCTGCTCCTCCTCGAGGCGACGCAGCGTCTCCATGCGATATTCGTCGAAGGCGCGGTTGCCGCTGGTGGGCGCGCCGAAGCCAAAGCCGAAGCCGAAGCCGCGGCCACCGCGCTCCATGCGGTCGCGCATGCGCTCCATCTTGTACTGCATCCGCTCCATCTTGTTCTGCCAACGATCGCGGCCGTGGCCGTTCCAGCAAGACATTCTTCTGCTCCCTAGGGTGAAAAAGAGAAGGGCAAGTCCGATCGGCCACCAGATGATGAAGCCGAGGATGGTGACGGCGATCCAGCCGGGATGCCAGGGCGTATCGAGCATGTGCGGCCGCTCATAGGGCGGCGGCTCCGCCGGACCGCGCCAGCGATTGACGTCTGCGGTGTAGGCCATTGCGCTCTCCATTGGGCACCCCGGCATCACGCCGGTGTGAATGTAAATAACATTTACATAGATAACCGATCCCGGATTTCTGTCAAGCCGGCCACAGCACAGGCCTGCCGATTTATTTTTGGAATTTTATTTCGGCTTGCCCCAGGGACCGCCGGAAGGAGCGGCCGGCTTTTCGTCAGGCCTTTCCTGCCCGCCCTTGGTCGCGGGGCTCTGGAAGCCGAGGCCGCGCAGATAGATCAGCATCTCGGCTTCCAACAGATCCTCCGGCGACATCGGCAGCGCGCGGCGTGCGGCATCGCCACGCGCGAACAGCGAGGCGATGCCGTGCGACATCGACCAGATGTGCAGCGCCATCATCAGCGCCGGCGGCCGCGGCGCGCCTTGCGGGGCGAGCGCGGCCAGACGCTCGGCCGCGGCGCGGATGATGCCGAATGCGCGCTCGGATGCCGCCTGCAACGCGGGCGTCGCATCGCCCGCGATGCCCGATTCGAACATCGCGGAGTAATAGGCCGGCGCCTCGCGGGCGAAGGAAAGATAGGCTTTGCCGAGCCGCTCGAAGGCGGTCATGGTGTCGGGGCGGCCGTCGTCCCAGGCGCTGCCGAGCGCAGCCTCGAACTGCTCGAAGCCGCGCTGGGCGATCGAGGACAGCAGCTCGTCGCGGTCGCGAAAATGCCGGTAGGGTGCGGCCGGGCTGACGCCCGCCATGCGCGCGGCGTCGGCAAAGGTGAAGCCGGCCGCGCCCTTTTGCCCGATCAGGTCGAGCGCGGCCTGCAGCAGCGCCTCCTTCAGGTTGCCGTGATGGTAGCCGCGCTCGGCGCGGCGCTCGTCCTTGCGCCAGTTCATGTAAAGGGCTTTTACATGAGCCGGCCGCAAGTCACCAGTGGCAATGCCGTCAGGTCAGCGTTCAGGAAGCGCCGGGGATCGGCAGGACCGGCATGATCTCCACGGACTGGCCGGGGAAGATCGAAAAATGCGGATGATCTTCGAACAGCCTGGCGGCGGCCTCGTGCGAGTCGGCGCGAACCACCGTGAAGCCGCCGAGATCGTTGCTGATGTCGGCAATGCCCCCGACATCGACCTTCTTGGTCTTGCCGAGCGGACCGCCCATCTCGACGATCGCGGCCTTGTGCTTGTCGACCCAGCCGTGCCACGCCGCCATGCCCTTTTGCATCCGGGACTGGCGCTCGGCCTCGGGCAGTGCATTCCAGGCCGTCATTTGCGGGCTGGTCTTGGAGCCGAGGAAGATGGCGAGGTAAGTGTTCGTGCCGGTATTGCTGCTCATGGGACGTTCTCTCCTTCCGTGGTTGGACGACGTGACCGATCAGTGCACGGCGCGCTTCTGCATCTCGGCAAAGCCGGCCGCCGCCTCCTGGATGTCGGCAGGAAAATCGGCCATCTCCTGCACCTGGCGGACCTCGATGACCTCGTTGGCGGAAGCCGGGCAGCGCATGGCCCAGGCAATCGCCTCCTCGCGCGAGTTCACCTCGATCATCCAATAGCCGCCGATCACCTCCTTGGACTCGGCGAAGGGCCCGTCGGTGACGACAGGCCGGCCGTCCCTGAACGAGACGCGCGCGCCCGCCGACGGCGGATGCAGGCCGTCGAGCGTGACCAGCACGCCGGCTTCCTTCAGCTGCTCGTTGAAGCGCATCATCTTCTCGACCGCCTCCACCGGCGGCATGGTGCCGGGCGCGGCCGTCTCATAGCCTCCGGGGATCATCAGCAACATGAAACGCATGGTCTTCTCCGTGTGATCTCTTGTGGGGGCCGCAGCGCCGGCACACGTCATCAAGACGAACGGGGTCTCGTCATATCGACATTGTGTGCGAAATTATTTGCGAGATGATGGCGTCGGATCGGCTCGCGGCTGGTTCGAACTCAGGTCTCTTGCGGCACCATGTGGAAATAGGGTTCCGCCTGTTCCATGACGCGCCCGACGGACGGCCGCGCCTTCAACCGCCCGACATAGGCGGTGAGATGCTGGCGATGATCGCCAAACGGCTCGGCCATGTTGCCGTAGTACAGCGCCGGCCACGCCGAGCAGTCGGCGAGCGTAAACGCCTCGCCCATCGCCCAGGGCCCGTGAGCGCTCGCTTGCGCGAACTGCTGCTCCAGCATGTCGTAGGAGGTGCGCAGCCGCGCCCTCGCCTCCTCCACACCATGCGGATCCTTTCGATCGGCGGGGCGCAGCCGGTTGCCCACGATCTTCTGCATCGGCAGATGGACATAGAGATCGAGGAAACGGTCGCACAGCCGCATCTGCCGCGCAGGCTCCGGATCATCAGGAATGAAACGGCTGCGCCCGGGATAATGGCGATCGAGATAGTCGATGATGATGCTCGATTCCGGCACCGTCTCGTTGCGGGCCTCGTCGCGCAGCACCGGGAACTTGCCGACCGGCCACAGTGTCAGCAGCGCGGCGCGCTCATCGGGATTGCCGAGATCGACGGAATTGGCCGTAAACGGCGTGTCGTTCTCATAGAGCGCGACCAGGACCTTCCAGCAGAAGGACGACAGGGGATGGTAATGCAGGGTCAGTGACATGAACGTCTCCAAGGGGGCGAGCGCCGGAAGTGGGCGAGCGCCGGCCCGCAAGCTGAAGACGATCGGCGCTCCGCTCCGCAGACATCGCGCAGACGAATCTTTTCGTGACCCGGGCGCGCCTCGCGTCAGCGCGCGTCCCACCGCCGCGTCATGGCGGTGGCGCCGTCGGGCATCGCCTCGAACACGGCAGCGGCCAGGATGGCGTGGATATGCAGCTCCGTCGCGCCGGAATTGCGGAAGCCGTGGCGCTTGCCGGCCGGCACCAGGGCCGATTGGCCGGCCCTGACGGTCATCCGGCAATCCTCGATCCAGATCTCGGCTTCGCCTGATAGCACCGTCAGGACCTCCTCCACCGGATGAAAGTGGGCCGGCGCGCCAGCGCCCGGCGCAATCCATTGCTCGAACACACATAATTGTGTAGCGCCGGTGGCGGCCGAGACCCGCATGCGGGTCGCAACCCCTTCGCGCCAGTGTTCCAGGGCGGTTGTGGCAGGATCGATCAGCGTCATGGCGAAAAAACCTTCTGCCGGACGACGGGCGCCCATTTTGACCGGGCATGATGTCGGGAAAAACCGCTGCACGCCGTTCCCGATCATGCTCTAAAAGCTGCCGATATCGTTAGCATGCCCGGAAGCCTCCGCGCGATCCGGGCGACGTCAGGGATGATGATCGATGACGCCTTCCCCGCAAAAAGTGGCCCTGGTCACCGGAGCCGCGCGCGGCATCGGACTTGCGACCGCCAAACGCTTCCTCGCCGAGGGCTGGCGCGTCGCGCTATTGGATATCGAGGCCGAGCTGTTGCGCAATGCCGTGGCGGGACTTGAGGCCATGGGATCCGGGGCCATCGGCAGCACGCTGGCGCTCCATTGCGACGTCTCCGACGCCGCGCAGGTGGCGAAAGCCATGGACCAGGTGGCAAGCCGCTTCGGCCGGCTCGATGCGCTGGTCAACAATGCGGGCGTTGCGGTGTTCGCACCGTTGTTGGAGACGTCCGACACCGACTGGAACCGGATTCTCGCGGTGAACCTGTCCGGCCCGTTCATCTGCACCAAGGCCGCCGTGCCGCTGCTGCGCGAGGCCGGCAACAGCGCCGTCGTCAACATCACCTCGATCTCGGCGGTGCGCGCCTCCACCCTGCGGTCGGCCTACGGCACCAGCAAAGCGGGCCTTGCGCATCTCACGAAACAGCTCGCGGTGGAACTCGCCTCGCTCGGCATCCGCGTCAACGGCGTCGCACCGGGCCCCGTCGACACTGCAATGGCCAAAGCCGTGCACACGGCGGAAATCCGCGCCGATTATCACGACGCGATCCCGCTCAACCGCTACGGTCTTGAAGACGAGCTGGCCGAGGCCATCTTCTTTTTGTGCAGCGAGCGATCGAGCTACATCACCGGGCAGATTCTCGCGGTCGATGGCGGCTTCGATGCGGCCGGCATCGGATTGCCGACGCTGCGCGGCCAGCGCAGGAACGGATGAACGGACGGGTCTTGTGACAACCAAAGGGTGAAGCAGATGCGGACATTGCCGAGCTTCGGAGCGATCATGCTGGCCATGCTGACGCTGGCCGGAACTCCCGCGCATGCCGATGTCCGCATCATCGCCAGCCCGGGCGGAGAGGTCGGACCGTTTCTCGACCTGTTCGAGGAAGTGCGCAGGTCGGGCGAACGGGTCGTCATCGACGGTCCGTGCCTGTCGGCCTGCACGCTGGTGTTGAGCGTCGTACCGAACGAGCGCATCTGCGTCACCCGCCGCGCCGTGCTCGGCTTCCACGCCGCGCGCTCGGTCGACCGCCGCGGCCGGCTCTATGCCGAGCCGGAAGCCTCCGAGGCCGTGCTCGAAGCCTACCCCGCCCCGGTGCGCGACTGGATCAGCCGCCGCGGCGGGCTGACGTCGCGCCTGCTGCTGCTGCGCGGCCGGGACCTTGCCACGATGTACAGGTCGTGCAGGTGAGGTTCGATCGTATCCCGACGGACGCGAGCTCCCAATTCTCCCCGTCACCCTGAGGCGCCGTCGCGAAGCGGCGGCCTCGAAGGGCGACGGCCCCGGTGCAACAGCGGGGCCGTTCATCCTTCGAGGCTCGCTGACGCTCGCACCTCAGGATGACGGTGAGAGAGGGCGGCTACAGGCTCAATGGTCCATCGGCGCCATCACCATCCAGGGGATGCCGAACTGGTCGGCACAAGTGCCGAAGCCCTTGGCGAAGAAGGTCGCGGACCAGGGCATGTGGACGGCGCCGCCCTTGCAGAGCGCGTTGAACTTGCGCTCGGCCTCGGCCGGATCGTTCACCGTCAAGCTCAGCGAGAAGCCCTGCGGCTTGTGGAAATGGCCCGGCGGCGAATCCGAGCCCATGACCACGGCACCGTCGATGGATATCCGCGCATGCATGATCTTGTTCTTGCTCTCGGGCGTCGTCGGCACGTCCGGCGGTGCCTCCGCATAACGCATCATCATCTCGATCTTGGCGCCGAGCTCCTTTTCATAGAACTTGAACGCCGCTTCGCAATTGCCGTCATAGTGAAGGTAGGGATCGACCTGCATCGTCTGCTCCTTGGTTGATTGACGTTCGTCAGCGAGTTCCCTCTGGCCGGCGCACCCCGATCATCGCCCATCATTTTGTCGAAGTGTTGAATGGCAGCAGCTGGCGCAACCTTGCGTCGCGCAGCCAAAGGCCGCCCCACACGATCAGGCCCAGATAAACGCCGAGCAGCACATGGGGACTGCCGATCCGCACATGGGACGCGATCGTGCCACCGAGATAGACGGCCGCGAGGATCGCGCCGACCAATGACGTCGGCGGCACGGCGTAGAGCAATGTCCACAGCACGGTGACCGCTCCCGGGGCTCGCGCCAGCGTCTCGCTCGCGGCATGGCCGACAAGGTCCATTGCTTCGGCGACGACGGAAAGCGGCACCAGCTTGATCCCGCGGTCGAACAACATGGCTTGCTCCATTGGCGAACTGCGTCTTCGGCCAATAGACGAATGGGGAGAGGGCGGGACGACAGGACACGATGTGCTTTTTTTTTGCACCGTCATTCCGGGGCGGTGCGCAGCACCGAGCCCGGAATCTCGAGATTCCGGGTTCGGTCCGTCGGACCGCCCCGGAATGACAGCGGAGAGAATGGAGAGATTTACGTCCCCGCCTTCTTGCCCGGCGGCTTGCTGTCGCGCATCAGGCGGTCGAGATGCATGCGGATGTGGGCGGCCTCGGCGGAGGTGTTGGCGAGGGCAATGGCGCGGTCGAAGGCGACGCGGGCTTCCTCGTTGCGGTCAAGCTGCATCAGGAAGGCGCCGCGGACGCCGAAGAAATGGAAATAGTTCGACAGCCGCGGCGCCAGCGGCTCGATCATGTCGAGCGCGGCCTGCGGCCCCCTCACCTTGGACACCGCGACGGCGCGGTTGAGCGTCACCACCGGCGAGGGCTGGACGACTTCCAGCGCGCCATAGAGCAGGTCGATCTGCTGCCAGTCGGTGTCCTCGGGCCTTGCCGCGCGCGCATGCAGCGCGGCGATGGCGGCCTGGATCTGATAGGTCCCGCTGCGGCGGTGGCGCATCGCCTTGTCGATCAGCGCGAGGCCCTCGGCGATCAGCTTCTGATTCCACAGCGTGCGATCCTGGTCGTCGAGCAGGATCAGGTCGCCTTGCGCATCGAACCTGGCATCGGCGCGCGCATGCTGCAGCAGGAGCAGCGCCGTCAGGCCCATGATCTCCGGCTCGCCCGGAAACAGCCGCAGCAGCAGGCGCGCAAGGCGAATGGCCTCTTCCGACAGCCGCGTCCTGATCTCGGCGGTGTCGCCGCTCGCCGAATAGCCCTCGTTAAAGATGAGATAGATCATGGCGGCGACCGCAGCGAGCCGCTCGCTGCGCTCGACCGCGCCCGGGGTCTCGAACGGCACGTTGGCGCCGGCAACGCGCGCCTTGGCGCGCGTGATGCGCTGCTCCATCGCGGCCTCGCTGACCAGGAAGGCGCGCGCGATCTGCTTGACCGAAAGCCCGGAGACGATGCGCAGGGCGAGTGCGATCTGCTGTGTCGGCGGCAGATCCGGATGGCAGCAGATGAACATCAGCCGCAGGATGTCGTCGCGATAATGCGAGCCGTCGAGCCGCTCGGCGATTTCGCTCTCGGCGTCATCGAGATCGGAGATCGCCTGGTCGTCCTCCGGCAGCGGCTGCTGCCTGCGGGTGCGCCGCGCCTCATCGATTCCCGCGTTGCGCCCGACCATGATCAGCCATGCGGCGGGGTCGCGCGGCGGCCCGTTCTGCGGCCAGCTCTTCAGCGCGCGCAGGGACGCATTCTGGAACGCCTCCTCCGCAGTGTCGAGATTGCGGAAATAGCGCAGCAAGGCACCGACCGCCTGGGGACGCGCCGAGGTCAGCGCGGCATCGATCCAGGCAGCGTCGGTCTCGCTCACTTAACCGCTCCTCCGGGCGCGAACATGCCGACCGGCCGGATCTCATAGGCGCCGCCGGGATTGGCCGCGCCGAGCTCCTTGGCCGTCTCCAGGGCCTCGTCGAGATTCTGGCAGTCGACCAGATAGAAGCCGAGCAGCTGCTCCTTGGTCTCGGCATAGGGGCCGTCGAGCACCAGCGGCGGATTTTCCTTGCGGAGCGTGGTCGCAGCGGTGGTCGGCAACAGCCGGGCGACCGGGCCGAGGCGCCCCTGGCTGGCGAGCTTCTCCTGCACCGCCGCCAGCTTCTTCATCACGGCGGCGTCCTGCTCCTTGCTCCAGGAGCCGACAAAATCCTCGTCGTGGTAGCACAGGATGGCATAGAGCATCGCGATTCCCTCGTTTCCTCGAAAGGACGTTTCGGTTTGGCGGCAGCCGACAGCATGGGCGAAATAATTTGCGCGGCCGGGCCGAGCGGATAATGTGCCGCCGAATCCCCCAAAACAAAGGCGAAATTCAATGACGAAAGGCGCGCTCGCGCTTCTGATCCATGGCGGCACGGATAACTGGTCGCCGGAGCGCTGGAAGGCCCGGTTCGAGGACGTCTGCCGCGACCGGCGCGTCATCCGGATGCCGGCGACCGGCTTCGATCCGGCGGAGGTGACCTATGCCGCGGTCTGGAAGCCGGTTCCGGGCGAGCTTGCCGGCTTTGCGAACCTGAAGGTGATCTTCAACCTCGGCGCCGGCGTCGACGCGCTGATGGCCGACACATCGCTGCCCGACGTGCCCCTGGTCCGCGTCGCGGTCAGCGACCTCACCAACCGGATGATGGAATATGTCGTGCTGCATGTCCTGATGCATCACCGCCAGGAGCTGTATCTGCGGGAGTCGCAAGCCGAAAAGCGCTGGTCCCCAAGGCATCAATGGCCGGCCGGCGCGCTCTCGGTCGGCATCATGGGGCTCGGCACGCTCGGCATCCGTGCCGCCGAGGTGCTGACGGCGATCGGCTTTCGCGTTGCCGGCTGGAGCCGCAGCGCGCGCCAGGTTGCCGGCGTCGAATGCTTTGCCGGGGGCGCCGGCCTCGACCCTTTCCTGCGCCGGACCGACATCCTGGTGTCGCTGCTGCCGCTGACGGCGGATACAAGCGGCATCCTCAACCGCGACCTGTTCGCAAGACTCAACCGCACGAGCCCGCTCGGCGCGCCGGTCCTGATCAATGCCGGCCGCGGGGCGTTGCAGAACGAGGCCGATATTCTCGCCTGTCTCGACGACGGCACGCTCGGCGCGGTCTCGCTCGATGTCTTCACCCAGGAGCCGTTGCCCGCGTCGAGCCCGTTCTGGACCCACCCCAAGGTCGTGCTGACGCCGCACAACGCCGCCGACACCGACCCGGACGAGATCTCGAAATATGTCGCGCACCAGATCGCGCAGTTCGAGGCAGGCAGCGCCCTGGAGAACGTGGTCGATCGCAAGCGGGGATATTAGGGCACGGCCTTTGCAATCTGGAACGTAAAAGATCTGCTTAATGGGCTGGTTTGTAAAAACGCTGCTCAGGTAACCCGCGACAGGAACCTCGGGCTTTTCCATGGCGGTAGTGCGATTCGAAAAGCCTTGGCGGGCTTTGGCGCAGCAGGTCTCAGCCGAGGTCGGGAGAGTCGCCTTCTATCCATGCAGTCGTAGCCGCGCGCGTGTTGAAGCGGCCGCCGATATAAGCACCTTCTACTCTGACCTGTGACTTCTGCCCAAGGTCGATGCCGCTGCGCTCCAACGGCGGCACCCGGGCGCGCTCGCCGAGCTTCTGCAAATGCTCGGGATCGTCGAGGAGCCGTTTAGACGTACCCGGCCAGGCAAGCCAGCCATCGATGAGCGCCGCAGTAACCCGCTGCGTTACCGCAGGGGACGGGATCGCGCCGCTCGCTTCCGGCAAAAATTTGATCAGATTTCTAGGCGTTTTCTTCCGCCAGAAGTAGGCGGCAGGAACACCGTCGGGCTGGGAGGCATCGAACCGATCGAGATGGCGCAAGCCGATGCGGAAGGGCTCCCAAAGCTCAAACTTCCAGTTGGAACGCAATCCCCGCCAGCCCGCGAACTCGCTTCCGCGCACGCAAAAGAACACGTCTTCATCTGCATAAAGAAAGAAAGCCCCGGGATCATAGTCCTCACCCCGATGGAGGTTACTGCGCAGACCGGCCGGAAACATAACGGCGCGGCCATCCGCGCGGCGAAGATTCGGTATATCCGCTTCGAAGCCAGCCAGCGCTGCGTCAGCTGGTAGGTAGAGCCGATGAGGCTCACATTGTTGCACTTGTGAGAGCGATGCAGCGGCCACAGCCCGCGGCGCATCGACAAAACGCCAAGCCTGCGCAGGCGCATTCACGTCTTGCAAGAACGGTTCCTCGGGGCCTTCACGTTCGGCGAAGCAGTGGTTCAGCCCGCGGTCGCGCTGGCGTCGGATCGCTCTCGACCAATTCCCGTTGAACCAACCGGCGGAGCTGATGACCTGGTTGGGCTGTGGCCCCGTCTCCTCCAACTCTGGCCAGCACAGCAGTGCATCGGTAGCGCATTCGTTCACCCGCTGCCAGAGACCGAAGGGCGGAAGCTGTCGTCCGCTCTCTTTCTGCCACAGTGCCTTCGATCGCTCGTGGTCCACCTCCCAAACCAACGTCAGGTCGCCAGCACCCAGAACGTGTTGTGCGGCGAGTCGGGAGATCACGACGAGCGGATAGGAACACTCGCTGTCTTCGTACTGGAAGCGCCAGATCCTGCCGCCTTTCGCGGCCGGTTGATTGCCCGTTTCCACCTGATTGATGCGTTCCCGTAAAACGAGGCGCTGGCCTGAGAGAACATTGACAAGACCACGGCTGGGTGGGTCGAAACGCCAAAAGCCCGCAGTGAAGAACGATGAAGACCCACGTTCGATGCCGTCATTCTCTTCATCAAACATGAACGAAAGCGGGTTGGGCTTGCCACCGAGCTTCGGCTCGAGTGACGCCAGCGCTTCGAGTTTGGATGGCATAACAGAGCCGGCGAGCGTCCAGGAGATGGATGCCATCGCCGCCGGCACCGAAATGACTTCAGGCCGATCAGGCGTTTCGGCACATGACCAGGATCGGTCGGACTGGGAAAGCCATGCATCCACACAGGCCTGAGCCAGCCGTCGCTGTACAGCGTACGGCGTGTAGCGAGCACTGCTAATCTTGCCCCCAGGTAAGACGCTGTTCGAGGCGAGAGGCGCAATGTTCTCCATTTTTGTCCGATCGAAAAGCCCACACGGTGCGTCACGGCATTCGGTGTCAAAACTCACCGACCAGCCTGGCAGCTCATCCCGCCGGAAATCCCATAAGCCGACGTGAATATTGTCCGTGAGGATAGTCTCGTCGGCATAGAAGAGACGGGACAATCCTTTCAAGTTCAAACGCACGCTTAGGGCCTTTGGTAGCGCAACGAGCAGCCGGCTTCCGTTGGCGACGCCCAGGTAGGACCGTGAAGAAATGGCGGTCTGCACCTCCGACCACAGGTCCGTCTCGCCGGCTCGCCACGGCGGATTTTCGGGACGCCCCGGTGGCAATGGTCGCCAGGGCGCCGGCGGGTCCGTGGTGAGTAACTCTAGGGTGGCGCCTTGAAATGCGTCGGTCGATTCACGAAGCGGCGTGGACGCCCAAACGCATCGGTAGAAGGTGCTGGTCCAGCTCCCATTCAGCCATCCGCCGTTGAACGCGATCCGTCCCGGCTTGGCGCCGGTCTGCGCGTGCGCTGGCCAGCAAGCGAGCGCATCGGTAAGAAAATCGTCCACCCGGCGCCACACGCCGTAGGGAGGAAATGCCGGCTGAGAATTTGTGTCGGCGCGCCAAAGCATCGCCGAACGGATGTAATCCACTCGCCACACGAGAGGGCGGCCGCCGACCGCCGATGGAATGTTGCGCCACTCGATGAGAAGCGGGACGCGGATATCGCGATCCCGATACTCGAACGACATCCAGATTCGGTTGCCGGATTCGGTCAGGCCATGGCCGGAATTTGGATGACCGAGGGAGCGGAGGACCTGACCGGTGGTCGCATGAATGATCTGGACCTGATCCGCATCGAAAAGCCACCAACCGAGAAGCCGCTGCGCCATTTTTCCGTTCCTGTTGCTATAATGACTCTACATGGCCCTGCCATTCCGGAGAAGGTGATGTAGGCCGAAGAAGGAACGCTCAAACGCACACACTCAAATTACAAAATTCTGCATTCAGCCCAGCGACGTCATGGTCGCCGAGATGACCAATCTGCTCGATCCGTTCGCGTCCAACGGTGAAGGGTTGAGGGGGAGTTGCAAAGCAGACTCCGGTTAACAAGCGTGTCGGTTCTGATCCGGTCAGAACCGAAAAATACCCTGCGCAATCGGACTTTCTGACCCGCGCACGCGGGAACACACGCCCCGTCTGGAACGTTGCAGTTCCTTTGGGGGCTCGCAACATGGACAAGACGTCTGCCGCAGACAACGCGCTGGTAAAGGCTGCCGCCGCGCTCCGCCGTTCGGTCGTCACCGAAGGACGTCCGTTTCCGCTCGGGGCGACCTGGGACGGGCTCGGGGTGAACTTCGCGCTGTTCTCGGCGCATGCCACCAAGGTCGAGCTGTGCCTGTTCGACAGCTCCGGCGAGACCGAGCTCGAGCGCATCGAGCTGCCCGAATATACCGACGAGGTCTGGCACGGCTATCTGCCGGCCGCGCGCCCCGGCACGGTCTATGGCTATCGGGTTCACGGACCCTACGAGCCGGACGCCGGCCATCGCTTCAACCCTAACAAGCTGGTCATCGACCCCTATGCGCGCCAGCTCGTCGGCGCGCTGCGCTGGGGTCCCGAGCTGTTCGCCTATCGGCTCGACCATGCGGACAAGGACAAATCCTATGACGAGCGCGACAGCGCGCCGTTGATGCAGAAATGCCGCGTGATCGATCCCGCCTTCACCTGGGGCGCGTCGCGAAAACCGGAAACGCCGTGGGAGCGCACCATCATCTACGAGATGCATGTGAAGGGCTTTACCAGGCTGCATCCGCTGGTGCCGGAGGAGGATCGGGGCACGTTCTCCGGCCTTTCCAATCCGGCCGTGCCCACCTATCTGCGTTCGCTCGGCGTCACCAGCGCCGAGCTGCTTCCCATTCACGCCTTCGTCGATGACAGCTACCTCGTCGACAAGAATCTGCGCAATTATTGGGGCTACAACACGCTCGCCTTCTTCGCGCCGGAGCCGCGTTACCTGAAGACGCCGTTCGCGAACGAGTTCAAGGAGATGGTCAATCAGTTCCATGCCCACGGCATCGAGGTCATCCTCGACGTGGTCTACAACCACACCGCCGAAGGCAACGAGCTCGGCCCCACCCTGTCGTTCAAGGGCATCGACAACCTCAGCTACTATCGATTGCTGCCGGACCAGAAGCGCTACTACATCAACGATACCGGCACCGGCAACACGCTCAACCTGTCGCACCAGCGGGTGCTGCAGCTTGTCGCGGATTCCCTGCGCTACTGGGCGACCGAGATGCGGGTCGACGGCTTCCGCTTCGACCTCGCCACCATCCTGGCGCGCGAGCCCTACGGCTTCGACGAGGGCGGCAGCTTCCTCGATGCCTGCCGGCAGGATCCGGTGCTGTCCAGCGTCAAGTTGATCGCGGAGCCCTGGGACGTCGGTCCGGGCGGCTACCAGGTCGGGCAATTCCCCCCGGGCTGGGCCGAGTGGAACGACAAATTCAGGGACACGGTCCGCAGCTTCTGGAAGGGAGATTCCGGTGCGCTGGCGGACCTTGCCAAGCGCATCACGGGATCGGGCGACCTCTTCAACAAGCGCGGCCGCAAATCCTGGGCAAGCGTCAACTTCGTCACCGCCCATGACGGCTTTACGCTGAATGATCTCGTCTCCTTCAACGACAAGCACAACGAGGCCAATGGCGAGGACAATCGCGACGGGCACACCGACAACCGCTCCTGGAATTGCGGCGTCGAGGGTCCGAGCGACGATCCGGAGATCACCGCGCTCAGGGAGCGGCAGAAGCGCAACCTGCTGGCGACGACGCTTTTGTCGCTGGGCACGCCGATGATCCTCGCCGGCGACGAGTTCGGCCATAGCCAGGGCGGCAACAACAACGCCTATGCGCAGGACAACGAGACGACCTGGATGGAATGGCCGCGCATATCCCCGCAGGGGCGCGCCTTGCGGGAATTCGTCCGCCGGCTGATCGCCTTGCGCAAGGCCTTTCCGGTGCTTCACCGCAGCCGCTTTCTCGTCGGCGCCTACAACGAGGAGCTGGACGTGAAGGACGTCGCCTGGCTTGCGCCGTCGGGCCAGGAGATGGGAATCGAGCAGTGGCACGACCCGGATTCACGCTGCTTTGGCATGCTGCTCGACGGACGCGCGCAGGCGACCGGGATCAAGCGGCGCGGCTCGGACGCCACCCTGCTCATGATCTACAACGCCAGCCATGAGGATGTCGGCTTCGTGCTGCCTGCAGTGGCGGAAGGACGATCCTGGATCGGCCTGCTCGACACCGGCGCGCCGGAGCAGGAGACGCAGGAATATGCGTTCGAACATTCGCTCGCCGTCACGAGCAGATCGTTTCAGATGCTCGTCCTGTCATCTGCGGCCGCCGGCACCGGCCTGCGCCACGGATTTCACGCCATTCTCGATGTCGCCGGAACCCCGCTGACCGGCTGACGCAAATCAGGAGTGCTCGCCATGCGGCGCACCAAACTGCCGCCAACGCGCAACAAGTTGAATCTGGCCGACCCCCGGCAGGCGCGCCTGGTGAGAAAGCGGCTGAAATTGTCCGAGGCCGAGCTGACGAACATCGTCGAAAAGGCCGGCAATTCCATTTCCGCCATCAGCAAGCAGGCCGCGCTGCAGCTCGCCAAGCAGGCGGCGCGACGGCGGGTCACGCAACTGCCCCAGGCCGCTCAACTGCCCTCCGCGGCAGCGATCGTGTCGACCGTCGACCAAGTCAACGCTCCGGACTTGCCTGCCACCGACGAGTAGGCCGGCGAGGTGCGACGCGCGGTGAACGCCTCGCGCCCGCCCCGAGACGTGCGCAATAACCGCGGCCTGCGATTTTGGGCCTTGGCCTTCGCCGCGGCGACAGTGATTGTTTCACCGCCCTGCTCTTCACTCCAGTGACGCCGAAGTCCTCGGCTTGCGCCAGTCGCTACAACTGCAACCCTTTTTGGCCGCCGATGAAACGGTGAGGTAGCCTGCCTCGAACACAGTGGCAGCTCCACAGTCGTACAGGAGAGCAGCCAATGAGTCCGACCCCCGCCTCGATCGTCCGCAAACTGGCCAGGATCGCGCTGCTGGCAGCCTCGCTCGGCTGCCGAACTGCGAGCGGAGAGACGACCGGCGCCGCCGCGACCTCGACCACATCGACGCGCGCTCCCGAGGTCGCATTGCTGGGGAAGGACGGCCGATGGAATGCGCCGGTCGGCCATCGTCAGCCCCGAGCGCGCGACTTGCCGTCGGAGCAGTCCGGTGAGGTCGAGCACATCAACGACGAGGATCGCGCCGTCGATCGCAAGCTCATCATATGCCGCGGCTGCTGAGCGGCCCCGGCATCACGCGGCCGCGGTATCGATCGAACGGCGGATCACCTGCAGCACGTCGGCATTCGACAGGAACAGATCGTGGTTGATGATGCCCCAGCCCGCGTCCGACGCGTCGACCACGCGCACGCCGAGATGCTCGATGACGGTCTTCTCGGCGGCGCCCACGCGTGTCATTCCGCCTGCAAGCTGCGCCGACAGCCCGAGCGCGCGATCATTCGTCGCCGCGATGACGGTGATCTTGCCGGTGAGCGGACCGATGCCCTTGATGCCCGACGAGAACACATCCATGTCGATGTCGGGCGCGGCAAACACCACGGCGCCGATCTTGCCCGTAACCGTGTCGCCATAGCGCGCATAGAGCTGGCGCAGGCTTTCCAGCGTCAGCATGGTTCCCATGCTGTGCGCGACGATGTGGACACGCCCGGCGCCGGGGGCCGACACGATCGACGACAGCACGCGTTCGAGGTCGTCGCGTGAGAACATCGCGCTGTCGCGGTCATAGGCATAATCGAACAGGCCCGCTTTAGAAGGCCAGCAGAACACCAGCGTACGGCCGTGGAACCGGATTGCATCCGACAGATGCGCGGCATCGAGCACGGCCGTCTCGAATGTCTGCTTGAAGCCGTGCACATAGATCAGGACGTCCGGTCCGCCGCCGGCCTCCGCGAGAACAGCGCCGATGTCCTCAGACACCGGCTCGACCCGCTCGACGGTCCAGCCGCCAAGTCCGACTGCGGCAAGGGAAAGACGGCCATCGTCCGGCGGCGCCAGCCTCGCGCGGGCGACGGTCATCGTCGAAGCGCGCTCCGGCCCGAACCACGGTTTCGCGCGCCCGCCGTTGACCGGCTTGCGCGTGGTTGCAATCAGCAATGTGGGATCGACCGACAACGACGAGGCGTCGAAACGCGCGCCGGTCGCGGCCATGCCCGTGCAGCCGCCGAGCGCGAGCACGCCGGTGAGGGACGACAGCCCGCGCAGCAGCGCGCGGCGAGACACAGGAACGTCTTGTTGCAGCAGATTTGGGTTGATCACACGGAACCTTCAGGAACAAAGCCTGCAATAGGACCCGCCCTGCAATCTCCCTGAAGGAGAATGGCGGCAACAAAGGGGCACGCTGCCCCGGCGTGGCAATAGTTATTTCGCCTTGAGCTATTTCGCCTTGGCGCACATCAAGCCGATGGCGCCCTTCACGATCGCCTCGAGTTCCTTGCGCGGCACCTGGGCGCGGGCGCGGATCGCGATGGTGTGGAGAGTGGCGGAGGCGAGCTGCGACAGCACGATCGGATCGGCATCCTCCGGCAGTTCGCCCCGATCCTTGCCGCTGCGGAAACAACTCGCAAACGCCTTGTCGAGCTCGGCGAGCGAGTCGACCACCATGGCGCGGATCACCGGATCGCTCACCGCCTCGGACGCCGCGGTCAGGACGGTGAAGCAGCCTTGCGGCTGCGCGTCGCCCGCCCCATAGATGTCCAGCGCAATCCGATAGATGCGCTCCAGCCGTTTCTTGAGCGGCAGCTGGGCGCGAAATATGTCGGCCATCGCGGCACGCGCAGTCTCGCGATAACGCGCATAGCTCTTGATGTAGAGCTCGCGCTTGTCGCCGAAGGCGCCGTAGAGGCTCGGCCGGTTCATGCCGGTCGCGGCCGAAAGATCATCCAGCGACGTCGCGGCAAATCCGCTGGTGCGGAACAGATCGAGCGCGCGGCCAAGCGCGACGTCCGGCTCATAGGCGCGCGGCCGCCCGCGCCGCTTCGGTTCCGAAGCGGAATCGGGTTTGGCGGGAGCTGGCGGCGGCCGTCTTGTCTTTTGTACCATTTCGCAACTTATTCCTTGACGGCCCACATATTATGCGGAACAGTATAAAAATCAACAAAGGTCCCCGCATACGGGCCATACAACCTCAAAGGAAGACGCCGATGGAGCTGTATTTTTCGCCGCTCGCCTGCTCGATGGCCACGCGCATTGCCCTTTACGAGGCCGACGGCTCGGCCACCTATCTCGAGGTCGATCCCAGGACAAAGACCGTGCTCAAGGACGGTTCCGATTTCCGCAGCGTCAACCCGCTCGGTCTGGTGCCGACGCTGCGCACCGATGACGGCGTGGTGCTGACCGAGAACGCCGCGATCCTGCAATATGTCGCAGAAATCCTGCCGCAGGCCGGCCTCGGCGCCGCCAACGGCCTGGAGCGCAGCCGGTTGCAGCAATGGCTCTGCTTCATCGGCACCGAGTTGCACAAGAGCCTGTTCGTGCCGCTGCTCGACCGCAAGGCCGGCCCTGAGGTGAAAGCCTATGTGCTGGAAAAGAACCTGTCGCGGCTCGACTATCTCGAGACCTACCTGAAGGGCCGCGACTATCTGCTCGACCATTTCAGCGTCGCGGATGCCTATCTGGTCACGGTGATCAACTGGACCATGGCGACGCCGCCGGTGCAGCTTGCGAAATGGCCCGTCCTGAAAGCCTATTACGACCGTCTGCGTGCGCGGCCGTCGGTGGCGAAAGCGATCGCGGAGGAGTTCGAGCTCTACAAGGCCGAGCTCGCGCGCCACAAGGCAGCGGCGTAGTGTGAAACTGCAGCCCTGCACGCTGGTGGTCGTCCGGCGAAAGCCGGGACACAACCCATGGAGCGGTGTAGGGAAGGCTGCATCCACTGGTCATGGCCGGGCTTGTCCCGCCTGCGCGGCCGAAGCCGCTTCGGCGGGGCGAAGGCCCGGGCATGACGGAGGAGAGTGACGCGTGACAGCCGCGCCCCGCATTTTTGGGTCCGGGCTTTCGCCGGGACGACGGAAGCGTCAGAACGGGCTCTCACCCAGCCCCGGCACATCCGCAGGCCGCGGGCCCGGCGCCGGCCAATGGAAGCGCCGGTCTTTCTCCGCGATCTCGGTATCGTTGATGCTCGCCTCGCGCCGCCGCATCAGGCCGTGCTCGTCGAATTCCCACTGCTCGTTGCCGTAGGAGCGGTGCCACTGGCCGTTCGCATCGTGCCATTCGTACTGGAAGCGCACGGCGATGCGGTTGCCGTCGAAGGCCCAGAGGTCCTTGATCAGGCGATAGTCCAACTCCTTTTGCCATTTTCGCGTGAGGAACGCGACGATCGCGGCGCGGCCCTCGAAGAACTCCGCGCGGTTGCGCCAGCGGCTGTCCTCGGTATAGGCCAGCGCGACTCGTTCGGGGTCGCGGGAATTCCAGGCATCTTCCGCCATGCGCGCCTTCTGCGCGGCAGTCTCTCTGGTGAATGGGGGTAACGGTGGACGCGACATCGGCGATCTCCCTTGACGACCATCGGGCACTTGGCTCGGCTGCCTGCCACTCTAGCGCCGCCACCTGACGAGTCGATGGCGCGTTTGCTATCGGCCGATAGCTAAACCAAATCTGCCTTCAAAAGCGTGCGCAGCGATTTCGGAATCGGATGCGCCCGGCCCTCGCTGATGAAGGCGACGCGCACCTCGGCTTTCACCAGCACCTCGTCAGCGCGCCGCACCTCCTGCGCCAGCGTGATCGAGGCGCCCTTCACCGCGACCGGCCAGGTCACGATATCGAGCACGTCGTCCATGCGCGCGGGGCGCAGGTAATCGATCTGCATCGAGCGCACCACAAAGGCGAAACCCGGCGCCTCGCTCTCGGCCTGGGCGTAGAGCGCGTGCTGCTCGGCGCCCATCAGCCGCAGATGATTGGTGCGCCCGCGCTCCATGAAGCGCAGGTAGTTGGCATGATAGACGATGCCGGAGAAGTCCGTGTCCTCGTAGTAGACGCGCACCTGCATGTGATGCCGGCTGTTACGGATCTCGCCGTCGAGATGAGGAAAGGTCACTTGCGCACCCGTTGGCCGGAGCGTGATCCGGAAAAGTGGAGCCCGGTTTTCCGACAAGATCATGCTCAAACGAAAAAACAGAGCGTGATGGGCTACATCACGCTCTCACCAACGTTTTGCGCAAATCTGCGTGAGGCGCAAGCATGTGGGCTGCGATCAGGACGAGGCGACGCCCTCGCCGCCCAGCGTCACCTCCACGATCTCCGGCGGCACGCCGAGGCGGAACGGCATGATGCTGCAGCCAAGCCCGCCGGAGACGATGACGTCGCATTTGAAACGGGCATGGCCATAGGCGAGCCGGTTGCCATAGCGCGACGGCACCACCGGCGACCAGCCGAATAGCCGGACCTGGCCGCCATGGGTGTGGCCTGAGAGCTGCAGCGCCACCCGATCAGGCACGCGCCCGGCGACATCGGGCTCGTGGGCCAGAAGGATCACCGGCGCATCGTCGGTGACCTTGGCAAGCGTCGCCCCGAGATCGTCGACGCCGATGCGGGGCACCGGCCGAAAGCGCCGCGCCGGCCAATAGGCGAGTTGGTCGCCAAGGCCTGCGAGCCAGAACGGACCGCCGGCCGCCGTCAGCCGCACGGCATCGTTCTCGTAGACGGGAATGCCGACGCCTTCCAGCGCACGACGCGCGGCGGTCCGGCCCTCGCCGCTGTGCTGCACGACGACATCGTCCCAGTAATCATGGTTACCGAGGATCGCATGCACGCCGAGCGGCGCCTTCAGGCCGGCCAGAACCTCGGCCCATTCCTCGGCTGGAATCTTCCGCGTGATATGGCGATGGCCTGCGACATAGTCGCCGAGCATCACGATCACGTCGGCATCGAGCGCATTGGTGCGCCTGACGATCTCGTCAATGTGATCGACCGTCATCCAGGGATCGCAGGCGTGCAGGTCGGCGACGACGGCGATCCGGAGCGGAAAACCGGCCGGCCAGCGCGGCGGCGAGAGCCGATAGCGCGCAACATTGAGCCGGAAAACCGGCTCGCCGAAGCCATAGGCCGTGGTCGACGCGCCGAAGGCGCCGATACCGGCCAGGAATTGCAGGAAACGACGACGTGAGAGCATGAAGGCCCAACGGTGATGCGCGTTGTCAGCTATTTCGAGATTGCAGCGGAATTTGGCAAGACGCGTCGCGGTCACAGCGGAGGCGATGGTTACCGAGCGTTCATGAAGATGAAGGATTTGACATCTCGCGCTCGATATCCCCGCGACCATCGAGGGCACGAACGATCACAACCCGATCGGCTTCGACAAGATAAAATGCACCGTAGCCGTCAATCAAAAGGCTCCTGAGCGACGGCCCAAACTCGCTACGATCTCTTCCCGACAATGGAAATTCGCGTAACTCGTCGAACCGCTGCGAAAGACGAGCCATTATTCGTTCTGCGGCGGCAGGGCTGCGCTCCGCGAGATAGCCATAGATATCGAGGAGGTCCGAGCGGGCACGTAAGGAGACAAAAATCCTCACGCAGATGCCTAACGCTTTTCGTGCTCGCGGGCTTGGCTAAGAAACTCTTCCAGGTCCCAAGGCAAGACACGCCCAGCCTCTACGTCAGCCATGCCCTCATCAATCGCCATCTTGAAGGCACGGAATTTCTTCGCCTGCGAAAGCAGGTAGTCGGCAGCAGACTCCTGCATTTCTTCCGGCAGCAACGCCAGTGCCGCAACGGCCTTGTCGATGGCTGAACTCATGGTCCAACCATAGCACGACAACAACCAGATTCACAGGCGCTTCCCTCACTCCTCCTCATTGCCGAACAGCCCGAATTGGGCCGGGTCGCGCGAGGGCTCGGCGAGGCCGAGATGGCGGAAGGCGTGGGAGGTCAGAAGCCGGCCGCGCGGGGTGCGTTGCAGATAGCCGCACTGGATCAGATAGGGCTCGATGATGTCCTCGATCGCATCGCGCGGCTCCGACAGCGCCGCCGCCATCGTCTCCACGCCGACGGGGCCGCCGCCGTAGTTCAGCGCGATGGTCGAGAGATAGCGGCGATCCATGGCATCGAGGCCCGCAGCATCGACCTCGAGTGCGCTCAGCGCATGGTCGGCGATGGCACGATCGATGGATTCGGCATTCGCAGCCGAGGCGAAATCGCGCACCCGACGCAGCAATCGGCCGGCGATGCGCGGGGTGCCGCGGGCCCGGCGCGCGATCTCGTTGGCGCCGTCAGGCGTCATGCCGACCTTGAGCACGCGCGCGCCGCGGGTGACGATCTTCTCCAGCTCCTCCACCGTATAGAAATTGAGCCGGACCGGAATGCCGAAGCGGTCGCGCAGCGGGTTGGTCAGGAGGCCTGCGCGCGTGGTGGCGCCGACCAGAGTGAATTTCGCCAGCTCGATCTTCACCGAGCGCGCGGCGGGCCCCTCGCCGATGATGAGGTCGAGCTGGAAATCCTCCATCGCGGGATAGAGCACTTCTTCCACCGCCGGGCTCAGGCGATGGATTTCGTCGATGAAAAGCACGTCGCGCTCTTCGAGATTGGTCAGAAGCGCGGCGAGATCGCCCGCCTTGGCTATCACCGGCCCGGAGGTGGCGCGAAAGCCGACGCCGAGCTCGCGCGCCACGATCTGCGCCAGCGTGGTCTTGCCGAGGCCGGGAGGGCCGACGAACAGCACGTGATCCAGCGCCTCGCCGCGCTTGCGCGCGGCGTCGATGAATATCTGCAGATTGGCGCGCGCCTGCTGCTGGCCGACGAACTCCGAGAGGATTTGCGGGCGCAGCGCGCTGTCCGCATCCTCGGTGCGGCGCTCCGGCGTGACGAGGCGCGACGGGCCTGTCATTCGTTGCCCCGCTTGTATTTGTTCGGCAGCAATTCGCCGATGGTCACGACTTTCGGCGTGCGGCCATTATTGGGCACGATGACGCGCGCCTTGGCATCATAGTCGTGGATCAGCTCGCGGCAGATGCCGCAGGGCGAGACGACGGCGATATTGCCGGGCTCGTCGGGCTTGGGATGGCGCACGGCGACGATGGTCTCGATGCCGTGGTCGCCGCTCTCGGTGATGGCGCGGCCGATCGCGATCGCCTCGGCGCAGACGGCGATGCGGCCGATATAGGCGTCGATGTTGACGCCGGTGACGATGCGGCCGTCGCGGGTGCGCATGGCCGCCCCCACCTCCTGCCAATCGTTGCGATAGCGCTCGCTGATCGCCTCCGTGGCGGCAGCGATCAGTTCCTTGTCCTTCTTGGTCAGCATGGCCGGTAATTTATGTCCTTGAGATGAAGCGGCGGTCGTGCGGTCGACGATAGCCTACTTCGCCAATTCCTTCAGGCCCAAGCGAATCAATTGCGCGGTCTCGGCGTTCTCGCCGGCGCTGCGGGCGGCCGATGCAATGGCCGCGGCCGCCTGCGGCTGGCCATAGCCGAGATTGACCAGCGCCGAAATGGCATCGGCCACCGGGCGCGGCGCGCGGGCGTCGTCGATCGCCCCGGCCAGATGAACGACCGCCGGGTCGACATCGGCAAAGCCGGGCGCCTTGTCCTTCAGCTCGGTGACGATGCGCTCGGCGACCTTCGGGCCGACGCCGGGCGTGCGCGCCACGGCGGCCTTGTCGCGCAGCGCAATGGCGTTCGCAAGCTCCGACGGCGGCAGCGTGCCGAGCACGGCAAGCGCGACCTTGGCGCCGACGCCCTGCACGGTCTGCAACAGGCGAAACCATTCGCGCTCGACGTCGCTCCTGAATCCAAACAGCTTGATCTGGTCCTCGCGGACGTAGGTCTCGATCGACAGCACCGCGGCCTCGCCGGGCGCGGGCAGATGCTGCAGCGTGCGCGCCGAGCAATGCACCTGGTAGCCGACGCCGCCGACGTCGAGGATGACGAAATCCTCGCCATAGGAATCGATCAGGCCCCTGAGCTTGCCGATCATAGGCTCGCCACCTTCAACCGCAGCGCGGGGCTTGCGCGGTGATGGGCGTGTGTGATCGCGATGGCGAGCGCGTCCGCCGCATCGGCGGATTTCGGCTCGGCCTTGGGCAGCAGGATCTTCAGCATCACGGCGATCTGGTTCTTGTCGGCATGGCCCGCGCCGACCACGGTCTTCTTGACCTGGTTCGGGGCATATTCGGAAACGGCAATGCCGAACATTGCCGGCACCAGCATGGCAACACCGCGGGCCTGGCCGAGCTTCAGCGTGGCGACGCCGTCCTTGTTGACAAAGGTCTGCTCGACCGCGGCCTCCGCGGGCGCGAACTCGCGCAGAACGGCGGACAGCCCGTCATGGATGGCAAGCAGCCGGCTCGAGAGCGGCAGCGTATCCGGCGGTTCGACCGAGCCGCAGGCGACGAAGATAAGCCGGTTGCCATCGCTCTCGACCACGCCCCAGCCGGTGCGGCGCAGGCCCGGGTCGATGCCGACGATACGAAGGGGGGTGCGAATCGGTAAGGGCGCCATGGGTTTTTATAGCTCATGGCGGGAAGGCTCGCCTAGCGCGGGCGAGGCGGTATCAACCGGGGAGAATGACGGCGGCTGACAACGACTACCCGCCCATCTTCGCCATCAGCGCGTCCGAAATCTCGAAATTGGCGAACACGTTCTGCACGTCGTCGTGCTCGTTGAGCAGATCGATCAGCTTCAGAAGCTTTTCGCCGGTCTCGTCGTCGACCGCGACCGTGTTCTGCGGCTTCCAGATCAGCGCCGCCTTGCGCGGCTCGCCGAATTTCGCTTCCAGCGCCTTGGCGACCTCGCGGAAATTGTCCTGCGACGCGTAGACCTCGTGGCCGTTTTCGCCCGAGATCACGTCGTCGGCGCCGGCTTCGATGGCCGCATCCAGCATGGCGTCGTCGGAGGCGACGCTCTGGTCATATTCGATGATGCCGGTGCGATCGAACATGAAGGCGACCGAGCCGGTTTCGCCGAGATTGCCGCCGGATTTGGTGAAGTAGGAGCGGATGTCGGAGGCGGCGCGGTTGCGGTTGTCGGTCAGGGCCTCGACGATGACGGCGACGCCGCCCGGCCCATAGCCCTCATAGCGGATCTCGTCATAGTTCTCGCCCTCGCCGCCCAGCGCCTTCTTGATGGCGCGCTCGATATTGTCCTTGGGCATGTTTTCCTGCCGCGCCGCGACCACCGCCGCGCGCAGCCGCGGGTTCATCGCGGGGTCGGGGGTGCCGAGCTTGGCGGCGACCGTGATTTCGCGGGCGAGCTTGCCAAACAGCTTCGACTTCTGGGCATCCTGCCGGCCCTTGCGGTGCATAATGTTCTTGAATTGGGAATGTCCGGCCATGCGGTGTCTCTTAAGGATTCGCCTCGGTTAAGACTTCGTGTTGGGCGATGAGGACGGGGAAGCGCGGCGTTATAGGCCCGGCCAACGCCGAAATCAAAGATTTAGCCCGCCCTCCGGTATCAGAATAGCGGTTCCTGCCCAGGGAACAGGCAATTGTTAACCCTGACTTCATGCGTCGGTGCAAAACTGGCGGCCTCAATTCACAATTGCAGAAAAGCCAATGGCGTTCGGTTTTTTCAAACGGGTGCCGGAGCCGGAGACGCCTGCCCAGCAGCCGGCTGAGCCGGCGTCCGCCGCTGCTTCTGCCCCCGTCCCTGATAATGATTCGGTCAGCGAAATCCTCGAGCTTCTCGAGCTCGAGCTCGGCGGCACCATCCGCAAGCTGGAACGGGCGGCCCGATCGGTCGCGGGCGGCGCCGAAGCCACTGCGGCGACGCTCGCCACCATCCGCGAGCGCACCGATGCGCTGAGCGGCCGCTCGGGGGCGGCGGAGGCGACCGCCTCCACCTTTGCGCTGACGGCCGAGAAATTCACCCAGTCGGCGCAGGGAATCGGTGCCCAAGTGCGCGATGCCGGCCGCCTCGCCGATCTCGCCACGGCGGCCGCGAACGAAGCGCGCGCCGATGTCGATCGCCTGCGGGACTCCTCGGCCGCGATCGGCAATGTCGTCAACCTGATCGCGCAGATCGCGCGCCAGACCACGCTGCTGGCGCTGAACTCGACCATCGAGGCGGCGCGTGCGGGCGAAGCCGGCCGCGGCTTTGCGGTGGTCGCGACCGAAGTCAAGGCGCTCGCGGTGCAGACCCAGAACGCGACCGAGGAGATCACCAGGAAGATCGAGGCGCTGCAGCGCGATGCCGCGGGCTCGGCGGATGCCGTGCACCGCATCTCCCAGGCCATCGATGCAATCCGCCCGGTGTTCGAGACCGTCAACGGCGCCGTCGCCGAGCAGAACCGGACCACCGGCGAGATGTCCGACAATGCGGCCTCCGCCTCGCATTTCATCGCCTCGGTCGGAACCAGCGCCGCCGAGATCGACAGCGCGGCGAAGGCGGCGGAGGCCCACGGCGAGAGCATGGCTTCCGCCGGCAAGGCCGTCACGGCCTTCGCCGAAAAGCTCAAGGCGCGCAGCGCCGTGCTGCTCAAGCAGAGGGAAAGCGAGGAGCGCCGCCGGAACGAGAAGCTGCCCTGCCATCTCACGATCGAGATCGACAGCGCCCGCGGCCCGGTCAGCGCTCCGGTCTACGAGATCGCCAGGCAAGGCCTGCTGATCTCGGGTCCGAGCGCGGCGAGCCTGCCGCTGCATCAGAGCCTGCAGGCCCGCCTCGAGAACATCGGCGCGATCCGCATCTGCATCGACGAGCAGGCCAAGGGCGGGGCGCATGCCCGCTTCGAAGGCCTGAGCGCCGAGACTGCCGAGAAGATCGAGGACCAGCTGTGGGCGATCCGCGAGGAGAACATCGAGTTCGTCACCCGCGCAATGGAAGCGGGCGCCACCTTGAACAGGATCTTCGAGGACGCGGTCGCGACCGGCGCGATCAAGCTTCCCGACCTGTTCGACGCCGACTATGTGGAGATCGCAGGCACCAATCCGGTGCAGCACCGCACCAAATTCCTCGACTGGGCCGAGCGCGCGCTGCCGGCCTTCCAGGAGGACGTGCTCGCCAGGGATACGCGCATCGCCTTCTGCGCCTGCGTCGACCGCAACGGCTATCTGCCTGTGCACAACAGGATCTACTCCCAGCCGCAGCGCGCCGGCGACGTCGCCTGGAACACCGCCAACAGCCGCAACCGCCGCATCTTCAACGACGCGGCGGGGCTTGCCGCCGGCCGCAACGAGCGGCCCTATCTGATCCAGAGCTATGCGCGCGACATGGGCGGCGGCAATACCGTGATGATGCGCGAGATCGACGTGCCGATCAAAGTCCGCGGACGGCACTGGGGCGGCTTCCGCACCGCCTACAAGCTTTGAGGTGCGCCGAACGGCGAGCGAAGAACGTCAGCCCCGTAAAACTGGAGATAACGCGGCAATGTCGATAGCTGCGACCGTGAAAGTGGAAACGCCCAGCCCCCAATCGGCCAGCGAACGGCTGGTCGACCAGCTCGCCAACCGCATCGGCGGCCTGGGCGTGGAGCTGGCCGACGTCGCCGGCAATGTCCAGGAGGTGGCCAGCCGCGTCGCCGACCAGTCCGAGCGGTTCGGCCAGCTGCAGCAGACCGCGCAGACCATGGTCACCGCCAACCATGACATCGCCGATGCCTCGAAGACCGTGCAGTCGGCAAGCGCGGACGCGGTGAACGAGATCACCCAGTCGCGCAACGTGGTGGAAACCGCGGTGCGCCACATCGCCGAGCTCGTCGAGGCGGTCGGCCGCATCGAGGGCCGGCTCTCCGCGGTGTCCTCCGCGCTGGCGCAGGTGGCGAAGGTCTCGACCTCGATCGAGGCGATCGCGCGGCAGACCAACCTGCTCGCGCTCAACGCGACCATCGAAGCCGCGCGCGCAGGCTCGGCAGGTCGAGGCTTTGCGGTGGTCGCAAGCGAGGTGAAGAGCCTTGCGGAAGCGACGCGGCAGGCCACGCACCAGATCGGCGATACCGTGCGCGGGCTCGACGGCGAGCTCCACAATCTGATCGGCGAAAGCAGCGAGGCGTCCGCGCGGGCCAAGAACGCCGGCGAAGGCGCGCAGGCGATCGAGACCATCATCGCCCGCGTCCAGGACGGCTTCACCCGGGTCGGGCGCGAGATCGACAGCGTCGCCAGGGCGGCGACCTCCAATCTCGGCCATTGCGACACGGTGATCGAGCAGCTGACCAACCTCGCCAGGGGCGTCGACCTGTCCTCGACCGATCTGAAGCATGCCGACGAGCGCGTCGCAAAACTGCTCCGCGCCTCCGAGGACCTGATCGCGATGATCGCCGATTCCGGCGTCGAGACCTCCGACGCGCCGCTGATCCGCCTCGCGATCGAGACCGCGCGGCGCATCACCGAGACGTTCGAGCAGGCCATCGGACGCGGCGAGATCACGCTGGCGCAATTGATGGACGAGAATTACCGCGAGATTCCCGGCACCGATCCCAAGCAATACCTGACCGACTATGTCGAATTCACCGACCGCGTGCTGCCCGCGATCCAGGACCCGGTGCAGAAATCCGATCCGCGCATCGTCTATTGCGTCGCCTGGGCCAGGGGCGGCTACCTGCCGACGCACAACCCGAACTATCGCCTGCCGCAGGGCAAGGACCCGGTCTGGAACAACGCCAATTGCCGCAACCGCCGCCTGTTCAACGACCGTGCGGTGAAGCAGGTCGCAAGCAGCACCAAGCCGTTCCTGCTGCAGACCTATCGGCGCGACATGGGCGGCGGCAAGTTCGTGCTGATGAAGGACGTCTCCTCGCCCATCATCATTCGCGGCCGCCACTGGGGCGCGTTCCGCATGGGCTTCCGGCAACCCTAGAGCATTTCCGGTTCTGATTGAATCAGAACCGGGCTCCAGCTTTTTGTTTTGACGCGTTTTCTTCACGCGAACCGGTATCCACTTCGCTCGAAAACGCTCTAGGGCAATGTCGATAGCTGCGACCGTGAAAGTGGAAACGCCCAGCCCCCAATCGGCCAGCGAACGGCTGGTCGACCAGCTCGCCAACCGCATCGGCGGCCTGGGCGTGGAGCTGGCCGACGTCGCCGGC
>Ga0209062_1000420_pt1 | contig 133007 bp, 120 predicted proteins | sample Coa_R2_2_FD_187158 | JGI IMG/M metagenome (GOLD analysis project Ga0209062, IMG submission 187158) | Surface soil microbial communities from Centralia Pennsylvania, which are recovering from an underground coalmine fire - Coalmine... | ecosystem: Environmental > Terrestrial > Soil >... | reverse complement strand
TCCCGCCACGGCGGGCACGACCGTGACCTCGTCGCCGTCGCGGACCAGCGCGTCGAACCCGCCGGTGAAGCGGATGTCCTCATCGTTGAGATAGTACGTGACGAATGGGTAGGGGTTCCCGGCGTCATCGACGAGCCGTGGCCTGAGGGCCGGGAATCGGGCCGACACCTCGCCCACGGCGGCGCCGACCGTCGCACCGTCCGCTTCGACGGTGCGCTGGCCGTCCGCCAGCTTGGCGAGCACGTTGGGAAGATGGATCGTGATGGGCATGATCAGATCTCCCGCACCAGCGCCTCGACCTCGCGGACACGCGGGCCGATCGTCGGTGTATCGGTGAGGGTGGGAGCGACGGCTTCCACGGTCTTGAGTCCGTGACCGGTGATGCACAGGACCACTTCGTCCGACGGCGCCAACCGTCCGCTGCGAGCCAGCTCGAGCGCGGCCGCCACGGTCGTCCCACCCGCGGTCTCGGTGAAGATGCCGGTCGTCTCGGCCAGCACGCGGATGCCACGCACGATCGCCTCGTCGCTGACGGCGGCCGCCCATCCGCCGGTCTCGTGGATGGTTCGGGCGGCGAGCGATCCGTCGGCCGGATTGCCGATCGCGAGCGAGCGGGCAATCGTGTTCGGCACCTCCGGGACGAGCCGGTCACCCCTGGACTGCACGAGCCGCGCGATCGGCCCGCACCCCGCGGCCTGCGCGCCGTAGAGTCGCGGCAAGGGGCCGCCCGCCGCGAGCCCGGCCCCCCGAAACTCCGCGAACCCCTTGCGCAACTTGGTCACCAGGGACCCACCCGCCATCGGCGCGACGACCGCGGTCGGGAAGCGCCATCCGAGCTGCTCCACGATCTCGAACGCCACCGTCTTCGACCCCTCGCCGTAGTAGCTGCGGAGGTTGACGTTCGCGATCCCCCAGCCGAATCGGTCGGCGATCTGCGCGCAGAGGCGGTTCACGTCGTCGTAGGTGCCGCGCACGCGGACGACGCGGGCCCCGAAGACGAGCGTGCCGATCACCTTTCCGAGCTCGAGGTCGTGCGGGATGAAGATCCACGCCGGCACGCCGGCCCGCGCCGCGTGGGCGGCGACGGCGTTGGCGAGGTTCCCGGTCGAGGCGCAGGCGAGCGTGTCCAGGCCGAACGCCCGCGCCGCGTTGATCGCCATCGCGACGACCCGGTCCTTGAACGAGAGCGAGGGATGCGAGACGCTGTCGTTCTTGACCCACGCCCGCTCGACGCCGAGCGCGCGAGCCAACGCCGGCGCCTCGACGAGCGGCGTCCACCCGCTGTCGAGCGAGAGAGTCGGCGTTCCGGTGAACGGAAGCCACTCGCGGTAGCGCCAGAGCGAGGTCGGGCGGCTCGCGATCGCGTCCCGGTCGGGCAGGGACCGGTCCGGGTCGTACACCGGCTCGACCGGTGCGAGGCAGTTCTCGCAGATGGCGATCGGCCCCGCCTCGAACGCCGCGTCGCACTCGCGGCAGGCGAGCGCGAGCGCCCGCAGCGCGCCCGCACCCGACGCGAGTCGTGGGGTCGAGAGGGTGCGTGGTGGGTCGAGCGGGGGCGCGGGGTGGCCGCCGGATTCCGCAGCGGCCGCTGGTCGTGGGGCGATCGTCGTCATCGGGTCTGCTCCCGCCCCGCGCGCCCGGAGCCGTCGGCGCCGGGACAAAAAAACGCCCCGACGCTGAAAAGCCGCGGGGACGCGAGGGCTTTTTAGCATTTGTTTAACGTGGCTGCAATACGCCGCAAATCCACCACGTGTGATCGGTTGTCGATGCTACTCTATCGCGATCGATGGGCCCGCGCAAGTCCTCGCGCGCCGCGGTTACGTTGCGGACATGCCCGTGACAGGACAGCACCGATGACCGTGACAGCCGAACAGCAACTCAGGGCGGGGCCCCGCGTCGATCGCGTGATCGGCCACACGCCGGTGGTCAGGCTCGAGCGTGTCGTCGAGCCCGGGATGGCCGAGGTGTGGGTCAAGCTCGAGGGGCTCAACCCGGGCGGTTCGATCAAGGACCGGACGGCGCTCGGCATGATCCTCGATGCCGAGGCGCGGGGCGTGCTCCAGCCCGGCGGGACGATCGTCGAGCCGACGTCCGGCAACACCGGCATCGGTCTCGCCCAGGTGGCCGCGGCGCGGGGGTATCCCCTCGTCCTCTGCGTTCCGTCGTCGATGAGTGAGGAGCGGAAGCGAACGCTGCGCGCCTACGGCGCGGAGATGGTGCTGACCGATCCGGAGCGGCGGATGCTGGCGGCGATCGAGGAGGCCGAGCGAATCCGGGATGCGACGGGCGCGTGGATGCCGAACCAGTTCGCCAACCCGGCCAACCCGCGCATCCACTACGACACGACCGGCCCGGAGCTCTGGGAGGCGATGGCCCACGACGTCGACGCCTTCGTCTACGGCTCGGGGACCGGCGGGACGATCGCCGGCGTCGGCCGGTTCCTGCGGGAGCAGAACCCTCGCGTGATCGTCGTCGCCGTCGAGCCGGCACGCTCGCCGGTGCTGTCCGGCGGTGTGCGCGGGCAGCATCAGTTCCAGGGCATGGGGCCGGGGTTCGTCCCGCCCAACTTCGATTGGTCGGTGGTGGACCGGGTCGTGCAGGTCTGGGAGGAGGACGCCTTCCCGCTCGCGCGCCGGCTCGCGCGCGACGAGGGCCTCTTCGTCGGCATGTCGAGCGGCGCGATCGTCTGGGCCGCCCTGGCCCTCGCCCGCGAGCTCGGTCCGGCGGCCCGCATCGCCACCATCGCCCCGGACAGCGGCGCCCGCTACCTGTCGACCGCGCTGTTCGCCGACGCCGTCCCGTTCCTCAGCTCACCTTCCGGGTCTTCTTGCGCAGAAAGTCCATGAGGATGAACTGGCCGAGCGTCATCGTATTCGTGAAATAGGCCTTTCCGCGTGAGATCTCGGAGACCCGCTTCACGAACTCGACCAGCGCCCGGTCGCGCGCGAGCATGAACGTGTTGATCATGATGCCCGCCTTGCGGCAGAGGGCCACCTCGCGCAGGGTCTGCGCGATCACCGTCGCGTCGAGCCCCATCGAGTTCTTGTAGATCTGCCCGTTCGGCATCGTCAGCGCGCTCGGCTTGCCGTCGGTGATCATCACGATCTGCCGCATGTCCTTCTTCTGCGAGAGCAGGATCCGGCGCGCCAGCTTGAACCCTTCCGCCGTGTTCGTGTGGTAGGGCCCGACCTGCGCGTGGGCCAGCCGCGCCAGCGGGATCTCCTCGGCCGAATCGTGGAACAGGATCACCCGGATCGAGTCGCCGGGGAACTGGGTCCGGATGAGGTGCGTGAGCGCCAGCGCCACCTTCTTGGCCGGCGTGAAGCGATCTTCGCCGTAAAGGATCATCGAGTGCGACGTGTCCAGCATCAGCACCGTCGCGCAGGACGACCGGTACTCCGCCTGTCGCACCATCAGGTCGCGATAGTCGAGATCGAGCGGCACGCCGATCCGGCCGGTCCGGGCCATCGCGTGCTTGAGCGTCTCGTTGACATCGAGGTTGAGGGTGTCGCCGAACTCGTACGGCTTGCTGAACCCGTCGGCCTCGATCCCGGTCGCCAGGTACGGCGTGTCGTGACTGCCGAAGCTCGACTTCCCGAGCGACCCCAGGATGTGCCGGAGCGTGCGGTAGCCGAGGAAGTCGATTCCTTTCTCGGTGAGACTGAACTGCACGTCCTTGGACGCCGCCCGCGCGAGCCCGCCAGGGCCGACGACCGGCTGCTGCCCGCTCGGCATCTGGGGCGGCGCCTGCACGTTGAGGTACCCCTCGGACGCGAGCCGTTGGATCAGGTCGTCGAGGAGCTGCGCCAGCTTGGCCTGTGACGCCGCGTCCCCTTCACCCCGCAGCGCCTCCAGCATCTCGGCGTTGAACTGCCCGCTCTCGATGAGCGCGTTGAGGATCGCCTCGCGGAGCGCGTCGAGCGAGCGGTCCTCCTCGCCGCCGAACTCCCCCCAGTACGGGTTGTAATGCTGCCCGCCGGCGAATCCCGATTGGAGCAGAAAGTCCGCGAGCTTGTCGAGGAGCGATTGAAGGTCGACGGCGTCCGCCGACTCGGGACTGAACCGCGTGTAGGTGTGGAAGCGCATGGACCCCCGGGAAGCCGCTCCCCGCAATATACGCGCGGGCTCCGGGACGTTGCGGGCGGGCGTGCTCGCGCGTCCAGCGCGCGTGGCGGTGGACGGGTCGGCGGGCGCCGGAGTGGTCGGGGGGGCGCCGCAATGAAGCAGGCACTGGTTACCTTAGACGAGCCCGAGTGCCGGCCGGCTCCGTCGCCGGCGCGTGCACCTGGTGCCCCGCGCGCCGTCCGTCCGCGCCCCACCTCTCGCTACCCCCTGACGCCCGCCGACCGCCGCTCGCTCAACCCGTTCCGGACGCTCGTCCGTCACCGGAACTTCCGGCTCTTCTGGACCGGGCAGACGCTGTCCCTGATCGGGACGTGGATGCAGGTCATGGCGCAGGGATGGCTGGCGCTCGAGCTGTCGAACAGCCCGTTCCTGGTCGGACTCGTGGCGTCGATCGGCTCCCTGCCGATCCTCATCCTGTCGCTCCCCGCCGGCGTGCTCGCGGACCGCGTCCCCAAGCTCCGCCTCGTCACGGTGATGCAGAGCGCGATGCTCGTCGAGGCGACCGCGCTCTGGCTCCTCACGTGGACGCACCACGTCACCATCGGCTGGCTGCTCGTCCTGGCGACGGTGAACGGGATCTCCTCGGCGTTCGAGATTCCGGCGCGGCAGGCGATGATGGTGGAGCTGGTCGGGCGGGACGACCTGCACGACGCGATCGCGCTCAACTCCAGCGGGTTCAACCTGGCGCGCGTGGTCGGCCCCGCGGTCGGCGCGGCCGTGATCGCGACGGCGGGGATCGCCTGGTGCTTCGCCCTCAACGCCGCGAGCTACCTCGCGGTCCTCGCCGGGCTGGCGCTCATTCGACTCCCGGCGCCGACCCCCGATCTCGCGCCGGCCGCGACGCCATCGGCGATCGCGGAGATGCTCGAGGGGCTGGCATATGTTCGGGAGACGCCCGATGTGAGCGCGCTCATGCGGCTCACGACGGTCTTCTCGATCTTCGGCATTCCGTACATCGTCCTCATGCCGGTCGTCGCGCGCGACCTGCTCCACACGGGCGCCGGCGGCTACGGCGTGCTGCTCGCCTGTGTCGGGATCGGCGGGCTGAGCGGCGCGCTGTTCCTCGCCTCGGTCGGCCGGCGACTGCGCCGGGGTCGCCTGCTTCGCGCCTCGTGCAATGCGTACGCGCTGCTGCTCGTGCTGTTCGCGCTCTCCCGGTCGGAGCTGCTGGCGGGCGCGTTGCTGCTCGGGGCGGGGTTCGCGATGATCCTCAACGGGGCGCTCGCCAACGGACTGCTCCAGAGCGTCGTCCCCGACGCCCTGCGCGGGCGCCTGATGGCGGCCTACTCGTTCGTGGTCGTCGGGCTCGCCCAGGTCGTCGGTGCGTTCGTCGCCGGGAGTGTCGCCAACGCCGTCGGCGTCGATTGGACGATCGGCGGTGCGGCGGTCATCATGCTCCTCTACACGCGATGGGCCTTCGGCAGGTCGCCGGAGCTCAGGCGGATGCGCTGAAGCGATCCCGCGCCGCGCGGACGATGACGTCCGTGGCACCGGCCACGCCGAGCCACTCGGTGTTGACGCAGAGATGGTAGTTCTCCGGCGCCCCCCATGACCGGCCATAGTGGCGCTGCACGGAGAGCGCGCGCTGCCGATTGGCCTCCGTGACCCGCCGCTCCGCCTCCGCCAGGCTCACCCGCTCCCGCTCGGCGACACGGCGCGCGAGCGCCGCTCTGGGCGCGTAGCAGAAGACGTGGATCGCGGCGCCGTGCTCACCGAGCACGACCTGCGCGCCGCGGCCGACCACCACGACGGGCCCGCGAGCGACGGCATCTTCCATGACGCGCCGCGTCGACTCGATCATCCGCTCGTCCGTGGAGAGCACGGCGGCACCGGCCGCCGGTGGGATGACCTCGGGCGCGCCGATCGCGAGCGCGTCGGCGACCCGCGCGATCAGCGGCGGCTGCCGCTCATCGAGCGCGCGGACGGTCTCCGCGCTCACGCCCATCTGGGCGGCGATGGCGTCGACGATCGTGTTGTCGAGCAGGGTCCAGCCGAGCGCCTCGGCCACCCGCGCGGCGATCTCCGACCCGCCCGACCCGAACTGCCGGCTGATGGTGATGATCGGCATCGGTCAGCGCGACGGGAGGGCGGTGGAGGTGGCGGAGCTCGTGGGGGCGTCGGGGGTGGGGTGCGTGCGTCGGATGCGGAGATGCTCGACGACGGTGAAGCCGAGTGACTCCCAGGCGTCGTTCGCAGCCGCCGAGCCCGCGACGCTGTGGAGGCGTATCTCGTCGAGGTGACGGGCATCGCACCAGGCGATCGCGTGGTCGAGGAGCGTGCGAAGCACGCCGAGCCGGCGCGCGGCGGGGACGACGTACGCTGACGAGACGTACGCGTATCGCTCCGGCTCGAGCAACGGTGAGCCGCCCGCCTCCGCGCACCGGAGGATGCCGACAGCCGTCCCGCCGCGGTCGGCCAACAGGGTGACCTCCAGCGGCGACTCGAGCTGGAGTCGGAACAGCCGCTGCGCGCGCCGCGTCACGTCGGCGCGCAGCCGGCCATAGATGGGGCTGTCGTGCGCCTCCCGGAGCAGCGCGAGGCGGAGCGCGAGGACGGTGTCGAGATCGGCCCCCGTCGCCGTGCGCACGACGACGGAGGACGCCGGGGCGGGCGGCTGGGCCGCGGGCCGAGCTCTCGCCATGCGGTCGGCCCCGGCGTCGTGCGCGTCAGGCGGACAGTCCGCCGCCGAACATGTCCTGCCCCGGGCGGCGGCGCGGCTCCTGAACGGCCCGCCCGTATTGCCCGGCGTCGGAGCGCGAGATCTTTTTCCGGGCGACCAGCGACTCGAGCACCAGCTCACACGCGGCGGCGGTCACCGCGGCGTCGCCCTTGCGCGCCAGTCCCGTGTTCCGGACCACCGCGACCAGTCCGGGCACCGTCTCGAAGCCCTTGTACACGGCGTCGGCCGAGACGTCGTCGGCGACCTGGAGCGCGCCGCCGGCGTCGAACCACATCACGATGTCGTCGGTGTTGGCGCCGCCGGCGCGCTCGCGGAACGTCGCGTCGGCCGCGCGGCGGATCAGCTCCCGCGCGATCGCGTGCCCGCCGACCAGCTCGCCCTCGTACTCCAGCTCCAGCTTGCCCGTGATCGCCGGGAGCGCGGCGTAGATGTCCGAGATGCGCGGCACGATGTCCGTCTCCCCGGTGGTGAGCGCCCGGCGCTCGGCGTTGGAGACGACGTTCTCGAGCACGCTGATCGGGAGCCGCTGTGAGACCCCCGAGCGGCGGTCGACGCGCTTGTCCGTCCGGGCCTCGAACGCGATCCGCTCGACCACCTCGGCGATGAAGTCCGGGATCCGCACCCCGGGCCCGCGCCGGGTCGTCCAGGCTTCCTGGCGCGTGATCGTCACGCCGAGATCCACCGTCTCCGGATAGTGCGTGATGATCTCGCTTCCGATGCGGTCCTTGAGCGGCGTGATGATCTTCCCCCGGGCCGTGTAGTCCTCGGGATTGGCGGTGAAGCAGAGCAAGAGGTCGAGGGGGAGCCGGACCGGATACCCTTTGATCTGAACGTCCCCCTCCTGCATGATGTTGAACAGCCCGACCTGCACCTTGCCGGCGAGGTCCGGCAGCTCGTTCAAGGCGAAGATGCCGCGGTTGGCGCGGGGGAGCATGCCGAACTGGATCGTCAGCTCGTCGGAGAGGAGATGGCCGCCGCGCGCGGCCTTGATCGGGTCGAGGTCGCCGATGATGTCGGCGATGGTCACGTCGGGGGTGGCGAGCTTCTCGACGTAGCGGCTGTCGCGATCGAGCCAGGCGATCGGCGTGTCGTCTCCCGCGTCGGTGACGAGCTGCCGCCCGAACTTGGAGATCGGGCGGAACGGGTTGTCGTTCACCTCGCTCCCGGCGACGATCGGGATCGCCTCATCGAGCAGGGTGACCAGCGAGCGCAGGATGCGGGATTTCGCCTGGCCGCGCAGGCCGAGCATGATGAAGTTGTGTCGTGACAGCACGGCGTTGACGAGCTGCGGCATGACCGTGTCGTCGTAGCCGATCACGCCGGGAAAGAGCGGGCTGCCCTCGCGCAGGCGCGCCAGCAGGTTCTGGCGCATCTCGTCCTTGACCGACCGACAGGCGATGTCGGCCGTGCCGAAGGGGGATCGTTTGAGCGCGCCGAGGGTCTCCGGGTAATGCGTCAACTGAGCTCTCCGATACGGAAAAGAGGTGAGACACCCGGTCGGGGCCCGGACGTTCGGGGCCGCCGACGCTGCCGGGCGCGGCCAGTGCGGCCGCCCGAGGCATGGCCGCCTGTGCCGCCCGGGCCCGGGCGGCCACGCCGCCCCTCAGGCCGGCGTCACCTCGACCAGGTTGTCGTAAAATACCGGGCCGCGCCCCATGTCCGTCTCCCATTCGGCGGTCGTGGCGTTCGCGTTCTGACGGTCCCCGGTCAGCTTGCCCCACCAGATCGAGGGCGCCCACACCACTCCGGGCCGCACGCCGTCGTGCACGCGGGCGGTGGCCCGGAACGCGCCGCGATCGTTGCGGATCGTCACCGGCGCACCGTCCGTGATCCCGCGGGGCGCCGCGTCGGCCGGATGTACCCGACACTCCGGCTCGGCGTTCCGGCGGAGCGACTCGACGTTCACGAAGGTCGAATTCAGGAACTGGTGTCTGGGCGATGAGATGAGCGTGAGCGGATATCGTGCCGCGAGCGCCGGGGCCGTGGCGGGCGACTCCCGCGGCGGCGTATATGTCGGCACCGGGTCGTAGCCAAGGCTGGCCAATCGCTCCGAGTAGAGCTCGCACTTCCCGCTCGGCGTCGCGAACTCGCCATCCCTGAACGGCAGGTACGGACGCGGGAGCGCCAGTCGGGCCCAGCCGTCGCGCATCAACCGCTCGAACGTGACACCGGCCAGGCGCGGATCCCCGGAGCCGAGGGCTTGGCGGATGAGCGTGAGATCGTCGTCGGCGAGCGCCGGATCGTCGAGGCCGAGCGCGCGCCCCAGGAGCCGGAAGATCTCGCTGTTCGGCTTGCACTCCCCGAGCGGCGCGATCGCCGGCCGGTTGAGGGTCGCGTAGTAGTGGCCGTAGGCGAAGTGGATGTCCCAGTGCTCGAGCTGCGTCGTCGCCGGGAGCACGTAGTCGGCGTAGTCGGCGGTGTCGGTCTGGAAATGCTCGAGCACGACCGTGAACAGGTCCTCGCGCGCCAACCCGCGGAGCACCCGGTTGCGGTCCGGCGCGACCGCCGCCGGATTGCTGTTGTAGACGATCAGCGCCTGGACCGGCGGCCCGCCCACACCCGCGTCGGGCGTGGTGAGCGCCTCGCCGAGTCGGATCATGTTGATCGTTCGGACCGGGGGCGAGAGGTCCGGCCGCCGCAGCGTCGGGTAGTCGTACGCGAAGGCGCCGCTCGTCGAGAGCTGGACGCCCCCTCCCGGATGCCGCCAGTGCCCCGTGAGCGCCGCCAGGCAGGTGATCGTCCGGACCGCCATGCCCCCGCCATAGTGCCGCTGGAGGCCATAGTTGATGCGGACGAACGCCGAGCGGGCCCGCGCGTACCGGCGGGCCAGGTCGGCGATCACCTCGGCGTCCAGCCCGGTGATCGCCGCGACCCGAGCCGGCGGGTACTCGCAGGCGCGGCGCCGCAGAGCGTCCGCCCCCACCGTATGCTGGGCCAGGTAGTCGCCGTCCTCCAACCCCTCGGCGAAGATGACGTGCATCATGCCGAGTGCGAGCGCGGCGTCCGTGCCGGGCTGGATCGGCAGCCACTCGTCGCACTGCTCCGCCGTGCGGGTGCGGATCGGATCGATGCAGATGAGCGGCGCGCCCCGCTCGCGGGCCCGCAGGATGAACGGCCAGAGGTGTGGGTTGGACGTGAGGGTGTTCGTTCCCCAGAGGATCACCAGGTCACACTCGGGCACCCCCTCGGGGTCGGGGCCGAGCCCGGCGCCGATGGTCATCTTGAGCGCGAACTCGCCGGCCGAGGAGCAGATCGTCCGATCGAGCTTGGATGCGCCGAGAAGATGGAAGAACCGGCGGTCCATCGAGCCCGCCTGCACGAGCCCCATCGTGCCGGCGTACGAGTACGGAAGGATCGCCTGCGGGCCGGCGGGGGATCGCCGCACGGCGTCCAGCCGGGCCGCGATCTCACGGAGCGCCTCGTCCCAGGAGACCGGCTCGAACTGGCCCGGCCCGGTCGCGCCCTTCGGTCCAACGCGGCGGAGGGGGCGCGTCAGGCGGTCGCGGTGATACGTGCGCTCGAGGTACCGATTGACCTTGGCGCACAGAAACCCTTGCGTCACCGGATGATCCGCGTCGCCGGCGATGCGGGTGGCGCGCCCATCGGCCACGGTCACGAGGGTCGCGCAGGTGTCGGGGCAGTCGTGCGGACACGCGCCGCGGACAACCCCGTCGGAAATCAGCTCGGTCAGTGTCGCGCTCATGGTCTGTGCGGGCCCTCGCGGAAGCTAGTACCGTGTTGCCGCGCCGCAACTTGGGCCAGCGGGCTGGTCTTGACACCGGAAGGGGTGCGGATCACTTTCCGCCGGCCGATTCCGGGCACACGGGCGTGCGCGGACGACGGCGTTTTCTTTACAGGTAACACTCCCGACCTGCCCACACTCCGAGGAGATCGTAGATGAAGCGCCTGGTCGTTGTCGCCGTGCTGCTGGCGGTTGCCGCGTGTAAGACGAAGGATACGAATTCGACCATGACCGACTCCACGTCGACCACGACGACGACCCCGGCGATGTCGCCCGCGCCGGCGGACACGGGCATGAAGAAGGACACGTCCATGAAGGGCATGAACATGGACACCGGGATGAAGGCCAAGGACACCGGCATGGCGGCGATGAAGGACACCACCATGAAGAAGACCACGACGACCAAGAAGACGAAGAAGACCTCCTGACGTCGGTCGGGTCCAGTGTGACGGCGGGGCGCGACGGATGTCGCGCCCCGTTGTTTTGCCTGCCGTCCGCCGCGCCGGCCCTCAGGCGCGCGACAGTGCGGCGTCGAGCCGGGCCACCCGCTCTCCGAGCTCCGCGTCGCTCAGGACCGGCGCGGCGTCCGTCACATCGACATCCTCGTCCAGCTCGACCCAGGACACGCACCCGCGATAGCGTGGGAGCTCGGGGCGCGTCACGGGGCTCCGAAGTCGCGCTACACGGACCGCGACGACCTGGATCCCGGGCTCGCGATACCGAAAGCGGGACTCCACCGCGCGCCACGCCAACCCGTGCGCCATCTCGATCGCGCGGAGCGGCTCCAACGCCGAGAGCGCCCACACCCGCTCGACCTCGGCGACGAGCGTGATCGGCACCGAGTTCGGCCCGTCGCGCGGCGCTCCGGCGCCGGCCTCCAGCGATCCCCGGAGTCGCGGCGCGAGCTCGCCCACGTTCTCGTGAAAGCGGGTCGGGTAGAGGAGAAAGCGATCGTGGCGCACGACGAAGCCGGCGCGACGCTCGCGGATCCCGCCCTTGCGGACGAGCGCGATGATCTCGCCGCGCGCCATCGCCCGCACGAGGACATCCCATTCCTTGAGGGCCGTTCGCTCCACATCCCCGCCGCCGGTGTGCACCGCCGTCGCGGCGCCCGCCGCGGTGGGCGCCGTGGTGGGCGCCGGCCGCATTCTCATGGGCCGGTGAACGGAAGGCCGGCGACCGTCACCTGCACGCTGCCGCTGGCGCGCCCGATCCCCGCTCCCGCCGTCTGGCTGGCGGCGCCGCCCACCTCCCCGGTGACGCCGCCGCCACCCTCTCCCCAGCGAGCGGTGAGCGCGGCGCCGATCGGCACCTCGCGCCGGACCATGGCGAGGGCGATCGGGCCCAGGCGTGGCGAGCGGACCGAGGAGCGTACGTCGCCGACCGGCTTGCCCTCGGCGTCGACGAGTGAGGCGCGGAGGGGCGGGATCTCTCCGGTTGCCGGCATCCGGAGCCCGCGCAACTGCCGGTTGACGTGGCCGCGAAAGTGCAGCCGGGCGACCGTCTCCTGGCCGGTGTAGCACCCTTTCGTGTAGGAGATCGCGTTCAGCTCGTCGAAGTTCGCCTCCTGCGGGATCGTGGAGTCATCGATGTCGAGCCCCCACTCCGGACGTCCCGCCTCGACCCGGCCGATCTCGAACGCCGCCAGCCCGCCCATCGTGGCCCCTGTGCCCGCCAGACGCTCGATGACGGGCGCACGTGCCGCCGTTTCGACGAACAGCTCGAACCCGTCGACCCCCGCGTCGGGCACGCGCGCGACCGTCATGCGCGCGTCCGGATCGGGCAGCCCCGCCAACTGCACCTCGATGTGGCCGTAGAGCGGCAGCGCGAGCAGCGCCTCGTGCGGCACCTCGAGCGCCGCGCCCGCGATCCGGGCGGCCTGGGCGCCGAAGAGTCCGAGGTCGGCGACCCTCGCGGAGACATCGCGGTACGCCGTCTGGCGGGGATTCACGTACTTGCGGACCATCTCGGTCCAGCCGGCGGCCGCTCGTGGCGGAACGTCGACCAGGAGACCGTCCGCGCGAACGAAGACCCGCACGTCGGCGATGATCTTCCCTTTGGGGGTGAGCGCGGCCGCGTAGCATCCGTGGCCGGGGGTCTGCCCGGCGACATCGTTGGTGACGAGCCCGGTCACGATCGCCGCGGCCCGCGGGCCGGGGAAGATCATCCGGCTCCGGTGGCTGCGGTCGACGAGCAGCGCCCCGGTGTGCATCGCCGCGTCATCGGCGTCCGGATCGCCGCGGTGCCACACGATCTGTTGCCCCGCGACCTCGACGACACAGGGCTCGGCGGCGGTCGGATGGGCCATGCGTGCAAGTAAGCCGGCGTGCGGGGAGGGCTCAATCCCCCCACGCGGCGTCGACGAGGTCGACCGGGTGCACGACGCCGATCGCGCTCCCGGCCCGGCGCAGACCGGCGCCGATCTGCATCAGGCAACCCGGATTGCCGGTCGCGACCACGGTCGCCCCGGATGCGGCGATGGCTGCCAGCTTGAGCGCGAGCACGCTCTCCGAGACCTGCGGCTGGAGCAGGTTGTAGATCCCCGCCGCGCCGCAACACTGATCGGCATCGGGGATCGAGACGATCTCGATCCCGGGCAGTGCGCTCAGCATCGCGCGCGGCGGGTCGTCGACGCGTTGCGCATGCAGGAGATGGCAGGGTGGGTCGTACGCGACGCGCGGCCGACGCGACGCTCCCTCGTGCCGAGCGTGCCGAGCGGGCACCGCCGCGGCGCGGCCCGGCCCGAGGCCGGCGGCGATGGCAGGGGCGACGACCTCGCTGATGTCCCGCGCCGCCGCCGCGACGGCGGCGGCACGCTCGGCCCAGACGGGGTCGTCGCTGAGGAGATGGCCGTAGCTCTTGAGCATCGCGCCACAGCCCGCCGAGTTGGTGACGATCACGGGCGCGCCGCCGCCCGCGCCGGTCCCGGCTGCGGCTTGCGGGGCCGCGGCGGTGAGCGCGGCCGAGAACGCCGCCACGTTGGCTCGCGCGAGTGCGCGCGCTCCCTCCAGGTCACCGGCGTGCGCGTGGAGCGCCCCGCAGCACACCTGGTCCCGGACCTCCACCAGTCGCGCACCGACCCGCACCAGCAGCCGCTCGGTGGCCCGATTCGTCTCGCGAAACACGCCGTGCATGACACACCCGCGCAGCACGGCGGTCGGGGCGGTCGGAGCACTCGGCACGTCGGCACTCGGCACGCCAATACTCGGCGCGCCGGTACTCGGCGCGCCGGCGACGGGAGCCCTCGTCGCGCGGGCGAGGCGCCCGCGGCGGGGCGCGGTCGAGGCGAGCATCGCCATCGCGAAGCCGAGGCGCCCCGGGAGGAGCGCGAGGAGCGCGGCGAGCCGCGATGCGCGCACCGCCCGCGCCATGGCGCACGCCGCGGCGATCCGCCGCGGGTGCGCGACGACCCACAGCACCATGCGGCCCAGCAGGGGGATCGGGCGGTCGATCGCCAGTGTCGCGCGCGTGGCCTCCAGCAGCTCGCCGTACGGGACGCCCGACGGGCAGGCGGTCTCGCAGCCGCGGCACCCGAGGCAACGATCGATGTGCGTACGCAGATCGGCGTCGTCGGCGCCGAGCGTGCCGTCGAGGAGGGCCCGCATCAGCAGCAGTCGGCCGCGCGGGCTGTCGTTCTCGTCCTCGAGCGTCAGGTAGGTGGGACACGCCTGGAGGCAGAACCCGCAGTGCACGCAGGCGTCGAGTCCCGCCCGGGCCCGCGCGAGGGGCGTCGCGGCCGGGGTCGGCGTCGCGAGGTCGCGCGGCGCGGCGGGCGACGCACTGGCGGGCGGCTGCTCAGGCATGCTCGGCGCCCTCGCCCAGGATCCCGGGGTTGAGGATGTGGTCCGGGTCGAACGCCTGGCGCACGCGGCGCGAGAGCGGGTCGCGCGCCGGGCTCGGGGCCATCGCGCCCCACAGCCGGAGGGGCAGCCGCTCGGCGGCGCACGTGCCGGCGAAGGCCTGGGCCGCCTCGGCCAGGTGCGCCGACGACGCGCGATGTTCGGGGCGCGGGATGATGGTGCGCACGACGCCGCGGCCGAGCGAGGCGTGGATGCACGCGTCCGGGTAGGGGGCGGAGGCGCGGAGTGCGTGGCGCCACGTCTCGCCGATCCGGCTCGGGAGCTGGGACCATCGGATCACCGCGGCGCCGGGCATCTCGGATTCGATCCGCGAGAGCGCACGCCACACGTCGGCGCCGTCGGGGACCGGCGCCACATCGCCGACCGCCGACAGCGCCGCGCGCCCCGCCGCGACCTGCTCCGGGTTTCCCCCGAGTCGAACGAGGAGCACCGGTGTCTCGGTCCCCGCCTCGCCGATCGCGGGGGGCGTCGGGCGCTGGGTGGCGAGCTGGGTCGGGAGTTGAGTCGGGAGTTGGGTCGCGAGGCGCGACACGAGGCGCGACACGAGGCGCGCGTCCAACAGCTCGGCCGCGAGCGGCGAGACCGGCGCGCCGCGCAGCGCCGCCGCCAGCTCGTCGATCCCGGCGGGGGCGGGCGGCGGCTGGCCCGGCCGTGCGGCGCGGGCGATCGGCGGGGGCGGCCGGACGACGGCAAACGTCTCGTCGACGGCCGGGCGACCCCGGAGCCGGACCGTCACCTCGGTGATCACGCCGAGCGTGCCCCACGCGCCGGTCATGAGTCGCGTGAGGTCGAACCCGGCGACGTTCTTGACCACACGGCCGCCGCCGCGGATGACGCGTCCGTCGGCGGTCACCACTTCGACCCCGAGCACGACGTCGCGGGGGAGCCCGCAGGCGTGCGCGAGCGGGCCCGCGGAGGCGGTCGCGATCGTGGCGCCGATCGAGCCGCCATGGTGGGCGGCGGCAAAGGGGTCGAGCGCGAGCCACTGCCCTTCGGCCGCCACCGCGTCGGCGATCGCGCCGAGCGTCGTTCCGGCCCGAGCCGTCAGCGTCAGGTCACCGGGCGTGTACTCCGTGATCCCGGCGAGCGCGTCGAGGTGGAGCGCACAGGCGTTGCTCGAAGTGGGATGGCCGGCATCGAGCCAGGTGCCGCACCCGATGATGCGGAGCGGCATGCGCCGCGCCGCGGCCGCGCGCACCGCCTCGGCCACGCCCGCCGTCCCGTCCGAGATCCCGGCGGCGAGGGCGCTGCTCATGCCGACGACCGACCCGCCCACTCGCGGCAACTGCGCACGGGGACCACCTTGCCCGGATTCGCCCGGCGCGCCGGATCGAAGACATCCCGCAACCGACACTGCGCCGCGAGCGAGTCGGCGGAAAAGATCAGCTCCATGTACTCGAGCTTGTCGAGCCCGACCCCATGCTCGCCGGTGATCGAGCCGCCCGCGTCGATGCACGTCCGCATGATCGCGCGCATGGCTCGGCCGACGCGCGCCGACTCGTCGGGATCGTCCGCCCGGTAGCCGATGTTGGGGTGGAGATTCCCGTCGCCGGCGTGGAAGACATTGCAGACCGTGACGCCGTGCTCGGCGGCGATCTCGCGGATGCGGGCCAACACGGCCGGCAACCGCGTGCGCGGAACGACCGCGTCCTGAACGACCAGATGGGAGGAGATCCGTCCCATCGCGCCGAACGCCTTCTTCCGGCCCTGCCAGAGCCGCGCCCGCTCGCCAGGGTCGGACGCGATGCGCACCGTCCGTGCGCCCTGCGCCGTGCACAGACTGGCGATCGCCCGCGCGTCGGCGTCGAGACCGGCCGCGTGCCCGTCGACCTCGACGAGGAGTACCGCATCGGCATCGACGGGGTACCCGGCGGCGTAGATCGACGCCTCGATGGCCCGGATGGTGGGGCCGTCCATGAGCTCGAGGGCGGCCGGGAGGATGCCGGCGGCGACGATGGCCGACGTCGCGCGGGCGGCGTCGTCGAGCGACAGGAAGTCGGCGAGCAGTGTGCGGGCGGCCGGTGGGACGGGCGTGAGCTTCACCGTGACATCGAGGGCGACGCCGAAGCACCCCTCGGAGCCGACGAACGCGCCCACGAGATCGTAGCCGAGCGACTCACCGCCGGCGGCGCCGGCGCCGAGGGTCACGATCTCGCCGTCGGGGAGCACGGCCGTCACGCCGAGCACGTGGTTGACGGTGACCCCGTACTTGAGGCAGTGCGGGCCGCCGGCGTTCTCGGCCACGTTCCCACCGATGGTGCACGCCGCCTGACTCGATGGATCGGGCGCGTAGTGCAGCCCGAACGGCGCCGTCGCGCGCGAGAGCGCCGCGTTGACGACTCCGGGCTCGACGACGGCGATCGCGTTCTCGGGATCGATCGCCAGGATCCGGCGCAGCCGATTCAACCCGAGGAGGACCACGCCATCGGCCAACGCGCCACCCGAGAGGCCGGTACCCGCGCCGCGAGGAACGAACGGCACCCCACGCTCCGCCAGGGCGCGGATCACCGCCACGACCTCGTCGCGGGTGGCCGGGAAGACGGCGAGCGAGGGAAGCTTCCGATATCCCGGTAGGCCGTCGGCCGTGTACACCAGCAGCTCGCTCTCGCGCCAGCGGACGCCGTTCGCCCCCACGATCCCCTCGAGGTCCCGCCGGACCGCCGTCCAGTCCGCCCCGTCGCCGGCCGCGGGCATGGCGTCAGCCCGGGGGCGGGAGCGGATGTGGTCCGTGCCCGTTCCCCCTGGCCCGCACATGCACCGCCGCCCGGTGCTCCAACGACTCGACCGCCGGCGCGAGCAGCAGCTCGATCTCCCGGAGCCGCCCGCCCGGCGAGCGCGAGGTGAGCAGTCGCTGCCGCGCGTTGACGTCCATGTCGATCACCGCCGCGATCGCGAACGCGAGGAGCGCCGGATCCTCGGGCAGCGCCGGCAGGGCGTCGGCGTCGTCGGCGAGCGTGCGGGCCGCCGTGCCGACCCGCTGGAACAGCTCCCGCACCCGGTCGGCCACCGGCGCCAGCGCGAGCACCGACTCCTCCGTGTCGTCGTAGTCCGAGATCACGCCGACGTGGTACGGGCGATCACTCTCCTCGAAGGACTCGAGCACGAAGCGGTGCGCGCCCGAGACGAGGATGTTCGCTCGTCCGTCCGGCAGCGTCTCGGCCCGCTCGACCTGCGCGACGCAGCCGACGTGACCGGCCGGGATCTCGCGCTCGCGCACCCCTTCGGGCCTGAAGAGGACGCCGAACACCCGATCCCCGGCCAGGCAGTCCGCGAGCATCTGGCGGTAGCGCGGCTCGAAGATGTGGAGCGGCAGGTGCCCGCCCGGGAACAACACCATCGGCAGCGGAAAGAGCGGGATCCGCGTCGACACGGTAGCCCCTCCCAACGTCAGGACGCGACCGGCAGTCGCACGGTCGCCTTGCGCTCCAACTTGCCCCACCCGACGACCCGTCCCTGGATGGCGGCCATGAACGAGCGGACCACGACCCAGTACATGAGCTGTCGATACGCGAACCGCTGGATCAGGATGAGCCAGGTGAGGGACTTGTCCTCGCCCGGCTCCATGAGAAAGGCGACGGCGGCCGCGAGCCAGTCGACGAGCAGGAAGATCGCGTAATAGGTGAAGACGTGGGCCATGCTCGTCATCGCGTAGGTCGTCCCGTGATAGTAGCGCGTCAGGAGGATCGACACGAGACTGTACACGAACGCCAGGTCGGCGAGCGGGGAGATGGCCGGCAGCAGGAGCTGAAAGAGCCACGTGTTGGGCAGCGCGGCCCAGCCGAGCGTTCCGTAGCGCGGGCGGAGCAGCGTGTGGCGATACTTCCACGCGCATTGGAGCGTCCCGAACGACCACCGGAAGCGCTGCCGGGCGAGCGTGCGCAGCGAGTCCGGCGCCTCGGTGTAGCCGATCGCTCCGTCGGCGTAGGCGATCGAATGCCCGCGCTCGCGGATGCTGAGCGTCAGGTCCTGATCCTCGGCCAGCGTGTCGGCCCGGAAGCCGCCGGCGCTCTGGACCAGCGACTTGCGCCAGGCGCCGACCGCGCCCGGCACGACGGTGATCCCGTCGAGGAGCGAAAAGGCGCGGCGGTCGAGGTTCTGGCTGGTGACGTACTCGAGCGCCTGCCAGCGCGTGACGAGGTTGACGCGGTTGCCGACCTTGGCGTTGCCGGCCACCGCCCCCACCGTCGGGTCGGCGAGCGGTTGCACCAGCTCGTCGATCGTGTCGGGCGCGAACAGCGTGTCGGCGTCCAGGGCGACCACGACGTCGTAGCGGGCCCGCGCGAGCCCGAAGTTGAGCGCGCTCGCCTTCCCGCCGTTCTCCTTGCGGTAGACGGAGACGACCCGACCGTCGGGATAGGCGTCGCGCACGAGCTGGTAGGTGTTGTCGGCCGACCCGTCGTCGACGACGATCACCTCGAGCGGGCCCGCGTACCGCTGGGTGACGAGACTGCCGATCGTCTTCAGGATGACCTTGCCCTCGTTGTACGCCGGCACGACGATGCTGACCGGCGGGCTGAACGTCGTCGGAACCCCGCGCCGCTGGTGCCGGAGGATGCGTTGTGCGAGCGCGAGCGGGCCGATGACGACGAGGCGCCCGATCCCGAGAACCACGGCCACCATGAAGATCCAGTAGAGCGTCAGCTCCCCGTAGCCGAGCGTCGCCCACCCGGCCAGCCGGATCAGGCGGGCGCCCTCGCTGACACCCGGGAGCGGCGGCATGGCCTCGTCCCGGGAGATGCCGACCAGTTCCGACAGCAGGACGAGCGTGTCCCCGTTGGCGCGAAGGGAATCGATGATCGGCCCGAGGACCGCGACCGTGCGCGAGCGATCCCCGCCGCCGTCGTGCATCAGCACGACGTTCCCGGTGTCCCGGCCCCCGAGCGTGAGCTTGATGATCGAGTCGGTCGGGATCGCCTGCCAGTCCTCGGAGTCGTCGCGCAGGCCGACCGTGTAGTAGCCCTTGCGGGTGGCGATCCCGGCCGACGACAGCTCGTCGGGCGTGGTGGGTGTCGCATCACCGAAGTAGGGCGGCCGGAAGAACGCCGTGCGGTGATCGAGGACGGACTCCAGCAGGCTCTCGTTGGCGTCGAGCTCGAAGCGTGTCCGCTGGTCGGAGACGAGGGCGAGGTTCGGGTGCGAGTAGGTGTGATTGCCGACCTCGTGCCCTTCCTCGTAGATGCGCCGCGTGAGCGGGATGTGCGTGTCCACGTTCTCGCCGATGACGAAGAACGTCGCCGGCGCGTGGCGCGATCGCAGGGTGTCGAGGATCATCGGCGTCCACCGCCCGTCGGGCCCGTCGTCGAACGTCAGCGCGACCTCGTGCTCGCGCTGGCCGTAACGATCCACGACGTACGGCTTGGGGTAGACGACGATCGAGTCGTGGACGATCGTCCCGCCGCCATCGGCGGCGGTCAGCCGGGCACCGGGCGTCGGCCACGCCCGGACGCGCAGGATGTCGCCGCCCGAGTCGGGCTCCTCGTCGGGCCCCGGACACTCGTGGCGCTCACCCCGGGTCCGCGGGATCTCGGGACGGCGCTTGCCGCAGACGACGTCGTTGACGAACTCCACATCGTAGCCTGGGGGGACGATCCGCAGGCTGTCGGGGCCGCCGTCCAACCCGCGACGTCCGAGCACCGCCCACAGTGACGCGTCCTCCTGACCGAGGCGCCAGATCGCCGTGCCGGCGACCCCCATGTCGCGGCCGACGCGGATCTGGTTGTAGGCGGTCGCCGCGTCGAGGTACCAGATCACGTGGTCGGTGGAGTCGGGGTCGGTCCACGTGATGTACGGGTTGAGCGCATCCGGGTCGAAGCGGGTCGCCGCGTGGTGGTCGCGCGCCGCCTGCATCACTTCCTGGAACGTGGTCATCTGGCCGGACGTGGCGCGCTCGTCGGGGTCGTCGTTCCAGTTGTAGCCGTAGGCGCCGACCATGAGGATCAGCTTCTCGGGCGGGACCACGGCCGCGAACTCGCGTGCCCGCTGGACGTAGAACGACTGACTCGCGATCGGCCCGGGGTTGCCGCCGCCGTAGTGCTCATCGAAGAGCATCGCGAAGACGTAGTCGTTCACGGCCGCGATCCGCTCGAGCTCCGGACGGGTGGCGTAGGACGGGACGGCCTGGGTGACGATCCGCTTGAGCGGAGCGAGCGCGGCGCGGAGGTTCGCCTCGAACGTGACGGCCGGCCCCTCGAGATCGGCCGGCATGTCCTCGAAGTCGACCGTGACACCGGCCAGCGAGTCGCGCACCACCAGGTCACGCAGTTGCGCCACCGCCCGCTCGCGCGCCGCGGGCGATCCGAGGAAGGCTCGCAGGGCCGCCGGGTTGAAGTGCTTGCCGGTCGGCACGGCGGCCGACTGCGGCCGGCGGTCGAAGTTGCTCACCATGAGGAGGATCGCCGGCGGCGTCCGCACCGACGGCTTCCGCACGACGTCGAACACCTTGCGGTTGACCTCGAAGTCGATCGAGTCGCCGAGCGGGGCGAGAAACCCCCACTCGCAGACGACCCAATCGAGATCGGTGACGTGCTGGTTGAGCGACGCGAGCGAGTTGTCGGCCCAGTTCACGTAAAAGGCCGCGACGATCGGCGAGGTCCGCGTGCCGCGGCGCGCGATGAGCCGCCCGCCGCCGGGCGGCGTCTGACGCCCGCGGCGGGCCGGGGGGGCGGGGCGGAACGCGTGGGCGAGGCTCCGGCGCATGGCGATCCGCTCGCGCTGATCACGCGTCACCGCGACCGGCGGGACGATGCTGTGGTCCACCGGGAGCGCCGGGACGAGTGGCGGAACGGCGACGCCGACGACGAGGAGGGCCGCGAGCCCGGTCGCGACACCGCCGACCATGATCCAGAACCGTCGCCATCCGCGCGCCCGGCGGCCGTCCGGGTCGAGGAAGACCGGGTTCGGCGGCGGTGGGGCCGGGGCGGGCGGCGACGGTGGCGAAGAGGCTGTCGGCATGGATCAGATCGCGCGGGGTGCCGGCCCGATGCCTGGGACCCCGTGCGCCGGGCGCGCATCACACGGCGCCGCGAGCACTGCGCGCGCTGCGCAGGCTGCACCGTGCGGGGCGTCGAGCGCCGACGGAATCGTCGGGACCGTCCAAACAGCGAAATCTAGCGCGCGCGGTGCGCTACGGGGCCGTCCCGCTGCGCTCCCCGCCGGACCCAATGCCCGACACCCGGCGGACGAGGGCCCGCAGGTCGGCGAGATCGAACGGCTTCTGGAGCACCGGGCAGGCGGTCCGCTGGACGAACTCGGCGGCCTCGGCCGAGACGGCATCACCGGTGGCCACGATGAACCGGTCGAGGAGCTCGGGGCGGGCGCGCCGCAGATACTCGTGCAGTTCGACACCGCCCAGGCCGGGCATGCGCAGGTCGCAGATGACGATGTCGTAGGCGGGGGCGGGACCACTCGGGGGGATCAGCTTCTCCAGTCCGCTGCGGCCGTCGAACCCCTCATCGACGAACCAGCCGTCCCGCGTCAGGAAGCGCCGCAGCGCGAGCCGGATGGACGACTCATCGTCGATGACGAGCGCTCGCGGTGCCTGGGCTCCCGGGGTGCTCGCGGCCGGCGCGCTCCCGCCGGGGCCGGGCGTACCGGGGCGATCAGGCGGCCCAGAATCCTGCGAGGGCGGATCCGTCGGGAGATTCACGCAGCTTCTCGAACGCCCGCTCCCGAATCTGACGGATGCGCTCGCGCGTGACGCCCAGAAGGGCCCCGATCTTCTCCAGGGTCATCGCTTCGGACCCTTCCTCGAGTCCGTAGTACAGGTACAGGATCTTCCGCTCCCGGGGCGTGAGGTACTTCCGGAAGACGCGGTCGATGAACTCCCGCATGAGCTTGAAGTCGGTGATCTCCTCCATCTCGGCGCCGTCGACACCCGCGAAGCGTTCGCCGAGCGTGCACGCCTCCCGATCGGATCGATCGACCGGCGCGTCGAGGGAGATCTCGGTCGACGACATCTGCCGCGACGCCCGAACGGATTCCGGTGTCTCCTCGATGAGGCGCCCGATCTCCGTGTCCGTCGGGTCGCGCTTGAGCACCTGCGACAGCACGGTCTCGGCGCGGGCGAGCTTGATGAGCTGGGAGTTCTGGTTGAGCGGGATGCGAACCGATCGGGTCTGCTCGGCGAGGGCCTTGAGCACCGCCTGGCGCACCCACCAGACGGCGTAGGAGATGAACTTGACGCCCTGGTCCGGGTCGAACTTCCGGACTGCTTTGAGGAGCCCCTCGTTCCCGATGGCGACCAGCTCACTCAGGTCGAGCCCGTGACCCTGGTACTTCTTCACGTACGAGATCACGAACCGGAGATTGGCCGTGACCAGCCGCTCGGCAGCGCGTTCGTCACCGCGCTGGACCCGCCGGGCGAGGCGGCGCTCCTCTTCTGCGTCCTGTATCAGCGGGAGCTTCTGTATGTCTTGCAAGTACTGATCGAAAGCGGTCGAGGGCGAGCTGCGGAAGTACCCTTTGGACCTACTCTCGGTCACTTGCTGCATACCCGCCCCTTCGGTCGAGAGTGTCGTATGTCCCGCGGACTCATCGCCCGCGAGGAGGCACCTGATGAGTGCACTGGCCGACCCCCACCCGCCGACGCATCAGCTGCCTGCACCGGGCGCCCGGCTACCCCGCAAACCGGCCGTCAGTGTAACAGCGCGAACAGATGAGGTCAACAGCCAAAACGCGTGCCAGTCACCTGCCCGTCACCGGCGACTCACCCACGCGTCACATGGCGAGTCACCCGCGCGTCACAGGGCGAGTCACCGACGGCTACGCGAGGGCGTCGTGCACGAAGGCGTCGGGGAGCGGGATGCTCCACCCGCGCTCCTCGCCCGCCATCGCACCGATCCGCACCGGCAGCGCGTACTCGACCGATCCGGCCCGGGCCTTCTTGTCGTGGTGCGTGCGGGCGACGAGGTCGCCGGCCGCGAGGGTCGGTGGGATGCCGATCGGGAGCCCGGCCCCGTCGAGGACGGCACACACCTCGGCCGTGATGCCGCACTCGGCCACCCCCGCCAGCTCGGCCAGCCGGCACTCGGTCGCCATGCCGACCGCCACCGCCTCGCCGTGCAGCAGCGTATAGCCGCTCGCGGCCTCGACGGCGTGGCCGATCGTGTGACCGAAGTTCAGGATCTTGCGCCGCCCGTGCTCGCGCTCGTCGGCGGCCACGACCCGCGACTTGATCGCGATGCTGCCGGCGATGAGCGCCGTCATGGCGTCGCTCGTCGGGCCCTGCCTCGCCAACAACGCCGGCAGGTCGGCGCTCGTGCGGGCGAAATACCCGGCGTCGGCGATCACCCCGTGCTTGATGGCTTCCGCCAGGCCCGAGCGGAGCTCGCGGATCGGCAGCGTCGCAAGCACCCCCGGGTCGACGATCACGCAGGCGGGGCGGTGGAAGGCGCCGACGAGATTCTTCCCCGTCGGGGTATCGACCCCCGTCTTCCCGCCGATCGCGGCGTCGATCATGGCCAGGAGCGTGGTCGGCACCTGCACGACCGGAACCCCGCGCATGAGGGTCGCCGCGACGAAGCCGGCGAGATCGCCCACGACCCCGCCGCCGAGCGCCACCACGGTCGTGTCCCGGCCATGGCCGCGCGAGAGCAGCTCGTCCGTCACCTGCGCCCATCGCTCGCGCGTCTTGCTCCCCTCGCCGGGCGGGATCGCCAGCACGTCGGGCCGCGCCGCGCCGAAGGACGCTGCCGCCCGCGCGCCATGGAGCGCGCCGACCGTCTCGTCGGTGATGATCACGTAGCGGTGGGCCGGCGCCGCCGCCCGGACCCGCTCGCCCAGCGTCGCGAGCGCGCCGCGCTCGATCACGACCTCGTCGTCGGTCGTCACCAGGTGACCTCCCCCGCACCCGCGCGGTGGTTGGCGACGCGGGCGAGCACGAAGAGCAGGTCGGAGAGCCGATTGAGATAGATCCCGACCAGCGGGGGAAGCTCGACCGTGCGGGAGAGCGCGACGACGCGCCGCTCGGCGCGGCGGCAGACGGTACGCGCCACGTGCAGCGCCGCGGCCTTGGGGGTGCCGCCCGGCAGGATGAAGGCCCGAAGCGGCGTCAGCTCGGCCTCACCCGCATCGATCGCGTGCTCGAGCTCCGCGATGCGGTCCGCGTCGATGCGCGCCTTGACGAGATGCTCGTGCATCTTGTCGTGATCGGGCGTCGCGAGGAGCGCTCCGAGACTGAAGAGGTCGCGCTGGACCGGGACCAGCACCTCGTCGATCCGCGGCATCACGTCGATCGCGCGCGCCAGGCCGAGCGCCGCGTTGAGCTCGTCGACCTCGCCGTACGCCTCGACGCGGGCGTCCTCCTTGCCGACCCGTCCCCCGCCGAACAGCCCCGTGGTCCCCGCGTCCCCCGTGCGCGTGTAGATCTTCATGCGCGGAAAGTACTCGGTCCGACACCCGCGGCCACCCGCGGCCACTCGCGGCCACCCGCGGCCACCCGCGGCCACCCGCGGGCGCGGGCTCGCGCGGTGGGTGACCGGGTGTGACCGGGTGTGACCCGGTGTGACCGGGTGTGACCCGGTGTGACCGGGTGTGACCGGCGGGTTACCGGCGGCTCACCAGGGCGGCCACCAGCGGCGACGCCCGTTCTCGGCGCCCACGGCCGACCGCTTCGCCGATCGCTTGAGGTTCGAGAACGACGTCTGCTCCGCCGGATGCCGGGTCAGCGGCTGGTACGTCGTCGGGAAGAGCTTCGCCAGGTGATCGTGCAGCAGGTCGGGGGTCGGCACGTGCGCCTGACCGGCGCACCACCGATCGAGATCGCGCCCCATGGCGGCCGCCGTCGGCCGGTGCGCCGGGTCCTTGCTCAGGGCGACGGAGATGATCTGCTCGAGCTCGGGGTCGAGGCCCGGGATCTTGGCGCGGATGTTGGGCGTCGGGAGCACGGCCACTTCATCGATCGCGAGCTGGGTGATGTCCTCGCGGAAGAGCGGCTCGAGCGCCAGCAGCTCGAAGAGCACGACGCCCATTGCGAACACGTCGCTGCGGGCATCGACATTGAGGCCGAGGATCTGCTCGGGGCTCATGTAGTGCTTCTTGCCCATGAGCATCTGGCGGCCGGCGGCGGGATCGATCGATGTCCGCGCCTTGGCAATGCCGAAATCGGCGAGCTTGATGTGGCCGTCCCACGAGGCCATGATGTTGCCCGGCGACACGTCGCGGTGCACGATGTCGAGCCGTCGCTTGTCGGGGGCGACGAAGTTGTGCGCGAAGTCGAGCGCGCGGCAGACGCGGCTCGCGACGTAGGCCGCGAGGTGCACGGGGATGCGCTGACCGATCTCCCAGTGCCGGTCGATGACCGAGCGCAGGGTCGGTCCCTGGATGAACTCCATGGCGATGAAGTACTCGCCTGCGACCTCGCCGAGCTGGTAGATCTGCACGATGTTTCCGTGCATGAGGTTGGCCGAGAGCTTCGCCTCATCGATGAAGAGCTGAAGCCACTCCGTCTGCCGGGCGTACTGCGGGTGGATCACCTTGAGCGCGATGCGCTTGGCGAAGCCGGCCGGGCCGAGCTGCTCGGCTTCGTACACGGTGGCCATCCCGCCCACGGCGACCTTGCGCACGAGGCGAAAGTGGCCGGCGTACTCGATGAAGCGATCGTCGCTCACCGGCGCCGCTCCCGCTGCTCCCGCTGCTTTCGCCGCTCCGTGGCGCGCGACGCGTCGCGATACCGCGCGCTCACCTTGCCGACCCCTGCCGGCGCGCCGATGTTACGGTGATGACACACGACGTGGTCGACATCACGATCATCGGCGCTGGCCCGACCGGGCTCTTTGCGAAGTTCTACGCCGGGATGCGTGGCGCGACGGCCCGGATCGTCGACGCCCTACCGCAAGCCGGTGGCCAGCTGACGGCGCTGTACCCCGAGAAGTTCATCTTCGATGTCGCCGGCTATCCGAAGGTGCTCGCCAAGGATCTGGTTCGGCTCCTCGTCGCGCAGGCCGACCAGTTCGGCCAGCCGACCTTCCTCCACCAGCGGGTGCTCGGCCTCGAAGAAGACGGTGGGGTCTTCACGCTGGTCACGGAGACCGACCGATTCCCGTCGCGCGCGGTCGTGATCGCGGCTGGGATCGGCGCCTTCTCGCCCCGCCGCCTGCCGCAACCCTGCGCGCAGCCGTGGTACGGCCGCGGCATCCACGAGGTCGTGACCGACCCCGACGCATTCCGCGGGAAGCGGGTCGTGATCATCGGCGGGGGCGACTCGGCGTTCGACTGGGCGCACCAGCTCGCCGATCGCGCCGCCTTCGTGACCCTCGTGCACCGGAGCGATCGCTTCCGCGCCCACGCCGCCACCGTGCGCGAGGTGCAGGCCGCCGCCGCCGCCGGGCGCGCCGAGATCCTGACCTTCCACGAGCTACACGACGTGCTCTCCCCGACCGGTGGCAACACCGCCGGCAACACCGCCGGCAACACCGGCGGCAACACCGCCGGCGCGAACGGCGGCGCGAACGACGGCCCGCTCCAGGCGATCGTCGTCCGCGACACCAAGCGCAAGACGACCCGCGAGGTCGCGGCCGACGCGGTCCTGCCGATGCTCGGCTTCGTGAGCGATCTCGGGCCTCTCGGCGAGTGGGGCGTGACGCTGGCGAACGACGAGATCGTGGTGTCGAGCACGATGGAGACGGGCCGGCCCGGACTCTACGCGGCCGGCGACATCACCACCTACCCCGGGAAGCTCAAGCTCATCGCCACCGGCTTCGGCGAAGCGGCCACCGCCGTCAACCAGGCGGTCCACTGGATCTATCCGGAGAAGAAGGTCGCCCCGGGGCACAGCTCCAACATGGCGCTCTTCGGGCAAACGGATGATTGAGGCGGCCGCGCGCGCGCATCGGCGCCCCGCGGCGCCGATCGGCGCCGGTCTGGCGCGCATCGGCGATCGTCGCGCGCCGCGGGCCGCGTCGTGATTCGGCGCGGTCGATCGTCCTACCCGTGCGGCGGCGCGCGCGGGCCCGGTTGACAGTGCCGGCCGGCGCGCGAGAACTTTCCCGGTCTCCCCCGAGACGCTGATTGCCACGGACACGGTGAGTTACATCCTGTACGCCGATGACCACGAGGACATGCGGCTGATGGTGCGCGCGGTCCTCTCGTCGGCCGGGCACGAGGTGGGGCTCGTACCCGACGGCCGCGCCGTATTGGCGGCCGTCCAGGAGCGGGAGCCGGATCTGCTGCTGCTCGATGTCATGATGCCCGGGATCAGCGGCCTCGACGCCTGCCGGACGGTCAAGGCCAATCCGTTCACGGCCCGGATCCCGATTCTCATGCTCACCGGGGAAGGGCACATCGAGAGCAAGGTCGAGGGGTTCGAAGCCGGCGCCGACGACTACCTGGCCAAGCCCTTCGATCCGCGCGAGCTCCAGGCGCGCGTCAACGCCCTGCTGCGCCTCGTGCGCCGCGAGGCCGACCGCAACCCCACGAGCGGGCTCCCGGGCGGGCGGGCGATCGAGGAAGAGATCATGCGGCGGGTCCGCGCCGAGCAGTCGTTCGCCGTCTGCTACCTCGATATCGACTACTTCAAGCCGTTCGCCGACACGTTCGGCTTCGCCGCCGCCGATGCCGTGATCCGTGGGACCGGGACCGCGGTGCTGGAAGCGGTGGCGGCGGTCGGCGACGCGGCGGATTTCGTCGGCCACGTCGGCGGCGATGATTTCCTGGTCGTGACGTCGCTCGATCGCGCGGCCGGCGTGGTGCGCGAGAGCGGCCGCCGGTTCCGGGATGTGATCGGCGGCGTCGTCGGGTGCGACACGCTCGAGCGGGGCGCGTTCGACGGGATCGATCGCGACGGCCTGCCGCGGCCCTTCCCGATCGCCGCCATGTCGGCCGCGATCGTGCTCATGCGCCCGCACCAGTGGGTCTCGATCGGCCATCTCGGCGAGCTCGCCGCCGATGCCAAGCGGCGGGCCAAGCAACAGGGCGCGGGGACGGTCCTCGTCAACGCTGTCTGAGCGGCCTACGCTGCGTACTCCACTGCGGCGGAGCGGTCGCCGGGCGGCCCCCCCGCGAGCAGCGCGCCGGGTCACCCGGGTCACCCGGGTCGCCCGGTTCAGCCGGGTCACCGGGGTCGTGCCAGCGGTGGTCGCGATCCTGGCCGCGTCGCTCGCCGCGGCGCCGATCCGGGCGCAGGACCTCACCTGCGGCCCCGGCGACACCGAGGTCAGGCGCCTCGCCATCACCGGCAACCACGCCTTCGACGCCTCGACGCTCGCCCAACTGATCGTCACCACGCCGTCGAGCTGGATCCAGCGCGTCTTGGGGGTCTTCGGCACCCGGCGCTGCCTCGACCGCGCCGAGTTCCCGCGGGATCGCCTGCGACTCATCCTGTTCTACCGCAACAGCGGCTACCCCGATGTGCAGGTCGATACGGCGCTCCGCCCCGTCCGACCGCACGTGGTGGACGCCGTCTTTCGGATCCGCGAGGGCCAGCCGATCCGGATCCGATCACTCGCGATCACCGGCCTGGACTCGCTCGCTGCAGGCGTCGAGCGCCGCATCACGCGCAACCTGCCGGTGCGCCGGGGCGGCCCGTTCGACAAGTACGCGATCGCCGCCGCGATCGATACCCTGACGCAGCGACTCCGCAACAACGGCTTTCCCTACGCGGACGTCCTGCCCCACGACTCGAGCGATGTCCCGACCCGGTCGGCGACGGTCGCGTTCACCGTCGTGCCTGGTCCCGAGGCCCGCTTCGGCCGCGTGATCGCGACCGTCCAGCCCCGGCAGGCCGGCAAGGAGCCGTCGATCGCGCCCTCGGCGGTGACGGGGGTGATGGGGATCCGTGCCGGCCACCTGTACCGCCTGAGCGATCTCGTCGGCGCGCAGCGCGCGCTCATCCAGACCGATGCGTTCCAGCACATCCGGGTGGCGATCGATTCGGCGCCCGCCCCGGGCGGCCACGACTCGACGGTCGACGTGCACGCCGATGTGGTCGAGGGCTACTTGCACACGGCCCGCCTCGGGGCGGGGTGGGCGACGCTCGACTGCTTCCGCACCCGCGGCGAGTACGCGAACCGCGACTTCCTGGGCGGCCTCGATCTCCTCCGCCTGAGCGCGAGCGTCACCAAGGTGGGCATCGGATACCCGTTCGGCTTCGCGCCCGGTCTCTGCCCCCAGGCCCGCAACGACATCTACAGCGACACGCTCAACTACAGCGCGTCGGCGGCGTTCCGGACCCCCGTCCTCTTCGGGTCGCACCTCGACCCGACGGCGACGATTTTCAGCCAGCGGCAGTCCGAGTACAACGCCTACGTCCGGTCGGTGCCCGTCGGCGGGTCGGTCACGCTGACCCGGCATCTGACCGCCTCCACGACGATCCAGCCCGAGTACCAGTTCGAGTACGGGCGCACGACGGCGCAGCCGGCGCTCTACTGCGCCGTGTTCAACCTGTGCCAGCCCCAGGACATCGTCCCGCTCCAGGCCCTGCTGCCGTTCGCGTATGGCGGCGTGATCATCGACCAGGACCGGCGCGACAACGTCGACGATCCCCACGCCGGCTCGCTCATCCAGACCGAGGGACGGGTCGGCTCGCAATACCTCGGCTCCTCCCCCCGGCTCCAGTTCGACTGGGCGTCGGTCGACGCCGCCGGCTACCTCGGGCTATCGAGCGGCGCCGTGCTCGCGGCGCGGCTCCGACTGGGTGCCGTCGTGGCGCAGGGCCGCGAGGGAGGCGGCTTCATCCCGCCGCAGGAGCGGCTCTACGCCGGGGGCCCCACGACGGTGCGCGGCTTCGTGCAGAACCAGCTCGGGCCCGTGGTCTACATCCCCAACACGCCGCTCACGACCCCGCCGGAGACGACGCTCGCGAACGGCGACACGGTGTACCGGCTGACGCCGAGCGGCCGGGGGCAGCGCGTGGTCCCGGAGGGCGGCAACTGGTCGGTCGTCGCCAACCTCGAGTACCGGTCGCCGCGCTTCTTTCGCAGCCTCCTCCAGTGGGCCGCGTTCGGCGACGCGGGGCAGGTCTGGAACGGGAGCGTCTCCCGGATCCACGGCCTGTTCTGGACGCCGGGGCTCGGAATCCGGGCCTTCACCCCCGTCGGCCCACTTCGCGTCGATATCGGCTACAATCCCTATCTACTCCCCGTCGGTGCGGCCTACTTCAACGCCGCGGCGATCGCCGCTAACGCCGTACCCCTCTACTGCGTCAGTCCTGGGAACACCATCCCCGTGACCACGCATGCGGTGACGCTCGGGGGCAAGGTCTACCAGATCCCGGAGCAGCAGCCGGGGGCGGCCTGTCCGGCGACGTACCGGCCCCTCCAGTCGCAAGGCTTCTTCCATCAGTTGACATTTAACATCTCGATTGGACAGGCCTTCTGAGTGATCCGCCGCCGGCTGGTCGTCGCGTTCAGTGCCCTGCTGCTCGTCGTCGTCGGGATCGTCGGGCTGGCGGCGATCCTGGCCGTCACGCAGACGGACTGGGGGCGGGCGCACATCCGCACGCTCGCCCTGGCGGAGCTTCGGCGCGTCGTGCACGGCAGTGTCTACGTGGGCCGGATCGAGGGGACCCTGTTCACGGGGATCACGATCGACTCCGTCGAGCTGCGTGATCCCACGGGTCACATCTTCTTCGCGGCGCGCCGCGTCCACGCCGAGTACGACCCGCGCGACCTCGCCGACCGCCGCATCCTCTTCCAGCGGCTCGAGCTCGACCGGCCCTACGTCCGCCTCGTGCATCACCACGACGGCACCTGGAACTTCCAGCACATCTTCCCGCCATCGCGACGGCTGCCCGAGCCGCAGGCACGCGGCTTCGGCGATTTCATCGTCGCCACGAATGTGGCCATCCACGGCGGAGACTTCTACTACAGCAATCGCTGGAGTCCCGAGGATTCGCTCCCCGGCCCGCGCCGCGACAGCGCCGTGCGCGAGGGACTCCGGCGGCCGCACTACGGGCTCGTCCGCGAACCGGAAGGGCTCATGCGCACGTTCTCCTGGACCGGGCTCGAGCTGGAGTCGCCCTACGCGCGCATCGTCGACCCGGACAGCGTCGGGGTCGCGGTGCAGATCTCCCGCCTCGATGCCGACGAATTCTTCCCGCCGTTCAGGATCGCCCGCGCGCGCGGCCGGGTGACGATCGCCCACGACACGCTCCGCGCCGTCCTCCCCCACGTCGAGCTGCCAGGCTCGGTCCTCCAGGCGGAAGGCAAGGTCGCCGTGGGGTCGGGGCGCCCGCCGATCTACACGCTGCACTTCACGAGCGACTCGATGGCGCTCGCCGACATCGCGTGGGTGTACCCCAATCTGCCGCGTACCGGGGGCGGGCGGGCGGTCATCGACATCCTGACCGACCACGCCAACCCGGACATCACCGACTTCGCGGTGCACGACATGGATCTCCGGTCCACGGCGTCGCGGCTCCGCGGCGACATGACATTCGAGACGGGCCGGCCCGGGCTCGTGATCAAGAATGTCGCCCTCGAGGCGGCGCCGGTCGATTTCGCGCTCATCCGGGTGCTGGGCGGGGGGAAGCCGTTCCCGGTTCCCTGGGCCGGCCAGTGGACGGGTCGCGTCCGCGGACCGGGCGGGCCGCTCACCCGCTGGCGCGTGGACAGCGCCGACCTCACGCTACACGACGCCCACGTCCCCGGTGCCACCACCCGGCTCGCGGGCGCCGGCGAGCTCGATGTCTCGGACCCAGCGCTGCTCGCCTTTCACCACTTCCGTCTGTGGGTCCCGCGGCTCGACCTCCGCACGCCGCAGGCGGTCCTGCCCGAGTTTCCGCGCCTCCACGGGGTGGTGTCGGGGGTGGCGACGGTGGATTCCGTCTGGAACGATGTCCGCTTCGCCGACGCGGACGTGACGCACACCGACGGGGGCGCGGTCCCCGAGCGGATCACGGGCGATGGCCGCTTCACGCTCGCCGACTCGGTCGCGCGCTACGACATGTCGCTCTCGGCGCAGCCGATCTCGTTCACGACGCTCGCCCGGTCGTACCCCAGCCTGCCGCTGCGCGGAGAGTTCTCCGGCCCCGTCACGCTCCAGGGGACCCTCGGCGACCTCGATGTGACCGCCCAGCTCAACGGGGCGCCGGGGGCGTTCGCCGTCGACGGCCACGTGGATGCAACATCGCCCGGACTCTCCGCATCCGGCGCGCTCATCCTCTCCGAGGTGGACGCGCAGGCGATCCTCGGTAACGACTCGCTTCCGCAGACGGGCCTCACCGGGCGGATCGACATCGACCTCCGCGGCGATTCCCTCCCGGCCCTCAACGGTGCGATCACTGGCACGCTGGCGCGCTCCTCGATCGGACGGGTGCGCCTCGACACGGGACGGTTCGTCGGCCGCTTCGGCGACGCGCGGCTGCGCGTCGACTCGCTCAGCGTCGAGTCGCGCGGCGGCCTGCTCACGGGCAGCGGTGGACTCGCGCTCGCCCCGGAGCTGCGCGACTCGCTGGCGCTGGCGTTCACCACCGACTCGCTGGGCGGCTGGCGGCGCTACCTGGTCGGCGAGTCCGCTCCCGATTCGACCCATCCCGATCCGCTGGCCGGCGCGATCCGGGTCACGGCGGCGCTCACCGGATCCATCGACTCGCTCGCCGCCTCCGGCGCCATCGGCGGCAACGGAGTGCGCGTCGGCGGCCTGACGGTCCGGGGCCTCACGGGCGCGTTCACGCTGCCCAGGATCCGCGGCCCGCTCCTCGGAGACGCCTCGCTGACGCTCGACGGGGCGACGGTGAGCGCCCCGAGCACGGTGGCTTTCGACCGGATCACGGTCGGGGCCGAGTTTCGCGGCCCGGCGCCGACCGCACTCGGCCTGACGGTGACCACATCGACGGGGCCGCACGCCACCGCGGCCGCCACGCTGGCGCGATCGCCGGGCGCGCTCCACCTGGCGCTCGATACCCTCGACGTCATCACGTCGCAGGATGCCTGGCACCTGGCGGCGCCGGCGCACTTCACGCGGGACACGGCCGGTATCGCGCTCGACAGCCTCGTGATGCACGGGGTCGCCGGCACGGTCGCGGCACGCGCCCTCGTTCCCGACGCCGGCGCCATCTCGGCGACCTTCACCGGCGACAGCGTCGCCCTCGCGGATGTGGGCGAGCTGCTCCAATCGCCGGCGACCTACGCCGGGCGGGCTGGCTGGCAGATGACGGTCGGCGGCGACCGTGCCCGTCCGACGATGACACTGGACACGCGCCTCGATAGCGCCGAATTCGGCGATGTCCGGCTCGAGGAGCTGCTCGTGCACGGCGCCTACGACGCGCGCCGCCTCTTGGTACACGGTGACCTCGTGCAGCGGCACGACACGACGCTGCACGCGCTCGTCTCGGTGCCGATGGACCTGGCGCTCGCGCGCGGGGTGCCGCGGCTGCTCGACGACTCGCTCCGCGGCTCGGTGCGCGCCGACAGCGTCGGCTTCGCCGCGTTCGCGACGATCTACCCCACGCTCCAGAACCCGCGTGGGGTGTTTCAGGCGCACATCGACATCGGCGGGACGCCCCGCCACCCGACCCTGAACGGGGATGTCCGCCTCACCGACGGCGAGGCCGGGTTCCCACGCCTGGGCGTGCGGTTCATCGGCATGCATGCCGACCTGCACCTCACCGGCGATAGTCTCGCCGTCCGCGACCTGACGATCGGCAGCCTCGAGGGGCAGACGCACGGGCGGGCCACGCTACGCGGCTGGCTCACGTTCGCCGACCTCGACGACCCGCGGTTCGACCTGACGCTCGCCGCGACCGACATCCACGCGATGAGCAATCCTCGGGTTGCCGACGTCGCGCTCTCGACCGAGCCCGGTGCACCGCTCCACCTGGTCGGGCAGCTCTCGGCCGCCCACGTCTCGGGCGCGGCGGTCGTGGACCGCGGGACGATCTTCCTACCGGACATCCTGACCCAGAAGAAGGTCGTGAGCCTCGACGACCCGTCGTTCTACGACCTGGTCGACACGTCGCAGTTCGTCAACCGCTCGCTGCTGTCCGCCGCGCCCCCGCGCCTGCTCCAGCATCTGAGTCTCGAAGGGGTGCGGATCGCGCTCGGCAACGATGTCTGGCTGCGCTCGTCCGAGGCCAACATCAATCTCACCACCGCCGCCGCGCCGCTGGTCGTGACCACGGCGCCGACCGGCCGGGACTCCACGCGCGGGCTGGCCCTCTCGGGCACGCTCATCGCGGCGCGGGGGACGTACCGGCTCAACCTCGGCATCGTCCAGCGGAGCTTCACCGTCGACACGGGATCGGTCCGGTTCACGGGCACGACCAACATCGACCCGGACCTCGACATCCACGCCCGCTACGTGGTCCGCCAGCCGCCGTCGACGGCCACGGGGAGCGTGAGCGCCGAGGTCCCGATCGAGATCATCCTGTTCGGCCCGCTCTCCGATCCGAAGGTCCGCCTGACCAGTCCCGACTCACTGCTGTCGCTCTCGCAGTCGGACTTGCTCAGCTACCTGATCACGGGGCAACAGTCGTTCGCCGTGGGGCAGGGCACCCCCGGCGGCACGGGTGCGCAGGTCGCCAACTTCGTGCTTCCGACGCTGGGCACGGCGATCAGCAGCCGCCTCTCCGGCGGCTGGCTCGACTACGTGAACGTGCAGACGGGGGCCGGCTACGACCCGTCCGGCACCCAGAACGGTTTCGCGACCGCGCTCTCGGCGACCCGCATCGGTGCCGGCAAGCAGCTCGGCCGCTCGACGTTCCTGAGCGCCGACCTGGGCGTGTGCACGCTGGCGGGCAACGGGGCCGGAACAGGGACCGCCGGCGCCACCGCCTCACAGATCGGCGTCCGCCTCGAGCAGCAACTGACGCGCAGCTTCTCGCTCGCGGCGAGCTCCGAGCCCGGCACCTCCGGCATCTACTGCACGGAAGGCGCGTTGAGCCGCAGCTTCGTCACGACACCCCGGCAATGGGGGCTCGACCTGTTCCACACCTGGCAGTTCTGATGACGGCCGGTGGCACGACAGCGGGGCGCCATCCCCCCGTCCCGCCGCTCGAGCCGCCCCTGCCCCCGCCCCCGGCCCGGGGGCCGGGCGTGCGGGGGGAGCCGGCGGCCGGCGCCGGCCGGGCCCCACGGTTCGCGCGCGCCCTCCTCGTCGTCAATCCGGCCTCCCGCCGCGGCGCGCACTTTCAGCGCCGGGCGCTGCGGGCCTTTGCCCGGGCCGACGTCTCCTGCGATGTGGTGTCCACGGCGCACGCCGGCCAGGGTGCGCACCTGGCGGCCACGCTGGCCGCCGCCTACGACGTGATCTTCACCCTGGGCGGGGACGGCACGGCCATGGAGGTGGTCGGCGCCCTGGCAGGCAACGGCGGTCCGCCGGTCGGCATCCTCCCCGGCGGGACGGGCAACCTGATCGCCCGGACGCTCGGTATCCCGCTCGACGTCCGGCGGGCGGTTCCGAGCCTCCTCGGGGGGGTCAACGCCAGCGTCGACCTGGGCGTGCTGACGGGCGCCCGGCCGGGACTGCGCCGGCGCTTTGCCTTCGCGGCCGGCGTCGGGGTCGACGCCACCATGATCGCCGACGCCTCGGTGACGCTCAAGCGCCAGCTCGGGGTCGGGGCGTACGTGCTGAGCTGGTCCCGGGCCGTGCTCCGCCGGCAGGCGTTCCTGGCCCGCGTCTGGGTGGACGGCGAGCCGATCGAGCGGCTGGCCTCGGCCGTCATGGTCGCGAACTTCGGCGCCGTCCTCAACGACCTCATTCGCCTGGGCCCCGGAATCCGGCAGGATGACGGGAAGCTGGACTTGTGCGTCTTCTCACCAGGAACCGCGCGCGACGCGGTCCGGGTAGCCTGGAAGCTGCTCCGAAAGGACTTTCGCGCCGACCCGTGCATGCTGTATCGCGCGGGCCGCCACTTCCGGGTCGAGACGGACCCACCGCGCATGGTCCAGGCGGACGGCGAGCTGCTCGGGAAGACGCCGTTCGAGATCGCGGTGGAGCCGCTGGCGGCGCAGTTGCTCGTGCCGCGGCGGTGGGCCGCGGCCGGACGGGCAGCGGGAGGGGGAGGGGGAGGGGAATAGAAGCACACGGGCGCGGCGCCGCCGGGCGTCCGGGATGGTGGGAGGGGCGGAGGGGAGCGGGACCACCAGGTCATCGGATCGGACTCACCAGCACACGAGCCAGCGCCGGATGCCGTCAGTACTCATCGTGGACGACGAGCCGTCGATCACCCAAGCGCTCGGGGCATTCTTCGAGCGAGCGGGCGGTCACGTCGTCACGGCCGTACACAGCGGCGCCGACGCGGTGACCCAGTTCGAGCGCATCCGACCGGACCTCGTCCTCCTCGATGTCCGGCTGCCCGACATGACCGGCTTCGACGTGCTGGCGCGTCTGCGGGAGAACAATCCGGTGGTGATCATGATCACCGGGTACGGCGATGTGCCGCTGGCCGTGCAGGCGATGCAGAACGGAGCGGAGAACTTTCTCACCAAGCCGGTCGAGCTGGATCATCTCGGCGTGGTCGCCGAGCGGGCGTTCGAGAAAGCGCGGCTCCGTCAGATGAACCGATATCTGGCGTCGCGTCATGGCGCCGGCACGCCGGCCCTCTCGCTGGGTGTGTCGCGCCCGATGCAGGAGCTGGCGGCGCAGACGGACATGATCGCCGCCAGCGACCGGACGACCGTGCTCCTCATCGGGGAGAGTGGCTCGGGCAAGGGGCGAGTGGCGGAGCTGATCCACGCCCGGAGCCCCCGCGCGACGCGTCCGTTCGTCGAGGTCAACTGCGCCGCGCTGACGGCGAGCTCGCTCGACGTCGAGCTGTTCGGGCAGGACCGGGGTGGTGACGGCAACGGCAACGGGACACCGGCGCATCGGGAGCTCAAGCCGGGCCTGTTCGAGGTCGCCGACGGCGGCACGCTGTTCCTCGATGAGATCGGCGATCTGGACCCGCAGCTCCAACCCAAGCTCCTGCGCGTCCTCGAGGGGAAATCCTTCCGCCGCGTCGGGGGCACGCAGGAGATCTTCGCCAACGTGCGCCTCGTCGCCGCGACGAGCAAGGATCTCGTGAACGAGGTCACGGCCGGGTCGTTCCGCGAGGATCTGTACTACCGGTTGAACGTCATGCCGGTGTATCTCCCGCCCCTTCGGGCCCGCTCCCGCGAGGATCTCCTCGAGCTGGTCGGGCGGATCATCGATGAGTTGCGTCCGATCCTGCCGGACGCGCCGACGGCGGTCGGCGAGCCGGCGCTCGAGCGCATCCTGCGCTACGGGTGGCCGGGGAACATCCGCGAGCTGCGGAACGTGCTCGAGCGCGCCATGATCATGGCGCGCGGTCAGTCGGAGATCGGCCCTCAGCACCTCCCGGTCGATGTGCGGGAGAGCGCCGGGGCGACGCACGAGCACCACGTGCCCAAGTCGCTGGAGGAGGTCGAGCGGGGGCACATCGAGCGCACGCTGCGCGCGCACGGCGGTAATCGGACGCACACCGCGCGCGAGCTCGGGATCTCGCGCGCGACGCTGATCAAGAAGATCAAGGCGTACGGGCTATGAGCGACCGCGGGGAATCCGAGCGGCCGGCGCTTCAGGAGCGCGACGCGATGGTCTGCCGGCGCTGTGGCAAGGAGGAGCGGGCGTCGGAGGGGTATCCGTGCCGCGGCTGCGGCACGTTTCTCTGCCTCATCTGCACCTTCCGCGGCCACGATCTCTGCCTGGGGTGCGAAGCCGGTCAGGCCCCGCCGTCGTCGTCGCCGTCGTCGTAGGGGCGGCCGCCAGGCCGCCCCGTCGTAGGGGCGGCATTCATGCCGCCCGCCGATCGCATCCCGCACGGATGCCTGGCGGCATTCATGCCGCCCGCCGATCGCATCCCGCACGGATGCCTGGCCCCGCATTTCGCCGCGGGTTCCGCGTCCCGCGGCCACCAAAGGAAGGGGTTTTTTTTGATGGTGCAGGGGCAATTCGCGTTGCGAATTGCCCCTGCACCGGGAACAACAACGGCGGGGGCGGGCCACCGTGGTGTCCTCGTAGGGGCGGCATTCATGCCGCCCGCCGATCGCATCCCGCACGGATGCCTGGCGGCATTCATGCCGCCCGCCGATCGCATCCCGCACGGATGCCTGGCGGCATTCATGCCGCCCGCCGATCGCATCCCGCACGGATGCCTGGCGGCATTCGTGCCGCCCGCGACGCGCATCCCGCACGGATGCCTGGGCGGCATGAAATGCCGCCCCTACGACCCGGCGGCGCTCCCCCCGCACCCGGCGCCTGACGGCCGGGCGAGGCGTTAGAATCAGGCGTGCAGCTCGCTCTCTTCGACATCGACGGCACGCTTCTCACGGCGTCGGGTGCCGGGCGCCGGGCGATTCACACGGCGCTTCGCGAGTACTTCGGCGGCACGGGCCCGGGCGACTACTGGTTCGACGGGAAGACGGATCGACAGATCGTGCGGGACCTCATGCGCGCCGAGGGGCACGGGGATGAGACGATCGATGCCCGGATGGACGCCGTGCTCGGACGCTACCTCGAGTGCCTCGAGCAGGAGCTTCGCGATCCCCTGCGGCCGCCGGCCCTGCACCCTGGCGTGCCCGAGCTGCTGGCCGCGCTCGAGGACCGCGACGACGTCGTGGTCGGGCTCCTGACCGGGAATCTCGAGGCTGGCGCCCACGCGAAGCTCGCCGCCGCCGGGCTCGACCCGCAGCGGTTCCGGGTCGGCGCGTTCGGGTCCGATCACGAGAGCCGGCCGGCGCTGCCCGCACTCGCGCAACAGCGCGCCCGCGAGCGGCTGGGGCTCGACCTGCCGGGGTCCGCGGTGGTCGTCATCGGCGACACGCCAGCCGATATCGCCTGCGGGCGGTCGATCGGGGCGCGTGCGATCGGCGTCGCAACCGGCCGCTACTCGACCGCCGAGCTGCGCGCGCACGACCCGGCCGCCGTGTTCGATGACCTCGCGGCGACGGACGCCGTCGTCGCCGCGATTCTCGACCAGCCCTGAGCGATCGGGCGAGTCCCGGCGATGCGCGAGGTCGAGCTCAAGGCGATCGTCCCCGACGAGGGGGCGGCGCGATCCCGGCTCGAGCGGGCGGGCGCCCGGTTGACCTTCGAAGGGCGCCTCGAGGACCGCCGCTACGATGAGCCATCGCGGCGCCTCACGCGGCAGGACCAGGTGCTGCGGTGTCGCACGTACCGCGACGCCGCCGGCGCCCCCGCGCGCGCCGAGCTCGATTGGAAGGGTCGGACCGGCGCCGATCACGGCTACAAGGTGCGCGAGGAGCTGGGCACCGCCGTCGGCGATCCCGATGCCCTGGCGCAGATCCTCGACCGGCTCGGCTACGTCCTGATCCGCGAGATCGACCGCGTCGTCGCCCAGTACGAGCTCGATGGCGCCGTCGTGCGTTTCGAGCGCTACCCGCGCCTGGACATCCTGGTCGAGGTCGAGGGCGAGCCCGACGCGATCGAGCGGGCGATCGCGGCCATGGACATCCCCCGCACGGCGTTCTCGTCCGCGCGACTCCCCGACTTCGTCGCCGCCTACGAGGCGCGGACCGGCGGCCGCGCCGCCCTCTGTGCCCGCGAGCTGGCCGGCGACTACCGGTGGGGCCACGATGCCTGACGTCGCGGACGCGCCCGCTGCCGCCGTCACCGTCTGGACCCTCTGGCACGGGGTCGAGATCGCCGGGACCGGATCGGTCGAGCTCCGCGGCGACGCGCTCCGCATCGGCCTGGCCGACGCGAGTGCCGAGCTGACGATCACGCTCGCGGAGCTCGATGGTATCCGCACGGCTGGTGGACGGGTGACCCTCTATGCGACCTCGGGGGACCTCGTGGAGCTGCGCGGCGGCGCCGCACTGGAGGCCCTGGCCGTCGCCATGCGGGCGCGCGCCTGCACGGTCCCCGAGCTCACGCTGCCGCTCCGTGGGCTCGGGTCGGTGCGCACGTACCGCGGCCCCGAGCACGACCGATTCTTCGCCCCATTGCTCGCCGCCCGCCGCCGCGCCCAGGAGGCCGGCGACCCCGCCTCCCGCCTCTCGGCGATCGATGGCCGGGCGCTCTACGCCGAGCTCGTGCGCGTGCTCCACGCGCTGGCCGCCGAGCGGTTTCCGGCGAGCCCACCGGAGCGGCGGGCGCTCGAGGCCGAGCTCGACGACCTGGCCGCGCCGATCCTGCGTCAGGCGGAGCGGGTCGACGAGCGCGCGCGCCGCGTCGCGCCCACGGCTGATGGCACCGGGGGGAGTAACGTGGGGGCGCGGGGCGGGGACGACGATCCCTGGGCCCACGCCGACCTGGTCGCGCGCCTCGACGACGACGCCTTCGTGCGATGGCGGGCGTGGACCCTCGCCTGCCGGGCGCTGTACGCGGAGGCCGATCGCTGCTGGCTCGCGGTAGCCCCGATCCTCGCCGGCACCCCCGTTCCCGGCTCCCCATCCCCCTCTGCCCCCCGCCGGCGCGGCTGGTCGTGGGGACGCGGGACCCGCTCGTGATCGTCGGTGTCGGCGTGGACGCGATCGACATCGATCGCGTGGAGTCGATGATCGCGCGGCACCGGCAGCGCGCGATCGAGCGGCTGTTCACGGCCGGCGAGGCGGCCTACGCGGCGGCCCGTCCCCATCCGGCGCGCCATCTGGCCGCCCGGCTCGCGGCCAAGGAGGCGGCGTACAAGGCGCTCGCCGGCAACGATCTGGCGCGGGGAATAGCCTGGCGCGAGATCGAGGTACAGGTGAGCACAGACGGCGCCCCGACGCTCGCCTTGCACGGCCTGGCGTCGCGTCGCGCCGCCGAGCTGCGGGTCGGCCGCCAATGGGTGACGCTGACGCACAGCGACCGTGCCGCCATCGCCATGGTCGTATTGGAGGCCCTCTAAGGCCTGCCCTCGACGTGGCGCACGGGGCCGGCTACCCGGCGGCACCCATTGCCGATAAATTCGTTCGGAGATGCGCCACTCGAACAGGAACGTGGGTCCGGGACGGACAGCGCTCGCGGCCGTGCTCGCGGTCATGGTCGCGAGCGCCGCCGCGACCGTGGGCGCGCGGCCGGCGCCCGCCCAGCCGCCCGCACACGCCTGGGTCGTTCGGTCGGTCGCCGCCGCCACGCTCGGCGATCAGGGGGAGGCGGGGAGTGAACCGCCCGCCCAGCGACTCGCCAGCATCGTCGGGGTCGCGGTCGGCGAGTACGGCAAGGGCGTCGATGAGCACGGCCGCCTGATCGCGGCCGATGAGCACGACGAAGCCACCGGATTCCTCCGCGACGCGCGGAGCGTGGCCGACCGTCTTCCGGGCGAGAGTGCACCGGCCGTGCGGGCCGTGCTCGACACCCTGATCGTCGCCATGGCCGCCGATCGGCCGCCACGGGACATCCAGCCCATCTACGAGCGCTTCCAGCATGCGCTGGGCACCGCGGGCGCGCTCGAGTTTCCGAGGGGTGGGCTCGACCTGGCCGCCGGGCGGGCGCTGTTCGCCCGGGACTGCGCCAGTTGCCACGGTCCGGCCGGCCAGGGAAACGGCCCCGCGGCGCGGGGACTGTCGACCGTGCCGCCGGCGATCGGGACCGCGGCCGCCATGCACGACGTGAGCCCCAGCCTCATGTACCGCCTGATCTCGGTCGGCGTGCGGGGCACGGCGATGCCGGGTTGGTCCGCCGGGCTGACGCCGGCCCAGCGCTGGAACATCGTCGGCTACCTCACGCGCCTGCGCGGCTCGGACTCCGCCGTCCGGCAGGGCGAGGGGCTCTACTTCCAGCGGTGCGCGGCCTGCCACGGCGCGGCCGGGGCGAGCGACGGCGCGTTCGTCCGCGAGCTGACGACAGCCCCGCCGCCGATCGGGACGTTCCCATGGCAGGCCGACCGCAGCGACTCGGCGATCGGCCAGGCGATCGCCGACGGAGTACCCGGCACGCCGATGCCCGCCGCGCACGACCTGTCGCGGGCCGACATCGCCAACATCGTCGCCTACATCCGGACGCTCCCGGCCGCCGCCGGAGGGCCGCCCGGCGTCCAGACCGCGGCGGGGCCACCGGGCACCGATGACGGTGCCTCGGCGGGGAGCGACACGTCGACCGCCGCCCGCGCCGCGCGCGCCGTCCGCGCGCAGCTCAACGCCGCCCTCGTCGCCGCCCGGGGCGGCCGGTCGAGCGACGCGTCGGACCGCGCCTTCGACTCCTACATCGCCTTCGAGCCGCTGGAGACGCCCGCGCGCGCCAAGAACCCGGGGCTCGTGTCGGCGATGGAACGCCAGTTCGCCGACTTCAAGGGCGCGATCCGGGTCAGCGATCTCCGCGGCGCGGAACGCGCCCGCGACGCGATCGAGCTCGGCCTGCCCGACGTGGTCGCTCTCACGCGCCCGACCGGCGGCGGATGGAGCGCCTTCTTCCAGTCGTTCCTGATCATCCTCCGCGAAGGGTTCGAGGCGATCCTGGTGGTCGGCGCGGTCGTCGCGTTCCTGCTCAAGACCGGGCACCGCGACCGCCTCCGCTCCATCTGGTGGGGCGTCGGACTGGGAGTGGCGGCGAGCGGCCTGACGGCCGTGATCCTGGCGACGGTGCTTCGCGCCCTGCCCGCGAGCAGCGAGATCATCGAGGGGGCCACGCTCCTGATCGCCGTCGCGGTGCTCTTCTCCGTGAGCTACTGGCTCATCTCCAAGGTCGAGGCGGCGCGCTGGCAGCAGTTCATCCGCGACAAGGTGACGGATGCGCTCGCCCATGGCGGTGGAACGGCGCTGGCGTTCGTGGCGTTTCTCGCCGTGTATCGGGAAGGGGCCGAGACGGCGCTGTTCTATCAGGCCCTGTTCCACGAAGGGTCGCACATCGCGCTCCCGCTGACGCTGGGCATCGTCGTCGGCTTCGCCGGGCTCGCGGTGATCTTCACGCTGTTTTACCGCTTCGGCGTCCGTATCCCGCTTCGTCCGTTCTTCACGGTCACGAGCGCGCTCCTGTACTACATGGCGTTCGTGTTTGCCGGGAAGGGGATCCGCGAGCTCCAGGAAGGCGGGGCGGTCACGATCACCCGCATCGCCGGCTTCCCGCACGTCGACGCGATGGGCATCTTCCCGAGCGTCGAGACGCTCCTCGCGCAGTTCGCGCTGCTGGCGCTGCTCGCCTTCGCGCTCGTCAAGACGTTCTGGCCCAAGCGGTCGGTCGCGCTCCCCACGGCCGTCGTCACCGCGCCTGTACCCGCACCCGTCACGCCGCCGTCCGCCGCGACGCTCTCGCCGGGCGACGCCGCGGCGGGCGCCCGCCTGGCCGCGCTCGAGTCGACGGTGGAGGCGCTCAAGCGCCGGGTCGCGGACCTCGAGGCCGCCGAGCGCGTCGGGTCGTCGTGACGGGGCGGGTCAGCCCGCCGGCACCGGCTCGGCCACCACTCCCGGCGCGCGCGCGCTCACGCGCCAGCGAGCCGCCATCCAGAGCGCACCGCCCACGGCGAATGCCACGGCGATCACCTGCGCGGTCGTGAACGGCCCGAAGAACCGGTCGTCCTTGGCCCGGAAAAACTCGATCACGAACCGCTCGGCCCCGGCGAGCACGCAGTACAGGCCGAACAACCACCCCTCGGCGTGCCGGTGCTTCCGGAATCGCCAGAGGATGAGGAACATGATGAACCCGAGCGTCACCTCGAACAGTTGCGTCGGATAGACCGACAACACGCGCGACGCCGGCGTGCCGGGCGCGAGGTGGAGGTGAAACAGCTCGGTCAGGTTCTGCGCCGTCGACGGCGGCGCGCCGTCGGGGAAACTGACCGCCCAGCGTGACGACCAGGGACGCCCGTAGTCGTCCCCGACCGCCCAGCATCCGGTGCGCCCGACGGCGTAGGCGGCCGCGAGCCCGGGCGCCGCCGCATCGCTGATCCGCGTGAACCGCCAGTGCCGCGCCCAGATCACGAGCGCCGTCGCGACGATCCCGCCGATCAACCCACCCCAGAAGACGAACCCCGCCCGGTGGAACAGATTGCTCGCGTCCCCGGTCAGCACGGCGTAGTAGATCTTGGCGCCGAGCAATCCACCGATCACGGCCGCGAAGACACAGTCCGACGTCACCGACGCGTCGTGCCCGCGCTCGGTCAGGAGCTCGTTGGTCGTGAGCTGCGCGATCACGAACGCCAGCAGGACGGCGAGCCCGAACCCGGTGATCTGGAGGGGCCCGATCTGGTACGCGAGCGGGTGGTGGATGATCGAAGGCGGCACGCGGGATCCGGTGTGTCGGGTATCTCGGGTAGCGTCAGGTGGGTCGATGCGAAATGTACCGGCCCGGGGTCCCGCCCGCCCTCAGGCGGCGCGGAGCCCCGGAATCGGGACCGACGCGTAGGCGTCGAGATCGAGGTCCGCCCGCTCACCCCGGAGAAAGTGGAAGAGCCCGGCCCGGGCGACCATCGCGGCGTTGTCGGTCGCGAGGCGGGGCGATGGCGCGTACACCGCCGCCCCGAGCGCGACGGCCCGGCCCCGCATCGCCTCGGCGAGCGCCCGGTTGCAGGCGACGCCGCCCCCGAGGACGATCCGCTGCCGGCCGTACGCGGCCGCGGCGCGTACCGTCTTCTCGACCAGCGTCTCGATCACCGCGTCCTGAAAACCGCGCGCGATGTCCGCCCGGATGTCCGACCCGGCCGGGGCCTGGGCCCGCTCCACCGTCTGGAGCACTGCCGTCTTGATCCCGCTGAACGAGACGTCGAAGTAGTCCGGATCGCCGAGGCGCTGGGTCGATCGGAGCATGGGACGGGTGAACCGGAAGCGTGTCGGGTCGCCGGTCGCGGCGAGGCGCTCCACGTGCCGGCCGCCCGGATAGGGGAGCCCGAGCAGCTTCGCGACCTTGTCGAAGGCCTCGCCCGCCGCGTCGTCGCGCGTGCGGCCGAGCAGCCGGTAGTCGCCCCACTCCGCCACGTCCAGGAGCATGGTGTGCCCACCCGAGACCAGCAGGGCGGTGAACGGCGGGACGGCGTCCGCGTGCTCGAGCGCGGTGGCGAAGAGGTGACCCTCGAGATGGTGAACGGCGACGAGCGGCCGCCCGATGGTGAAGGCGAGCGCCTTGGCGTAGCTCACCCCGACCAGCAACGCCCCGACCAGCCCGGGGGCATAGGTGACCGCCACCGCATCGAGCTCAGCGGGCGCGGTCGCGGCCTGGGCGAGGGCCCGCTCGACCACCGGAACGATGCTCGTGAGGTGGACCCGCGACGCGATCTCCGGCACCACACCGCCAAAGACGGCGTGCGCGTCCTGCGACAGGATCACCAGCGACCGCACCGCGACCGGGTCGGCGACGCCGTCGATGACCGACGCCGACGTCTCGTCGCACGACGTCTCGATCCCGAGGATCCGCGGCACGGATGAACGTGGCGAGGGAGGGCGGTGACCGCGATCAGGGCGCGTTCGGCGCGCCCGCCAGGTGCGTGTACAGCCAGAGCGCGATCGCAAGAAAGATCGCCACCGCCTTGTACCCCAGCCGCTCCGTCATGGCGGCGGTGATCCGCCGCCGGAGCCGTGCCGTTCGTGGCGTCACGATGCCGGCTCCCGCAGCAGCTGCGCGATCAGCGCCTGGTTGCCGGGTGAGCCCCAGTCGTCGGCGCCGATCACCTTCTTGCGGATGACCCCGTCGCGCGCGATCACGAACGTCTCCGGGTACCCCGTCGTCTGATACGCCCGCTGGATGCGGCCGGTCGTGTCGTGCAGGATCTCGAACGTCAGCCCGTAGGTCGTCACGAACGCGCGGATGGCCGAGTCCATGCCCGGGTCATCGATGCTCACGGCGACGATGTGCAGTCCGCGCGGGCCGTACGTGCGCTCGAGCGTCTCGAGCGACGGCATCTCCACGCGGCACGGCAGACACCAGGTCGCCCAGATGTTCAGGAGCACGACATCGCCCTTGAAGTCGCGCATCGTCTTGACCTGCTTCGGCGCCTCGACCGTCTCGGCGCGAAAGTCCGGCGCCCGCGAGCCCAGGGTCACGAGGTCGAACTGGCGTCCCACCAGCCGCTCTCCGGCGACCAGGACCAGGGCGAGCGCCACCACCACGCCGCCCACGATCGACCACTGCTGGCGGCTCGTCACACCGGGACCCCGCAGCGCTCGCGCAGCGCGCGGATCTCATGCGCCGGATCGGCCGCCGAGAAGATGGCGTTCCCGGCGACGAAGGTGTCGGCCCCGGCCTGCCAGCACGACGCGATCGTCTGGCGGTTGATCCCTCCGTCGACCTCGAGCAGGGCACGGCTGCCGGTCTCGCGCATGAGCGCACGGGCGCGGGCGATCTTGTCCACCGCGTACGGGATGAACTCCTGTCCCCCGAACCCCGGATTCACCGACATGATGAGCAGCAGATCGAGCACACCCGCCACCTCGCGCACCGCCTCGACGGGCGTCCCCGGGTTCACGACCGCCCCCGCCGCACATCCGAGCTCCTTGATGCGGTTGAGTTGCCGGTCGAGATGCGGCGCGGCCTCGACGTGGATCGTCATCCCCGTCGCACCGGCGCGGGCGAAGCTGTCGAAGTACTTCTCGGGCTGCACCACCATGAGGTGCACGTCGAGCGGGAGGGCCGTCAGCCCGCGGACGGTCTCGATCATCTTCGCGCCGAAGGTCAGGTTGGGCACGAACAGACCGTCCATCACGTCGAGATGGATCCAGTCGGCGCCCCCCGCTTCACAGGCGGCGACCGCCTCGGGGAGCCGGGCCCAATCGGCGCTCAGCAGCGATGGCGCGATCCGGACGGCACTCACGGCACGTGGTTCCCGGCCGACAGGGTGAGGGCGACCGCGGAGCCCGGCGCCACCGCCGATCCTTCGGCGGGCACCTGAGCGGTCACGATGCCCGGCGGCTCGGCCGACGCGGAGTCGACCCGTCCCGTCGTCGCCGTGAGCCCCAACTGCTCGAGCGCCGCGCGCGCCTCGCCGAACGGCCGCCCGACGAGGTAGGGCACGGGGACGGTCGCCGGACCGGCGCTGACGACGAGCGTAATCGCGGACGGGAGGATGAGCTGCGTTCCCGGCGGTGGAGTCGTCGACAGCACCTCGCCCCGCGGCAGCGGGCTCTCGTGCTCGATCGTCTTGCCGACCTCGAGGCCGACCTTGTCGAGCGCCAGGCGCGCCTGTTCCCGATCCATCCCGACGACGTTCGGCGTCGCCGCCCGCCGCTGGCCCGCGCTCACGTCGAGCACGATCCGTGTCCCCTTGGGGGTGGCGGTACCGGGGCCCGGCGTTTCCGACAGCACGGTCGAGCGCGGGGACCCGACATTGTAGCGCGACTCGCCCTGCTGGGCGCGGAACCCTGCCGTCGTGAGCCGCGTCGCCGCCTCGTCGAACGTCAGCCCGAGCACATTCGGCACCTTGGCCTCGGGGGGCTGGCCGCGAACGGGGAAGACGAAGATCACGACCACGAGCCAGGCGAGGGCGAAGCCGCCGGCGCAGACGCCGAGGTACGGCGCGAGTCGCCGGATGCGTCTCGCGTCACTCATCCCGTAGGTCCCGCCGCGCGCCGGAGGCGCGCCGCAAACGCCCCATCCACATCGTGCCGCTGCGGCAGCGTGCGCAACCGGCCGGCGTCGAGCACGCCGGCGGGCACGACATGCTCGGGGGGTGGCTCGAGCCGCCAGTCCCGGTGCTCGGCGAGGAAGTGCTCGACCTGGGCGTCGTTCTCCTCGGGCTCGAGCGAGCACGTGGCGTAGATCAGTAACCCACCCGGGCGGACGATCTGCGCCGCCGACCGCAGGAGCGCGCGCTGGCTCGTGGCGAGCACGGCCAGGTCCGACGGCCGCAGTCGCCACCGGGCGTCGGGGTGGCGTCGGAATGTCCCCGTGCCCGTGCAGGGCGCGTCGAGCAGGACGGCATCGACGGGCCGCAAGGTCGGCGCGAGCGCATCGGCCACGAGGCTCACGACGTTGCGGGCTTCGACCCGCCGCACGTTGCTGACGAGACGCTGCTCGCGGGACAGCGCCCGGTCGGCGGCCACGACGAGCGCGGCGTCGCGCGACAGCTCGAGCGCCTTCCCGCCGGGCGCGGCACACAGGTCGGCGACGATGCTCCCCGACGGCACGCAGGCGTACTGGGTGACCAGCGTCGCGGCGGGATCCTGTACGAAGAACAGTCCCTGACGAAAGGCGCCCAGGTCGCTGAGCGAGGGCGTCGAGCGAAGCTGGACGCTGTCGCGGACGAGCGGGGCGTCCTCGACGTGCACGCCCGCCGACTCCAGCATCGCCTCGAGCTGCTCGCGCACGGTACCGTACGGGCGCACGACGAGCGGCGCCTCGCGGTTGTTGGCGGCGAGCAGCGCCGCCGTCTCGTCGGCCCCCCACCGCGCCACCCACCGCGCCACGAGCCACCGCGGATGCGAGAACTCGAGTGCCAGCGCGTCGAGCGGATCGGTCGGGGTCGGCGGCTCGAGCCCCGCCGCGTCGGCGCCCGCGCCGGTACGCTCCCGGTCGAGGCGACGCAGCACGGCGTTCGCCAGGCGGCTCGCCCCCAGTCCGTGCCGGCGCTTGGTCAGCTCCACCGTCTGGGCGATCGCCGCGTACGGGGGGACACTGCCCATCGCGACCAGTTGGTAAACCCCGAGCCGGAGGAGATCGGTGACGTCCGGATCGAGTCGCGCCAGCCCGCCGCGCACGCGGCTCGAGAGGACGGCGTCGATCCAGGCGCGGCGCCGCAGCATGCCGTACACGAGCTCCTGCATCCAGCGGCGATCGCGGGCGTCCAGGCGCGCGGCCTGTCGCTCGAACGCGGGGTCGAGCAGCTCACCGCTCCGCATGTCCGCGCACACCTCGGCCGCCGCGACGCGCGAGTCGGTGATGCCGCCCAGCGCTGGACGCCGCGTGCCCGGTGTGCCCGGTGTGCCCGGTGTGCCCGCCCCGCCGCCGTCCCCGCCCCCGCCCCCGCCCCCACCACCGCCCCCACCACCACTCCGGCCGCGACCGCCTGCGCCGGCCGGTGACAGTTCGTCGATCATCCGAGGAGTCCGGCGAGCGGAGAGGAGGGCACCGCGACTTCGCGCTTCGCCATCCGCCCGGCCAGGTGCGCCAGGCGCCCGGCGTCCACCGCGTGACGCATGGCGAGCGCCATCCGCACGGGGTCCTTCGCCGCGGCGATCCCCGTGTTCATCAGCACGCCGTCCACCCCCTGCTCCATCGTCACGCAGGCGTCCGACGCCGTCCCGACGCCGGCGTCGACGATCACCGGGACGCCGAGGCGGTGCTTGATCGTGCGGATCGCGTACGGGTTGAGCAGGCCGAGCCCGGAGCCGATCGGCGAGGCCAGCGGCATCACGGCGGCCGCTCCCGCATCCTCGAGCCGGAGGGCGGTGATCAGGTCGTCGTTGGTGTAGGCGAGCACCTGAAAGCCCTCACGCACCAGCATCGTCGTGGCCTCGATCACGCCGGCCGAGTCCGGGAGCAGCGTCTGCTCATCGGCGATCACCTCGAGCTTGACCCACTCGTTGAAGCCGGCGGCGCGCGCCAGCCGCGCGTAGCGCACGGCGTCGCCCACCGTGTAACACCCCGCCGTGTTGGCGAGCAGGAAGAGATGCGACGGGTCGAGGTGCGCGAGGATGCTCGTCTCGTTGGTGCGGTCGAGGTCCACCCGTCGCACGGCGACGGTCACGACCTCCGCCCCCGAGGCCTCGATCGCGCGCCGCATCAGATCGGCGCTCGCGTACTTCCCGGTCCCCACCATGAGGCGGGAGCGGAACTCGCGCCCGGCGATCGTGAGGGGCTGATCGAGGAGCGATGGGTCCGCCGTCAGCATCCCGGTCACCGTCAGCCTCCTCCCACGAAATGGACGACCTCCAGCTCGTCGCCGGCACGCAGCCGGCGCGCGTCGAGGCTCGCTCGGTCGCGGACGATCTCGCGGTTGTGCTCGACGACGACCGTGCGGGGGTCGAGGCCGAGCAGGGCGAGCACCTCGGTGACCGTGGCCCCGCCGGGCACCTGGCGTGGGCGGCCGTTGATCGTCAGCCCGATCGCGGCCGGGGCGCGAGAGGCGGGAGTCGCATCCTCAGCTCCGGTCGCGACGCCCGGAGGAGTCGGCGCCGTGCGCGCCCGACCCGCCTCGATCCGTGCTGCGTGCGTCTCGGACGGCGTCATGTACGGAAAGATACTCGGCGGCGGCGACGCCGGCATCGGACGCGCCCCAGATCCCGCGGATGGCCGCGACACCGTGGGCGCCATCGGCGAGCAGCAGCGGCACGTCCGCGGCCCGGACGCCGCCGATCGCGATCACCGGGAGATCCACGGCGTCGCAGATCGCCCGCACGAACGAGGTGCCACGCTCGGGGAGTCCGGGGTGCGACGGCGTCGCGAAGACGTGCCCGGCGACCAGCCACGCCGGCGGCTGCTCGGCGGCGGCGACACGGGCCTCCTCGGGCGTGTGGACGCTCGCGCCGATGGATGGGATCGGCGCGCGCGGTGCGGCGCGGCGGAGGGCGAGGGCCGCGTCGGCGCTCGACATCGAGCGCGAGGTCAGCTGGACGCCGCGGGCGCCGCCGGCCAGCGCCACGTCGAGCCGGTCATTGACGACGAGCCAGGCGCCCGTCTCCTCCTGCACGGGCGCGAGCAGTGCCGTGAGATCGAGGAGCCGGCGCCCGGTCAGCGTGGGTGCGCGCAGGTGCACCGCGCCACGGGGACCGAGCGCCCGCATCACCGCGGCCGCGGCGGCCGGGAAGTCGGGTGTAGCGACGATCTCGTCAGTCGTGACGGCGTGGACGACGGGGACGACGGGGACGACGGGGACGACGGGGACGACGGGGGCGATGGGGGCGCTCACGTGCCGAACCGGTCACCAGGACGGATCCCACGACCGCGGGCCCACTCGCCCGGGCTCATCCGCCCGCGCCCCGCGGGCTGGACCTGCGTCACGCGCACCGCCTCGGCGCCGGTGCAGGCCACCACGAGCCCGTCCTCATCGACCGCCGTGATCGCGCCCGGCGTGTCCCCTGGTCCGCTCGGCCCGTCCGCCCCTCCCCCGGCCGGCCGGTCGGCCCCGACGACCTGGGCCCCGAAGAGCTTCACCTCCGTGTCGTGCCAGACGGTGACCGCGCCCGGCCGGGGGTCGTAGGCACGGATCGCGCGCGCGACGACGGCCGCCGAGCGCGACCAGTCGATGCGGGTGGCCGCCCGATCGAGCTTGGGCGCATAGGTCGCCCGGGCATCGTCCTGCGGGACCTCCCGCGCGACGCCGGCCTCCATGAGCGCGAGCGCCTCGATGAGCGCCTGGGCGCCCAGCTCCGAGAGGCGAAGCTGGAGCTCCCCCGCGGTCTCGTCGGGGGCGATCGGCGTGGCGAGTTGCAGGATGACCGGCCCCGCGTCGAGCTGCGGCACGACCCGCATCACGGACACGCCCGTCTCGGCGAGTCCCTCACGGATCGCCGCCTGGATCGGCGCCGCTCCGCGCAGCGCGGGGAGCAGCGATGCGTGGATGTTGAGGGTGCCGCGGGGTGGCAGATCGATGACCTCGCGGACCAGCAGATGCCCGTAGGCGACGACGACCGACAGGTCGGGCGCGAGCAGCCGCAGCGTGTCGAGGAACTCGGGTCCGCGCGGCCGCTCGGGCTGGAGCACGGTCAGTCCCTCCTCGTCGGCGATCGCCTTGACCGGCGGCGGGACCAGCTGCGAGCGGGAGCGGCCGCGTGGCCGGTCGGGTTGCGTGACGACGCCCACCACATCGAAACCCTCACCGAGCAGCGCGCGCAGCGCGGGCGCCGCGAACTCGGGAGTGCCCCAGAAGAGCAGGCGCAGGTCAGAGCTCCTCGTCGTCGTGGTGGTCGGCCACGACCGCGGCCGGGACGACCGTGCGGACGAGGCTCGGGTACTTGGCCTTCTCCTCCTCCCACTTGGTGAGGGCCGAGCGGCGCTTGAGCAGGCTCAGGTAGTCGATGAACAGCTTACCGTGGAGATGATCGATCTCGTGCTGGAGGCACCGCGCGAGCAGGTCGGTCGCGTCGAGCTCGAACGGGCGACCGTCGCGGTCGAGCGCACGCACGACGACGTGCGCGGGGCGCTCGACTTCGCCGAATACCTCCGGGATCGAGAGGCAGCCCTCCTCGCCCTTCGACGATCCGTCGCGCAGGATGATCTCCGGGTTGACGAGCACGATCGGCCGCTGGCGGGTCCCGTCCCGGTCGACGTCGACCACGGTGACCCGCTCGAGCCGACCCACCTGCGGCGCCGCGAGCCCGATCCCACGGGCCGCGTACATGGTCTCCAGCATGTCATCCATCAGCCGCCGCACGTCGTCCGTCACCGCGGCCACCGGTCTCGTCTCCTGCCGGAGGACGGGCGACCCCAGCAGGTGAATGCCGAGCACGCTCACGAGTCGGGCTCCCGCGTCAGGCCGAGGCCGCGGCCGTCGCCTTGCCGGTGGACGGAGCGCCGGCTCCGGGCGCGACACGGGCGATCCGCCCGCGCTCGACGACGACACGGGCCTCTCCCGATCGCACCGTCAGGCGATCCTCGAGGGTGGCCGCGCCGTCCTTGCCCAGCGTCTTGATGTGGACGACCTCGCCGACCAGGCCGCCCGTGGTGACGATCTCGTCCCCTTTCTTGATCGACAGCAGCGCCTCCTCCTGCTTCCTCTTCTGCTGCTGGTTGGGCCGAATGACGAGGAAGTAGAAGATCGCGATCATCGCCGCGATCATCACGAATTCTCGAGTCCAGAGCGGGTCCATGGTGGTCCTGAGGTTGGTCACCGCGTGTCGCCGCGGGCGATGCGGGGCGCGCTAGTCGCGACTGGTGATCTCCGGTGGCGCGGGCAAGGGGTGCCCGGCCCGGATGGCGGCGCGCGCCGCACGGGCCAGGTCCGTCAGGAAATGTACATTGTGCAGGGAGAGAAGGCGCGGGCCGAGCATCTCGTCGGAGGCGAACAGGTGCCGGAGATACGCGCGCGAGAAGCGTGTGCACGTCGAGCATCGGCACAGCGGATCGAGTGGCCGGGGGTCGTCGCGCAGCTCGGCGCGGCGCACGTTGATGCGCCCGCTGCTCGTGAACGCGGTGCCGTTGCGCCCCATGCGGGTCGGGGCAACGCAGTCGAACAGGTCGACGCCGCGCGCGATGCCGGCGATGAGGTCCTCCGGGAAGCCGACGCCCATGAGGTACCGCGGCCGGTCGCGTGGCAGCTCGGCGTCGACCACGTCGAGCATCGTGTACATGTCGGGCTTCGCCTCGCCGACGGACAGGCCGCCGATCGCATAGCCCGGCCAGTCGCCGAGGTCGGCGATCGCGTGCGCGGCGGCGCGGCGGAGATCGGGATGGATACCGCCCTGCACGATGGGAAAGAGCGCCTGCGGCGCCCGGCCGTCGGTCGCCGCCATCGCCTCGAACGCCTCCCGGCACCGCGCGAGCCAGCGCACGCTCCGCTCGGCGGCATCGCGCGCCAGGGCGTGCGGCGACTGTCCGGGCACGACGTGGTCGAACTGCATCACGACGTCGGCGCCCAGGAGCCGCTCGATCCGCATCACCGACTCGGGGGTGAAGTGCCGGCGAGAGCCGTCGATGTGGCTCCGGAACTCGACGCCGCCCTCGTCGACCGTGCGCAGCGTCTCGAGCGAGAAGACCTGAAAGCCGCCGGAGTCGGTGAGGATCGGCCCGTCCCACCCCATGAACCGGTGGAGTCCCCCCATGGCATCGACGATCGCCTCGCCGGGGCGGAGGTGCAGATGGTAGGCGTTGGCGAGGACCATCGAGACCCCGGTCGCCGCGAGCTCCGCCGGATCCAGCGCCTTGACCGTCGCCTGTGTCCCCACCGGCATGAACGCCGGCGTGAGGACCGGGCCGTGCGGGGTGACCAAGACGCCGGCGCGCGCGCGCCCGGCGGTGGCCTCGACGACGAACTCGAAGTCGGCTCTGCCGGCCCCGGTCACACGATGACCATGGCGTCGCCGTAGGAGTAGAACCGGTATCCCGCGTCGACCGCCGCGCGGTAGGCGCGCATCGTCACCTCGTACCCGGCCAAGGCGGCGACCAGCATGAGCAGGGTCGAGCGCGGCAGGTGGAAGTTGGTGATGAGATGATCGACTGCCCGCCACTCGTACGGCGGGCGGATGAAGAGCCGGGTCTCGGCGGACCCGGCCCGCACCGTGCCATCCTCCCCCGCCGCACTCTCGAGTGTGCGGGCCGTGGTCGTCCCGACGGCCCAGATGCGGCCGCCTCGGCGCCGGACGGCGGCGACACGGTCGGCGGCAGCCGCCGAAACGCTGTACCACTCCTCATGCATCACGTGTCGGGCGGGATCGTCGACTTCGACCGGCTTGAAGGTACCGGCGCCGACGTGGAGCACCACGTCCACGCGTTCGACGCCGCGCGCGGTCAGTGCCGCGAGCAGCTCCGGAGTGAAGTGCAGCCCCGCCGTCGGCGCGGCGACCGACCCGCGCTCGCGCGCGTAGACGGTCTGGTACCGCTCGCCGTCGGCCGTCGTATCCCCGCGCGTCATGTAGGGCGGCAGCGGCACGTGCCCATGTCGCTCGATCGCCTCCTCCACGGACAGCGCCGTGCGGAGCCGCACGATACGGGTGCGCCGATCGGTCACCTGCTCGATCTCAACCGATAGCTCGGGACCGACGGTCACCACGCGGCCCGCCCCGAGCTTCCCTCCCGGCCGCACCAACGCCTCGAACCGCCCGTCGCCGAGCGGACGGAGCAGGAGGATCTCGGCCGGCGCACCGGAGCCGACGCGCGTCCCCAGGAGCCGCGCCCGGATCACCCGGGTCGTGTTGACGACGAGCGCGTCGCCCGGCGGGATCAGCCCGACGAGATCGCGGAAGACATGGTGAGCGATGGTCCCACGCGCCCGGTCGATGACGAGCAGCCGACTCGCGTCCCGCGCGGCCGCCGGGACCTGCGCGATCCGGTCCGGCGGGAGGGCGTAGTCGTAGTCCGCAGTGCGCGAGCCGGGCGAGGGCATGCGATCGCGTCCGCCGGCGTCGGTACCGGCGTCGGACCCGGGGCGGGGACTAGGCGTCGGGGAAGAGTCCCGGTTGCAGCCCATGCGACCCGCCACCACCCGCCGGCGGCTCGAAGCCGAAGTGGCGGTACGCCGTCAGGGTCGCGACCCGGCCGCGCGGCGTCCGGTGCAGGAATCCGTTCTGGACCAGAAACGGCTCGTACACTTCCTCGATCGTGCCCGGATCCTCGGCCACCGCCGTGGCGATCGTGCCGATCCCGACCGGGCCGCCCTCGAACTTCTCGATGATCGTCCGGAGGATCCGCGCGTCCATGTCGTCGAGTCCCAGTTGGTCGACATCCAGCATCTGGAGCGCCTGCTGCGCGACCGCCTCGGTGATCGCCCCGTCGGCCCGGACCTGCGCGAAGTCGCGCACCCGCCGCAGCAGTCGATTGGCGACGCGCGGCGTCCCTCGCGAGCGACGCGCGATCTCGCTCGTTCCGCCGGGATCGATGCCCACCTTGAGCACGTCAGCCGTGCGACGCACGATCGTCTCGAGGTCCTCGGCCGGATAGTAGTTGAGACGCTGCTCGATCCCGAACCGGGCCCGCAACGGAGCCGTGAGCATGCCGAGCCGCGTCGTGGCCCCGACGAGGGTGAAGCGCTCGACGGGCATCGTGATCGTCTGCGCCTTGGGCCCGTCGGAGAGCCGGATCTCGATCTTGAAGTCCTCCATCGCCGGATAGAGGAACTCCTCGATCACCGGCCGAAGCCGGTGGATCTCATCGATGAAGAGCACGTCCCCCTGCCGCAGGTTGGTCAGCGTGCCGACGAGATCGCCGGGCTTCTCGAGCGACGGGCCCGACTTGGTGTGGATGTTGGCACCCACCTCCCGCGCGATCAGCTCGGCCAGCGTCGTCTTGCCAAGCCCCGGTGGGCCGAAGAAGAGCACATGATCGAGCGGCTCGCGGCGGGCCAGCGCCGCGTCGATGTAGATGCGGAGGGTCTCCTTGACTTTGGGCTGGCCAATGAACTCGGCCAGCCGCTGCGGGCGGAGCGAAAGCTCGACCGGCCCTTCCTCCGGGAGCTCGTCCGGCGTCGTGATCTCGCGGCGCGACACCTCAGCCGCCGAGCCTCTCGCCAACGTCGAGGACATGGGCTCCAATATACACCGAAGAGAGACCGAATATCACCGCCCGGCGATCCGCGTGAGCGCGGCCCGGACGAGATCGGGCACCGAGTGCCCGGTCGCGCCGGCATCCAGGGCGGCACGCACGGCGCGCTCGGCGTCGGGCCGCCCATACCCGAGGCGCACGAGCCCGAGCACGGCATCCTCGACCCCCGGCGGCGCCCCCTGGAGCCCACCGGCGGCGCCGCCGGCCCCCGCCCCTCCGACGAGCGCGTCGACCTTGTCGGCCAGGTCGAGCACGAGCTGCTCTGCTTTTTTCCGTCCGACGCGCGGCACGCGCTGGAGCGTGACGATGTCGCGTTCCCGAAGCGCTCGGACGAGCCGCTCGGCCGAGAGGGCCGACAGCAGGCTCAGGGCGAGCGTCGGCCCGACGCCCTTGGCGCCCAGCACGGCCCGGAAGACCTGCCGGTCGTAGGGGGTCGAGAAGCCGAACAGCTGCCAGCCATCGTCCCGGACGACGAGGTGCGTGTGCACGGTGACGTGCTCGCCCGGCCCGGGCAGTGCTTCGTACGCCGAGAGCGGGATGGCCAGCTCGTAGGCGACACCGCCCGGCGTCAGCACCTCGGTCCGGTCCAGCTCCTTCGCGATGACCGTGCCCCTGACCTGTGAGATCATGCGCGGCCGGCGCCCGGCTCAGACACGCGCCGCGCGTGGTCCCGGCTCGGCGCGCGCGGGCGCGGCCGCCGCGACCAGCGCCCGACGGGTCGCCGGCGCCGTGAGGCAGTACGTGAGCGCCGCCGCGACGCCGTCGGCGGCGTCCGACGGATGCGGCACCGACTGGAGCCGGAGCAGTCGCATCAACATGAACTGCACCTGGGCTTTGGTCGCGCCTCCGCTGCCCACGACCGCCTTCTTGATCTCGGCCGGCGGGTACTCGTGGATGTGCACGCCCGCCCGCGCGCCGGCGAGCAGCACGACCCCACGCGCGTGCCCGAGCACGACCGTCGTGCGCACGTTGCGGGCGTAGAACACATCCTCGACCGCGAGCACCTCGGGTCGGTGGCGCTCGATCAGCTCCGTCACGCCCTCGAAGATCTCGAGCAGCCGACCGGCGAGCGTGTCACGCGGCCGGGTGCGGATCACGCCGCACTCGACGAGCACGGCCTGGCGCGGTCCCTCGACCCGGCGGACCACGCCGTAGCCGGTCGCCGCCGTCCCGGGGTCGATGCCGAGAACGGTCACGCACGCGCCATATCGGCGACGTCCATGTCGAAGTTCGCGTCCACCTTCTGCACGTCGTCGAGCTCCTCCAGCTCCTCGAGGAGCTTGACGAGCGATTCGGCGGTCTTGCCCTCGACGCGAACCGTCGTCCTGGGGATCCAGGCGACTTCGGCCTCCGCCACCGTCACGCCTTTGCCCTCGAGTGCCGCCCGGACGGCGTGGACCGTCGCCGGGTCGGTGGTCACCACGTACTGGTCGTCCTCGCGGCGGACATCCTCGGCGCCGGACTCCAGGCTCGCCTCGAGCACTCGATCCTCGTCCTGCGTCGCGTCGACATAGATCTGGCCGCGCCGATCGAACATCCACGCCACCGAGTTCGTCGCGCCGAGGTTCCCGCCGCCGCGAGAGAGCTTGTGCCGGATCTCGGCGACCGTGCGGGTCGCGTTGTCGGTCACCGCCTGAATCATGAGGGCGACGCCGCCCGGGCCGAACCCCTCGTACATGACCTCGACGTACTGCACGCCTTCCAGCTCGCCGGTCCCCTTCTTGATCGCCCGCTCGATGTTGTCCTTCGGCATCGAGGCCGCCCGGGCGTTCTCGATCGCCGTCCGCAGGCGGGGATTGCCGCCCGGATCGCCGCCGCCCTGCTTCGCGGCGACCGTGATCTCACGAATCAGCTTCGTGAACTGTGCTCCGCGCTTGGCGTCGGCGGCCGCCTTGTAGTGCTTGATCTGCTTCCATTTGCTGTGGCCGGCCATGCGTGGCGCTCGCGAGCTGAGGGTCGGAGACCCAAAATATACTCGAAACCTCGCGCCCGCCCGCGTCGCGCGGGCGCCCCTCGTGGTGCTAGCGCTCGAGGAGATCCTCGAACCGCATCCAGTGCTTGTAGAAGTACAGGTCGACGTACCCGGTCGGGCCGCTGCGGTTCTTGAGCGCGAGTAGCTCGGTCGCGCCCTCGACGCTCAGGCCCCCCTGATACATCTCCTCGCGGTACAGGGCGAGCACCACGTCCGCGTGCTGCTTGGGGGCGTGGAGGGCGCCGAAATCGTCGAGTGTCGGCCGCCGGTCCGGGCGACTGCGGTCGAGGTTCGGCAGATGGGCGAGGAGCAGCAGCGCCAGCTCCGACTGGAGGGCCGCGGCCTTGAGCGCGCGGACGGCCGCCGCCAGCTCCTCGTCCTGGGCCAGCCGCCCGGCGCCGAGTGACTGGAGGCCGTCGATGACCACCAGCCGCGCGCCGCCGCGGGCCGCGATCGACTCGCCGAGCTGCTCGACAGTCGCCGGAAGACGTTCAACCATGGGCGAGACGTCGCGCAGTCGGAGCGCGGCGGCGCCCGCGCTCGCGCGCGTGCCCTCGTCCAGTGTGCCGCGCCGCAGGTCGTCGATCCGGGCCCGGCCCTCGAGGGCGAGCATCCGCTCCAGCACCCGCTCGACCGACATCTCCCCCGTGTAGTACGCGGCGGGTACGCCGCTCAGCATGGCCCGCATCGCGACGGCGAGGGCCAGGGCCGACTTGCCGCTGCCGACGTCGCCGCCCAGGACCGCCAGATCGCCCGTGCGGAAGCCACCGCCCAGCAGTTGGTCGATGCTCGGGAAGCCGGTCGAGATCGTGTCGTTGGTCGGCGCGCCGTCGGAGCGCGCATCGATCCGCCGGAGGAGCTGCGAGAGCGGGGAGATGTCGGTGGACCGCGGCACGCCCGAGAGACGACCGACGGGGAAGGGCCGTCAGCGAGGGATGAGGGCCTCGACCTCGGACCGCGCCGGTCCGTCGAGGGTGCGCCCGACGACGTCGAGCACGCCGCGGAGCGCCGACCGCAAGGTCGCAGGGTCGTCCTGGGCCGCCGCATCGATCACCCGCGCGAAGGCGGCCCGCGCCGGCGCGGGCAGTGTGCAGGCCGCCAGCCAGGCCCGGGCGCCGGCCGCACGCCGGGCGCGGACCTCGGCGCCGAGCGCCACCGGCGAGGCGGCGCCGGCGACCAGGTGCGCGCACACGAAGGCTGCGAGCGCGACCTCACGGTCGCCCCCCAACGGCCGCCGCCCCGCCAGCGTAGCGAGCGCGGGGAAGCGGAACACCGGCGCCTCGAGGGCGTACGGCAGACGGCTGCCAAGCACCTACACGAAGCTAGAGTGCAACAATACATTCCGCACGAGATGGCCCCGCTCGGCGCTTCGCCCCTCGTTCCCGCCACGTCCGCCATCTCCGCCAGCCCCGGCATCTCCGCGATTTCCGCCGCCTCGCCCACTCCCGCCCCCCGGCCTACGCCCCCCCCGCAGCCCTCGGCTCCCACGCCAGGTCCGGCCCCGTCCGCCGCTCAGGGACCGCCCCGGAAGCCGGCACCCGCCCGCAAGGCGGTGCTCTGGGTGGACGACGAGGTGGAGCTGCTCGAGCCGCATCGCATCTTCCTGCGCGAGAGCGGCTACGACGTGGAGATGGCGACCAACGCCGACGACGCCATCGAGCTCATCCGACAGCGGCCGTTCGACGTCGTGTTGCTGGACGAGCAGATGCCGGGCAAGCGCGGTCTCGACGCCTATCGCGATCTGCGGGCGTTGGACCCCAACGTCCCGGTGGTGATGGTCACCAAGAGCGAGGAAGACGCGACGCTGACCGAGGCGATCGGCGCCAACGTCCGCGACTACCTCACCAAGCCGATCAATCCCCGTCAGGTGCTGGCGGCCGTGCGGCGGATCCTCGACGGGCCCCGCATCCGCCAGCAGGCGCTGGCCCGCCGGTTCGTCGAGCGCTTCCGCGCGATCGAGCTCGAGCGTGCCCGGCCGCTGGACTGGCGCGGCTGGGTCGAGCGCTTCGGGGAGCTCATGAAGTGGGACGTCGAGCTGGCGGCCGCGGGCGAGACCGGACTCTACGAGTCCCTCCGCGGGCTCTACGCCGACATGCATCGCGAGTTCGCCGCCTTCATGGCCGCGGCCTATCCGAGCTGGCTTCAGCATCTCGAGGGCAATCGACCCCCGCTCTCGGTCGACGTCATCGGCGAGTTCCTGCTCCCCGTGCTCCAGCGCGACCGGGCGGCGATCTTCGTCGTCGTCGACTGCCTGCGGCTCGACCAGTGGATGGCGTTGGAGCCGCTGCTGGCCCCGCTGTTCGACGTCGAGGTGACCCACCACTTCGCCGTCCTGCCGACCGCCACGCCGTACTCGCGGAACGCCCTCTTCAGCGGCCTCTTCCCCGGCGAGATCGCCGCCCGGTTCCCGGACTGGTGGGGTCCCGGGGCACGCGAAGATGAGACCCTCAACGCGCACGAGCGGGAGTTGCTCGAGGCGCACCTGACGGAGCTCGAGCACCCGGTCCCCGTCCGGTACTTCAAGATCTCGACCGCCGCCGATTCCGATGAGCTGGAGCGGCGGCTCCATGCCGCGATCGCCCCCGATGGGGTGACGGCCTTCGTCTTCAACTTCGTCGACCTGCTCACCCACGGCCGGAGCGAGTCGGCGATCCTGTACGAGGTGGCGCGCGACGAGATCGCGCTCCGGCAGTTGACCGTGCAGTGGTTTCAGCGGTCCGCGTTGCTCGGTGTCCTCAAGGAAGCCGCCCGCCGGCGGGTCACCGTGCTGCTCACGAGCGACCACGGCTCGATTCACTGCCAGACACCGGCGACCGTGTACGCCAAGCGCGACGCGACCGCGAATCTGCGCTACAAGTTCGGCGAGGACGTGCGCGCCGAGCGGCCCGATCACGCGCTGCTCTTCCCCAGCGCCGACCAGTTGCGCCTCCCCCACCGGGGTCTGGGCTCGCACACGCTGCTCGCCACGGGCGACTCGTTCTTCGTGTATCCGACCAAGCTCCGCGAGTACCAGAGCCGATACCGCGGGTCGTTCCTGCACGGCGGGGTGACACCGGAAGAGGTGATCCTCCCGGTGGCGCTGCTCACGCCGCGCCGGTAGCGCGGCCCGTTCCCGCATTCCGCATGAATGCCTCGGCTGCCCGGGTCCCCGCGCCGCCGTCCGAGGCCGGGCCGACCCCGCCGGCGCGGTCCGGGGCGCGCCGCACGCCGGCCGGGATCGCCTACCGCCGGCTCCTCGGGTTCCTGCGGCCGCACCGGTGGCGGATGGGCGGCGCGATCGCGTCCAGCGTCGTCGCCGCGGCGCTCGATGCGTTCTCGATCGCGCTCCTGATTCCGTTCCTCAATGCGCTCTTCGACAAGCCGCCGTTCGCGGTCAACGGGACGGCGCTCACCCGGTTCGTCGCCTTCACGATCGGCTTCCTGCTCGATCCGCGCGACAAGATGGGGTCGCTCGAGACGGTCATCCTGATCGTCCTGGCGACCGTGTCCGTCAAGAATCTCCTCGTCTGGTACGGGGGCCAGCTGGGGGCGCAGCTCCAGGAGTACGTGACGCGCGACATGCGGAACGTCGTCTACGCGCATCTCCAGCGTCTCCCGCTGCCGTACTTCACGCGGACCAAGGGCGGCCAGATCACGGCCCGGATCCTGGTCGACACCGACCAGACGAAATTGCTCGTCACGCAGCTGGTGACGTCCGGGATCCAGAACGGCTCGCAGATCGTCGTGTACATCGCGTCGATGTTCGCCGTCTCGTGGCGGCTGTCGCTCATCATGCTCACCGTCGCCCCGGCGATCACCGGGACGCTCCAGCCCATCCTCCGCCGCCTCCGCAAGAACCACCGCCGGCTCCGCGACGACTACGGCGAGATCCTGAGCGTGCTCCAGGAGATCGTCTCCGGGATGCGGCTCGTGAAGTCCTTCCGGGCCGAGCCTTACGAGGAGCGGCGGTTCGTCGAAGCGAGCACGCAGTACTCGCGGCGACTCGTGCGGGTGACGAAGCTGGCCCTGCTGTCGCAGCCGATCACCGAGTTCCTGGGGACCCTGGTCATCGTCGGTCTCCTCTGGTACGGCGCGCGGGGCGTGCTCGTCGATCGGACGCTGACCGGCGGCGAGCTGCTGGTCTTCCTCACGATCGCCATGAAGCTCCTCCAGCCGCTCAAGCAGGTGACGCAGCTCCCGACCACGGCCCAGGCCTCGCTCGCCGCCGCCGAGCGGATCTTCGAGATCCTGGACGAGCCCACCGAGACCGAGGCCGATCGGGGGACGCGCGACGTCGGCGCCGATTTCGACGCCGTCAGCTTCCAGCGCGTGACGTTCGCCTACGCGCCGGCGAGCGAGCCGGTGCTGTCCGACATCACGTTCACGGCGCGCAAGGGCGAGGTGGTGGCGCTCGTCGGGGCCAGCGGGGCGGGGAAGAGCACCCTCGTCGACCTCATCCCCCGGTTCATCGAGCCCACGAGCGGCCGCATTCTCCTCGGCGGAGCCGACACGCGCGAGATCCGGCTCGCCGCGCTGCGCGCGCTGACCGGGATCGTGAGCCAGGACACGGTGCTCTTCAACGACAGCGTCCGCCGCAACATCGCCTACGGCGCCGAGGGGCGTTACACCGACGCGGAGGTCGAGGCCGCGGCCCGCGCCGCCAACGCCCACGCCTTCATCGCCGAGCTGCCGGACGGCTACGACACCATCCTGGGGGAGCGGGGGACGCGACTCTCCGGCGGGCAGCGGCAGCGCATCGCGATCGCCCGCGCCCTGTTGACCGACCCGCCGATCCTCATCCTCGATGAGGCGACGTCGGCGCTCGATACCGAGAGCGAGCGGCTCGTCCAGGAGGCGATCGACCGGCTGCTCGCCGGGCGCACGGTGTTCGTCATCGCGCACCGGCTCTCCACCGTGGCGCATGCCGACCAGATCCTGGTGCTCGATCGCGGGCGCATCGTGGAGCGCGGCACTCACACCGAGCTGCTGGCGCTCCGGGGGCTCTATCACCGGCTCCACGCGCTCCAGTTCGGGGACGCGCCGATCGGTCCCGACGACGAGCCCCTGCTCGCGCGCCCGGCTCCGGTCGGTGGCGCGCTGGGCTAGCCGGTGCGCGTCCTGTTCTACTACTCCGCCCCGCAGTGGACGGGGAGCGCCCGGGCGTTCGCCGCCGCCGCCCGCGGGCTCGGAGACCGCGGCTATCAGGTGACGTTCGTCTGCCCCGGCAGCAGCGCCGTCGAGGTGCGCGCGGCCGCCGAGGGCTGCGATGTCATTCCGCTCGCACCCGGCGGCTCGCTACCCGTGCGGAGCTGGCGGCTCCAGCGGATCCTCACGGAGCGCTTCGTCGAGACGGTCTTCGTCCATACCGAGGCGGAGCAGCTCGCGGTCGCGATGGCGATGCGGCTCGCCGGCCGCGGGGGGGTCGTGCGGCGCGTGCCGGCCGGCGGGCGGTTCCATGCCGGACGGGGGACGCGCATGGCGTTGCGGTTGGCGAGCGGCGGGCTGATGTTCGCCTCGCGGCTCGATGAGGACGCGGTGTCGCCCCTCGCACGCGCGCGGCGGCCGGTCGTCGCGGAGCTGGGCGTCGCCCCCTCGCGCTACGACGAGCTGCGTCCCGTCCCGGCCGCGGCGCTCGGCGCGGCCTCGCCGGCAGCCCGCCTGATCGTCTGCGTGTATGACGGCGCTGAGCGCGTCCGAGCGGCGGGCGTGCTCCGCACCATGGCCCTGCTCGCCCCGCGCCACCCCGAGCTCCACCTGGTGTTGCTCGGCCACGGGGCCGGTCACGAGGATCTGCGAATGCACGCCGCCGCGCTCGGCATCGCCCGCCGCATCACGCACGTCGACGAGCGGGACGACGACCTGGCCGTGCTCCGCGCCGCGGACGTCGGGTGGGTGGCGGCGACGCTCGACACGGCGGCCTATGCGGCGCTCGACTTCATGGCGATGCGGATTCCCGTGCTCACCGACCGTGGCACGGTCGCCGAGCGCTATCTGGCGGCCGGGATCACGGGCGCGGTGCTGACGCCCGGGGACACCGCCGCGGCGGCCGCGACCGTCGCCGAGCTGCTCGCCAACGATGCGCAGCGGACGGCGATGGGGAGCGCCGGCCGGGCGCGCGTCGCGCGCCAGTACGACGAGCGCGCGATGCTCGACGCCGTGCAACAGGCGGCGGACAGCGCGCGGGATCGAACGCTGTGGACCGGGTGACCGGGACGGCGTGCGCGCGCTCCGGCATCTCTTCATCACGCAGGACTATCCGCCGCTCGGCGGCGGCATGTCCCGCCGCCACGTCGAGCTGTGCCGGCGGCTCGCCGCGACGCCCGGCGACCACGTGATGGTCTCCACGGTCGCTCCGGACGGCGCCCGACAGCGCGAGGCGGGTACCTTCGACACCGGCGAGCCGTACGACATCGTGCGGCAACCGTTCACCTTCCGCGGCGCCAAGACGATCGGCAACCAGGCGCGGTGGGCCCGGTGGCTGGCGCCCCGGACGGCGGTCGGGCGTCCCGACCACGTCGACGTGATTCATTGCGGCAACATCCGGCCCGCCGGGTACCCGTCGTGGTGGGCGCATCGGGTGACCGGTGTCCCGTACCTCGTCTACGTCTACGGCGGCGACCTCCTCCGCGAGCACCGGAAGATCGATCGGAGTCCACTCAAGCGCTGGACCGCGCGCCGGATCTTCGAGGACAGCGCCGGAGTCGTCGCCATCTCCGACTGGAGCGGCGACGTCGCCCGCGATGTCATGGCGCAGGCGGGCGTGCGCCGCCCGCCGACGCTGCTGGTCAACCCGCTGGGCACCGATCCCGCCTTCTTCCACCCGGGCCGCGACACGGGCGCGCTCCGCGCCCGGCTCGGGCTCGGCGATGCGCCACTCCTGCTGACCGTGGCTCGTCTCACGCCGCACAAGGGGATCGATGTCGGGCTGGCGGCGCTCGCCGCGCTGCGCGAGGGCTGGCCGAGCCTGCGGTATCTCGTGATCGGGACGGGCGAGGATCTCCACCGTCTCGAGGCGCTCGCTGACGGGCTTGGCGTGCGGGATCGGGTGGTGTTCGCCGGGGCCCTGGCGGACGAGGCGATCGCCGAGGCCTATGCGACGGCGACCGTCTACGTCGGCCTCTCCCGGGTCGACGCCGGCATCAACGCCGAGGGATTCGGGATCGCCTTCGTCGAGGCCGGAGCGAGCGGCACGCCGAGCGTCGCCGGCGACTCCGGCGGCGTGCGGTCGGCCGTGCGCGACGGTGAGACGGGAGTCGTGGTCGACCCCGTGGACCCCGCCGCGGCGGCCGCGGCCATCCGGACGCTCCTCGACGACCCGGCCCGATGTGCTGCGCTCGGACGGGCGGCTCGCGATGCGGTCGAGCGGTACTACAACTGGGGCCGGGTGGCGCGGGAGGTGCGCGACTTCGCGGCGGACGCGGTGCGGGCGGCGGCCCGGCGCGCGGGCGGCCGGTCCGGGGCCGGGCGAGGTGCCGGGCGAGGCGCCGGGCGAGGTGCCGGACCGCGCGGCGCGGCGGGCGACGTCGGCGGAGTCGGGTGATGGCATCGGTCGGCGACGTCGTCGAGTACGCGGCGCTCCGGGTCGGGCTCGGCGCGCTCGGGCTCGTCCCCTGGCGCGCCGCCGGTTCGATCGCCGGTCGGGTGGCGCGCCTCGGATACCGGCCGCTCCGCATCCGACGTCACGTCGTCGAGTCGCAGATCGCGACCGCGTTCCCGGAGTGGGGTGCGCGCGAAGTGCGGCGCGTGGCGCGCGGCGCGTACGAGCATCTGGGGCGGACAGCGGTCGAAGCGGCGCTGCTGTCCACGCTCTCCCGCGAGCGGGTGCTCGACATGTTCGACGGCGAGGGCGACTGGGCGCGCATGGCGGACGCGCTCGCCGCGGGCCGCGGGGTCATCGTCGTCACCGGACATATCGGGAACTGGGAGCTGGCGGGTGCCTACATCGCCGCGCGCGGGGTCGGGATCGAGGGCGTCGTCCGGCGGATGACGAATCCGTTCGTCGATCGCTATCTGACGGCGACGCGCGAGCGGGCGGGGCTCGGCGTCATCCCGGACGACCCGGTGCGGCGCATCCCGCGGGCGCTCCGGAGCGGCCACGTGGTCGCCCTGGTCGCCGATCAGGGCGTCAAGGGGATGGCGTCGACGTATGTGCCGTTCTTTGGGCGGCTCGCCAAGACGCCGCGCGGGCCCGGAGTCTTCGCGCTTCGCCTCGGCGTGCCGCTCGTCGTCGGCACGGCGATCCGTCTGCCGAGCGGGAAGTACCGGGCGCTCGTCGAGCCGATCCTGGTGGAGGACACCGGCGACCGCGAGCGGGACGTCGACGCGGTGGTGCGTCGATACACATCGGTGCTCGAGCGCTGGGTCCGCGCCTATCCCGAGCAATACCTCTGGCACCATCGCCGCTGGAAGCGGCGCCCCGAGGAAGAGGCCGAGCTGGAGCGCCTGACCCAATCGTCGTCGACGTCCCCGCCGTCGCCGCCCCCCCCGTAGGGGCGGCATTCATGCCGCCCGCGATTCGCATCCCACAGGGAGGCGTGACCCGGCATTCATGCCGCCCGCGATTCGCATCCCGCACGGATGCCCGGCCCGGCATTCATGCCGCCCGCGATTCGCATCCCGCACGGATGCCCGGCCCGGCATTCATGCCGCCCGCGACGCGCATCCCGCACGGACGCCCGGCCCGGCATTCATGCGCCCGCGACCCGCATCGGCACGGACCCGGGCGGGCGTGGGATGGGGCGCCGCGTGTGGCATTCCGCGCCCACGCCGGATGGTACGAACGCCGAACGGCGAACGGCGTGAATGCCGGGTCAGGCATCGGTGCGAAATGACGGTAGCGGGCGGCATGAATGCCGCCCCCACGGGGGGGCACCGGCCGGCATCCGCCCGGGATGCCGGCCGGCGTGGCATGCCGCCCGCCATCGGCATTCGCGACGCCGCACGACCACCGTCGGGCGGCCGTGGGCGCCGGGTCGGCGCCGCGCCAGCGCCTTCCGTCAGAGGAACTGGATGAACGTCCGGTGGCGGGCGCCCTTGCGGAGGATGAGGGCGTTGCCCGGCAACAGGTCTCGCTCCCCGACCCGCGTGTTCTCCGGCGTGACCCGCTCATCGTTGGCGTAGAGGCCACCCTGCTGAATGAGCCGCCTGGCCTCGCTCCTGGAGCTCACGATGCGGGCCTCGACGGCGAGGTCGACCAGGTCGGCGGAGAAGACCGGCGGCCCGGCGCCGACGCCGACCGGCGCCACGAAGCGATCGCGGCGGACCTCGACATTCGGCATCTCCCGCTTGAGGAGGAGGAGCTCGTCGGCGCTGAGCGCGCGCGCGCTGCCGCCGAACAGCACCGCCGAGACCCGCTGCGCCGATCGCGCGAGCGCCTCGCCGTGGACCCGCGACGTGATGTCGAACGCCAGCGTCTCCTGGGCCTCACGCCGCTCCGGGGCGGCGGCCATCGCCGTCTCCAGGGCCGCGATCTCCTCGCGAGGCCGGAGCGTGAAGTACCGCAGGTAACGCACGACGTCGCGGTCGTCGGCGTTGATCCAGAACTGATAGAACTGGTACGGCGACGTCCGCTGCGGGTCGAGCCAGACGGCCCCCGCCTCGGTCTTGCCGAACTTCGTCCCGCTCGCCGTCGTCACGAGCGGCAGCACGAGCCCGTGCGCCGAGGCGCCGGTCGTCCGCCGGATCAACTCGATGCCGGCGGTGATGTTGCCCCACTGGTCGCTGCCCCCGAGCTGGAGCGTCGCGCCGTCGCGGCGGTGCAGCTCGAGGAAATCGGTCGCCTGGAGGAGCATGTACGCGAACTCGGTGAAGGAGATCCCACCCTCGAGGCGGGACTGGACCGAGTCCTTCGCCAGCATGTAGTTGATGCTGAAGTGCTTGCCGATGTCGCGGAGCAGTGCGACCGCCGAGAGCGGCGTGAGCCAGTCGGCATTGTCCCGGACGAGCGCGCCCCGCGGCCCGCCGAACTCCAGGAAGCCCTCGAGCTGCTGCCGGATCGCGCGGCCGTTGGCGGCGATCTGCTCGGGGGCGAGCAACTGCCGCTCCGCCGCCTTGCCGCTGGGATCTCCGATGAGGCCCGTGCCGCCGCCGATGAGGATGATCGGCCGGTGCCCCGTGCGCTGGAGGTGCAGCAGGCCCATCACGGGGATGAGGTTCCCGACGTGCAGGCTGTCGGCGGTCGGATCGAAGCCGCAGTACCCCGTGACCGGTCCCGCCGCCAACGCGTCGGCAAGACGATCGGTGTGATCGTACAGCAGCCCACGCCACTCGAGCTCCGCGAGCAAGGACGCCGGCCGAGCGGGACCGGACGCGGGACCGGACGCGGGACCGGACGCGGGACGGGGCGCGGGTGGCAGCGGGGACGGCGCGGGCTCGGGCGCGCCGGTGCGGACGGTCTCGCTCACGCGAGGCAAGATACGCGGGCGCAATTGCTTGCGCAGGTCCGACCCCAGCCTAGCTTTCGGAACGGTGCGTCACGAGCCGCCGCTCGGTGGACGGCACCGAAGGAGCAGCAGCGGATCTCATGGCCGACGAGACATATGGGGAAGCCCGGCGCCGCAACCTCGAACAGATGCTTCGGACGTTGGCGGAGCGCATCCGCCAGCTGGACGCGGCGGGGGTGCTGCTCACCCGCGCCAACGAGTTGATGGAGCTGATCGGCGACGTACGGACGGAGCTCTTCCACTACGAGGTGCGGGCGACCTACGATACCCCCGAGGTCGCGGAAAATCGGCGCATCGTGGCCGATGCCCAGAACGAGGATCGGCAGTGGGAGCGAACGGAGTGGAAGCCTGACGATGAGGACGGACCCAAGAAATGGTAAGTCGAATGCCAGGTGACGAGGGACGGAAGCGGGGCGGCAGCGGCAAGGGCGCCTCGGGCGCCTCGGGCGCCTCGGGCGCCTCGGGCGGCGCGCCACGCGGCCAGCAGCGGACGCCCCCGGCCAGCCGGTCCGCGCCACGCGCGCGACGCGGCGCCGCGGGCGGGCCACCCAATCAACGCGTGTTCGTCGCCGTCGTCGTGCTGCTGGTGGTCGTCGGCGCCGGCGTGCTCGGCTACCTCGCGAATCGCCCCAAGCCGGTCGCCGCCCGCACCCTCGACGCCGCCGTCCCCGCGTCGGCCGCCACCGGGCACACGCTCGGCCGATCCGACGCGCCCGTCCACATCATGGAGTTCGCGGACTTCGAGTGCCCGGCCTGTGCCAACTACACCGTCGTGACCGAGCCCGATGTCCGGCGCCGGATCATCGACTCGGGCTACGCACAGGTCACCTACTACGACTTCCCGCTCCCGCAGCACAAGAACACGCTCGTCGCCTCCGAGGCGGCCGCCTGCGCCGGCGACCAGGGGAAGTTCTGGGAGATGCACGACCGGCTCTTCCAGGGGCAGACAGAGTGGAACGGCGAGACGACGAGCGACCCCGAGAAGGTGATGCGCGGCTACGCCCAGACCCTCGGCCTCGATGTCCCCAGGTGGCAGCAGTGCGTCGAGCAGGGAGCGCACCAGCGCGACATCGCGGCCAACAAGGCCGAGGGCGAGCAGCTCCACGTGAACGAGACACCGACGTTCGTGATCGGGAATCGCGTCCTGCCCGGCGCGATCACCTTCGACGAGCTGCACGCGTATGTGGACAGCGCGCGCGGACGTGGGCCCGGAGCCCCCGCGCACACCTCCGCCGCCCGCTGACCCGGGGACCTGGCGGGCGGTGACGGAGCCGGGCGGGATCTGACCGATGACCAGGCGCATGGTGCTCGCCCTGCTCGCGCTCGTCGGCGCGTTCCTGTCGGCCTACCTCACGCTCTACAAGCTCGGCTACGTCGGCCAGCTCGCCTGCGCCATCGGGTCGTGCGAGCAGGTGCAGTCGAGCCGATGGTCGATGTGGCTCGGGATCCCGGTCGCGACCTGGGGCGTGGCGTTTTACCTGGCGGTCCTCATCACCGCGGTCGCCGGCACGCAGCCCCGCTTCGCCGACGCGCTCGGCGTGTCGCGCCTGCTCGTCGCGCTCACCGGATGGGGGCTGCTCTTCTCGGCCTATCTGACGGCGATGGAGCTGTTCGTCATCCACGCCATCTGCCTCTACTGCGTGACGTCGGCGCTGATCGTCACAGCCATGTTCGTCGTCGCCGCCCTGGACTGGCGGGCGCGGGGGGCGATCGCCCGGGGTGCTCCGGCGCGGAGCGCTACGCCCGCCTGATCGTCCGCTGCCGGCTCTCGGCGTCGTTGAGGCGGAGGCGCGGCCGCGACTCCTCGTCGCCGCCCACCTCCTCGTCGCGCGCACGACGGCGCGCCGCCACGAGATCCTGCCCGAGCGCGACCAGCGCGCGCGTGGCCACCGAGCTCGCGAGCGGCTCCGGGATCCCCATGGTGCGGATGTAGCTGTCGATCGCCCGATCGAACGACAGCTCTTCGGCCAACGTGTCGACGAACGTCAGCGCGTTCTCGACGTGCGTCCGGATGATCGCCTCTTCGGCCCGGGCCTGGGCGAGACGCAGCCGTCGCTCGCTCCCGGCGCTCAGCTTCCGCGGGAAGATCGACTCGGGGAACAGCTTTCCTAACACGTGCCTAATATAACGGCTGAGCTCGGGCGCGGGAACAGCCGACCCGCGCACCGGCGGCGAAGCCACGGAGCGGCAGCGACTTGGCGCGCCGATCGATGCGCCCGGCCGCGGTCAGCTCTCGAGCGATTCGTATTCCGCCTTGAGGCCGGCCACCACGCCCGGATCGGCCAGCGTCGTGGTGTCCCCCAGCGCGCGACCCTCCGCGATGTCGCGGAGGAGCCGGCGCATGATCTTCCCCGACCGGGTCTTGGGCAGATCGGCCGCAAACAGGATGTCGTCGGGGCGCGCGATCGCGCCGATCTTGTCGGCCACATGGCTCCGGATCTCGTCCCGCAACGCCGGGGACGGATCGTGTCCGGCCCGCAGGGTCACGAACGCAGCGATCGCCTGTCCTTTGAGGTCGTGGTTGCGCCCGACCACGGCGGCTTCGGCGACGGCAGGGTGGTCGACCAGCGCCGACTCGACTTCCATCGTGCCGATCCGATGGCCGGCCACGTTCAGCACATCGTCGACGCGTCCCAGGATGCAGAAGTAACCGTGCTCGTCGCGCTTGGCGCCGTCGCCCGCGAAGTACAGGTCGGGGCGGCCGGGCCACTTGCTGAAATAGGTCTGCACGTATCGGGCATCGTCGCCCCAGATGGTCCGTAGCATCGACGGCCAGGGGCGCGTCAGGGCGAGAAAGCCGCCGCCGGTCGGGATCGAGCGCCCCTGCGTGTCCAGCAGGTCGGCCGAGTACCCCGGCAGCGGGATCGTCGCGCTGCCCGGCGTGGTCTCGGTGACGCCCGGCAGCGGAGAGATCACGATCGCGCCGGTCTCCGTCTGCCACCAGGTGTCGACGATCGGGCATCGGCCGCCGCCGATCCGTTCCCTGTACCAGATCCACGCCTCGGGATTGATCGGTTCCCCGACCGAGCCCAGCAGCCGGAGCCGCGACAGGTCGTGGCGCGCCGGATACGCATCGCCCCACTTCATGAATGCCCGGATCGCGGTCGGCGCGGTGTAGAGGATGGTCACCCCGAGCGATGCGCAGAGCGCCCAGTACCGGTCCTTGTCGGGCCAGTCGGGTGCGCCTTCGTAGATCACCGACGTCGCGCCGTTCGCCAACGGGCCGTACACGACGTACGAATGCCCGGTCACCCAGCCGACATCGGCCGTGCACCAGAAGACGTCCTGCTCGTGCAGGTCGAAGACATCACGCGTCGTCGCCGCGACGCCGGTCAGGTAGCCGCCGGTCGTATGCACGATTCCCTTGGGCTTCCCCGTCGTGCCCGACGTGTACAGGATGTACAGCGGATCCTCGGCGTCCATCTGCTCGGGAGCGCAGTCGGTGGACGCCTCGCGCATCACGTCGTGCCACCAGACGTCCCGCGACGCCGTCATCGGGGCCGCGGGGTCCGGCGCCTCCGGGCGGCGCTGCACCACCACCACGCGCTGGATCGACGGGCACGCCTCGAGCGCTCTGTCCGCGTTGCGCTTGAGCTGAACGGGCTGCCCGCGGCGGAAGCCGATGTCGGCCGTGATCAGGAGCGTGGCGGCGGCGTCGTTGATCCGGTCGCGCAGCGAGTCGGGGGAGAACCCGCCGAACACGACGGAGTGCACCGCCCCGATGCGGGTGCAGGCCAGCATCGCCACCGCGGCCTCGGGCACGAGCGGCAGGTAGATCGCGACGCGGTCGCCCCGTCGGACGCCGAGCGCCCGCAGGGCGTTCGCGCATCGGTTGACGTCGCGCGACAGCTCGCCGTACGTGATCCGTCGGCGATCGCCCGGCTCGCCTTCCCAGAGCAGCGCCGGCTTGTCGCGCCTGGCCGCCAGGTGCCGGTCGACGCAGTTGACCGAGACGTTCAGCTTGCCGCCGACGAACCACTTGGCGTGGGGCGGGTCCCAGTCGAGCACCCGCTGCCAGGGCACGAACCAGTCGAGCTCCGACGCGCGCCGGGCCCAGTAGCCCTCGGGATCGGCGGCCGCCTCGCGATACACGGCACTGTCGCGGATGACCGCGTGCCGCCGGAACGACGCCGGCGGCGGAAACCGCCGCTCCTCCTGCAACAGGACGTCGATGTCGCTCACGCCCGACAATCTGACGCGGTGTCCCGCGCCCGGCCAGGGCGCGACCGTGCGGCGGCGGGTTTCCGGTGGCCGGGTGGCGGTCGGTCGTGTGCCGCGACCGCATTGGGCCCGGACGGTCTTAGATTCCGCCCCGTGGCGCATGCGCTTGCAGGGACGGCCGTGGTCGAGGCCCGCGGCCTCACGCGCCGCTTCGGCAATCGGTGGGCGCTCGCCGGGATCGACCTCTCGCTCGAGGCCGGGGACTGCCTCGCCGTCTTCGGTCCGAACGGCGCGGGGAAGACGACGCTCCTGCGCGTCCTCGCGGGCCTGCTCGATCCGACCGGTGGCTCGGCGCGCGTCGGCGGCATCGCGCTCCCGGGGGGCGCGGCCACCCGCGCCCAGGTCGGACTGATCTCGCACCACACCATGCTCTATCCGGCGCTCACCGTTCGGGAGAACGTCGAGTTCTCCGCGCGGCTCCACGGGCTCGCTGCGCCCCATGCGGCGGCCGCCGAGGCGCTGGCCCGTCTCCGCGTGCTGGACCGCGCCGACGCGCTCGTCCGCACGCTGAGTCGCGGGTTGCAGCAGCGCGTGTCGATCGCCCGCGCGTTCGTCCACGCTCCCCGCATCGTGCTCCTCGACGAGCCGTACACCGGCCTCGACGCAACCGGTGCGGCGGCACTGACCACCGCTCTCGCCGAGCTCAGAGGAGCGGGCGCCGCGCTCATCCTGGTCACCCACCACCTCGAGGAAGGGCTGGCGATCGCCACGCGGCTCGCGGTCATGCGCGATGGTCGATTCGTGCGCGCCGAGCAGCGTGAGGGCGTCGACCCGGCCGCGTACGCCGCCGAGTACCGCGAGCTGACGGCGGTCGCGGGATGACCCCGGTGCGCGAGATGCCCGGCACGGCCGGCGCCGCGTGGACGATCGCGCGCAAGGATCTCATGGTCGAGCTCCGGACTCGGGTCGCCTTCCTCGCGGCCGCCGTCTTCGCCGTCCTCGCCGCCGCGATCTTCTTCTACGCCTGGGATCCGACCGCGGTCTCTGCGCTCGACTTGGCGCCCGGTGTCCTCTGGGTCATCTTTACGTTCTCCGGGCTCCTGGCACTCAACCGGTCCTTCGGCGCCGAGCTGACCGACCGGGCGATCGACGCGCTGCTCGTGGCACCGATCAGCCGGGAAGCCGTCTTCCTCGGCAAGGCGCTCGCCAATCTGATCTTCGTGCTCGGCGTGCTCGTGGTGACGGTCCCGGCGGTCGTGCTGTTCTACAACGTGTCGATGAGCTGGAGCGCGGTCGCCGCGCTCGCGGGTGTGGTGGTGCTGGCCGCTGTCGGGCTCGTGTCGGTCGGCACGCTGTTCAGCGCCATGGCGGTGAATACGCGCCTCGCCGAGCTCCTGCTGCCGACGATCGCGCTGCCGTTCCTCGTCCCGGTGGTCACCTCGGCCGCCCAGGCGACGGTCCTGGTGATGGGCGGCCGGCCGGGGTCCGGGGTGTGGGAGTGGATCAAGTTGCTGACCGCGTTCGATCTCGTGTTCGTGGCGGCCTGCACCCTCGCCTATCCGTTCACGATCGAGAGGTGATGACCTGATGGGTGCGACGTCGAACGTCGGAGTCGCGGGACACGGAGCGGGCGGAGCGGGCGGGGGGGCGGGCGCGCCGGCCCGCGACGAGTCCGCTCCGCCCGGCCGCGACCGCGCCCCGACGTCCGCGCCGCGGCCCTTCGGGGCGCTCTTCTGGACCGCGGTCGCCGCGGTCGGCGTCACGTACGTTCGCGCGCTCGCCTTCACGCCGGTCGAAGCGCTCCAGGGGCCCGCGCAGAAGATCTTCTACCTCCATGCGCCGGCCGCCTTCACGGCGCTCTATCTCGCGTTCGCGCTGATGGCGATCTCGAGTGTCCTCTACCTCTGGCTCCGCGACCCGAAGCTCGACCGCGTCGCCGCCTGCTCGGCCGAGGTGGGGCTCGCATTCACCACCGTGGTCCTCATCACGGGGCCGCTCTGGGCCAAGCCGGTCTGGGGGACCTGGTGGTCGGGTGACGCACGGCTCACGGCCACGCTGTTCCTCTGGCTCATCATCCTCGGGTACCTGGCGATGCGTCAGGCCGTCGAGGACCGCGAGCTTCGCGCCCGCTATTCGGCCGTGCTGGCGATCCTCGCCGGGCTCCTGGTCCCGTTCATTCACCTCACGGTCTACCTCTTCCGGACGCTCCACCCGCAGCCGATCGTGCTCAAGCCCAGCGCGCCGTCGATGCCGGCCGAGATGGCGGTCACCTTCGCGCTGGCCTTCGTCGCCTTTGCCCTGCTCTTCGTCGCCCTCTTGCGGGCCCGGTACCGGCTGGCGCTGGCCGCCGAGGCACGTGAGGAGGCGGATGGGAGCGGAGGACCGAACTGATGCCGCCGCGCGATGCGGGCTACGCCTATGCGGCCTACGTGGCGGCCGCCCTGATCTACGCGGGCTACGCGCTCAGCATCTGGTGGCGGTGGCGCCGGGTGGCGCGTCGGTCCACGCGCGGCCCCGGTGCGCCCTGACGGGCGCCAGGGGTCGACGCCGCGGGCCGACGCCGGTGGCCTGACGGTGAGCACGATCCGCGCGGGCACGGTGTATCTCGTCGGCGCGGGCCCCGGCGACCCGGGACTCCTCACGGTGCGGGCTCGGTCGCTGCTCGGGACGTGCGACGCCATCGTGTACGACGCCCTGGTGAGCGACGACCTACTGCCGTCCGCGGCCGCAGACCGAGGCCCATCCCCCGAGATGCACTTCGTGGGGAAGCGCGGCGGCGACGACGCATCGGCCCGACAGGAGGACATCAGTGCGTTGCTCGTCGACCTCGCGCGGGCGGGGAAGTCCGTCGTCCGACTCAAGGGCGGTGACCCGTTCGTCTTCGGCCGCGGCGGCGAGGAGGCCCAGGCGCTCGCGGCCGCCGGGATCCCGTTCGAGGTCGTCCCCGGGGTGACCGCGGGTATCGCAGGGCCGGCGTACGCCGGCATTCCGGTGACCCATCGTGGACTGGCGACGGCGGTCACCTTCGTGACCGGCAGCGAGGACCCGGGCAAGCCCGACGCGCAGACGGATTGGGCGGCGCTCGCGCGCGCGGGTGGCACGATCGTGCTCTACATGGGCGTGCGCCGGCTGCCGGCGATCGCCACCGCGCTCATGGCCGGTGGGCTGGCCGCCGACACGCCCGCCGCTGCCGTCCAGTGGGCGACCTACCCGGCGCAGCGCACGATCACGGCGACGGTGGCGACACTCGCCGACGCGATCGCGACCGCCGGCCTGACGGCGCCGGTGGTCACCATCATCGGCCGCGTGGCCGGACTCCGCGACGCGATCCGGTGGTTCGATCTGCCAGGTGCCCGTCCGCTGCTCGGGCGCCGCATCCTGGTGACGCGCGCGTCCGAGCAGGCGAGCGCGCTCGCCGAGGCGCTCCGCGCCCGCGGCGCATCGGTCGTCATGATGCCTGCGCTGCGGATCGAGCCGCTCGATCCCGCACCGCTCGCCGCCGCACTGGCGCGGCTCCGCGACTACGCCCACCTGATCCTCACCAGCCAGAACGCCGTCCGGCTGCTCTGGGACGCCCTCCGCGCCGCCGGGCTGGACGCCCGTGCGCTCCAGGGCGTGACGGTGAGCGCGGTCGGACCAGCGACCGCCGACGCGCTGCTCGCCGTCGGCATCGCGGCCGATGTGCGACCGGACCGGTCCGTCGCCGAGGGACTGCTCGACGCGCTCCGGACGCACTTCGACCTGCGGGGCGCTCGCGTGCTCTATCCCGCCGCCGAGGGCGCGCGCGATGTCCTGCCGGACGGCCTCCGCCGCCTCGGCGCGACGGTCGACGTCCTGCCGATCTATCGCTCCGTTGCTACGGACCGCGAGGGGGAGGGCGCGGCCGCGGCGGCCCTGCGGGCGAGGATCCGCGCCGGAGCGCTGGAGCTCGCGACCTTCGCGTCGGCGTCCGCCGTCCGCGGGTACGTGGCGATGGTCGGCCCGGCGCTCGCGGCGGCCGTGCCGGCGGTCTCGATCGGACCGATCACGAGCGACGCGGCCCGGCGCGCGGGCCTCACCGTGATCGCCGAGGCGAGCGAGGCGACCATTCCTGGAGTCGTCGATGCGGTGACCGCTGCCTGTCGATCCGACGCGTCCGCTCCGCCCTCCGCGCCCACGACGCCACCCGCGGCGACGAGCGGCGTGGGCGCTGCGGGGAGCACGTCCCGCTGACCCGCACGCGGACGCGGCGTGGCACGCCGGCCGAGCGCGATACGTCGGTCGTGCGCATCGGCACTCGCGGGTCGGCCCTCGCGCTCCGCCAGGCGCGTCTCGTGCAGGCCGCGCTCGCCCAGCATGGCATCACCGGGGAGCTCGTCACCTTCACCACGACCGGTGACAAGCGCCTCGACGAGCCCTTGAGCGCGATCGGCGGGAAGGGACTCTTCACCGCCGAGCTGGAACGGGCACTGGCCCGCGGCACGATCGATTGCGCCGTTCACTCGCTCAAGGACCTGCCCACCGACCGGGCACCGGCGCTCGCCGTGGTGGCCGTGCTTCCGCGTGAGGATCCGCGGGACGTGCTCGTGCTGAGCAGCGCCGCCCGGGCGGTCGGCCTGGCCGATCTGCCCCGCGGCTCGCGCGTCGGCACCTCGAGCCTGCGGCGGCGGGCGCAACTGCTCGCCGCCCATCCGGATCTCGAGGTCGTCGAGCTCCGCGGCAACGTCCCGACGCGCATCCGCAAGGTGGACGAGGGGCAGGTGCACGCCGCGATCCTGGCCGCGGCCGGCCTGCTGCGCCTCGAGGCGACGCAACACATCGCCGCCTATCTCGACGTGCCGGCCTGGCTGCCGGCGGCGGGCCAGGGCGCGATCGCGGTGCAGGTGCGCAGGGGCGAGGAGGGCGCGACAGGACGGCTGGCCCTCCTCAACGACGAGCCCACGATGCGCGCCGTGTCGGCCGAACGCGCATTCCTCGCCGCGCTCGACGGCGGGTGCCAGGTGCCGATCGGCGCCGTCGTCATCTCGACCGACGGGCGGCCGGGCATCGCCGACGGTCCGGGCGCGACCCTGCACGGCGTGATCGCCGAAGTCTCGGGGCGGCGCGTGCTCCGCGGCGCCCGGCCGTTGGGTCCGGATGCCGTGGCGTGCGGGCAGGCGCTCGCGGCCGAGCTCCGCGTGCGCGGGGCCGACGCGATGCTCGCCGCGATGCGCGACATGGCACGCGTCCTCCCGCCGCAACCGGAATAGATTTCAGGGGTGCCGACCTTCCCGACGCTTCGGCCCCGCCGGCTGCGGCGCAGCGCCCCGCTTCGCCGCCTCGTCCGCGAGACGCACCTCGATCCAGGGCAGCTCGTCCTGCCCGTCTTCGTCCGGAGCGGCGACGCCGAATCGCGCCAGCCGGTCGCATCGATGCCGGGCGTGGCCCAGACGTCGGTGGATGAGATGCTGCGCGACGCCGCGGCGGCCGTCGAGGCGGGGGTCGGCGGCATCCTGCTCTTCGGGATCCCGACCGCCAAGGACGCCGTCGGGTCCGAGGCGTGGGACGAGGTCGGCGCGGTGCAGCAGAGCGCGCGCGCCCTCAAGCGAGAGTTCCCGGAGCTGGTCGTCATCACCGACGTCTGCATGTGCGAGTACACGGATCACGGCCACTGTGGCGTGCTCACGCCATCGGGCGCGGTCGACAACGACGGCACGCTGGCCCTGCTCGCCCGCGTCGCCGTCTCGCACGCGGCGGCCGGGGCGGACATCGTGGCGCCGAGCGACATGATGGATGGACGGGTACGGGCGGTGCGCGAGGCGCTCGACGGCGCCGGGTACACGGATACGCCGATCCTGAGCTACGCGGCGAAGTACGCCTCGGCCTACTACGGTCCGTTCCGCGACGCCGCCGAGTCGACACCGCGGTCCGGCGATCGCCGGGGCTACCAGATGGACCCGGCCAACGGCGACGAGGCACTGCGCGAAGTCACGCTCGACATCGAGGAAGGCGCCGACGCCGTCATGGTCAAGCCGGCCGGGCCCTATCTCGACATCGTGCACCGGGTCAAGGCGACGACCGGTTACCCGGTCGCCGCCTATCAGGTGAGTGGGGAGTACGCGATGATCTGCGCCGCCGCCGAACGGGGATGGCTCGACCGCGATCGTGTCATGATGGAGTCGTTGACCGGGATCCGCCGCGCCGGGGCCGACGTGATCGTGACCTATTTCGCGACCGCCGCGGCGCGGCTGCTGGACGGTGGCTGGGGCGGCGGCGACTGACTGGAGCTCGAGGGCTCGGCTGATGCGATACCGGACGTTTCCCGGCACCGACGTGACAGTGAGCGAAGTGGGCTTCGGCACGTGGACGCTCGCGACCGGGTGGTGGGGCGAGAAAACCGATGACGAAGCCGTGGCGATGCTGCGCCGGGCGCACGCCGAGTGCGGCATCACGTTCTTCGACGCGGCGGATGCGTACGGGAACGGCCGGGCCGAGCGGCAGCTCGCGGCCGCGTTCCGCGGGCGGCGGCACGAGGTCGTGTACGCGACCAAGGTCGGCTACGACATCTACGACGAGGCCGCGGCCCGGGCGCGCCGGGGGCAGTCGGAGCTTCCGATGCGCACCGACCCGGCGTCGATCCGCTTCGCGGTCGACCGGTGCCTCGAGCGGCTGGAGACGGACTACATCGACCTCCTCCAGATCCACAACGCGAAGATGGAGCATGTGCGGGACGCGGCGCTCTGGGACACGCTCCGCGATCTCCAGCGCGAGGGTAAGATCCGGGTCTGGGGCGCCGCCTTCGGCCCGGCGATCGGCTGGCTCTACGAGGCAGTCGAGCTGTGCGAGCGCGAGCCCGACGTCGGCGCGATCCAGATGATCTGGAGCATTCTGGAGCAGCACCCGGGAACGGCGATGATCGAGGCGGCGCGCCGGCACGCGCCGCGCTGCGGCTTCACGATCCGCGTCACGCACGCCTCGGGGATGCTCGAGGGGAAGTACACCGAGGACACGGTGTTCCCTCCCAACGACCACCGGCGACACCGTCCCCGCTCCTGGCTCATCAATGGCCTCCAGAAGATCCGGACGCTCGACTTCCTGACGACCCGGATGACGCTGGGCCAGGCGGCGCTCAAGTGGCTGCTCGCCGAGCCGCGCGTCATCACGACACTGCCCAACATCTACGACGCCGATCAGCTCCGCGAGTTCGCCGACGCGAGCGACTGCCCGGACCTCACGCCCGAGCAGATGGCGACCGTCGCCGCGCTCGCCGCCACGAACTTCGGCGTCGACGAGCCAGCGATGGCCTACAAGGGCACCATGACGCCGCCCGCCGCGGGCGCCGCGGGCGCCGCGGCCGACGGAGGCGGAGAGGTCAGGGCTTGAGCTCGCCGTGCTCCGGTGGCTCCGGCGGGTGCCGGATCAGCAGAAACTCGTAGACCATGGCGGCGAGAATGCCGCCGATGATCGGGGCGACCCAGTAGACGAACTGGCCGACGAAGTTCTGCGTCGCGACCGCCGGACCGAACGAGCGGGCCGGATTCATTGACGCGCCGGTCAGCGGACCGATCGCGAGGATGTCGGCGGCGACCGTGAGACCGATCGCGAACCCGCCGACCTGCGGGGCGCGCGGGTCGACCGCCGTGCCGAAGATCACGAACACGAGGAAGAACGTCGCGATCGCCTCGAGGAAGAACGCCTGTCCCCAGGAGACGCTGGCCGAGATCTCCTGGATCGTGCCATGCGCGGCCGTGAAGAGGTCGGCCGGGACGAGCGCCTTGAGCGCATAGGCCGCGGCGATCGCCCCCAACAACTGCGCCACGATGTACACGCCGGCCATCATCGGCTCGATCCGCCGCACGGCGAGGAACCCGATCGTCACCGCCGGGTTGAGGTGCCCCGAGATGCGCATCGTCGCCGTGACCATGAGCGCCAGGATCAGCCCATGGGCGACGGCAATGGCGAGCAGCCCCGCGCCGCCGGCATCGTGCGCCGAGATGATCGCGCCGCCACCCACGAACACGAGCGCGAACGTGCCAATGAATTCCGTGGTGAAATGCCGCTCGGGGTCCCGCATCGGTGTCGGCTCCGGACAGGGTCGGCGAATTCTAGCCGGCCCCGAGCGACCTCGTCAGGGGGCACCCTGCCATCCCGGTGCGATCCGGCCGATGCCCGAGGCTGAGCGCCACGGCGCTACCCCCCCGCGGGACGCACGGAGCGTCCCGCGGCTAGTCGGGCCGCTTCATCAGGAGTGACGCGTTGATCCCGCCGAAGCCGAACGAGTTCGACAGCACGACGTCCACGTGTTGGTGGCGGCCCGTTCCGGGGATGTAGTCCAGGTCGCACGCCGCGTCCGGCGCCGCGAGGTTGATCGTCGGCGGGAGCCAATCCCGCTCGACGCTCATCGCGCAGATCGCCGCCTCGATCGCGCCGGAGGCCCCCAGCGCGTGGCCGTAGTACCCCTTGGTGCCGCTCACCGGGACCGTGTAGGCGCGCTCGCCCAGCACCTGCTTGATCGCGATCGTCTCCGTGGGGTCGTTGAGCGGCGTCGAGCTGCCGTGCGCGTTCACGTACCCGATCTCGTGCGGACCCACGTGTGCGTCGCGGAGCGCGTCGCGCATGGCCCGCGCCGCCTGCGACCCGTCGGGGCGCGGCGCGGTCATGTGATGGGCGTCGTTCGTCAGGCCATAGCCGAGCACCTCGGCGTAGATCCGGGCCCCGCGGCTCCGGGCACGCTCGTACTCCTCGAGCACGAGGACCGCTGCGCCCTCCCCCATGACGAACCCATCGCGGTCCTTGTCGAACGGCCGGGACGCATGTGCCGGATCCTCGTTCCGCGTCGACATCGCGCGAATGATGGAGAACGCCCCGAAGCAGAGCGGCGCGAGCGGCGCCTCCGCGCCGCCACACACCATGACGTCGGCGTAGCCGGCGCGGACCTGCCGGAACCCGTCGCCGATCGCGATCGTCCCCGAGGCGCAGCTCATCGCGTTGGTCGAGTTGGGCCCGGTCACTCCGAGCTCGATCGCGATGTTGCAGCTCGCCGCCCCGGCGAAGACGGTGAGCGCGAGGGTCGCGTCGACGGCGCTCGCCCCGTGTGTCAGGAACCGCGCGTACTGATCCTCGCCATAGGCGCAGCCGCCGAGCGCGCTGCCCATCATGGCGCCGATGCGGTCGCGATCCTCCTGCGCCAGATCGAGCGCCGCATCGGCGACGGCCATCCGGGCCGCGACGACCGAGAAGTGGCCGAATCGATCGAGCCGCTTCGCGCGCTTCGCCTCGAGATGATCCGTGGGGACGAACTCGCGCACCTCGGCCGCGGTGCGGCTCCGGAAGGGCGACGCGTCGAACCGCGTGACGGTGTCGACGGCCGAGCGCTCGCGCCGCAAGCCGCACCACAACCCCTCACCCGTCAAGCCGATCGGCGTGATCGCCCCGATACCCGTGATCGCCACGCGCCGCCGCCCGGTCATGCCTGCCCCCCGATGCTCGTGTGGCGCCCGGTCCGGCCGATGGCGAGCCGAGCGCAGAGTTGCCGATGGCGGTCCGGCATCATCGTCCAGCCTCAGCCGCCGCCGCGAGCCCCGCCAAGGTCCGCGACGCGATCCCGTGCACGAACACAGGCCCGATGACGCCGACCGCCGCGACCGACCCGACGATCGGCCATCCAGGTCCGTCCCACAGATGGAGGATACGCACCCGCGTCGCGCCGTGCGCACGCTCCGGGGCGAATGGCGGGCCCAACGGGGCGAACGTCCACTCCACTTCCATCCCCCGCGTGATACCGCCGATGTGTCGAAAGCGGATCGCCGGCGGGTCGGGCGGCCGCGTGATGCGCATCTCGGACATCCACCAGGTCGGCCAGTTGGCCACCGCGAAGGGCCGATCGGCGGCCATCTCCACGATCCCGCCTCCGTCGGCGCGCCGGTCGAGGAACCGGACGGCGCGGTAGTGACGGAGCAGCGCCGGCCAACGCTCGACGTCGCAGGCGAGCGCGAAGATCGACTCGACGGATACCCGGACCACGCGCTCATCGAGCGTGCGCATGCGCCGCCGCGCCGGCATCGGCCCGAGCTCCAACGGCGCGCCGGGCGCCGTGCGCCCCCGCACCGAGTCGAGCGTCCGCGTCGCGCCATCGGCGTGACCGCCGTCGCGCAGGGCGGGATCGGCCGCGCGCGGCGCGTCCGGCGCCGTCATGTCCCCGCCCGGGCGCCCGAGCGGCGCTCCGGCGCGGCATCGGCGGTCGCGGCAGGGGCATGGCTGGCCCCCTCGGCCATCGGCCGCCAGGACGCCGTGATGCGGGCGCCGATGCGGTAGCGCACGAGCGGCACGGCGCCGACCGTCGCCTGCACGAGCTCGCGCAGCTCGTCCACCCGGAACCCCCGCATGACCGACACCACGCCGTCGTGCCGGCTCACGGGATGGAAGGCGAGCAGAAAGGAGGCGAGCCAGATGCCGGTCGCGGCGATCCGGCTTCGACGGAGATCGCTCACGATCACGCGGGTCCGGGCCACCCGGTTGAGCTCCACGATGATCTGCTGCGCGTCACCATCGAAGAAGTGATGCAGCACCTGAGAGCAGGTGACGATGTCGACGCTCCGGTCGGCGAACGGCAGGGCGCGCGCGTCCCCACAGACGGCGAGCGGCGCATGCGCCCGGCTGTCCGCCGCGAGCGCGGGCGTGCTCTCGAGCCCCACGATGTCGAGCGCGATCCCGTGCCGGGCCGCCGCCACGCGCGCCCGGGCGGGGATGTCTCCGACGCCCGTGCCGACGTCGAGCAGGGTGGCCCGCGACGGGAGCAGACGCCAGACCGGCGCCAGCTCCGCGAGCACGGCGCGCGTGCCGCCGAACAGCCTGTTCGCGACCGCCACATCGCGCAGGGAGCGGCACGCGAGCCCCGGGTCGGCGTCGGGCGCGTCGAGAATCTCCGCGCGCCGTCCACGCTCGGGCGTGCGGACCGCCCGCACGATCCGCCCAGGCCCCGCCGTGCCGAGCGTGCCCTCGGGCTCCGCTCGTCCCGAAGGCCCGAGGTCCGCTCCGGTGTCGGCGCCGCTCACGTCATCGCTCGAGCTGGGCGTAGCCCCCCCGGTAGTACAGGAGCGGCGTCCCCGAGCGCGCGTGCGCGAACTCGACCTCGCCGACGAAGATCGTGTGGTCCCCCCCCTCGAGCGCGCACGCGGTGCGGCACTCGATGTAGGCCAGCACGTCGTCCAGGACCGCCACGCCGGTCTGCCCGCGCGTGAACCCGATCCCCTCGAACCGGTCCCCATCGAGCACCGAGAAGCGACGGGCCAGCGGCTCCTGGTCCGCGGCGAGGATGTTGACGACGAAGTGCCGGGCGGCCGACAGGACGGGATGCATCGACGCCTCATGGTCGATGCAGATCAGCACCTGCGGCGGGACCAGGCTCAGCGAGCTGAACGCGCTCACGGTGAGCCCGAAGTCGCGGCCGTCGGTTGAGATCCCGGTCACGACGGTCACGCCCGATGCAAACCGTCCCAGCACGCTGCGAAAGGTGTCCGGATCGACGGTCATGTCGTGCCCGCCGACGCCGGCACGCGCGCACGGCCCGGGCGCACCGGCAGCAGGAGGCGAAGCAGATAGGCCGGCCGCAGCACTCGCTCGGCCGGAACGATGTCGCCCGCCACTCCCACGAAGAGGTCGGCCATGTCCCGCCGCGCGGCGAGCACGCGCGTCACCCGGTCGAGCAGCCATGGCATCGAGACCGCGACGGCCACCAGCCGCTCGACGGCCCACTTGCCCCGGAACTCGTGGCGCCGGCACCGGTCGTACGCCGCAAGCGCGCGGTCGGCCGCGCCGGGCCGGAGATTGCGGACGGCATCGTGGACGTACGGCGCCAGCATCTCGCCGCCCCGGAGGGCCGCATAGATGCCCTCGCCGGTGAACGGGTCGTAGAAGTCGGCCGCATCCCCCACCAGCGCCGCGCCAGGAGCCCAGGCCCGGCGCGCCCGCTGGGCGAACGGGCCGGTCGCCCGCACGGGACCGCTGCGCACCGCGCGCGCGAACCGCGCCGCCAGGTGCGGATGCGCCGCGATCCACGCGTCGAGAAATCCCGCCCGCCCGCGTCCGGCCACACCCCCGAGCCCGATCGCTCGACGCGCGGGCACCACCAGCGCCACGTTCGTCTCGCCATGTCCGACATCCGCCAGTCCGAGGTAGCCCGATCGATCGACGTGCATCTCTCCGGCGAGACCCATGCCGGCCACGCCGCGGTAGCGCGTGACGAGCGCCAGCCGGCGCGGCCATCGCGCCGACCGCGCCACCCCCAACCGCCGCGCCACGACCGACCGGAGGCCGTCGGCGCCCACGACCACCGCCGCCCGGATGGTCCACGACGGGCCCCCGACCGCCCTGCCGGCCGGCGCGCCCTCCGCGCCGTCCACGCCCTCCTCGGCCACGGTCCGCGCGTTCACGCCGATCACACGGCCGGCGCCGTCGCGCGGCAGGTGCGTGACCTGGAGACCCTCGACCACCCGGGCCCCGGCCGCCTCCGCGGCCCGGAGCAGGACGGTGTCGAAGGTCGGCCGGGGGAGCGCCAGCCCGCGATCGCGAAAGCCGCGAAAGCCGTGGTCGGCCGCGAAGTCTCCCCGGAACCATGCCCCGCTCGGCGCCCGCACGACCATCCCGGCGAGCTGGGCGGCCCCCGCCGCCTCGACCCGCTCGAGCACCCCCATCTCCGCCAGGATACGGGACGCCTGCGGGCTCACATACTCGGCGCAGGGCTTCTCTCGCGGAAACCGCGCACGGTCGAGCAGCACGACCGCGAGCCCGGCCCGCGCCAGCATCCACGCCGTCGCCGATCCGGCCGGGCCGCCACCGACGATCACGACATCGGCCGTGCGCGGCGCCACGCCCGCCATCAGCCGACAGCCCGGGCGACGCGCTGGAACACGCCCATGTAGCGCCAGTGAGGGCGCGGCAGGCGGAGCGCCGACGCGAGACGGGTCAGCACCGGGAGCAGGCGCGACCGCGAATCGGCCGAGAACATGAAGCGTGGATGCTGACGCGCGAATCCCCGTAGCCGCTCGACGGTCGCCGCGAGCTCGAGGGACGGCGACAGGTAGAACGTCGGCGTGAGCAGCGGATCCCCGTAGGCGACGACGCCCTCCTCGAGCGCGATGCGGTGGAGCGTGGTGCCCGGGTAGATCCGGAGCCCGACGGTCAGGTAGACCGCATCGCCGGCTCCGAGCCGACCGCGCGCGAACGCGAGGGTCTCCTCCATCGTCTCCGGCGTCTCGCCCGGTCCACCGACGAGGAAGATCCAGAGCACGCGCATGCCGGCGCGGGCGACGCGCTGGGCGACGTCCCGGACCCGAGCCGCGTCGAATCCCTTCTCCAACCGCTCGAGCACCGGGTCGCTCGCGCTCTCGGCCGTGATCCCCAGCGTCGCGAACCCGGCGCGGCGCATCACGGCGAGCAGCTCGTCGGGCGCCGCGGCCGGGGTAAAGTTCATCGTCTCCAGATGATACCGCCGGCCGTCGCGCACGATCGCCTCGCAGACGTCGATCGCATGTCCCGGGGGTGAGTTGAAGGTGGAGTCGACGAAATCGACCCGCGTGACCCCCGCGCCGCGGCGCAGCTCGGCCAGCTCCTCCACGACCGCGCCCGGGTCGCGCAAGCGGTAGCCCCATCCCTCGACGTTCCGGTACGTGCAGTACACGCACTTGTACACGCACCCGCGCTTCGTCTGGACGGGCACGGTCGCCCCGTGCCGCTCGTACCGCCGCACCTCGAGCCAGCGGTGGAGCTGCGGCCGGGGCAGCGAGTCCAGGTCGGCGTCCTCGCCGGGTGGCGTGAACACGGTCCGTGCACCGACTCGGCGAACGAGCCCGGGCACGGATGCGATCGGCTGCCCGGCCGCGAGCGCGCCGATGACCGAGACGGTGGCCCGCTCACCGTCGCCGGCGACGGCGTAGTCCACGCCCAGCGCGGTGAAGAGCGCCTCCGGTGCGACGCCGAAGGCTGCGCCGCCGGCGAGGACCGGTGCGCCGGGCGCGCCGCGCCGGAGCGCGTGCAGGATCGCCGCGGCCTCCGGGGTGTAATGCCGGAGCGCGATCGTGTCGCTGTTGTCGATGTTGCGGACCGAGACTCCGATGACGTCGGGCCGAAGGCGGGCCGCGGTCTCCTGCGCCGCCTGCACGGGGTCGGCGACGAAGCACAGGTCGAGCACGTGCACGTCGTGGCCGGCGGCGTCGAGGGCCGATGCGACACAGGCCACGCCGTTCGGCAGCACGGGTTGGGGGGCGCGCTCCCGATTGGTGCTGACGAGGAGGACGCGGGACGATGGCGAGCCACGACCGGTCATCTCAGGCGAGGCTCCGCGCCACGGCCCAGGTGACGAGCGCACCCGCGACGGTGCTGATGGCGTTGACGCCATCGTTGTCGAGCCAGGCCAGTCCACCCGTCCGTGCCGTCCGCGCCCCACACACGTGCACCGTTCGCTCCGTCGTCTCGTTGCATCCCGCACACCACCGGCGACACTGAAGGCTCGCGCCGGCGAGCGAGTCGATGGTCGCCCCGGCGACACCGCCGACGACCCCGCTCACCGCCAGCACCGGCGTCGCGCCGAGGGCCCAGGCGGCAAGCGCGACCGCACCGGCCCCGGCCACCGCCGCACCGCTCCCGAGCGCCGTCACCCCACCCGACGTGCCCGGCGGCACACGACGCCCCGTCAGGATCGAGCGCGGCTCGGCATCTCCGAGCGTCCCGACCTCGGTCGCCCACGTATCCGCAGCCGCGGCCGCCAGGGCGCCCATCCCGCAGATGTACCACGCGACCCCCGCGGTTCCATCCACCCCACCCCCACCCCCACCCTCATCCCGGCTGCCGCCGCCCTGGCCGGTCGTCCCGCCGGCATCCACGCGCGATGCCCCGCTGCCCGCGGCCGTCCTGTCCCCGTGCCCGATCGTGCCGAGCGCGCTCGGCCAGAGGATCGACCCCAGCGCGCAGGCGGCGACGAGCCCACCGTTGGCGATCACCTGGACGGCGTCACGTGGCCCACCCTTCGTCACGACTCCTGCGGTCCGCGTTTCCTTCCGCGCCTGCCCGAGTCGCGACCAGAGCGTGCCCGTCAGGAAGAAGACCAACAGCAACACGGCCCAGTCCCAGCCGGCGGCGACGCACAGTGTGCCGACGACGACGGCCGTCACCGCGCCGCCCGTCGACAGGGCACGGGTGCCGCGAGCGGCCAGCGCGATCCCGATCGCCGCCACCGCTCCGAGGAGCGTGCGCTCGAGAAGGGGATGACCGCGGGGGACGAGCACGCGCGAAGTATACGCCCGCGCCGTCACGTCGTCTTCCACCCGGTGCGCCCGCGCACCCTCCGGCCTGATTCGATTACATTTGGTGCTTGTTTCAACCCCCGTGCATCGCTATGACCGCGCCCGCATGACCGCGCCTGCCACGGTCGACGCGCTCCTGCCGCTCAGCCTCCTCGAAGCCGTTCGCAGCGTAGACGCCCCTCACGACGATCAGGACGCCGAGTACGTGCCCGAGCTGCGCAACAAGCGCCTCGGGCTGAGTGAGACCGTCTACGCCCAGATCCGACGCTACACGGCGGCGGTGAAGAAGAGCCATCGCGCGCCGCAGGAGGAAGCGGTCGCCCTCGCCCGCCTCATCGGCCGACGCGCCGACGCCCAGGAGGTGTTTGCCTCGGCGGGGCGCATTCTCGCCCAGCAGTCGCTGGAGACCACGTCGCCGGTGACCCGGCGGGTGATCCTCGTCCTGCCGTCGCTGCTCGCGCGGCCGCTCGCGCTCCGTGAGGCGCGCCGGATCGCGTCTCGCTACCTCAACGGGCGCATCCGCCGCGTGGGTAGCTCCCTCCTGCTCGAGATCCCGGACTCGGTGACCGTCGACAGCGCACCGCACGAGAGCGGCTGCGCCTACTACGAGTCCGTGCTGCGGGAGCTGGTGCGGCTGTTGATCGGCGGGTCCGGCGCCGTGGAGCACGTCCGGTGCGCCGCCCGCGGCGAGAGCGTGTGCGAGTGGCGCGTCGACTGGCGTCGGAGCTGACGATGCTGTCGCCCGAGGGGCTTCCCGCGATTCAGGCCGCACTCGACGCGGCCGACCTCGATGGCTGGCTCCTCTACGACTTCAGGGGTGCCAATCCGATCGCCGCCGGCATTCTTCAGCTCGACGGGCTCGTGACCCGCCGCGTGTTCGCGTATCTCCCGCGGCACGGGACACCCACGGCCGTGACCCACGCCATCGAGCAGGGCCCGTGGTCGAAGTGGCCGAGCGCCTGGCCGCGGGTCGTCTACAGCAGTTGGCGTGAGCTCGAGGCCGCGGTGAGCGGCCTCGTCCGCGGCCGGCGGGTCGCCATGGAGTACTCGCCGGGCGATGCCGTCCCGTACGTGGATCGCGTCCCGGCCGGTGTGCTGGAGATGGTGCGCGCGGCCGGCGCCGAGGTGCGCTCGTCGGGCGAGCTGGTGAGTCGATTCTACGCCGTGTGGACCGCCGGCCAGCTCGCCGCGCACCGGCGCGCGGCGACCCGGATCGCCGAGATCGGCCAGGAGGCGCAGCGCCGGGCCGGCGCGGCGGCGCGGCGCGGCGAGCCGGTGACCGAGTGGGAACTCCAGCAGTGGATCCTCGATCAGTTTCGCCGCGCGGGGCTGGAGACGCTCGATCCCCCGATCGTCGCCATCGGCCCGCACGCCGCCAACCCGCACTACGCGCCCGGCGAGGCGTCGTCGGCACAGATCCGGTCGGGGGATGTCCTGCTCGTCGACCTCTGGGCCCGCGAACCGGGCGAGCCGTTCGCCGATCAGACCTGGATGGCCGTCGTGGGGACGGCGGCCGACGAGCGGACGAGCGCCGTCTGGAGCGCCGTGCGGGATGCCCGCGACGCGGCGATCGCGCTCCTGCGCGAGCGCGCGGCGGCCGGCCGCCCGGTGCGCGGCGCCGAGGTCGACGACGCGGCGCGGGGCGTGATCGAGTCGAGGGGCTTCGGCCGCTACTTCGTGCACCGCACGGGGCACTCCATCGATCCCCGCGACCTGCACGGCTCCGGCCCGCACATCGACAACCTCGAGTCCCGGGAGGAGCGCGTGCTCACGCCGGGTGTGGCGTTCTCGATCGAGCCCGGCATCTACATCCCCGACGTGCTCGGCGCGCGCAGCGAGGTGAACGTGATCATGGCCGACGGCGAGGCGATCGTCACCCCTGACGACTACCAGCGCGAGCTGCCCGTCGTCTGATCGGGTGGCGGCCGGCGCCGCCCCTACCGGGATCCCGCGCCGCCGCGATCCCAGATCCGCGGATCCTCCAACCCGAGCCGCCAGATCGCCACGCGCCGGACGCCGGCGGCATCGACCGTCCGCTCGAGCGTGCGGAGCTGCTCCGCGTCGCCCACCCAGCCCTGGGCCGAGTCCGGCCGGACGAAGTGCAGCATGCCCGACGCCGCATCGCGTGTCAGCCGAACGCCACCGTCGGCGGCCAGGCGCTCGGCATCGGCGAAGCTGAGCACCGCGGCCGGCGCCGGCGCCTTCCACAGATAGCCGTACGACGGGAGCGCGGCCACCAATCGGCTCGCCCCGGACCGCGCGGTGCGGATCGCCAGCGCCGCCCGCACCCACGCCGGGGACGCGATCGGCCCGGGCGCGCCGGTCGCCCAGTGCTCGTCGTAGAGCATGAGGAGGAGCAGATCGGCGGCCCGGAGCCGGCGCTCGGCAAACACGATCGTGTCCGTCGGGACGACCGCGATCGTGACCGGCCGCACCCCGTGGCGGTGCGACGAGTCGGCGATCGCGGTGACGACGGTGGCGAGCGCGGTCGTATCGAGCGGCGTGAGCCCCTCGAAGTCGAGCACGAGCCCCGCGTACCCACTGTCGGAGGCCAGGCGCGCCAGCGCGCCCGCCGTCCGGCCGCGCAGCGCCCCGTCGGCCGCCAGCCGTGCGATCAGCTCCGGATGGAACCGGTCCCGCGCGTACGTCGTGACGAGAGCGAAGCGTCGTGGGCGACCGGGGACGTGCATCGTGTCGGGATAGACCGCCGTGGGCAGCGCGGTCACCGTATCGAGGCGTAGCCATCCGGAGACGATGACGTCCAGGGCGCCTCCATGCTGCGCGACCGTGGCGGCGCTCCGCGGATCCCATGGTGCGGTGAATCCCCACAGCTCCCGGGCGGACGGACGCGCGCGGAGCGGCGGTCGGCGCGGCACGCTCGCGATCACCGCGAGCCCCATCCCGGTGGCCAGGAGCGCCGGAACGCACGCCCGCGCGACGCGCGCACGAGCGATGCGCCCGAGCATATATTTCGCGCCGCCATGGGCCACCGACATGTCGTTCAAGTATAGGCGACGCGACCGGCGCGGCGCACGAGCGTTACTCCGAGCACCAGCCCCTCGTCCCCGGGCGTGGCTCGCATGACATGGCGGTCGCCGCGCGGCCGCACGACGCCGGTCGCAGTCCTCATCGCCGCGCTCGCCAGCTCACTCGCCTGCTCCCGCGCCGATTCCCAGCGCGCCGATTCCGCGCCCCCGCCGGCCGGCATCCGCGCTCGGGGCGCCGGGGCCGCGCGTGCGGCGCTCGTCCCGACCCTCGAGGGCCTGGGAACCGGCGAGACCTACCGGACGATCCGACTCGAGGCAACCGGCCGGATCACCGGGACCGTCGAATTCGATGGGCCGGCGCCGATCGACTCGGTCGTGCATCCGAGCGTCGACGCCGACGTCTGCGGCCAATCGCTCGTCGACATCAGCGTCGAGCACCGCGGGCCGCGGCTGGCGAACGCGGTCGTCTGGCTGGACGGCGTGACGGCGGGGAAGAGCCGCCCGCTCGTGCGCCGGTACGAGATCACCACCGAGGGCTGCCGGCTCATCCCTCGCGTGCAGGCAGCGCTCGCCGGCGGTACGCTCGATGTGCGGAACGCCGATGCGGCGCTCCACCGCACCGACTTCCTTCGGGCGTCGACCGACGTGCGCCTCGCCTCCGTGCCCGAGACCGAGGCGGGGGCCGTCGTCCCCACGCGCGCCGTCCTCGCGGCTCCGGGGCTCGTCGAGGTCCGCTGCGCCCAGCATCCGTGGTCACGTGGCTGGATCTTCGTCTTCGGCCAGCCCTACTTCACGACCACTGACGTCAACGGCGGCTTCGCGATCGACTCCGTCCCGCCTGGCCGCTACCGGCTCACCGTCTGGCACGAGCGCTTCGGCGCGCGCAGCGACAGCGTGACCGTGTCCGCGGGCGGTGAGGCGCGCGTGGCGATCCGTCTCACACCGGCTCGGACGCCAGCCCTCTGAACTGTCCCCGGTAGAGCCGGGCGTACGTCCCCTCGCTCGCGAGGAGCGCCGCGTGCGTGCCCTCCTCGACGATGTGCCCGCGGTCGAGCACCAGCAGGCGGTCCGCGCGGAGCACGGTGCTCAACCGGTGGGCGATGATGAGCGTCGACCGCCCGCGGAGCAGCTCTTCCATCGCCTGCTCGACGAGCCGCTCGCTCTCGTTGTCGAGACTCGACGTCGCTTCATCGAGGACGACCACGGCCGGGTCCTTGAGGAAGACGCGGGCGATCGCGAGGCGCTGGCGCTGTCCCCCGGACAGCTTCACCCCGCGCTCGCCGACGCGGGTGCCGAACCCGTCGGGCAGCCGCTCGATGAACTCGAGGGCGTGCGCGGCCCGCGCCGCGGCCATGATCTCGTCGTCGGTGGCGTCGGCGCGGGGGTAGGCGATGTTGTCGCGCACCGTGCCGCTGAACAGCGCCGGCTCCTGCGGCACGATCCCGATCGACCCGCGGAGGTCGGCGAACGACAGGTGCCGCACGTCATGGCCGTCGAGGGTGATCCGCCCGCTCGTCACGTCCCAGAAGCGTGGGAGGAGCGAGGCGATGGTCGTCTTGCCGGCGCCCGACGGACCGACGAGCGCGACGACCTCGCCCGGCGCGATGGTGAGCGACACATCGCGGAGCACGTCGGGTAGCTCCGGCGCATACCGGAAGGTCACCCGCTCGAAGGCGACGGCGCCCCGGACCGGGCGGGCAAGCAGCTCCGGCGAGTCCGGCTCGGCGACCGTCGGCGATGTGCCCAGCAGCTCGAAGACACGCGAGGCCGCCCCGACCGCCTCCTGATAGCTGCCGAAGAGCGATGCGAGCGAGCCGATCGCGAGTGCCACGTACATGGCATAGAGCAGGAACTGCACGAAGCCGCCCGGCGTCAGCTCCTTCTGGAGCACGAGCTGCCCGCCCTGCCAGAGGATGACAACCACCCCGGCGAACGCGATGAAGCCGACCACGCCGAAGAAGAGGGCGCGGAGGAAGGCCCGGTGCACCGCGGCCGCCACCACCTCCCGCAGTTGATCCCGGAACCGCCGGGTCTCGCCCGCTTCCCGCACGAATCCCTGCACGGTGCGGATCTGCGAGAACGCTTCGTCCGCCATCCCCATCGCCTCGGCGACCCGGTCCTGCACTCCCGTGCTCGCCCGCCGGAGCGACCGGCCGAACAGAAACGCCGCCGCGACGACGATCGGCGCGACCTCGAGCGTCGTGACCGCGAGCTGGCGGTGCGAGTACATCAGGAGCGCGACGCCGCCGATCACGAAGATGACCTGGCGCACGAACTCCGACACGTACGTGTTGCCGACCGACTGGAGGATCGCCAGATCCGCCGACAACCGGCTCGTCAGCTCACCCGTCCGGCGCTCGGTGAAGAAGGCCGGGGACAGGCGAACGAGGTGCGCGAAGAGCTGCTCGCGGAGCTTCGCGATCACCCGCTCGGTGGTCGACGTGTTGATATAGACCTGGGCGAAGTTGAGCACCCCCTGCACGGCGAACAGCGTCAGCATCCCCAACGCCAACTGGTTGAGGCGATGCCGGTCCTGCCGCTGGAATGCCGCGTCGAGCAGGTACTTCGCGACGCCCGGGAAGATGAGCCCGACCGCGGCCGCCGCCAGCAGGAACACCGTCGCGAAGGCGAGGCGCCACCGGTACGGGCGGAGGAGCGGCAGCAGGTGGCCGAGGGGTCTGGGCGACGGGAGCCGCCGTGACCGGGCGCCCTGTGCCGGCACCGATGTGTCCGCGACCCGCGCGTCGCCGTTCGACGCTCCGACGCTCGCGCCCGCATGTGCGCCGCGATCGCCGTCCCCATCCGCGCCCTGTCCGACGCCCCCATCGCCAGCGGGTGCCGGCCGGCGCGTCCGCTCCGGCGGGCCGAGCGGTGCAGTGGGCGACGGGGTCATCTCCGCCCCGGTCGCCGAAGGCGGGGCTATGATATCACCACCCCGGCCGGTCCCCGCACGGGGGACCCCGACACGGGCGGCGTCGGCGCGCGCGGCCCGCTCACGGCGACCGGGGGACTGGTGCGTGTCGCGGCGCGCGCCGTCGCGCGGGCGTCGAGCCGCCGGTCGAGCGCCATGGCCGCGAAGAGCAGCGCCAGGTACAGGAGCGAGAACTTGTAGAGCGACCAGGCGGCGGCCGTCAACGGCGCCGAGCGGCGGACGCGCAGGACGCCGATCAGGAGGATCGTGTCGAGGGCGGCGGCGGCGGCGAGGTAGAGCGGCCCGAACGCCCCGAACGCGACTGGCAGGAGCGTCAGCGCGCAGAGCACCACGGCGTACCAGAGCATCTGGTCGATCGTCCGCCGCTCGCCCCAGACGAGCGGCGCCATCGGCACCCCGGCGCGATCGTAGTCACGCTGCTTGAGCAGCGCGAGCGCCCAGAAGTGCGGCGGCGTCCAGTAGAAGATGATGAGGAACAGATAGACCGCCACGAGGTCCACGCGCCCCGTCACCGCGGCCCATCCGACGAGCGGGGGAAACGCGCCCGCCGCCCCGCCGATCACGATGTTCTGCGGTGTGCTCCGCTTGAGCCACCGCGTGTAGACGAGGATGTAGAAGTAGAAGCCGGCGACCGCGAGGCCGGCCGTCAGGACATTGACGAAGCGGGCGAGCAGCACCGTCGCGGCCGCCGCGAGCGCGATCCCGAAGGCCAGCACGGCCGTGGCGTCGAGCCGGCCGCTGGGGATCGGGCGCAACCGCGTCCGCGCCATGTGCTCGTCGATGTCGCGGTCGAAATACATGTTGACGGCGTTCGCGCCGCCGGCCATGAGGTACCCGCCCACGACCACGAGGAGCACCGTCCGCCAGCTCGGCGTCCCGGCCACGAACATCGGCGCGACGGTCGTCACGAGCAGCAGCGAGATGATCCGCGGCTTGGTGAGCGCGATCAGGTCGCGCACGAACCCGCGCTCGACCGCGATCGGGGTCGCGACCGGCCCCATCGTCATGCGACCGCCTCGGTCGGGACGGCGATGGACGGCCGCGAGCGGGCGGCTGCCCCGACGGCGCCGCGATAGGCGAGCGCCGCGAGCGCGAAGACGACGACCCACAGGAATGTTCCCACCGCCTGGTGCAGCGACTGGAGGATGGGGGGCAGCCCGAGCTCGACCAGGGCCGCGGCCACACCGACCTGGAGCAGCACGACCCCGACGGCGAGCACGGCTGCACGCACGACCGCGGGCGGCTCCCGGCGGCGGACGACGCCGATGGCGACGCCCAGCAGGTGGAGGGTCAGGAGCATGGCGAGCACGCGGTGTACGATCTGCACGTCGAGCGCCGCGCCGCCGGTCAGGATGCCGTTCCGGCACCACGGGAACCCGCGGCACGACGGGGCAGCCCCCGGCACGTTCGCGGTGAGGGCACCGAGGACGACCGTCACGAACGCGAGCCCCGCGGCCGCGGCGGCCGCGCGCGCGACGCGCAGTGACGCCGCGCCCGTCCGCACCGTCTCCGCTCCGAGGGCCCCGGCCCGCTGCGCGGCGACGACCAGCACCGCCAGGGTCGCCATCGCGATCGTGTAGTGGACGGCAATGAGGTAGGGATTGGAGAGCGACAGCATCACGACCAGCATCCCGACGACGGCTGCCGTGACCACGAGCGCGAGCGCGAGGATGGCGGGGCGGAGGACGCCGCCGGCACCGCCGACCCCCGGCTCGCGCCGGCGAGCCATGGCGAGCAGGACCAGGGCGCACATCGTCGCCAGGAGGGTGGCCGCGAGATACCGGTGGGTGACTTCCACGGCCACCGTGTAGTTGCGCACCACGGGAACGAACGCGCCATTGCAGTCCGGCCAGTGCTCCCCACACCCCATGCCCGAGCCCGAGATGCGGACGATCGCCCCGAAGACACTGTGCACGTACGCGAGCCCGAGCCCGAGCAGCGCCACGCGTCGCAGCGCGGTCATGCGGGTCCCGTGAGCGACGCGGCCGTGTGCATCACGTGCCAGGTCCAGAGGAAGACGAGCACGAGCACGAGCCCGGGCGCACAGGCCCACACGAGCTCGCGCCCGATGGGCCCCTCCCGACCGCCCATTGGGGTCGCCTCGCGGTCGGTCGCCTCGCCAGCATCGGTCGGCGGCGTCCCCCGTCCGGGCGCGGTGCCGCCGGTGACCACCGCGCGCACGATCGCGGCCTGGGCGACGGCGCAGGCGGCGACCGCGAGCCAGAACGCCGTGAGAGCGGTCAACGAGGGCATCCGGCGAAAGATGTACGGGGCCGACGCGGCGTGCCATGCCGCCGGCACTGCCGAGCGATGCGGCGAGAGGTGGTGCGGCGGACGACACCGCAGTACCATAGCACGATGAGCGTGCCGGCTTCGCCGCCCTCGCCGCCCTCGTCGTCGGTTCCCACGCCGCTCCGGCCATCGGGCGTCGCGACGGCGTCGGCCCGCTCGCGAGATCCGCGGGACGGCCCCGCTGTCGGGCCGGGCCCATCGGACGCCGGGTCCCGCGGCCTCGCGCGCCGGCTCGGCCTCTGGAGCGCCGCCGCCGTGCTCGTGGGCTCGACGATCGGGTCCGGGATCTTCCGCTCGCCCGCCGGGATCGCCGGCCGCCTTCCCGGCCCGCTCCCCATGCTCTCGGTCTGGGTGATGGGAGGGGTGTTCGCCCTCTGCGGGGCGCTCACGCTGGCGGAGGTGGCCGGCGCGCTCCCCGAGACGGGCGGGCTCTACGTCTTCATCCGCGAAGGATGGGGTCGCCTCCCGGCGTTCCTCTTCGGCTGGGCCGAACTGTCCGTGATCCGTGCGGCGGCGCTCGGGGCCGTGTCGACGACGTGCGCCGAGTACGCCTTCCGGCTCGTCGGCCGCGACCCGGCGGCGCCGCCCAACGTCGCGCCGGTGCACTACGCGGCGGCGCTGGCGATCGCCCTCACGGCCTTCTTCAATTACCGCGGGCTCCGCTGGGGCTCGCTGGTGCAGAACACCACCGCCGTCGCCAAGTACGGCGGGCTCCTGTTCATCGTCATCGTCGCGCTCGCCTTCGGCTTCGGGTCCGGGCGAGCGGCCGGCCACTTCGCGCCGGTCGCGCCGCCCGGCAGCTTCGCGATCGCCCCGTTTGGACTCGCGCTCGTGAGTGCCCTCTGGGCCTTCGATGGCTGGGCGGACCTGAGCTTCGTCGCGGGCGAGGTCGCCGATCCGCGTGTCAACCTACCGAAGGCGCTCATCGGCGGCACGCTGGCGGTGATCGTGATCTACCTGCTCGCCAACGTCGCCTATCTGGCCGTCCTTCCGGTCGACCAGATCGCGCACTCCAAGCTCGTCGCGGCCGACGTGGCGCAGGTGGCACTCGGCACGGGCGGTGCCATCTTCGTCGCCGCCACGGTCGTGCTGTCGGCCTTCGGGACGCTCAACGGCTCGCTCCTCACCAGCCCGCGCATCTTCTTCGCCATGGCCGCCGATGGCCTCCTCGTGCGCCGGGTCGCGGCGGTCCATCCGCGCTACGGGACGCCGTACGTCGCGATCCTCCTCTCGGCGGCGCTCGGCATCATCTTCGTCCTGACGCGCACCTTCGAGCAGCTCGCCGACACCTTCGTGACGGCGATCGTTCCGTTCTACGCGCTCGGCGTCGCGTCGGTCTTCATGCTGCGGCGGCAGCGCGGCTACGATCCGCCGTTCCGCGTGCCCGGGTACCCCTACGTCCCGGCGCTGTTCGTGCTCGCCACGGTCTACCTCCTCGTCAACTCGCTGCTCGATCCGAGCAGTCGTTGGCCGACGGCCGCCGTGCTGGCCGTGGTCCTGGCAGGCATCCCGTTGTATCGCGTGGCGGCTCGCCGTGCCGGCCCGGCCGGCGGAGGACGGACGATCGTGGGCGTGGCGCTCGCCGTCGCCCTGAGCGCCGGTGGTGTCCACCGCCTGTCCGCCCAGGCGCCCACGGCCGCACAGCCCGCGCCGCCCCAACAGCCCGCGCAGGCGACGCAGGCGACGCCGACCACGCCGCCGGCCGCGGATTCCGCCCGCGGCGTGCGGGCGGCCGGCTCCCGCGCGCGGAGCCGAGCGCACGCGGGGCACGCGACCACGGCCAGGGCCACTACCTCACATGCGGCGCACGGCGCGCACCCGATGAGCCGCCACCGGCTGCGCGCCGCGTACCCCGACTCGGTGCTCGAGACGATGTGGCCGGTCAAGGGCCCGGCGCCGCTCCCCGGCGCGCTGCTCCCGGGCAATCGCATCGTCGCGTACTACGGGAATCCGCTCTCCAAGCGGATGGGGATCCTCGGCCAGATCCCACCCGACTCGATGCTCAACCGCCTCGCCGCGGAGGTCCGGGCCTATGCGGCGGCCGACACGGCCAGGCACGTCGTGCCGGCGCTCGACCTGATCGTGAGCGTCGCGCAGGCCGCCCCCGGCACCGACGGCAAGTATCGGCTCCGCATGCCCGACACGCTCATCAAGCGCGTCGCGGGCTGGGCCGACCGCGCGCACGCGCTGCTCTTCCTCGACGTGCAGACCGGGCGGAGCACGGTGGCCGCCGAGCTCAAGCCGCTGCTCCCGTACCTCCAGCGGCCGTCGGTGCACCTCGCGCTCGACCCCGAGTTCTCGATGCTGCCCGGGAAGGTTCCGGGTCGCGTGATCGGCACCATGGATGCCGCGGCCGTGAACGACGCCGTCGCGACGCTCGCCGGCCTCGTCGAGAGCTATCATCTGCCGCCCAAGGTGCTCGTGGTCCATCGCTTCACGCGGCCCATGCTCCGGCAAGCGAGCGCGATCCGCCTCGACCCGCGGGTGCAGGTGGTGATCGACATGGACGGCTTCGGGCCCGAGTGGATGAAGCGCGATTCCTATCGCGCCTACGTCGCCTCGGAACCGGTGCAGTACACCGGGTTCAAGCTGTTCTACAAGAACGACAAGCCCGTGATGTCCCCGCGCCAGGTCGTCGGGCTCATCCCGTCCCCGCTCTTCATCATGTTCCAGTAGCGACGGCCACCGCGGCCGTCGCGGTTCCTGACGAGGTCACGTCCTTTGACCGCGTTCGCGGCGCCGATTAGGCTTCCGCAAGGACAACGGACAGGAGCGGGCGATGCACGGACGGATGCGTCGATGTGCGGGGATCGCGCGACTGCTCGGCGTCGGAGCCGCGGCCGGAGCCGCCGCCGGGTTGGCGGTCGCGTGCGGTAGCTCGACCGCACCGCAGAACAGCACCGGCCGGTATGTCGGCACGTACGCGTCCGACACGGTGATCGTCACGCAGGCCGGCGCGGCCCAGCCGATCGTCCTCGACTCGGCCCTCGGCGACACCGGGACCCTCACGCTCAAGCCGGACTCGTTCTACGCGACGTACCGCGGCCTGCTGCCGGTGCGCGACAGCGGCACGTTCACGATCGACGGGTCGGGGAAGTGGACGCTCGCCGGATCCTTCTTCAGCGGCTCGGGGACCGGCAAGCTGGTCGGGAACCGGCTCCAGCTCGACCTGACCGGAGGCCAGGCGGTGGGGGCGATTCACGCCGCCCTGACCAGGGAGTAGCGGCGACGCGCGAGCGCGCCCGGACCTGCGGCCGGCTCGCCCGGACCGCTGCGTTGCTCATCGGCTCGTTCGCGTCCCTGGCGCGCGGGCAGGCGGACGGTGCGTCCGGGACGGTCGCCGGACGGGTAGTCGACAGCGCGACCGCGGCACCGGTCGCGGGTGCGACCGTGCTCGTGGAGTCCACGCTGCTGCGCGCCATCACCGACGACCGCGGCGCGTTCCGCATCCGGGGCCTCGCGCCCGGCCGCTATGCCGTTCGGGTCGCGGCCATCGGCTTCGAGAGCCGCATCGCGCACGATGTGGTCGTGACGGCCGGCGGGATGACACGTGCCGACGTCGCGCTCCGCCACGCGGTCGTGCAACTGTCCGAGGTCGCCGTGACGGCGAGCGGCGCCGCCGAGCGGCCCGGGGACGCGCCCGCGAGCGAGGCCGTGATGTCGCGCAGCGAGATCGTCTCGCGCAATGTGCTGACGGTCGATCAGGCACTGACGTACGTGCCGGGCGTGATCTTCAACAACGGCTCGCTCGACATCCGCGGCTCGACCGGCGTCGCGGGCGGGATCGGCAGCCGCGTCATGGTGATGCTCGACGGCCATCCGGTCCTGTCGGGTGACGGCGAAGCGGTGGACTTCAGCACGCTCCCGCTCCTCGACGTCGAGCGCCTCGAGGTCGTCAAGGGCGGCTACTCCGCTCTCTATGGCAGCAACGCGCTCGGCGGCGTGGTCAATGTGATCACGCGCCCCATCGGGGACCAGCCGTCGACGGCGGTCGACCTTCACTACGGCCACTACTACGTGCCCGGCCGGTATCGGTTCACCGATCACGGGCTGGGATACGACGGGTTGGAGCTCGAGCGCTCGCAGCGCCTGAGCCCCACGATCGCCGCCCGGCTCTCGCTCGATCGCGAGTTCAACAGCGGCTACGAGCAGGACAACGGCTCCGACCGCTGGCTCGGATACACCAGGGTCGACGCCGACCCCGAGGGGCGGCACCCGGGCTCGTTCTACGCGATCTACAAGTGGGAGAAGGACGGCAACTTCCTCGGCTGGCTCGACGCCCACCATCCGTACCAGGTCCCGCCGAGTCAGCTGAACGACCGCTCGGTCGCGGCGCGCGTGAGCCTCGGCGGCACCCTCTCGCCGGTGGCCGGCGCAAGCCGGCGGGTCGAGCTCAATCCGTACCTGGACTACAATCTCGACCGCGACACGTTTCCGAGCGACACCGTCAATCCGTCGAAGTACCACCGCTCGACGCGCGTCGGGACACGCGGTCAGTGGTCGATCCTCCCGGGCGGGTCCCACCACTCGCTCGTGCTGGGCGCGGATGTCGCCGGGACGTTCGTGGAGAGTGACGAGCTCTCCAACCATCAGCTCGGGGACGCCGGCGTCTACGTGCAGGACCAGGCGCCGCTCGGGCGACGGGCCGCGGTCGTGGGTGGGCTGCGCTACGACTGGCACGATGTCGCCGGCGCGAGCGCCCAGGGGAGCGTGAGTCCCAAGCTCGGCGTCGTGGTCCATCCGACGAGCGACCTCAGCACGCGGATCTCGATCGGGCACGGGTATCGGGCGCCGAGCGTGATCGAGGAATTCACGCGCGCGTACGAGGACGGCTACAATCTCGTCCCCAACCCGTCGCTCCGCGGCGAGACCTCGTGGTCGGCGGAGGTCGGCGCCACCGACCATCTGACATCCTGGTTCTGGCTCGATGGCGCGATGTATCAGACGGAGTACTGGGGGCTGATCGGCCCCACCCTCGCAGGACCCCCGCTCCCCGGCTCTACCCTCCCGCCCGTGCAGTTTCGGAACGTGACCCGGGCGCGCATCCGCGGGCTCGACCTGGCGGCCCGGGCGACGGTCGTCCCCCGACTCGTGTCGACGGCGGTCAACTACACGCTGCTCGACCCCGAGGATCTGACCGCGCGCGCCTGGCTGCCGTATCGCTCGCGCCACAACCTCACCGGCTCCCTCGACCTGCTCGGGGGCCTCTGCGGCGTCGACCTGCACTTCCGTAGTCGGGTCGAGCAGGTCCTCGTCTACGCCGCCGATCCGCGCGCCGACATCACCTTGTTCGACCTCCGCCTGGGCTACCGCGTGCTGGGGACGCTGCTCCAGGCCAAGGTCGTGAACGTCTTTCAGCAGCAGTACGTCGACGTGCAGGAGCGCATCCCCGGACAGCCCCGGACGATCTTCCTCTCCGCCCTCCGGTATTTCTGATCTGCCGAGGGGCGTCAGCCGATGCGCATCATCAGAAGATGTGCACGTTGATGTACCGCTTCGGGTTGCGGCGCAGGTCGGCGGTGAGCGAATCGAGCCGCGCCAGCACGGCTTGCAGGTTGTTGTAGACGGCGGGGTCGTTGACGAATTTCCCGACCGTCCCGCCCCCGCTGTCGACCTTGACGAGCACCGCGTCCAGTTGGCTCGTGGCCCGCTCGAGGTTGTTCGTGAGATCCGACATGTTGGCGGTCGTCGTCTTGAGGTTCTTGACGGCGGAGTCGACCGTTGCCGAGTCGATCGCGCTGACGGTGCGACTGAGCGAGCGCATCGTCCGGTCGAGGTACCGCGACTGGGCGGCGGCGATGCCCGACAGTTGGACGACGAGCGCGTTCGCGCTCTCCAGCGTCTTGCGGAGGTCGGCGATCCCGCCCCCCTGCACCATCTCGACCTGCACGACCCGCGCGACGTCGCCCAGCCGCGTGCTGGCCGAATCGGCGCGCGCGAGCAGTTGGGCCATCGTCGGGGCGGGCTTCCCGGCGGGCACGGTGTCCCGCGGCGGGATGTACGAGGTCGTGGGGCGCGAGGGGCGGAGCGCCACGTCGACGTCGCCGAAGAAGCCGTTCGGCTCGATCGAGGCGGTCGTCCCCTCGGGGATGCGGAACTGCTTCCGGATCCGCATCTCGACCACGAGGGTGCCGTCGGTGCGAAGGTCGACGGCGCTCACGAAACCGACATCGACGCCGGTGAGGAAGACCGTCTGCCCCTGCTTGATGCCGGAGCCCCACGGCAGGCGGACGTACATGGGGTAGCCGCCCTGGAGCCCGCCCCGGACGAGCCAGAGCGTGCCCACGACGAGCACGACGAACGCGGCCGTGATGACGGCCCCGACGAGAATGTTGTCCCGAGGTCTCATGCTTGGAGATAGGGGGCCAGGACGGCGGCCGTGAGCGCGTCGAGCACGAGGATCCAGATGGACGCGATGACCACCGCCCGGGCGGTCGATCGGCCGACGCCTTCCGCGCCGGCACCCGTCACGTAGCCCTCGTAGGAGCAGAGGAACGAGATCGCGCCACCGAACATGAGGGCCTTGAGCAGGCTGTAGAACACCTGGAACTGGCTGAAGCCCAGCCGCAGCCCAGCGCGGAAGTCGAATGTATGCACATCCGTCACGATCACGGAGGTGAGGAACGAGAAGCCGATGCCGATCACGTCGGCGTACACGGTGAGCACGGGCAGCATGATCAGCCCGGCGATGATGCGGGGGACGACCAGGTAGGCCACCGGATCGAAGGCGAGGGTCTCGAGCGCGTCGATCTGCTCGGTCACCCGCATCGTCCCGATCTCGGCGGTCATCTGCGCGCCAACGCGGCCGGCGAGCACGAGGCCGGTGAGGAGCGGCCCGAGCTCGAGGATCACCATCTGCCGGGCGATCAGCCCGATCACCGACAGCTGGATGCCGGGGAAGAGCTGGTAGCGCGTCTGGAGCGCGATCACGCTGCCAATGAAGGCGGCGACGAGCGAGGCGAGCGGGAGCGAGTCGACGCCGATCGCCCGCATCTGCTTGACGACTTCCGGGAGATACGTCCCGGGCTCACCGAGCGCGCGGAGGATCTCGCGGAGGAAGTACCCCCGCGCCCCCACCCCGTTGAAGAACTCGAGGATCGGGCGGGCGATCACGTCCCAGGCGCGGCGGAAGGCCCCGCCCTCGGGCAGGGCCGTCGCCGTCACGTCCGCACCCGTGTCAGCAGATATCCGCCGGCGACGGTGAACAGGACGTTCGGGATCCACGCGGCGAGATACGGCGGGATGAGCCCCTTGGCGCCGATCGCCTTCGTGAGCTGGATGAGCATCAGGAAGAGAACGGTCGTGGCGAGGCTGATGGCAATGCCGTACGCCGCGCCGCCGCGTTGCGTGCTGGTCGCGAGCGGTGCGCCGAAGAGGGCGATGATGATGCAGGTGACCGGCACCGCGATCTTCTGCGCCAGCTCGACTTTGAGCTCATCGGCGTTCCCGCCGGATCGCTCCAGCGCCACGATGAAGCGCCGCAGCTCCTCGAACCGCATGTCCTCCGGGTTCTTGGGCGCGGCCATCAGCTCGACCGGCGCCTCGCGCAGGTGGTTGTCCCGCGCCGAGTCGAACTGGAGCGCGAAGTCGTTGATACTGTCGGGCACGATGTGCAACACGCCCTTGGCGAGCGTCCAGCCGTGGCGTGCGTGCCAGGCCCCGGTCTGAGCCGCCAGGATGTAGGTCGGGTATGCGGGTCCGACGCCCCGGCGCTCGACTTCCACGGCGTTCATCGTCCCTCGGCCCGCGTCGAGGGCCGCGACCTTGTAGACCCGTCCCTCCTCGGCGGCGTACGCGAAGTTGTATCGCTCGTTGCCGCCCCGGAACTGCTGCTCCTCGAGCAACGAGTCGTGCTTGGCGTTGGTGACCGGGGCCAGCTCGCCGATGCCGAGCCCCAGCACGGCCGCCAGGCAGGCGGCGAAGAACACGGGCGCGGTCATGCGATAGAAGCTGATCCCCGACGCCTTGGCGGCCGTGATCTCGGAGTGCCGGGTGAAGGCGCCGATCGAGAAGACCGTGGCGAAGAGGACGGCCGCCGGCAGCACGAGGAACATCGACCCCGGCACCCAGTACAGGTAGCTGAGGGCGATCCGACCGGGCGGGATGTTGCGCTGGAGGTAGACCTGAAGGTGGTCGGTCAGGTCGATCACGATGACGAGCACCGGGAACCCGATCGCCGTCGTCGCGAAGATCTTCACCCACTCCCAGAAGACGTACCGGTCGAGCGGCCCGATCGTGAACCGTGTCCGGCTCTCCTCGACGCCCCGGCGCCGCCGGTCGGACGGGGTCGCCGCCCGGCCGCTGCGCCCGGTGCCCGGCGTCGATGCCTCGCGCGGCGGCCGGATGGTGACGACGCTCGCCATCAGCCGATCGGCTCGGGATGAACGGTCGCCCGCCCCGGCCCCGCCGAGCTCTGAGCGACGCCGGCGCGGCGCCGGCCGTGCGGCCGCAGCCGGCCGACCCACCCCCGGATGGCATCCCGGATCTCGCCGAGATCACCCCCCCGCGCCGTGCTCCCGGCGCGCCCGACCCGTGCGAGCAGCACGAGCCCGACGGCGGCGAACAGGACGTTCGAGCACCACATGGCCCAGAACGGCGAGACGGTGCCGTTCTGCGCCAGCGGCTCGCCGGCGATCAACCCCACGTAGTACAGCCCGAAGACGGCAAAGCTCACCCCGATCACGAGTCCGACGCCCCCCCGCGGAAATCGCAGGGCAATCGGCGCGCCGAGCAGCACGAACACGGCGCACGCCACCGCGAGGGCGAACTTCTTGTGGATCTCGACGTCGTATGTATAGTCCGTCCGCTTGTTGTCGATCATCCTGGCCTGGGCGGCGTCCACGCTCGCGCTCAGGGTATTGAGGGTCACGGCGGCCGCGGCCGGTTGCACCAGGGTCGACGATGGCAGCGACCGCACCGCGACATCGGCCTCGGCGGCACGCGCCGCCGCCTGTGCGGCGAGGCTCGCCCCGACCGGGAGCGACGGCTGCGGGACCCCACCGCTCGAGGGCGGCGCCGCGCCGGCGCTCGGCGCCTGCCCGGCCGCCGCGGGCGCCGGGGAGGGCGGGCTCGGTGGGTGCTGCTGGAGGACAAAGGGCGCCGGTGCGTCCGATTGGGCCGGGGCGTTGATCTGCGGATCGATGCGACTCAGCGCGTCACAGTACACGCGGCCCAACCCCGGCGGGGGCACGAAGGGATGCCCCGGCGACCCGGGTGGCGGCGGCTGGCGCGCCGAGCGGCCGGTCGCGGCGACCCGCACCGCATTCACCAGGTCGTAGCGGATCTCCTGCCGCGTCTCGGCGTCCACCCGCTGCGCGTCCGCCAGCACGTGCTGCATCTCGCAGACCGACATCTCGCGCTCGCTCTTGTACGTATCGTTCGTCGAGCGCGTGAGCGTGTTGCCGACGCCGCGCACGCGGACGCGGTTCTCGATGTAGTAGATCCGCTGCAGCTCGGCCGGATTCGCCTTCTGGACCTCCTGGATCGATCCGTTGTATAGCAGCAGTTGGAGGTCGCCGGCCGGCGTGAGCGCCATCGTGCCGCTGTCGGCGAAGATCGTGCGCCGCCGCGTGGGGTCGCCGAGGTCGTAGATCACGACCTCGCGCATCCGGTCGGACGCCTCATCGAGGTGGCCGGCGCGGAGGTAGAGCTTCCCCGGCGACACCTCGTTGATGACCTGAGGTCGGAGTGCGAACGTGGGCTTCTTGCGCGCGATGTCTTCCATGAGCGTCCGCAGCCGATGATTGGCGCGCGGGAGCGCCTGGTCGTTGAAGGCGACCATGAACACGGAGAGCCCGGTGGCCGCGATCAGCACCGGGACGAGCAGCCGCGCGAGGCCGATCCCGCTCGCCTTGAGGGCCGTGATCTCGTTCTCGGCCGCCAGCCGGCTGAAGGCGTAGAGCACCGACACCAGGACGGCCATCGGGAGCGTCATGGCGAACGTGAACGGGATGGAGAGCCCCACGAACTCGCCGATCACGCTCCAGGGCAGTCCCTTACCCACCAGTTGGCCAATGTTCTTGGCGATGTAATTGAGCAGGAGGAGCGAGGTGAGCGCCGTCAGGGCGAACACCAGCGGTCCCAGGTGCTCTCGCAGCGCGTATTTGCTGAGTATCTTCACTGTCTGAAATTCCGCCCGGTCCGGGACCAAATTCAAGGCCGAGTGGCGATCGTGCTCGCGGCGGACGGGGAGTGATCCCGCACCTCGTGCCGCGCGGCTCGTCCCCCGTGCCGCCGTCCGTTGCCCATCGCCCCGTGAAGCTGTCCGTTCTCGTGCCCGCTCTCGCTGCCTGTGCGCTCCTCTCCGCCGTGGGCTGTCACGACAGCGGCCGCCCGCGGACGGCCTTCGATGGCCAGGCGGCCCTCGGCTACGTGAAGACGCAACTCGACTTTGGCACCCGCGTCCCCGGCACGCCCGGCGCGCAGCGCTGCGGCGACTGGATCGTCGCCCAGATGCGGCAGCGGGCCGACACGGTCATCGTGCAGAGTTGGAACCACACGACGGTCACCGGGACCGTCCTGCCGCTCCGCAATGTGCTCGCCCGATACCGCCCCACCGCCACCGACCGGGTCCTGTACGTCACCCACTGGGACACGCGCCCGGTCTCCGATGAAGCGCGCGATCCGGCCCAGCGCCGGCTGCCGATGCCGGGCGCCAACGACGGGGCGTCGGGCGTGGCGCTCTTCATCGCCCTGAGCGATGTGCTCCGGAAGACGCCGCCGACGGTGGGCGTCGACCTCCTCTTCGTCGACGGCGAGGATTACGGGGACTTCCCGAAGAACGAGGACGTGCTGATCGGGTCGACCTATTTCGCGTCGCATCTCCCCTCGCCAGGATACCATCCACTGTACGGCGTGCTCTGGGACATGATCGGTGACCGGGACCTGGAGATCTACGAGGAGGGGAACTCGCTCCAGCACGCCCCGGAAGTCGTGCACCGGGTCTGGACCGAGGCGGCCGACCTGGGCTACGGCCGGTCCTTCATCCCACAGTACGGGTACACCCTCACGGACGATCATGTGCCCCTGCTCAAGGCGGGGCTCCGCGTCATCGACGTGATCGACTACGACTACCCGCCCCACCACACGCCCCAGGACACCTTCGACAAGGTATCCGCCCAGTCGCTCCAGATCGTCGGCGACGTGGCCACGGCGCTCCTCACGGGGTAGCGACCGCGCCGGATCTCACGACCGACCGATCCCGTCGATCGCGGCCGGGATCCGGCTGACCCCGATTCCCGAACGAGGGCCGAATCTCACCGGGCCCGGCGGTGACGATTCGCCGCGTGGCGGCGTCCTCCACACGTGCCGCGCGCCCCCCGCCGCCCCGCCGCTCGCCCGTCCCCCGCCTCGGACTCCCTGGCTCCCCTCCCTGGTCGGCCGGCCGCGCGGGCGGACCGCGCGTCGACCGTCGTTCTGACCCGCGCGTGTCTGCGCCCCTAGCTGCCGCCGTCCCCTTCGATCGGATCGGGGAGGTCCTCCTCCGCGAGGGGCTGATCAGCCGGGAGCAGCTCGCGACCGCGCAGCGCGAGCAGAAGCAGGGCGGGGGAAGCGTCAACTACCAGCTCGTCAAGCTCGGCTACATCTCCGAGCTCGAGCTGACGAAGATGCTCGCGCGGCAGTACCGCATGCCGGCCGTCGACCTCTCGAAGTTCGAGGTCGACCCGCGGATCGCCAAGCTGATCCCGATCGAGCTCGCGACCAAGAACCTCGTGCTCCCGCTCAAGCGCGACGGCCGCACCCTGACGGTGGCGGTCGCCGATCCGACCAATCTCGGGCTGATCGAGGACCTCAAGTTCATCACCCGCTACGACATCTTCCCGGTCATTGCCGGCGAGTTCACGCTGCGCAACACGATCGAGAAGTTCTACGACTCGTCGGACACGGCGATGCAATCGCTGCTCGACGAGATCACGGAGGCGGAGGGCGACCTCGAGGTCCTCGAGGCCGACGAGGACGAGCCGAGCGCGGCCGCGCTGGCGGCCGCCGTCGACGACGCCCCGGTCGTGAAGCTGATCAACGCCATCCTGACGGACGCGGTCAAGCGTGGGGCGTCCGACATCCACTTCGAGTCGTTCGAGCACGACCTGCGCGTCCGCTACCGAATCGACGGCGCGCTCCAGGAGGTGATGAAGCCGCCGATGAAGATGAAGGCGGCCCTCATCTCGCGCTTCAAGATCATGTCCCAGCTCAACATCGCCGAGCGGCGCGTGCCCCAGGACGGGCGCATCAAGCTGAAGATGGGCAAGAAGGTGATCGACTACCGCGTGTCGACGCTGCCCACGCTCTTCGGTGAGAAGGTCGTCCTCCGGATTCTCGACAAGGGCAACCTGACGCTCGACCTCGAGAAGTTCGGCATCGAGCCGCGGGCCGAGCGCGAGCTGATGGAGGCGATCCAGAACCCGTACGGCATGGTGCTGGTCACCGGCCCGACGGGGTCGGGGAAGACGACGACGCTCTACTCCGCGCTCTCCAAGGTCAACAACATCGACGTCAACATCATGACGGCCGAGGATCCCGTCGAGTACAACCTCTACGGGATCAATCAGGTGCTGGTACGCAACGAGATCGGGATGACGTTCGCGGCGGCGCTCAAGGCGTTCCTGCGGCAGGATCCGAACATCATCATGGTCGGCGAGATCCGCGACCTCGAGACCGGCGGGATCGCCGTCAAGGCGGCGCTCACGGGGCACCTCGTGCTCTCGACGCTCCACACCAACTCGGCGGCCGAGACGGTGACCCGCCTCCTCGACATGGGCCTCGAGCCCTTCAACGTGGCGAGCGCCCTCAACCTCGTGCTCGCCCAGCGCCTCGTGCGCAAGATCTGCAAGTCGTGCAAGCAGCGGTACGAGCCCGACGACGCCGAGCTCGCGGGGGCGAAGGTGAAGCGCGACATGACCTTCCGCGAGCTTCGCTTCACCGACGAGGCGCTCGACAACGCGCGCGCGCGCGCCACGCCCGAGGCGGCGCCGCTCCTCGAGCACCTGTCGCTCGACACGCGCATCGGGGAGATCGGCTTCTTCCGGGGGAAGGGATGCTCGGAGTGCAACGGCACCGGGCTCAAGGGACGCCAGGGGCTCTACGAAGTGATGTTCATGACCCCGCACCTCCGGAAGCTGATCCTCCAGAACGTCGGCGCCGCCGAGATCAAGGACGCGGCGATCAGCGATGGCATGCTGACGCTGCGCATGGATGGCTGGCTGAAGATCCTGAAAGGGCTCACCACGATCGAGCAAGTGATTCGGGAGACGAGCGTATGACGGACGACCGTAGGACCGCCGGCGGGACGCCGACGCCTGGGAACGCACGCGGGGCGCAGCGCCGGAGCGTGGGCCCATGAGCGCGCCCGCTGCCGCCACGTCGGGCGGGACGGCACCGACGCAGCCGGGCCCGAGCGCCGCGTCCGGCGGCCCCGGATCGGCCATCAATCTCCGGGCCCTGCTCGAGGAGATGATCGAGCGCGACGCCTCGGACCTGCACATCACGGCCGGCGAGCGGCCGAAGCTCCGCATCGATGGCGAGATCACGAACTCGACCAACGAGTACGTGATGACGCCCAAGGACACGCTGACGGTCGCCTACTCGGTGCTGACGGAAAATCAGAAGAAGCGGTTCGAGACCGAGGACGAGCTCGACTTCTCCTTCGGCATCCAGAATCTGGCGCGCTTCCGCGGCAACTGCTTCAAGCAGCGCGGCTGCGTGTCGATGGTGATCCGTCAGATCCCGTTCTCGATCAAGACCTTCCAGGACCTCGGGTTGCCGGGCGTGATCGCCCGGCTGGCCGAGAAGCCGCGTGGGCTGGTGCTCGTCACCGGCCCGACGGGGTCGGGGAAATCGACCACGCTGGCGGCGATGATCGACAAGATCAATCGCGAGCGCCGCGGGCACATCATCACGGTCGAGGATCCGATCGAGTTCATCCACCGGCACCAGGGCTGCATCGTCAATCAGCGCGAGCTCGGGACGGACACCAAGTCGTTCGCCAGCGCGCTCAAGTACGCGCTGCGCGAGGACCCGGACGTGATCCTGATCGGTGAGATGCGCGACCTGGAGACGATCCAGGCGGCGCTGACGATCGCCGAGACCGGGCACCTGGCATTCGCGACGCTGCACACCAACTCGGCGGCCGAAGCCGTGAACCGGATGATCGACGTCTTCCCGTCGCACCAGCAGTCGCAGGTGCGGGCGCAACTGGCGTTCGTGCTGGAGGGGATCGTGACCCAGACCCTGTTGCCCAAGGCCAAGGGCAAGGGGCGGGCGATGGCGGCCGAGATCCTGGTCGTCACGCCGGCGATCCGGGCGCTCATCCGCGACGACAAGGTGCACCAGATCTACTCGCTCATGCAGTCGGGCAAAAAGTACGGGATGCAGACCCTGAACGACGCGCTGTACAACCTCTATATGGGCCGCGAGGTGACGGCGGAAGAGTGTCTGCGTGTCTCGAGCGACCCGAACGAGTTCCTGCGCATGATCGGGCATCCGCCGCTCGACGACGGGACCGAGAAGCCGGCCCCGGCGTCCGGTCGGGGCGGGGCACCGGCCGGGAACGGGCGGCGCTGAGACGGCCCTGAGACGGCCCTGAGACGGCCCTGAGACGGCGCTGAGACGGGGCGGGTCGCTAGGTCGTCTAGAACCGAACGCCCCACCCACGCGGACACGAGACCATGGCCAGTTTCACGTACACGGCGCGCGCCCTCAACGGCGAGCTCAAGACGGCGACGATCGACGCGTCGAGCAAGGACGACGTCGTCGCGCAGTTGCGCCGCCAGCGGTTGACGGTCGTCAAGGTCGACGAAGAGGCGAAGCGGAAGAAGCCCCGCGGCGGCGGGATCAAGATGCGGGACATCGTCATCTTCACCCGCCAGTTCTCGACCATGATCAACTCCGGGCTCCCGCTCGTGCAGGCGCTCGACATCCTGGCCAAGCAGAGCGAGAACAAGACGCTCCAGGATGTGACGCGCGCCGTCGTCTTCGATGTCGAGTCCGGGCATACCGTGGCCGACGCCCTGCGGAAGCACCCACGCGCGTTCAACGAGCTGTACGTGAACATGGTGGCCGCGGGCGAGGCGGGGGGTATTCTCGACACGATCCTCATGCGGCTCGCCGTCTTCATGGAGAAGAACGACGCCCTCGTCCGGAAGGTGAAGGGGGCGATGATCTACCCGGGCGTCATCATGTCGGTGGCCGCGATCGCGGTCTCGGTGCTGCTCATCTTCGTCATCCCCGTGTTCGAGAACATGTTCGGCTCGGTCGGCCTCGCGCTGCCGTTGCCGACCCGGATCGTGATCGGGCTCTCGAAGTTCCTGCGCGGCTGGGGCGGGCTGGCGACGGCCGGGGCGGTCGTGGGCGGCGTTGCCCTGCTCAAGCGGTACTACAAGACGCCCACCGGGAAGCTCCAGATCGACAAGATGCTGCTCGCCTTCCCGGTCCTCGGCGACGTGCTCCGGAAGTCGTCGGTGTCGCGCTTCACGCGCACGCTCGGGACATTGATCAGCTCCGGCGTGAGCATCCTCGACGGCCTCGAGATCACGGCCAAGACGGCCGGCAACCGCGTCATTCAGGACGCGATCATGGCCTCCCGCGCGAGCATCGCCGGCGGTGACACGATCGCCGCTCCGCTCGCCAAGTCGCAGGTCTTCCCGCCCATGGTGATCTCGATGATCGCCGTCGGCGAGTCGACCGGTGGGCTCGACGAGATGCTGGCCAAGATCGCCGACTTCTACGACGAGGAAGTCGACGCCGCGGTCTCCGGCCTGCTGTCCCTGTTGGAGCCCGTCATGATCGTGTTCCTCGGTGTCGTCGTCGGCGGCATGGTCGTCGCCATGTACCTCCCGATCTTCGACATGATCAACGCCGTGCAGTAGACCGGCAGCCACGGCAGCGCACGCCGCCACCGGAGCGGCCCGGACGCCACGTCCGGGCCGCTCTGGCGTTGTGGCCCCCGGGGCAGCACGACAATATCATTCGCCGCCCTCACACTCCCGGCGGCCGGCTCCGTCGGGCGCCCGCGACGACACGAACGGAGCGAACCCATGGCCTTCTTCCTGTACAAGCTGATTCCACCGCGCCCGACGTTCGCGCTCGACATGACGGACGCCGAGCGGGCCGTCATGGGCGACCATGTTCGCTACTGGACCGCCGTCGCGCAGCGCGGCAACGCGATCGCGTTCGGCCCGGTGGCCGATCCGAAGGGCAGCTGGGGCGTGGCGATCCTCGAAGTTGCCGGCATCGACGAAGCTCGCGGCCTCTCGGCCGACGACCCGGCGATCCGGTCGGAGCGCGGCTTCTCGAGCGAACTGTCTCCGATGCCGGTCGTCGTCATGCGTCCGCCCGCGCGATCGGCGGCGCCATGAGGCCGGCGGCCGCCCGCTAGGCGTCGCGCCCGGGCGTCACGAGGAAGCTGCACGCCGGGCGCTCACCGCGGTCGCATGCCTCCTCGACCGCGTCACCGACGATGCCGGCCACCAGGGACTCGGCGGCCGCGCACACGGCCGGGCACTGCCGCACCGACTCGCTGAGCGGGCAGGCGAAGCCGCGGACCCGATAGCCTCGGCCCTCCCGCACCACCTCACAGTCGCCGCCCAGCGCGACCAGCACGCCCGCCGCGTCGCGCACCCGCGCTTCCAGGGTCGCTCCGCGCGAGACGACCGTCGACGCCAGTTGCCGGCCGACGTCGCGGAGCAACTCCGTCAGCTCGGCCGGGTCGAACCGCCCGGCGAGCGTCACCAACAGGGTCGTGAGCACCGGCTCGTAGGCGCGTGAATAGAGGGAGTCCGCCTCGGGCGCGACGACGTATTCGGTGGCCGGCTTCCCGACCGATCCCTCCCGCCGGACCCCGGCCGCCCGAACGAGCCCGCCCCGCTCGAGCGCCGTCAGATGCAGCCGCACGGCATTGTCGGTGATCCCGATCGCGTCAGCGAGCTCGTCCACGGTTCGCCGGCCGCGCCGGAGGAGCGCCATGATCTCGCCCCGCGTCCCGAGGCGGCCCGGCCATCCCTCGTCTGCCATACCACAAGCTCAGCTCGGAGAACCAGTTGCGCAAGATGCGCCCAATAACACAAGTGAATACTTGACTAATTATGCCCGCCTCGGCACATTGACGCCCGTGCGAGGCACCGGCGGCCGTGCGCCGACCCGCGCAGGGCGCCACGGTCGAGCGACCGTGGACTCTCATTGGGCTCTCGTTGGACTCTCGTTGGACTCTCGTTGGACTCTCGTTGGCTCTGGTTGCCACCCCCGTTCCGAGGTCGATTCATGCCACCCACTCTCTGCCCCCGGCCCCACCAGCCCCGCCACTCCGCGCGCCACTCCGACGGTGCCGACCATACCTGCCGCGCCCGCCCCGGCCGCTCCGCAATTCGGGTCCAGGGCAGCCGCACGCGGCGAGCGGTTGCCAACCTCGCCACGCTGACCACGGTCGCGACGATCGGGGTCTCGGTCCTCGCCATCACTGCCGCGCGGGGCGCCCGCGGAGCCGCCCGCCCGGCGGGCGAGCACCTCCCGCCCGCGGTGGTCGGACTGGCCGGACCGACCGGGCTGACCGGGCTGCCCACCCACGCTCGCGTCGCGCTCGACGATCCGACGATCGTCGCCATCTTCGATGCCGCGAATACGTGGGACATCGAGACCGGGACGCTCGGCCAGGAGAAGGGCTCGACCAAGGACGTGCGCGACTTCGGCGCGATGCTCGTCCGCGACCACCGGATGGTCCGGCAGCAGGGGCGCGACCTCGCGACGAAGCTCGGTGTCACTCCCACGCCCCCGGCTGACTTCGCCCTCGCCGCGAAGCATGCGGCCGCAATGCGGACCCTCCAGGCCGCCAGCGGGGCGGCGTTCGACCGGGCGTTCCTTCAGAACGAGGTCGACTTCCACAAGGACGTGATCGACGCCGTGAAGACGACCCTCCTGCCGGCGATCCGGAATCAGGAGTTGAAGGACTTCGTGACCAAGGTCGCCCCGGCCTTTCAGGCCCACATGATCGCCGCCCAGCAGAAGCTCGACGCGCTCCCCCGGTAGCGCGCACGACAGCGCCCGTCGCGGTGGCCGTCGGCGGCCCGATCCGCCGATGGCCACGGATGGGCCGCCCGACGGTCTCGGCCCGATCCGCTCACCGCCGCCGGAGGCCGGCCGGTGCAGCCTGCTCGCGGCTCAGTGCGTGACCGTGAGCGTCACATTCAGCGCGGTCGTCGGCGGGCTGGCGCCGGCCGCGCTCACGTTGATGACCGCCGAGTAGCTGCCCGCGGTCAGGGTCGTGGCGTCCGCGACGAGCGCGAGCGTGGTCGGCGCGTCAGACGACGCGAGCGTCGCCGTGAGCCACCCCGAGCCGCCGGCCGAATACGCTCCGACGGTGGCCGCGAGTCCGGTCAGCCTGCCGCCACCCGAGTTCTTGACGGCGACCGATCCCGACGCGCTGCCGCCGGTCACGGCGGTGAGCGTCACGGTCGAGGGCGCGAAGGCGATACGCGGCTTCGGCGAGGTCGAGCTACCGCACCCGCCCACGGCGGCGAGACCGGCCGCGAGCGGGACGGCTGCGACCAGGCGGCTCACGCGGCGTCGGGCAGCGCGCTCGGCCGCAACGAGCGAGGCGATCCTGCGGCTGTGGATGCCTTGCCGGGCGCGAGGAAAAAAGAGCATGGGCACGACTCCTTCGAGCGTAGAGGTAAGGGGAGTTTCGCCCGCCCTCAACGCAACACGTGCGCCGTACCCACCGTTCCGCTCAGAGCAGGAGCATGCCCGCCGCGGCGCCGAACATGAGGACGGCGGTCACCCAGACGACGGTCTGCCCCAGGCGCGAGCTCGGCTGCCCCTGCATGAGCTCCCGATCCGCCGCCGTGAGCGCGATCCCGACGAGCAGGAACGGCGCGAGCACGCCGTTCACGATGGCCGTCCAGTAGAGTGCGCGGACGGGGTTCACATGGGCGAAGTCCAGCGCGATCCCCGCCAGGAGCGACAGCACGATGACTCCATAGAACGCCCGGGCGCGGCGCGGCCGCTCGTCGATCCCCTGGCGCCAGCCGAAGGTCTCGGCGAAGGCGTAGGCCGCCGACCCGCTGAGGGTCGGGATCGCGAGTGCGCCGACGCCCAGCAGGCCGACGGTGTAGAGCAAGGTCGCGAACCGCCCGGCCAGCGGCCGCAGCGCGGCCGCGACTTCGCCGCTCGTCTCGAGGTTCGTCAGCCCGTGCGGGTTCAGGGTGAGCGCGGTCGTCAGGATGATGAAGAACATCGCGACGTTGGAGAAGAGCGTGCCGAGTCCGACGTCGACCTTCCGGGCGACGATCTCGTCCTGCGTCGCCCCGCGCCGCTGATGCCCGAGGCGGCCGATCGCCTTCTCCTCCTCGACTTCCTGCGAGGCCTGCCAGAAGAAGAGATAGGGGCTGATGGTCGTGCCGAGGATGCCGACCAGCGTCGGCCAGGCAGCGCGCGGGACGCGGGGCGTCACGACCGCCGTCAGCACGGCGCCCCAGTGCGGACCGACCTCGACGGCCGCGACGACGTAGGCGAACAGGACGAGCGCGAGCCACTTGAGAGCGTGAGCGAAGGTGGCATATCGAAGCCGCAGGGTCGCCCATCCGATCGCCGTCCCGAAGACGAGCACCCACACCGCCGACGAGACCCGCGTCAACATCTCCGCGGCGTCCGCCATGCCCGAGAGATCGGCACCGATATTGAGGGTGTTCGCGAGGAGCAGGGCAGTCGCCGCGACGAGGATCACCGGGCGGGGGAACTTCTGACGGAAGGCGGCCGCGAGTCCGCGCCCGGTGACCATCCCGATCCGCGCGCACATCATCTGCACGGCTGCCATGAGCGGCCAGGTGAGGAGCGCGGTCCAGAGCAGTTGGGTCCCGAACTGCGCGCCGGCGATCGAGTAGGTCGCGATCCCCGAAGGGTCGTCGTCGGCCGCGCCCGTGATGACGCCGGGCCCGAGCGCGCGCCAGAAGTGTCGAAGCCCCGACATCCCGGCGCCGACCGGCCGGCCGAGGGCCCGGGCGATGCCCTGGGCCGCCACCAACGGATGCAGGAGCGGTGTCGAGGCCGGCGCCCCCGACGGCTCGCGGGTCGCCAATCCGTCTCCGTCGGGCTCGTGGACTGTCGTCACCACTTCCTCCGGCCGCTCTGAGGGCGCGGGAAGCCTATAGCTCCGGCTTCGAGGTCGCCAGAGTCAGCCGTACGCACGGTCCGTACCCCGTCGGGCCGCGGGTCTCGCGCGCGTGCTCGGCGTGACTCGACCGACTGCCTACCGGCCACGCCAGCGGTCGAGCGTGCGGCGATCTTTCTTCGTCGGCCGACCCGTGTCGAAGTCGGCGCGTGGCATCCCCCGCAACTGCGCCGCGAGCGTCTCACGCGCCGTGCGACTCGCGGCCGTCTCCTCGTACAGGCGCGCGGCGTCGGCCGGGCGGCCTCGACGTTCGCTGAGCGCGAGCACGACGACATGAGTCTCGAATGGGGGGTGTCGGACGCTCACCCGGTCACCGACCTGGACCGGCCGCGCGCGCTTCGCGCGGTCGCCGTTCACGTCGACTTTCCCGCCGCCGATCGCCTCGGCGGCCAGCGAGCGCGTCTTGAAGAAGCGTGCCGCCCATAGCCACTTGTCGAGGCGAACACGGCCGGGCTCGATGTCGTCCATCCTCGCCTGATGTACGGAGTTGGACTAAACTAGCGTTCATGTCAATTGGTTCGGCCGCTGGCGCCCACCGGTCCGTCGAGGCCGCCCTCTACCCCAACGCAGAGCTGCCGCCGGGCGAGCGCCTCCGCCGCGTCCGGCTCCCCGAGCGTCACCGCGCGGAGGCCGGGCTGGGCGTGCTCGACATCACGAAGTGGTTCGGCGAGACGACCGGCGGCGTCAAGACGTACCTGCTCGAGAAGGCTCGCTACGTGGAGGCGCGCCCCTGGCTGCGCCACATCCTCGTCGTCCCCGGCGCGCACGACTCGATCGCCACCGGCGACGGCGTGCGCCGCTACCGGCTCCGGAGTCCGCTCATCCCCACGCAGCACCCGTATCGCCTCCTGTTCTCCACCGACTCCGTGCGGCGCATCGTCACGCACGAGCGACCCGACGTGATCGAGGTCGGGAGCCCGTTCCTCGTCCCCTGGATCACCCGGCGCGCCACGCGGGGGCTCGATGTCCCGCTCGTGATGTTCTTCCACGGCAACTTTCCCCGCACGATCTGCCCGTTCCCGGAGCGGGCCGGCCCGATGCGCCGGCGCGTCGATGCCGGCGTGTGGCGATACGTCCGCCGGCTGACGCGCGAGTTCCGGGTGACGATCGTGGCCTCCGATTTCATGGCCAGCGATCTCGAGCGGCACGCGGCCGCCGCGACACCGGTCGTCAAGGTGCCGCTCGGGGTCGACCTCGACCACTTTCATCCGCGGCGCCGGGCCGACGCGACACGGACGCGCATCGGACTGGGCCTCCCCACCGACGCGCCGATCGCCGCCTTCCTCGGCCGCTTCGCGAGGGAGAAGGAGGTGGATCTGCTGGTGCGCGGCTGGGAGACGATCGCCGCCGGGACCGACGCGCACCTGGTGCTCGTCGGTGACGGGCCGGCCCGGCGCCGACTCCAGGCGCAGTCGCGTGGCCCGCGGATCTCCTGGCTCCCGTACCAGAGCGATCGCGAGCAGCTCGCGAACCTGCTCGCGGCGATCGACCTGCTCATCTCCCCGGGATCGATCGAGACGTTCGGGCTCTCGGCCCTCGAGGCGGCGGCATCCGGGACACCCGTGCTGAGCGCCGATCGCGGTGGCGTCGCCGAGCAGATCCGGTGCTCGGGTGGCGGCGCGCTGTTCACGGCCGGCGATGCCGCGGCGCTCGCCGACGCCGCGCGCGCGCTCCTCCGGGCGAGCCACGACCTGCCGCGTCTGGGCGCCCTGGCGCGCCAGTACGCGGAGCGTGAGCATTCGTGGAGCGGCGTGTTCGACCGCATCGTCGATGTCTACCGCCGGGTCATCGCCTGACGCACTCGCGCCGCGCGCCGCCCCAACTCCTCGTCTCGATCCACGACGTCACGCCGGCGCTCGAGGCGGGCGTGCGCACGCTCTGGCGCTGGTGCCGGGACCGGAGCGTCGTGCCGGCCCTGCTGGTCGTTCCGGACTGGCACGGCCGCTGGCCCCTGACCGCGTCGCCCGCGTTCGTCGACTGGGTCCGCGGCTGCGCCGCGAGCGGCGCCGAGATCTTCCTCCATGGCGAGCGGCACGATGAGGTGGGGCTGCCGCGGGGCTGGGGCGACTCGCTCCGTGCGTGGGGGAAGACGGCGCGCGAGGGGGAGTTCCTGACGCTCGACGAGCGCGCCGCGCGCGACCGGATCGAGCGCGGCCTCGCGCTGCTCCGCACCCTCGGACTGTCGCCGATCGGGTTCGTGCCGCCCGCATGGCTGGCACGATGGCGAGCGTGTGCCCGCGCCGTGAGCGCCGCCGGACTCCGCTACAGCGAGGATGACCACGCGATTCTCGTGCACGACCGTCCGATCGGGGGGCCGGTGGACGGGGCGCCCGTGCGGCGGCTCCCATCACCGGTCGTGCGGTGGAGCGGCCGGACGCCGGTGCGGGCGCACGGCTCCGCGATCGTCGCTCGGGCGCGGTACCGCGTGCAGCGACGGGCCCGATACGTCCGGATCGCGCTCCACCCGAGTGACCTGGATCACCCGACGACGGCGCGGTCGGCGGCGGCCGAGCTCGACCGGTGGCTGAAGGACCGGCCGCCATCCCGCTACGGGGAGCTGTGAGGCCGGCGGCGGGTGCAGCAGTGAGAGGTCCGCATGGTGCTCGATGATGTGGCGGCCCAGGCCATCTGCGTCGCGCTCGTCGCCGCCGACCAGCTCACGAAGACGTGGCGCATCCAGATCCTCGCCCGCGGCCTGGGCTACCGCATCCGCTTCCGCCCGGTCTTCACCTTCAACGTCGCGAGCGACGCCGCCTCGACCCTGACGCCGCTCCGCATGGGCGGCGAGCCGGTACGCTTCGCGGGCATCATGGAGACCGGTCTCACGGTCGCCGACACCATCGCGCTGATCACGGTCGAGGGATCGATCGAGTACACGAGCGTGATCGCGATCGCCGCCTATCTCGGGTCGACCTACGCCGGGGAGTGGTGGCGGACGGTGAGCGCACGCCTCGTGCCCGCGATGCATCGCGTGGTCCCCTGGATCGGCATCGTGATCATGGTCGGAGCGGGGCTCTGGATCGTGCTGCGGCGGGCGGCGCCGAGGCTGTTCGTGCACGTGCACGGGACGCTCCGCGACTCGTGGCGCAATACCCGACGGATCGCCCCCTGGGCCGTGGGCGCGTCGGTCCCGCTCACCCTCATCCATGTGCTCGCCCGGATCGCCATCCTTCCCGTGCTGATGGCGACGCTGCCGGCCGCTCCGGCGGCGGGGGTCGTGTGGTTCGGCTCCTTCGCCCTGCTCTATGGCCAGCTGGTTCTCCCCACGCCGTCGGGGGCGGGCGCGGTGGAGATCGGCTTCCTCAACGGCGTTGCCGGATACGCCGGCCCGGGCGTTGCGACGATCCTGGTGTGGTGGCGCTTCTACACGGCGGTGACCGGGGTCATCCTCGGCGTGATGTTTGGCGTTCCACACTATGGCGGCGCACTACGGCGGTGGCTCGTCCGCCGCCGTGTCGCCCGGGAGGCAGGGCGGCATGGCCCGTCTGCGTGAGCGCAGGGTGAGCGGCACCGACGCGGCGCGCATCGTCGATGGCGCGTCGGAGGCCGCGGCGCCGCTCGCGCGCACGCTGGCCGCGGCGGCGGGCGACGACCCGTCCGAGTTCGCCGGACATCCCGGATTGGCGGCGCCGATCCGGCTCGCGCTCTTCACCGACACGTATCCGCCGCAGCTCAACGGCGTCTCCCGCACGCTCGAGCGGCTCGTCGGCGCGGTGCGGCGCCTGGGCGGCTCGGCGCGGGTGTACACGACAACCGATCCGGGGGCGCTCGCCGCCTCCGGCGAGATCGATGTCGTGCGGCGGCTGAGCGTTCCCTTCTGGGCATACCCGCAGCTCCGGATCTCGGCCCCTGTCCCCGGCCGCGCGCTCGACGATCTCCGGTCCTGGGGCCCGACCATCGTGCACGCCGCGACGCCGTTCGGGATGGGGCTCGTGGGGCGCCGCAGTGCGCGGGCGCTCGGGGTCCCCTTCGTCACGTCGTATCACACGAGCTTCAACGAGTACGCGAGATTCTACCGTCTGGGCGCTCTGAGCCGTCCTGGCTGGTCGTACATCCGATGGTTCCACAACGGCGGGGCACGCACGTACGTGCCGACCCGCGCCGTGCTCGAGGACCTCCGGCGCCTGCGCTTCGAGCGGCTCGCCGTCTGGGGGCGCGGCGTCGAGCTCGAGCGCTTCAACCCCGCGCGCCGCTCGCCGGCGTGGCGCGCGCGCCTCGGCGCCGACGACGACACGATCGTGGTCGCGTATGTCGGCCGGTTGGCGGCCGAGAAGGGGCTCGACACGGCGCTCGGCGCCATGCACCGGCTCGTCGGGCAGGGTCGAGCCGATCGGTCCTCGCACCGGGCCGGTGGTGGTTGCCATCCGAGGATCGTGTTCGCGATCGCGGGGGACGGCCCCTACGCCGACCACTGCCGCCGCGCCGCGCCGCCGCCGCCGGCCGTGCACTTCGTCGGCCGTCTCGAGGGGCGGGACCTCGGCGAGTTCTACGCGTCGGCGGATCTGTTCATCTTCCCGTCGACGACCGACACCTTCGGCAACGTGCTCCTCGAGGCGATGGCATCGGGGCTCCCGGTGATCGGGGCGGACGCCGGCCCGACGCGCGAGCTGCTGGCCGCCGGCGGCGGCATCATCGTCCCACCCCGCGACCCTGTCGCCCTGAGCGCCGCGATCGAATCGCTCGCCGCCGATCCCCTCCGGCGCGCACGCCTCGCCGCGTCGGGCGTGGCCTACGCTGCCACCTGCTCCTGGGATCGCATCTTCGCCGCGCTCTTCGCGGACTATCGGCGCCTGATCGGCGCCTGATCGGGGCATCCGCGCCCGATCAACCCCAGCCGTCCCCCGCGTCGTCCCGCTCACCGCGGCGTCCGCGCTTGCGGTCGGACTGGCGTCGCTTCGCGTCCAGCCGCGCGCGGCGCGACGCGGCCGTCGGCCGGGTCGGGCGCCGCCGCTTCGGGACGACCAGGGCGCCCGACACCAATGCCGCCAGCCGGCGCTCCGCGGCCTCGCGATTCTGGTGCTGGCTCCGCGATGCGGATGCGACCACGCGGAGATTGCCGTCCCCGTCCACGCGTGCGCCGAGCCGCGCCTGCACGCGCTCGCGCGCCGGTCCGTCCAGCGCCGCCGTGCGGGCCACGTTCCACACCACCTCGACCCGGGTCGCCGACGTGTTCACGTGCTGGCCGCCCGGCCCTCCGGCGCGCGTCGCGCGCACCGTCAGCTCACGTCGCGGAATGCTGATGGATGTCGTGATCGGCAGGTCTGATGGCATGCACGTGCTCGGATGAGACGGCGCGGGCGACCCCGCGCGCGCGCAGGACGCGGAGCGCGGCCACTCGGCGCCCGTCGATCGCGACCACCTCCAGTTCGCCGCCCGCAAACGGCACGCGGTCGCCGATGCGCGGGACGCGTCCCAGCCTGGCGAACGCGTAGCCACCGAGCGTCGTCCAGTCACCCTCGGGGATGTCGAGCTGGTAATCGGAGCGCACGTCGATCAACGACAGCGTCCCGGCCAGCTCGAGCACACCATCGGACTCGAGCGACGTCCGCGTGGCGGGATCGTGCTCGTCGGCGATCTCCCCGACCACCTGTTCCAGGAGATCCTCCATCGTCACGATGCCGGCCGTCCCGCCGTACTCGTCGAGCACGATCGCCATGTGCGCCCGCGTGCGCCGCAGATCATCGAGCACGAGCTCGGCCCGTCGAGTGGCCGGGACGTACAGCGGGTCGCGCGTGTACTGCTGCAACGAGAACGGCGTGCCGCTCTCATGCAGGAGCAGGTCCTTGGCCAGGAACACGCCGACCACGTCGTCCAACCCTTCACGGTAGACCGGGTAGCGCGAGTAACGCTCCGTATGAAGCGTCGCCCGCACTTCGGCCTCGGTGGCGTCGATCGGGAGCGCCACGATCTCCGTCCGCGGCCGCATCACGTCGTGGGCCCGCTTGTCATGGAACTCGAAGACGCTGCTGAGCAGGGATGCATCGCGCGCGTCGAGCGTGCCGCCGGCCGTCGCTTGCAGGACCAGCTCGCGCAGCTCGCCCAGGGTCAGCGAGCGCACCCACCGTGCGGCGAGAGCCGTCCCCAGCGGGCGGAATACCCGGCGGATGGTCTCGCCGACCGAGCGGCGCAGGACGGGGACGGTGGCGGCGGCGAAGGCACGAAGCCGCGCACCACCGCGACGCGCAATCGACTGGAGCGTCAGCGGTTGGGACGTACGCATAGGGGTGGCGCGCGGAAACTGTTTCGCGCGCAACTCGTCAGAAAGATACACGAACATCGCCGAAGGCGCGTCCCTCCCGCCCCCCAATCTCTGTCGTCTCTCGCACCGTCCCGCTCGCTGACCGACCAACCCCGATCGGCGCCGCGACCGGCCCGGCCGTCGCCGGCCTCCCCGCTCCCGGTGGTCGCGGCGACCCACGCCTCCGCTCCCACATCGCCGCCCCCGCGTCGCCGACTCCATCAGGCAATCCTGGATGCGCGTCGGATGATCCGCTGGGTGTATCTCGGGCGCTTCTCCGTAGCGACGGCCATCTTCCTCGCCGCGCAACTGGTCTGGACGAGCGCGCCGGCCGCCGACACGCGGATCGTCGCCCTCATCTTCGCCGTCACGACGGTCTTCACCGTGTGTTCGGCCGCGTACACCGAGGTGTACCGCGCGCCGCTCACCCGGACGTTTCTGTATATCCAGACGGTCTTCGACCTGCTGCTGGTCACGGCGGTGGTGCATGTCACCGGCGGCGGCGCGTCGCAGTTCGCCCTCTTCTACATCCTGGTGATCGCGAGTGCCGCGCTCCTGCTGCCGGTCGGCGGCGGGTTGCTGGTGGCCCTCCTCGGGATCGTCTGCTACTTCGCCGAGCTGCTCTGGCTGAGCGATGCCGCGCCCGACCTCGCGATGTGGCTCCAACTGCTGGTGTTCGCGCTGGTGGCGCTCGCCTGCGGTTACATCAGCGCGCGCCTTCAGGAGGCAGGGGAGGGGACGGCCGCCGAGCTGATATTCGTCCGGCTCCAGGCCGAGGACATCCTGCGCAACATCCGGAGCGGCATCGTCACCATCGACGCCCAGGGCGTGCTGCTCTACGCCAATCCGGCCGCGAGCGCGCTCCTCGGGCTGCCGCTGGCGGATCTTGTTGGCAGTCCCGTCCTCCCGCGCGTCGCCGGTGTCTCGGCCGCGATCGCCCGGGCGCTCGAGCGAGCGGTGACCGACCGGGTGCGCACGACGCGGGCCGAGGACGTGATCCATTTCGGGGGCCACACGTTCCCGATCGGTGTGACGACCACCTTCAGCGAGGGCGACGGCCCGGGGGCCGGTGACGGGCGGACGGCGACCGCGATCTTTCAGGACATCTCGGGGCAGAAGCGGCTCGAGAGCCTGCACCTTCGCGCCGGGCGACTCGAGGCGATCGCCGAGCTCAGTGCGTCGCTCGCCCACGAGATCAAGAATCCACTCGCCTCGATCCGGAGCGCGGTCGAGCAGTTGACCGACATGCTCCCGGCGCCGCCTCCACCCGGCGCCACCGACTTCGCCGCCGGCGCGGCGGCCGCCGCCGTCGCGGGTCGCCGGCGGTCGGGGGCGCGGGCGACCCGCGTCGCTCGCGGAGAGCGCCTGCCGGCGTCGGACCCGGCCCCCGTGGGCCACCCCGCGTCCCACAACGGCAACGGACACGGGGGCGTCCGAGCGGCGGCGGCGGCGCCGGTCGTCGACGAGGATGCGCGCACGCTGGGCGCTCTCATCGTGCGCGAGACCGATCGCCTCTCCCGGCTCCTGAGCGAGTTCCTCGACTTCGCGCGCGTTCGGGTGGCACGCATGGCGCCGATCGACATCGGCGCGGTGGCCCGGGGCGCGGCGAGTCTCGCCAGTGCGCATCCCGATACCCGCGAGGGCGTCCGCGTGCATTGCGTCGTGCCCGAGGATCCGGCGATCATCCACGGCGACGACGATCTACTGCACCGGGCCGTCTTCAATCTCGTGCTCAACGCGATCCAGGCGTCGCCGGCCGGCGGACAGGTGCGGATCGAAGTCGCGCCGCTGCGGCCCACCCAACTACCGAGCGGCGTGACCGACCTGGCGTTCGACGCGGGCGCGGTGGCCGTGCGCGTGATCGACGAGGGCCCGGGGATCGCGCCGGACGTGCGGGACCGACTCTTCGAGCCGTTCATCACGACCAAGCCCGGCGGAAGCGGACTCGGGCTGTCGATCGTCCATCGAGCGATCGAGGCTCACCGGGGGATCGTGCTCGTCGACTCCGGCGGTGCCGCGCATGGCACGCGGGTCACCGTGCTGCTGCCCATTGCCCACCCGGGTGACGCCACGGTGGCCGACGGACCAGGAGATGGGAGTCTATGAGCGGGGACGGCAAGCCGACGGTGCTGGTGATCGACGACGAGACCGGGATCCTCGAGTCGCTGCGGATCCTGCTCAAGAACGAGGGCTTCACGCCCGTGCTGGCGAGTGGCGGCAAGCAGGCCGTCGAGCAGATCGCCGAGCTCCGCCCGGACATCATCCTGAGCGACGTCCGGATGCCGTCCGTCAGCGGCGTGCAGGTCCTGAGTGCCGCCCGGGCACAGGACCCCGATGTCCCGGTGATCCTCATGACGGCGCAGGCGACGCTCCAGTCGGCGATGCAGGCCGTCAACGAAGGGGCGTTCTACTACATCCAGAAGCCCTTCCGGAACGACGAGATGCTCGCGATCCTGCATCGCGCGGCGGAGCACCGGAGGCTGCGGGTCGAGAACAAGTCGCTCCGGCAGGAGATCACGCGCCGTGAGCGGACCGCCGGGACCCGTCCCGTGGGATCGAGCAAGGCCTGGGTCGGGGTGGTACAACTCGCCGAGACCGTGGCGCCCACCGAGTCCACGGTTCTGATCCAGGGCGAGTCGGGCACAGGCAAGGAGGTCATCGCCCGCTACATCCACCAGCTCTCCCTCCGGACCGACGGGCCGTTCCTCTCGATCAACTGCGGCGCGCTCCCCGAGAGCCTCCTCGAGTCGGAGCTCTTCGGCCACGTCAAGGGATCGTTCACGGGCGCCGTCAAGGACAAGAGCGGTCTCTTCACCGCCGCGGCCGGCGGCACGTTCTTTCTCGACGAGATCGGCGAGACCACGCCCGCCACACAGGTCAAGCTGCTCCGCGTGCTCCAGCATCGCGAGGTGATCCCGGTCGGCGCCACGGAGGCGATCCCGATCGATACGCGCCTCGTGGCGGCGACGAATCGCGACCTCGAGGAGGCGATCAAGCAAGGCGGGTTCCGGAGCGATCTGTTCTACCGGCTCAACGTCATTGCCCTGCACCTCCCGCCCCTGCGCGAGCGCCGCGACGACATCCCGCTGCTCATCGATTGGTTCCTGCACCGGGCCGCCGAAACCCGCAATGAACCCGTGAAGCAGGTGAGCCCGGCCGCGCTCGAGCTGCTCCAGAGCTTCGCCTGGCCGGGCAATGTCCGTGAGCTGGAGAACGCGCTCGAGCGCGCCGTCATCCTCACGTCCGGCCCGGTGATCGATGTGGCCGTGCTCCCCGAGCGGATCACGCAGCGCCGTGCCGAGCCGCTCATCACGGAGCAGGCGCGCACCAACCCGACCCTCGAGGCGATCGAGCGCGCGTACATCCTCTGGGTCCTTCAGAGCGAGGGCGGGAACAAGACCCGCGCCGCCGACGTGCTCGGGATCGACCCGTCGACGCTCTATCGCAAGCTCTCGCGCTTCGGCGTCGAGGCGTAACCTCGCGCGGGGCGGGCAGGCTCCGGCGGCCTCCGTCCCGGCTCCGCCGTGGCGCCCATCCTGCAAGGCACGTAGCGTTCCCGAGGATGCGCCGTCAGGGCGCACCCTGGGCCACGTACACGCCAGACGTCCCGTCTCCTACGTTTGTTCGTCATCCATGACCGATCCGCTCGAGCCGCCGACTTTGGTCGCGCCCCCGCCCCCGCCCCAGCCCCCGCCCCGTCCCGAGGCGCAGCCCGCCGCGCCGGATACCGAGTCCATGCCGCGCCTGCGCGGACGCACGCCACTGCCCCGCGAGCAGCTGCGGCTCTCCGTCCTCATCCCGGTCTACAACGAGCGCAACACGATCGAGCTGATTCTCGACCAGGTACACGCCGTGCCCGTGCCCAAGGAGGTGATCTGCGTCAACGACCGGTCGACCGACGGCACGGGTGACATCCTCGATCGACTGGCGGCGGCGGGCCGGATCGACCGCCTCATCCATCACGAGGTCAATCGCGGGAAGGGCGCCGCGATCCGCACCGCACTCGCGGCCAGCACCGGCAACGTGGTGATCGTGCAGGATGCGGATCTCGAGTACGACCCGGCGGATTGGCCGGCGCTGCTCGACCCGATCGTCGAGGGTCAGGCCGATGCGGTGTTCGGGTCCCGATTCCTCGGCGGCCCCCACCGTGTGCTCTACTTCTGGCACTCCGTCGGCAACGCCGGGCTCACGATGTTCAGCAACATGTTCACGAACCTGAACCTGACGGACATGGAGACGTGCTACAAGGCCGTGCGCGGCGAGGTCGCCCGCTCGCTGCGGCTGACCTCCGACCGGTTCGGGTTCGAGCCCGAGATCACCGCCCGCCTCGCGCGCGCCAACGCCCGGATCTACGAGGTACCGATCAGCTACTCGGGCCGGACTTACGCGGAAGGGAAGAAGATCGGCTGGAAGGACGGGGTCGCCGCGATCTGGCACATCGTCAAGTTCAACGTCTTCGACTGACCGGCCCATCGACGGGCCGAGCACCGCCCGCCCATGACGCGGCCCGCGGGCGGTGCGACCCGGATCCGACCTGGATCTGATCCAATGTGACGGGATGTGACCAGTCCTGGCCTCGCGCGTGAGTTAGGGGCCATGTCGATCGCAGCTCTTCCCGTCCCCCGGGCCACGCCGGCGTCCGCGGGGCGTGGCCTCGGCCGCGCGGCCCGACGACCCGAGGTGGCCGGAGCGGCGCTGGTGGTGCTCGCCGTGGCTGCCGCCGCCGGTGCGTTCGGCCACGCGTACGTTGCGGACGACTACTTCATCATTCTCCACAACGACCGCGTCCACCACCTCTCCCAGGCGTGGCGGCTCTTCGCGCAGACGTACTGGCCCCCAGCGAACAGCGAGGCCCTGTACCGGCCGCTCACGACGCTGGTGTTTGCCGTCACGTGGGCCGCCGGCGGCGGTGCACCCTGGCTGTTCCATCTGGTCAGCGTCCTGCTCTACGCCGCCGTGGTGCTGGCCGTGTGGCGGTTGGCGTGCCGGATCCTGCCGGCGGGCCCGGCGTGGATCGCCGCGGCGCTCTTCGCCGCGCACCCGGTGCACGTCGACGCGGTCGCCAATGCGGTTGGACAGGCCGAGCTCTGGGTCGCCCTCTGGTGCCTGGTGGCGATGATCCTGTTCCTGGACTGGCGACGAACGCATCGCGCCCTCACCGGGCGGCAGGTCGCGACGATCGCGGGCGTGTATGCGCTCGCCTGCCTGTCCAAGGAGCACGGCATCGTGCTCCCGGGTCTCCTCGCGGTCACCGAGCTCACGCTGATCGACGATGACGGTGGCTGGGCGACCCGACTGGCGGGGCTCGGGCGCCTGTTCCTGGCGCTCGCGCTCGTCGCCTGCGCCTATCTGCTCATGCGCGAGAGCGTCATCGGGTCGTGGGCCGGCGACTATCCGACGTGGGCGTTCGCCCACGCGTCGGCCGCGACGCGGGGGTGGACGATGCTCGGGGCTGTCCCGGATGTGCTCCGACTCCTCCTCTGGCCGACGCGACTCGCCGTCGAGTACGGTCCCCAGGAAGTCCCGATTCGGGTGCGGCCGGACCTGACGCTGGTCGGCCCCGCGCTGGTACTCGTCGGTGCGGCGGGTGCCGGCGTGCGCCTGCGGCGCCGCGCTCCGGTGGTGACGTTCGGGGTCGCGTGGCTCGCGGTCACGCTGCTGCCGACCAGCAACTTGCTGTTCCCGACCGGGATCGTGCTCGCCGAGCGCACGCTGTTCCTTCCCAGCGTCGGAGTGGTCATGATCGGCGGGGCGGTGGCTGCGTGGGCCTCCGCGGCCCTCGCCGACGAGCCACGGCGCTGGCGACGCGCGGCGGCCGCCGTGCTGGTGTTGCTGCTCCTCGCCGGCATCACGCGCGCCGAGCGTCGGGAGCGGGAGTGGCGAACTGACGCCGAGCTGGCGTGGCATCGGGTCCAGGATGCCCCCCTCGACTACCTGAACCACTACAGTTACGGGCACCTCCTGATCGCCAATGGCTACCTCGCCGACGGCGAGCGCGAGATGCAGCTCGCGATGGCGCTCTTTCCGGGCGATCCGCAGCCGTTCGCCGAGCTGGGCGAGGCGTATGCCGCCGCCCACCGCTGCCCACCGGCGATGCCGCTCTTCCGACACGCGCTCGATCTCCTCCCGAAGCACCCCACGGCGCGACTCGGTCTGGCGCGCTGTCTCCTCGAGGGCGGCGACTATGCGGCCGCCCGCTCGCAGGCGCGGATCGGGCTCTCGTACCCGTACGAACGCGAGGCCTTCCGGCAGGTCGAGCATGCGGCCGACAGCGCCCTGCGCGTCGCCGGCCATCCTGGGGGGGGCCGCGCCGGATGAGCGTCGGCCGCGCAGCACGCGCGCGGGGGCTCGCCGCCGGTGTGCCGGCGGTCGGTGCATGCACGATCGCGGCGCTCGCCATCGCGTCGTCGATCGCCGGGCTCATGAACGGGTTCACGTACGATGATCGGCCGATCATCCTCCAGAACCCGCGGCTCCATCACGTCGGGCACCTGCTGCGGCTCTGGACGGAGACGTATTGGCCGCCCTGGATGGGCGCCGCGTTGTACCGGCCGCTCTCCATGTCGGCGTTCGCGCTCGAGTGGTGGGCAGGCCATGGGGCCCCGTGGATCTTTCACGCCACCAATGTCCTGCTCTACGCCGCGGTCGCGATGCTCGTCCTCGCGCTCGCACGATCGCTCCTCTCGGCCCGGTCCGCCTGGGTCGTGGCCGCGCTCTTCGCCGTCCACCCGGTGCATGTCGAGGCCGTTGCCAACATCGTGGGGCAGTCCGAGCTCTGGGCGGCGGTCGGCGTGCTCGGCGCCGTCGTACTCTATCTTCGCGGCCGCCGGGCCGCCATGCGCGCGGACCCGGCGACCCGCGACGGATTCGGCTCCGCGGTCGGCGGCACGCCGAGGGCGCTCGCGATCGTCGTCCTCGTCGCCGCCGCGTGCTTCTCGAAGGAGCACGCCATCATCGCGCCCATCCTGCTGGCGCTCGCCGAGGTCGAGTGCGTGAACGACGAGCGCCCATGGTCGGCGCGCTGGCGTGTCCTTCGGCCGCTCGGGCTCGCGCTTCTCGCCGTGGTCGTCGTCTACCTCGCGGCCCGTGCGCTCGTGATCGGTGCGCTGCCCGGCGACCGGCCGCATGTCGTGCTCGAGCACCTGACGCCGATCGCCCGGCGCTGGACGGCGCTCGGGATCGTCCCCGAGTGGGTCCGCCTGTTTCTGTGGCCGGCCCGCCTGTCGGCGGAGTACGCGCCGCGGGACATCGTGATCTACGACCACCTCACGCCGGCGCTCCTGCCCGCCCTGCTGCTTCTCGTAGCGCTCGCCGTCACGTTCATCGTCTCGGTCCGTCGCTGGCGCATCGGCGCGTTCGCGCTCGCCTGGATGGCCGTCACGCTCGTCCTGGTCAGCAATCTCGTTCTCATGACCGGCGTGCTCCTCGCCGAGCGTACGCTCTTTCTTCCGAGTGTCGGCGCGATGCTCCTCGTCGGCGCCGTGATCGAGCGGTTACGGATCCCGGGACTCGGCTCGACCCCCGGCCCCGCGGCGGAGCACGCCGGTGTGCCGGCCGGCTCGCCGCGCGTCGCGCCCGCGCGTGCCGCGGTGCTCGCCGGCGCGCTGGGTGCGGTGGTGCTCGCCGGGGCCTGGCGGAGCGCGGTGCGCCAAGCGGTGTGGCGCAGCAACGCGACGCTGTTCGCGCAGGCGCCGCTCGATGCGCCGCTCAGCTATCGCGCACACGATGTGTTCGCCGGACTCCTGTTCGACGCGGGGGACCTGGCGGGCGGGGAGCGTGAAGCCCGGACCGCGCTCGCCCTCTACCCACACGACCCGGTCCTCGCGCGCGACCTGGCGCACCAGTACATCCGCGCCGGGCTCTGTCGGCCCGCGGTCCCGCTGCTCCAGCAGTCCGTCGTCGAGACCGGCACTATGGAGACCGACGCGCGGCTCCTGCTCGCCGAATGCTTGTTGGCGGCCGGCGATCGCGCCGGCGCGCGGGCGCAGACGCTCCGCGGGGTGGCCGACGGGCAGTACGCGAACTACGGCCCCGCGTACCACCGCCTCCTGATCGCCATCGACAGCGCCGCGGCCCAGCCGTGGCCCGAGCGCCGTGCCGGCGGCTGACCAGGTCCAGCGCGGCCCGATCCGGCGACTGGTGCGCGCCGTTCGAGCGGATGCGGACACGCGGGCCGCGCTCGCGGTCGCCCTGGTGGCCGGGCTGACCTACGCCAACGCCGTCGTCAACGGATTCACGCTCGACGACGATACGGTCATCCAGAAGAACCCGCTAGTGCATCATCTGTCGGCGTGCTGGCGCGCGTTCGCCCATCCGTACTGGCCCGACCACACGCCCGGCGGCCAGTACCGCCCGCTCGCGATCGTGAGCTTCGCGCTCGACTGGGCCGCGACCGCGGGATCGGCCCAGTGGATGCACGCGGTCAATGTCGTCTGGCACATCGGCGCCTGCCTGCTCGTCTGGCGCCTGCTCCGGGAGCTGCTCCCTCGCGGCGGTGCCCTGGCAGGTGCGCTCTACTTCGCCGTCCAGCCCGTGCATGTGGAGGCGATCGCGTCGACGGTCGGACGCTGCGACCTCATGGCCGCGGTGTTCGTGCTGGCGGGCGTGCTCGCGCATCGCCACGGGCGCTGGACCGCCGTCCCGCTGTACGCGGCCGCCGTCGCGTCCAAGGAGAGCGGCGCCGTCATGCTCGGCCTGGTGGCGGCGAGCGATGCGATCTTCGCGCCGGCACCCGACGGCTCGGCCCACGCGCCCGGGTTGGGTGGCGTTCGCGCGGCGGTGCACGCCGCGGTGCGCCCCGCCGCTCGCGCGCTCCGCCGGCGCTGGCGCTTCTACGCCGGGTACCTCGCCGTGGCCGCCGTGTATGCCGGCGCGCTGGCGCTCGTCTTCCGCCACCGTCCGCTGGTCGACCTCGCGCCGGCCTGGTTCCATGCCACGGTGATGGACCGCTGGCTCACCGAGGCGCGTGTCGTCCCGGAGTACGTGCGGCTCCTGGTCGCGCCCTTCGAGTTGCGGCTCGAGTACTCACCGCGGGTGATCGAGGTCGCGCATACGGTGACGCCGACCGTGGCGCTGGGGCTGGCGCTCGTGGGACTCGCCGTCATCTGCGCGATCCTCGCCTGGCGCCGGGCGCCGGCCGCGTCGTTCGGCATCGTCTGGCTCGCGATCGCCATCTCCCCCGTCTCCAACATCTTGTTCGCCTCGGGCGTCGTGCTCGCCGAGCGCACGCTCTACCTCCCGAGCGTCGGGATGGCGGCGCTCGTCGGCGTCGGGTCGGTCTGGGCCTGGCGTCGGCTGTGCGCGGTCGGAGACGGGAAGGGGGAGGGGGAGGGGACGGGGGGAATGATCGTGCACGCGGCTGGCCGCGCCGCGGTGGGGCGGCGGGTCGCGCTCGCGGCCGGTGCGGTCGTGCTGGCCGCGTTTGGCGTACGCTCGTGGACGCGCACGTCCGTCTGGCACGACGACAAGCGGCTGCTCCTCACGTCGCTGGCGCTGGAGCCCGAATCGTACCGCACGCATCTCCGTGCCGCCATCATCCTCGACCACGACGGGGATTGGCGCGCCGCGGAGCATGAGTTCGCGGTCGCGCGCACACTTTATCGCGGGGATCCGTACACGTACGAAGGGGCCGCGATGGTCGCCGACATGCACGACGAGTTCGCGGTTGCGGACCGCCTCTACGACAGCGCGAGCCTCATCACGCCCGGGCTCTACGAGGTCTACATCAAACAAGCGCGGATGCGCTATCGCGCGCGCGACTTCGCGGGCGCGATCCGGTCGGCGCGCGTCGCCTATCTCGCCGAGCGCGATTCGGTCGGCGCGCTCAACGTGCTGACGGGCGCCGCGCAGCAGATCGGCGACTTCGCCGGCGCAGAGTGGGCGTTCCGCCGCGGACTCGCCGACCACCCGCGCGACACCGCGCTCCACCGCCAGTACTCCTGGATGCTCGCGGCGCGGGGGGACAGCGTCGCCAGTCGCCGCGAGGCCGCGCGCGCGGCGGGGGCGCTCCCCCCCGCTCCCGGCCCCCCGCAAGCTGCAACCGGTCGTGCATTCTGCGCCCCCCGGGGAGCCGGGTCCGGGGCCGGTGACGTTTGCAACTCGTTCTGAGTCAACCAGTTGGCGCTGTACCGCGGACGGGCCCGGTGGTTGCCTTCCCCGGACTACAGTCGATCTCGCCACGGGGCGCTCACAGGGCGACCCGTCTCACTCCCTCCGGTCTCCTTGGAGCACGTATGACGCAGAGTCGCAAGGGTTTCACGCTGATCGAGCTGCTGATCGTGGTCGTCATCATCGGCATCCTGGCCGCGATCGCGATCC